>Ga0214921_10000056_pt1 | contig 203774 bp, 249 predicted proteins | sample LL1505_MetaG_FD_177992 | JGI IMG/M metagenome (GOLD analysis project Ga0214921, IMG submission 177992) | Freshwater microbial communities from Lake Lanier, Atlanta, Georgia, United States - LL-1505 | ecosystem: Environmental > Aquatic > Freshwater > Lake | place: USA: Georgia | collected... | reverse complement strand
CTTTAATGTAATGTCTTTATTATAGATATCCAGGCATTTTAATCCAATATACTTGCAGATGTTGCTTGCTGTACTTTATCGTTAATCTCATCTTCAGACGGATCATTGATCCCTTTCATTTTAAGTAATGCTCGAGCCCATGCAAATATATCTTTACACCATTTGCCATTCAAATACCATTCTTTATCTCCATCTGCACCTTCAAAAGCAGGGCCATCTTCTCTATGCAACTTGTCATTCAAATACCATTCTCTATCTCCATTTGTATACTCAACGGCGGGGCCATCTTCTCTATGCAATTTGCCATTGAGCCTCCACCATTTAGTGCCACCTTTATCAACAGTCATGGTTGGCTGCTGCATTGCATTTTCATACAGCATCATGATGTTTTTGTTGTCTCTGTTCATATGCGTATATTTAATCCAATATACTTGCAGAAGTCACTTGCTGCACTACATCATTGATTTGATCTTCAGAAGGATCATTGATGCCTTTCATTTTAAGTAGGACTCTAGCCCATTCAAATATATCTTCATACCATTTGCCATGCAAATACCAACCTTTGCGTCCACTTGCATGTTCAAAGGCAGGTCCATCTTCTCTATGCAACATACCATGCAAATACCATGATTTATCTCCATTTGCACCTTCATAGGCAGGGCCATCTTTTCTGTGCCGCATGCCATGCAAGTACCATGCTTTATCTCCATCAGCATATTCTGCAGCAGGTCCATCTTCTCTGTGATATTTGCCATTGAGCTTCCATATTTTATTGCCACCCACATCAACAGTCATAGTTGGCTGATGTATTGCATTTTCATTCATTGCTTTAATGTAATGTCTTTATTATAGATATCCAAGCATTTTAATCCAATATACTTGCAGATGTTGCTTGCTGTACTTTATCGTTAATCTCATCTTCAGAAGGATTTTTGTTGCCTTTTAATTTAAGCAATGCTTCTGCCCATTCAACTGCATCCTCATACCATGCATCATTCAAATACCATGATTTATTTCCATCTGCATATTCAATAGCAGGGCCATCTTCTCTATGATATTTATCATTCAACCACCATGCTTTAGTTCCGCTCACCCAATCGATAGCAGGTCCACCCTCTCTGTGCCGCTTGCCATGCAAATACCATTCTTTATCTCCATTTGTATATTCAATGGCAGGGCCATCTTTTCTATGCAACTTGCCATGCAAATACCACCATGCTTTAGATCCACTTGCATGTTCAATGGCAGGTCCATCTTCTCTATGATATTTGCCATTGAGCGTCCACCATTTAGTGCCTTTTTCATCAACCATCATAGTTGGCTGCTGCATTGCATTTTCATTCATTACTTTTAATATAAAGTCTCTTTGCAGATATCCAAGCATTTTAATCCAATATACTTGCAGATGTTGCTTGCTGCACTTTATCGTTAATCTCATCTTCAGAAGGATCATTGATGCCTTTCATTTTAAGTAATGCCTTGGCCCATGCAAATACATTTTTATACCAGTTGCCATGCAAGTACCATGCTTTAGTTCCATCTGCATATTCAATGGCAGGTCCATCTTCTCTATGCCGCTTGCCATGCAAATACCATGCTTTAGTTCCATTTGCATCTTCATAGGCAGGGCCGTCTTTTCTATGATATTTGCCTTTCAGCCACCATGCTTTATATCCATTAGCATACTCAACAGCAGGTCCATCTTCTCTATGCATCTTGCCATGCAAGTACCATGCTTTAGTTCCACTTGCATGTTCAACAGCAGGACCATCTTCTCTATGCAACTCGCCATTCAAATACCATGCTTTATCTCCATTTGCATATTCAACGGCAGGACCATCTTCTCTATGCAATTTGCCATTCAAATACCATGCTTTATCTCCATTTGCATATTCAACGGCAGGACCATCTTCTCTATGCAATTTGCCATTCAAATACCATGCTTTATCTCCATTTGCATATTCAACGGCAGGACCATCTTCTCTATGCAATTTGCCATTGAGCTTCCACCATTTAGTGCCACTCGTATCAACAGTCATAGTTGGCTGATGCATTGCATTTTCATACAGCATCATGATGTTTTTGTTGTCTTTGTTCATATGCGTATATTTAATCCAATATACTTGATGAAGTCACTTGCTGTACTTTATCATTAATTTGATCTTCAGACGGATCATTGATGCCTTTTAATTTAAGTAATGCCTTGGCCCATGCAAATACATCTTCATATCGGCTGTTGTTCAAATACCAACCTTTGCGTCCATTTGCATACTCAACGGCAGGACCATCTTCTCTATGCCGCTTGCCATGCAAACACCATACTTTATCTCCATTTGCCCACTCGAAGGCTGGTCCATCTTCTCTATGCAACTCGCCATGCAAATACCATGTTTTATATCCATCTGCATGTTCAATGGCAGGTCCGTCTTCCCGGTGCAATTTGCCATTGAGTTTCCACCATTTAGTGCCACTCGTATCAACAGTCATAGTTGGATGATGTATTGCATTTTCATTCATTGCTTTAATATAAAGTCTCCATTGTAGATGTTCAAGTATTTTAATCCAATATACTTGCAGATGTTGCTTGCTGCACTATATCATTGATTTGATCTTCGGAAGGTTTTTTGATGCCTTTCATTTTAAGTAATGCTCTAGCCCAGGCAAATACATCTTCATAATATTTGCCATGCAAATACCATTCTTTATCTCCATTTGCATTTTCAACAGCGGGTCCATCTTCTCTATGCATCTTGCCATGCAAGTACCATTCCTTAGTTCCGTCTGTAAGCTCAACGGCGGGACCATCCTCTCTATGCATCTTGCCATGCAAGTACCATTCCTTAGTTCCGTCTGTAAGCTCAACGGCAGGGCCATCCTCTCTATGCGCTTTGCTATTCAAATACCAATATTTATCTCCATTAGCATACTCAACAGCGGGTCCATCTTCTCTATGCATCTTGCCATGCAAGTACCATTCCTTAGTTCCGTCTGTAAGCTCAACGGCGGGACCATCCTCTCTATGCGCCTTGTCATTCAAAAACCAATATTTATCTCCATTTGCACATTCAATGGCAGGGCCATCCTCTCTATGCCGTTTGCCATTGAGCTCCCACCATTTAGTGCCGTCTCTATCAACAGTCATAGTTGGCTGGTGCATTGCATTTTCATTCATTGCTTTCGATATAATGTCTCCATTGCAGATGTTCAAGCATTTTAATCCAATATACTTGCAGAAGTCACTTGCTGCACTTCATCATTGATCTCATCTTCAGAAGGTTTTTTGATGCCTTTCATTTTAAGTAATGCTCGAGCCCATGCAAATACATCTTCACACCAGTTGCCATGCAAGTACCATGCTTTAGTTCCATCTGCATATTCAATGGCAGGTCCATCTTCTCTATGCCACACGCCATGCAAGTACCATGCTTTACTTCCATCTGCATATTCAATGGCAGGGCCATCTTCTCTATGCATCTTGCCATATAGAAACCATATTTTAGTTCCATTAGGATATTCAAAGGCAGGGCCATCTTCTCTATGATATTTACCATTGAGTATCCATGTTTTATTGCCGCGCCTATCAACAATTATAGTTGGCTGGTGCATTGCATTTTCATTCATTGCTTTAATGTAATGTCTTTATTATAGATATCCAGGCATTTTAATCCAATATACTTGCAGATGTTGCTTGCTGTACTTTATCGTTAATCTCATCTTCAGACGGATCATTGATCCCTTTCATTTTAAGTAGGACTCTAGACCAGGTAAATGCATCTTCATAACATTTGCCATGCAACCACCATGATTTAAATCCATTTGCACGTTCAATGGCAGGACCATCTTCTCTATGCCACACGCCATTCAAATACCATGCTTTATCTCCATTTGCATATTCAACGGCAGGACCATCTTCTCTATGCACCTCGCCATGCAAATACCACAATTTACATCCATTTGCATTTTCAACGGCAGGTCCATCTTCTTTATGCCGCTTGCCATTGAGCATCCATATTTTATTACCATATCTATCAACAGTCATAGTTGGCTGATGCATTGCATTTTCATTCATTGCTTTAATGTAATGTCTTTACTGTAGATGTTCAAGTATTTTAATCCAATATACTTGCAGATGTTGCTTGCTGTACTTTATCGTTAATCTCATCTTCAGAAGGATCATTGATGCCTTTCATTTTAAGTAATGCTTTGGCCCATGCAAATACATTTTTATACCAGTTGCCATGCAAGTACCATGCTTTAGTTCCATCTGCATATTCAATGGCAGGTCCATCTTCTCTATGCGCTTTGCTATTCAAATACCAATATTTATCTCCATTAGCATACTCAACAGCGGGTCCATCTTCTCTATGCATCTTGCCATGCAAGTACCATTCCTTAGTTCCGTCTGTAAGCTCAACGGCGGGACCATCCTCTCTATGCGCCTTGTCATTCAAAAACCAATATTTATCTCCATTTGCACATTCAACAGCAGGACCATCTTCTCTATGCCGTTTGCTATTGAGCTTCCATCTTTTAGTGCCATACTCATCAACAATCATAATTGGCTGCTGCATTGTATTATTATTCATTGCTTTCAATATAATGTCTCCATTGCAGATGTTCAAGCATTTTAATCCAATATACTTGCAGATGTTGCTTGCTGCACTTTACCATTGATTTGATCTTCAGAAGGATCATTGATGCCTTTCATTTTAAGTAATGCCTCGGCCCATGCAAAGATATCCTCATATTTAATGTCATTTACATACCATGATTTATATCCGTCTGCGCGTTCAATAGCAGGGCCATCTTCTCTATGCAACTTGCCATGCAACCACCATGCTTTAGTTCCATTTGCTCTTTCAACGGCGGGGCCATTTTCTCTATGATAGAAGCCATTCAAATACCATGCCTTAGTTCCGTCTGCATGTTCAGCAGCAGGACCATCTTCTCTATGCAACTTGCCATGCAAATACCATTCTTTATCTCCATTTGCATATTCATAAGCAGGTCCGTCTTCCCGGTGCCATTTGCCATCGAGTCTCCATATTTTATTGCCATATCTATCAACAGTCATAGTTGGCTGCTGCATTGCATTTTCATACAGCATCATGATGTTTTTGTTGTCTTTATTCATGTGTATATTTAATCCAATATACTTGATGAAGTCACTTGCTGCACTTTATCATTAATTTGATCTTCAGAAGGATCATTGATGCCTTTTGATGTGAGTAATGCTCTAGCCCATTCAAGTATATCTTCATATAGTCTATTATTCAAATACCAACCTTTGTGTCCACTTGCATTTTCAAAAGCAGGGCCATCTTCTCTATGATATCTACCATTCAAATACCATGCTTTATTTCCATTTGCATATTCAACAGCAGGACCATCTTCTCTATGCAATTTGCCATTGAGCCTCCATTTTTTAACGCCAGACTCATCAACGGTCATAGTTGGCTGCTGCATTGCATTTTCATTCATTGCTTTAATGTAATGTCTCTATTGCAGATGTTCAAGCATTTTAATCCAATATACTTGCAGATGTTATTTGCTGCACTTTATCATTGATTTGATCTTCAGAAGGATCATTGATGCCTTTCATTTTAAGTAATGCTCTGACCCATTCAAATACATCTTCATACCAGTTGCCATGTAACCACCATTCTTTATATCTATTTGCATGTTCAACGGCGGGCCCATCTTCTCTATGACACTTGCCATGCAAATACCATAATTTAAATCCATTTGCATATTCAAAGGCTGGGCCATCTTCTCTATGCAACTCACCATGCAGATACCATGCTTTATCTCCATCTGCATGTTCAATGGCGGGTCCATCTTCTCTATGCAACTCGCCATTGAGCCTCCACCATTTATTACCACCTGTATCAACAGTCATGGTTGGTTGCTGCATTGTATTATTATTCATTGCTTTCAATATAATGTCTTTACTGTAGATGTTCAAGCATTTTAATCCAATATACTTGATGAAGTTACTTGCTGCACTACATCATTGATTTGATCTTCAGAAGGATCATTGATACCTTTCATTTTAAGTAATGCTTCAGCCCATTCAAATACATCTTCATATGGGCTGCCAATTAAATACCATTCTTCGCGTCCATCTGCATATTCAAAAGCAGGACCATCTTCTCTATGCAACTCGCCATGCAAATACCATGCTTTAGTTCCATTTGCATCTTCATAGGCAGGGCCATCTTTTCTATGCAACTTGCCATGTAAAAACCATTCTTTATCTCCATTTGCATGTTCAATGGCAGGTCCATCTTCTCTATGCCGCCTGCCATGTAAAAACCATGATTTATATCCATCTGCACCTTCATAGGCAGGTCCATCTTCTCTATGCTGCTTGCCATGCAAATACCATGCTTTACTTCCATCTGCATATTTAACGGCAGGGCCATCTTCCCTGTGCCATTTGCCATCGAGCCTCCATATTTTATTGCCACTATTATCATCAAACTTCATAGTTGGCTGCTGCATTGCATTTTCATACAGCATCATGATGTTTTTGTTGTCTTTGCTCATGGATATATTTAATCCAATATACTTGAAGATGTTACTTGTTGCACTTTATCATTGATCTCATCTTCAGAAGGATCATTAATGCCTTTTGATATGAGAAGTGCTTCAGCCCATGTAATTGCATCTTCATAAATTCTGCCATGCAACCACCATTCTTTATCTCCATCTGCATACTCAACGGCAGGGCCATCTTCTTTATGCCGCATGTCATTTAAAAACCATGCTTTAGTTCCATCTACACCTTCATAGGCAGATCCATCTTCTCTATGCAATTTGCCATGCAGAAACCACAATTTACATCCATTTGCATTTTCAACGGCAGGTCCATCTTCTCTATGATATTTGCCATTGAGCCTCCATCTTTTATTGCCGTTCTTATCAACAATCATAGTTGGCTGGTACATTGCATTTTCATTCATTGCCTTCAATATAAAGTATATGTTGCAGATGTTCAAGTATTTTAATCCAGTATACTTGATGAAGTTACTTGCTGAACTACATCATTGATTTCATCTTCAGAAGGATCATTGATGCCTTTTAATTTAAGTAATACTCTGGCCCATTCAAATATATCTTCATACTTTCTGCCATACAAATACCACCTTTTATATCCATCTGCATACTCAACGGCAGGGCCATCCTCTCTATGCAACCTGCCATTTAAATACCATGCTTTATTTCCATTTGCATACTCAACGGCAGGGCCATCTTCTCTATACAACTTGCCATGCAAATACCATTCTTTATCTCCATTTGCACGTTCAATGGCAGGGCCATCTTCTCTATGCCGCATGTCATTTAAAAACCATGCTTTATATCCACTTGCACCTTCATAGGCAGGGCCATCTTCTCTATGCAATTTGTCATTAAGTCTCCATATTTTATTGCCGCTCTTATCAACAGTCATAGTTGGCTGCTGCATTGCATTTTCATATAGCATTATGATGTTTTTGTTATCTTTGCTCATGTGTATATTTAATCTAATATACTTGAAGATGTTATTTGCTGCACTTTATCAGTGATTTGATCTTCAGAAGGTTTTTTGATGCCTTTCATTTTAAGTAGTGCTCGAGCCCATGCAAATACATCTTCATACCGGCTGCCACGCAAATACCATGATTTACTTCCATCTGCCCATTCAACAGCAGGTCCATCTTCTCTATGCCGCACGTCATTTAAAAACCATGCTTTATATCCATTTTCATATTCAACAGCAGGACCATCTTCTCTATGCAATTTGCCATTGAGCCTCCACCATTTAGTACCACCTTCATCAGCAGTCATAGTTGGCTGCTGCATTGCATTTTCATACAGCATCACAATGTTTTTGTTGTCTCTGTTCATATGCGTATATTTAATCCAATATACTTGCAGAAGTCACTTGCTGCACTTTATCATTGATCTCATCTTCAGAAGGTTTTTTGATGCCTTTTAATTTTAAAAGTGCTTTAGCCCATGCAACTACATCTTCATATCGGCTGTTGTTCAAACACCATGCTTTATATCCATTAGGATATTCAACGGCAGGCCCATCTTCTCTATGCAACTCGCCATGCAAATACCATGCTTTATATCCGTCTACGCGTTCAATGGCAGGCCCATCTTCTCTATGCAACTTGTCATTCAAATACCATGATTTATCTCCATCTGCACCTTCATAGGCAGGACCATCTTCTCTATTCAACCTACCATGCAAATACCATTCTTTATCTCCATTTTCACGTTCAACAGCAGGGCCATCTTCTCTATGCAACTTGTCATGCAAATACCATGCTTTATATCCATCAGCATACTCAACAGCGGGTCCATCTTCTCTATGTATCTTGCCATTCAAATACCAAAATTTATCTCCATTTGCACGCTCAACAGCAGGACCATCTTCTCTGTGCAATTTGCCATTGAGCATCCATGTTTTATTGCCATATCTATCAACAGTCATAGTTGGCTGCTGCATTGTATTTTCATATAACATCGCAATGTTTTTACAGTCTTTGTTCATATGCGTATATTTAATCCAATATACTTGATGAAGTCACTTGCTGCACTTTATCATTGATCTCATCTTCAGATGGATTATTGATGCCTTTTAATTTAAAAAGTGCTTTAGCCCATGCAAATACATCTTCATACCATTTGCCATGCAAATACCAACCTTTGCGTCCATCAGCCCATTCAACGGCAGGCCCATCTTCTCTATGCCGCATGCCATGCAAGTACCATGCTTTACCTCCATCTGCACGTTCAACAGCAGGTCCATCTTCTCTATTCAACCTACCATGCAAATACCATTCTTTATCTCCATTTGCACGTTCAATGGCAGGGCCATCTTCTCTATGCCGCATGCCATGCAAGTACCATGCTTTACCTCCATCTGCACGTTCAACAGCAGGTCCATCTTCTCTATGCATCTCGCCATGCAAATACCATGATTTATATCCATGTGCATTTTCAAAAGCAGGACCATCTTCTCTATGCATCTTGCCATTGAGCATCCACCTTTTATTACCACCTGTATCAACAGTTATAGTTGGCTGCTGCATTGCATTTTCATACAGCATCATGATGTTTTTGTTGTCTTTGTTCATGGATATATTTAATCCAATATACTTGCAGAAGTCACTTGCTGCACTTTATCATTAATTTGATCTTCAGAAGGATCATTGATGCCTTTCATTTTAAGTAGAGCTCTAGCCCATTCAAATACATCTTTATATTTTTTATTATTCAACCACCAAGAATTATATCCGTCTGCACGTTCAACAGCAGGTCCATCTTCTCTGTGAACTTTGCCGTGCAAGTACCACGAGGAACCGAGAAGACTTTTAACGGCTGGTCCATTTGCATTGTGCAACTTACCATGCAGATACCATTCTTCAGTTCCGTTAGGATAAACAACGGCTGGTTCATTTTCATTATGCCACACACCGTGCAACCACCACATTTTAGTTCCATTGGGTAGGATATCTAAAATTGGCTGCTGTTTTGCATTCTCATATAGCTTTGTAATATTTTTGCAGTCCATGTTCATGCTTGTATTTAATAATATGCGCTTTATGCAAATGCACAACAAATCATTAGATATTATTCCCGCTAATCCTGCATATATTTTATAGTAGAATTAGTTTCATTTTGATTGTTTGTATTTGGGTTATTAGTTTCGTTAAACCATTTTATATGCTCTTTATCAAGCTTTTGTTGAATATTTACTTTTTCTGCGTTTTGAATTTGAGTTTTTATCAATGTGGGATTTTCTTGGCATAATTGCTTAAACATTTGCTCTGACAAATCATTGAGCGAAAAATCCATGTGCGGTAGGGCTCTGGCACCTTTCAAATATTTTATATTTATATTTATATCGCTTACTGTAAATTTGGATTTTGATAATAACTCAACTATATATTTATGTTCAGCATCATTAGGCTTCAGGTTGTGGTTGGCTTTCATCTCTGAAAGATCATTTCGGTTTTTATTATAAATGAAGGTGGCTGCAGGTACACCCATCCCTACTCCATTAGGCTTGCGTAAGGAAATAATAGAATCACCTGCATCAGGATCAGCATTGCCGCAGTGACCCCCTAGTCGGCCTTCAACTTTACAAGTTATTTGATCAACAAATGTCCAGTATGTACCATCTTCAAACGTCATTAATTTTTCACCTTTAGGCAAACGGCTTGCATCACCCAGGGGTGCCAATACTTTATTAATGTCATCATAAACTGAACCTGCTGCTGGTTCCGCTCTATCTAGTACTACAGGGCGATCAATTTGACGGCCTGCCGCTGACGTTCTGGTGACTTTAACTTTTAGGAGTTCTTCCATAGGTTTGAATTCTATGCGCTTAACCTTTGGTGTACCGTCTGCATTGAATTGCTGCTTTCCTTTGCGAATGTCCATAACTTCAATGAATTTCGGATCGATTTTACATTCTTCAGCAGCCTCTTTAATAGTTTTAAGCATCTGAAAGAAAGCAATTGTTCTATCCCCCACAAAAGCGTAATAATCGTTTTGTGCACGCATTATCGCCTGACCAGTGGTGTGTCTACCTTCATATACATCTGCTTGAATTCTTTTTAGCCCTTGTTTACCGGCAACGGATAACAATCCACGTTTAATGATGCGTGCAAGCCACATAACATACTCTGCATATTCTTCTGTACCACCGCCAGTCGCTTCAATCATTTTTTGTATTGTAGCTAAAAGCTTATTGCGTCTTGCTTCTGAACATTTTTCCCACAGACCTGTACCTTTCCACATTTCGATGATTCGACTTTTCCTGTTCATTTCTGTTAATAAAATTTTATGCATAGTATATGCATATTTATATGGAATATTAAATAAAAGTAGATTGCTGATTGATATTTTAATCAGCAATCTACAATATGCATTAGTATATCACTAATTAATATGTACACATTTTTTGAAACTCTTCATAGGTCATGGGCTCTTGATGTACCTGCTCGTGTGGCAATGCTTCTTCGAGAGAATACAGAGGAACATAGAAAGACTTATGTCTCTCCTGTTCAATTGCTTCGCCAATGACCTTCTTAATAATTTGAATGCGACCGTTAGCTCCTTGTATAAAGGTGCGAAAAATACCATTTTTGATGAGTTTTTTTCGTTCCTCAATGTTGCTCATGAGACGAGGGAGAGCAGGCATGTTCAGCTTATTAATGACAACGGTGAGATGTGGAGAGTTGCCTAATACAGGCAGTACATCACGAAAAATGTAGCGTTGAGCTGCAGCCAATTCACTTGCGAGACGTTGTGTTTGTTCCATATTTTATATTAATATATTTTAACCTACTATCAACTTATTTTTAATCAAACTTGTATGCTTGTGCTTCTGGCACTTGTTCTACCTCTAATGCACCTGCGCCATGTAGATTGGCAAATAAATGTGCTTCTTCTATGCTACTACCAATGAAATATACATCTTTAACTTTATATAAAGCATTTGCTGATGAAGTTTTTGGAAATTTTAAGATATAGTAACTTTTACCAAAATAAAATTCAATGCTACATACAATCAACATGGTAATGGTTAAAACTGCGCCAGTGTAAAGGTTGTTGTGCAAACACGCAATGAAAGATAATCCATTTGCAATTATTCCTGTATATAATACAGCACTACGGGTAAAGGTATGATGTTCGCATATTATTGCTTGTTTGTTGCTGATGATTGAATCAATGAGTTTTTGCATAATGTGATGTATAAATGGTAGCTGGGATGGGACTCGAACCCACACTTATGAGATTTTAAGTCTCATGCCTCTGCCGTTGGGCTACCCAGCCGTAAAATTGAGTAATTTACTTGTCCGGCAAAACAATATATCCGCTTTTCTCGTCCTCGGCTTTGGCCGCATCGCAATAGTTGTATTTCCCCCACGTTCTACGACCGTTGGCGCTTTTCACAGCGACGGGTCTTATCTCGCCTTTGCATGTTCCGTATTGTCCGCATCGCCCGTCGCACGAAAGCCGAACAGTCGATGGAGCTAACACAGCCCCGTTGGAGTCTTGAGTGGTTTTCATAGTTTTTCTTAGTTTTTCTTTCGGGGCTGTGCAGCTCATCGTGGTGTTATGCGCAGCAAGTTGAGCACGAAGAGATTCGATCAGTGCCTTGTGGTCGCAGCGACCGGCACCCTTCCATGCCTCAATAGCTTCTTCTCGTGTTAATCTCTCCACACTATGGTCTAGCTCGTGCATGTCTCGCTCAGCTTCCGGTGATGCGTTAAGGTCGACAGCATTTACCTTGCCGCATACATTACATCGACGCACAAGCGCATACCAATCAGATGCAGCCGACCTCGTGGGGCTATCCTGTTCAATTACTTCATCACTCATGGTTCAATATTCTATTTAATTTCTTCATTGAGGCGAACTCCATGCACAGAATTTGATAAATTCTTCTTTGGCGCTAAGAGTCTTCTCAAGCTTGTTTTTCCAAAAATCAAAACTAGTCTGCCAGTAGCCATCAGCATCACCATACATTTGTTGTTCTTCGTAACAACTTGTCATTCGCTTTGAAGTTTCGAGTATTCGATTCTCAAGGGCGAGTCTAATGACAGATTCTGTTTCATAGCTAAGCTTATTCATAGTTTTATTGTAACATGAATTACGAATTATGCAACACAGACGTTAACAATAAACACTTGGCTTGCCTACACAATCATTCATATCGTGTACGGTGAGCTGCGGTTTAATTTTATCTGCAATGAATCGATTAAAGTCGCCTGCAACTTGCAGACCGTCGTGAAAATTATCCCAAAAGTGTGCATCATCCATGTGCTCACCTTCAGCGATGTATTCATGGATTAATGCAATGAACTGTGTTTTGTTTTTATGTGTAATTGAACTTGGATTGTACATAACTCATTGTATATTGCAATAGAGAATAATCAACTCTTTTTTGTTTTTCGATTTTGAAATTCACTGAACAGAGCATCTGTGCGATCCCATGCAATTTTAGCTTCTGTAAGTGGATCAAACTGATTCATGTTTGCTGTAATGAGTCCTGCAATCAAGAGGCGCAAGGCATCAACATCCTTAAGCTCTTTCAATTCTTCCATATTTTGCTGATGTTTTTTCATTTCATTTGCGTTCATCATAACTCAAGTTTATAATCTTAAATGAGCCCTGACTGTGTTTAATTACTACCCCCTCAAAGGGCTTGCCGTTGATCTCAGTCATCTCTTCAGCATATCTCTTGATAAGCTCTGGAGTTAGAATAGTAGTTTCAATGATGTCTACAGTAGGAATTTCAATTTTAGAACACAGTTTATACACGTAATGATTACTACCGAAGTTCTCATACTGCAGGGTGTCAAAGTTGTATACACTAAAGGCAGCAAAATTGAGAGACACTTTGGCATGAGGGTTAGCAGCATGACCTTGAATTCCGTTCCCAAAAATCTCCCCACGCAAAGCCAAACTCACATCATCATGAGCCTTGCAATACTGCATTAGCTTGTTGATAACATCGTACTTAGCATTGATGCGTGTATAATTATTGTTGCATTCTGGCTTGAGTTCAAGAGAGCGAGAGCATATACCAGTGTTCCATTCACCTGTCTCTCGATCTTTGCGACAGTAAAAAGTTACTGAGCTTCCATCCACCTTGTGTGTTACATCAATTGATTCACCAAAGGGAAGGTTAACAATATTTTGCCATCTTTCCTCATCTGTGCGACCAAGTCCATAAGGCAAGTTTCCCTTGGCATCTAGCTGCTGTGGTGCAGGAGCTTCGTACTTGGTAATACCAATCAAGTCAGACACTTCATCTCCAACTGTAGGGATGTTATCATTAAACCAAATACTCAGAGGCATTACAATCCCCAACGACCACACGCCGCGCAATTTCAAAGCGCGTACTCTACTGCTGCGTTTTCTAAACACTTCTGACCACGGTTCATTAGGCAAAACAGTATCTGGCTGAATGAGCACAACAGCATCATTAATTTTGTATTTACCTTTTTCAACGATGCAAGTGTATCCTAGTACTTTTGCCAGCTCTAACTTATCAGCATTTGAATGAGGCTGAATGTCAGTAATGATTTCAATAGAAGCTAATTTCATATTTTTAATACAATCCACGGGCAAAATACACATTGAGTTCATCATCCCAGTACCCATTAATTACAGGTATCGCAGTTGTACCATCATATGCGGTAATGATTAGATCTGGAAGACTCAGCTTAACGAATTCTGTCCAGAGATGCAAAAAGATAGCACTGTTTAACTTCACCTGCATATTATCTTCATTGAATCCAAAAGCCAAATGTTCATCAAAATTATAGCCATGCAGATTGAGTGCTTGCTTAGTCTCGTCAGAGACTTCAAAACCCTGATCGCGGTCTGTAGCAATGAAATGATCATATGCTTCTTTTTGATCAGAGGGGTCGTTGCTGCGATGAAATGATACACCCGTTAGCTTGCAGGATGTTTTATAGGCATTTTGAATTTCAATGACTGTCTTGTTGCTTAAAACAAGTATTCTTTCATAGTTGAAAGAAACATTGCTATACCAGTCACCTAGCACTAAAAACATTGCATTCATAATGATTGCTCACTTAGTTGCAGATTTTTTCTTGAGAGTCTTGTTGCTGCGGTTGCGCTCTTCAATCTTGCGATTCCATTCTTTTTTTGTAATACCAAATGCTCCAGCAATATTATTGCCAAGTGTGTGTAGCCCGCCACCAATCCAGCGGCGATGATAAAATTCAATGTTTTCGCTGATATCAAAACTACGGCTTTGTTTATTTTTATTCATATGTTATGATGGTGTCTATTTTAATAAAATCAACACTATTTGTAATTATATATTACAAATAGTGTTATGGAGTTATTACATACAGGAGGTAGTTCTGGTCACTCGATGTATACCTGATCCATGACCAGTGTGACGGCCATATGGGTTATATTTGCGGTGATTCGTGAATTGCTCATGCGTAAGTACTTGAATTTCAGCACCGGTCTTATGACCATAAATCATTACACCTCGCGGCTTTTGATGATTCTTTTGAGTTTCAAATGCGCATGATGCACAAATGCGACTGTTGATGAGCTGAATGCGCTCGATTTCTACGGCCTTGCCGCATCCACAAATAATATTTTCGTTGTTCATGTCGCTATTGTAGTTGTCTTTGAGAAACTTGCAACAAAAATGTTTCAATTTCTTGTTGCGTCATATCAAAATAACAAATTGGATGTATATTCATATCGATTAACGTGCGATGTCATTGGTCAGTCTACGGCTCCACACTTCCCACGCGCCGACCTTTCCGCGCAGGGTGCCCTTCTCGTCGCATGGCGTCGTTTCGGGATGAACTGGGCAGCGGCGAGAGCAGCAACGCACGATGACCGCGGTGGTGTCAGATCCGATGTATCGGCGAGTAGTAACCGCCCGGCATCCACAAAATGGACATGGTAGCAAGCCCGAACAAGCAGGGTGCAGGCGACGCTCCATGAGCTTCGTTGTCATATTGATGTCTTGAGCTCGCGTGTCTGATCCGGAGCGGCTATTTGTTTTCATTAGTCAATATCACCTTTATTTTTGCCTTCTTCAACTACAAAATCATCTTTGTGGAGACTTTGCAAAATGTGTTTGTAAAGCTTGTCAATGTTCATTTCAAAATCCAAGAGTTTGAATGCATATTTATATGCATCTGTACCTCTATAAAACTGCTGCATATAAAGTGCAAACTCTTTGCGTGAATCTTTTGGTGCACTGCTAACTGCCTTATCAACATTAGCAATGATGTGTTCTACTTTATCTTCAATCATTCGGCAGTAACGATCAAACTCAGGAATGAGCTCTTCTGGCAATACTTTGCGAATTTCTTCTTGTTCATTTTTTTGTACAGCTTCAAGCACCCGCTTGAATGTGAAATGAGAAATGATGCGATGTAGATGCATGTAGTCTTCAGACTTAAACTTAAAGATGGATCCGTCTGAAAAATGAACCACAAAGCCTTCAAAGTCGGTTCCCTTGGTCAGACTAAGCCATGCAGTCATTTCTTCTTTGTTTGTAAAATGATACGATGTAGCATAGTCTGGCCAATTATAAATGCTGTAGCGTCCATAAGAACACACACCTGTATGCTTGTTGCGTGAACCGAGAGCAACAAGCATGCTCGAATTATATTTCACGACAATTTGACAGATTGGATCGATGATCTCAAATAAGTATGTGCGATGTATATCAAGTTCAACACCAGGAGTCTCATCCCAGACTCCTGCAGTTTTACGCGTAAGAGCAAGGTCAAGTAGCTTTTGACCCACAACTCCAATATCAGAGTTAAGAGAACCACGAGTAGTCAAGTGCCATCTGCCGTGCCAGAAGAAACAAATACCAAGAGACCCATCCATTTTTTCATATACGCTGGTAATATCTGCATCTGCAGACGGGTAATGAATACCACCCTCGCCGTAGTTGAAAAACTTGGAGAAAGGAAGTGCTACAATCTTATAGTCATCAGCAGCATCAAAGATGATGCCACGGCAATGCTGTACAAGAGGATCCCAAGGCACGGAATTGTGCTCATATTGATAAGTTTTAGAATAAGTTACAAGCTCGAGACCTTCACGTTCACCTTTACCAGCATTAACAATAAGCTCGCCCCTTTTAATATGAAGCTGCAGAGCGCTCCATAGCTTAAAACCATCAATGCAATTAGTTTCAGTATTCCAGAAGTGTTGTGATATGTAATTCATATGTTTAATCCGTGTTCTGGCAATGCTCGCTCGACTCCGAGGTTTGCTGTGCTGTATGCTTTTACCCATTGCGCGGAGGATCTGGCCGCGCATTCGGGGCAGTCAGTATGAGACATAGATGTATTATTAAATGCTAGGGTTAATCTGGCTCAGCTTTATTTCTGCATACTTGCTCAGCAATTTATTGAGCTCTTGTGAATCGCCATTGTATTCTGTACCAAATACAATGAGCAGATTATTACGCAAAGGGCTATCTGTCATATCTTTTGATACATATTCGACAATGGTATCAATGTTATATGGTGGTGACTGTTGAGCACTGCGATTAATTTCGGTGTTTAAGTATACACCTACACATATTAAAACACCTACTATAATCCCTATCCACAAGTGAGCGTCTGCATGGATGCCGTGCATTACTCTAGTAGTTTTAGGTGGTGTGGGAACATCTGATGTATTATGATCGTTCATGAAATTTAAATTTTAATAAATTTATTTTAGCAAATAACTGATGTGCATGTTAAGATATACGTGCAATGTCGTTGGTGTAGATGTTATCAAATTCGATTGGATCCATATGAACTGGCAGGATTGAATTGTATCCAATGTATATGGCTAGGGATAGAGAAAAAATACAAATAAACAACAAGAGAAAAAGTTTATTTGGTTTTTGTTGCAGGTTGTGATGTGGGTTGTTTTTCATATTTGATGTGTTCTGTTTTATGATCTGCTGGTAATAACTTAATATTTTTTTTATGAAAAATATTATCATAATTATTCCAAAATGCTTGCATATTAGCGCCTTTTCTTAATTTGTCTCCTTTGCCTGCCATGTTATTAAAAAAGTGTTAGACCATGATTGTTGTAATTGATAACCTCTTTATATTCAGATGCAAGATTTTCAGCGCAGTATTCTCTAATAATACTCTCACTCATAACTGCAATTGGACTATCGAGATATCGCTTCACAAGTGTAACAAACAAATTATTTGACTCCAGAATGCTCTCAGGCGCTTCAACATATTTGTCTTTACCAAGAATATATCGAGCCTCTGCATCTTCAGAAATGAACATATTGGTGCAAAAGCCTGGCAGATTAAATTGTTTAGCAAAAGCTTTGGCATAGCACCAAATAAAAATATTGTTATTTTTACTACGGAGAGCTTCAGCATTACTGTAATTAATGATGTATTGACCATTTACGCCAAACAGGCCATTAGATGAGCCGTGTCCCATCATAACTACTTGATCATGATAATCAATGAGGTCGTTCATTAATGTAACGGATAGGTTGCCACGTACAATGGTGCAATCTCTACGATCTTCATATACTGTTTCAAGAAAATCAGTAGTGGGATCTTTAATGTGTATAAATAGAATTTTTTTCATCTTTAATGATGCTTGTGAATATTATAAAATCAACTTAAAAATGCATTTAGTTAATCTGAATATCTACTCAATATACTATCAAGCTTCTCGCAGCACGTATTCACAAGCTGAATGGCACACCACAGAAAATATGCCAGCACGTCAATGATGTTGTATAGGCAGGTTATTATAAAATATGCAAACAAGCACATTATATACATTAGGCAATTAACGAATGCATTCATAATCTTCAATATCCTCTCCTGCAATGATTAATTCAACCCAATAGTTAATGTTGGCATTAATATATTCTTCTGCTTCACAGATTTGCTGCTCAGATAATCCTGCGTCATCAAATTCATATGTAAAGTCACTATCATCCACACTCTGCATGTTGATGCCTTGGATGCTTAAGGAAACATATACAAGCGTATCGTCCTTGAGCTTGATGGCAAAATATTTATCAAACGTCATATTGACATAATTTATATCTGCGCTGCTATTATTTGCAACATTAAACACATTGCTCGACGTGAATGTTGTGCTTCCACACACAGTCTGCCCCCCGACCAAATTTAACCAGTTTATTTTCGCTAACCAGCAACCACAACAAATACTTAGCACGCTGGGCATCACAGTCAAGCTCATTACACACACGCTCCACAGTAATATGCGGTGGCTCGCGCATTTCCATAATCATTTGGATTTGATTGTTGCGATTTTTGCCGCGAGCTGTTTGCTGCAATTCTTGTGATGCATCTTGCTCTTCTGTACGCAATGCATCAAAGTTGTAGCCGTGCATATCAAATGAAAAGCGCCATGTACCGCATGCACCCAGACGATTTTTACGTGTTTCAATTACTCGGATGCTTTCATCTTCTTCATCTTTGGTAATGAAGATGTTGCATTCAACAGCATGATTGAGATCAGTACTGCCTTTAAAATTGCCGTCCTTGGTCATGTGTAGTACCAATCCAATGGCACACTTGTGCTTTTTAGCTGCTTTAATAATGAGCTCGAGATTACGTGTACTTTGTTTAACTTTGCTGTATTCATCTGCATCTGGCAAATCATACACAATGCACGGAAAGCTATCCAAAATCAACACATCATGATTTTCAATGCATTCAAGAATCTTTGACAACCGACTCTCAGACGCAACACGGACATCATTGCATTGCAAGCGTCGGGCAGCAATGGCAATCATATAAATGTTTTCTTCACCACTCATGTAACCGACGCGGTAATTTTGAGCGAGATTCTGACAGATTTGAAGCAAAAACACTGATTTGCCAGTGCCACCAGGAGCAGCAACTGTGAATATGCTGCCAGGGAGGATGCCATCACCAAAAATATTATCAACATTAACGCGATTAGTTTTAATTCGATTAAAATATTCAGCAGGAATATTAATATCCGATACAGTTGCAAGAGCAGTGAATTCAGCGAGTAGGTTCATGTGTGCATCTTATATGTGTTTCAGGTTTTGTGCAACTATTTTTTATTTAAGAATTATAGTTGCCTGTATCTTTAAGTGACATATAATAAGTAAAGCATATGAATACATCATTGCTGAATAATACTGACAGCACAAACATTTACAACCTATATACTGAAATGGCATTTGGCATCGCACAAACACCGCAGTCGCAGCACAGCATTACACAGCAGGGCTTGGTTGATCTTACTAAACAGCTCAAAACCAGCCACCCTGGTACTAATTTCTTTAGTGTCACTCAAGTGACCAGAGAAAATACTAATAAAATTCCTAACATCGCGCCTTTTGTTTTGACAGGGCTTAAAGTTAGTAAAACATATCTAATCAAGGTATCGCAACTCAATGGCATGTATGGTCATTCATATTCTGTAGAGGTCAACAAACAACGCGAGCGAGAAGGTGCAGAAGCTAATTTTGTTGCAAAAGACAGCAAGTATAAGTCCATTCCAGATACAGATGCTTTCGTCGAGTTGGATGGTCAGTTGTATCTCCGATATAAGCCCATTGCTGTTGCAGCCTCCTTTAAGCCTGTATTGCTTAAAAATAATGGTAATGACAATTTTGAAGTAGTAGACAAGGCTGATTATGAGCAGTACATCAACCGTATTAACCCGGGGGTGTATCAAGGGTTACAGACTGGCGTACATATTCGAAATATAAGCCTTGCAAGCATCGTAGCAATCAATATCAACGATAAAGACTATGTAATTTCTGATGCTGATGAGACTCGTATATCTGCATGGAAGGCCTCAGGAGCTCCAATGCCTATTCAAATTCCCACCGAAATGCAACAATAATGAGTATATCATGCGATTTAATCAAGCATATTAGGTTAAATATACGCATATGAACAGAGACAACAAAAACATTGCGATGCTGTATGAAAATGCAATGCAGCAGCCAACTATGACTGTTGATAAAGATGGCACTAAAATATGGAGACTCAATGGCAAATGGCACCGGGAAGATGGACCTGCTGTAGAATATGCAGATGGAAGTAAAGCGTGGTGGTTGCATGACATGCGGCATAGAGAAGATGGTCCTGCCGTTGAGCATGCAGATGGATACAAAAGTTGGTATTTGAACAACAGCCGATATGAAGATGTAGTTGCATGGGCTGAAGCCTTACTTAAATTAAAAGGCATTAATGATCCTTCTGAAGATGAGATCAATGATAAAGTGCAGCAAGTAACATCTTCAAGTATATTGGATTAAAGTGCTTGAACATCTACAACATATACTTTATATTGAAAGCAATGAATGAAAATATAATGCAGCAGCCAACTATGACTGTTGATAAGCATGGTAATACAAAATGGATGATCAAAAACAAATTGCATAGAACAGATGGACCTGCTCATGAATATACAAATGGAAATAGAGCATGGTATTTGCATGGAGAGTTTCATAGAGAAGATGGTCCTGCTGTTGAGTTTACAGATGGACGTAAAGAATGGTTTTTACACGGTAGGTTGCATAGAGAAGATGGTCCTGCCATTGAATGTGCAAATGGAGATAAATATTGGTATTTGAATGACAAGGCGCATAGAGAGGATGGTCCTGCTGTTGAGCAAGCAGATGGAGATAAAGCGTGGTATTTGCATGGCAAGGTGCATAGAGAAGATGGGCCCGCTGTTGAACGTGCAGATGGATACAAAGGTTGGTATTTGAACAGCAGCCGATATGAAGATGTATTTGCATGGGCTAAAGCACTTTTAAAATTAAAAGGCATCAAAAAACCTTCTGAAGATCAAATCAATGATGTAGTGCAGCAAGTGACTTCATCAAGTATATTGGATTAAATATACGCATATGAACAAAGACTGTAAAAACATTGTAATGTTATATGAAAATGCAATGCAGCGGCCAACTATGACTGTTGATAGATATGGCAATAAAATATGGATGCTCAATGGCAAACGGCATAGAGAAGATGGTCCTGCTATTGAATGGGCAGATGGAAGTAAATCATGGTTTTTAAATGACATGCGGCATAGAGAAGATGGACCTGCTGATGAATGGGCAGATGGAAGTAAATCATGGTATTTAAATGACATGCGGCATAGAGAAGATGGACCTGCCATTGTACGGGCAGACGGACATAAATCATGGTTTTTACATAATAAAAAGTATGAAAATGTATATGAATGGACCAAAGCATTGCTCGAATTAAAAGGTAATAACAACCCATCTGAAGATGATATTAGTGATGTAATGCAGCGAGTGACATCATCAAGTATATTGGATTAAGTATTTGATCATTATTAACACTCCTTACATTGCAAATAGCGCTGTTGTCATAAATTAACATATATGACAACAGCGCTTAACATATCTGCATATGAAGCAAAGCTACTTGCAGAAGATGCATTCGAAAATACCCTTCAATTTATCTTTAACAAAATATATGAAGCATGTTTGAAGGGCCTTACTGCCATTACATGTGATGCTAATATTACATTGGATATAATGCGTGAGCTAGAAACGCACGGTTATGAAGTTTATTATGATAATAATGAGAGAGGATTTGATTTTTGGGTAATAAAATGGAATAATGCCACAAAAGGAGATTAAATACTTTTATATGAAATCAATAATCTTTTCCGTAATTTCAACTAATAGAGGTTGGATAGTCCGTCAGGTACTCAAATATACAACAGTCAGTGCAGCTGCAGCTACAACATGGCTCGTTGCGCAAGGGTATGGTGCAGAGCATGCTACTACCATCGTAGCCGGAGCAATTGCAGGTATAGCTGGTGGGTTAGAGCTTGTGCTCTCTAAGCTTGCTTCTAAGATTGCAGCTCAATGAGCTGGACTGCGGCAATTGCAAATTTGCTGCGTGCTATAGCTCTATATTTTGAGCTAAAAAATAGGAGCTTTTATTATAAGGTATTAAATGAATCACGCGACAAACAAAAAGATTATATTTTGCAGATTGAGAAATTGCGCAACAGTCGCAGTCCTTATGATGCTGATGATGCTGACTTCATGCGAATGCAATTGCTCGAAGAAAAGCGGTTCTATAAGCATATATCAGCCGCCTATGCTACGACTCCTACCTTATCAGCAAATTAAAACATGCGATGGTGTATATAATACACAAAATACACCATGTGGAGAAGAAATTTGGCACTCTGATCGACGATTTAGGGAGTTAGAACGACAGCTTTACTATAAATAATAATATGACATCCGCCATTATACTTTTAGTAGTTTGTTTTATAATCACTGCTGCTGTAGTGCATAAGCTTAGCCACAAAATCACTGATAGTGTTGTAACCAAAGCATTATCTAAGGATACACACGAGCAAGCCATCGTTGATAACTCTGCAGATGAATCCAAAGATGTAGATGTGTTTGTGCATAATCAAAAAGTTAAAAAAGCAGTTGCAAAAATTAAAGCTATCCCTGCTGCAGGTAGAAAAAAATCTAAGCGCGTTTAAACATCATCATGAGTTTTGCAAATGTCGGCAAGGTATGGACTGCTAGTGGTCTTAAAGAGTATCTTAGCAAAATTTCACCACCTAAATGGTGTACAGGCATATGCATTCATCATACAGCAGCACCATCTTTAAAGCAAAGACCTCAGGGATATACGGCACAGCACATTGAAAACATGAAATATGGTTATGTGCATGACAGGGGGTGGTCTGCAGGGCCGCACTTTTACACAGATGATGATCAAATATGGGGCATGACACCACCTACAATAAAGGGGGTGCACGCAATTGCATTTAATTCTAACTCCATTGGCGTTGAAGTGTTGGGTGATTATGACTATGAAGATCCATTCTCGGGTCGCGGTGCAGCATGCTGGTCAATGACTGCAGAAACAATTAAAGTGATCATGGAGTGGCTAAAGCTTCCAATCAATGAAACAACCATAAGATTTCACAGAGAGGATCCCAAAACAAGCAAAACATGCCCTGGTACCAAGATTACAAAGAAGTGGTTGCTCAACCTCATTGATACTGCTTTTGATGTACCTGCTACAATTAAACCAATTGAAGCAAACAACTTTGAAAAACTTCCTGTCATTGACTATGTAGTTAAAAATTGCGGCTATACAGAAGCTGCAGCAATTAAGCTTCTCACCAACAAAAAGGGAATGTTCTTCTTCAACAATGATTGGCTCGAAGGCGCATCATATGATGCTAAACAGGGAGCAACTGTAGCACCGCTCTCTGAATTGCAACAAATTGCAAAAAAACGTTGAATAAATTCTATATGCTTATACTGTAAGGCATGAGCAAACAACAAAAAATTATACTCACAAGAGGGCTCCCAGGTTCGGGAAAAAGTACATGGGCCATTGAATATGTAAACAAATCAAATGGCAGAGCAAAGCGAGTGAATAAGGATTCGCTTCGCGAAATGATTGATGCAGGAATTTACTCCAGGGTTAGCGAGCAGATGATTATTGGGGTTCGTAATGAGATGGTAAGTCTCTGGCTCGATAACGGTGTTGAGACTGTAATTGTTGATGATACTAATTTTGAAGAAAAGCATTTTGAAACAATGACGAATATTGCGCAGCTTTATTCTAATGTTGCAGTTGAATACAAAGACTTTTTGGATGTGACACTCGATACGTGCATTGAGCGTGATGCATTACGAGCCAAGCCTGTTGGTGAGAGGGTCATTAAAGACATGCATCATCGATACATTCTTCCAACCCTACAAGATCGGTTTATTAATGTAAAAAATGGCAATGCAATCATTTGTGACATCGACGGCTGTGCAGCTCACAGGACTAATCGCAACTGGTTTGAGTATGAAAAAGTCATGGCTGATGAGCCAGATTTTGCAGTGAGAAATATTGTGAATGCTTTTTATGACAAGGGGTATACAATTCTGTTTGTTTCAGGTAGAGAGGGAACAGAAGTGTGTAAAGAGCTTACACAGCGCTGGCTCAACGAAAATGGGTTTAAGCATCATGCTCTCTATATGCGCAACGAGGGTGACCATCGCCGAGATTCTATTGTCAAGGAGGAAATTTACAATACACTCATTAGAGATAGATTCAATGTGGAGTTTGTACTTGACGATAGAAATTCGGTTTGCGCTAAATGGCGTGAAATCGGTCTCAAATGCCTGCAAGTACAGTTGGGAGATTTTTAACTCATAAATACAATGCATTAAAAAAGTTGAACATCGTGCATTAGCGTATAAACTCTATTATGACCACATATGATACCCCACCTTCTGAAGTACTTGACACCATCAAGAGCACCATGGAGCAACACCATGAAGAATTGCATAATGCAGGTGTAACTGTTGATGCAATGTTTGCATTTGATGACAAGGGTGAAAATCCTATTAAACATGGTGGCTACCCCGCACTTGCATACATCAAAATCACATCATTGAAGAACAGAATCAAGGGCATGGCTGATGCGGAAATCACCATTGATGGTGATGCATACAATGCAATGAATGATTTGCAGCGCATTGCTCTCATTGATCATGAGCTTCATCACCTCATTGTTGCTCGAGATAAAGAGGAAAGCATTAAGTTTGATGATGCAAATCGACCAAAACTCAAGATCCGCAAGCACGATTATCAAATGGGCTGGTTTAGGGACATTGCTCTGAGACACAAAGAAAATTCTCCGGAAATTTATCAAGCGCAAATGCTGTGGAGTGCAGATGCAAATACTTTTTTTCCTAAACATGCTAATGCTCAGTAGTTTAAAGCATAAACGTCCCATTCTGCGGCTCAATGCAAGCTTCTTTCCTATTGGCGTTGGTAACTGGGATGATATTGTAGTCAATATTTTTTCTGGTGCTGCACATCCACTTGACATTTACTATGGTGAAAATAGTGATGGTCACCTCGATGATGGCATAGTCGAGGGATTTGCCGTAATAAGAAATTGGAAAGAATGGAGCAAGTTGCCCATTCGCTCATGTGATGATTATTTGCATACCACCAGCGGACCAGTTCGCCTGCCAAGTGTTGCAGTGTGTGCACGTTTCAATCGTGTTGTGTATAAGAATGTAGTGTTTCCTACCAAACAAAATATCTTTAAACGTGATAAATATACTTGCGGTTACACTGGCAGAAAACTTCAGAAACATGAGCTTTCTGTAGATCATATCTTGCCGCAAAGCCGAGGCGGTAAGAATGAATGGGAAAATCTAATCACATGTTCTAAGTCAACCAACACATTTAAAGACGATAGAACACCAGAAGAATGTGGTCTTAAGCTGCTGTGGAAGCCAACTAAGCCTGCCAATGGTGTTGAGAGTCTTGTCTTTGAAGACATGAGAAGTGATTGGAAAATGTTCCTTCATAGTTGATTTTCACTCCAACAGCCTCTATTATAAAGATATGAAAAAGCCTTTTTGGTATAGCGTACCTAATAGTTTAGAGTGGAATCCTTTTGATGAAACAATAGGCTGGGGCGCATGGGAAAAAGAAACGCGCAAAAACTATCCCGTTCAGTATTTTCTTAGAGAAAATGTGCGCATGTTATTTCAACGCAAATGGGCGCAAATCAAGAGCATCAAGTACAACATTCAGTGTTTTTTCTTTCCCAAACATTCAGAAATACACAAAGCAATACCTCGCACATGGGCTGATATTACAAGCCTTGTAGTGAGCCTTAATTTTGTAATGATTATTTCATTCAAAAAAGAAGCAGATGCATCTTGTATAAACTGGGACAGTTCTACAGGTCATCGCGAGTTTAAGAACTGGCTAGATGATGCTGCACATTGGATTTCAACTCAGCGACCTGAATTAGAAAAGCAGCGGGATAACTCTTATCCGAAATATCCACTTGTTCATGATTTAGAAGACTGTAGCTATGATAAGCTTTATGGTGAAGTTAATCGCTTGGAGAGCCTCATTTCCGAAACAGATACACGCATCATTAAGCAGATGATTGATTACCGTGAATTCATGTGGACATGATTTTGGAAAAGCAAAAATGCACCTGTAAATGACAACCAACCACCACACTAACATCACTGATGCGAAAAAATATGCCAAAGATCATGCTGCACAATTACTTAATGATCAAATAATGAATGATTTTTCAGTTGATAAATCGTTTTTCATACATATATTTATTTGAATGAGCAGTAACATACCACAAAAAAATAAGATTGTTGTCGTAGGTGACGTGCACGGTGAATTTAATCAACTCTCTTATGATATTCGCCGCCTTTACCAAGATGCATACATCATTCAAGTGGGTGATTTTGGAGCTGGCTTCCACAAGCGAGGTTATTATGAGCAATCCTTTAAGAAACTAGATCAGACTCTACAAAATGCGAACTGCCATTTATATGCTATTCGCGGCAATCACGATGATCCCGAATGGTTTAAAGAAACACACAACCCTTTTGATTACATCAACATTACTTTGCTTAAAGATTATTCAGAATTGAATATGCTTGGCAAGAATATATTGTTAGTAGGTGGTGCAATTAGCATCGATAGAAATTGGCGCATCATTGAAAATAATAAGATGCAGCAACAGAACGAAGCCAAACGTCTTTGGTGGGCTGATGAGCCATTTATTTATAATGATGATTTTGAATACAAGCAGTATGACATTGTAGTGACTCATACACGCCCGGCTAACTGCGGTATGTACAAGGGTTTTGATAACATCGAGCGGTTTATTGCTAATAATGATACTCTCAAAGAAGAACTAATCAAAGAGAGCGAAGATGTAGAACGTCTGTGGAATAAAACTAAACCAGCATACTGGTATTACGGTCATTTTCATGACAGCAATTCAATTGAAACAAATGGTACCATCTTTAGATGCCTTGATATTAATGAGCATTATGAGCATAGAGATGTTATTCAAAACTAATATATAAATATAATATGGACCTAGAACAAAAATTAATGAAAAACTATCCCAGTCTTTTTTATGTAGACGAAGATGGGTCTCCTACATGTTCTGGTGGTGTATGGGTACCGCCGGGTTGGGAATCCAATATAGAAGAATTATGTGGTTGCATTTCTGACTATACGAGACGAGTATTTGTAATAAAGCGCAAAGCTGCGAACCCGCAATATTATTTCTGGCATTATTTTAAAAGTGTTGTTGAAAGCAGCCATATGGTACTTATTAAAAAAATTGCACCGTGTTTAAATAAAAATTGGTTCAATAGTCATATTAATGCATTTATTCGCTACATTAGAAATAAAGAGCTTAAGTGTGCTAAATTTTATAATGAATATCCTCCTGCTGTAAAAATTAATCAGATCAAAGAAAAATTTGGAGGATTGAGATTCTACTACACTGGTGGTGATAAAGAGGTAGCGGGCATGGTGCGATTAACAGAATATCTCTGTGAAAGAACCTGTGAAGTTTCGGGTGAGAAAGGAGAGCTTTGCTCTAGTGGTGGGTGGTATAAGACTCTTTCAAGTAACGCTCGCAACACGGAGATCTACAAAAGATTTATTCCCGTAAAAAAGGATAATTCTTAGTGATTTACTACGATTATGAACAGAAACAGAGAACTCAAAGAAAAACAAATGACTTATGCATTCTATTCAAATAATTGAAGGCATGGGACGAGGCATTATTGCTGAGAGAAACATCAAGCAAGGCGAGATTATATCAGATTGTGAGATTTTAGTCCTATCACCAAATGATACCGCAAGAGTTAATGAAACCGATTTAAAGTGTTATACCTTTATTTTTGACAAAAATACAAAACAAGACTGCTTAGTCTTGGGTATTGGTGAGATATTTAATCACAGTGATGATGCAAACGTACTCTATAATTTGATTGAATGGAATAATAGAAAAATAATGAGGTTTCAAGCGTCAAAAGATATTAAAAAGGGTAGTCAGTTGCTTATTGACTATAAGACTGACGTAGAAGGTTTATCCGGTATCTTAGAAAAATATACAACGAATTTAATTTAAAACTTTTGTGACGCTAATTTAAAAACTTTAATCCTTTTGACCGATGACTGAACAAATGAATAACAACCTAAAAATGTTTAAGCATTTGCAAGAAAGCAAATGGCCTAATGTTGGTGATAAAGTAAAATTCAAAAATGCTGAAGGAATGTTCTATCCACATTACACCAACGTCATTCAATTTGCCAAAGACAACTTGAAGACTGGAGAAATTTATACAGTTCACAATTGTGAAGTTTACTCTAGCTGGTGTGCAATTTGGTTAGATGAAATCGAAGGTGATCATTTCTTTCACCGCTCTATGTTTGAATGGCCAATAAAGGGGGAAACAAATGAATAATAGAGAATTAAAATTTCGAGCATTTTATAAAAATAAACTTTATATGCAGGAATACTGTGGTGGATTTAGTTATTTTATTCACAATGAATCTACTGCATTAAGTTTGGAGAGTGTTTTTATTGCTGCTGAAAGTGGTAAATGTATAATTCAGCAATACACTGGATTGAAGGATAAGAATGGAATTCCTATTTTTGAGGGCGACTTAGTGAAAGTGTATCTAAAAACCGAAGAAATTGGTGAGATTACTTTTGACCGAGGAGGATTCTGCTTTAATTCTAAATCTTTAAACGGAACATTCTTAGGAATTGTAGAGAGCGGCTTTCCTATTGAAATCGTCGGAAATATCATGGAAAATCCTGAACTAATTAAAACAAATGAATAGAGAAATAAAATTCCGCACTTGGGATAAACAATTAAAACAATTTGCCGAATGGACAAACCGTGATCCATTTTTTGATACCTCGCATGGTCAAATTTTCTTTTGGGAAAGAGTTCAAAGAGAAGATGGCTCTTATGATGGAGATATTATTCTGCAAGATCATGGCGATCGTTTCGTTCTACAGCAATACACTGGATTGAAAGACAAAAATGAAAAAGAAATCTACGAAGGTGATATTATCCAGTACGATCGTTGTGACTCTGCCTACGATTTAATTTTAAAGTCGGTTGTTTATTTTTATAATGGGCAATTTGGATTTGATTTAAAAGGATTCAATGATATGTTTTTCGCTCTTGGTGATGAATTTTGTCCAGAAATTATTGGCAACATTTTTGAAAATCCTGACTATTTTAAAAATAAATGAATAGAGAAATTAAATTCCGAATCTGGGATAAACAGAATAAAAAGTGGATAGAAAACAGCAGCAGTCTTCATTGTTTTAGCCGTTGGACAATCTGCCCATTCACAGGCAATGTTGCAGATTATGTTGGAGAATATACCTGCGATCACTTTACATCTACCCCTGCTGCTGATTATTATTGGGAAGATGGAAAACTAATCAAAGAACCAAGATATGTTATCCAGCAATACACTGGATTAAAAGACCCCAAAGGAGTTGAGATTTATGAAGGTGACATTGTGAAATACTATTTTGATGATCCAAAAGCGGATTTTGTTGACTTAGTAGCATGGGAGCATTATGGTTGGGTGCTTCTTCATTTTGATGGAACGGAAAGTAGTTCATGGCCACTTACTTCGCTGCCAACTATGGAAGTGGTTGGAAATATTATGGAAAATAAAGAACTTTTAAATATATGAATAATAGGTAGCAAATTTAATTTAGAAACTCTGAAGAAGAGCAAAGAATATTGACAATACAGTTCATATAAGTCCATCACAATTTATTTATTTTGAATGATCCATGCATAAATAACTGCATGGATCACTTGCTTTTAGAAGACTATAAAACCAAAAGAATAAAAATTCTCAATACCTCACAATTTAGAGATTTTTGGGATGAAAATACATCACAAATTTTTGGTGGTGAAGCATTTACTAGAGAAGAGTTTATTAATACCATTGCTAAAAAATTTGATCCAACTGCCAAGAGCATTTCTATTATTAATGAACCACAAGCTGACGGTACAACAAAAGAGATTATTAGTGGTGATTCAAAATACCTGGATTTTATATTTGATAATTTGTTCAGTGGTAATATTAGCTTAGGCGATGCTAAGGAGGTATATGATACACTTGAAGCATATAGAGCACAGACTGCAAGAAACAATCCAACCATCAGCAAAGAATTTCATAGCTACAAAGTATTTAATGAAGATCCTAATGTAAAAGATCGTCAAGGAAATGTATTGCCTGGATTGTTTAAAGTTATGAAGGCATTTACTATGCCTTATGATTTTTATAATAATAAAATTCCTAATCTTGTTGAAACGGAGACGTTTATGCGTGACAATGATTTTAAGATGGTTTATGAAACAACTGAGCATAAATTTTATTTGATAGAAAATCTCGCACGCAGTAAAATTGCATTGGGTGGCTTGAAAGATCCTGATTTTAAAACGAGCCAAAAACCGAACAGATGTTCGGGGTATTGGTGTTTGCCGAACATAGGCGATTCTTATTTTCCTGCATGGCTTGCCATGGATGTTTATGGATTTTTTGATTATGCTATAGTTCCAAAGAGTGGTGAGTGGGCTTTGGGAGAAATAAAAAACCGTACCAACTCCCCAACTAGCTGTCTATCCATGGAGGAAAAAGATTATGATTCTATTTATGATTTCATTGCAAATTATAACGGTGAGTTCAGTAACATACTAAGAGATAGATTTAAATCATTCAGGTCATTGCAGATAAGTATTTTTGTACCTACTGCAGATAATAAAAAGATACCAAGCATATCAGGTGATTATCATCAGTTCTTATTGAGATCTAAAAATTTAAACATCTTTAATAATCTTGCACAAACAGATTTTACTTCTGCATTTCAGGTTATTATGAGAGCCAGTGGGGTTAACTCATTGGGGAGAATGTTGGATCGTGGAGATTATGAACGAGTAATTTCAACAGCAAGTGATGCTGTTATATCTGCTTTTAAAAAATTTCCACGCAATCTTTCCAATTTTCCTCTGATTAAAGCACTAGCAGTGCCTCGAGAAGACCTACTCACAGGTGAACTCAGCTATGCATCATATGCAGCATCATACATACCACAATTGCTTGCATCGTTCAAACAATCTTTTACGCAAGATACTGACTTGCTTGCTAATGATGGTTTTGGATTTAAAGAACTCATCAAATTCATATACAATAGTTTACCCATAATCAAAGACGTAAACACAACAGTTGGTGATAAGATTGATAAACAGATTGCGTCATTAATTGAGCAAGATCGTTTATACTTTGAATCAAAGATAGAGCTAGCTACACTTAGTTACATTGCAACGCTCGCAACTATGAAACTAGAAAGTACTAAAGCTACAAGCAGTGCAGCATACAAGGCACTAATGGAATCATTTACTACTTATTTAAATTTAGGTGGGCTGCTTAACTGGACAGATGAGGCAAATGAGGCAATATTCGATACACCTGCTCATGAAAACCTCATTGAGTTAGCCTCTGGTGCATCTGATGACACAAAGAAAAAATTCTTCAACACACTTTTTAGCGGCAACGTTAATAATATGAGACGTCTTCCGCAATCATACAGAGTCACAACAATTGTGGATTTATACAAATCAGCTAAAAAGCTAAACATATCATTTGAAGATAGCGTTGGTAATGCGTTTAAAATGTTGAATAACATCTTTGGTGTTTCAAACAAAGCATCAGTAACTACTGCTGTTGAATCAATTAACTATTTGATAAATTATAATGATATTACTGATGACATTACAAAACATTACAAATACATAATAAAAAAAACACCATTTGTTGCGCAAATCTTAGCATCTTTTTTACCAAAATCTGTGTTTAATAAGCAGTATCCTAATATTGCAAAATTTAGTGCAATTCGTAGAGCTGTAGTTGCAGCAAAACGATTGCAGGCAGCTAAGTCTCTTATACGGCAATCACCCAATGGTAGTATTAAGCGTGATGAAGATGATGCTCGCCTGCTGCCAGACCCATACAGTGAGGCAATATTATCAGATTTATATACACTCAAAGTACCTGCAACATCGGAAAATCTGCAGAGCTGTTATGATATGTTAAATCGTTCTTATAATGTGAGCAAATTTTATAATTTTACTGGAAGTATTACGTTGTTAATGAGCAATGAAAATTTCATTCCACAACACCTTTATATTTATTTGCGAGGTGCTTACAGGGATACCACCTCCGATGCTAGACTTGAAACTATTATGCGCCTTGCTGGAACAACACGCAAAGAATTTGATGAAATAAAAATGGTGGTCATTGGAACAATCGGTGATAACAAAATTGCCGTTGACGAAAATGGAATCATTATTTTCACAAAACCGGGCAATGAATTATATTCTTCTGCTGATTCATATGGTGAATACGAACAACAGTTGCGTGGACAGATGTTTGAAAAATACACTCACAAAAAACCAGCAAAAAATACATTTGCATTTTTGATTGAGAAAATTAGATTTTAGATGCAAGCTTGATCTCTTTTGTTGCAGCGGTAAATAGTATCATTCATATATGATACTTCTTTTAGGGTCCTCTGGTTATGTAGGCAATGCTGTTAAACGGGCATTGACAAACATAAATGCAAATTTTATATGCACATCTGTTCGATATTGCTTTGATAAACAACAATTTGAGCGGCTATTGATTAACAATGAAATTAATGTGGTGATTAATTGTGCAGGCTATACAGGGTTTCCAAACATAGATGCATGTGAGCTGCAACAAAATAAGCAGCCTTGCATTGAGTCAAATGCATTCTTACCGCTACAAGTCATGAATATTTGTAATGAGTTGCATATTAAATTCATTCATGTTTCATCAGGCTGTATATACAATGATTATGCATGCGAACAAGCACAATTACCTACAGTTATTTACAAAGAAACAGATGCACCGAATTTTAGCTTCACAACAGGCAAGTGCTCATGGTATAGCGGCACCAAAGCACTAGGCGAAGCATTGTGTAAGCAAGCATACATCTGTAGACTGCGAATTCCGTTTGATGGCAAGGTTAGTGAACGCAACTATTTATGCAAAATGAAAAATTACAAAATGCTGCTCAATGTAACAAATTCATTTTCGCAGCTGCAAGAATTTTCACAAGGCATAGTGCACATTGCACGTAATGTTGAAGCACCAGAGAACAAAAGAATATTCAACATGACGCAGCCCGGTTTCATGACTACAGCACAAGTTGTAGATGCACTCATCAAGCATAAAGTAACTGAGAGCAAATCGTTTTTTAAGAGCTTAGAAGACATCGGTGCAGCAATTAAGGCTCCGCGATCCAACTGTGCATTGGATGTTTCATATGCTCTTAGCTGTGGGGTAAAATTAACTCCCATAGAAGATGCGATTAACATTGCAATTGAAGAGCTTGCATATAATCTATCGTTTGTATGACTAAATGTAAAGTTGATTATGATGATTTAGTAATGTGGTGTGAGTTTGTAGCTCATCCACACAAATTTATGGTTGCACGGGCTCAATGCGAACGCATCATGCGCATCAAGAAAGCTCCTACTGCAGAACAATTAAAATCGTTCCGTGAAAACTATGAAATACAGTGGCTGGATGATGATTCATTTGAGGTTTTGCCGTGTAGTTTATAGAAAAGGTGTATAAATAAACAGACATGCGTCTGGATAATCAAGAGTATAATTTCAATTTCATCAAAACGGGTGAAAATATTATTCGCTGCAGTAAAGTAGAAGAAGCGTTTTTTAATATTTTTAACATTACTCTTGATGAACAGATTTCATTCATCAAGCCTGCAGAGAAATACATTGATGGGTGTCCCATTGTTAGACTCAATGTTGAATATGGTGGCATATTATATGAAGATGTAGAATTCAGAGTTGTTGCAGCAAACGGAGATGAGCCGTGTGTTTTTCTTGATGAATACACATTAGACAATGGATGTATTTTTGAGCCTGCAAAACCAAAAGTTGCAACTATTGAGGAACAAATTGAATTGCTTTCAGAGACTGTTGATGTGTCTGTTGAGATTGACGAACGCATGCAGCCTGAAGTTAATTGGAGCAGCATTAAGCAGCAGTCTAGACAAATTAATGAAAACAAAATTGCAGGTTTAATCAAGCAAATTGAACAGCAACTTTCTAACCGCATTGACGACTCTCTTTATGCTGCGCGTCAGAGCATCCTTGCTGAATACATTAACATTCAAAACAATGCACAGAATGCCATTGGTAGCAAGCTTGAGTCAACTTCTAATAAACTCAATGAAAGCATATCACAATGGGAGCACGCCGCAGAAGCTAAGATATCTAGCTACATCATTGATGCAATTGATGAAGCGCGTAATGCAATTGAAAGCCAGTTTGAAGTACTTGTTCAAGAGCAACAACAGGATTCACTTGCTCAAAAATTAACTGAGCACGTCGAAGTAGTTATTGCATCTGTTTCTAATAAAATTATAGAAGAAACGAAAACACTGCATCAAGAGCATTTGCAAAATGTACGGCAGTGTGTAGATCAGGTTCTTTCCGAGCAGATTACAACGCTACAGCCTGCAACTGAAGTCATTGTCACAGAAGCTCGTGGTACGCAGAAAAATTTATTCAAAGATACTATTAGTAACATCAAGACTGAAATGTCTTCAGAGATGAAAGCTCATGTTGCAAATTTACAGCAAGATCTTTACAAAAAGTTTGCAATTTATGCTCAGTCATATGCAGGTGGAGGATCAGTAGCAGTACAGTTTGCTGATGGTGGCAACATGAACGGTACGCTTAATGTCTCTACAGGTCAGATTCTATCAGGCGGCATTGATTTGCTCAACATCTTTTCTACAACAGGTGCATCTGGTTATCAGACTCTTGCATTTAATGCAAATACAGCTGCATTAACCATTGCACCCAACGGTAATACAATCTCACTAAGTGCATTGAGTGGTGCTTCAACAGGTGGCGGTGCTGGCATTGACACAGGTGTGCGTGCATTGACTGCTAATTGGCAGAGTACATACACTACAGTAAATGCTAACAGCGGCAGTTGGAATTATCAAGGAACAGACATCAAGAGCTTAACAGGCAACTGGCAGAATACATATACTAGTTTTAATGCGCAGAGTGCAAATAATGCTAGTGTATATGCAACAGTAAATGCTAACAGCGGCAGTTGGAATTATCAAGGAACAGACATCAAGAGCTTAACCGCTAATTGGCAGAGTACATATACTAGTTTTAATGCGCAGAGTGCAAATAATGCTAGTGTATATGCAACAGTAAATGCATCGTCTGCTGCATGGATTCAGACCATTACTTTCAATGAAAGTAATGCTCAGTTAACTATCTCAAACGGAAACACCATATCATTGAGTGCATTAAGTGGCACATCATCAAATAGTGGTACAGGCATTGATACAGGTGTACGCGCATTGACTGCTAATTGGCAGAGTACATATACTACGGTAAATGCCAACAGCGGCAGTTGGAATTATCAAGGAACGGATATAAGGGGCTTAACCGCTAATTGGCAGAATACATATACTAATTTTTCAGCACAATCTGCTAATAATATAAGTGTATACACTACGGTAAATGCTAACAGCGGCAGTTGGAATTATCAAGGAACAGACATCAAGAGCTTAACAGGCAACTGGCAGAATACATACACTACGGTAAATGCTAACAGCGGCAGTTGGAATTATCAAGGAACAGACATCAAGAGCTTAACCGCTAATTGGCAAAACACATATACTGCAGTAAATGCATCGTCTGCTACATGGATTCAGACCATTGCTTTCAATGAAAGTAATGCTCAGTTAACTATCTCAAATGGTAATACCATATCATTGAGTGCATTAAGTGGTACCAGCATTGACGCAGGCGTGCGTGCATTGACTGCTAATTGGCAAAATACATACACTACAGTAAATGCTAACAGTTCAAATTGGCAGAATACATATACCAATTTTTTAGCACAATCTGCTAGTAATTTAAGTGTATACTCAACTGTTAATACAAATAGTGCTACAAATTGGAATTATCAAGGAACAGACATTAAAGCTTTAACAGGCAATTGGCAGAGTACATATTCTACAGTTAATTCTTATTCTGCAACATGGAATGTTGATTCAAAATTTTTCCCTTTAACTGGTGGTAAATTAAATGGTAATATAGGAATTAATAACGATCCTTTATATTTTAATATAGATTCAGCAAATATAGGAAATTCCTATGGAAATTTTGGTATAGGGTCAAGTAATAATATTATAATAAATCCTAATGAAAATGTAATATTAACAGAGACTATCGGTAACGTTGGTATTGGAACAATGACGCCTACCACAAAATTGGATGTTAATGGGGTCATTACTGTTACAGGTGGTAACTCGAATCAATGGAATAGTGTATATAGTTCTGTTAATACTAATTCTGCTACAAATTGGAATTATCAAGGAACAGATATCAAAGCTTTAACGGGCAATTGGCAGAATACATACTCTACAGTTAGTTCTTTTTCTGCAACATGGGGAAGACAAACATTATCATTTAATGCAAGTAATGCACAACTCACTATTAGTGATGGTAATACAGTTTCATTATCAGCATTAAGTGGTGGTAATGGATCTTCAGGTGTAAGTTATCTATCTGCACTTAAAGATGTGTATATACCGTCTCCTGCTAATGGTCAAGTATTAACATATAGTAGTGTATTACAAAAATGGACAACTGGTTCACCAACTTCTGCATCAAATCAAACAGGTTATTATGGCTCATTTTATGATACCACTGCGCAAACTCTTACTGGGGCTAATCAGGCTAAAAGACTTAGTATAGCAGACACATTTGAAGCTAACGGAGTTAGTTTAAGTAGTAATAAAATTGTATTCAATAATATTGGTACTTATGAAATAATTTTCAGTATTCAGTATAAAAATACAAGTGCAACTCAAGAAGATATTTATGTCTGGTTCAGAAAAAATGGTGTTGATGTATCGGACAGTAGTTCTGTATTTACCATACCAGCAAGAAAAAGTGCAGGTATACCTGCACAGTTAATTGCAGTAACACCATTTATAGCTACTCTAGCTGCTAATGATTTTATAGAAATATATTGGCATTGTAATGCTACAGAAGTAACTGTAGAAACATTTACTACACATACCAACCCAACAATTCCAGATACTCCTGGTGTTATTGTAACAGTAAAACAAGTTACTAATGTTCAGCTTGTTCCAACAGTAGGTGCATATTTGCCTCTTTCAGGCGGAACTGTTACAGGTGTTTTATCCACAACAAATGTAATATATGCAAACGGTGGCAACAGTGACCAATGGAATAATTCTTATACTACTGTCAATAGTAATAGTGCTACAAATTGGAATTATCAGGGAACAGACATAAAGAGTTTAACGGGCAATTGGCAAAATACATATACCAATTTTTCTACTCAATCTGCTAATAATCTAAATGTTTATACTACTGTTAATACAAATAGTGCTAGTTGGGTTAATACGAATGATACTCGGCTCGTTGCTTTCGCCGCAGATGCAGGAAGCACTGATGCATATGCAGCTACATTATCCCCCGCTCCATCAGCTTATACGACTGGTGCTCATTACAGATTCAAAGCAAATACAGCCAATACTGGTGCTGCTACCATCAATTTTAATTCTCTGGGTGCTAAAACTATTGTAAAAGCGGCTGGTGGAATTACTACGACACTTGCTGATAATGATATTAGGGTAGGTCAGTGGGTAGATTTGGTTTATGACGGGACCAATATGCAAATGCAGAGCACGCTGGGGAATGCAGCAACATCAGACCCAATACCTTTAATCTCTGCAATCTGGTCTTGATATAATACCTTTAATAAATAAGTAAATAAACAATGGCTAAAACTACATCAAATCCTTTTACGCAAACAGTTAAATCTCCTGCTCTTGCTCTTGTTAATGCTAACTCATTTATTGCTGCAAATGGCGGAACAGCTCCTACTAATACAACAAAACTTTTAACAGCGGGAAGTGAAGGCAGCATTGTTAAATCAATTATTGTTGCAAGTGATGATTCTTCTGCTCGCAGTATATCATTTTACATTTCAACAAATGCAGGAACTACAAAATTTTTGTTGTTTACTGTTCCTGTTGCAGCAACCTCTGGTGTTAATGGAACAACAATTAATGTTGATGTTTTAAATAATGCATTTGTTCAGGGATTACCCATTGATCAGAGCGGAAGACCCATTTTACCACTAGAAGCTAATGAAGAAATCTATGTTGGTGTTATTACTGCTGCTGTTACATCAGGTAGAACATTGTATATTACATGCAATGTGGAAGACTTTTAATTTATGAATAGTGGAATACTAGGTGCATTGGGAACTGCCCCATTACAAACAGTGAAAAGTCGATTGGGCCGATTTAAAGGACAAAGCTATACAAAACTAGCAGAAAATTCAAGAATAATTATCGGAAATACACCAAACGAATCATCCGCCAACAACATCACAATTTCACCCGTAAACATTTCATTCATTAATGTTACAACTGGCGTGAATGTAGATTTGATTAATTTTTCTTTTCCTGCACTATCCCGTTCTGCCAAGTTTTATTGGTGGACCAATTATGGCTTGGTAATACAAGCAACATCAGCAGATATACTTTTTACTCATAGTGGAGGAACTACCGTATTGGGCGGTCAATTATATCCATTGATTGGTAATTTAGATTTAGGACAGAGTTCAGGTTCTTCTAGATACATCTCAAATATTTATTCCAAGGCTCCGCATCAATTTTTACAGCAAAGCACACCGAGTAACCCGCTGACAGATTGTGCACAAATATACGCTAAAAATATTAATGGGACCGCTGAAATGCACACCATGGACGGGGCGGGTAATGAATATTCTGTAGGTAACTCAGTCGGGTTGACTAACACATCTACTGGCACAACACCAACCGAACTTTTCCTTAATGGCACTTCAACAAGACTAAGCATCAATACCAGCACAGTTGTTTCTGGTATTGCGACAATCACAGGAGTTAAATCAGATGGTAGTGCAGTCTGTATGTTTGCACGTAAATTCTGTATTAAACGTGTGGGTTCAACAACTTCTATTGTTGGAACAGTAGAAACAATTGGCTCTGATATAAAAGATGTGCCAACACCAGATGTCACACTCACTGCTGATGATACCAATGATGCATTAGCCATTACTGTCACAGGAGTTACTGCTGAAACTTGGAAATGGAAATGCATCATTTCAGGACTCAATCGACATGCTTTTTAACTAAATACTCATTATGAACCTAATACCTGAACCTCCAGAAGTTCCGCTTGCTACTAAGCAGGCTATTGCTATTGAAGAGCGTCGTAGATCAGCACTAGATGCACTTAAAAAAACTACCACCGATTTATTCAATAGTTTTTGGTATCCAAATGAAGGTGTAACACCTCAGCAAATTGCTGATGTATTCGGGAATAATGCAATATTCGCATTTACCCAACATGCAGAAACGGTTGCATTTCTTACATCACAAGGCATTGAATTGGAAGAAAAATATACAGTTCCTCCTTATGCATATGTATTTGCGGATGATGGATCAGTAGTAATTTCAGACCCATAATTTATGAATCCCAACTTTTCAACTTTTGCTGCTTTTAAGGAAGTATCTGCTACAGCAACTCCTGATGCTGGATTGGTGATTGTTTATGCTAAAACTGATGGGTTTTTGTATACTAAGGATGATACTGGCGTGGAAACTGCATTAGGTGGTGGGGGTGGTGGATCTGGTGCTTATTTACCGTTATCTGGTGGTACATTAACAGGTGTTTTATCCACAACAAATGTAATATATGCAAACGGTGGCAACAGTGACCAGTGGAATAGTTCTTATACTACTGTTAATACTAACTCTGCTACTAATTGGAATTACCAGGGAACAGATATTAAAGCTTTAACAGGTAATTGGCAAAATACATACACTAATTTTTCTACTCAATCTGCTAATAATCTTTCTGTTTATACTACTGTTAATACAAATAGTGGTGTTGCCTGGAATTATCAAGGAACAGATATAAAAAGTTTAACAGGTAACTGGCAGGATACTTATACTAATTTTTCTACGCAATCTGCTAATAATTTAAGTGTATACTCAACTGTAAATTCTAGTAGTGCTACAAATTGGAATTACCAGGGAACAGATATTAAAGCTTTAACAGGCAATTGGCAAAATACATACTCAACTGTAAATTCTAATAGTGCTAATTGGCAGAATACATATACTAATTTTTCTACGCAATCTGCTAATAATCTTTCTGTTTATACTACTGTTCAAACTAATAGTGCTACAAATTGGAATTATCAAGGAACAGATATAAAAAGTTTAACAGGTAACTGGCAGGGTACGTACACCAATTTTTCTACGCAATCTGCTAAGAATATAAGTGTATACACCACCGTTAATAGTAATAGTGCAGGTTGGGCACCAGGAACTGTTACATCAGTAGGATTGTCTTCAGTTTATTCAACACTTACAATTGGTTCAACACCCATCACTGGATCAGGTATATTTACGGCAGATATAAACCTTGCAAAGGCTAATACATGGACAGGTCAACAAACGTTTAATTCTGCGTCAACTGTGCATGGTGTTGGTGTGATTACTCCTAAAATATATCCAGCAACAGATAGTATATCAGCAGTCAGAATTCTGAAAGCTGACGGCACAACTGATATTGTTACAGTTGATACAACTAATCAACAGGTAGGTGTTGGTGGTATCCAAGAATATTATAAATTCTCAACTCAAAATATAAAAAACGTAACAGGGATTTATGATCCTGAAACGGGATTTTATTATGGTAATAGCACAGACCAATCGCTTAGAGGTGCCTACATTTTAGCACAACAGACAAATCCAGAATTATATGAAGAATATGTTACTGGATTACGAGTAGAGGCAATCGACAACAGCTCTAAACCTTCTGGAATAATTACTGGAATTCACGGTTCAGCATATATTAATTGGAATGGAACTGCTTATGGTGTTCAAGGAACTTCTGTTGGCCCTACAAGTTCAGCTGGAACACAGATTGGAGTATACGGTCTTGGTGCAAGCGATGGTGTGCGAGGCCGATCTGAAAGAGAATTTGGTACAGGTGTTAGAGGCGTGGCAATTGCGGCAAATAGTTATGCTTTGTTTGCAGAGCAATATAGTCTTTCAGGTTATGCTTTATACTCAACGGGTGGTAAAAATTACATAAGCGGAAAGTTGGGACTCAACACTACCTCACCAGTTACACGCCTGCACCTAATTGACACAAGCAATCTTTTCCGTGCAGGTTATGATACATCGAATTATTTGAATATTGATGTTGGATCAACTGGTATAGTGACATATGATGCAGTAGGATCTGGTGCAGTTCATAGATTTTCTGAAAATATTCAAGTCCCTGCAAGTGGTTATTATAACTTCGGAACAACTGATGGATCAGCAGGATATGGATTTAGAGATAATGCTGGTGCGGTAGAAATAAAGAGTAGTGGTGGCTCATGGGCATCTGTAGGTGGTTCTGCTATAAGTGATGCGACATATGATTCTAGTTGGAATGGTGTATCGGCAATAGCTCCATCTAAAAATGCAGTCTATGATCAGTTACAATTAATGATAAGTGATGCGGCATATGATTCGAGTTGGAATGGTGTATCGGCAATAGCTCCATCTAAAAATGCAGTCTATGATCAGTTACAATTAATGCAAACTGGTGGATCAGAATTTCTAGCATCTGACTTCACAACATCTAGCACAACAGCAGTATCAACTAATTTAGGTTTTGCGATTGCGGCAAATGAAGCTTATGTCGTTACTATTACCGGAACAGCATCAAAAGCAACAACGAATACAGGTTTAAAACTTGCTATTGGCGCACCAACAGGATGTACTATAAGTGGTGAACAATATGGTAGCCTTGCTACATTGGCGGCGTTTCAAACTCCGTCTCTAATCACTGCAATAAATACATTAGGAACAACATTTGCTACTGGTATCGGTATCCAGGTAACATTCCGCTTAGAGTTCCGAGTCATAAATGGTTCAACTGCGGGCAACATTACATTGCAATGTGCAACAGTTACTAGTAACGTAGCTACAATTTACGCAGGCACACGAATGACCTACACTAAAGCAACATCAGTATAAATAAAAAATATGCAAATAAAAATAACAACAACATTAAATATATCAGAAGAAAATAAACCATTGATACCTCTAGTAAGCAACGATATTGGATACGAGCAATGGAGACTAACAACTATAAATGATGCCAGAGAAAAAGCTCGCACAGATAATGTAGAGTTTAATGCTGATGATTTAGATGTATCATCAAATGCATTTATCAAAGCATTTTTATCTCTTGACTATACACAAAGATTAAAGAATATCATAACACCTGTGGTTAATAAATATTATGGAATTGTAATGCAAACTCAAGCCAATGCAGTAAAAAATCAACTTGATGCTGCATTAACAACACAGGTAGAAATTATAGAATAATAAAACACCTCACTAATTTTAAATTAATGAAATATACACAAGAATTGAATCTCATCTGGGAAAATTATCTCAGCCCCAAAGAGGGTGGGCTGCCACTCAAAGCAGATCCAGCATTAGGCATGCCATATGGTGGTTCACCTGCTGTTGATGAAAACTGCGAAGATTTAGAGCAAATGAACAGTGAGCCAACAGGCGAAGCAAAAGAAATACACATGGCATTAGCAGATTTGCAAGCTATTACAAAGCTCTCACATCAATTGATGCATCAGCTCAGAACGGCACATAGCATTCCAGGCTGGGTACAGGCTAAAATTACCATTGCTAATAACAACATTACGGATGTTGCTCAGTATATGGACTATGAAACAAGTAAAAATAGTGATTGCGGCTGTAGCGATGATAATTCCATGCACATTAAAGCAATAAGAGTTGTATCAATTTAGTTCTATAAAGCTGGTTGGGATATAGCTTATATTCTAACCAGTTATTACACCAAAAATTGTAAGACCCTGCAATAAAGATTGTCTCAGTAGTTTCTCCATGGTTCCATTGGCTCCAGCCCATGCATCATGCGAACTTTGTGATCTTGTGATGGTGTTTACATCATCATCCCAGTTGACGATGGAATTTAAAATAGAGCCTTGTGGTGTAGCAATATATTCATAAAAATCATAGTAATGATCAAAGATTGTTGCATCAAATTCATCTGGTATCACCAACCCCCATCCCCAGAAATTATTATATGCGCTTAATGCATATGTTTGTTTGTTTGCGTCAATGAACCTAATGTACATTGAACTCAACAAGTCTGTGTTAATGAGCTTATAATTGCCGCTAAATTTTTCATAAGCAACAATGTAGCCGGCACCAGAACCTGCTGTTAAAATTGTGGTCTGAGAATTCAGTGCATTGCCCAAATTAATGCCATATACATTGCTGTGCACTAAACCTTTTTTATCAAAGTTTTCTGCATACTCATTTTTTGCGCCCCAGAGCTTGCTCTGTTTGATGCTGAGCATATCCATGATGCGTGATATCTCAGCTGGTGTGCCAAAATTAAACCGCTCAAATTGATAAACATTTGCATTTAACATGCTCTTTAATGAGTATAAGGCTTCAATGTTGCATGCATCAATGAGTTGTGTATTATCTACAAAATTTGCCTGCTTTTCATGTATTCTTTTGCCTAGAACATTTGGTGGTGCTTCAGCATTACCAACTATGGTGCCTAAAAATGAATCAAAAAATACATTTTTATCTAGCAGAGTTTCTTGGAAGCGATAACTTTTATATTTTGCAGATTGATCAAAATTTTCGTTTATTTTAGTTATGGCAAAATCACTGTCAATAATTTCAAGTGCATTGGTTGTTGCTGATAATGTTGCAATGCCAAAAATTGATGAAACGCTTGCAACGGCAGCCAGTTTTACACCAGTTAAGGGTGCAGAGAATGCACAATATCCTTTGTATATTCCTGTGTTGTAATTGGTAAATTCGCCAAAATCATCCACAACGGCGACTGACAGAGATGCATTAGTAGTTGCATCAAATGCATACAATTTAATTGTATTTGCAGAAAGACTGCTCACTGCATTGACGCGCTTCAAATTGGTGCAATATTTGCATGGTGCCTCTGCTGCATTGGATATTTGCACAACAAAGGGTATGCGTGCATTTGTAAATTGAACTGCATTAACAGGCACAGCACTCAGACCAATGCTAGATATGAAAATGCTGTTGGGTGCAAGCGTAGAGAGTGTGCAGTAAAATGATTGCGCATTAGTCTGCAGCGTTTGTTTTGCATTTACATCAACCGGTAAAGCATCATTGTTTGGATCCTTAAAATCAATGTTCTCAAATGAAGCAAAAATTAATGTCGGATATGCACCTGTTGGCATATCGTCACGATAAGCACATGATGCATAGCCAGATGTACCCACAAAGATTGCTCCTGCATCATGCTTTGCGCATGGTACTATTGCTGTTGCTGACAAACGAGCATACAAATCAACAGATGTTGTAATGATGTTGTTTGTAGGAACATGTTCATAAATTTGAAGATTATTGTTAAAACGAAGCTGGTAGAATTGGCTATACTTTTTAAGGTGACTGTATTTGTCTCGATTGTATTGCTGCTCATCAATGTAAGGAGCATTGTTGCCACTCACATACAATAAAACAGTTGAATTGGCTTTGTCTGCACCCTGCCATGAATTGAATCTATACACATCAAAAGCATTGCTGTCAATGTCAGAAACAATGTATTTGAGATTACCTGCTGATAGAACAATTGAATCGCTTATATAGTTGTAAACAGTAACTGCTGAGTCATATGCATTGTAATAAGCATTACCTTCTGCATCATACAAATACATGGTAACAAGATATGTACCCGGCAGACTATATGCATGCTGTGCAGTGACTGCAGTTGAGGTTGTACCATCACCAAAATCCCACAGAATTCTCTTGTTGGATACCGTCACACTGTTTTGTACTCTTGGTGAAAATGTAAAAGGACAAATACTCAATGCATATCCTGTTGTAGAAGAGGCATTTGTAAAATTTAATGTGTCAAAATACACATATCTGTAAAGTACTTCACTCATTCAACACGAATCTTGTTTAGTAGGCTTGTTTTGTTTATCAAAAATGGATACTTAAACAGGGGTAACTTGATGTTTTGTGTAGTAATCACAACATCTTCTTTCGCATATTGTGGGTTCCATAAAACAAAACTCAACCCTGGTGTAGAAGCACTTGCATTGGCTGTAGTTCTTGTTGTAGTAATGTTTTGTACACCTTCAATGTTAAGAATATTTCTTGTTAAATCATAAAAATTGAGTTGCTGACCAAGTCTCATGGAATCAACAGAAAAATACTGCACAATTGCATTATATACGCTTGTTTTAATTTGATTGCTCGAAATTCTTGAATTTGAATTCTTTTTAATGACTAAAACAGAATCATTCCGCACAGTTTCATTTAATGCCTCTCCTATTGCTGCAACGCCAATATCAACAGCAATATAAACTGGATCAGATGGAACAACTTCAATGTTTTGCATCTTGACAGTTTGCAAGCTGTTAACAATGAGCTGCTTGAATGCAATTGGTAATGTCTGTGGTATACTTTCACCTACCAGGAAGTTTCTTGGTACAACAAATGCATAAACATTGTTGAAATCACATGCATCAGCAAATGTAACTTGATTCAGCAATACATTTGAATCATCATTAGGCTGCGCCAATCCAATGTCATAGAAATACTTGATGTATTCATTCAAGTATGTGCTGTTGTTGATGGATTGAACATCTCTAATGATGTTCGTAAAATTGCGCTCAATGTAGCCATTGAAATCAGCTTCTGTTACAACTCTGTTTTGTGAAGCAAATGTTTTAGGTGCATTTATTCTAATGTCTGCAATGCTCTCAAGTGGTTTGACGTCAGTTGATCTGTTGGTATTAGTGATTGCTACAGCATTGAGTTGTGTCTGTGTAGCCACAGGAGCATCAGAATCATAGATGTCACTTATGATGGTTCTATACTTGGGAGTAACATATCTCACAAATCTTGCATCGCTAATTGCTTCAGCAGAAATTACACCTGCAGATCCTGTGCTCAATAAATAGTATATCGCTATCTCATCACCTGCATTTAGCTTTTTACCTGTGATGTTATCACCAAATTTAAGCTCAAATAAACCTTGATCATTGAGTCTTTTTTCAAATACTTTAGCATATGGAGACTCGCTATAGATGGAAGCTGTTGCGTTCCATTCACTCCATTTTTTAGTATTAGCATCTTTTATAAACACAAAAATGCTATTGTTGTCAACAAATGGTTCATTAGTCGTAACTTGACTATTGACAGTGAGAGTTACAATTTCAAAATCTTCACCAATGGCTGTTTGTGTGGCATATTCTCTAATCTGCCCTTGATATAATAAATTTCGATCACCAATGGATTCAATTGCTTCAATGCCAGCAATGGTCTTGTCAAAGAAAATGTCTTGTGTTATGGAGTAGATTGCGCCATTTATTGCAACAAAAGAATATCTTGGAATCATATAAGATCCAATGTCGAGTCCGTTGAGTGCTGTTGCCTTGAAGGGTGCAATGGAAGTTTGAGATCCAAGCGGATTATAACCAATGAGTGCAACAAGCTTGTTCATATTCTCATACAAAGTAGCTTGATTAAAATATGCTTCTGATGCTTGATTGTTGAGATAAAACAAAGAGACGTGATAAGCATATGCAATGATGTCAATGATGCTCGACAAATTACTGCCTTCATATGCCTGATCCGTAAACACATTGGAAGTTTTAAGCCTATTAATGATGAGGCTTTTTAAACTTACTGCATCAAATGCTGCATAAGCGTTTTTAGGTAAATTAAATTCTGTGAAATTTTGAGCAGCCATAATTATGCAAAAACAACGTATCCTTGGCTGTTGAGGTATAAGTTAAGAATATACTCATCTACACGCAGAAAAGGGACGCCTATGGACATATTTATCGTATACTGATGGTTATTATAATCAGGAATCACCTGAAGGTTATTGAGTGTGATTCTAGGCTCAAATCTAGTAATGTTATTGTATATATCATTATAAATGCTAAATGCAATTGTGTCAGTAACACCTTCAAACAAGTAATCTCTCAAATCAATGCCAAATACCGGATTGAGCAGTTTGTCGCCTGGCGAAGTAAGAAAGATGTTGACGATGCTGTTGCGAATTGCACCTAAATCATAATCAGCAACAATATCCTGTTGCTGCACTTTTTTTGCAGCTTCATTGGTGACAAGCTGTTTTATTTGCAAATCGAGATGCAAATCAGAAAAGGTGAAATTATCATTCACTTTTTCCACTTTAGGAAATGTAATATTAACATTGGCCATTGCTATTATTTAACAGCCAGTACCATAAATAATGTTAATGAAAAGCAGATATCTAAGTCTATTAGAAAACCATCAAAGACGCTATCAAATTGCAGGCTATTTGATGGGTGATTATGTTAAATTTGCTGATAATTATAAATCTACCAAATGTTACAAGGAAATGCCTCCAACCATGCAACAAGCCATTGACGATGTTGCTGACATGGGCAAAAATATGAATCTTCGTGTTGTTGCTGTAAAGAATGAAAGCCCGTCCAGAGCACCCGGCAATGAATTTAATACAAACGGCAGCGTAGTTCTTGATATCGCATTGGATTATGGTGGTGGTCGTTACTACAATGTCATTACTGTTCCAACTGGAGTTGTTACTCGCTTAGATTATGGTGTAAATTATGCACCGCTTCCAGCTGCATTAAAGAGAGACAACATGATTACCATTAAACCAGAGCCAGTTGAAATGGATGCTAATACTGACACATACAAGCAGACACGCATGACAGATCAGGGTGGCAAAATAAAAGATTCTGATGACTCACTCAAAAATAAGAATGAGAAAATACCAGCATCTTCTGCTAAAGGGTATGTTAAGTACCTCAAGTAAGAGCATTCATCATGTTTAAGCAGCAATGAAATGCATTAATTTCTGCATCCATGGCACTAACTGATCTATACATGTGATCTGCAATGATGCAAATTAACATCTGCTTTTTGTTTTCTTGCAAAAGTCGATGTTCATAAATTTCATTGAGCATTAGTTTCAGTAGGTTGCTATAGTCACTTGCAAACTTTTCTTCATTATCAATGATGAACTGTCTGATGGTTGTACAGTCAGTTTGTGCAATGATTTTATTGACTAAATCTATACCAATGCTTGATGCATTGTCTTGAGCAACAATCAACTCACCAGAGGCACACATGCGTTGCAGGCTTCCAATAATTTTGCGAATGTCAGGATATTGAGACTTGATGATGTGCTTGAGTGACTTGGCATCTTCGCCAATTTTGATGTTCTCATGCCGGAGAATATGTGCACAGCGAGCAATTACATCAGCAATGGTTGTTTCAACGTGAATGCTCTGACAACGACTTTGCAATGCAGGTTTGATGCGATGCAAATAATTTGCAGTCAGAATAAATCGAGTATACTTTGCATACTCCTCCATGGTGTTGCGCAATGCATTCTGGCCCTGCTCGGTAAAACCATCTACTTCATCCAGTAGAATCACTTTGATCTTGCCATCAATGCTTTTGGTCTGAGCAAAATTCATGATTTTGCCGCGCACAGTATCAATGCCATTTTCATCAGAAGCATTGATGTATAGATACTGGCAGTCCAACAAGTCTTGCACAATGATGCGTGCAAGACTTGTTTTACCAATGCCAGGCTTACCAACAAGCAGCAAATTAGGAATTTCCTGCTTGTTGGTATAATTGATGATGAGATCCTTGAGCTCATCACTCAAGCATAAATCATTCATTCGTTTGGGGCGATATTTCTCGATCCACAGTCCTTGTAAATTCATGCTTGCGTTTGAGGTATTTTAGTTTTCTATACTGGCTTGGTTGTCGTTGTAGTAGTACCTGTATCTCCTGTGCGATCGCCTATGCGAACAATTCCTTTTGCTTGTTGTTGTGTCAACATAATATTACTTCCCAGAAGATCCAAAACCGTTTTCACCACGACTTGATTCAGTTGGTTCACCAAATTCAACTGATGATGCATGAATTAGGGGATATAGAACAAATTGTGCAATGCGATCACCGGCTTTAATGTGATAGTCAGTGTCTGTAAAATTGTACAATTTAATTCCCGCATCAGATCTATAGCCATTGTCAATAATTCCTGGATGGGGTGTAATGCCATGTTTAAAGCCAATTCCGGAGCGGCCCTCTACTTTAATCCAAACACCTTCAGGAATGTTTGCAAATTTCAGACCCACATCAACAACTGCAGATCCACGAGCTGCAATTACCTTGTCTTCTACACAAAAAACATCATATCCTGTGTCATTGTGATTGTTCTTCTGTGGTAGCTTTGCATTTTCATGAGTTTTAACAAATGTCAGTGCACTATTTGGTAGTTTGATTTTATTCATCTATACAATATAATATATGCATTTGAGTTTTCAAGATATAAAAATAAATAAAGATAATAAAAAAATGAGTGATGTGGATACACAGCATGCTGTAGACAACATTTTGAGTCAACTCAAAGGCATTGATACAAAAAAAGAGACACAGATTGTGCCTGTGGAACAAGTTTTACCGGAGAATTTAGAACAATTTGTCATTGACAAGGCAAGCGAACTCATCAACAAAAGTTTATCTGTATTGGATGATTACCAAACTGTATTAACAGCATCACCTTCTGAAGAATCAGCTGAAGCCATGGCAGGTCTCATTACTGCTGCTTCTTCAGCAATTGAGACTCTAAACAGGGTGATGGCAACTAATAAGAAAGCAGCAACATCCATTAAAATTAAAGAGATGGACGTTGCATCACGCAATCAAAACAATGAGCGTGACAATATAACACGGCTAATGCTGACTCGCAATGAGGTAATGAAAATGCTTACTGATGCAGCAAAAGAGCAGCACTCTACAAACATCATTGAGGCAGAAACAACTGCAGTTACTTAAAACCTGCTGGTTTACCATAGACATATCTCGGCGGCTGCACATACCCAAGTGGTGGTCCAGATGCTTTGACAATGGTAACAACATTTGCATCCAACTGCGGTGATTTGCCTACCGGGTTGTAAAAATCTACACGCCCAGCAAGCGAGCTAGACGTTACATCATCCCATCGCTTGGTAAGTGTCTGTCCGCTGGATGTACTGACACTTACCCAATCGCCAGGCTTTATGCCAGTAGATCTCATTTGTGCCTCTACATCTGGTGATACAGCCATGGAGTAATCTTTGAGTAAATAATTGCCTCCTTGCAGGCTTGCTGGTCCGTTGCCTTCACCGATGCCTGCAATTCCTATGCCTTTGGCAGTGTTGGCATCAAGATAAGGATCTGTTAGCTGGCCGTAATCTGTTACCCTGCTGCCTCGCACATTTGCACGTGGTTCTTTTTGCGCAGCTGCGGCAGGCGCAGTTTGTGCTGCATTGGGGTTAGATGGTTCTTTTTCTGTCATGCCAGTTGTAGGGTTTGTATTCCAATTTTCTTCGTCGTCAACTTCATAGTTGCTTTCTTTGTAGTCAAGTGCTTCTTTGATGCTCATCTTATTAGGCTTTTTGTCGGGCAAAATAATCTTGCCAAATGCATCAACCTGTACTGTTGTTCCTTCAGTATTTACAGATATGGTAACAGGAGATACAACAGAAAGATTCATCTCTGGATCTGCAGGATTATATCTGTATTTAAACTCACTGAGCCTAGCACAATCTCTAAGAGATGATTTTGCGCGAGCAAGAATATTACTTGCATTGTTTTGTGTTTGAAAATATGGAAAAGGATCAGTTGCGAGATACGAGCCATGTGAAACAAAACTCATGCTTTTACCTTGGGTGACAAGTTCTTCCTCCGTTTCGCGGCGGGTGTTATTGAATAGCGGCTCAAGTCCATTGCTATATATACTTTTTACAGCAGTAGCAGCACCAGCTAAAATTAGTTGAGTGGTATTTGCGATTTTATTAAACGTTGTATTAGCAACGTTTAGAGGAGCATGCATAAATGTAGAGTCTTTATCCCATGCAACATTTGTGTTGTCGGTGTTCATCTGTGTGGATGCACCCATAAGTCCTAAAACATCACCAAGTGTGCTGAAGTAATTGCATGGGCTAGAACAGTCATTGATGATTCTTGATAATAGGCTTGGAAATTCAGTATCATCGGGCGGCTTTCTATATTTTTGAGCTGCTGCAATTGCTTCATCAATTTCTCTTATGAGAGGATCTCTCATCTGAGATGGATATGCAAGGACATTATTAATCTGTAGAATGAGCGTTTGTGGATCCAGTTGATTTCCAACAAGCATTATTTTTTGCATGTATTTTCTTAATGCATCAACTGGATCAGGAGATGAATTAATTGCATTGTATGCAAATGCAAGATCATATTCTGCGCTCAACACATTGGTAAATGTACATAGATTGGTATTGTTCTGCACAAAATCAATGCTATGCAGCGCAGTAGCTTCAATCAAATACGGTGCGTTGGTCTTGATGAGAATCATTTTGATTGTTTGTAGGTTTTTACTGCCTCTATTATGTTGTAGTATTTATTGCCTGAGAAGATGTGTTTGACCTTTACAACAAACCATCTACCCAACAATGAATCTGCGAGCTTGTTATCAGCAATTTGAGACAAGGAAGTAATGTCAATGAACCGACCGCTGCGGCGGTGAGTTGAGCCTAATGATCTAAACACAATGTTATCACCACCTGATATAAGCAAGTCAATGAACATGGAATTTCTTGGTTGCTCTTCGTATTTGAAAGGCAACGTTGCATTGACAACACGCGGTCTCAATTGTTTTTTGTCACCTTGATCAATGAATTTATTAAAATCAATGCTTGGTGTAGCATTAGGCGCAATGCTGTTGAAAGGTTCAACATACAATTGTTTGTATTTTTCTAAAATTGTCTTCATGTTATTTTGTTTCATTCCGACATAATGATTTTTATCTGCACCTGCAGTTGCATTATAAACAGCATTCGTTATCTTGCGGGTAAACTCATTGCCATTGATGGGTGATAGTTTATATTCGATGATGTTACTTGTTGTATCAAAACCACCTGAACTTGCTGGTGGCTTGTTCTGACCTGCACCGCTTTGACCATCTGACACAATGAAAGTTTCAAGCACATACTCCTGCGGGTTCGTTTGTTGTAGTTCGAAGTATTTGCTAAATGCTATGTTAGTAAATTTTTTGGTATATCTATCAAGATTAATGATGCATGCATCGTGATTTTGCTCTGACATCTGTAAGGAGTTGATGTGCATCATATCCTGAAATGCATTGGAATTGCCTTGGCTGTGAAACAATAGCTTGCCATATCCTATGTCAAAATTTGGTTTATCAATAACATCAGCATCAGGGAAAGTTTTTTCCAGCAAATACATCAACAATTCACCCATTTCAACAGCACGCTCGGAATTGTTGAGATTTTCAACATCTCCTTTGAGTCTGCCTAGTTTTTGCAAAACATCAACAGAACTAATCTGTGCGGAGTTTTCTAACATTATTTGCTGGTATGCATCACGGAAATTCATTACATTATTGACTCGACCAGCTTTTTCATCAGAGTCTTGCAATTCATTAATGCAATACAGAGAATTAAGATTAAAAATTTTCATCAATTTTTCATTTGATGCGTCTGCATCAATGCCCTGGCTGGTTATGGTAGGCATAATGTCAATGGCAAGTAAATCATGATTATTACCTGCAAAATTGAGTGCAGGTAAATCAGGAGTAGATGAAGATTGCAATACTTCATTGACATTAACGACACTCATTGTTCCAATGGAAAATGGAATAAAAATACTGTCTTCAATGGTCAGATTTTGAAATGCACCTGCATTTAAAGTCATATAATTACCATCCGCATCATAAATTGCTACATTGAATTTATATGGCGTATCATTAAACCGTTCAACGTTAATATTGCTCATTGCTTGATGGTTTGTAAGACATTTGCCAAGTACTGCGTCTTTGGCACAACAATGACTGTGCCTGCAGGTGGAATATCAATGGGGTTGAGTTTATTCATTGCAACAATGAGCCACCACAAGTGTTGTGTTCCAAAAATTCTGTAGCTCAGTGTTGTAAGAGGCATCGGTGTATCCAAATAATAATAATCGATATAATCAGCATTAATATTAGCAATATTAATGACTACTTTGTTACTTATGTTATAGTAGTAGTAATTGCTATCATCTTGAGTCTGATACATGTTGAGTATATTTTCATAATACTCCCCAGCTACAGTTGGAATATCGGGAACTGTTAGTGCATCAATGGGTCTATCTGTAATAAAATTACTCATGGGCTTTTGAATTTTGTGTCCGACAGTCTCCAATTTTCTAACATCATATTATTTGCATTCATGACTAAAGATTTTACAGTCAATTTGACACTATAGGCATCAGGCATAATAACTTCAACCTCTGGAGGATTGTTAGGGCATGCTGGCATGGGAATGATTACACGGCGACGAACACCTATGAAGTTTACCACCATGCTTTCAATGTATGCATATTTTAAAAATGCTACACCGGGAATTTGTACATCATACATGCGAGGCATCTCTACAACGGACTTTGTTACACGCTGCGGTGTGTTCTGAAACATTAACAACCACAGAAATTGATAATTCCTAACTGCACTCTCAAACGAAATGGTGTTAAGTAAAGGAAAATTTATTTCTAAGGATGGAGAGTTTCCGTCACTCAATGTAAAGAGTTTGGGTGATTCAATGTACTGCCCAGGTGAAACTATTCTGCTCATCTCTGTAGTTGTATCCCTGGCTCCGCGTATTATTGATACACCAGGATATGACATTTCACTATATGAGCTTCTTGCAGGTGCAAATGCATCATTCTCGAAGTATGGCAAGAAGTAAGTAAATTGTGTTGGTTTCATCAAGTATAGCCCTTCATATGGTGTAATCCATGGGCTTGCCGATGCTTCTTCTATTTTTTCCTTGTTAACATCTACACCAGTTGCTCCTAGAACACCGTCACGCACTGTATCTGCTAAATTTTTAATTGTGCCCGCTACACTAGGCGCAACTACACCAGCAATTGCTCCAATTTGATCACCAGCTGCTTGAACATAATACAAGATTGAATTAATTACGGCTCTATCATCCAGTCTATATTCTGTTAATTTAGCAAATGGAGGCTTTGTTATATTAGCAAAGCCAGCATTGTTAATAGGTGAAGCAGTCCAGTCAAAAGTATTATATACATCAATGCTTCCTATTTTAGATAAAGCTCTAGGCACTTTTCTTGCAATGACGGGCTGTCCATTGACAGGTGAGGCAACAGATTTCGTGCCTGCATTTACTGAGTCTGGTACTGCTGCATAATATTGCAGTTTAGTAACAGGCATTGTTGCGGGTTCGATTTTAAATAAAGCCATGCATATATTTATAACATCATATGTAACTCGCGGCTCATATGCTATTACCAGACTGCACTATTTGTTGTCTGGTGTTGTTGGATGTAAATTGCAGCGCCATGGTTGCATCGATATCGAGGCCAGCAAGCTTCTTTGCAGTAACATTGCTTTTTTGCGGCATATCTGCAAAAGCATCCATCTTTTTGTAAATTTCGGACAGAATTTTGTTGGTTATCATCGCTTCTTTGAGGTGTAGCTCAGCAATCTGCTTTTGTGCTTCAGATGTCTTGATAATAACATTAGAGATGGTGTTTTCGGCGCCTTGTTTTGATTTTTCGAGTTTGTCAACTAACTCAAGAATTCCACCTGACTTGTTAAATAATCCTTTTCCGGCAAAAATCTTTTCTACTGTTGATGCAACTTGCAAGCTTTGATCCATCAATTCATTTAAGATTGTAGACAAGCCTTTGAGTTGGCTTATATCAATGTCTGTAAGTTTTTGCAGTGATGGTGCTAAATTCTCGAGTAATTTGAGTTTGCTTTCATTTAAATTGTTTTGAAACTCAATGATTTTTTCAAATGGGCCTCCCCCGGTAAAGAAATTTGTAATGCTTGCGACTAAGCTACCTCCAGTTAAGCCTATAAGTGCAGCACCAAGTGCTGTTAACTCTACTGCAACTGCGCCAATCCTGCCAATTATAACATTGTTTGCAAAATCTTTAATGCTGTTTAGAATCTTATCTAAGATGGTGGGCAAACCTTCAAGTATTTCTTTAGCCTTGCCAACAAAATTATCAAAGGTATCAAAAATCCTGTCAATGGCAGATGAAACAACGGGCAAGACAGCAAGAACCACTTTTTTAATATTCTCAAAACTAGAGATAAACACTTCCTTGACAGGCTCTGCAATGGCAACGATGATATCCCTGATGCCATTTATAATCGGCACAACAATTTGTTTAATATTTTCAAATAGACTCACCAAAAAGTCTTTTGTATCTGTAAAAATGGATTTTATACCGCCTATTAATTCAGACAGCAAATTGCTAATAACATCAATGATTTGAGAAAGCACCGGAACAAGTGCACCGGTAATAAATTTAAAGCCAGGTGAGCCAATAAGTTCAGCTATTGCACCAATGATTGCAGGAATTACAACAGAAGCAAACTTTGTGAGACCATCAAGTAGCGGTGGTAATATTGTAGCAACAAAATCAGCCAATGCTTTATACACTACAGGAATAATTTCTTTAGCAACCTTAATAAATAATTCGGCGAATTTATCAATGATAGGAAATATTTCTATAAAATCATCCTTTAATAAGCTTATTGTTTTAACAACAATGCCAATAGCCAAACTTAATGCAGCAGCACCAAGAACAATGGCACCTAGCGCTGTTAAGATGCCTGGTATTGCAGCAGGTAGACCAGTAATCATTGCAAGTATGCCGCCGCCAGCAGCAGTTGCACCAACACCGCCTAATAACCCCATGATACCACTTAAAAAGCCACCACCCTTTTCGGGGGTTGGTGGAGCTGTAACACCATTGAGCATTTTGAGTACATCACTACTAATACCCACAACAGAAACTTTTGTAACTTTTTCTGTCTCATCACCAGCTAAAACATCTGCTAAGTCTTCTTTTTCATTAACAGGTGAAGCTGTCTTAGGAAAAAACCTCTCAAGTATCGGTTGAAACTGTTTATTAAAATAATCAATAAACCCTGCACCGCTAGCAGTATCACTAGCTGAGTCTTCTGATTGATTTGCAGGTGCTGCGGTTTTGGGAACAAGACTCTCAAGCAGGGGCTGAAACTTTTTGTATAGAGCATCAATGAATTTTACATCACCTAGCCCGATACTATCGTTTAGACGTGCAGTTTGCTCTTTACTATCACCTTGATCTTGCGTTGTGATAACAGATTGTACTGTTTTCGGTTTTTCGACGCCAGTAGCAATGGTACCAATTTGAGCAGCAAAGCTCTCAATTGATTTTTTAAGTGTATCAAGGATATTCTGGATCTCCTCTGGGGTCATCCAGATTATTTATGAGACACTCACATGGTTGGGGTCTGCAAAGAGATGTTTTTGTCTTTGAGCACGTGTTTAAACATTGTTTGCATGCTGTTTGCAAAAGAAATAACACCATTGTTTATATCAACAGGTATGTTGTTAACAATTGTAGTCAAATTGGGGAGATCAGTGGGATCATCGAAAGAAACAAGTACATCTTCACCTATGTGTATGTTGTTTATGTATTTGATTATCTGGTGTGTATATATTAATGGTATAAGATCTTGCTGCTTTTTACTATTATTTGATTCAATGGCTTTGATGGTTGCAGCATTGATAACAGCATCGCGTCTGAGTGATGGTGCGCTGCAATTGACAGTGATGCCGTATGCTTCAATTGTTTTTTTAGTGTTTAAATCATTAGTTTGCTTGATTGCTTCAATTGCTTCTGCAATTTTTGTGCGCTCATTTTCATCAATGGATACATCATGCATTCTGTACTGTAATAAAACAATCTCTCTATCTATCACACACAAATCAATATCTTCCATGCAGTTTGTTTGCAGCATATCATTGATGCTGTTGGCAATTTTAAGATTATCAGTTGCTTCATTCGAAATGTTTTTAATGAGCTGCTGCTGTTGCGCAACATTCATGGGTTTAAAATTTACTTCTCTCAATAAAGATGGAATAAAACAGCTGATGACTGTCTCTTCATTAATTTTTTTGAGGTGACTTAAAACACTGTTATACTTGTCCATATGCTGGCATATTTATTCCTCCGTGCTCCTCTGTCAACTGCTTATTAGTCTGCTCAATCTCATCTATTAATAATTTAGTGTAGAGTTGCTGTTCAATGGGTGGAATATTCATTAAAAATTCAGGTGTTAGATGTGATTTGCTACAGAGTGTGTGTATGTTTTTGTAGAGATTTAGCAAATCATCTTTTAAAATAAATTTACAAAAATCTAGCATAGAATTATTGAATGGGGATAATATGATGCTTTCCAATTGCAACGTTGCATTACCAGTAAATACAGTTAAAGTGAGATCATCAGCATAATTATTAATAAATTTATAAATATAACTGGCTGTGTGTGAATCTAAATTGTTGAGTATTTCTACGACATGTTCGTTGGGCATTTTTTGCATTTCAATTTTTGAATCATTAAAAATAATTGCATTCAAACAGCTTTGAATTACTGATGAAATGTTTGGCAGCAAAAGTGTATGCGGCAAGGATATCATTACCTGCACTTGGTTGTTGTTATGCAATGCACTTACATTGAAATTGATATCATGCATGCAATTTAAGATATGATTCATGCTTATTTGTCCTTGCACGTTCTGTTGGTTGCTGAAAACAACTGTATCGCCGCAGCTTATGCTGCGTATTTTCATTAAGCATGCAAGCTTATCGATGCAGTTGAGAGAATCAAAAATCTCCTGCTCTCTCATGCATTCTTTGATGAGATTCATCAAAAATTCGTTTATAAGTTCATCACTATCTTCAATGATGTATTTCTGCAATTGCAAAAATGCATTGCTGTTCATCTGTTTTAGATGAACAATTTGTTTGCATGCAGGCAAATGCAATGCAGAATAAAAAGTAGATAACATTATTTTTTAGAATATTGTATGCTGTAACTATCAAAAATCCACCCCACTTGTCTGGACTGTGGGGTACCTTGATCTTCAGCATATGTATATGTCTTTGCGTCAACCTCAACAGGTGCTACATTGTAAAAATTGTAAATTTTTCTGATGGGCCTAAATGTTTCATCACTATATGGTGCAATGGGTGTGTGTTTTAGGCGGGAAAAATGTATAAGCTGCATTCTCGGAATTTTAACATTGTTTTGCGCAGATTGAAAAGCAAAATATCCAATGTGTGAGCATGCAATAACCCATGGCCTCAAAACAGTCTCCACAAAGTCGATGTTTGTTTCTCTGAATGATGTGGCTATTCTTTTGCCAGAAAAAGTCGATCTCTTGCCTGATACCCCAACATTAATGAAACCGCCACTGTTGTTTATAGTTGCTTCCTCTTGGTTGTAGCCTTCACCAGGAATAACAACATTATCTACAAAAAAGCAACCCATTGCATCTGTACTCTGCACCTGTTCTTTGGTGAGTGCTTCATATGTTGCTGTGTTTATGTTCCAATCTGTGTTTGGAACCCATGATTCTAGTGTTGATACTTTACTAACAATGTTTCTGATGCGAGGCAAATCATGAATAATAAGAATCCACTGCGAATTTAGCGCAAGATTGTATTCCCATTTTTCAAATAGACTAAGATACGTTTCTCTAGGTGATTGTGGCACCTAATTATTTATTGCACAGGTGCATTCTCTTCAAAGAAGTGATATGCAATCGTTGCATCAAATGTAACAGGCTGGCCAGTTCCATCTGCCATGCTATATCCAATTTCACCAACATTTCTTACGCTTGCACCAACTAAACGGAATGTTGAGACAGGGTTGAGTGCTTTATCTAACTGCAGCAATGTGATTGCGCTGGCGCGGCCTGCAATGTTGTAATCACCTGTACTGGTTGCATCATCAAACACTCTACGTGATTCTTGCAAAAATTTGTTTCTAAGTGAAGAAGTAGCATCACAGTAAAAGGTAATTATATAAGATTCGCTTCCTGGATATGTAGCAGTACCTGCAATGTTGAAGTTGAGACCCATGAATTTAGCTTGCGTATTAGTGATATTTCGAGCAGGGAGCTTTGCTGTCTTTGCATAAATGAGCTCGTCTTCGTTGAAGACTGCTCCACCTGCAAAATTAATGCTGAGGACTCGGAACAAGAAATCACGTGAGAACTCACGTGATACTGCGCGTTCATAAAAGTTTCCAATGGTTTGGTTAGTCTGTGCCATGTTAGTATTTATTGTTGCTTACTAGAAAAATGGGGTTGTTTCTGGTAGTAATGGTGAATTTGTTGCAGGTACATCAGGTGATTTTTGTTCTTCTGCCATGCTCAACATTGCATCTGCAATTTTTTTCATGCGCGGACCTGTTCCATATCCATTTTCGACTGCATCTTTATATTCTTTGCTGTCTAGAAATTCAGCTGCTGCCTGTGTCCACTTGCCTGCATTGATGAGCGCAATGGTTTTTGGGGATCCAGATACATCACCTCTAAAAATACCATCTAAAAGTTTAATTTTTAAATAATCAGGATATTCATCATATGTTTTAAACAATCGGCGCGCTGTTGCTAGTTTTGATTGAATATCTTTTTCAAATAAATCTAAAACTTCCTGCTCGGAAATGCCGTTATCAAATATTTTATTTTTTTTCTCTTTGCTTGTTACGAGGTGTCCTACTCCAATGGTTTCATAACCTTTGTGGTCTTTATATGGCATGCGGTAATTAATATTTGTACCACCAAGTTCATTTTGTTTGATGTATTTCAATGCATCTTTATAGAACTGCTGACTCTTTTGCTTATCCATGGGTAATATTTGTTGTGACATTTGTTGTGTATCTTTTATAGGCATGGCATGTTGCGGTGTTTCTCTTTTAATTGTTGATGCTTCAATGGCTTGCTTGAGCAGCTTATCAACTAATGGTGTATTGGTAGTCTTAATAGCTTTTTGCTGAATCTGTGCAGCTCGTTCGGGTGGCATTTTATTTAATTTTTCCTGCACCTCTTTGCTGATTCTTTTTATACTTGGAATAACATATGCTTGATCAACAATGCCGAGAAATAACGCGGTTGCAATGAGTGCTTTGGGGTTGCGAATAAAATCCTTTATTGATTCATTTATAACCTCTTGTTTGTAAAAATTCTTAAAATCCTGCATAATATTATTTATGGCAGCTCTTTTTCTGTTAATATTAAAAATTCCCAATTGTGTTGCTTGCACCATTCTTTAGCACATTTCCATTTTTGCATGTTAATGGCATATGTTGCATGCTCATATAATATTGTGGATTGTTTTTTATTGCCGTGTTCCGAGGGAGGTAGAGTCTGTTTGTATGGCTTGATCTCAATGAGGTATTTTTTAATTTGCTCACCTTCTTTAATAATGACAACATTATCGACAAAATATCGGTGCATTTTTCCGTCAATGGGGCTTTTGTATGGAATAATGATGCTCTCGCTTCCCCATTTGATTACATTGGGATTTGCATCAGCCCAGCGCATAAATTTGAGCTCGTATCCAGAACGATAAAAAGGTAATTTATCACCAATGTATTTTTGATTGTTGATGGGTTTGTATATGCCTTGTCTATATTCTTTTTGCATTATGAATATTTATATTCAAAAACCATGTGACCACAATCCCATATTCTACGCCACCCACGCTCTTTCATAATTTCCCATTCTGTAAGACTCAAATCATCACCCTGTTTTACTAATTTATGTTTTTGAAAGTTGGAGCGGTGCATCACAGTCTTTGTATCTGTGTACCAGTATGCAGGTGGTGTTGTTCTGATGTGCTTAAAGCCTAAGTTTTTGTAAAACGAACCATCAAAGCAAAATCTCAAATCAGCATATGTTGTAATGCATGATACATTATGTTTTTTTGTAAAGTATTTTAATAATTTAGAGGCACCTCCAATAACGCTTGTGTTTGTTTTGCAGCAAAATCTTATGAGTTCAAAAGTTTTATTTGCAGTTATTTTGCGGTTACCAAAAGTCATTGCTGCAACAATGTCACCTTCATGAATTAGAGCAATTGCAATTTGTGAATTGTCATTGCCTTGTATGTGATTATTATTAAGAAAAATACTTTTCTGTTTTGCTGTGATGCATTGTATTGTGCAATTGCGAGCATAGATTTTATTTTGCAATATTCCTAACTTGCTACGCATCATTGACTCAACAATGTTTCTTTTATCAATCCATTCATTTTCAAAAATCTGCAACAACTGTACATTGTTGCTCATGCATATATCCCGCTTATTTCTATGCTTAAATTTGTTTACACTTTCAACATCTGCATTGTCGGGGAAGCAAGAACCAAAACTATGCCACAATAAGCCGTGATGCTCGATACCAACGTTTTTCTGTGGTAGAAATATATCGATTTCTATTCCACTAGGTGGCAAGTCATATAATCTCTCAACCTGCATGTTGCAGTCATTTTGCAGAAAAGCAGATATCTCTGCTTCTGCACGAGACGATCCCACGGTAACATTGTTGCATTTGGCACAAAATATATCTTTCCAGCGCGCATTTGTCAATCTTCGCTGTAAAATACTATTACAGACATTGCATCTCAATTGATACTCTTGTTGATGTGAGTTTATATCATTTAAAATAGAGAAGTTTTGATACTCAATGGATTGCTTGATTATTTTTAATGTGTTTTTATTCCTTGCCTGTGCAGAACTATTGTTATTGTACCCAGCTAAGAAATTGCAAAATTTTGCCTTTTGTGTGGGATCATAATTACATAGTTTCGGGACATCATTATTATACAAAAGAAAAAACCTTTCACTCCAGTTTATATCATTATCATCTAATAATGGATGCTGTGTATGTAGAATAATGCTGCAACACTCATCATGATATTTTTTAAGTATAGATGTATCTACAAAATTATGCTTTCTTCCGTGATCGGTGTGTTCCAATCTGCTCTTTATAAAGTCTGTGCATTTTTCTCTACTGACAATATTAAATTTATTTGTTTTGTATAGGCTGTAGAAGTTACTTTTGATTAATGCTTTTGATGCTTTGAGGCTTTGAGATAGTTTTGCATTATCAATTTTTTTAATTTTAGATGCATTTGATCTGCCAGCAGCAATGGCAAATCTATGTTTTGTAGGTAACCACTTAACACTTTTACCGGTTACAGGGCACGCTGGCATGCTCTTGATATTATTGACTATGCAAAATATTCGCGCTGCAAAGCATACGTCATTGTCAAGAAAGGATGTCTCTTTCATTATATCTGCATACAAATTAGATTTTTTAAACCAATCTTGCCTTATTATGGCAGTATTAATTTTGTTTGTTTTTGTGTATAAATTGCTCTGTATTTCTTCTATCAAAGACATATTGCTATTTATTGCATAATACTATATAAACATAAAGATTTAACAAAAAAAAAGGAGCGAAGCTTTGTTAGCTCCGCTCCCTTCAATTTGCTTGTTATCGTAAGATTTCCTGGAAGTTTGCTCCAGTTCTTGATGCATGGAAGTTTACCAAGATAAACTCTGCGGTACGAACTGGCTTGATGTAAATGTCGACAACCAATTCATTTGCATCAATGACTGCAGGTGTATTATTCCTATCGTCGCATACAATTATGTAATCATAAATACCTTGATTGATTGTTGCAGTCTTGGCAGCTTCAAAGTTTGGCGTCAAGTCATCTACCAAGCGAGTGCGTGTGTATAATGAATTTGGTTCAAATACATAAAAACGTGCAATTGCTTTTGTTTGCTTCTCAAGTATAATAAACAAGCGGCGCACATTAACTCGATCAAATGCACTTGGTGTGCGGAGCATAGTTTTTTGACCGTATATCACAATGCCTTCTCTCACAAACTGTGTAATTGGATTGAGATTGAACTTGTACAAATCATCGCGCTGTTTCTGATTAGGTGTGATTGCAATGTCATCAACTTCACTTACTAATCCGCGGCGGAATCCTGCTGGTGCAGACCAATACGCAAAATCTCTATCCGAGCGTGCATAATCTGCTGCAACATATCCCGAAAATGGCACCCACACATTTATTTGTGCAAACGTATCTTGGACACGTGCCCAGTTAGCATATGCTGCTGCATAGCTTGTGTTTGCAAGCTCAAACTGATGACGCAGCGGTGAAAACACATACTGAGACCAGCTCTTGTTTGAATCATACAATGTCTTTGAGTTGATGCCTGTTACAAGAATGTGGCGAATTGGGTCAGCAATGAAAATGTGATCCATTCTATCACGTGCAAAGTCAGCAAATCTAGCAAATATAGTATTGTAGTTGCCTCTCAAATCCAAAGTATCATCTGCTGGTGCTGAGTAGTTGAAGGTTGTCTGTAAGTAGCCAATTGCTTGCTGCAGCGTAGGATTCATCAATGTATCATCATAATATGGCGTACGAGCTGCGCATGTTGTTGCATAAATTGTGCCAAGACCTGCCTCAATGGAAATATCAATGTCATACAGTTCATCATTTTCAAGCAATTGAAAAATACGATCAAGCTTACCAGGCAAGCTGCCAATTGTCTTGGTTGTTGGTGTTGGATCTACATATGCACCAAGACCAATTAAATCATCAGCATACTTGCCTGAAAGTGCTGTTTTTGCAGCATTGAATGCAGCAGCAGTGATTCCAACTGTACCTGATACTTGATTAAAAACAGTGCTGTCTGTGACTTGTGTTTCAAGTTCATGTGATAACATTCTCACACTCTTGGTTGGTATACCATTTGCATCAAGCCATGTGGATGAAGTGCGATTTGATATGTTATCATTAACCATAACCGTAATGTTGCGGGATGCATCTTCCACTTCATTGCCGATGTAAGCTGATGCAATTGGTCCTCCGTTCTCTGGTGTGCGCTGACGGTAATAATCCATGCTTGCAACAAACCTCTCTTCAAGCAAGTAATCGAGCTTGACTGTATTAGTTGAGAAGATGCTCTGACGAAGCTTGAATACACCTATTGTGAGGTAGTCGTTGTATTGTTTTGTACCAATGTTGAATGATGCAGCATTCTCAATAATCTGAGAAAGTGATCCATTTGTTAAATTGCTGCCTGATAGTGTAAAGTTGAGACGAGCATCAGGAATTGGTGTGCCTATATCTGCACTACCTGTATTTGTAACAGTAGTATTAAAAGTAGTTGCTGTTACAATGCCATCAAACTGAGTTGCAGGATTTGCATTGGAATTGTCAATTACGCCAATGTAATAACCTTCATACTTGTCATTGATGGTTGTTTGTGCTTTGTTGAAGATGATCAAGCCTGCCTTGCCAAAGTCAGCAAATGTGCTGATGTTAGCTGCTGTACCAGATGTTGAACCAGTCGCTGTTCTACCAAAAGAAGAAGATGCAAGTGAATTAGACTGCCATGTGAATGCTTCACCATTGATGCATGACAAGTATTGTGATTTAGTTAGCGTAAAGTGAATTGGCTTGCCGAGAACATATGAATCAACACTTGTTGAATTAAGTGTAGACACAATACCACCGATGTTGCTGTAGCTTGGTGCAGCAATTGTTATTGTTGGTGCAGCTGTATATCCAGATCCAGCTTGTGTAATAGAAAGTGATGATACTGTACCAACAGTTGTTATATTTGCTGTAAATGCTGCTGTTGTACCAGGTGTCTGTGGTGCTGATACTGTAACCGCAGGTGCAGTTGCATAATATCGACCTGATGATACCACTGATACAGCTGACACGCCACCAGCAACAGTGAGTGGAGTACCTGCTGTAGCTGTTGCTGTAATATCAGCAAGATTAATGTTGACAGGATTACCAGATACTGCAACAACTGGATAAACAATTGCGCTGTATTGAGAGCCAAAACCATCACCATTGCCTCCACCATAAGGAAGACGGCTGAGTAGCAAATTAGCTCCAGTACCAAACAAGGGCTTTACAGAATAGTAAAAATAACGCTCTGCAGCATTAGTTGGTGCACCGAAAATTAGCTCAAATTCTGTAATAGAAGAGACGCTGATAATTTCATCTGTCGGACCTTTGCTTGCAAAACCAGTAATCAGAATATCTGTGCCAGTAATATTGGCTTGGATAGCTGTTTCATCGATTTCATTAATTTGTACCCCGGGGGAATTGATAATTCTTGATGCCATGTAGATATTTATGAAAAATCAAGCATAAATTTAAAGCAGAGTAGAAGTAATGTTGGAAAATACAAAATCGAATGAGCAAGGGATTTCTTTGCTATCTTGATAGTTTAAAGAAATGCTGCCCAATTTTGTAGGAAAAGCTTTGAGAAATTCAAATTTAATGATGTTGTTGTTGAATTCATTTTTAGCATACAACGTAAAAGTTGTGGTGTACTCATCTAAAACGGCTTCTGCACCTGCAAGTCCTCTGCTATTCACAACTCCAAATACACCTTCTCTCTCATCTCGCATTAAATTAAGCCACTGATATATGCACCAATAATTATTAAATTCATTATCAATGGTGAAGTTGATGGTTACAGGCGGGAATGATGGTCTGCTGTGAGATGATACATAAATAGTGCTGCCTCCAAATCTTGTCTCAACTGCAGGCACAACAATGTCAGGAATTACTGTGCCAAACACAGAAAATTGCAGAGCATCAATGTTTACATTTTTATTGCTGCGTGTGAATTTGCTGTTGATGCTTTTTAATGCAGGTGGTAAGTTTATTACCATAGTAAACTTATCAACACGTGCTTTATTAAATGGTGATTGTACGATGTCAGTCATAATATTGTCCAGCCCTCTAATTCAAGGTCACTTACTTCGCTGCTTTGATTGGTAGAACTGCCAAACACAATGGGCAAGCTTGCTGCATCTGAGTATTTAGTGGCTTCCAATGCATTGCCAAACAAATCATATTTTTTATTGTTTGATGTGAAGTACTTTAAGCCGTAATCCAAAGGCTTGATGGATCTAGGTTTGCCATTTTCATCCAAATCAACAACTTCAAAATAATTGCCGCATATGCCATACTGTGGGTCATTATCAAGCAACACCAGTGCCCAAATGAGGCTCATGACACAATCGTCCACTCCACTGCCACGCGCACTCCATGTTCCGTTGGGCTTGCATACAAAGTCTTTGAGCTCAAGAATAGTCTGTAAATGATTGAAACGCACACAGTTGAGTGTATTGACCCAGTATCTCATGTTGCGAACACCGCGCTGTTTGGTGTTGGTGTGAGCAACAACACCTAAAAAATCTTTTTTGCGGCCAGCTAGTTCAGCCCCATAGCTTACAATATTTTCATACTGATGTATATTCCGCAGATTATCAACAACCTGAGCACCGCAGTTGTTTCTTTCAATGAGAACCAAGGGGTTTCCCCATTGCTGCATTATTTCATGCAATTTTGTTGTAAATTGTGCTGGTGCAATGGTATTATCTCTGTAAACAGCAACTTGCTCAATGCTGGTCAAATCGGTGATATCAAGAATTTGAATAACAGAATAATTCTGACCTACTCCTTCAGCAACATCAACACCAACTGCATACAGACGATCTGGTAGTGGTGATTTCCATATCATATATTTGTCGCTTTCAAGAAAAAACTGAGGTGTTGTACAATATTGCCTGAGTTTATCAAATGTGCTCAAGTCAATGGACGATTCACCACTTTGAAGAAACTGGCAATCATATTCTTGCATAAATGATTCCACGCTACCGATTTGTTTGATTTGTTCACGTTTCCACTTTTCATCATGACCAGGAACTGCATCCCATTTGATGGTCATGCTTGCAAAGCCATTCTCACCTTTGATGGCCCCGTCATACAGCTGATAAAACAGGTTATCTGTGCCTTTGGGTGTAGAGGCAATGAGGACTTTGGAGTGTTTGGATCGAGAAATGGTTGGCCACACTGATCGCCAAAAATCATCCATGATGGAAGGTGGATCAATGAATGCAAGCTCATCTAGAATGAGACATTGATGACACAAAACATCATTTACCAAATATGAATGATTATCTTGTATGTGTATTATTTCATACACACTGTTGCTGTCTGTAAATTGGGTTTTCTTCTTAATTTCAATGCCATTATACAATTCATCACCTGCATGCAAATCTTCTGCAAATGCAATTTGCATATCGTGCTTATATATTTTATGTTTGGGTGTGCATATCAAATTGCGTCCATTTGACAATTCCAACTCAATTTTGTTGTGATTATCGCCCCTAATTACGCCTTTGAAATCCTTAAAACCTTCATGTGTTAAAATTTCATACTCAGAATTAAAAACAGAAATATGATTGTTTAGGTCAGCCATTTATACATATATTTATCGCAACCCACATTAAACAATACATCAATATTATTGTTAAAACAGTTTTGAAATTCTGTCAAATTGTGGTCAAAGTTTTCAAATAATTGCTTTTGCTTGTGCTTAGCAAAAGTAAATCTATGATGTCTTTTGTTGTTTTTAATGTAGTAGAAGCCGGGGCTAGTTTGCTTTATATATTCAAATCCTGCATGAATATAAGATGTACTTCTACCCCAATTCAAATCGCAATATGAAATAATGTTGGTTTGGTGTAGGTTTGCATGATTTTTAACAAATTTACTCAATGCACCTATGACCTGAGTATTTTTTATGCAGCAGAATCTAATTAATTCATGTGCAGCAGGCTGATTGCTTTGGCGAAATATGATTCTCGATTTAACTGTTGAGAAGCAAGCAACGGAAACAAGTTTATTGTTGTGGAATAACCCATAATTAAATTGGGCATTGCAGTAAGCATCAAGATGGTTTTCATTACAAAATGTTTTTGCATCTGTTGCATTGATTTTTTTAAATTCACATTTACGAGCATAAATTCGCTGCATGCCTTGCATATTAAGAACAACAGACAATCTACTTTTGATGATGTTAAATTTATCCTCATCAAGTATATCATCCTCATATAGCTGTATGAGTTTTATGCCCTTGTCTAGACACATTTGAAATTTATTAACATGATACAATTTATCTTTGCCACCAGATCTAAGACTATGCCAAATTAATCCATTGACTTCAATGGCAACATTGCTTTGTGGAATAAAAATATCCACCTCATAGGGCGATATCACCTGTCTGCTGCGAATAATATATGAAATACCACATTCATTTAAAAATTCAAACAACCGCTCTTCAATGTTTGTTCCTTGTCTGGGATTGCAATTGAAACACCGGGGGCGGTGACCGATGGATATATCTGCATAAAAGCTGTTGTTGCATACTAAACATTGCCACTGATATTTTGTATACTTTGCACAACCATTATATTCATCAATCAACTTTACATTGCACTGCTCTTGAATATCATCAATATATTTGAGTGCACTGTTGGCTTTTGCTTTGTTCTGAATTTCAGCACTTTGCATTGCATTACTGACACCATATTTTTTAAGACATGTGAGTTGTGATTTGTTTTTGAATTCATCGGTTTCAAAATAGTGATCAGTCCCATACTTTTCTAAATTTTTTTGCACCATCTTTGCCATCAATGCTTCTTTATCTTTGTTGATCCATGTGTCTTGCAATTTTTGTTTAAACTCATTAGTTTGTTGGTAAATCTCCGTACCATACTTCTGCAAGTTTAACTTAGCTTGATACTCTCTGCAAATTTTTGAACCTATCCACGGTTTGCCATATTTGTTGATGTGTGTCTGTTTAATCTTATCAACATTGCTTGTATTTGCACACTTCGTTGAACAAAACAACCCATATCCATCTTTGTATCCTCTAAATTTTAATGCATTGCTGCAATTCTTGCAGAGCCAAACAACATTGCCGTTGATGATATTAAAAACATTTTGTGCAAAAGTTATGTCATCACTGTATAGTGTATGTTTTACTATAAAACTAAGCTGGTGGTCATCGAAACTCTTTTTGCTTAATTTTGCAGCTGCATCTGCAGTTTGTTTTATTTCTATAACCACCAGTTTATTTATATCAAACTGGGTGAATCTTCCACTAAATTAGTTTTCCAGGTATTTTTTTCTAATCTTTGATGCAACTCAGCAATTGTTATATTTTCAACCTCTTGCGTGGTTTTATTTCTAACCGTAATAATGCTATTACCATTAACACAGTTTAGAGATGTACCACGAGCAGCAGAACCAGTTGTGGTACTGATACCAATTCTTGATCCATTGTTGAGCATCATGCTCGTCTTGCCATATTCGTCAACACCAGGCTTGAGCCAGTTTGGCATTTGTTCATAAGCAAGACGCACTCTTCGGAAGATTTCAATGGCTGTGCTCTCTTTGTTAGCAACAATCATAATGTTTTGATCTTGATTGAAACATGCAATCCACAATGCATAGATGGTTAGCAGGGTGGTGTTGTGTGTAGGTATGTATTGCTTTCCACACAAATAGAGATTGTCCTTGCTATCAACAGTAATGCATCGAACAGCAACTGATTCAACTTCCTGAATATCTTTGATGTAGTGCCATTGTGCTCTATGTTTTGAGCTGTTTATATGAGGCTCAATGGGAGTGAAAGTAATGCTGCTACAAACAGCGCATTCAACACCATTTAAGGTTGGTACATGGGTCTTGGATGTTACTTTATATCCTAAACTTTCTACAAGTTGTTTGGTCTGCTCAACAAGTGTATGATTTGTATTATAAAACTGACAAACACCTGACTTCGTCATGTATCCAACACTATCAATCAGACCCCTAAGCAGCTCTAATCTTTGCTCTCTTGAAGCCATGAGATAAACATCAGGAATATGTTTATTGTTTGTAAGGTTGTTAGCTGTAATGCATCTGCTATCACTGCATCCATCTCCAAGCCATAGTCCCAATACATATGGATCCATAGGTAATTGCTGGTGCTTGCCTACAACACCAGCAATGCATGCTGGAATTCTATGATTCGGCTCATCACCATGTGTCTTAAGAGTATTCAACAACTGTTGTGTTGTTTTTGTAGTACCTTGTTGCTTTGCGCGTCGCTCCAATCGACTCTGCGTAAACCACAAATGATCCGCATCAGCAATAATCTCCTCACCATTATTAAAAACAACTTTGTAACATTTGCGATCATGCATCACATCATGTGCTTTTACTACATTGCAAATGCTACCATCTGCTGCATATATTTGATCACCATCTTTGAGTTCGCCCATGGTCTTCCATCCATCTGGTGAGGGGATGGGTGTATTTACATCAAGAGCTTTGCCAATTTGACGACTTGCAAGTAGCAAATTGTATCTATTGTCTCGCAACATTCTCAGTGCATCTTTTTGATACTTGTATAGTTTAATTACGGTTCTACCTTCATCTGGATCTATGATGTAAAAATAATTCTCTGCAAAGAAAAGCAAATTTTGTTCACATTTCTTAATATTTTTAATCATCTCAGATGTATACTCAAACTCTGCTTTACTTGTGGGTAGAGCAGGATTGTTGAGATAATAATCGCCTTTTTTGTTTGCCATGCTGTTTTTATTTATACGCTTATTAAATAGAAACATGCAACGCAACACTAGAGTCAAATTCAAAACCAAAAAAGGTCATGGCGGTAAACCACTTCCTACAGTTAAAATTAAGAAACCAACCATGGGTGCTGAAACCATGGACGTAGAAAATCACGGTGGACCAGCAAATGCTTCGGGATACGTATCACCTCTTGATTCAAAAAAGTCAAAGAAAAATAATTTGTATGACCCACAAAGATTTTCATTAGGAGTTGAAAAAGCAGAGCCACAGACCCTAAATACTCATATGACAAAGAAATCTCTTTTTGACACTCTATACGAAGAAGTAATGGATAATCCCTCTGATTTGGACCAAGATACACAGGACATTGATGCTCTTGATATTGATATTTCAGACGATGCAGGCGATGAATCAGAAATCACAATTTCACTTCCACGTGAACTTGCACAAAGACTGCACGATGCACTCATGAGCCAACTTGAAGGTGGTGCAGAAGATGAAATGACTGATGAAGAAATGGGTGCTGAGGATCTCGGTGCAGATGTAGATGAATTTGAAGATGAAGATGAAGATGAGGATACATTCCCTGAAAGCATCGAAGTCAAGCCAGAGCCTAAGCCAGTTGGCAACAGAGGTCACAAAATGATGAGCAAAGGCGGTTTCAAAGTCAGAAGCACAGTCACAGGCAAATCAGGCGGCAAAGCAGATACATCAGCAAAAGGCGCTAAAGTTGAGCCCGAGCCAAAGCCTTTAGGTGACAAAGGCAAGGCTCTCATGGGTAAAAACAACAAGGTAGGCAACCTTACAACCGGCAAATCAATCTTCGATTAATAAGAAGAGCAATTAAGATTAAAAAAAAGAGCAGCTTTATTGCTGCTCTTTTTTTGTTTATTTTTTTATAGTTAAGAGACTACTGCATAATAATCATCTTCTGATGGAAGACATTTGAGAAAATTATCTTCAATTGATGTGTTGCTTAATTCACTAGCAAGGCATCGGGGCTCTGCCATGAATTGATTGTAGTTGAATTTGCCTCCACCCACTGCATTGCTTGCTGCAAATTCAAGATCAACAGCATCATAACGCTCAGTTGCCTGAGTGCTTGCATGCCACTGTCTAAAGGCATCTACCAATTGCAATGCATAGAAAACTGCAATACGCTTGTTTGTTTCTGCAGTTGTAGAAGAGACCAATTTCATCAAATCTGTTTTTACAGACTCGGCGTTGCGGCCATCTTCCCATTTGATACTATCAACCAATCTCCAAAACTCTTCAACTTTAGTTTTTGAGAACCGACTATTTGCATTATCGTGTGTTTGCATGCTGTAAGAACGCTTTGCGTATTTGTACTAGTTTTTCTATGGTGTGTTTGTTGTAAATAATTGGAATTTCTTTCCAGTATTTTGAATTGTTGTAGTTATTTATGGTAAGATATAAAACTTTTAAGCCTTTGCAATGTTTTCCTGTTGTTTGTTGCTTCATATAAGCATACAAGGACAACTGCAACGAATAAATGTTGAACTCACAATAGTCTAGATAATCTAAAGGTGCAAGTAATTTTTCACCAAAATCATTAGTGAATTTAAATTTTTTGTTGGTCTTAAAATCAAGAATTAAGAATTCATTGTCATTTTCAAGCACCAGGTCTGCAGTACCTGCAATTTGGGCATCATCATTCCACAATAAACCTTCTGCTGTCTTTTTAGTTGCCTTGAAACCTTCACTTGCTTTGTTGAGACTTTTGATGAGATCTTCATATTTTGAATCAATCTCGCCAAATTTGATGTAATCTTCCATAGCTTTGTGATAAGCCTTGCCTTTATCCTGTGATTCAACGGTTAATGCTTTCCAAGCTGCTTTAACTGATTCTGGTGTGGTATTATTTTTTTCTGCCACACGCGAAGCATGCAACTCAGTATCAAAAGGCTTTTTGTATGTATTTAGAAAAGTTGTTACACTTATATATTCCTGGCCAGTCTCATTGTGGTATTTGTGATTGGCTTCATCAAACGTAATCATTATATATTATGGATGGTGCAACATAAAAATCAAGTGTTATAACCATACTCTCCATAAACACTTGTATTATTTACTCTTTGGTCAAAAATATTGATGCTTTCTGCATCAGCACTACCAGGATAACTCTTGCTCGGAGATGGAGCCTGAGTGCCACTGCCACCTGAAAGAATACCATTGAGAGCATTATCAAATACTTGTGCTGCACCTTTTTCACCGGATAATCCTGGTTCAAAGCTGAAGTCAAGGCGTCGAGCGCGCAACTTCCACATGTAATGTCCGCCCAATGGATTCATACTTGTATCATCCATTTCTTGATCAACGCGCTCTGTAATTTCAAAGAATTTACCATTGCGATCACCAGGGCGTGTTGCACCATATTGGATCATCTGGAATACATCACCTGCTTTTGGCTCAATGGCTTGGCTGAGTGACGGATAAACACTCAACGGAGAGAATATAGCGCTATAGGAACTGATGTGAACATATGCTGTGATGGTATCACCGCTATCGAAGCCAAATCTACGAAGTGTTACTGAATTTTCTGACAGCTGAACATACATTACAATGTTTGTTGGGCCATAGAATGCACTAGTTGGATTTTCACCATATATGTTGTTTGCATTGTTTACATTGTATGTATTGACATAATATGCCACTGTTGATCCAAATCTATTGATGGCTTCGCGAATAGAATTAGAAATGGTTTCGCGTTCTGAAGCATTGCTGTTAAGATCGTTTACATTTACCTGGCAATCAAGGTTGCCATTGTTAGCACCTGAATAAAAAACACCGCAGGTTGGTGCTTGATATGCTCCTGAGTAATAGCTCATTATAAAATTGGTTTGTAATGGATTAATTTGAACATTGGTTTGCCGGCTGCATCTTTGGATTTTACAACTGCGGCATTAATTTTTGAATTTATTTGTTTGGGTTGATCGTCCTGCATTTGACTCAAATTAATGCCATGTGTATTTTGAATTTCTTGAAGATCCATGTCATTCAAGACTTCTTGTGCAGCAGGATTAGTTGATACCTTGTCAATTTTATTATTTTTTGTTGCATTCTGTGTGTTTATATTGCTCTGTGAAACCATATGCTGATTAGCGCTTGATCCGGTGATGCGACTGTTTCTCACATGTGATGAGTTGCCATAGCCAACATCATTAGCTATTTTTTGAGTACTTGGATCAGATGATGTAGTTTCGAAAAATGTTTCAAATGTTTGGAATCTCATTGTAAATAATATTTGAATATATTTATATCTAAATTCTCTGACTATGCGAATATTCCATTTTAAACTATCAGCTGCAGCAAAAAAAGCACTAAGCATATGTAGTTTTGATGCAAAAGCGTTTAGCAATGCATTTACATCATTTTATAACACGCATTTTATTGATGATATTAAATATACAAAACATCACAGCATAACCATTCGCACAGACAAAAGAAATAACTCCCATTATGGGTATTATAATTATGATAATGCAATTACTTTGTGTGGTGGCTTAATGAATGAGAATAATTTTACCCAAAAAGAGTTGTTTGCTACAATTTTACATGAAATGATGCATTGGCTGCAATTTAACATATATAAATGGTCTGAAAACACCATTGCTCCTGATGATTATTATAAATGCCGTGCTGAGAGAATGTGTCGCAAATTTGAAAAACAAGTTGTCTCAATGATGAGGATATATAAAGTTTTGACTAAAATACAAAAAGTAAATTATAAATAGCACTATGAAATTTGATCTTTTAGTTAAACGTGCAGCTAGTATTAATGAACATAAAAAAAGACATGAAGAGGATGTGGAGCAGTTTGATCACTCTGCTTCAGTAGAACAGGCAGAAGAAGAAACAGACGATGATGATATGGATTATTATCAGCACGAAGATATGGATCAATTGTTGCGCAGCAAAAAATATCGTGAAAAATTTACTAATGTTGATGTAAAACTAAACACAAGACCTGGTGTTTGTACTGCTAAAGGTGAAATCATCTTTACAGTAGTAGAAGAACGTGATGATGTTAACATGTCAAACACATACTTTGTAGACAACATCATTGAATTTAAAGATGTTGAGGTATATAATGTGCCTAAGCCTAATAAAAATAAAATTAATATTACTGAGAATCTCTCCCCAGAGGAGATGGAGATTGTTGAAAATGTTTTGGAAAAACAGCTTGATAAATGCATATCAAGTTGGAATAAATGACCAATATACATGAGCCATGGTAAATAATATAAATGCCATCTAATTTTTCAAGCTTTGGTTCTGCAACAGTTGATTATTCAATAACCAACGCCGCTGTTGATGCTGTAGATACAAAGGATAATTTTCAGCCCTTTTCTTTCTTTGAATACTTAAAATATTCAAAGCAAATTGCAACACCAGAACAATTTACAGAGGGTTATAATAATTATTTGCAGCAGTGGTATGCACTTGTTAATGAAGCACCATCAAATAATACAGATGTAATTAGGCAGCGTTATGTAGATTTATTAAAGGATATTGCTCTTAATTTTACAACTGCTGATGAAAAACGTTTTTTAAGCAATCTTAATTATGATGATGCTTCGGATCTTGCCATTGCAATTCCGTTTTATGCACGCAAGCTCAAAGAAATTTGTTTATTTTATGCTAAAAAGCGTGAAGCAATTAAAAATACAGTGCAGCATGTCAAGAGCAAAGGTACTACCTTTTCAATTGAGAAAACAATTTTTCAAAACATCATTGATTATTTGTATGCATCGCGAGATGAAAGCTCGTATGCAATAGATGTCAATCAAATTGCACAAACACTTCAGATTGATGTAATTGATTATTTTGATACACATAGCAATTACTTTGATTTGGATCCTTCTGCAAGTGCAGAAGATCTAGAAATTACAAATGCATTGCGCAAACAGTATTTTACGAGCAATGTGAATGCAATTTCTGCTAATATATTTCTCGGATTTGATGGTGCTGTAATGCAGGAAATATTTTCAACGCCATTTTATCTCAAGGAGATTGGCATGGGTATATTCATTAACCCCAAGCGCTTCATTGAGAAGACATTGTTTGACTTCAACTGTGCCATTGATCCAATTGCAAGTTTACTAAATGCAGACACGCAGGCTCTTTCATCAAACTATGATCTCAAGCGCAGATTAATGCAGAAGTATATTGGAGCAGATTATTATTATCTATCAACTAATTCACAGAGTCAATTTGTTTCAGGTCAATTGTTTAAAGCAGATAATCCAAGTGCGAATTTGGTAAATAAACGCTTCGTTACAACAGCATCTGTTGCAGAAAATCAGTTACAAACAGCAAAACAGTTGGGGTTGTTTTTCCGTCCAGACAAAATGGGTGTTATTCAGTTTGCTGCGGCTAACAAAAGTTATTTTGTTAATCAGATCAATCTCAAGCCCAATTATGTATATATTTTTCCAGATCCAAGCATTTATGGTAATGTAACCAATTTCTATTTTAGCAATCTCGAATACCCACTGCAATATGCCATTGATTATTCCGGCAGCATTAAAAAGCTTGATGCAGGCATGGCATATGGGTACATCAAAAGCAACGAATACTTGCAAAATTACTTTGCATACTTCTCAGAACCTTTGTATATAAACGCAGAAACTCACAATGTTTCAAGTTTTAATTCTAAATTGCAGCGTATTTTTGATCAGGGTATATTTACACAATACAAACAAGATGTATATGGCAATGAATATGGCCTGCTCAAAGACATCAGGAGATACAATCAAAATCAAAACAACATCAACAATATCAACTCAAAATGCATTACCATTGATGGACATGTTTTTAATGATTTAACGGAGGGGTTTGGTTTTGATTATGAGGTGGTAGAATCCGATTATTTTGGATCCATTAGAACTGGATTGACAGCAAAAACTATTGATGAAATACCGCCTGCAGGTGGTACATTTTCTACTGGTTATACCTTTGCAAGTGCAGGCATGTTTGCTTTGACGGGTAGCAAATATACTCTTTATTTTAGAGAATATACACCTTATTTTGCATGTGAAAATATTCAAACAACATACAATTGCATCACAAGAGATGGTGGATATTTTACGGCACCAGACAATTCCCTGCTGCCAGATGTTTCATCTGATTTAAATGCCTGGAATACTTCTTCTAAGGTTTATTATGCAACTTTATGTGATGCAGGCCTGAGTGCAACAAATGTTCTTTTGCCTGGGAGATTGGTTGCAGCTTTGACGGCAACAATTGTAGCGCCTGCTCTTTCAAGCAACAAATATCAGGTGTTTGATAGTAATTATTTTAATAATAATTGTTACAGTGTACCAGATTATGATTATTCACAATCCATAGGCAATTATATTGCGCAAGTCAATCCAAATTGCACATCTGTGCTTGCACCGAGTGCAGCAATTGGTGATGAAAACATTGAAGAAATTAAACACTTAGCGGGCAATATCTTTGTCAAGAATATTACAACCAATGAAGTACAGGCATTGTCTTCAGCACTATCAGCAACATTTTCAAAATATCCAGCTGCCGTCAAGAGTCAGTTATATTCTGCTACTGTGCGAGATTTTAACTTAATTTATGATTGTATCATCATTAAAACACCTGATTATGTTGTATTTGACAAAATTGCAGTTGATGATTCTGGTGCATTTATAAAACCAGGCACATTCAACAGCACAGTTGCAGCAACAGGTGCATACGAAACTGCATCTAATTCTTTCTTCATTGAACATCAAAACAATGTATGGACGTTCAAGACAACTACATTGCAGGACTCTCTCAGCACGAGCAATCAAAAGACTATTTACCCAACCATTTATAAATACGATGTTGATGCAAATAAATTAACAAAAATGTATCCTTTAGACTCTGATGTGCCTGTGTTATCAACTCTGTTTATGAATCCACTAAGCAGCATCAACATTGTTAGAGTTGCAGATGCAGTTATTTCCTATGCACAACAAAATGATAAGTTTGCTGCATCTTGGACAGGCTATGATTTAAACAACATGTCATATATTTTTACCGCATGGTTTAATGTGGTGGGCGGTGAAGTTGCTTTTGATCATAATCTTGTAGGTGTGTTTGCACCAGATGATGTCGCAACAACATACAACTTTGCATATGCACTATCGTCGTTCTCTACTATTAAAACATTATCATCTGCAAATGCATCTTTTCGTAATACGGGTGGAACTCTTTTCTTCAACTAATGAATACAACGCTAAACATTAATCTATCTGCTGCTAAGCCAACATCTGACTATACATCAGTGTATGGGCCGTATTTCATCAAGGGGACAACGCCAGTTGTGTTTAATTTGTTTCAAATTGCAGAGGAGGTGGATCCTATTATGCATGTCACTGGTAATTTTGGCGATGGTGTGACTTATGAAGATGCTTTAGATATACACAACACCATTGAAACTGCAGGTGCCATTGAGATTGCGCAATCTGGCAAAATTATGAGTGTTTCTCAAAATATTAATCATACTTATGTGAAGCAGACCTCTTCCTTTTCTACTTCACTCACAGCAATTTTTGTGATGCATTATACATCAAGTTATGTTGGTACACATAAAATACTGTTTAATTTAGCTAAAGATTCATATTATAATTCTGTCAGGCAAGTGAATATACTAACAACACAAATCATGCCCACATCTTCGCATGATATTTTTGCGCTTGCAAGTGATGCAAATGGTAATGTATTTAATTTATATTTGAGTAAAGATGAATTACCGGTGCAACAAATTAATGATGATACTACATCAATTTCTGGCAAAGTACTTGCAACCCGCAATGGACTACCAATTACAACAAGAATTTTTCAATATGCTATTGTGCCTCGACTCTCTACTTAACACATAAATAAACACATGGCACAGCAAGCACAACAAGTTAATATATCTCAATTACCTCCAGCAACTATATTGTATAACGGTGATGTATTTGCAATAGATCAAATGGGTGCAGATGGGTATACCAAGCAAATTACTTTTTCAAATCTTTATAAATCACTGAGTGCAGTAATTTTACCTGACCTTTACAATACAAAGGTGAGTAAATCCGGGGGCACTATGACAGGCCACTTGACTCTTTCTGGGGATCCCATCATTAATCTCAATGCAGCAACTAAACAATATGTGGATACAGGTGATGCACAGGTTTTTACCAATGTTAAATCAACATTTGTGGCCCTTTCAGGCAGCACCATGACAGGCTACTTGACTCTTTTTGGTAACCCCAGTGCAAATCTTCATGCAGCAACTAAACAATATGTTGATACATTGTTTTCGTCTATTTCAGGCAGCTCTTTACCACCACTGGTGCCTGCAGGTACTGTTATATGGTTTGCTGGCGACACAAGACCATATGGATATCTTGTATGCAATGGTGATATAATTCCAAGTGGTAATCCTGCAACAATTCAAGGTGTTACTGCAGACTTTTCAGCACTCATTGCTGTTTTACAAAGTACATATGGTAGCTATAGGCAATTGCCTGACATGAGAGGATTGTTTGCTCGTGGATGGGATCAAGCAGGTGGTGTAGTAAAGAATATTGATGGGGGGCGTGTATTTGGAACAACGCAAAATGCATCGTTGATTGGTTTTGATGAGAGGAATGATGCTGTATGGAATACGTCTACCTTAGATGACGATCCAACCAATTCATCTGCAGCTCTTAGTCTTGATGTGTTAACACAAGCTGCTTTAATAGATAATTATAACGGGCGTGTTCGACTAAAAGGCAATACATACACTAATACACTAAATCCTTTTACGGAAGGCCCAACTCCAACAGAAGCATGGGTAGGCGGAGCTCGTCCACGCAACATTGCATTACTTCCTTGCATCAAATACTAAGGCAATGAGTTAAATACTCATATGCAGGTATTTAATTATTCAACACACATGACAAGTGCAAGCTGCACTTATGAATCTGATGTTGACTTCAAGTTCAAAGGTAGCTTCAGCAACAATCAGCAAGGTATAAACATTTTTTTGCATAACTGCATGCTCGGTGCACGTGATGTTTCAATGAACAATTACAGTGCACTGGTATTGTCAAATGACATCACACTAGATGATGTATTTGATATGCGTACTCTAGAAACGCGTCCAGGATTTATATTAGACTCACGCATCGGTGTATCTGTAACAGCAGAGACTAATGCTTCAACCAAGTATCTATACTTTGATAATGAAGATGAAACATTAACACAGGATTATAATGTGGCAACATCACATCGCATGCTGCCTCTTGATAAAATGCCCTACCCCGCACAATCTATATTCAACATTGAAATGTTGAATGAGCAGTATGCACGCATTTGTTACAAATACAAGCATGAAAAATTCTACCTTGCAGTTAATTCAAATGAGGATATAGTTTTTGCAGCAGGCTATGAACCATACGATGAGTTGAACTTCAATTACATTGATGAAACAATATTTGAATATATTTTTGATAATTCGGGTGAATCTCTGTTTTTAAGAAAGCCTTTATCAGGCAACCGTACTAAATTCTTAGGTGTATCCGGTTTTGATTCAAATAAAATGCAGATTTTAAGTGCATCAAATGCAATCAATTACATGCACTTTAATAATTTCAATTTGCTTGTAAGATCAAACTTTTTAGAAACAGATGCTAAATTAAATGCGTCATGGGCTTCTTATGCAACTGAAGACATCAACAAGCTATACATCGATAATGAGACTATCTTGACAGATTTACCGAGTAACATGATTGTAGCATCACAATATTGTGATGCCACACCAACACAGGTACCTGCAAGACCCTTTGTATTAAAAAATCAAGCTACACAGCTCGGGACACTTGATAAAGCAAGTTATACTAACCTGCGCAACAACAATCCAGGCCCCATTAATAGAGAATATACCAACATCTTAGCTGGCAACAGTCAAGAAAAAGGTGATGAGAATATAAGCATTAACTTTGCAATGGTAGGCAATGATTTTGTTGCTAAGTCGGATGCATACACTGCATTCAAAACATCACAATCTGTATTTCCTTACACCCAGCTCAATGTAAATGATGCTTCTCTGCGTACAGATGGTGCATATGCAGGCGACTCTCCATATACATCAGATCAAATTCTCACTCTAAAGAATGATGCACAGGGAGCAGATGGTCAATACCTATGCACATGGTTGTCAGCTGGCCCAAACGTGAAGAATGCAGAGTGGGTTGATAGATATTACAATACAAACAAGATGTCTCCAATGGATGCATCAAAGGCAGTCAATGCAACATATGGAACATATGAGAACTTTGTAAATGCATATTTGCAGCAGCAATCTTTTGCCTATGATTTCTTTGATAAAAAAAGTGACGTCACATTTACACCAAATACTGAATATTTTTATTATAGAATTGGCAACAAGCGCATTGAACAGCAGCTCAATACTCATGCAAAAACACTTGTAGCTGATGGGCTACAGTGGAAGTCAAGCAACAATCAACCATATTCTGATGCATACATTGCAGGCAAGTCTTATGCATTGGATGGCAATTCATATGATGTAATTAGAGATTATGATGCAGTGAATAGTAACTATGGCTTTACAATTTCATTTTGGCTCAAGTGTGATGACTGGAATCGTCTCAATGGATATCAGATACTCGGCAATTTAACTAGTACAGGATTTGGTTTCATTATAGATCCTGTTGTTACACCATTTATATTAATGCAGAGTACATCAGCCATTAACATTTATAACAGTAATTTTGAGCCAATTACCAACACTCTTATTCCAGAGCGGCCAATTGCAACTGCTCAATTTGATGCAACAAGTGATTTTGGCATAATTACAAATAATGCCATATATAAGCTGCAAGCAGATGGCACTTTATACGACAAATTTACACTTGTAAAGCGTGCATCTGCTGCAGCCATTTCAGCCATCGATACTAAAACTCAACTCAACATTTGGTTTGATGATTCCGGATCCATGAGTGAAACACTCGCACCATTGCAGAAAATGCGCGATACAATTCTTAAAGCTACACTGTTACCTTTTTTTGATAATGATGAAACAATATATAACGAGCGCGTCCAGGTAAAACTCTTCAGCGACTACACTGATATATATTATGATAAGGATGCGTACTCGTATGAGTGTACACTTTTGATGTTATCTGCACCAAGAACATCAAACAGCATCACAAGAGTTATAAATCTCGTGTTTCAAGATGAATCTTCATCTTATGATGCTGAGACGCTGCCCTTCAATACATCATTTGCAAATAGTGTATTGAAATACGATATTATTAATGCACGTGAATATTTTACAACATCCCCCTATGAAGTTAATTCTGTTATATTTCAAGTAAATACAGACAATGGTTTATATAAAGGATTCCGTGGCTTCTTAAATGCTATACAAAACGGTACAGATTATTATGCTGGTGACAATGGATTGTCGGATATAGATGCTGTTGATTATGTGTATCGTGTTACTCCAGCATACACTCCACAATATTATGCACAACTTATAACTGCTCAACTGAAAGCTCGGAATCTTATTCCAAATGATGATGCTGCTCCGCAACAACTTACAAACAATTGGATTGATGTGGCTCAGAATGGTGATAGCATTTATATTTTACATTCCGACAAGGCTACTGTGTCTCATTTTAATTTTATCACTGAGACATTATCAACTTTTACAACAACATCAGGATCAAATAGCATAACTTATGGTGATAGGGGCATTGTTAGTACCACAGGCACAAAGACTGTTGCTTATGGTGAAAATACTGTGCTCTATCTATACAATGATAATCAGATTATATCATACAATTATGCAAATAACAACCAGTTTGTAGCATTCCGATCACTCTCAGCAGGATCAACCATCAAGTACATCAGAGACTTTTGCACAGATAGAGAAAATAACATATATATACTCAATGGTGATACTGAAATTGTTAAATTCAATGGTGAGCGTGTTTTGCAATATAGAATCCTTGCTAATCCTGCATTGAGTGCATTGAGCGCTACTAACTTTGCAATTGCAAATTGTTATGAATACATTGGTTTAGAAAACATTGATGCTACTATTGTAGCGTCACGCGATCTCAATGACAACATTTATCTTACCAAGATCAACAAAGATGGCATTATTACTGAAACACGTGCAACTGCTATAAAGTATTACAAAGACACACTGTATAACTTAACAAATGCATATTATTTGCAGCAGAAATATCAAAACCGTGGCAAAAAGCTTGATTTTGTACTTAAACTTGAAAACAAATACAACAATCGCGACATTAAAACAGTTACAACTTCCATTGATTTAAGTAAATTACAGCCTGGCACTAAACACTTTGCATTGAGATTAGATGCTATACAAGGCAATGCTACACTCTTTATAAATGGTAAAGTAGCTGATTCAATTAATTTCGGTGCTGCTAAATACGCTGTGCAGCAGCCTCTTTTATCTAATGCAATTGCATTTGGAGCGGCACAGTTTGTTAATGGTCAGACATTGCCACAGTTTTTAAAACAACAAAATGCTTACTTTGCAAGCAATGCAACATTGATGTATCCATTGTTGTATGCAAAAGCATTATCAGATAATGATGTAAGATTTTTATCTATGCAGGATTCTACAGTTAGCGATTTAACATTTCACTTGCCTTGTGGCTTGCGCAGCAACATTGATACCATCAAGCGTATGTTTGCTTTTGGTGCACCCGGTATGAAATCAAACAATGTAAAAATTGTGCTCAAAAATTCAGGCATCATTAGTGAAAGTCTCAAAGCATCATTACAACAATATATATTGAGCGAAATTACGCAAACGCTTCCTGCAACCGTCAACATCCTTGGTGTTGAATTTGCAGATTATGAGTAAATAAAGATGTGATTGATTATTCTTCAATAAAGTTTGGCTACACCGATGGCAAAGACTTTACTCTTACAGGCTTTGACTACACAGGCTATTATCATATAGATAATGGCACTGTATATGCATCCAGACAACTTGAGGATAAAACACGTATATTAAATAATAAGCATACTTTTGCAGCAGATTTAATTGAATCAACTTTTTTTAGAGATCGGCTTCTCGTTGATGATATAACACTTCCATACAGTTTCAACAAGGATATTTTAATTGCAGCTAATGAAACCTGCAACGGTAGAGTACTCAATGATAGACTTCACAAATTATATACAAATACATTGTATGTGTATTCCAAGTGCTTCATTGCAAATAATGACATACCACAAGGCTTTGACCGCTCTGCAGGGTGTTTGAGTGCTGCACCAGCATGGATTCCGCAACAACTTACTGATCAAGTAACATTTGCACCACTATCGAGTGTTGATTTAGCTACGATTGGCAGCGCAATGCAGTTTAAAGCTGTCAAAATAAGTGATGATTTAGGATATGCTTTTTTAGGCATATCGCCAACTGCATTTGTTGCACTGAGTAGTGATATACACTTGAATACTTTTGATGTAACAAGCACCAACACATTTGTAGATGTAAACAGTGACTTGCAATTCTTACAATTGAGTAGCTTTAGCATTGCTGGTGATTTTATGTATATTAGTGATGCAAAGCAAAACAATGTATACAAATATGATGTCTCTGGATTCTTTAAAAACGATACACCAGTTACAAACAGAAGATATCTTGTTGCAGCAATTGGTGGCGAAGGCAATGCTCTTGCAAAAACAAAATTTAATTCACCAGGACTTGTCTATGCAAATGATGCAATCAACAGAGTGTATGTCTATGACAAGGGTAACAGATGCATTAAAATTTATGATACAAATTTATCATATGTTGCAACACGTGCTGCAACAGCTGGTGTTTTATCAGATGTACGGGCCTTGGAATATAATGCTACATATAACAAGATGTATGTAATAATTGAAAAATTAGTCAGTAGACAGAATATTTTACAAATTTGCAATGCGGATTTAATTGTTGAACAAGAATACATCATTAACGATGTATTGTTACCAGGTGAGTTTTTCAAGGGTATACAATTCTCATGTAATGATAGCAACATCATGTATATGTCGACAAATACGAACATTTTTAAAAAATTTGTTAATACACCATTCAATACCATTGGTAAGTGGCTTTTTTATAAAAGTGGATTTGTTAATCGACACATTTGGAACAATGAATTTTCACGTTGGAATCGCGCAAGATGGCGCTGGAATGATGGGGGCATTGGAGTTAGAAGAGGTGTAATAGTAAATAGTTTCTGCTTGCTTCCAACTGATATGGATGCTGATGAAATTTTTATATTTGCAGGCTATAAAACTGAAACGTTCAATAGAATCAATCACTACCTAGAAAACACACAATACACAACAGTGCTAGGAACCATTGACAGACAAAACTATAGTGTCAAAGATTTAAAATTTAATGACAAAGAAATGATTCAAGCTTTCGTTTTTAACAAAGAATTGCACAAAATACTCACAAATATTCTGTATATTAAAAACTATTTGATGGGCAGGTATGCAGCAAGCTATGATTACATTGGCAATTTAGTAAACAACGGTATAACTGGGTTCACACAACAGGAATTTGATAGTTTAGCCATAACTAATGTGAATAACTTGTATGTGCATGACAATGAAATTGCATCAAGTGCAGGAACACTCAATAGAATCTTTGAACAAATTTGGAACATTCAAAATAGTGTATTAAATCTTACATCTACTAGAGTTCTCAACTTTGTACCTTCCGTATCTGGATCACAGACTATCTTGTTAAACTAACAACACCATATAAATAACAACAATGCCACAAAATCTCCTCGATCAAACAGTTGAATCAACATACCAGGGTGTATTGCATGCTGAAGGTACAGCATTACCTATACAAGGCAATCAAATCATCTATGATGGAAGCGGTCAAGCTTCTGCCCTTGCATTGGGTGTTTTGGGCAATGGTGCTGAAATTGCAGGAGGGCTGTCTATTTCTGGCAGGCTATCAAGCGGCATACTTGAATTTACAAATGTTGATGCTGCATCTGGTCGAGGATTTCCGCTTGTAACAGATGGCAGCGGCAATGTAGACTTTGGACAAATTACAGTGGATGCATTGCCTGATTTGGATCCTGATCCACAAGGATCGTACGATCAAATTGATACCATTGTGTTAAACAGCAAGGGTTTGGTTGAGCAGGTGTATGAGAGTCCCATACGCCAATGTTGGGTAAATTTTGACGGCAAACCCATTACTGCTGTTTTATATACCATTGTCCAAGATGTAAGTAGCACATTGGTTAGTTGTAGTAAGGGGAGTCACGGTCTTGCAAACGGTCAAATTATTAGCTTAACAGCAACTGATGCAGCATTAAATGGTGCGTACCCAGTCACAGTTGTTGACCCAGGCACTTTTTCCTTTCCTTTGCCTAATGGAGTTAATCCTTTGGCAAATTCAGGCACTCTTGCAATTAGTACAACCATAAGATCATCATACAACATCGATAAAGTAACGAGAAATAAAGCGGGTAATTATACTGTATGGTTTAATAACACGTTTAATAACAACAGCTATATGGTGCAAGTCACCAAGGGTTCTCATGTTAACCCTGCTGATAAACCTGCATCCCCTGCAACAGGCAATAATGGTTGGGCAATTGTTTTAGAACAATTGCCAACCAGAGTGAATGTATTCAGTCAAAATGGTGACTGCACCAACATGAATGTCTTAGTCATAGGAAATACACTCATCTATGAAGTTGATCAACCTCAGTTATTTTATACTACTTATTCATATGAAAATTACTACGAAATACTTAATGCTTTGCCACAAAGCTGCACTATAGACTCTGGTGACCATACATATCTCATTGATGCTAATTATATGAGACAGAATAAACTCATTGCTGTTGAAATTTCCATACGAGGTAGTGATGCATCATCCGCTGGTTTTTATAAAATGTCTATGAATACTAGTGTGGTAGGTGTAGATGATAATATATATAATTCATCATTTAAAAGAACAACAGGCATAGGGGATGTAATTTATGGTCGCCTTGACCGATGCACCGCGATAATTTTATATCTTGATAATAAACTGTATTATAAGAACTTTTATATAGGTATAAATGATGTAGTAACAACAATCATGGATTATAGAACAAAAGATGTAAACATTCCACCACGACCTGATAGGCGTTTCTTAGAAAAGTGCTATAAAAATAAATTTGCTGCTAAGGCTACAACATCATCATATCTTACAACTATAATTAACAAATACGGCTTGTATTCTCCATCTATAAGGCCAGATGGGTTTAGAGAGATTAAATCTGCTAGTGTTACAACTAATCTTTTTGCAAGTTATAGCGGTTATTCTTGGAGTTATATGTTAGCTTTCAAGTATATCAAAAAGTTTTATATTCCACAGCCCTCCTAACTTATGCCTGACATTAAAATTATTAAACTCAAATTGCGCCGCGGTCTTGAATCTCAAAGACTACTGATCACTCTTGATCAGGGAGAATTAGGATATACCATTGATTCAAAACGTGTCTTTGTGGGTGATGGTGCTACAGTAGGTGGAATTGCGGTGGGATCTAAAGCCTTTACACCAATTGTAGCTAACAAGACTGCTCTTGCTGCAGTTCAAGGTGATATCGTGTTGGAAAATAGTTTACTATACCAACTCACAGGTACAAAAGCAACACAGACATCTGCATGGAAATACATTGGACCACAGGCTGATAATACGACCATCATTTTTAATGCATCTAATAAACTCACCATCAATACAGCAAGCTCATTGCTTGTTTATGCATCTGGTGGACTTGCTGCGACATCACAAGGCTTGAGTGCTAATGTGGATAATTCTACAATTACCATCAATAATGCAACAAATAAAATTAGAGTTGGTACCATTAATAACACCAACATTAATGTTTCCACACTTGCAGGCAACGGTTTAGGTGTAACCGCTGCAAAGACACTCAGCGCTAATGTTGATAATGCAACCATCATTTTAAATGCATTCAATCAAATTGCTGTAAATCCTTTAACCCCATTACTTGTTTATGCATCTGGTGGGATTGCTGCTACAGCTCAAGGTTTAAGTGCAAAAGTTGATAATGCAACTGTTGTTATAAATGCATCAAATCAAATCGCAGTAAACACGTCAAGCTCATTGCTTGTTTATGCATCTGGTGGGCTTGCTGCTACAGCTCAAGGACTGAGTGCAAAAGTTGATAATGCTTCTATTCAAATTAAGAGCAATACCATTGCTTTGTCTTCTCTCTATAATGCTGCGCGCCTGCCATTGAGTTCTTATGGCAATGCTTTTGGAGGCTTTTACAATCAATTTCCAACAGGCACAAAACGAGGCACAACACAGTATGTTGCATCAACTGGCACAGGATCAGCAACATATACATTATCTTCTGCTGGCTTCATCGTAGTCGACATGGGGACACCATTTGGTAAAAAAGCAATTCCTGTGTTTGATATACCTAGCGAATTGCAGGCTCTTAGCTAAATATAAGCATGAGCAATAGTGCTGGTAAAATTGAAATTACAGAAAATACTCTTTTAAAATTGTTGATCCGTCGTGGGTCAAATGTTGAGCGTCAAAACATTACACTCTCAGAAGGTGAGCTAGGGTATACTGTTGATACACGTAGATTGTTTGTTGGAGATGGTGTCACAACTGGCGCTAATCCGACATCTTTGATGTTATACTTTGGTACATATCATCCGTATACATGGGCATCAGAGGCAGTTGTAGGAGATGTTGCATATGATGCGATAGCAGGTGGCATATATCGTCTTACAGCTGCACCACCCAATGTTCAGAGCAATTGGACATTATATTCAGGCCCGCTTGCAAATCGAGTGGATAATGAAACATTGCAGCTCAATGCATCTACAGGCACAATGTCAGTCAAAACTGTGAGTGCTTTGCAACTTGATCCTGAACTTGCAGGGCAGGGTCTTGAATTTAATGGCACAAGAGCATTGCAGACTGCTGCTGATCAGCAATTAGATTCCATTGCTGCTCGCAACAATGCATATTTGCAGCTTCCAAAATCAATTCAATTTGGCACACAAGGTGGTTCATCTGTTTTTAACCTACCGTCTTATGATGGTGCTTTTGGTTCTGTCTTAACGACTGATGGATTAGGCAATTTGACGCTTGCATCGCCCAGTACATATCAGACGCAATACATAGTGTTGAGTAGCAATCAAGTACCAGTTGGTAGCATCGTTCCTTTTGGCTCTGGTGGCAATTTTAATGCAATTAGCTCAACAGTTCCACATGGATATTTCTTGTGTGATGGATCTACAAAAAATGGTACAACTTATGCTGCTTTGTGTGCTGCCATTGGCCAATACTATGGTGGAGTAGCTCCCAACTTTAAAGTTCCTTTGCTTACTGCAGGCAACTTCGTTTACATCATCAAATATCTTGAAGACCAGATTTTTGGCATATCAAATGTTGCCATAGATAATGTATCTCTTACAGCATATGATGCAACAAATGCATCTTCCACAACAACACTTGTATTTCCCAACTCTGGCATCTCATATCAATTGGGTGTAAAAGATTACATTAGCAGCACACAAGTTCAAACGCAAATTTCTACTCTAAGTGCTTTGCTTCTCCGAGATCCGAAATATGCAGGGCGTATAATTATACCTACATTCAATACAGGTACTACCATGGTTTGCTATGTACATGGATTTTTACTTGATGCGGCGGGCAATCTACGTGCTGCAGGCAACTCTGATGTAGCAACATATGGATCAGCAATTGGTTATGGCAACAGTAATACAAGTGTGCCGATGTTTTTTCCGGTTGCAATTGGACTAAGTGCAAATGAATTCGCTATAAGTGCTTATTCACTTGGTAATTTTACTGCAATTCTTACAAGTGAGGGTAATATTTTTACGGCAGGTAAGAGTACAGTCGGACTTCTCGGTACAGGTACCCCAGGCATCACAGGAGTACATAATACATTTACTCAAATTAATCCATCATATTTTAACTATGAGAAAGTGACTCAAATTGCAGGCTCATATACTAATGGAGCAGATAGTACACCTGAAACGGGTATGTTTGCTATTACAGAACCAGGCAACTTATATGGCTGGGGGCTTAATAGTAGTGGTGTATTGGGCAAAGGAAACATTATAAATCAAACAACACCAATTAAAATAAATGGAACTGCTTACACACAAGGCAGTGACTATTCTAGTTTAAGTAATGTGCAGGTTAAAAAGGTTGCAACAAGCAATAATGGGCTAAATCAGTTTGCACTTGTCATTGATGAAAATGATAAGCTACATGCGTGTGGGAATAATCAGAATGGCAATCTTGGTCTGACTAATAGCACATCTCGTACTATTTTTTATAAAGTTTCTGCGAATATTGGTTCACTATCGGTAAGAGATATTTTTGTAGGTGGCTATACTACTAACTCAAATTCATATATTATTACTGGTGATGAGGGATATGTATGGAGTGCAGGGAGTTACCAAAGTGGTGCTTTAGGCAGGGGTAGTATTGCTGTAAATCAAACTACTTTTAAGCCTGTAACGGGTGGTGTAGTATCATCACAGCTTTCTGGTGTTTCTTATCTCACATTAAATGCAGATGCTTCAGATATTATTAGCGTTATGGCCTTGCTTCAAGATAATTCATTGGTTGGTTGGGGTGAAAATGGCTCATACCAGCTTGGTACTGGTACTACTACTGATAGCAATAATCCTATTAGACCACAAGCACCATATACAGGTATTAAAAAAATTCAATATCATACCGATACATTGTTTATGCTGACGACCGCGGGTGAAATGTATACTGTTGGTGGGGTAAACAGTGATGGTATTGCTGGTGATGGTACGACTACAGCAGGTACGACTACAAAGAAAAGAGTAGCAAAAATTCAACGTGATAAATTTGATGATTTTATTGTTATAGGGTATTATTATCCTGGTACTGCAGGACCACCTGCTGTTCCTGCTGAATATCGTAGAACAGTGTATGCCATTACGGATGATCCTGTCAGAAAAGTATTTTATGCATGGGGGAGAAATAATTTTGGGCAATGTGGATTGCCCATAGCTATGAACCCCATTCTCATTCCTATTGAAATACCACTCTAATAGATGCCAACATTAATATCAACCTCTGCATTTGCAGCAAGTATAGTGCACAATAAAGCACTAAATGCTTACCAGGACATTGTATGGTCTCTGCAGTATGCGCTATGCGGTGCCAATGTGCAGGGTGGGTTTTGTACATTCTTATATGATGCACGTGTACCCATGCTCACAGGTGGAGGCATTGGTTCTTCACTGGGATATGCACCAAGTCAAGACTATACCGGCTTTGCTTCTCTTTCAGGGCTAAGTGGTGCGGTTTTGGGCATTGGGTTTGATACACATGGTCAATTTGCATTATCTGGCAATGGCAAAACCACAGGGATAGCATCTAATTATGGCCCTGCCATTACCATTAGAACAGGATCCAATTTTACATATCTAACATCCATTGCACTATCATCTCTAGACTCTGCATTTGCATTTACAAGTTCCGGGCTTGTGTTTAATACACTGAGATTTAGACTGCATGATGCAGGATCTGCCATTGAGATCGCGCGATTCATTGATGATTCATACACCGTGATACTTGACTGTCCTGTTTCAATCAATGCATCAACTTCTTCTTTTTACAAGGCAGGTGTATCATATGCAGCTCCTCTGTGTGGCATTGCTACAGGTGCTAAATTTGGTATAAAGAATTTTCATGTTGAGGGAGCTGATGATTTGCCAGTAATATCAGCTCCTCCGCCACCAACAATATACAGATTTCCTGTTGTTCAAAATCTTTCATTTGAAACACCTGAATCAATTAGGCTGCGTGCTCCTGCAACTACAAGTCTCATTGGACCATATGTGCCTATTCAGCCACCTGTTCCAGATGCAGTATATGCATGCAAGGATCTTTGCTTGGATCCGTTTGTATTGGTTCTGGTTTTGGATCAAACAGATTCCATAGGAACATATAGTGCACAGCTTGGGCTACAAGTGCTTAAAGAATATGCATATACAGGTGCCGTTAAAAAGGTATCCATTATTTCTTTTGGTGACAAAGTGTGCCCACAGACAATTACATTTGATAATACCATTCAAGAGGCAATAGACTTTCTGCAGCAGGCATCTAGCAATGCGGGACCGTTTTACTGTGATGGTGGCAGTGATATGCCAGAAAATGGCATTGATGCACTATTTCAAGCAGCAAATATTTTAAGAGATTATAAAACTAGCTACAACAAGTACATCTATTTTGTAACCGATACAGCAGATTTTAATAATAATACAGTTGGTGCATTTAGTGCTGATGCTGCAATCAATGCTTATTGTGACAAGGCATGGATGATTATTGGTGGCATCTATCAAGATGCCAATAATCTGTATGCTGATTATATTGCTGAGTCAACAGTTGTAAAATATGATTATTTCCCAAGCTGCATAGCATCTTTTGAGGCGTACTGTGATGCACCAGTTCGTAGTGCAGGTGTTAAAGGTGTACATAATTATACGTTCAACGGCGGAACACAAACAGGACCGTATAACATTACATACAGCAATACAAATGCACCTGCACGGTTCACAGTAAGTTGGGGTCCCTCAATAACTGGCACGTGTTTCATAGGCGATCAAACATATAATGCTGCACTCACCGCACTAGGATATTCACCCATTGCTGCACCAAAGCTTACTACTAATACACCAGAGATCACTGCTATGCCTGCACTTACTGCTATGCCTGCACTCACCGGTGTACTTACCATATCTAAAGCAAGGGAAACACCATCTGATATTAAGATTGTAGTTGAGTCGCCATTTGATGGTTCAAATTGGCAATTTGAAGTTAAGTGCTATGGTGAATAAATAGCCATATGGAAAAAACATTGGTAATTTTATTAGGTAATGCACGTGGTGGCGAAAAAACATGGCATACAATGTTTGAAAATTTAATGTACCCCTATAATGCAGATTTAGCGCTGCTTTTTGGTGAGACAAAATCAGGAGATAATAGCCTTTTTAAAGCAGCAAAATATGTTTGGGAATTACCTGAATATGAAAACTGGGCTGATTATTATAATGATAACTGCACGGGCAATTGGAGAGAATTCTACGATAAAAATAGTAATACAGGTGTATCTGGCGGTATTGATAAATACAGCGGATCAGGAGCAATTATTTTTGCTTTCAGGCATTATCTCTTAAAAAATTATAGTGATATATTATTACAATATGATAGAATAATTCTGACTAGATCGGATCATTATTATCTTTTTAAACATCCAGTTTTGACTAATGATGCTTTTTATATTGTCGAGGGAGAAGATCATGGTGGTGTATATGATAGGCATCATATTTTTCCATCACATATGTGCAAAGATGTCCTAGGTATTGTTGAATATATTTGTTCACCTATTAGTTTACAATTAAATAATTTAAATCCAGAGAAAGCTCTCTTAGAATACTACAAATATAACGGATTATATGCAAATATCAAGAGATGCAAACGTGTTCAATGTACAGTGAAGCTTAAAGAAGATCAAACACGATGGGCAGTAGGCGTATGTCCAATGCCAGAACATGATGATATTTTATTAAAGCGTCCTAGGGAGTATGAATTAGCTTTGCGAAATAAAGAGCAATGAGCTTATAATGCAATTCGGTGCAAAAATAATAAATATGTGAATGAAGATTGCTTTTACTTCAGATCATAAGCTCGAATCACGTTGTACACATTTAAAAAATACTTTACAAAAATACAATTTTGAAATTGTAAATCATAATGATGCGAGTGTTTCACCTGATGCAGATATATGGATCATTGACTATCTATACGGCACCGCTAATTACGTTGATGATAACATTAAAAGATTTAATGAAATATCAGTTGTTGCAGAAAAATACAAGGGTAAAGTTTTGCTCATGTGCCTAAACGATGGATGTCCGTTGTATGCGTCAAGATTACCTAAATCTCTGACTGAACGAATTGAGGGGGTAATTGCTTTAAATAAGCAAATTGCAAATAAAGATACAAATAAAAATTTAATTGAAGATAAGGTTATATTAATACCACGATACACTATTGATTATATACCTTTTAAGCGAAATAGTATTCAAAAAAATAAAAGTTTTTTTGTGGGTAGATTGACTGGTGATAACTTTTTTAATGGAAAAAATTGGCGCATTGAATCACTTAAATTAATTGAGCAAGCAAATCTTATACCTGAGTATTTTGAAGGGTGGTTGCATTCCGAAGATAATAAAATTCTCGGCCCAAGACTAGGAAATAATGTTGAGTATTTTAATACTGCAGTTGGTATTCAAAACAAACAAATAAGTCATAATGATTATTTGGTACAACTTCAAACATATCAGACATCTTTATGCTTACCAGGTAACACTGCTTGGGGATATAGACACCTTAACTCACTTGCTTGTAAAAACACCATTATCTCATATGAACTCTCGAGCAATACCGATGAATGGTTATTTCAAGATGTGTTTAATGATAGTTTTTATTTCTTAAAGAAAGATCTTTCAAACCTTTGTGATATTATCAAATATGCTGCAGATAATGTTGACGAATCAATTTTCCGAGCAGAACAATCGTATGCAGCATACTGCACTTATTGGGAATTGTTACCTGATAACACATATCAAGATCATGTTTGGAACGGAATTGTAAATTCCTTTGATAAGATTGGTATTAGTTTATAATGCAACCATTTTAATCCACCGCTCTACACCACATTTAAAATATACTCTGTCCCTTTTTTTGTATCCGCTCTTTTCTAAAAATTCTGTTTTTTCTTTCTGCGCACCTATAATTATTATAGTATTATGAATATCATTAGGAAATGCATCGTAATTGAATACTGCTTGTGTGGCATTTGCATCATCTGTAATTAAAAGATGCTCCTCTATAATACCATCCTTGCAACCATAAAGCTTTGTAGCAGTATTAGGTATTCTGTTACAAAAATCAACACATATTACTGCTTCACTAGGTGATGCACTATTATCAGAAAAGCTAACATCACTTACAATTTGTCTATCAATAACTTGAAAGTCATTATTTTCTTCAATGATATTATTTATCCTGATATTATCTGGCTTAAAGTTTCTGCCATTTGTCGATAGAATATTTCCTATACCAATATTATGACAGAGGCTCTGCATTGGATATACTTGTAATTTTTTATTTTTAAACTGCCAGCCATTGACATTTGCTGCAAATCCGAGCATGTCACCGCCCCATTCATTTTTAAGACTATAATCCCATCTTGTCTTCCATGTGCTCCACGCCCAGCATCCAAACCATCTATGAATTATTGCATGCGTGGGAAGTGATTCTGATGTATTTCCTGAATATGCACTGCATGTACCTATTTGGTGATCATCTCTAAAATTATCATCACACCACTCAAAAAAATTGAGTGCATTTGGAAGCAAAACAGTATCATCCTCAATATGGATGTTATAATCACTTTGGTTAAATGCAGTACTCAATGCTTGTTTAGTATTCTCTGCAATGCCTAATACATGATTGTTTATAACAATTTGCTTCTCACAAGCATTAAACTTATCAAAAACATCTATAACTTGATCATAGCCAGGTTCGATGAATGCAAGGAGTTTATAATTTTCAATTTTATAACATTTAGTTAGTGACTCAAGCACCTGTTTGGTGAGATCGGGTCTCTTCCATGCTGTCATTGTTATTGTTTTCATAATATACCTTTCAAAATTTTTGCTACTGCGTCGTCACTGTACATTATCTCAACTTGCTGCTTTGCACTGTCAAGATCCTTTGTGTATCCACTTTCATATAATTTTCTCATATGCAATTGAGCTTCAATTAAATTAGGATGTAACCACAAACCGTTCCAATTGTATTGTGTATCATATTTATGGCTAACAAATTCGCCACCAACTAGCATTGCAGTGTTTTCATTACAAAAATCAGTATTGCCGCCATAATTGGTACAGATGGTGGGTATTTTTCTTAGCATTGCTTCTGCAATGTGTCTTCCAAATCCTTCTGCAGCATGAAGAGATACATAACAATCTACATCATCATAAATTTCATCAACAGTCTCAACAAAACCATTTTTGATGGTGATACGCACATCACCATCAATGCACTCTGTTAAAATTCGTTGACTTCTTTCAGTTAAATCAAAAGTTTTGATAACCATTGCAACATCTTTGATATCAGCAAATACTTTCTTGAATGCATTGATTGCATGTGTAATGCCTTTGCGGTGAATAGTAAATTTGCCATCAAATGAACAAAGAAATGTAAATATTTTTTGATTCTTCGTACATTCTCTCAAAGGCATTTCCATGCTATATGGTACCCATTTGCTATCAAAATTATTATTTTTAAGCACCTGCTGGCAAAAGTGACTAGGCGCCCAAATCTCTTGCATGCATATTAATTTGCTTGCATCACCAATTGGTATGACATTTGATTCGCAGACAAATGTATTGATGAATGGCATATTCATAGCAGGTGTAAATCTCCATGCTGATGGTACAGGTATAATCAAGCATTTTTTAGTTTTAAAATCACTGTAATTTTTAAGGAAGGTTGCATATGATACAAATTCGTGATCAATATTAGCAATGCGCAGGGGTCGCAAATACCCCTGCGCAGACATACTAATTCCTGTGTTGTTGGTTGAACTTATTACATGTATCATTTAAAAAAATCATTATCTATGACATCATCTTGTGCACCGTTTTTGATCTCGTATACGATGTCATGTTTCATGGAGTGAAAACGTTCACCAATATATTTTTCAATAGCAACTGGCTTTACCCAATCATATTTTTCTGGATCAATGCCGAGATTTCTCATTTGACCATCCGCAACTTTAATGGCTTCAATCAGACAGTTCCATCGAACGATTTCATCGATCGACATTTTTGATGTGGGTGTTGTGCTACTGTTTATGGTATTCATACCACACTGTATATGTATTTTTATTTGAAATCAACTGTTTTGTTGTGCAAGAATTGATGCAGCATAACCAAGAATAACTGTAGTAAATATTTCTTTTTTGAGTTTGCTATGCGATTCAATGCATGCATTTGAATTTAAAATGTTTTTGCTCAACAAGTCAATTGCAAGTACACTTTCTTGCTTAGCAAACGCTTTGTATGCATTAGTGAGGGCATGCATCAAACTATCAACGGTGCAATTTTTGCCATACATTTGTGCAGTTGTATAAATTGACATAATTTTTGCATAATCGTCACTCTTTGCAATTTCCTTTATAATGCTATCTATAAGCCGTATAGCATCTTCATAATTCGCTACATTCAATTCAACAGCTTGTATTGCAGATGCAGGGACGTCTGGTAAAGATTCGATGAATCTACGATCTGTATTCATAGTTATTCCTCTCTTGCAGCAGACATGGCTTGAACCATCTGCTCGTGTGTGGCATCAATGTTAATAACGTCTGTCATTAGGGCAGTGGAGGCTTGCAGATTGACACTAATGTTTTTTTCGCAGTTGATGCATTTATAAAAATTGGGCTGATCCAAACGAATGGGTATAATTTGTTCTGACATGTTGGTGCACGGACATTTGAGCTTTAGTGTCTGCTTGGCTGCATCTGCAATTCGTCGTGTCAATTGCTCTTCCATCACAAGTGCAGTTTTGTTTTGCAAGTAATTGTTCATGCAACTACCTATGATGATTTGCAACAATAATGTTAACCCAGCCCCTGACCAGAAATTTAAAACAGGGGCTATTAGAATACCTCCAACTGTGCTAATAGCTAATGCAATAATGATGGGTATCCACGGGTGCTTTTCCATGCATTAATTTATTTCCTTTTCTCAAAAGGCAAGAATGCTTCACCAAGTCTGAGCCCTGCATTAAAGATTTTTTTGGTTAATGGTCTCAAAACTCTAATTACAGAAATAATTATGAGCTTTTGATGTTCCTTGAGAGCAGGGTTATCTAATGCACGTCTGAGATCTTCGGCAATGCCTCCCAACGAGTATACAAGTGCACCAATCTTCTGAACCATTTGATTTAGTTCGTGAGGTATCAATGGCTCTGCAACTGGCTTGTTTTGCGCAGTTGGGCTATTAATTGGAGCAACTTTCATCAAAGGCTCCATCTGGCCTTCTCCACTACTACCAGACCGACCTTTGCCTTGCCCAGTCGTATTTGCAGCGCCTGGTCCAAAACTGCGCTGCTGATTGCTCATAAAGTTATTATCCATCGTGAATATTTAATGTAAAGCAATAAATATGTGCATGTCAAATAAAATTTTTAGCAACGTTTTTTCAACGATCCTTGAGCAAGATGAAGGAATGCCAACACCGGCACAGGCAGCAAATAATGCTACACAAACAGAAACTAACTTTGCAGCTGGTGATGAAGATGCACAAACAGCTGATACAGGAGCAGATATTAGTCCAGAAGATCGCCAAATGTTGCAGCATGCTGCGCAAAAAGAGGCGAAAATGATCAAAAATTTGCAAGGCTGGATTGTGCAGTTGGATGGAATGGTAGATTATCTCAATGGTACAGAGGGTAACTCCATTCAGATGCAGCTCAAACAAGCAGTGCCTGACACCATCTTTGATAAGATGCGCACATCAGAAGCAAAGAAGATTGCTCGCGTTGCTAAAGAAATTTCTGCTCTTGCAGAAACGTTCAAAGGATATCTTGCTACCAGCAATTCGCCTAAATACCGTTTTGTGTAGTTACACTGGTTGAGGTATCTGTGATATCATCAATTGTGCCTGTAGCCCTTCAAATGTATTCTTTTGAATAAATTGAGGGGCTATTTCATTTAAGTTGAGTGCAATGCACACATCATTGAAGTCTTTGTATTTTGTGCCAATGGTTTTTGGCCAGATAAATACCTTTTGCTTCATCTGAATAAGCTTCTGGGTTTTGAAAAAACTTGCCCTATCAATCCATTGCGAATCTAAAACCCAGATGATGTCAAAAAACTTACAATACATATCAATCTGTTCTTGCTGCTTGTTGGAGAAGAGCATCATACTCTTTTCCTGAATGCCGCCAACTGCAATGGAGTTTTTGCAAAAGAATGCGTTTAGTGGGCCTTCAAATACAAATGCATTTGTACAATTTGGTTGTAATTTATTGATGTTAAACAATGCTCTATCACCACCAGTTTTAGATAGATATTTAGGCAATTCATCATTTACATCTTGCAGAAAACTGCGTGACTGATAAAACACAATTTTGTTGATCATATCAACAAAAGGAATTACTATGCGATGATGATGTCCCGTTGTTTGATCTCTGTCTATGCATAGATACAAGGAGTCTGGTCTATTTACAGCGACATCCAAGCGGCGATGCTTGATGTATTCAACAGCTTTACTCACCACATCATTATTTCTGTAAAAGTTGATCTGCATTTCATCAAACAAGTTGATGCAATCTCCAGGTAGTGTTGGTGTTTCAATGAATCCACTTATGGCAGCAACTGCGGTATTGCAGTCAAATGTTTCATAATTGAGACTATCAAGCATAATCTCATTGTATGGTAGTCCAGTTACTTCTTTGATCCATTTATAAGCGCTGCTATTCCATCCGCAGTTGTGGCAGAACACATTGTTGCGATCTGGGATATAATATAGCCTGCGCTTTTTAAGCCAGCTTTTGCCTTCTCTGCAAACAGGGCAGGAAGCTTGATATGTCTTAGTAAACCTATTGTATTTAGGTGCACCTGCAAATTGGTAAAATTTACTTATAACATATGCTTCAGGTAACTGCATTCCTGAATATAGATTGTCTGTTACTTCTTATCAACTGAATCAACATCTTTAATCTCAACGGTGCCTCTGTGAAAGAATACACCATTGTTGGGATCATACCAATGTGCTTCAACATGGATTTTATCACCAGTGCGGTGCTCCACAATTCTCGGAGCTACCATTGATCCAGTTGGTGATACCATCATGATGGGGCGTATATAGTTCATATGTATTGTATTTATGCTTACTTGAACATATTTACAATGTTATGTAGGCTTTTGTGTGTGTAAAATGTCTGCAGCCATTCTTGCTGCTTATCAATGATGTTGTTCATTTGATGCTTTTTGCATAGCTCCAAAAACTTTTTGAATGTGCCTGCGGTTTTTAGGTTGTCAAACTGCGCATTCATTTTATCTAATTCACCTTGCTGCCGATCATAAGAATTGTGGAGATCGGTTAAAATAAAATTCTGCTCAAGCTGCAATTTCTGCTCCTCATTAAGAACAACAGTTTTTAGCAGAATTTTCTTAGCTTTTGCAGGTGCGGCAATGCGTGCAATGTTGTCTGCAGGGTCACCAATTAAGCATTTGTATTGAACAAAGTCCTCAGGCAAAACTTCTGTATAGTTCTTAAAGTTATCCATGTTTATGATGCATTTCTTATTTACATCATAAAAAGACACTTTGTTGTTGACTAGCTGCAGCAGGTCTTTGTCTGCACTAACGATAATCATGGGAGCTTCAAGTCGACGGGTAAGATATGCAATAACATCGTCGCCCTCCATTGCAAAGGGGAAAACATTGTAGCACCCCAGAGCATCAATATACTCTTCAATGACACTATAATGTTGATACACCTTTTCTGTTCTCTCTGCGTCTCGGTTGGTTTTATATGTTTCAGCAGCAACAACTTTGCGGAAGCATAGTGTCTCTGGTTCCAGTTTTTTATCCCAAACACAATATACATTGTCTGGCTTGAACTTGTCAAAATAACTCTTGAGTGTGCGTAAAAAAATATATGCCTGCAGACTACCAACCTCTTGCTCATCTCCACCTGTTTTATTTGCTATCCAAAATGATCGATGAATGATGTTGCTTGCGTCAATGATTAAATTCATTTTTTTCGTATTGTTTGATGGTTACTTTATATACATCTGCAGGAGATGTTTGAACAAAGTCAAGAATACCATTTTCTATACCGAAATCAAATTTTTCTTTTAAAATTTTCCTGTTGGTGCACGTAGGAAGAGAGAGAAAGCAAAGGCTATCTCTCTCCTCTTTTATAAACACCAGCATTTCACCCAAGTACGTCCCCTTGGTTACAGCAAAAATTTTTCTATGATGTTTATGCTTAAACAGATTGTTAAAGATCGTTGTCATTGTTAAAATGTGACATCATAATGTAATTTTGTACTGCATGCGCAAGTGCATCAGCTTCCATGCCTGTTTTTGCAAATATAATTCTAATGGGTGTTCCTTCAAAATCATAACCAATGAGCATATAGCTGGCAAGAAATTCACTCAAAGTAGCAATGACTGCCTGGGCACATTCTTCCTTGTACATTTTTTCTTTGCCATGAGCTGCTTGCTGCATGAGAGCTTCATGAATTAAAGTATTCAACACCTGTCGCTCATCAGGTGTTAGTTTTTCTTTAGCAGTATTTTTTGTTTTGGTGCTCGCAGAAACAGCGGCACCGGAAAGGCCTGCAGATTTACTGTTTTGTCGTTTTTTCATACACAGAAGTTTTTGCACTGGGCACCACACCCCTGCTAATAAGATGTGTAATAATTATTTCAATGGAATCAGTTTTGATGCTATAATTTTTCGGAAATAAAACACCACCATCATTAAATTCATACATAATATCATTAGCAAATTCTTTGTTTTGATAGCATGTGATGTATACACTATGGATACCTGGCTCTACGAGAATGGTCCAGCGGCGTGTGTCAGTTGCTGCATATTCATTGAAGATGCGATAGGTTATAAATTTATTATCCTTGAGTCGCTTGACAAAATATCCAAGAGTGTTTATTTTATTGTGTTGTTTCTTCATGAAGTAAAGGAAGATGTGATATACTTTAATTTATGTCTCTTGTTTATAATATCAATAGCGATTACACCGAGAGATGTATTGATGTTAATATTGATTGTGCTTTCACTATTAAAATTGATGCTTCTAAAGAAATCAAGATTAAGTGGTACGGCATCAAAGGGCACAGAGCATTTTGCAAACTCAAATTGAATGCTATCAACATTTGATCTTGATCGATCTGTTAGATCTGCAAATACTGTATCACCATCACATGATAGATATACTTTGTTACTGTCTGTACTAAATGCGCTAAACTTAGTCAAGTCAATCAATTTTGCAGCAGTAGGCTTGAATATAATGTTAAAATTAAATTCACTAATTTTTTTAATGTTGATGGCTGGTTGATTAATAATACCATTATCAAGCAAGTGATATTTAAATCGTAATGCAGGTGATTTATATTCAAGATTGTTTGCATTTATTGCAAACCCTGGTGTATCTTCACTAATTTGATCTACAGCCTTGCTAAGCTTCATCAAGCTCGGAATATTCAGGAAGCCATCATATTTTGATTCAATTTCAAATGTACCATATGCAATGGTGACATTATCTGGTGAACCTGTGAGACATGTCAGTGTATTTTGATTGATGGCAAAAATAGCAGCATCGTTGATTTTAACTAAGCTTTTTATGTATGCACCAAATTCTTTTTTATCCAAATAAATTGAATTCATGTATAACTATACCTGCACATTTTCAGTATTCCAGGCTACTTTTGCCTGTGTTTCATTGACACCTTTGGAAACATTTCCACATGTTTGACATGTGTATTGATACAATGTATCTTGTGTTTGCTCACCTTTAGGTTTACCGCCACACAAACTACAGTCTGCAAATGTTATTTTTTTTGGCTTCTTGACTGCAGGTGCTGTCTCTATAGTTTTAATTGCTTTTGTGTGCTCAGTTAGCAGTTTGCGAATATCAAACAAAACATTATAAATGTCTTTGAGTATGCTATTTGCATCATCTTTAAACGTAAATTCAAGCTGATCAGTTTGTGGTGGCTGATAGAGCGGTAGCTGTTGTACAGCAGGCTGCATTTGTGGTTGCATCTGCATGGGCATTGTCTCAACGGGAGACATCTCCGTTGGAGGCACATAAGCGGCCTCCAACGGAGATGTTGCTAACTGTTTGAATGTTTTTTCGAGCTCTGCGCTACGACCGCCAAACTTTGCACTACTACCTACTGAAGCAATGTTAGTGTCAATTTCTTTCATCTGACCATACATTTGGCCTATGAAGTTTAGGATGGCGTTTTTTTCATTCATAATTTATGCAGAGAGTTCTTCAATCAGTTTGCGCATTTTTTCATCATCATCTTCATCATCATCAATGGACTCGACTCCCACTGCATCAGTGGATTCACCGAACTGCTTTGCATGTGCGCTTTGTTCAGATGCAACTGCTGCTCTTGCTAATGGTGCAGCAGGTGTAGCAGGTGAGCAGTAGTAATGTTCTTCGAGAATTTTCTTGATATCATCATATGACCGGACATTGAATACCTTGTCAAGCTCTTTAGTTGAGTTATAGATCTCTTCAATCTGATTCTCGGATAGCTTCAAATCAATGGGGCTTGTGAAGCGGCTTGCAGTATAATTTGCATAACCACCTTGATCTTCAACCTTGACTTTGAGATTGACACCTGCGGAAGAAAGATCAAATACTTTTGCACCAAACTCGTCTGCATCTTCACCGCTAATTGCATTGTTGATAATGTTGTAGAGCTGCTTGCCAAAACGAATAATCTTGACCTTGCCATTGTTCTCAGGATTTGTCGGATCTGATACCACATATACATTCATGATCCAGCGATCACTTCTGCGAATGTTCTTGATCTTTTCCTTTTCTGTTTCAGTACCATTACGGTAAACGCGTATGCGTTCCTCTGCTACTGGATCACGTTCATTCCAGCTAGTGGGTGAAATAATGCTTGTGTATGCTCCTGTAGCAAAGCTATTCCATCCAAAGGTGGAATATTTGAACCAAGTCTTATCAGGATCTTGAATAAAAGGAAGCAAACGAATTACGTACGTATTGCCCTTTTCAAAAGAAATAATATCTCTTGTGCCGGTATTTTGTTTTTGTTGCTTATTAATAGCATCTCTAATGCTATCGAACATGGATGTATTGTATTTCATAGTTATTTTAGTTTGTCTGTGTGGTTGGGTATTTTATTTGTTGTTTGAGAATATCAAGACCATTACGTGCAAGTTGTTTGCATTTATTGGAAGTGACAAACATAGTTCTGTGGCGGGTAATGTCCTTAAAAAATTCATCTCCTAAAATCATTACCATGGCATCGCTATGCTTCATTATTTTATTATCAAAGTCAGAAAATGCAAGTAATAAATATATGCATACATTGAAGTTTTTTAAATGAATAGCAAACCATGGGACACCTGCAGGTGACTCTGCATCAAGGTATTGATCAACTGCTAAATTATTTTGTTTGCAAAATTTATGAACATATAACAGTGATGATTTGATAAAATCAATCACCCAGTCATCATCTGCCCTGTTGAGCTTATTACCAATGTATGCATGGTACATTTTTATAGCTCGCATGCTCTTAAAAAATGTTATTGATTGAAAGTCCGTATCTTTAAACCCTGCATTAAAAAAGTCATTAATGCGTATGTCTGGAAAAGATGCAAAAAACTCAGACAGCTGCTTTAAGCATACTTGTGTTTCATCGTCTATATTATCAAAGTTTTTGCGCAGTGTATATGGCTTGCCTTTACGCTGCGCTTTTAGATATTCATTATATATATGCTTATCGAAATCACTTAAGTGCATTTGCATTTTTATTGAGATATTTGGAGATATACTTGCTTTTATACAGCATAGGATCGTAATCAACGAACATCTTAAATATCTGATAGTCACACTCTAAGTCAAGCATACTTTTAAACAAATCTCTATATTTTTTATTTTTAAGTAGCAGTAAAAAAATATTGGGAATATTTAATTTTTTACCATGCATGATGGTAATAAAACTACAAAAAGAGAGCATGCTATACTCCTGTTCAAACTCACTTTCAAGATTCATGGGGAGATAAGGTCTTTGTAAATAATAAAAATTTTTCTGTAATTTTACCACCAGCAGCAGCATCGTGTCCGCCTGCCCCTTCGCCGCATAGCGTATCTGCAAGAACAGATAAATTAACTTTGCAATCCTTGCTTTTTCTAAATGATACTGTTTTAGTTTTTGGGTTAACTAAGATGGCAATGTTTGCCTTGTATGTATTAATGATATAATGTGCTACATCATTATGTGCTGCACTACAGAAGCAACTTATAACTTTGTTATCTCTGATTGTGCCTGTGAATAAATGCAGGTCATCTGTAATTTCTTTAAGCTTTTTATAATAGAATACAATAGCATTTTGCTGCAATTGTGTAAATCCGCTAAAACCATTAATAAATTCTTTGCAAAATTGTTCTATTCTGTTGCCTGTATAGCTCCAGAATATGATGCTTAAATTTTTTGATTCTTTTAATTGCAGGGTATAGCTGTCGTAGTCACTTACTAATAATAAAAGCTTCGTTCTCTCTGGTGTTATTGCTTTTTGGCTGATTAAAATATTTTTGTTTTCTTTAAAAATAATTTCAGCGGCAGATTTGCAATCATACACATGTACTCTTGCCTTGATATACGAAGCGGCCTGCGTCTTATGTGATTCATGATGATCATAAATAACTACATTGTCAAGGTCAATTAGATCAGCAATGCTGCTGGTATCTAAATCAGCAAAGACAACTTGCTTGTAATCAGAAAACTTGTGCGTGTTTAGCCATTTGAGTAATTCTTCTCTCAGTCTTGCGGCATTGCAGGTGTATTTCTCAATGTTTGTTTCGCCGTGCATCCATGTGTGTATTATTTGACACATTGCGCCATCCAAATCCACATCAGACCAAACAGCTATTTTTTTGCTTGACATTATATCTATTTAATCTCTGTACAAATTAATCAACTTTCATTCAAAAAGTTCAATGCTCGTGCTACATCTTCTGAATCTTGTGTCATGTTGTTGATTGATACATCTTCTGAAATAGTGAGCGTGGAGTAGTCAATTTTAAAAGCATTGGTGCCGAGATTTCTACCAAATCTACTCTTAAGAATAGACGTTCTTAAAATGCCAGCTTCATTATCCCCTTCACCCTGCCATGCACTTGCAATGAAATCTGCGGTTGCACCAAGTGCATAACTCTCACTCAAAGATGTTAAACCAGGCTCACTTACAGAATATCCAGTTCGATTCAGTTGGGTTACCGTGATTAAAGGACATTTAAAAATGTAAGTTAGTGCACGTGTTTCTTCACTGATGTATTTGATGCGTTCATAGGAATCTTTGCCACGTGTTGTTGTTAGCAAATTAATATAATCAATGATAATTGCATCAATTTTAACACCTTTTTTATTAATTTTTGTGATGTAGCCTTGTATGTCTCGTGGAGTCATACAACTTGGAGGAAATTCTTTGATGATAATTCTGCCACCAGTTGAATCTTTGAAATTTTCTATTTTGGCAGATATAACTTCAATATCATCTGCTAATTTACTGGTCGATGTTTTTGCAATTTGTGCAGTGAGCCTCTTGGCATAAACCATCTCTGACATTTCAAGCGAAATAACGAGTACATTTTTTCTTTGTCTTGCTATATTAACTGCACAGTTGCCAAGAATAATACTTTTTCCGATGTTGGTTTCACCTGCAAAGACATACATTGCTCTACCATCTTGCATAAAACCACCATTAAGTTTTTCATCAAGCCATTTGTATCCAGTCGAGATAGTTGGATCGGTTCTTTTTAAGTCATCAACGACGCGATGAAAATCGTTCAATAAATCCAAACCAATGTCGTGCACAAGAGTTACAGTGCAGGTTTTTTCAAACTGGTCTAAAATTTTGCTGGTATCAATGTTGCCATTCCCTACATCTTTAGCCACAGTCATCATGGTCTGATAAATGCCTCTCTCTTTTAAAAATCGCTCTGTATTATCATACAGCTCATCTTTATTAAGAGATTTATCTATTGAAGCAATTGCGCCAAGTGCAGTTTTAAAACTCTGCCTTTTTTCATCTGAATCAAGATATGCTTTAATTTCTGTGGTTGTTGGCAAACACCTGCGTTTGTTATAAAAGCTACAGATGATGTCAAATACCATGTGTAAATTTTTATCATTAAAGTATTCCGGTTTTACATGATCAATGATAGTGAGTAGATACTCTTCGTCAACAAGTGACTTGTATGTCACTACCTTTTCCATCCAGTCAAGATCTAAATTCATATCTATTAAAATAACATACTACCCTACGAATACAATTCAAGGAATTTTTTATTACTATTGCTCCATGTCACATCATCCAAGCTTTTGAGACCAGGTGATGCATGAAAAACATTGATGGGCCATACTCCAATTCTCATTCCTTTGGCATTGGCATCAATGCAACTTGCGATATCATAATGATGAAATTCAAAGTTTTCATTCCACTTCCACCCTGTTTCAATGGCGCGCGATACATTAACTGCAACAAACAGACCATCTACAATGGCAACTCGATCTGGTGTTGCACCAAATCCAGTCATAACTTTCTTGTCACCAAATATGTGACCAGCATATCCACGGTGATGTTCCCTGCTTGCCATGAGATGCCATAATGCAGGGTGTGTAATTTTTGGTTCTCGAGTTCCAGCTAGTCCAACTATGTCAAATTTTGAAGGGCCGTGCATTGCTTCATTGAGCTTATCTTTGATGTGTGCATCATCAATCCAGACATCATCATGAACAAATACAACGTGGTTGTAATATTCTGCAACTTCTGCATTAATAAATTTGTTATATACTTTGCTCAGCCCCTCAGTGTTGTTGGTGATAACTTTTAATGTGTTGGTATCTGTTGACCAGCCGTAAGCTGCCATGCTTTTGTAAATAAGTGTATCACTTTTTTTAGCTTTTTGCGTGCAGCTTACATATAATATATTTTTCATTTTGTTGTTATTTTGTTAGCATTTTTATTTCTATACGCACTTGTTGTAAATTATCTAATTTTAATTATAAATACATTATATGTCAAGAGTCATAGCACAGCTTATCTATTTGCAAATGCAAGTACGCATTTTTCATTGGCAAACAAAATCATATGCTCGTCACAAAGCTTTAGGTAAATTTTATGAATCTTTTGATGATTTGTTAGATAATTTTGTTGAAACATACCAGGGTATTTTTGGGCGCATTGGTTTTGCACAAAGTCTAGAATTAAAAAATCTTGAAGACTCTACAAATTTAGAGAACATTTTTAATAATGCCATTGCTATTTTAAGAAATGAAGCTCCAGATATAGATGAGCACTCTGATTTAATTAATCTTCGTGACGAAATGATTGGACAGATGGATAGATTAAAATACCTGCTTACTCTGGAATGAATAAGAATGGTGAGTTATTATTAAACTTACCGAGAAGTGTTAAGCATCTGGTTTTAAACATTACCTCATAAATGCATCCTTCAGGAATCTGCATCCATCCTGCGCTTTTGCATTCAACTGAGCTAAAGCTGCCAGTTTTGGTATTTGCGAATAAAGTGCTGCCTTGACGTGCAATGAATGCTCTATTTTGAGCTCTATTAATGATCCATACAGCAAATGTTCCTTTAATTTTCTCTAAAACCACTTTAATAGACTTTTCAATCATCATAGCATTTCCCTCTTTATCGGATTTTTCATGCTTAAAAGTATGAAAATGCAGCATAATAGGAATTAAAGAGCTGTCAACCTTTATATCTTGTGTGGGTGCGTATTCCTGTTTTAGTTCTTCAAAATTTGAAATAACACCATTATGTGCTACAATCCAATCATTGTCTTCAAACGGGTGACTTGTTTCTTCTTTCCATACTCTAACTGAACTTGTGGGTGCCTGAAAGTGGCCGAAATGATAAACATTAGAGGCAACGTCTGCAATCTTATTAATGTCAGGCAATTTGCTAAATTTTTTTATATGAAAAGGTGCGGTGTTTTTATTATTAAAAAGACAATGACTATATGCAAATGTTCCACGCTCTTTATTAGCATGAAATAAAACATCATACATATTTCGATCAAATGAACCTATAATTGAGCACATGGAATAATATACTGTAATATATTGTTGTGTAAAAGCAACAATATATTATTGGATAAATAAATAAAGACATGAGCAGCATTTTAAAGAGACCTGGTTGGGTAAATACATACATCATCGATGAGCGTATTAAAATTGGTGATTATGATAAGCCTGTGCCTGGCTGGGGTCCAGGCAAAGAAGCAAAAAAATTCTTTACCGACAAGGAAGGTCAAGAAGTTCCTACAGGGCGCTATGGTACAATGCGAACAGTAGGCAAGACAGTATATAGAGAAGCGGAGCTTGCTTTTGCAAGATATCTTGCATCTTCTCTTGAAATTGCAGAGAATGTCATTGCTACTAAGGAAGTTAAACAAATTTTAAGAGATTATGCTACGCTTGACAGATTGCAGGAGAAAGGTTACAACAGTGTGGAACAATGGGTGCAGGGCTGGATTGAATATGCTCAGGACATATTCGGCATGGATCTTACAAATGTACGTACACAGAGAGAACGTGCCATGAGAAATGCTGTTCAAGATGTTGCACAGGAAATAGAAGATGAGGTTGAAGATGATACTGATGATGAAATAGAAGCAGATGATGAAATAGAAGCAGATGATGAAATAGAAGCAGATGATGTAGTGCAGGCGCATGGTGATGCTCAAGAAGGTACACCTCTTACACCAGAGTTAAAAGAGCGTATATCTGCAAATGCTATTAGACCACAAAATGCTGATTTGTCTGATGATGGTACAGAATGGACAAAAATTTCCTTCTTGGGCCAAAGTGGCAGTTCTTTAACTTATGTTTATCTCAAGGATGTTCCTAAGAACAGAGAAAACACCTCGCTGCTTAGATCCATACGCACGGTTGGAGATGTTATCTCAAATTATGAACTTTCAAAGTATATAACTACAATTGAGCTGACTAAAAACGGTACAACAAAAAGTTATACAGTTGATGAAACAACTGCGGTACCACAAATGGCTCCTGCAGCACCAGCAGAGATGCGTAGAGAGGCTCGCCCAATTGAGTTGGATTTAGGAGAGTCAGCAAAGCTCAGTACTGAAAAGAGATCGATTTTAACAGAGCAAATGAGGATTTCTCGTATGCAACATATGCAGCGTATTGAGCAGCGTTATTTGTAGATAATATCTGTGCAACCTTGTTGTATATAAAGTCTCTCGATCTGATCCTGTTGTTTATATTTAATGGGATCTCTGAACCCTGCTTTGATAAAGCCCTGAATTCTTAGACTGCTACTCGGTGATGTTGCATCGGCTAATTCTTCACCTGAATAACAGGTATATGTTTGATCAAACGGTACTTGCAAACCAACACCCATTTTGATAATATCTGCTTTATCGCATTGAATCAAAGGTGCGACAACTTGAATTTTGTGTTCTCTGTTGAGAGCAGCAACAGCATTAATCTGTGGAAGAAATTCTGGTGAAGAATCCCAATACCCAGCAAGAGAGTCAACTGCAGTAGCGCCATGCCACACCTCGGATGCACCAACAGCTTCTGCATGCGATAGCGCAATGCTTAGAAACATAAGATTACGAAACGGTACATAACTCTTGGGTTGTGCTTCACCTGCAATCTTTCTAACGTCAGGCGTCTTGATATCATCATTAGTAAGTGATGAAGTCGGTGCTAGATGCTTAATGAATGATGCATCCACCTTTCGTAGAAAAATAGGTTTTTTGCTCCTGTATTTTGCGTCAGTATATAAGTAGTCGGCACATTTGAGTTCACGTGAATGTCTTTGACCGTAATCATATACAATGCAGTGAATTTCATCAGCTTCTTTAGCTGCTTTATAGAGTAGTACAGCACTATCTACACCACCTGACAAAGGAACAACGATTTTCTTCATGATTAGAAGGTAATATCTTCAAAAATTTGTTCAAGTGCTTTTTTACTCTTTAAACCAGATAAACGAGCTTCTTCATTACCGTTTTTTAAAAAAACAACGGTGGGTACTGTTGTAATGTTGAGATGCTTGTATGTCTTTGCTGATTCCTCGTCTTTCTCCAAATCAACGTATTTAACTGCAATCTCTGGATGCTCATCGGCAAACTGCTGAAATGCTGGTTTAAACATCGAACATGGACCGCACCATGTGGTTGAAAAATATAATGCTTCAAATTTCTGTTTCATGTTCGTCTCCTTCCTCCGGTACTTCATCTGTAGTTTTATTACCGTAAGCCCATTCAGTTTTCATCTTCTCTTCAAGTTGCGGAAGAATATTGGTTTCCCACAGCTCAATATTATTGCGCCAGTTTTTAGCATATCCAAGCTTTGTGCCGTTAGCAAGAGCATAAGTTGCACCATTTTGTATAACTACGCCCATGCCAACCGCAAGATCAAGCAAGCCATAATATCTATCTAAACCTGTTGAAAATGAGAGATACATCTCTCCTTCAAGATATTGTTTAATGAAGCGGTTCTTTCTAGTTAGCGCTCTAATAATGATGCCGCCATAGTTTTTTTGGCCAACTGCAAGCTCGCTGTTTGAAACAGTCTTGCCTCCGTCATCCTTTAGAGGTTTGCGAGCCAATTGAATAGTGACGGATGGAAGGTATACAACCGACTTACCGCCAGGCATATTTTTCTCAATGCTTGGGTACATAGCTGTTGGATCATCATATACATGGTTAGTTATTACGAATGTTGTTTGTGTGAGTGCACCGAGATTAGTGCACGTCTGTAGCAGGGATTTTATGGCACGTGCTTTGGTGCCCATGTCAGCGCTTGTGCTTTCTTTATCCATTCGGGCAAGCTCTAATTCTGACTGCAAGTTGCCGAGTGAGTCAATTGCGACAATGAACTTGCCTTCGAGCTTTTTTTCTCTGATGCTGTTAAGAAATTTATAAACTGCATTTCTTGTTTGTTCAATGCTTATGCATGGTACATATTTAACTTTGCTAATATCAATTCCTAGTCGAGCTGCACCTTCAGGATCAATGGCAGATTCAGTATCAAAAATTACAGGAAATAGTCCTTGCTTTTGTGCATTTGCAATAATTTTTTGCACAAAAAGACTTTTACCGGTCATTGATTCTCCCGCGATCATGGTCACTCTTCCCTTGGGTATGCCTCCATTGCGTGACCCAGAAATAATTGAATTTAAAACATAAGATCCTGTATCAATCCACTCTTTTACAGTACTGAGTGTATTATTGTTGAGGTACGTTGCATATGGGTTAATTTCGTTGATGCTATCAAGTGCTTCTACAATGTCTTTATCCATGTAAGTATATATATGAAATTATATGTTTTTCAATGGGTGTACATAAAAAGAGCCACCATTTCTGGTGGCTCAATTTTATTAATTATTAAGTATTAATCGTCAAAAAGTTTTACGACTTTGTTAGAACTTTCTGGTACAATGATGGGGCTTGGATTGAAAATCTTAGTATATTGGCTGATGAGCTTTTCGTCAAGAACAATGTCTTCACCGATGCCACCGCCAATTAAACTGTATGTCCACACTGTGCCCTCACTGCGCTTAGAACTATCAAGCAACTCTCCAAAAAACACAGGGAACACCTGAACTGTCAGTTGTCCTGTTTGTGTTGGTTGAATAAAAATGCTTGCAGGATTTTTTACTTGAACATTATTTTCGGTGCGACTAATGAGTTCACCGATGATGGTTTCACTTTGGTTCTTGAATACAACTAGGTTTTGTGTCATGTTTTAATTTATTATATTATCTCTTATTTTCAACCAAATAAGTCAAATAAATCGACTGTTGTCTGCTCGTTTGGTTTGTGTGATGGCCACTTAACAGCAGCATAAAATCTCTCTACTACACTAAAGATAATTTTCTCAAACATTGTTTCATAATCAGGCTGGAATAATGCACTAAATTCGGCTGGATAATAGTATTTGAATGCAATGGTTTTAATGTTGTATTTGTTCGGTGTCTTGATATACATCCAGCGTAGCTTATCTCCAGATTGTAACTTTTCATATTTGGTCTCTAAATCAAGCTTTTTGAGCAATGTATTGTAGAAGTATGCAGATTTAACATGCACTGGCATGCCTTTTGCAGTTGTAAAATCTTTGCAATTATTTGCATGCTTATCATAATCTTTCATGCCCATGACATATGCAATTTCCTCTGGCTTCAGTGATTTCAGCACCTCATATGCCTCATTGAGGACCTTGTTTGTATCAGCACGATTCTGTACACCAATCATTGTCTCAATAATTTTTTTGACATATGGTTTAATTGCTTTAGGCATTGCAGTTCGTACCACTTCTACACCCACATACTTCCACTTGTCACATACAATGCCTTCATCATCTACTACATGCGCAACGTATCGCTTCTTTTGTAAAAATAGTCCTTTGTCAATGATGGACTCTCGCTTAAAAAAGATTCTAGGATCAAGAGAGTTAAGTGAATTAATCATCCGCTCCTTGACTTTTTCATTGATATAATTATTGAGATTATCGATAACTTCATACACCTGTGGCGTTACTTTGCCATCTGTAAGAAGCGGTATGTTGTGATGCTTGAGGAGTGGTGCAATGGAGAGATATACACTGTTATGTACAAGAATATCGTTAGCAAAAAAATTGTGAGCATTATCTCTATCTATTTCTATATCATAAACATATTGCTCATCACTATTGATAATCTCAATAGAATCAATATTCACTAATTTTATATCATTCATAAATAAATTTTTTTGCCCGGCTCACGCATCCCTCTGGATCATTAATATATTCTGATTCCCATATAATTATAACACTATAACCAAGACTCTCAAGTATTTTAATTTTATAATTATCATGTTCCCATATATCATATGCTGATATATTTTTATTATAAAAATTGGGTGTATCTTCGGCTTTATATATTAGCGGATTTGCGTGAAATATATCACCGTTAAATTCAACACATTTTTTACTAGTCGTATCTACAAAGTCATAAAAAAACGGTCGACATTTTACATTGTCATAAATGCAGAATTCTTTATTTTTTTGAGCAAAATATTGATTATTTGTATTGTTGTGTATTTTCCAGAATAAATCTTGTGAAATTTTTGAATGAAAGGATTTAGAAGCTTTCTTTTCAATATAATGTTTGTATCTATCTATGCCTTTTTCTTCACCATATTTTTTAATATAGTTATATAGATTGTTTATTTTACTCCTGCACACTGCATCATATCTCTGCTGCCCCTCTATTTCACCGAGTTTATCTTTAAAGTATTCAATACTACATCCAACATATTTTTGTAATTTTATATATTCATCCCATTTTGCACAACCTTTTTCATCTCCGTATCTTCTTATAAAATTATCACGGGTACAAGCTCTTCCACGGTTATATTCGTCAAACTGCTCTCTTGTCCAGCCATATTTATGATGCTTATACTCAAATGTATTTTTTAAGGATTGTTTTAATCTATATTCGTTCCATCGCTTCATTCCTTCTTCAAGGCCATATTTTTCAATAGATATATCTTTGGTAAATTTTAATTTATTGATTATAGTTTTTGCAATTCTATCTTCTTTTGTAGTGTTAAATCTAACATCATAAGAAGCGGTATTAAGTCCATGCATTGCAATATGATTGCCGTCTACTCTGACAAGCTTTTTATTACACACTCTGCATGTGACATATGTATTTTCGTCATTTTCATTAATTTTATTTTTTATCATATGTACTATTTATGCTGGTGATACTTATTTTTGTATCACCAGCATATCAGTTTTAATGATGTCTACAGGCTTGACACTTATAAGTTTACCGTTCCTCATGACAATACAACTATGATCTTTAGTTACATCAATGTATTTGCCGTTATCAGCTCTCAATCTGTATATCTCTTTCTTTACCTTTCTTTTACTTATCTTGCTAATCTTAGCATTCTGCATAGTACAGTCATCCATATCGACGCAATTGGTTGTAATGTCAAATGAAGGGGTTAGAAACTCATGACCGGTTTTAGAAATACTTGTAGTTCCGCCCCTTTCTTCACATAATTCATATAACTCTTCCATTGTAAAATTGCCGCAGGATGTGCGTATAACAGCATCTGCAACCACACTGTCTGTATCCCCGGCAACAGCAATGTCTTCAAACTTGTCATGACCTAAAACATTAGCAACATATTCCCTTGCAAGTGATCGAGAAGATTTGTTGATGAATTGCCCTGTAAGTGTAATAGAGGATGCAATGTCATCATCACCTAGCGGTGCATTTTTATTGCCCATGTCATTTTTCTTCCAACAAAATCGCTACGTTTGTTGCGCTCTTTTGAGCTGCTATACATCGCTGTATAGATGAGACTATATCATCACAAATTGTGTGCCCCGTTTCGGTATGCTTATACCTACCTGCTGTGCAGTAGTCGTTGAACGTTCGCTATTATTAGCGCTTCGCTGCTGATTATCTCATTGAGACTTCCCAGCAATTAGAGGCATTTTCTTGCCACTAAAGCAAGGGGCTAAAGGCTAACCCGTACACGGAATTAATAAAAATTTTTATACACAATTGTTTTGCATTTAATTGCGCTATTTTATCGCGCAAATAATTAGCTCGTTCTAATAGTTGTTTATTATCTTTCATAGATAATACAATATAGTGAATGCATTTGGTTTATCAACCCTTTAACCATAAATAGAGTATATGGTCAAAACATTTGAGGTTTATGCATATTTAGATCCACGCTGTTCAGATAATTTTATATACGGAGATGTATCTTTCGACTTTAAGCCTGTTTATATAGGGAGAGGATGTGTACAGCACAAGCGCAAATATACACATTTAAAAAAATCTTCAAATATACATTTATCTCACTTAATTAATAAATTAAAGCAACAACAATTAGAACCTGTAATACTAACATTATATGAAAATTTAACATTTGAAGAATCAGTTAAATTAGAAATGATGCTAATTAATTTGATTGGGCGCGCTGATTTAAATCAGGGACCACTATATAATTTTTGTGATGGCGGTGGCGGTGTATTAGGAATAAAACTGTCAGATGAGCAAAGACAAAAAAGAAGTGATACGTTATCAGCATATTTTGCAAATATGACGCAAGAGCAACGAAAAAAACATGGTGTGAAAAGCAAGCACGGCAGAACAGTTGAAGGTGAGTATATTAAAAAAGCTAAATTTCGACAATATTGGGACAATTTATCACCTGAAGCGAAACAAAATAAAGAAAATAAACGTTATAATGCTTGGTGTAAAACATACTATAACCGTTCTAGTGAGCAATTATTATTAACACAATCAAAATGTTCAAAGGCTTCATATAAAAAACCGCAATATTTTGTCAAAATATATGACTGCCTGCTAGGTAGTGAACAGTCAAAATTTTTAATTGAATGGACTATAGGTAATGGATTTTCAAGAGATGGTATTATGGATAGAATAAGATCTAACGACTTTACATCACCTATAAATATGCGTAAAGTAAAAAAACAAATTATTATACGAGGTGCTGAAAAGCGCAAACCTACACTGCAAGAATATCAAAACATTTTAAGTATTCTTTAATTGCTCCTCTATTCGACTTAACTCCTTCTTAAGATTCATCATCTCTTTTCGAACAGCTACACGCTCATTGTAGTATTCGTCAACGATCTCAGGTAGAATACCTTTGCTCTTTTGGCTGAAAAGCACTTTGGCTTTTGATATTGCAATTTTTTCATCTTTAACAAATTTAGCAAACTTAACTGCATCAAGCTTATGTATTGATCCATTAATGTGCTGAATTGTAATGTCACTATCTTCACTCTCTATGATTCGGCCTACTTTTGTTTCCGGTGACATATTGAGGCTAATCATAATATTAGGATATAGAGAGTTAGCATCAAACGAAACAACACTAGCCTGAAATCCCTCAAGCGGCTCTGCAACAAAAGCTCCAGGATTTTTACTATCATCATCTCCGCGAATAAACGTTGGTAGATATTTACCTTTTTGACGAGCTCTAATAGCAGCTGTACCGGAGATTGTTGATAGCGTACTCATTGCATTCTCTATGGTGGTTAGTCCCATGTATGCAAGCATTCGAAGCAAAGCAATGTACTGCAGTTTCAAATCCATTTTAACAAGAAGCATTACGTCTTGTAAGTTGTAGTCAACAAACAACTGCCAATCTTCAATTGAAAGACTAGCAAGATTTGTATTGCCATAATCAATCTTTTTCTCACCTAACTCCAGTTCAGCAATGTGATCCAGCTTATAACTCTCTCTATTCACAAAGCTAAATCGCTTGTAAATATCAATGTAATCTACACAGGATAGTCCGTCAATGTACCATCTTATCTGCTGTCTACCAAACATACCAGAGTTGAGAACTCTGTTATAAACTCTTCGCACAGGAGACAGTCGTTGTGAATGCTCTTCACCAATGGTGTTGTTAATTCTATTGATGATGTATGGAACGTCAAAGCCAGCACTGTTCCATCCTGTCAGTAAATCTGCTTGCATTGTTTCAAAAAACTCAAGAAACTCGAGTAGCAGCTGTCTTTCTGTTTTACAAAAATTATACACTAAATCATCTCTGTTGTGCTTATATTCTTTAGTGCCCCATGAATAAAGTTTATTCGTTAATGAATCATGAATTGTAATTATGTTGATGGGATGTCCTGCTTGTTCTGCTGTGGGAAACGAAAGTGGTGAAAATACTTCAATGTCTATGAATGCAACACGCACAGGAAATTTTCCAAAATCGCTATCGTTATTATGTTTCCAAAATGCATCAACAAGAAACTGTTGAACAGGATTGAGGTTTTCAAATAGCCTCTTGGTGCCACAGTCTTTAATAAATTTATTGCGATCAAACTGTGATTTAAATTTACGCGTGCGTAGCTTGGTATTGAAGATGCTAATATCTTTTCCGTTAGCATCTTCAATCATTACGTAGGGAGTATAATGTGAATCATAAGATACACGCTCACCATTTTCATCCCATGAATACACCCGCACACACTCTTCTTGTGGAATATAAACTGCATTTCTATAGCCAATCATTCCACAATTATAGCAACTACAGACTTAATATCAAATGCTATTATTAAATTTGTTGAGACATTTGCGATCAGCGCTACCGTATGGTGTTGTAAATAATTCAACATAGCAGTCATGATTTTCATCCTTTTCAAGGAATCTATTTTCGCCAATCTTGCGATAATCATATGAATTTTCAAGATATCTATTGGTACGTCTGAGGGTATCTTCAATTTTAAACATCATCTCTTCACCTGTTTCAAACTTAATGAGTGCATTTTTATATGTAACCATATCCTGGCATGCAACAGGTAACCCCATGCAGCATGCTTCAATAAACTTGATGTCACTTTTGCATCTGTTAAAGTTATTATCCTGCAGCGGTGCTATAAGCATCTGCACTTCCAATTCATATATTTTTTTGGGGTAATCATACAATTTTTGCCATGGATGATATTCAATCTCACCAGATTTAATGTATGGAATAAGCTGCATTGGTGCTGCACCAATGAATATCCACGTATATTTGTGACGGGAATCAATGATGTGTTTAATAACATCTTCAAAATCATCTTGCTGATTGACTTTATTGTCAACATCAAAATGTGCACCCGATCCTGCATACAAAATACGCGGCTTTTTCTTGTGCTTTAACAGCAAATCATAACTGCGCTTAGGATCACTATACCTACCTATCCACCAATCAGGTGGGAAGTTTGGAATTACAGAAATTTCTTTTTTGCCTGTCTTCTGTCTAAAGTAGTCACGCATATATTCATTTGTAACAGTCACTTCATCACACATGTTTATCATAGTAATGATGTTGTTGCGAATTTCTTCTGATTCAAACGCAAACTTAAATTTGTTGTAGTCTGGAATATCTTCATGAAACACAACATCATCAATTTCATAAATAATGCGAAATCCGTATTTCTGTCTTAGCTGTGTTAGATATTGCATAAAATCTAACTGTGCCTTTGTTGCTTGACGCTGTACTCTTATAGCTTTGAGTGGTGCATAAAATTGCTCGCTTGGATTCATCACCGTTGTTGTAGTAACCATGGCTTTTTGATTTGCATTCAAAATATGCTCTGGCCAAAACAAACGCCAAAACCCGCACCCAGAAGCATCCGCTGCATATTGCAACACACGCGGCAAATCTTCTTCTGGTGAATGTGGCTGTGGTGCGGCTTGCTGCACGGGCTGCATTGGCTGCTTTGGCTGTGCAAAAGGCGATTTAAAAGGCTGCCTAAACGGCGATGCATTAATCATATTCTTATGTATTCATAGTCAATCATCAATCAACTCGTCTCGTGATACCATTTTCTTTTTCAAGTAAAATTATTTTGCTTGTCGCAAAAAAAGTACTCTCTTTGCGGTGTGTAATGATGTATGCGCATTCATTGTATGTATTTGCACGCTCAACAATGATGTTATAAACCAGTTCTACGCCTTTATCGTCAAGACTCGTATCAAGCAATTCATCATAAAACACAACATTATATGCTACACTTCCCTGCATTCTGCGGATATCGATAAATGCAAACAAACAAGCAAGGTCAATGCTTTTACGCTCTGCACCAGAGAAATTAAAATAGCTGCATAATTTACCCTTGTCGTTGAAGATTTCTTCCTCAAAAAATTCATTGAATCTGCATGTGCATTTGAAGCCAATGCGATTAAGATAAAGTTGAAGCTTTGCATTTAAGATGGATAAAATCTTTTTGATGATATAAGATTTGACACCTTCTTCTGAGACAATAACTCTCAGGGTGTTTAGGAGATTTACAACATCAAGTTGCTCCTTAACCTTCTTTTCTATTTTTAAAATTTTATCTTGATTGTCAACTATAACATCATCTACACCTGTAACTGTACTTTTTAATGACTCAACGTATGTACCAACAGTGTTAAAATATTCATCAATTACATTTACCTTGCTAACTAATAAATTTTTATTTCTCTCATTCTGTTCATATGCCTGCAATTTTTGTTTATTTTTAGCAATGAGCTTTTTAATTTCATCCTTTTTGTCACGCACATTGGCGATCTGCTGCTTATCTTTTGCAAGAGTACTGCATAGATCATCAATTTGATTTTGTAATTTTGCCTTTTCCTGCTCCAGGTGATTTATATCATTTGCATCAATGGGTTTTAAGCATTTTGAACAAACATCATCGCTTGTTCCTATTGAATTCTTTTTGATGCTAATATTTTTAATTTGCATTTCATTGACAGCAATTTGTTGAATCAATCCGTCAATGATTTCTTGGCATTTATCTACACCTGTATTGAGGCTATTAATTGTATTATTTACCTTGTTGATGTCTACAACTTCAATCAAATTGATTTGCTTTTGTATAAAATCTCTCTCTGTATTCTTGTTATTAATCGTAGTTTCAATTTCAGTGAGTCTTGCTATTCTGTCAGATAAGATGGACTGTTTTTGATTTTTAAATTTTATAAGATTGGTTTGTGTTTCATTGAGTTTAAACAACTCCATGTCATAAAGCTTTTTACAGTCATTATATTCGTCTCTTGCATGTGTAAGCATCTTACTAAAGACCTGTAAATTAAAAATGCTTTCAATGAATTTTCTCTTATCTACCTTGTTTTGTGCCATGAACGGAATTGTTCCGTTGAGTGTCATAATTACACAGTTTTGAAAAATACTTGGCGTAGCTTCAATCAGCTCATTAATATATTGAGTGGTATTTGCCATTGAGTCTCGTGTAACATCATCACCGTCTTTAAATAAAAAACATTTGCTTGGATTTAAAGTTCTCACTATCCTATAATCACTGTTTGCATTTGGCGTGTTTATACTAAACTCTAATTCCACAGCACACATTCCATTTGTGATGCTGTTGCCAATGAAATCCTTTTTGATCTCCCTCATGGTTGTTCCAAAGATAGCAAAATATAGAGCATCAGCAATGGTTGATTTACCAACTCCATTGCGCCTATCATCCATGTCTTTATTAATACCAGTAATGATATTAATTCCTTCATTAAAATTAATAACAACTGGCTCTCTACCTACTGATAGAAAGTTACTTATGGAGAGCTTTTTAAAATCAATATGTTTCATTGTAATTTGCGGTAGAGATCAATTGCATATTTTTGCAAATCGACTTTGTTAGGATAATTCATCAATTCAATGAATTCAATGATTGCTTGTTCAGTATCAATGCCTTCAAAGGAATAATCTATGCCATTAATGTTGCTGCTATCATTCTTGTTTGATTCAGTCTCAAAGGTGATTTGTAGTGGCTTAAAACTATGCATCTTGCTCTTAATAATTTCAATGTCATCACTGCTTAACAATTCATCAATGATGAATGTAATGATGTTATTTTTTATCTTGCTATGCAGTTCTTCAATGCATATGTCTTGCAATGCAATGCTGGAAAGTTTCACTTTGTATATTTTGGGTGAAATGGTGTTGTTGATGAATTCATACTCCTTGGTATCTCCATCAAAAATATAATATCCTTTGTCATTGTCAGCATCATTAAGATCCATTTGAAATGGATTACCCACATATACTATTTTACCAATTTCAAAAACTCTCTCATCTCTAAAGTGAAAATGACCTGAAAAAACGAGCGGCGATTTTTCGAGCAACTGTCTGATGCTTATGCCGTGGTCACACAATTTAAATGTATTCATTTTGAACGTTTGAATTTCAAAATGACCAAACACAACATCGCATGCTGCAATTTGCTCAATGTCTGTGCCCCATGGGCATAAAAATGCTTCACAGTTGTCTCCAATCCTTGCATGTGTCGGCTTGTCATATACGAACACATTGCTGCGACCTTGCATAATGCTCAAAGAATTTATATCACTCTTTTCCTTATAGAAGCAATCATGATTGCCTGGAAACATATGCAAGTTAAAGTCTGATAATGCACTTAAAATTCTACAAGCTACATGAATAGTATTGACTGCAACAGCATCTCTTTCATGGAAAAAATCTCCACAAAATATTATATCTGTTATGCACCTATTTTTAAGATCATTCGCAAACCACTGCACCCATTCAAGTGATATATCATGCCATGCAGCACCATTGCAATGTACACCAACATGCAGGTCACTGAAAATCGCTATCTTGTTCGTAGTCTGAATCATCTGAAGATGGCTTGGTGTATATATGATATTTTTCGTCGTGAACCATGCCTGTGGTTAGCAACTTCTCATATTCATTTGCTTTGTATTGTTCAAGTGCTTCGTGGTGCTTTTTTTCCTTTTTAATGCGGTTAATGAATGCATGAAAAGCAATGGTTGTAAAATACGAGAACGGATTTGTTTCTGTATTAGTATTGTATTTTTTGTGCTTGAGGGCACCATACATTTTTACCAATGCATCTCCAATCATTTCATCTCTATATGTATAATTGATGAAGCTGGGTGAAAAGCTTAGCCCATGAGCAATTTTATTTAAATTATCTCCTAATTCAGCAACACAAAATTCTGTTTTGTAAAACTCTATGATTTGCTGCTTAAACACTTCAGGATTAACGTAAAATTGTTCTTTGCTGAACTTGGTTGTTGGTTTTTTTACTTGCACTGACATAATTTTTATTCTATATTGGGGTTGTTATTTCTCTACAAAGCAATTGACTGATAAGTCAATTTTTTCTGATTTATATATTTGTGTTCTCACAGCAGCATGATTAGAACCATATTTTAAATTGTCTTGAACATCAATAATGATGAGTTTATTTTTTGTTTCGTGTAATCTTAAGCCACGGCCTATGCTCTGCACCACGCGTACAAAACTTTTACCACCAGCAGCAAATAAAATCATATGAATATTGTTAATACTAATGCCTGTGGAAAAAATCTTGCTCATGGCTATCACAATCATATCATTGTGTTGTTCCATGAGATCTTTAACTTGCTCTCTATCATCCATATCTACACCACCATGAATGTATTTGACTTGCTTGTTGGGGCATTGTTGTAGCTTTTCGAATAACACAGCGCCATGATCCAGATGATTAATGAGAATTAATACATTATTGTTAAAGTTACAGCATAACTGTTTAATTATGCTGTTTCTATATTCATTATGATGCAAAAATTCCAATTCCGCTCTATATTTTGCTGTAGATAGGTTTTTATCACGCTTATCTATCTGCTGGGGTGTACTTTTGTATGTGATGTTTAGTATTTTTACCTCAACTTCTGCAAGATATCCACCTGCGCGCAACTCTGCACTTGATTTAATAATCAATATTTCACCAAACAGTCCCAAGACATTCCATTTGTCAGTTGCGGCTGCTGGCATAGTACCAGTCATTCCAAAGCGATTGCTTGTTTTAATCTTGCTGATAATTTTATTAATCTTATTATCCTTCTTGATGGTATGAACTTCATCTACAATGAGTACATCTACTTTGTAAAGCCATTTATTATTATCAGCACGGGTAAGCAGAATACGCTGACTTGCAATAATTACATCTGCAGTTTCATCTAAGTCGTGCTCACCTGTCCACAAGCTTACTTTAAACGGCACCTGATATTTTTGAAAATCATTGTATGTCTGCATTGCAAGACCAGGATCCGGTACAACGATTAAACACTTGAAGGGCTTGCATGGTGTTTTTATACTTGCTGCTAAACATGCCATGATGAGCGTTTTACCTGCTCCTGTTGCAAGTAGACAGATGCCTCTGCCCTGTTTAAGTGCTTTTGAGATGCCTTCGTGTTGGTAGCTTCTCAGTTCAAATGCTAGTGAATTATATACCTGTGCATCAATGGTAGGTTTATAAAGCTTTTTGAATGCATCTGTCATTTCGACTTTAGATGCAAGCTGCTTGCAGGCTATAATGCGCAAGATTTCACCGGCAAGCCCTATTTCAAATTTACCAGTAGGTGCAATTGCATATATGCGGCTAGGTATAAAATTTTTTTTCCTGCCCTTAACAAAGTTTTTTGCAGCATTTTCAATGCTAAATTCAAATCTTATTTGTTCTAGCACTTCATCTGTTGCAATGATATAAGCATCATCATTGACAATATCAAACTTGATGTTCATTCAAAAAAATTACATACTTAAACTCATGTCTGCTCGAGTTTAAGTATGTCAATGACGTTTTTAACGTCATAGGTTGCAGAGAAGAAATTTCTCTGCACCTGTTCAAGAAATTCTACAATATTTTTATTGTCAGTAATGTCTTCATTGATTTTTTGAATGGATTCGCTTTGCTCTGCAGCTTTATTAATGTTTTTTGCTTCAATTTTTACTGGAGCTTCACTGATTATCTTTTGGGATACCTCTTTTAATATCTGCTGCTTTTGTTTCTCAAGAGAAGTTATTTTGATTTTATGTTCAATGAGTCGCGCAGCCCAGAAATGCCTGCGTACAGGTAGCTTTCTTGCCACATCAGCAATATTAATTTGATTTATCTCTAAATCAGCTTTGATTTGCTCAATGTATCTTGAGAGCAGCTCGTTCATTGGAGTAAATATATAATATTACTTACAAATGTCAACTATATTTAAACAAGTCTTTGACCGCATTTTAGCAGAAGATATGACGTCTGGTGCCTTTGGTGCTGACTCACAGTATTATGATAACATGGGTATGTCAAATGCTGATCATCCGCAGCCAAATGATGCACGCATGCCAAAAATTTTAGGTGCAAAGAAAAAAATTAATCGACGAACTGCACCAGAAACGGTGTTTTTAACAGGTAAAATAACTAAAAGTGCTAAAAGCAAAAAGAAGTGAGTTGCATTATTTTATGCTAACGACTAACTAATTGCATAGATGATAGAAGAGAGTGAGGATCTAGGACATTGGGTATGTAATATACAGATTCCTGCTGATTTTTACGGATTTATCTATTGTATAACTAATAATATATCGAAAAGACAATACATTGGAAAAAAACAGTGTATAATTAAACGCAAAAAGCCACTCAGAAAAAATAAAAAAAAGAGAGAAATTGTAACAAAGCAGTCAGACTGGAAGACATATACAGGAAGCTGTAATGATTTAAATGCTGATATTACAACACACGGCAAAGATAATTTTTCATTTGTAATTATTAAGTTCTGCAATAGCAAATGGGAGCTTGGGTACTTTGAAATTGAAGAACAAATTAACAGACAAGTATTGTTAAAAAAAGAATATTATAACGGGATTATCAACTGCAGGCTCGGTAAATTAAAAGAGTATAGATGATTCATGAGTATCCACTGTTCAATGTAACATTATGCGATTTTTGCACACTACTGCAACATGCTTTAGTGGAATACAGCAAAATAACATATGAATATCACATTGACAAGTTTGACACCAATGCTAAGCGTGTTCTCACCCATTGCATAATCAAACACTGTTGTGATGTTGTGATGGGTATAACACATGGCAAAGTAGTCTTCTATTACAGTGACAAGTGTATGCAGGTGCAAGGTGATGAAGATGGTAAAATTAAAGTGTTCATACACAAGCTCATTAAAGAAACTACAAAGAAGTTGCCTCTTACATGGTATTGCAGCAGCAAACCCATCACATACTATCAAGAGTTAATAACCAATCATCATGGAATGTCTTTTTTGATGCAAATTAGTAATGATGACAAGCAAAACTATAAATTTGAAAAATCAAAAAAGTTCATTAATAAATATCAATTGTATTTTCTCAACGATAATTACTTCAATTGTTTGAAAACAAGATGCATGTTACTAAATACTTAAAATGGATAGCATTTTTGATAGAGTAATTAGAGAAGCCCGCATTACATACCTCACAGAACAGGATGAAGGTGGTGAAGTGCTGCAACAAGGCCAGCAGCCTGATGCAGCAATGCCCCAACAGCCCGCAGCTGCTGCACCACCACAGAATGGTAAAACCGTTGAACAGATTCAGGGTGGGTATGATATATTCCGTACCATTGTTATTAATTTACTACGCATTATTGGTCAAACAGCAGGCGCAGTTGAAAGCGGTGATAGTGAAAGGTTGCAAGCAGTCAAATCAAGCATACCAAAAGACATTGAAAAGCAAATTCAAATTGCTATTCAGCAACTAACTACAGCTGAGCCAGCTCAAGTTGAGCAAAACGTTAGTGCTATTATCAAGAATATGTCTACATCTGCTTAATGCATGCTAAAACTAGCTGTAACAAGTGAATGTGGTGGTGATGTAGTGCAAGATTTTCAGATTGATGACTGTCTATGGAGTGAAGTAATTATTCATTACATAAATTTGCAGCAAAATCACAAGCAAATTGGCAAATGCTTTAAAATAATTAATGAAAATTTACACAAACGTAGCAGCAATGTTGCATTGACCGGTAGGGTAATTGATAGACTTACAGAGCTAAACAAACTATTTGGTTATTTTTGTGATGTTGCCAAAGAATGTGTAATGCAAATGTTAGAAACCATCACAAAAGATGAAGCTGCACCATTATTTTTAGAATTTTTAAAGCAAAATGCATTTAAAAAATGCAACGTTGTTGAATTTTTAAACAACTTCTATAAAGCTGATTTTACTGCCAGTGAATATACAGCAGAGGTGTGGACAAAAATGAGACCCATTTCAGATGAAGGAAAAACACGCGGCTATTCAGGTCCATCAGAATTGCCATTGCTGCTGCTAACAGGAGGATACAAAGCTTGCAAAGGTGACATAGTTGTGTGCAACAACTTGATTGAAATAAAAGGCGAAGGCGGGCGAATTGGTGAGACAAGCAAGTGGATAAGTAACAAAGTAAAAATTGATAAGTTTATTAATCAGTTTGCAAAAGAAGGAATTGAAACAAATGAATTGCAAACTGAATTTACATTTGATAATAATGCTTCAATTGTTCGGTTAAATTATGACTTCTCTATGCTACCATGCAGTATATCTCATTTAGCACGTGCAGCATATGCCGATAATTTAATTAAATGCAAAGAAGATGCGATGTTTGTTCTAGGCGCTATACAATTGTTAGAATACATCACCCACAAACATGATGACTGGTTTGTTCTCTTTAAACATCCTGGCAAAAAGACAGTGCCATTTGGCACTGCTTTTGTTTTAGAGTCAGCTAGCATCAAGTATGATATGCAAAATTGTTTAAATCTTTGCAAAATTCTGCGCATGTGCAATGTAACTTTCTCGCCGTGTTATGATTCAGGTGGGTACAAAATCAAATTTGCAAAATAAATAAACAAGTGCAGACGTTCATACAGTTTTTTTACGAAAAGAAAGCAATTCCACCTACAATTAGAGTTACAGTTCACGGCATTGGTAATTTTGAAGCTAAAGCTGATACAGGCAATGACGGTCATAACGTTTTACATGCAACCAACATCAAAGATGATGGGAGTATAGTGACATTTGTATGCAACAACAAGCAGCACAGAGCAAATTCCTGTGGCACAATGACGATTAACAAGGGTCCACAATTACAAGAAAACCGTCACGTGATTAAACTCGACGTGACGGTTGGCGGGATGACTTACAAAAATCAGCCTTTTACTATTTCTGATCGCACCGGCATGACTGAGCCTGTACTTCTGAGCAAGAACTTTATTGCTCAAATGAATAGTGTAGTGGATCCTGCACTTACATAGTAAATTTAACTTGCTTAATAACGAGTCTGCGCAAATTCAATGAATTTATAAAATTCAGCTCTACTTGCACCGCTTTCATCATGAAATGCACCACTTACACGAGCTGTTCTCATTGTTGAGTCATGCTTAATTCCGCGGTTGCTGCAACATGTATGATTGCATTCAATCATCACTGCTACACCTTTGTTTTTTACGCAAACCTTATCAACATAATCAAAAATTTGAGATGTTAATGCTTCTTGTACCTGTGGCCGACGAGCAAACCAGTCAACAATGCGATTGAGCTTGCTGAGACCTATGACTTTACCTTCTTTTGATGGAATATATGCTACATGTGCACGCCCAGTGAACTGCAAATGATGATGAGAACACATGGATACAACTTTTATATTATTCTGGCACACCATTCCATCATATCCATCAATATTATCAAACGATGTAATATTTGGCGGCGATGAATAACATCCTGCAATAAGATCATTTACCCAGGCTTTAGCAACACGACGAGGTGTATCTGCACTATTAGGATCTTGTTTGAAGTCAAACTTCAATGCAGTCATAAACTCTGCATAATGTTTTGATGCTTCATCAATCATTTTTTGACGTTCTTCTTCTGATTGCGGTAGGTTACCGTTGGCGTATTTGAGCAATTCCATTTTTTAATATAGTGTAAAAACCATAAAAGTCTACTAAATAACTGCATGTCAAAATTTTTTGAACAATATAATGCAGTGCTTGAAAAAAATCTCCAAAAAGTGCGACTCAAAGTTGATCCACTTAACAAATATGCTGAAGATTATGGTCAATATGATGGATATGTTGGATATATTCTTGCAGAAACAGAAAATGAAATCAAATTTTTTTATAACAATAGTACTCTAAATATTCCTAAAAAAGCAGTTGTAATTGAAAATATGGTAGCTAATTACCTACAAGGTGCTGCAGGCCAGAAGCCAGTTGGTGCATTGGGTGCATTAGGCAGCATTACACGCGGCGTAGCAGGTACAGCTGCGAGGGCAGTATTTGGACCTCAAGTTACAGGAACATCAGCGGTGCCTGGTTCAGATACAAATAATTCAACGCAAAAAACACCAACAACAAGCAAAGACAGAATAACAATGATTTCGCAAGATATGTTGGGTAAATCCTTTAGAGTTGTAGACAGCAAAGGTACAGCTTCCTTTACCGGGTCGAGTAATAAGACCTTTTATATATTAAAAATACAGCTTCTAAATAAAACTAGAAATGTACTTGAGAATAAAAGCTTTAGAGATATAGCTAATTTTTATACATATCTTTTTGAAAATACTAATCCACCACCCATACCACCTACTAATCCACCACCCATACCACCTACTAATCCACCACCCATACCACCTACTAATCCACCACCCATACCACCTACTAATCAGCCACCGCAAAAAGCAGGCATTAAATTTACAGATATCACATCAAAGCCAGAATTTTTAAACGAAAATGCTCTTTTTACATGTATGAATATAAAAGACAACTCACTAGTTCAAGGATACGGTCTTCTTGCAAGAGTTCCTAATTCAAACGATTTTGTTATAAACTTTTCGGCCCAGCAATCTTGATTTTATAAATTTTAGTAGTATATTGTGATATGTTTACAAGTACTAAAGTAATAGAGTTGGGATCATGTGCTTTTCGTCAGTGGAAAGCAAAACATTCACACTGCCAATTCATTCATGGCTACCAGCTTAAAGCAAAGTTTTGGTTCAGATGTGAAGAGTTGGATGATAAAAATTGGGCGGTTGATTTTGGCAGCCTTAAAGAGCTCAAAAAACAACTACAATACATTTTTGATCACACATATTGTGTAGCTGCTGATGATCCGGCAATTGATCAATTTAGAGCATTAGATGCAGCAGGCATCATTCAGCTTCGTGTTTTTGAAAAAGGTGTTGGAGTAGAAAGAGCTGCTGAGAAATGCTTCGAAATTGCATCACAGTTTCTTAAAGAGAAATATGGTGAACGCTGCAGCGTCAATCAAGTTGAGGTGTTTGAGCACGAAGATAATTCTGCAATTTATAGTAATTGCTTTGGCTGCAAGGATAGGGAAATTCCTGAAGATGGTGGATATTCAGAGGCAGCAGATGTAATTACAATTCATGAAATAACTCCGCTGCCTCAGACTGAAACTACACGCAATGGAGGCAGACCAGCAAACGTTGGCTCACATGTATCAACCGGTAAAAGTGATTGGTTCAAGGGCACCTCTTGGGGTTAATGCTTTTTGATCCGCTCAATCTTACCAACAATGAAGCGCAGAATTTTGCTTCGCACAATTTCGTTCTCACCAAACCGATATGTGTGAATGTGATTTTCTGCGCTTTCTGTATCATCAAAAGCATTAAATAAGTCTTTGAATCCTGACTTTGATCCAATGTCTGCTTGACGGGCATCTCCAATGGCAATGTATTTTGAGTTGTGACCAAAACGTGTCAAAATAGTGACACCTTCTTCAAAAGTGAGGTTTTGAAACTCATCAATTATGACGAGTGAATCATGAAAGGTCAAACCTCTCACGAAGTTAACAGGAATGCATTTGATGATGCCGGAATCGATTAGTTCACTTGAAGTGTGTGGAGAGAGAAGTTCATTCAACTTGTCTAGCAATGGTAAACTCCATGGCTTGAACTTTTCATCCAACTCGCCTGGAAGAGCTCCAATGCTCTTGGTTGCTGATTCAACAATGCTGCGGATATATATAATATTTTTTATTTTCTTTTCTTGAAGCAGCAAAAGACCAGCATAAACTGCTAAAAATGTCTTTGCAGTGCCTGCAGGTCCATCTACAAACACCATTTTTGTTTTTTCATATAAGCAGGTATCTAAAAACGATTTATGCACATCATTGAGCTGATATTTGTTTCTAATTCCAAGTGAATTGCTTGTCGTAGATGTGTGTAATTCAATGTCGCCATCACCGAACTCTAAATCTGCCAGCGCTTTGCGCAAGCGGGGTTTTTTGCTCATATACATTATTTATGTTGAAATATTAGTTCTAGCTATTATTTTTATATATGAGTGATATTGTTAACAACTACAACCATTTGGTAATTTCTGAAGATTTCTATTCTGTACAGGGAGAAGGCATCACAACAGGCTGCCCCTCTTATTTTATTCGTCTTAAAGACTGCAACCTTACATGCGGCGCAACTCGAGCTGTTGCAAAACAAGTGAAGGGTGCAGGCTTAGGCAACACAGATCCAGGGTCTTTTAAAGGAGACTTACATGCAGCAGGCAAAGCAACCTGGACATGCGACTCTCTACCTGTGTGGCTTTTCGGTGAAAAAAAGCCGTTTGAATATCTCATCAATCGCTGGAGAGAACATAAAAATTATGACGGCTCTACAATGTTAGATTGGATTTTGAGTGGCCAGACTCATCTGATCTGGACCGGCGGTGAACCAACCTTGCCTAAGCATCAGGAATGCATTGCAAATTTTATTTATCATCTTGCTGATGTTTATCAAGCAGAAGACTCTGCCATTGATTATGGTGTATATAATGAGATTGAGACCAATGGCACACAATACATTGATGATATGCTGTATGATGAACTTCATCAAATCAACTGCAGTGCGAAGTTAAGTAACTCTGGCCTTGATAAAGAAGATCGCATTGTACCTGAAGCCATAGAGCGCATTAAAAACCACTGGAATTCACGATTCAAGTTTGTAATTTCAACAGAAGAAGACATTAAAGAAATTATTACTGATTATCTTGTACCGTTTAACATCCCCATGACTCAAGTTGTGTGCATGCCTGGAATGGATAGTCGGGAGAATTTTCATGAACGCACTGCTTTCGTGCTAGAAATGGCAAAGAAATATGGATTTACCGGACTGTCTCGCCTGCACGTGAGTGCATGGGATAAAACATGCTCTGTATAACGAGCGAGGGAATACCCGATCAATGTTTTTCCGACGAACATATGAATAATGAAGATACAAAGCATGTAAGCAAAGTAATAATTGTTTATAATGATAAGCTGTTGCTTTTGCTGCCGATGAACAAACAAAAGTGGCATTTGCCCGGCGGACACATTAAACGTGGTGAGACGCCACAAGAAGGTGCGAGAAGGGAAGTGAAAGAGGAGACACAACTATTAACTACATCATTCACAAGTGTATATAGATTGCATAATTTTGAATTATTTTTGTGCAAAACCAGTACAAATAATGTTAAACTAAGCAGTGAGCACAGATCTTACAAATGGGTCACACCCAATGAAGCACTACATAAAATGTATATCACAAAAGAAACTGAAAGAGATCTCACTGAAGCAATCAACAAACAATTAATTGTACTGCCTGCACAAAAACAGAAAATAACAAAGAAAAAACAACAACAAGATGTTGATTTAGAGGAAGAGGAAAATAAATGAAATTATGGCAAAAGAACAACCCAGTACAGTCCCACATTCCGTAGTTGAAATAAACACAACAGTTGAATATCAAGGCGAAAAGCTTCAATCAGTCATTAGATTCAACGTAGAGGAGCTTGCTCAAATTGTAAAAAATAAGGGCGCAGAAGCTGCTAACAAAAGCATGAAAACACTAACTGATCAGATCTACGCAAAGACCAGCGAAAATCTTAAGCAGCTTATCAATAAATGAGAATTGCATTTAGCGGTACTGCGAATACCGGAAAAACCACACTAATCAAAGATTTTTTGACAGTATGGCCCATGTATTCTACACCGTCAAAAACATATAGAGACATCATTGCTGAAAGTAGTATTACACATAGCAAGAATGTAAACAAGCAAGGTCAGGAAGCAATTCTTGATTTTATGGTTGATAGTATGCAGGGTAAAACCGCAGATGATCACATTGCATATGATAGATGCCCACTGGATAACGTTATATATTCTCTCTGGGCGAATGAAAAAGCGTCATCAGATATTGATGACGCTTTTATTGAAAAATGTGCTAAAAGGGTAAGAGAATCTCTAAAGAATCTAGACATTATTTTTTGGATTCCTTATACTGAGCGCATTACAATTGCACAAGATAATATGAGAGAAACAGACAGTGTTTATATCAAGGAGATTGATAATCTCTTTGAAGTAATTTATAATCAATACATATGCAATGATAAGTTTTTCCTGTTTGACAACGAGGATAGGCCTGCAATAATTCCTATTCATTCTTCTAATAGATTTATGCGAATCAAAGAAATCGCAAACTATATACATGAAAATGGTAGCATGGTTGTACCAGATGACTCATGGGTTGAAGAACTGCAAAATGCAACTAAACCAGAAGATGCACAGCATGCTGTTGAAGATTTAATTAAACAGCAAAAGCAGCAATTGCTCAAAGATACAGGAATTATAGTACCGTAGACTGTATATTAATAGCTGGGGCTGCAACATCAGCAATCTTTTCAAGATACATGCTGATGTTGCATGCACTTGTCTGTAGCATCTTAAACAAGCTGGCACTCAGTGGAGATGCAGAAGCAGTGCTATAAAGAGTTTTAAACTGAGTACTACCTATCTTAAATTTACCATATGTTGTTGCTTTGATTGCAACTTCTGCATCTTTACAAAGAGTGAAGTATCCGTCGATGTTGAGATTCTTTTGCTGATTTTCACCGGTTGATATAAATGGAGATCCGAGCAACAAAACTCGCGCAGGGGGAGAATTTTGATATAGATAAATTTGCATCCATGTTGTACCAGATGTTGCTGATGTGATGCTGGCATCAATGGATGTCTTGTATACACCTGCAGGCAACAGCAATGCGCTTGCTGCTGTTGATAGAGTCAAATCAGTACATATGTTGATGTTATTCAAATCAGTTGCTGATTGCTGCAATGAAAGCTGATTAACTTCAATAAAATTGAGAGGCAAATCAATGCCTGCACCGGAAAAATACTGACCGCCCGAGAGTGGGGAGATGTTTTTGAATACAGCAACAGAAGTTTTTAGAATCTGAGCCAATTCATTATAAACATTGCTACTCAATGCTGTATATTGCGCACACAGCCCAATAGTTGATGTGACAAGTGCTTCAATTGTGGGTCTAAAATTTGTTTGATCGAGATCAATGACGATGTCGTTAAAGTCAATGATTCCGGTACCATCAGGTGTCTCAATGATAAAAAAATCACCACTCTGCGCAAAATTTATTTGCGGTAGTTGCTTGATATTAATTCCAATAGGGTCAGTTGCCATTTGTATGTATTTATGCTATATTATCTATAATGAAAATTGGCGCAGGAATAATTACATGCAACAGGCAAATAATGTTTGAAAAATGCTTCAAAAGCATTCCATCACATAAAGTTGATGAACTCATCATTATAAATGACGGTGAGCAATCTGTTGATAGTTTTGTACATGCGCATAATATGCATGCGAGTATAATTAATACGGGTGGTGGGGGTGTGGGTGTTGCAAAAAATGCAGCATTAAAATATTTGATCGATAGAGAATGTGATTACATTTTTCTCATTGAAGATGATATGCTCATCAAGAGAGAGGATATCTTTGAAGAATACATCAAAGCCAGTAAAGCAACAGGTCTGCATCATATGATGTTTGCATATCACGGTCCTGCAAATAAAAATAATATATCTGGCGGACCGCCTTGTCCGCGTGTGGTTTTAGAATATCCTTCTGAATTAAAGATAGCACTCAATCAGCACTGCGTGGGTGCATTTTGCATGTATACCAAAGAGAGTCTACAAAAAGTTGGCTTATTTGATACACAATTTCATAATGCTTTTGAGCATGTGCATCATTCGTATTTGCTGTGCAAAAATAACTTCTGCACTGAATACTGGTGGTGGCCAGACATTGCAAATAGCCTTGACTTCATTGAAGAGCAGGCGTGCTCTGAGCATAATAGCACCATTAGACCACGCAAAGATTGGCAAGAAAACATTAGAAAAGGCTTTGAACACTTTATGAGGCTTGAGGGTAAAAGCCCGGTGCAGATTGCAGATGCTTCTTTTGAGCAAGTCAAGACAAAACTCAAACAACTCATTAAACAATGATCACCAGCAAAGACATTACATTCATCTGTCACATTAGAATTGATAATGAAGCACGTCTCAAAAACGTAAAAACCATTTACAAATACTACAAAAAGCATTTGCCTGGCTGCAAGTTTGTTTTTGTTGAAGATGATGCGCAATCAAATTTGCTGGATATTACACTTGATGCAGGTGATGAGCATGTGCTTATAATAAACCAAGATACAATCAAGAAGTGTACTGGGTACAATCATGGTGCAGAGTACACCAATACAGATATTCTGATTTTCTTGGATGTCGATGTAATTATAGACTGTAGCAAACTGCTAGAATGTATCAATGAAGCGCAGTGCAACGGTTCTCCTGAATGTCTCATTGGATACAATGGATGTGCCTTCTACATGACACAACAGGGGGAGAATCAATTTCTCAATACACTAGACGTTGAGGATTTGCACTCTAAAATAAAGGACCTTCATTTAATTACCAACAATGCGAATGAATTTGCTCTGCTTGGCAATACCAAAGCAGTTGGAGGCTGTCTGATTATGACCAAGAAGTCATTCAACCAAATCAATGGTTTTAATCCATTTTTTATTGGATGGGGATATGAGGATAATGAAATCATTTCCCGTGCTCACAGACTTGGATTGAATGTAACCAAAAGCAACATTGCAAATCACTACCTGTATCATTTGCCACATTGTGATACATCTGTAAATAAAGCACAACACAATCACTACAAACAAAATGAAGCAATTGTGCAGTTTGTAGAGAGCCTCAACAAAGAACAACTCCAACGATACATCAAACAATGGTAAAGGTAAATATTCGAGACAAAAACTTTGGCGGTGAGCCTTCTTCATGCCACAAAGGCATCAACAAGTATGTTGAATGGGAATTTGGTAATACATTAGCAAGCAAGAGCTGCTTCATTACCGATTTATGTTTGCCAGATGTTTACAAAGCTAAGAATGTCAAACGCAAAATTGCATGGATTCTTGAACCACGCGCTATTCACCCACAGGTGTATGAATGGATTGAGCAGAATAATCGATTGTTCGATTATGTGCTCACTTTTGATACAGACTTGGTAAATCGTGGTGAAAACTTCTTGTATTATCCACACGGCAGATGCTGGATCAATGGTAATCCAACTACAACAGAAAAGAATAAGCTTTGCTCCATCATTGCATCCAGCAAGAACTTTACAACAGGTCACCAGCTGCGTCACAAAATTATTCAATCAAAATATAATGACATTGATGTTTTTGGATATGGATATAAGCCAGTAGAAAGCAAGCGTGAATCACTTGATGCATATAAGTTTTCTATTACCATCGAGAATTCTATTCAACCTGGATATTGGACAGAAAAGATTGTTGACTGCTTTGCAACAAGAACCATTCCAATCTTTTGGGGTGATAAATCCATCTGCGACCACTTTCATGAAGATGGCATCTTGTTTTTCAACACCATGCATGAGTTAGAAAACATCATGAATGAGATTCGTGAAAGCGGTGATGAGATTTATAACTCACGAAAGTTTGCAGTTATTGAAAACTTTGATAAAGTTGATGAATATCGCATTCCAGAAGACTGGATGTATCTGAACTATCCGTTTCTTTTCAACTAATGATTGCTCTTATCAAACAGCCTGCAGGCATCGGAGACATCTTCTTTTGCCAGAAAATTGCAAACAAGCTCCGCAATGCTGGCTATGATGTTATATGGCCAGTAATTGAACAATTTGCATGGGTTAAAGATTACATCAACAACATTACGTTTTGTGATGCAAATGAAACTGTAAATGCAGATGTAATAATACCATTACATAATGCTGATCAACATTTTCCGGGTATGTCTGTAATGGAAGCTAAATACAAATTGGTTGACCTTCGCTGGGATAACTGGTGTGATCACCTTGAGTTTAACCGTAATGTTGATGGAAGAGAAGATGCTTTGTTTTATGATGTTTTAAAGTTGACTGATGATTCAAATTATGTTTTGAAAAATTTCTACTTTGCATCCCCTCCGCATGAACAAATTTGTGAAGCAGCAAAACAAGCAAATGCAAATGGATTGCAAGAAATATGCATGTCCAGCATTGTTGGATTTACATTGCTAGACTGGGCAAAGGTTATTGAACGGGCTCAAACAATTCACACTGTTGAAACATCAATCAACTACATCATTGAAAAAGTCAATGCAACTAACGATTTACACATGTACTCTAAGTGGAAACCAGCAAACTTTTTTCATATAAAAAATCTTTTTAAGAAACCTTGGACATATCATGCTTGATTTAAACAATGTCACTTTAATAATTATTGAGCCGGCTAAGCCAGATGATGCAGTAAAAACTCTTGATATTTGCTGCCAAAATATTAAGTTCGGTTCGAGCAAAATTTTTACTGCATCAAAACCATCAAGACCATGTATTCATCAACTATTTCAAATCCCACAGTTTAATTATGAAGAATATAACCAGTTTGTTGTGAGAAGTCTTGCAGATGTAGTTGATACAGATTTTTGTTTAATTGTGCAGACAGACGGCTTTGTAATTAATGCAAACAAATGGAATGATGAATTTTTTAATTATGATTATATTGGTGCAAAGTGGGACAGAGGTAGGTTAGTTCATCATTGTCAGTGGATATATTCACACATTAAGCAGCAAGGCATAGAAAAAATTAATCCTGTAGGTAATGGTGGATTTAGCATGAGAAGCAAAAAATTGTTAGATTTATGTGCTTCTGCACCGCAACAATTTACAGGGCCTGAAGATGCATATGTATGCAACAACAACAGAGAGTATTTTGAATCATTTGGTATAAAGTATGCACCCGAATACATTGCGGATATATTCTCTCAAGATCCATTAATAGATAAATCAGCAACTTTTGGTTTTCACGGCAACAAAGGATTAATACATGATTATTCTCTATAGAGCATCAAACTATGAGTTGGAGGGAGGAACATTCAAATCCAACAGACCCCCTTGGTTTAGCAAACAGAAATGCTTCAAGAGCATAATGGATGCTTTTCATGCATCTTATAGACTTGGTGGTCAATATGAATTACATGTAGTTTTAGATGGTCCGCGTGGAAAACTTTCAGAATATATTGAATCATTTAAGCATGCAAATGTAAGACAGATAAATGCAAATGGCAATGCAGCTAGTCTATTGCAAGTTTATGATATCTATCTAAATGAATTCAAAGGTAAAGATGTTTACTTTGTAGAAGATGATTATTTGCATATGCCACATAGCTTGCGCATGATTCAAGAAGGTATTGAGCGCTTTAATCTTGTTACTGGTTATGATCATACAGATAGATATATGCGCACAGATGATGCATCATTTCAGCGAGAGTCGATTGCATTAGGATCTACATGTCATTGGAGAACTGCAGAGAGTACAACATGCACATGGGCAACAAAAGGTGGGGAGTGGGGTGAAAGGTTGGTAAAGATTGCTAAACAATATTTGCTTGAAGATAGAGCGTTTTTTCGGCACTTGATAAATTCAGAAATAAGATTATATACACCCATGCCAGGATGTACTACGCACATGAACGCTTATCAACTTTCACCATTTACTGACTGGCAAACTTTTAACAATTCATTATGAGAATTTTAATTACGGGTGTAGGTGGTTTAATTGGATCAAACTTTGCAGGTTATCTGCAAAAGTTAGGCTATGATATTGTAGGCATTGACAACTTTTTTGGTGGCTATGAGGATTTTATTCCATTAGGTGTGCCTTGGGATAAAATTGAACTTACAGACGCTAAAGTTGTTGCAGATATTTTTGCAGCATATAGACCAACAGTAGTGTATCACTTTGCAGCGTATGCTGCAGAAGGTCTTTCTCCGTTTATACGCAAATTTAATTATGAAAATAATGTTATTGCATCAATTAATATAATCAATGAATGCATCAAAACAGATGCAAAACTCATTTTTACTTCATCAATGGCTGTTTATGGTGAGCAGTATCCTCCATTCATTGAGTCCATGACACCTACTCCTGTGGATCCATACGGCATCGCAAAATATACAGTAGAACAAGACATCAAGCAAGCCAACAATCAATTTGGTTTAAGATATAATATTGTCAGACCACACAACGTGCTGGGTAGGAATCAAAACATTTGGGACAAATACAGAAACGTAATTGGCATTTGGATCAGACGCGCATTGAAAGGTGAGCCAATTTTGGTATATGGTGATGGTGAACAAAAAAGAGCATTTTCTGACATTGCCTGCTATCTCAAACCACTTGAAAAACTTTGTAATGGTTTTGATAATGAAACTTTTAACATTGGTGCAGATAGAGAGTATACATTGAATGAGGCAGCTAAAATTGTGCAAGCAGTTGCAGCAAAATATAACATCAAAGTTGAAATCAAGCACGTTGAAGGACGTCATGAAGTGAAAAATGCATATTGTGATCATAAAAAAGCAAAACAGCTGCTTAATTTTGAAGATACTACAGATTTAAAACAGCTCATTCAAGATGTGTTTGAGTGGGCCATGACACAACCTGACAGGCAGGTAAAGCATATGAATTACGAAGTTGATAAAAATATCTACTCTTTCTGGAAATGAAATTCAAACAATACGAACAAAATGATGTAAGATGGTCAAATGTAGCTGGCAAGCCAGGTGTAACAGATGTACCTAATGTGTTTACGCAGGTTCTATACAATTATAGAAATAAAATTGCATTAGAAAATATTGCAAGTGCAATTGAGCTTGGTACTTTTGAAGGTGATACAGCAATAATCTTTGCTGAACATTTTAATAGAGTATCAACAGTTGAGCAATACATTACAGGCAACAGCTACACCTCTATTAATCTACTTGAAAAATATAAGAGCATAAAACAGCAATTCAGCAACATTGATTTTTATAATGCTAGTTCAACAATGTTTCTCAGAGATTTTTTAACAAAAAATAGTGATGAACAGTTTGTTATGCTACTTGATGCACATACACCTAATTACTCGCCCGTAATTAGTGAATTTAACGCAATTCGAGAATGCTCAAAAAGAAATGACCATGTAATCATTGTTGATGATTGTGTTGATATTGGTGGGCTTGGTTGGCCGACTCATAGAGAATTTGAAAATGCAATCAAAGCAATAAATCCAAACTATGTATTTGAAGATACAGGGTTGGGTCGCAACATTATAATAATTTATGAGCCTACTAGAATTAGCTGACAAATACCTCACCGACAAGGGTACAAATTTCTTTGATAAGATACCAGGAGCAGGGCACATGTATGCTCCTGTATATGATTTGTTCTTTTCATACTTAAAAGATGCGCCTATAAAATTACTTGAAATTGGTATTGCAAAAGGAGCATCACTATGCATGTGGCAAGAGTATTTTAAGCATGCAACCATTGTAGGTTTAGATATTACCTTGGAGCATGTTGATAAAACTAGACACATTGGAGTTGAAGGTGGTGGTTGGCCTCAACCAGATACAATTCATTTAATACAAGGTAGTCAAACTGATGTAATAGTCTTAGATAATATTTTTGAAACATTTGATAACTTTAACATAGTGATTGATGATGGTAGCCATGCAAATGAACACCAGCGCGCAAGCTTTGAGCATATTTGGCCTAAGCTTCACAAAGGTGCATATTATATCATTGAAGATATTCACTGCGATAAAAATGCAAATAGCTCAACACTAGAAAATATTAACAAAATTATGCATAGTGATGCAAGTTTTGAATGTCAATTTATAAATCTTCTTTATACAAATGCAACAAGTATAACATGCATACTTAAAAAATGAAAAAGATATACGATTGCTTCACATTCTTTAATGAATTACACCTTCTTGAAATAAGATTGCATGAACTTAATGATATAGTAGATCATTTTGTTTTGGTTGAAGGGCAAAAGACATGGCAAAATAAAGATAAACCATTATTTTTTAATGAAAATAAACATTTGTTTGAACCGTTTTTGCACAAAATTATACACATTGTTGTAGATTCTCCTGAATTTGTAAGCGATTCATGGGCCAATGAGGAGCATTCTTTCAATTGCATAAAGTTGGGACTAACAGGAGCAAGTGATGATGATATTATAATGGTAAGTGCAGTTGATGAAATTCCCCGCAAACAAAGCATTGAAAATGCACGAGTTGAAATAACAGACACAAAACATTTAATGCAGCAAATGTATTATCTCTTTCTTAATACTAAGTTTGGCGAAAACAATACAGACTGGCCTGGTACGTGTATATCACCTTGGAAATACATTAACGGTGCTGAAGGTATATACAATGCAACTATAAGAACAAGAAATAATACAGTATATATTGAAAACGGTGGATGGCATTTTTCCTATTCTGGTGGTGTAGAGAGCATATATACCAAATTGCAGAGTTTTGCACATACAGAATGGGTTCATATGACAAAGGATGATATAAAACATAGATTTGAAAATATGCTTGATCCAATCGAAAGAGGGTGCCAGCTAAAATTTTTTGGGGTTGATCCTCTTGAAAATTTACCGCTAGTAGTTCAAAACAATGTTGATAAATATCGTGATTATTTGAAGTTATGAAAATTCTCTTGATTGGTGGTACAGGGTATATTGGCAGTAGAATCTTTTTTGATTTAAAAGAAAGACATTTAGTTGATTCAATAGATCTTGAGTGGTTTGGTAATAAAATTAATAAACAAAATATCGTTATAGATTTTAACGATTTATCAGAAAACGATATTGAACAATATGATGTAATAATTTTACTAGCTGGTCATTCTAGTGTTGGCATGTGTATTGATAATATGTTACCCACGCTAAAAAATAATGTAGTTAATTTTTGCGAATTGCTGCATAAGATAAGTAATGTTAGCAACAAGAAATCAATTAAATTTGTGTATGCTGGCAGCTCTAGTGTTTATGGAAGTTGTCATAATAAAATTTCTCAAGAATTGGATGAATATTTTTCACCTCACAATTTTTATGATCTCTCTAAACAGGAAATTGACTATTATGCAAAGATATCAAAAAATGTTGAATTTTATGGCTTGAGATTTGGAACTGTTAATGGGTGGTCACCCAATTTAAGGGATGATATAATGCTAAATGCAATGTTTAAATCTGCCATTCAAACAGGTGAGATGAAATGCTTTAATAAAGCAAATTACCGTCCTATTTTAGACATTGCTGATCTTTCAGGAGCTATTCAAGCAATCATTGAGCAAGGTAGTTTTGAAAAGCGTGGAATTTATAATCTTGTGTCTTTTAATGAGACAATAGAATGCATTGCAACTAATGCTGCAGAGATAATGCAGTGTAAACTCATCATTGATAGCAACGGAGCACCAACATACAGTTTTTCAGCCTCTAACGAAAAGTTTGTAAAAGCTTTTAATTTTAAATTTACAGGCACATGTAATAGCATATTAAATAGCTTGAAAAATGTGCAAGGCGAATACATGTTTACAAATAGAAACATAAAAAAACAATATGGTTAATTTAATTAAAGAGTGTAGACTTTGCAAAAGCCAGCTTTTAGATGAGATAATTGCGTTCGGTGATTGCGCCTTAGCAAATTCATATCCACTCAGCTTAGATGTAAATGAAGAGAAATATCCACTTTCTGTAGTCAGGTGCTTGGATTGCGGGCATGTGCAACTTCGTGAAACTGTTGATCCGTCGCATTTATTTAAGAACTATTTGTATTCAAGTTCAGATTCACCATCATTGCTCACACATTTTAAAGAATATGCAGATTGTATAGATGAAGTGATTAAAGATGTAGCACACAAAAATATTCTTGAAGTAGGGTGTAATGATGGTATTCTACTCACTGCTTTTGAACAATTAGGATGTACTAAACTGATTGGCGTTGATCCAGCAGAAAATATTATAAAAAGAGCTAAAGAAAAAACAAACGCAACACTTTATAACAATTTTTTTAATAGTGATATTGCAAAGCAGATAGTAAAAGAGTGTGGTAGTGTAAATATAGTCTGCGCAAACAATGTATTAGCTCATGTTGCAGAGCTTGATAGCATCATGAATGGTATTGTGAATTGTCTAGATGCACAAGGTGTAATAGTCTTTGAGAATGCGTATCTGCTTAATACTATCCAAGGTCTTTATTTTGATCAAATATATCATGAGCATCTGCAGTACTATGGAATCAAACCGCTAGTAAGATATCTTGATAAATATGGTTTGGAAATATTTCATATTAAGCTTGTTTCAACACAAGGTGGGTCTTTTAGAATTTTTGCGCAGAAAAAACAAACTGGAAAGTTTTCTATAACACCAACAGTCAATCAGACTATTTTAGCAGAGGAAAATTTTGAGCTATATAATAAAACGACATATGAAAATTTTGTCAGTAAATTAAAAGATTTGCAGATGCAGATGCATAATTTTCTTAATAATGCTGCAGCGCAAAATAAAACTATTTGCTGCTATGGGTGCCCTGCGAAATTTGCATTGTTTAGTAAATTTTTCAATTTAAATAATACTAATATTAAATATGTAGTTGATGATTCTCCGCTCAAGCAAGAGCGCTACTCACCCGGTAGCAATATAAAAATTGTAAGTAGGGATTATTTTATAAATAATCCAACTGACTATTGCATTGTTTCAGTGTGGAATATGGCAGATAGTATAATGAGTAAAAATACACAATTTTGCGGTAAATTTGTGATACCGATGCCTACTTTACAGGTTGCGTAATATCACATGTATTTATAAATACAAATTTATGATAAGTATTAACTGGATGTCAAATTTAGGGAATAATATGTTTCAATGGGCTGTTGCATATGCTGTAAGCAGGGAAACAAATATTCCTCTATATAATAGCGATTGGCATGGAGCAAGTAATGATCACACACCAAGCGGCAATGGTCTTGAATTTTTTAATTTACCACCTCGAACCGAGAGCATATGCACAAAGCAGCACTGCTTTAGAGATTCTAGCTGTGCAGAGCAAGCCTTCAACCCGGACATTTTTAATGTGCAACCAGATACAGTTATCGAAGGATACTTTCAGACAGATAAGTATTTTATCAAATATCGTGATGACATTATAAAGCATTTTACATTCAAAGATAGAGCAATTGATGAAAAAGTTCTTGAGTTCTTTAAGACACTTAACAAGGCAGTTATTATAAGCGCACATAGTCGCGAAGGTGATTATAATTGTGGAGATGGCTTTCCAATTGTTAAGCAGGAATACTTCTTAAAAGCTGTTAATAAAATTTTAGATCTTAATAACATTACCAAGGACGATGTGTGTATTGTGTTGGTGTCAGATAATAAAAAGAGTGATAAAATGGATTTGCTGATAAGAGAAGGATTTGATATACACCGCTCTCCTTTCAATGTAGAGGAAAAGCTATATGATTTGAGCATTATGAAAAATGCTAATCATTGTATAACTGCAGCTTCAAGTTTTTCGTGGTGGGGTGCTTGGTTAAATATTAACAATCCTACGATCATTTCGCCTATGTATTGGTTTAATTATCACAAAAATAGACAAGAATGGTCACCTCGTGATATTGCAATGTCAATTACAAATCAACACTTTTTGACAAATGAATAAAGTAAAATTACACCTTGGATGTGGCAACAAGCATATTGACGGGTATATAAATATCGATGTTAGATATTTACCAGGTGTTGACGTAGTTGATAACATTAAATTTTTACGGAGTTACAAGCCTGCAACAGTTGATGTAATTTATGCATCTCATGTATTAGAACATTTTTCTAGATGGGAATACAAAACTGTTCTTGCAAGATGGTATGATATTTTAAAACCGGGTGGTATTTTGAGAATTGCAGTACCTGATTTTGAATCCATTGTTGATTATTACCGCACAACAGGTAGTTTAGATGCTATACGTGGCATGTTATATGGTGGGCAAGATTATAATGAAAATTTTCACCACTGGTGCTGGGATTTCTCACATATGAGAAGAGATTTAAACGAAATCGGTTTTAAGGATGTGCAGCTATATGATTGGAAGCAAACAGATCATGCACACATTGATGATTTTAGCCAATCATATATTCCACATCTCGACAAGCAAAATGGTAAACTTATGAGCCTCAATATTAGAGCTATAAAATAATACCTCTTACATACAGTGTTGAAAAACAAAATTAATACTATACATACAGTATGAGTTTTAAAAAAACAGCACTAGTATTGGGAGCAGGTGGTTTTATTGGTAATCATCTTGTCAATAAACTGAAATCAGAAGGTTATTGGGTAAGGGGCGTTGATCTCAAATACCCTGAATATCAAGACAAAAGCAATGCAGATGAATTCATGATTGGGGATCTCAGAGATACCATGTTTGTATCTCTTGCAATGTGGTCACCTAATCAAACAACAGCTAGAGATGGAGGCTTTAATGAAGTATATCAACTTGCTGCAGACATGGGTGGAGCAGGATATATTTTTACAGGAGAAAATGATGCAAATGTAATGCATAATTCTGCAACCATTAACCTCAATGTAGCAGAAGAGTGTGTTAAAAAGGGTGCACAGAAGGTTTTCTATTCTTCCTCTGCATGCATGTATCCTGCATACAATCAAGAAGATCCTACTAATCCTAACTGCACTGAAGCAAGTGCTTATCCTGCAGCTCCAGACTCTGAATATGGTTGGGAAAAATTGTTTAGTGAGAGACTGTATCTTGCATATCAACGCAATTATGGATTGAATGTTCGCATTGCACGCTTTCACAACATTTTTGGCCCACTTGGAACATGGCAAGGCGGCAAAGAAAAAGCACCTGCTGCTATTTGTCGCAAAGTTATTAATGCAACTGATGAAATTGAAATTTGGGGTGATGGCAATCAAACCCGCTCCTTCCTTTATATTGACGAATGCATTGAAGGTATTCGTCGCTTGATGCAATCAGAATTCTCCGGTCCTGTGAATATTGGTTCAGAAGAAATGGTTACTATCAATCAATTGGCTGACTATGCATGTGCAGTTGAAGGAAAGCAGCTCAAAAAATGTCACATTGAGGGGCCTACTGGTGTGAGAGGTAGAACCTCTGACAACAGCCTCATTAATGAAAAACTTCAATGGAGGCCAGACTACCCACTTGCTAAAGGCCTGGAAAAGACATATAATTGGATTAAAGAACAAGTTGAAAAACAATAACAATACTTTATCTTAACAGATGAATTATAACCTTCTCATTCGCGATGATCAGCATGTATATGATGGGCATCTCATTCATTCAAGATTTGCATATAAGCTATTGCGTGATAATGTACTACCTCAAGGCAACATTGTAGCTTTTCGTGCTCCCATGCATGTTGAAGCATCTGGCATGATTGATTTAGAAGACGTACTCAGCAATGACTTCATCTATAGCAAAGATGCAATTAATTTCTGTTGGGAAATTCCTAATCTTGAAGCATTTGGTGCAGTAGCTTTCCAGCGTCTGTTTAATACACAACTTGCTAACATTCTATTTAACATCATTCAGAAGCCCATTGAAGTAAGTGGTGATGATTTGCTTGTTCATAATGAATTTAAAGGTAGTGATGGAGAGATGCACAGCAAGGGAAAGTGTTCTGTGAGTATTACATATACAAAGAATGGTGCGGCTCTCGGTCATACAGGAATCAATGTGGATGCGGGTCCCAAGGCACCTGGCTTTGCGTATTCTACTAACATGACACCGGAGCAGTGCAACATGTTTATGGCTAAAGGAATTGAAGCCTTTCATTCAATGACCAATAGCATCTTTGTTGCTACTACAAAGGTAATTGCATGACCATCTTTAATATACTCTCTTCCATATTAACAACCAAGCAGAGGATTGAACTTGATACAGAGAGTGAGAAAGAATTCAATTTATACATGGTAAATAGATGGCTAAGCATGTATTCACCCGACGTTGCTGCGCTCATTAACTCCACCACAAATCAGTGGTGGGATATCTTCGATACAAAGCAACAGCAGTATGATTTTCTATTTCATTTAATTAGTAAAAGTAAATTCAAGAAAATTAACTATATTAAAAAAGCTGCAAAGAATAAAAAGCCAACTAAAACAGAAGAATTAGAACAGGAAAAAATGCTTGCACATGCAAATTTCATGAGCATCAAACAACTTAGAGAGTTGCAAAATGATGCTATTATGTAAATAGTGCATATGCCAGCAGACATTAATCAGTTAACACCTACACGCAGCCTCATCGACATGTCATCCCACTCAGAAGGAAACTTCGGGTTGGATGACTTTGTTTTGTCGCAAGTCTATGGTGACATTATTTTGGTTGAATTTACAGATTTATCAGAAGATGGTGAATTTATTAAACGTGGTTCCATTTTTATTCAGACCAATGCAGTTACAAAAGCATGGCGCAAAGCTAGAGTTGTACTAGTAGGCACAGAAGTAAAAAATACAAAACCTGGTGACATTGTTATGTTTCCAAATGACAAAGGTGTAACTATATCTGGCATTGATATTAAAGGATATGGCACAGTTAAAAGTGGTATGTTTTTAAATGAGCAGCGCTTGTTTGGCAAATGTGAGCCTAAGACAGAAGTTTAATTATGCCTGCGACGTATGCTAATCTATATCAAAGTTTACTCAACAACGTTGTTGATGTTCGCTTCTTACGTCGCAGACAAATTCCTGGAGTTGGGCCGGTGCGCAGAATGCTATGCACTAACAACAGTGCATTACTTACATCACCGAATGGGCGCATTGTTTTAAATTATAGAACGCCATCTAAAGCTCCTGCATTTAACGCTGCAGCAAAAAATCTCATCATCACATGGGATATAATTATGCAGGATTTTAGAATCATAAGTTTGGATGACTGTGATATTATTAGAACTTTTCCACCTGCGGATGAATTCTGGAATTTTTTTAATGAAGAGATATTTATAATGTCAACTCAACAAAAAATAGCATATATGACAGCATGATTACAGAATATATTGAAAAAACTTTTGGTTCGTTTTTGCAGAGTAAAATAAGCTTTGACATAAACGGCAAGTCAATTAAAAAAGGCAAATTAATTCTCATTGCCATCAAAGATTTTCATGTATTCTTTATTTTGCAGACTGACAGCGGCGACAATAAACAATTTATAATACCCATGCCGTTTGGTATTTCAAAAAACACTGCTGATACAATTACATTAGACTATACCCACAATACTTTGTGCCGCGGCAACAAAGACATTCTCTTAAAGCTCAGAACTGTTTCAAAGAAGAAAAATACTAGATTTTTTAATATAATTATGCATTGCAAAAAGATAAACTGATTGTATAATTGAAAAATGATTGATATTGACAGACACTTCCCTAAACCATTCACACCTACAGAATCACAGGCTAAAGTGCTTGGTGAAATTTCTGTTGCACTTAATAAACATAAGTTTGTTATTTGCTGTACACCGACTGGTAGTGGTAAGAGTATGATTGCAAAAACAGTCTGCAATGCTAGTAATGATGCATCGGAACGGTTCAAGCAATTAGTAAAAAGTTATGATGTGTATGCAAAAGAATCAGGAGAATATACACATGCAGATGAATGCACTAGTATGCCTGCATTTGGTGGTGCAGTTTTAACTGTGACAAAATCTTTACAAGACCAGTATGAGAGATTGTTTGACGATTCAAAGATTCTCAAAGGTAAGAACAATTATGTATGTAAAGTTGACGAAGATCATAGTGTAGATACTGCACCATGCATCATCATTGATAAAATTAAACAAGATTGCTGGTCATGTGACAAGTGCTTATATTACAATGCGCGTAATGAAAGCATTTTGTCAAAATTTGGAGTATACAACTACAAAATGTACATGTGCTTGCCGGATCATGTAAAACAAAAGCAATTTTTAGTGTGTGATGAAGCTGCGGAGCTTGAAGATGAACTTGTCAAGAGTTATTCCGTGGACATCAAGACTAAATCCTTGCAATATTTGCTTCCTAGTTTTGATGGTGTTGTAGATGTAGAAAATCTCAGTTCAGTACGAGTACATCTTACAAACATTGTAACAAATCTTACAGATGTTATCAGTGAGTTGGAGCGCAAAGTTACAAGCAAGAAGAAAAAAGCAGCTCAAAGTGAAGTTACAAAAATGCTTGCAGCAAAAAACATGCACGGTCAAATTAAAACTGTGCTAGAAAATTGGGGAAAGTGTGAGTACATTGCCGAAAAAACAAAAACAGGAATTGTTATTAGTCCGCTCAAGGTGGATAAACTATCACATCAATTGTTCGATAATGCGCAGAAAGTTATTCTCATGTCTGCAACCATCATTGATCCAGTAAATTTTGCTAAGAGTCTGGGCATTGAAGACTATGCATATGTTGAGATGCCGAGCACTTTTGATCCTCAAAAGGCGCCCATCATTGTATCAAGCAAATACAAGATGAATAATGGCAACTGGGAAAAACTAATGCCGGTCTTCAGAAAAATCATTGATGAAATTGTAAACAAACACAAAGGTGAAAAAGGCATTATTCATACGCACAACATGAACATCACGAATTACATGAAAGAAAACCTTCGTGGCAGTAGATATCTAGTGCGTGAAAGCGGTGTTGATAATGAGCAAATTCTGCAAATGCATTTGCAGGGTGATAATGATACCGTGATTGTGAGTCCCAGCATGACACATGGTGTTGATTTAAAAGATGATTTGGCTAGATTTCAAATCATTGTCAAAGCACCATTTCTACCGCTCAGCAGCAAACGAATCAAGAAGCTTTTTAGCATGGATTCACAGTGGTATGCTAATAAAATGCTTACAACTGTGATACAAGCTACTGGGCGAGGTGTTCGCAGCAAAGATGATCACTGCGTTACATACATTTTAGACGGTAATATTGTTCAGAGCATTCTTGATAACGCTAATAAACTGCCTAAATACTTCTTGAAACGATTTGTATGAATAGTTATCTTAAAAAAACAAATGATGGTGGTTTGCAGCTCTGCTGTGGTGGCAACAATTGTCCGGTTGTAACCAAAATAGATCAAACCAAGGTTGAGATTGTAGATGATGATGGCAATAAAGTAGTCATGAAACTCGAACAAGCAAAACTCATTGCTGATGCAGTAAAAGTTTTAGAAGGTACAAATAATGAGTTACTACTTGGCTAGTTGCATTGGTTTTACCTTTATTCTTAAATACGGTAGTATTTTAAAGGATTATAGAGCTCGTGTCACAGAAGATAACGAGCTCTTGCAAGATTTATTCAAGTGCTCCCTGTGTTTGGGTTTCTGGGCTGGTGTGCTGCACATTCCTTTTGTTGCATTAAGTGAATGGGCATTGCATATAAAATATCTTGCTTTACCATTTATAAGCGCAGCAGTATGCTGGTCCGCTGATAGTTTGGTGCAGATGATTCAAGCAATTGATGTTTATCTCATGAGCAAGAAGCAAACACCTACAGACTCTCCATCTGATTCAGCAACTTCTTCAAAACTCTAATAGCATAAGTCATTTTTTTAGGCGCTCGTTGAATTTCTATTTCAATGAGCGCTTTTATTTTGCTCATTTTATCTCGACCACCAACATTCTCTTCATCTACAGATGGTGTTAGCATTTGAGGTCCCTTGGAGGGATCAGTCATTCCACTCCACTCAGGTGTACTGTTGCGCCTGTCATATTCTGCCTTGAAGCGCTGACTTGCAGGCTGCATAGTTTCTATGTTACGGTAATAATTTTCAAGGATGCATCTAAAATCAGTATTATTCATGTTGAGAAGTGGTGTGGTTGTATATATTTAGTCATGGATAAACATTATCTTAGCTGGCATGAATTTGATGATCTCTGCAACTCACTACAAAGCAAAATTAAACAGTATGAAGCAGATAATAATTTATCATTTAACTGCATCATCGGATTGCTGCGAGGCGGTGTAGTGCCTGCAGTGTGGCTAGCGCATAATTTAAATATACCAATGAGAATCATTGGTATAAAAACTTATGAGAATATGAAGCAAACAGATACCATTGAATTCTACAATGACATAGGTAAAGAACTTGCTGACTTTGTAGATAGCAGAAATGTTTTGATTGTAGATGATATTTGTGATACAGGTCGAACAATTTCCTGCATCAAAGAGTATCTCAAAAATAACAGCAACTGCAGCAATCATATTTTCGCAACGCTGCACCGGGCACATGATTCATATTATGTGCCTGATATATTTGCTGTAGAAAACTCACAATGGGTTAGATATCCATGGGAAGCATAAATAAATGTATGCTCGATTTTGCTACATTTTTTGAAACATATTACATGAATGACTCAGAATATGCTAGAACCGGCAAGGGACCATTGTTTAATCAAGCTAACTCAATAAGTACCATTACTAGAGCACCTCGTCAGGGATTCAAGGGCAATGAGGGATATGGTGCTCCAGAAGAAAATATTTTAAAATGGCCGACACTCAAAAACAGAAAAAAACCACACAAGTTGTGTGCATCATCACAGGAAAAACGACGCCATTCACTAAAGAATACCTCGAAAGAAAAGTAAATGAGTATGGTAGCGAAGAAATGCTGCATCAAAAATATATCTGCAAACAGGCAAAGAGCATGCTCAAACGAGGGTATACAATTCATGAAGTACAAGGCGTATTAGGTGCATCAAACATTAAATTGAACATGACTGATGAACAAATCAAAAGCATTGTTCAGGAGAAAGATTCAGAAAATTTCAACATAAGCCAGCCTGTAGAGTCAGTAAATATTGCAGTACAGCCGCATATACGCGACTTTATAGATAAACTAAAAAAATACAATGGATAATACACAATACACCGCCTTCTCACAAGGCAGCATAGTAAAAGTTTTTAATGCACTCACGGGTGTGGTGGTTGTATCACGAGAAATGGGTGATGAAATTCTATCTTGTGTCTGCGCTGGTAATGTACTTACATTAATTGTAAAAGTTTCTGCTACAGGTAAATACCTCAAAGTTTATAAATTACCTAATTTTGAAATGGTGAATTCAATGCCAATTTACAATTGATTTTACAATTTAGCAGGTTATATTGATATATGAGTTCTATGAAAGTTAAGAAACGCTCCGGTAAAGAAGAAGAGTTTAATGAGAAGAAAATTCATAACTGTGCGAAAAGAGCCTGCAAAGGGCTTGAATCAACTGATTATAAGCAAGTTGTTTATAATGCAACGCTCAAGTTATACGATGGCATTCCTACTGATGCCATTGATGAATCTCTGATCAAATCAGCACGCGCTTTAATTGAGCAGGAGCCGCAATACCGGTTTGTTGCTGCGCGCTTGTTGTTGCAGGCTTTGTATAAACAAGTGTTTAGCGAGGGGGTGGATAGCGATGCATTTGATTTGCAATATCGCAAATCGTTCATTACTAATCTCAAGAAGCTTTCCAAGGCAGGCATTGTCAATAAAGAACTTCTCAAGTATGATTTGAAGCGCCTGAGCAACGCGCTCAAGCTTGATAGAGATTATTTGTTTCCATACATTGGCTTGCAGACTGTCAATGACCGCTATTTTTACCGCATTAATGATGAGATTGTTGAAGCACCGCAGTCATGGCTCATGCGAGTCGCCATGGGGCTTGCGCTTGCAGAGCATCCAGAAGCTCGTACAGACTGGGCAATTCGTTTTTATGAAGTGCTTAGTACTTTCCGTTACATGACCAGTACACCAACGTTGTTTAATGCAGGAGGTGTTCGCAATCAATTGAGCAGCTGTTTCTTGAACACCTTTGAGGATTCACTTGAAGGTATTTTCGATGGGTTGCACCAAGAAGCTCAGAAGAGTAAATTTGCTGGTGGATTAGGCATGGACTTCACACCGTTCCGTGCAGGTAATGCTACTATTTCTTCAACTGGAGGCAAGACACAAGGATCTGTATACATCTGGAAGATGTTCAATGATATGCTTGTAGCCATCAATCAGAGCGGCAAGCGACGCGGCGCAGGGTGTGGCTATCTTGAAACATGGCACTATGACATATATGATTTTCTGGAACTCAAGAAGAATACAGGAGATGATCGTCGTCGCTGCCACGACTTGAATACAGCCAACTGGATTCCTGACTTGTTTATGAATCAGGTCCGCAATGATGGTGCATGGTATCTCATGAGTCCAGATGAAGCACCAGAACTGCACGAATTGTGGGGTGAAGCTTTTGATCAAAAATATTGGGAGTATGTTGAAAAAGGTAAGCGTGGAGAAATGCGACTGTTTAAAGAGGTATCTGCTAAAGAGCTTTGGAAGCTCATGCTCAAGATGTTGTTTGAAACCGGTCACCCATGGGTTACATTCAAAGATCCAAGCAATCTTAGATATTCAAATCAGCATGTAGGTGTTGTGCATAGCAGCAATCTTTGCACCGAAGTTATTTTGCATAATATTCCTACTACTTTTGAACGCAATAATGACCGGCAAATTAAGGAATACGGTGAAACAGCTGTGTGTAACCTTGGATCGCTAAATGTCGGTATACATACAAAAATTGTTGACGGCAAGGTTGAAATTGACTGGCCGCTGCTTGCAGATACCATTACAACTGCAGCACGTATGCTTGACAATGTTATTGATATTAATTTCTATCCTACTCAGGAGGCTAAAATCTCTAACACCAAGCATCGTCCCGTTGGCATGGGCAGCATGGGATGGCATGATCTACTATTCGCAATGGATGTCAATTATGATAGTGATGCAGCTGTGAAGCTGGGTGATGAAATTTATGAATTCATCTCACTACATACCATCAAAGCAAGCGCACTGCTTGCTAAAGAACGTGGTGCATATTCTTCATACAAAGGATCGCTCTGGGATCAAGGCATCTTCCCCATTGATACGTACAACAAACTTGCTAGCAAGCGTGGTCACATTGACGTTGCAGCTGAGAATCTTGCAGAGTGGAAGGAAGTGAGAGAACTTGTGAAGGAAAACGGTATGCGTAATAGCAACACCATGGCAATTGCACCAACCGCAACCATCAGCAGCATTGTTGGGTGCAGTCCAACCACAGAACCGCTATACAATAACATCTATGTATACTCTACTCTCAGCGGTGATTTTACAGTTATATGTGAGCCGTTTGTCAATGACCTCAAGCAGCTTGGTCTGTGGAATCACAACATGCTCAATGAAGTGAAACGTGTGAATGGTGATGTTATGCAGCTTAATATTCCTGCAGAACACAAAGCATACTTGCAAGCAAAATACAAGACAGCATTTCAGATTGATCAGTTTCAGTTGCTAAGAGCAGCAGCAGCTCGCGGCAAATGGATTGATCAGGCCATGTCTGTGAATTTGTTCAACGATAAAACAAGTCTCAAATACCTCAATGATGTATATATGCTTGCTTGGGAGCTGGGGCTCAAGACTACTTATTACTTGAGAAACCGTGGTGCAAGTGACATTGAGAAGGCATCTGTAACAACCTCTAAAGCTGTTGTGCCAATCGTTAGCTCCATTGGAGACGACGCAGGCACCATCAAGGCATGCATGATCGATAACCCAGATTGCAGTAGCTGTCAGTAATAGAACTCAATCAAGCGCTGGATCTTTATTCACTCTTTCGTGAAATATTTGAGTCCAGCGCTTGACCATTTTTCGCTTGATTGCTTCAGGGTAATCTTCCCACAGCCTTTCAACTCTCAATTCATCAATGCATGCATTGATGAAGCGTGGGAGAAATTTAGGTGATGAGAAGTACCTTGCAAAAATAGGGTTGCCAATAATGCTTGCAGCTGCTTCTGTTATGCGGCTATTAATTTCTTGATCTGAAAACGTATAGTTTATATCTCGCTGTTGCTGTGCAGTAAGTTTTTCTCCTGTCTCATGTTTCCGTATTTGCTCTGCACGCTTATGCACAAAAGGATTATAAAAGTGCTGTATTTCATGAGTAAATATTTTTGCAAAGATGTTGGTTGTAATTAAATCCATTACAATGTTAAGGAAAATATTCATTGTAATACGGTCATCAAAAGCATAAGCATTCTTTCCAACTTTTTTGATGTATGGTTTTAACACATCATAATCACTTATTTGGTGCTTATATAGTTGAATAATATTTGCAACATTTATGCCCATGGATCCATCGACTACTAATTTGCGGCGGCGTTTGTGACCTGCCGGTGTAACTACAGTGGTACGCTTGTCCTGATGCATATTTATCATGTAAGCCTGTGAATCATCTTTTCTAGATAATGCAGCTTTATAAAAGGTAACTATTATATCTGGTGTTCCATGCACAATAGTTACTAAACTATTACCCGCAACTTCATCTGAAGGAGCCGGTGGATTTTTAAGAAGGTTACGATACAGTTGTTCACTGAACTTTAACGCATCATTATAATAATTTTCAAATAACATTCGCATCCTTTTATATTTATGTTACTACACAGACATTGGCTTGAAACTGAATTGACATCAGATGAACTTAGCATGCTTATATACATTGCACAACAAAATTGTGAGATGAATGTAGATATAGTTATTTTGCAGGGTTTCAGATTACCTCGTTTAATTAAAAAACTGCAGCAATGTGAAGCACAGGTAAATGAAGAAGGTAAGGAAATTTATCAAAGTTTGAGGAAAAAACTTCTTGACTTTACAAATTTGCAATTACTATAAACACATAAATACACAACAATATGCATAAGAAAACAGGCGAAATTTTTGGTAAGAATACAGAGGGCGTCAATCAAATTTTGCCGCATGTTAATAAATGGGCTTGGGAGTTGTATCGCAAAGGTAAAAATAATCATTGGAATCCAGAAGATGTTCCAATGACTAGAGATATTCTCAATTGGAATAGTGGTACTATTACTGATGCAGAAAAGACTGTGATTAAGCGCTGCTTGGGCTTTTTTGCTGGATCTGAATCTCTAGTTGGTAATAACCTAGTCACCTTGTTCAAACACATTACAGATCCTGAATGTCGCCAATACATGGCGCGGCAGATTTGGGAAGAATGTTTGCACAATGATACTGTTGTTTACATCTGTGATTCGCTCAAACTTGACCTCAATGAAGTGTATGAAGCACACAACAACATTCCTAGCATTAAAGCTAAAGATGACTTTTTGATGCGCGTAACTAAGACTATCAACAAAGATATTGATGCAAGTACAGTTGAAGGGCGACGAGCAATCACCAAGGCTGCATTTTTATACTGGGTTGTATGTGAAGGTACTTTCTTTTTTAGCGGTTTTGCCATGATGCTAGCCATTAAAAATAAAATTCCCGGCATTGGAGAGCAGATTGAATATACCTTACGTGATGAATCATTACACATTGCTTTTGGTGCATCGCTCATTACTAAGATTAAAGAGCAATATCCAGATGTATGGAATGAAGAATTTGAAAAAGACCTGACTGAATGTCTGGCAGAAGCTGTGATACTTGAAACAAAGTATGCACAAGATGTCTTGCCTCCCGGAATTATAGGGCTCAGCCCCACCATGTTTATTGATTATATGCAATACATTGGCAATCGCCGACTTGAGAGTGTGGGCATGAAGTTTAGATTTGAAAACGATAAAAATCCTTTTGACTTCTTATCCGAAGTGCAAGATTTACTTAAAGCAAAGAATTTCTTTGAAACTCGTGTAACTGAGTATCAATCTGCAGGAGCTTTAGCCGATGATTTCTAAATATATATGAATCAAAAACTCATTAGCAAATGGACTGCCTATCTGGAGAAATTAAAGGACCAGAAAACACACAGCACCATTATGGAAGAAACAGATGTAATATTTGAAGGCATTTTGGATGCAAATGTTAATATAATTAAACAATTTATAATAGATTTAAAAACAAATGAGTGACTTTATTAAAGAATTTCTAGTACATCATGGTAATACTGTCTGGTTCTATGCTGATATTGATACAGAAACATGTTTGCATTTAAATGCAACACTGAAAAAAATTGATCAAGAAATTGCAAATCAATCTGATCCGATCATCCACCTGCACATTAATTCTTTTGGTGGATCAGTAGTTGCTGCATTAGCGACCATTGATACAATTCTTACACTCAAAAGCAAAGTATATACATATGTGGACGGCGGTGCAGCAAGTGCTGCAACTCTTATTTCATGTGTTGGTACCCGCCGATTCATAGGCAAATATTCTTGCATGCTTATTCATCAGGTGAGAAGTGAGAGCAGTGGCAAGCTAGATGAAATGGAAGACGAAATCAAGAATACCAGACAGTTCATGGGAATCATCAAATTAATTTACAAAAAGTATTCAAAACTCACAACAAAAAGAATGGAAGAGCTTCTCAAATCTGATTTGTGGATTGATTCTACTCTATGCTTGGAATATGGGTTGGTCGACGAAATTCTCTGATTCAGGCATTGCGACTTCAGTAATTTCTTTTTTACCATTTGTAACAACGCCAGCTACAGCTGGCGTTGTCCCTTTGTTCATTTGCATCGCAGATCTTCTCAGACTAATGTTGTTATCAACTAGATTGAGCGGAAGATTTCTAAAATTGTGTGAATGTGGAACTGTGATGATGCTATCCGGATCGTTAAACAAACCCGCTGCAGGTACACATGAATATACCGGCAACCATGTATTAACGACAAACACAAACCCAATTACCTTTGGAATTATGTTGTCTGGTCTGCCATACACTTCAATTAACTCTGTCTCTTGAATTTCAGCAGGAGCAGTCACATGATTGACATACAGTTCACCTTCTACATACGTGCCACCGCCAATAACTACATTATTTTTAACACCAAGGCTGCAATCAATGCCTACTTGCTTGTTTTGTGTCTGACTTAGCGTAATTACATCTGCAGTAACATTGAACCTGCCACCAGATGTAATTTTAACATCTCCAGAAGAACTAACGATAATTTCATTGGATCCAGATACTACCACTTGTGATCCAGCAATGTCGAAAGTTCCTGTTGTGCGGAGGCCGATGCCACCACTGCCAGCTGTACAGTAAAAGCCATTGCAAATAGTCAAAGTATAATTGCCGCACGGATATTTACCGTCATTAGCAACACGCTCCACAAGTGGGCTTGGCTTTTGAGACGCAAATACTGTTTCAGAACAAATAAGCATTTCATTAAATTCCATGCGACCTACAGGATCAACACGAACACTTGGTGAATCATTAAAAGCAGCACCTACTATTTCATATTTATGACGTATGATTTGTGTATTATCATCACCACCGTTGCCAAATTTTTTCTCATACTGCAGCATTCGCTCTGATTGAGCTGTTTCTAAATCTTTCAAGTTATTATATTCAGTATCCGGTGCCCATTCCCCATCTTGTGTTGAAGAGGAAAGTTCAGCATCTGTACCAGAAAAATTATTTGAACCGCTTTCTCCTGCAGCAATTAAAAATTCTTCTGGAGGAATAGTTGCTGGTTGCGCAAAAGATGAAGGCTCTGATACTTGCTTCACTGCTGTTTCGAGTGTACTAGCTTGGTTACCAGTTAAATCACTTGCTTTGGGCATCTCAACGTATATTTCGTTTGGTATAGGTGCCGATGTAACTGCAACTGGTGTTTGAGCAAGAATTGGATTGTCAGCAAAAGTTCCTTCTTGGGTCTGACTGATGCTGCCTGCAGGTGGTAGCAGAGACGATACTAATGGTGCACCGGCGCTACGTTTGATAGCAAATCTCGCTCTTGTATCTGCAATGGGTCTATTGAGTTCAACCCATTGTTGATAAGCATTAATATTTTTCCAGTCACCAATGCGGCACCATCTAGTTTCGTCTACACCAATATTATATACTTTTCTTACATGAACATTTTTTGAATTTTCAACGGTCTCAAATTGAGATTTAAGTATTAATTTTTGATCGTTGCCAGTGCATAAAGTTGTATAAGCAAGTTTATGCATTTGTATAAATGAGCCGCTCGGATGAGTTAATTTTAATGATTCATTATTATCTGTATCAACTACTTCAATGGTGCCTCCTTTTGAATTGAGTACCATTTTGCCTTTTTTATACTTCTGTGGATCATTACTTCCGGAGTTTTCATAAGCTCCAGGGTAATTGATGCCTGCATTTGGGATATCAGTATTGACCATCTCATTGATTTTTTGCCAGTCATTTTTATCATAACTATAAGCAAAATAAATGGGTGTCTCAATGCTACCATTCTCAAAAAATATCCACACGCTTGCACCTACATCAGGCACAGCAAATAAACCTTTGGTACAGTTGCTATATGTTGATGGCTTGAATTGAAATGCATATGGATTTGATTCAGGCATCATATCGTCAGTAAATGCACCAAAGCCATCTTTGAGTTGTCCAGTTGGGGTTTCGTATAAAAACCCAGGCTTCTCACCAATGCCATCCACATTAAGAGATCCACCCGCGCCAGGAAGTTTATTGGTGCTACTGTCACTAATTGTTGCGATATCATCTTTTGCTGAATACACTCCAGAAGAGCCGCTGCCCACAAGTGATGCAGCTTGTTCAGCCCATGGAATAATTTTTTTTGCATATTTTTCAATTGAACTGAGAGATGCCTTGTCTTTATAAATGTTAGAGCCAGCGGGAAATCTAAAGCTCTTATCTACATCACTTGATTCACCATACCACTCTTTAATCTGAGGTGCAAGTGCGGGTATATATACCTTGACACGTCCACGACGCTCCGGGTCATTGTTTTGAATAACTATGCCTCGATAAAATCCAAGATGCTTTGTTCCATATATATTTGTCTCCAGCACCATTTGTTTAATGTTTGTTGACTCCTCACTTGGGAGTAACTGATCGTTTGTATTCATAGATAATTTTGTAAATTCATCTGCATTTTTGCTTTGTCAAAAAATTGTAGATTTTTATTAACATAGTTATTAAGAGTTCCTGAATTTCCACCCACAGCATCGTATAAGCTATTGTTAAATTGTGTCAGCTGCTGTGCAGGTTTTTGCAGCGTTTTTTGTAAATTAGTTGCAGATACAAGAATACAGGAAAGCATATTTGCACCTGCAAAAGTACAATTTTCAGTATTTTTGATGTAACTTATTGTGTCAATTACTTTTTTACGCAGTGCTGCAACGGTGAGAAAAATTGCTTTGAAAGTATTAATTATGCTGAGAATATCTCTGTATAATTGCTGAAGCGTCTGTGATATTAAATTTCCGATGAGTGCTATTTCATTCTGAACAATGGTATTAATAATATTTGCTGCAGCGCCTAAAACAGCAGCACCAAAAGATTTTAAACCTCCACCTTTAAATAAAGAACCAATCAATGATGGTATACACATGATGCCTTTTGCAACTTTGGTAAGTTGATCAAAAGTACTTGTAGCATTGTTAAGAAAACTGCCTATTTTTGGTAGCATATGTATATATTTAAGTTGTGTAATAGCGTTCAAATACAAAAGAAAAATTACAACATCTAGCATGCGTTTTATGTAGATTTCTTGTTAATATAGACTATCATACCACATGAAAATCAAAGTAGCCCACGAGGCACCCATTAGCATCATGAAAGAAGTTGATGATTTAACAGACTATTCATATGCGTTAGTTCATTTATTTGAGACACACCCGCAGTATTACGAATACTTTTTTTATGCTCGTCAGCAAGGCAGAGATGTACTGCTTGATAATAGTATTTTTGAGTTGGGTGAAGCATTTGAATCGGAAAAATATGCTGAATGGATTAAAAAACTACAACCAACATATTATGTTCTTCCTGATGTACTAGAAGATGGCTATAAAACTATTGAGAACTTCATTAAGTTTGCATCTACATATGATGATCTGCCGGGCATGAGAATTGGAACAATTCAAGGTAAAACTTATGGTGAGATTGTTGATTGCTATAAGTTTATGTCGGATAATGCTAATATGATTGCCATTAGCTTTGATATGTCTTATTATCAATTCACTGGGCTGGGTAATACTAAACTTGAACTTCAATGCAATGGCAGAATTTCACTCATTGATGATTTGATTCACGATGGTATCTGGAATCATAACAAACCACATCACTTGCTGGGGTGTTCGCTTGCTCGTGAATTTTCTAATTATACCCGCAAAGGCGTAGGCAACATCTACTCTGTAGACACAAGCAATCCTGTCGTGTGTGGTATCAAGGGATATGCATACAACGGAGAATTTGGTTTAGAGATTAAACCGTCACAGAAACTTGTTGAAATGATTGATGCAGAGGTTACAGATGAACAAATGAGAAAGATCAAATACAACATTAAAAACTTCAAACACATTATTGCAGGATGAAAGAAAATAAACAAAAAACAAAGCGTTGTTGGATAGCAATGTTCTCGCAGACGGGTAGTGAGCTGCATGCAGTATGCTCAGAGCTTGGCATTTGGCCAGATGCAGTCATTACAAATGCTGAAGAAGTGGATATAAGCAAGTGGGGTAATACCAATTTAATTTGGTTATCTTATAAAGATATTATCAACAGCAAAACATATAAATCGTTATTCAATGCTTTTTCACCGTATGAAGATCCAGTTGTTACTTTGCATGGGTGGCTAAAAATTGTACCTGGTGATGTTTGTGAACAGCACCAGATCTTCAATGGACACCCAGGAGATATTGTAAAGTTTCCTCAACTCAAAGGTAAAGATCCTCAGCAAAAAGCATATGATCTGAAGATGCCTATGAGTGGATGTGTTATTCATAGAGTCACATCTGAAATTGATGGTGGTCCCATTGCATCATATGACAAAGTAACAATTGCTCATTGCAAAAATGCTGATGAAGTGATTAATACTCTCAAAAAAACTTCTATTGAACAGTGGAAGAAATTCATTAACACAATATTGTAACAACATGGTAATATCATTCACAGGAGCAGGTAGCACTGGTAAATCATCTCTTCTTAAATTGTGCAAGCAAGAATTTGGTGATAATTTTACATATGTAGAAGAGGTTACTCGTCTTGTCAAGAGACAGTATAATGTACCCATCAACGAGCAGGCAGGTGATATGACTCAATTGCTAATACTCAATCAACATCTTGCCAATTCGTTCATTAAAGGTGATGTTATTATGGATAGATGCATCGTTGATGGGTTAATATATACGCACTGGCTTTATAAACATGGAAAAGTAAGCACGTGGGTGCATGAGTATGCATGGCATTTAGTTAGTTTGCTTATTAACAAAGTGGATATCTTTTTCTATTGTTCAGCAGATTTTGACTTGGTTGATGATGGTGAAAGATCAACCAGCATTGATTTTAGAAATGATATTGCACAGCGGATTGATTCTTATTTAAATAATTATTGCAAACCAGAACAAATTGTTAAATTAGCTGGTAGCATTGAACAGCGCATGCACACAATCAAAGAAACACTCAAACAATATGGCACAAACCCAACTCGATAACAGCAACATTAGCGTACATCTCGGCAAGACCTCGGAGTACAAGTCTCAGTATGATGCATCTCTTCTTGTAAGAGAGCCTCGTAGCAACAACCGCAAGCATCTAGATATTTCAGATGATAACATACCTTTCTATGGTAATGATACATGGAATGCTTATGAGATATCTGCACTCACACACAAAGGATTGCCTGTTACAGGCATCGGAAAGATTGTGTACCCTTGCTCTAGTAAGTATATTGTTGAATCTAAATCCATCAAATTGTATTTCAATTCATTCAACATGACCAAATTGGCTGAAACAGCAGATGAAGTCCGCGACGCCATTGCAGCACATGCATCACGTGATTTGAGTCAGTTGTTAGAGACTGACGTTCAAGTCAAGGTTTTCAGCAATTATGAAGCAATTTGTGAGCAAACATCTGTAATAGATGAGTACATGCTCGAAGAGTATGAGACTCTTGAAAATATTTATGATGATGATGGTGAGGTGACTGTGTATCAAGAGACACCCGACCTACTTGAAGTCATTGATCATGCAAAGCATCGTGGTTTCAACCGTAACACATACAAGTATCATAGTGCATTACTCAAAAGTAATTGTCGTGTAACTTCGCAGCCAGATTTTGGTGATATTTTGATTCATTACAACGGTAGCAAGACTGTGACTCCTGAATCACTGCTGCGCTACATCATTTCTTTCCGTGATGAGTGCCACTTTCATGAGGAGATTTGTGAGACCATTTACAAGCGTTTGCATGATGTGCTGCAGCCAGATGCATTGTCAGTCATTTGTTTGTATGCTCGTCGCGGCGGCATTGATATCAATCCGGAACGTGTTTCATGTGAGACACTACTGCACGGTTCGTTGAGTAATATTGAATATTGCCATATTAAAACAACAAAACAATAATTTGTTGCTTGTAACAGCAACAATGGTGGACGCCCCTACCCGAGCAGCACAAAGCTGCTCGGGTTTTTTATGTTGATTATTTTGCAAAAAGCATATAACATGTCTATATATGAAATATAATTATTCACTCGGTCTGTGCTGCATTTCTCTTAAATGTAAAGAGCAAGGCATTAAGTTTCAAACTATGACCTACACGCGGTTTGCTAAACTGCCGCGCAAACAAGCAGAATCAATTCTTGCACTGCGTATCATCAACAACTTTAAAGCTGTTGCTAAAATTGTACACATGTGCAAGGACATGGGCATTGAGCGATATCGCATACCTTCAGATCTTGTACCAGTTGTCAACCACCCTCTTGTCAACATGACACTACTCGACTTTGATGATGCAGATAAAATCTTCGATGCCATTGATGAAGCTAAGCAGGCCATTATTGATACTAACATTCGAACCAGTGCGCATCCTTCTGAATTCATCTCCCTAACAAGTGAAGATGACGGTGTTGTTGCAAACTCTATTAGAGACCTAGAGCAACATGGTGAGATCTTTGATCTCCTTGGGTTGCCCCGGGGATACGAGTCTCCTCTTAATATTCACATTCGACAACAAGGCGACGTGGAGAAACTGGGGCAAACGTTTCGTCGCAATCTATCCAAATGTTCCGACTCTGTACGCAAGCGGTTAGTTGTTGAAGTGAATGACAACAAGCAAGGTCAATGGACTATTCAAGAGCTTTACAATCAATTGTACAAGACTGAACAAATTCCGGTAACATATGATAACTTGCATCATGAAATGATCGGAGATGCCATGAGTCATCAAGAAGCATTTGATGTAGCATATAGCACATGGCCTTGTCGTCCTGTATTTCACTACAGTGAAGGAATTGATGGTACTCGCAAGCATGCAGACTATGCTAATCTGTTGCCTCAAGATTTCGGTATGCCTGTTGATTACGAAGTAGAACTCAAAATGAAAGATTTAGCCATTGAAAAAATGCTTTTAAAAATGCGCGCAGCAGCATAAATAAAAGCATTATGCCAGCAAAATCAGAAAAACAACGCAAATTCTTCGGTGCCGTTATGGGTGCTAAAAAAAGCAAAGGCAAAGCAAAAGGTGCTGCAGCCAAAGTAGCTAAAAAAATGCCCAAAAAAGAAATCAAGAAATTTCTAAAAAAAGAATCTGCATTTGCCAATGAATTAAATGCTTTAGTTGAACGTGCACAGCCAGGAAATGTTTTTGATTTTGCATATCAACATGTGATGTCATTATATCTTGAAAAACTTGATGATGTTGGTGAAGAGGATGATGATATCAATAATGATGGCAAAAAAGATAAAACAGATGAATTTCTCAAAAATCGTCGCAAAAAAATAAACAAAGCTATTCACGGAAAAGAAGAAGCAGAAGAGCACATGCATTGCAAATATGCTGAAGAAGGCTGCGATTGCAGTGAGTGTAAAGAATGCAAAGCAAATCAAGACTGTGAATAATCATGGAAATCTTTGCTGAAATATTTACATACGTGCTTGAAGAAAAAGTTAAAAAGCCCAAGCATGATGCATGTTATCGCAAAGCCAAGAGCAAATACAAAGTATTTCCAAGTGCATATGCAAGTGGATACATTGCAAAATGTCGCAAACGTGGAGGCAAATTAAAATGATTAAATCTTACAAAAGAATTGAACCATATAGACTAGGAGATAAGAATTATAAAGTAAAGCGAACCTATGATGGCCGCTTTGCTGTCTATGATTCTACAAAAAAAGATTATATAGTTGCAACATTTGATGCAGACGAAGAATCTGAAGCTTATGAATCAGCAGAAAATCGCAACAAAGAAAATGATGCGAATTTTGTGCAGCACTTAAAATATATAGCTGATTTAAAAAAGCAAGCTCATAGCTTCACACCTGAATCGTTTTTTCGGTATATGGATGGTTTGATTGTAGAAAACATGAAGACATTCATGCGTTAATGAGTGCACTGAAAATAATATTAAAAAGAATTAACCTGCAACAGCAACAATGCATAAATGCCTTGCATAGCGAATAAATAAATGTATGCCAGCTTTTAATTTTGAACTCCGCGATGCAACTGCATATAATCCACAGCCACTTAATGCAACCCTTTCTGCATCTAATGGTACCATTGTCGTAAATTCTTTTGGAACCATTAATGGTAAACGAGTTGTAGCGGTTTTATACAATAGTAATTTCACCAATGCAGATACCACCAAGGTGACACTTTCTGCAGCATATGGCTTGAGCATTACTGTAAACAGGAGTTTCCAAGGTCAAACCATTGCTCTCGAATTCCCTGATCGTACAAGTTCCCTCGTGACTGTAACAACTGCATTTGGAGTATCCAAAGTTCAGAATGTATCAGCAGCAAATACGGATAATATAAGCCCCAACACACGTAGATTGTGGGCACTTGAAATGCATTAAGCATCAAATAGTCAATCAAAAAAAAAATAAACCCACCATAAGGCGGGTTTATTTTTTACCAATTCTTACATGAAAAATATCTTGCAGTTCCTGGCTTAGCACTTGAACATTTGTGACGCGCTCTAAATGACTTACGCTTCTTAGGATTAGATTTTTTGATTCTCAGATTGGGATCACCATAATGAATGCGCTTAAGCTTACCACCAACACGCGCACAGCGCATGTATTTTTTATCATCTCTAGTTGATGATTGTTGCCCTGTTACCTTGGTGCAGCGTACACCTTTTTTCGCTTCGAGTAACAGCTGTTCAAATATAATGTTAAACTGACTAATCATGTTTATATTTATACAAAAAGGAGCGCTGGAGTAGCAATCCTCCAGCGCCAATATGATTTTTTGCTTCAATCAGAAGTACACGATCCTTTTCGTAAGTATAAAGCTATCTAACATAAACAAATAGCCATTCAGCATTTTGCTTAGCTTTATTAGTAAAGTGTGAAAATGTCTTGCCTAATTTTGTTGTTTGAATTAATCTGTATCCCTGCAGCTCAAATGCAGATTGCACATGGTGCTTGTAGGTGCTGTTTATAACTACGCCCCAAATATTTGCAACGCTATTACCAATCATGCAGTTAATAAATTCTTGATAATCATTTGTATCCCTAAACTTTTTTTTACTATATTGTTCAATATTATAGTATGGCGGACATGTGAAGCATGCGTCATTTTTTGTATAAATTTTTGTGCAGTCGTTATTGGAAACAGAGTGATGCGCATTACAAAAATTAATAATTTTTTCAGCACCAATACATGATGCTTCCCATGCATCATTGTAATGATAGTTAATATTTAGTGCACCAAGTATTCTGTGACCCCACCCACCACAGGGATCATAAACATCTTTTATATTGTATTGCTGTATAAATTTACGCAACCATAATGGAGAGAAATGCGAAAAACCGCTACAAATACCAGATATCTTAAACCCTCGAAGTATTTCAGCATTGGTAAATTCGTTTTTGTTTAAATATTTTTTTCTATTAGCAATTAATTTATCTCTAATTTCTAGATGTTGCCATAGCCGGCGCTCATTATGATAAAAATGTGGCTGAAAGTTTAAAACAATTTTATTGTTACGAGGAGTTGCGTCATAAGTTCCATCAGATATTTTATACATATTTAATTCCCGCTGAAGCTGCTGTTCTGTATAACACAATGCCAGACAATCATCATTGCTTCTATCATTTGAAATCCACCTGTATATAGTAGCAGCAGAAATAATACCCTGCATTAAATCAATGATTGCTTGCTTAGGCATTGTTTTGGCCATGAGCATAACTTGCTGCTTTAATTCAGTTAATTTGATCATGTAATGTGTTTGATATTTTTGTATCTGTTTCTTGAAATTTAGCGTTTTTGGTTAAATTTTCTATTTCCCATAGAGGCTGGTAATTAGAGAAATGGCATATATCTTTGAGATGTTCTGGTGTAAGTTGTTGCAAGCAACAGAGCGGTTTAATGTGATCTAGATGCCAGCATTGCTCTCCTCTGCCATGATTGTCCCAGGTCATTCCTGGTCTAAATTGTTTTTCAATGTGTTGTTTGAACTCTTCAATTGTACAGCCTAAATATACAATTGATGGATGATGTTTGGAGCAATTAGCATATTTGATGGCCTGTCTAATATGTTCTCTAATGTTGCATTTCATTTTATGCAATGGATCGGTGTTGTATTTTTCGCGTAAATGTGGTTTACTTTCAACATAGTGCTTTTGTGCTCTTTGTTTGTATTGCTCCTTGTTATCTAACCGGTGCTGCTTAATGCGAATACTATTTTGTTCTTTTTTATTTGTGCTTAAACTTTTATACCACTGTTTCCAGTATCTAGCTGTATCGCCTGATTCAGCTCGCATTTTTCTATACTCTCTTTTGCGATCATTGACATCAACATCCTGCTTTGTTTTTTTGTAACTCTCATTGGACATCTTTTTGATCTTGTTGCGTAGCTCTGGATTTATCCAATATTTTACAGTTTCAGGCCACACGTTAAATTTTGCTTTTACAGACCATATACCGTGCATATTTGCATATTCAATTATTTCTTTCTTTTGCTCTTCGGTCCACGTTTTGTTCTTTCTAAATTGCAACGACATGTTTTTATTTATATGAAAGTCTTATTTTTGCAAGATAATTTTTTTGGCGTTTATGTATAAAAAAAGCGCTGGAGTAGCAATCCTCCAGCGCCGATTAATGCTTTGTTCCTTCAATTAGAAGTAGACTGTCTGTGTCGCAGGTGTGAATGCCACACCAAGACCCTGAACAATGATTACGTGATAGTACAGATTAGCACCGAAGATGTTATCAACAACGCCATAACGTGTAAGCAAGCCTACACGTGGAGCGAAGTCGTTTGGACCAATGGTACGTTGTATCATAACAGGAATGTACGGACAATAGATAATGCCAGTGTCATAAAATTCGCTGCCTTTGTAACCAAGTAGTGCATACTCAACGCCTGCGGTTTGACCGGTATAACCGTTGTCACCATAGACATTGCTGTTTTGCACTTCAGTACGAGTGTCGCGGTACACATTGAATCTTCCACCAAGGTTTCCTACCTTAGCAACCCCAGTTGCCTGGGTGTTAACGTTGCCTTGGACAGGTGCCCACTGAAACTCAGGAAGCATTTCAAGGATTGCACACACACGAGGTGTTGCAACGATGAAATTAGCCGAACCGCGACGATTACGTACTGCGATGCGATTTGCTTCGATGATGAGTCTCTGGTAGAAGTCACGGTTGCGCTCTACCATCCAGCGACCATCTGCTGAAGCTGGGCTCCAGACAGAATAGCCAACGCCGTATGGCTGACTGAGTGCGGTTTGGACCATTCGGATAATCATTTCACGGTCGATTTCAGCCTGGATTTCATATGCCATAGCATTTGTAATCTCAGCATCAATATCGATACCGTTCATGTTCTTCAGATCCTGTTCCAACTCAACAGACCAACGAGCGCCCAGACGGCGAGTACCGGCTTCAACTGCTGTCTTTTCAAAACTAACTTCGACTGTTGGGATGTTGCTATTGATTTCGAAATTCTTCAAAATCTCTGCGACACCACGGTCTTGGTTAGCGAAAGTCCAGTAGCTATTACCGGAGAGTACAGTTGCGGAAGTACCGGTGAAGCGGGTGTCAATGAACTGGTATCCCATTTCATTTTGTCCGTTGCCGGTTCCGTAACTAACTCCTTGCTGACTATGCGTGCCTGATGTACCTTGTGTAGATCCGTCAATGCTGTTTGCGTTACCAAGTGTGTTTGTACCATACTTGTAGCGAAGAGCAAAGGCGAGTCCGACAGGGCCGCTCATTGGCTGCACACCGCATATCTCGTTACTGATAAGTTCAGGGAACGTACGACGAATCATCGGAATCAAAATCTTTGGAAGACGAGCATCATTTGTAGCATAGCTGTCGGAAGAGGAAATTCCGGTAGGAGGGGAGTATTGACCACCCGCTGCACTACCAAAAGAACCGCCTTGACCGCCAACGTTTGCTTCGCTTAAGCACCATGCTTCTTGGTTTTCCAAGAGCATTGCGGTGTTTAAACGAGTATGTTCGTTTTCGATGGCTGCGACGTTCTTGGAGGTGTAATCCAATACTGGACCCCACTTTTCAAGAAGCACCTTAGCGCGATTTTGATCGATATAAGCCTGTGTAGGTTTGATTCTATTCATAGATATTCCTTTTTTCTTATTCTCGATCTCAGGTATTTTTGTACCTCATTTTTGTGATTCCACTAGTACTATATTAGTACTTGGAAAGTTCTTGGAGATACGGGCTGCATGTCTGTGATGTGAATTGTGAGGACTCCTCAACAATTCTACTGTCAGCAGGGGCATCATCTGTTGCGACGATGTCATGCATTGCCTGTTCTCTGAGAAAGTCAACTTGGTCACGCTCGGTCCTGTCAAACAGGCCGATGGTGTAATCGATGTTTTCTGCAATGAAAGTTGCAGACTTGCCATCAAGAACACGCTTGACATATTCACGCTTTTTAATTGGAAGAGTAGATGTCTTCTCCATAAGGATCAGATCTGCTTGTGATTTAACAAGCTTTTCTTCCAACAACCGAGCGCGGCGTTGTACTTTCTCAAGCTCTGTATGAGCTTCATTAATTTGGTTTTTGCCATCAATCACTGCTGTTCTTATCGACTCGCCCATGAGAGCGGAATCAATGGCAAGATGTTGGCGAAGATTTTCTAAAACATGCTGAGCTTTACGCTCAATCACTGCTTTGTTTATGAATTCTTGTGGAATTGCTTGTTCCAAATATACTTCAAGATATCTGCTCATTGATTTAACGAGGCTTTTCTTGAACTGTGCTGCTTCATTTGCAAGGGCTGTTTTGTACTTTTTAACAACTCTGTTGAGCTTAACAGCATTATTTGTATCAATTGCTTCTGCAAGTTTAAGAAGCTTGCCAGTATGATTTCCATCAATTGTCTCAAGAAGCGATTGTAGCTTATCTGCATATTCTGCATCCTGACTCACAAGCGCTGCTTCAATATTTAGAGTAGACTTTTCGTCTACCGCCTTATCGAAAGCTTCTTGGACTGCTACTAAGGATTCCTCTGAAAGAATGCCTTCGGTGGCTTCTTTAATTATGTCTACGAAGTTGTTGTTGGTATTTCCCATATCAGAAAAGCGTTGTGGTTTTTACGGCAGAGGCAATCTTATGCTTAACATTGGCTTCGACGATTGCTTGTATATATTTAGTTGCGCTGTGGTAATTTTTATTATTTACCGCACTGATAAATTTAATTATTTGCTGTTTATTACGCATACGAATGTATTTATTTAATCAGGTTAATGAATTTAATGATGTGTTCACGCAAAAATACATCTAAATTTTTCTTCGGTAAACGTGAGATGTTTCGCTCAAAACTATCATAGGATTCTTGATACTTGCCATCAGTTGCAACTACCCACTGCTTGCTTTCGAGTATACCATTAACAAACGCTTTTGGATATGAAGGATCAGCAACGCAATCAATTGCCACCAATCGCATTTCTTTAACAACGGAGGTACCATTGCTTTCAGAAACCAATTGACCAAGAGCTCTTGAGCTCATGCCAACTTTCACACCATCATTGATGAGGGCTCTGACAATTAGACCACATGGTGTTGAAAGAACTTTGCTCTTGCCATAAAATACATTGCCCTCCTGCCATAAATCAGTAACAATGTGACATGCACGTTCCAAATCTACATCAGCGGTAGTTGGATGATTGAGCTCTCCCATTGCACGTCCCGTTTTAATCATTTCAGATGTATATCGTGTAACTTCACGAGTCATCTCCTCCAATGGGTATAGCCGCTTGTTTCTATTTACACCATTTGCCATCATATATGGACCTTTGATAAAAAGAGTTGCAGGTGCATTACGATCCTTTTCTTCAAGAATGTATTCAAACTCTTCCTGTGGAGCTGGTTTTTCTACTAGCAATTTAAACGCCATATTCGTATTTATATTAGTAAGCATAAATTATACGCTTTATATCATACATCATAGACTTTTTATGCTTGAAACATAACATACTAGCACTACCCAACCATAAAACAGACAGGTTCTACTGCACCCATGCCTGGAGCCGAGCCGCTAAACAGCTGTTCTTCGAGGCGTTTCTTTTCTTCAATGCCTTGTGTCATCATATCAGATGAAAAGACCTGACCACCAAACAGCGGCAGCTGCCCATATTTACCTCTTACATATCCTACTGAAATTTTAGTAAGAGCAAGTGCGTATTCGTATACCCAAAACTCCTTGATTAAATCACGCAGCGGTCTTTCAACATATGCTGAAATTACACCATAGAATCTGCTATTTGCAGTCGGCTGAGGATACATTACCATGTACTGAGTGCGGTCATCAAATTTCATCTCACGCTTAGTTGCGAGCATTTTTTCTCTCACATCAAGCCAATTTTTCAGCGTGTACCAAGACACAAGATCAAAGCCATAATTGCCCATGGCATATGAAAAGTAGGTTTGTTGAGCAAGAGTTTGCTCAATGGTAAATAAAGTATTAATGCCTGTGGTACTACCTTCCTCAAAATCTGTAACAGACATTACTTTGCGGTAATCCATAACATCATAATCAAACATGTTATTATATTGCTCTACTGCTGTAGTGGTACACTCACCTTGTATAGTAAGCTTATTATTGGTGCGCTGTGTTTGCTTAAAGGCACCTGTGAGAGAGATGTTGAGAGTTGCTTTAAATGATGTTAAGATATTTGTACGGGTAAGCTCATCAAGTAATTGAAACTCAAAGAGACCAGATTCAGTAAAGTGTGCAGATAGATTTGGAATTTGAGCAAAATAAGATACCGGTACTGCGCTTATACAAACATATTCTGCTGGAGGGGGCTCTATATATGGTGATGTTGATCTTGAAGTGGTCTGTGCTTCAAGTTTACGATCGATTGTTAAATTAGAATTTGATAAGGTGTAAAGTAAATCTAATCTTATGCCTTTATTCTTTTCATATAAATTTGAATCAAAGATCAAATACTCTTGCGTGTATCCTGCATATCTTGTAAAAAGTTCACATGCAATGCTTATGTTTTCAAAAATTTGATCTTGATGCACTTCAATAGTAATTAATGGTGCACCCAATGCACGTACAATTCTGTCTGAAAGTCTACAAAATGAATCGATCCGACTATTGAGGTTGGTAGACTGGAACGCAGAAATTGGTGTAATTGTGCAAGTATTAGCCATAGATATGTACATGAAAAAACATGTCACACATATTTAGGCTCTGATAAGTATCGGAAGCATCATATTCACAAACATGAGAAAAATATTAATACTCAAATTTTGTGCCTCTGCAGAACTATAGGCTATTCACCTGCTTCAGGTGGTGCTGCTGCTGCTTCTGGTGGCGCTTCAACTTCTGGCGGTGCCTCTACAGCTGCAGGCCCGCCTGCAAATTCAGGTGGAATACCTGCTGGGCCTGCACCACCTGCAGGGGGAGCACCCCCAGTCTCGCCACCCGCACCACCATCGCCACCCGCACCACCACCCATCATAAGCTTCCAATATGGACCGGAGTTAGAGATCTGATTAAGCTCCCATTCCAATTCTTTATCTGCGCGTAGATACTCTCTGTTAGCTTTGATATCAATGTCACTCCAGCTGAGTAATTTTTTCTGTAAATATGTTTGAGAAATCGTTGCATTTGAAGCAAGGTTATTAAAGTTGCTCACTTTAATTTCCAATCGCTGACTTTGGCGTAGCTCATAATAATTAGTAGGCGGATTAAATTCTACATCCAAATAATAATCTTTGAGATTCCATTTATCCCACAGCCCCTTGAGGTGCAGATGAGTAAAGAAACCTCTTTTAAGACCCGTAGCAAACAACTGCTGCATTCTAATGACAAATCTTGCGAATTTTAATTCTTCACGCAAAATTGAGCTGTCAGCAGAAATTTGTGATTGTGGATCAAGTCTATTGACTGGTACTTTGAGTGCTTCGTATAGTTTTTTGACAAAATACATCAAGTCTGTCAATTCACCAAGATTCTGACCACCAGGCAATTGTGTTACATTTGTACCTTCAGATCCAGCTCTCTTGGCAAACCAAAAACTATCCAGCATGCTCTGTGGGTTAAATTTTCTAACCACATCGTTCTGATCAACATCAAAAGTCTTGCTGCTCCAATATTGCTGAATAAGCTTGCGTAGATAAGCTTCTGCCTTGGGTGGTGCCATGTTGCCTACATCAACATTAAAAATAAGACGCTCTGGCGCACGCACCAGACGATAAATTACAATGGCATCTTCAATGAGAGACAATTGACGATATGCACGGCGGGCGTTTTCAATGAAAGGCAGGCGCACTGTTTTATTTTGATTCCAAATGCCGCTGTTGATATATACAACCTGATTCTCCTGCATAGGAATCATCTTCTCTTCAATTTTTTTCTTAGGATTAGTTGCATCAAAAATTGGCTTTCTATATAGAAAGCCTTTAACAATCATGTTTTGAATATTGTTGTAAACTGGATCTACTAATTCCGTAGGCATTCTAATTGTGCCTAATACACCCTGCTCGGGATATTTTTTATGAATGATGTGTTCAAAAAATAACTCTCCTTCAATTAAAAGTTCTCGAAAATATGCCCAGCCTTTATTTTCGAGATCATAGAACTGAATGTATTTCTGAAATTCTAGCTGCAGCTGTTCATGATCAACTGCGTCCATTGTGAAGTTTCTAAGCCTTATATTGACAATGTTGTTTTGTGAATCGCGATTAATCATTTCATCACATACTTCATCTAATGCATTGGATACTTCTGCAAATGCCGCCATTACTCTGTAATCCTGCATGCGTGAACCTTTATCTTGTTGCACATTTGCATACATGAGATCCCCAAAGTTCACATCTTTGAATTCACCATATCCTGCAGAGAACAGGTTAGATTGTGATACAGAATTTCTGGCAAGTGCTTCGTTTCTGCGAATGCCGGTTTCTTCAAATGTTTTGAATTTGGGATTTTCTTTTTCTGTAAAATCCAGAACATTAAAACCAGAATATGGCAGCTTAGAAGAAATGTAGGTCATTAACTGCCTACCAAATGTTTGCTGCACATTGGATTGATTACTATAAGAAGAGTCCATTCTAGTTATTTAGTTGCTTAACAGCGAACAGCTACACAACATTAATAAAAACACTTTGATTGGCGCTATAAGATGTGTCATATCCTGCCCCATTGATGACTGCAACGGTAAATTTACCTGCTGCAGAAAGTGTAGGCAGTGTAACTGTCATTACATTATCGTTAATAATGCTATAACTGTTAATTAAAAAACACGAAATAGGTGGGTAATATGCAAAGTTAAGTGCAGTCAATGACTTGTAAAATAATGCATTGCTGCTGCTAAGTGCTACAGCAGATGTATTAGTGAATCTCTTGCCTAATAAAGTAATGGCTCCACCTGATACAAATGAATTGATGGTATAATTTGATGTAATGTTTTCACCGATGCCTGTTCTTGTTGCATAATATACATTGGTAATGGTTGGAGCAGCAGATATACTCACTGTTTCTACAAAACCTCCTATATTTGATGCACTCAATGTTGCATACTCATCAAGCGTTGAGTATATGAAATTATATGGATTACCAGATAGTTGTCTGGTAGCATAAAAATTAGCATCAATGAAGAATATATTTTTTACTTTATTTGTTGGTGCTTCTGGGAATAACCAGCCTTTAATTGTAAAGCTTGTATCTGCAGTTACTCTATAAACATCTGTTGGTGTTTGGTCACCTGGATAAGCTAAACTAATGGACCCACTCCAATCAACTTCTGTTCGTATTTCGTAAGTTTTGCTCAAATTATAAGATGCAGGAATTTTCCAGCTTATGATGAGATATGGATTTACATATGATGCAAAGTTGGAAATAATTTGTTCTAAATCTGTTTGATACTTAGCAATGATGCTCATGTTTACTGATACATTCACTGGTACAGGTGAAAATACCTGATTAGAAAACGCAGCATACTCATTATTTGTGTCTGAAGCAGGGTAGTAGAATCCATCAAGCTTGTTAAAAACACGAGATGGATCTCTTGCAATTTGTGTAATATGCAGAGATACAGCAGGCAATGTAATATTTTTGCCCTTGTTTATAATATCATACAGCACCCGCTGCTTGGGTGCATATATATACCGCACATTGATTTGATCTTTTGTTCCACGCGAGCCTGTGAATCTCTTGATCACACAATCATCAAATGCAGCAATGAATTGTGTGATTAGATCTTCAATCTCAAAATGAAATGCCTGGTTTTCCATGCAGTTATTTATGCATCATGCAAGCAATGCCGATACAGGTACACCCTTATCAGCAAGTTTGAATGGTCTACCTTCAGGCGATAATAGTACATGATTAATAGGCAGACCTGCAGCTACAGCAATGGTAGCATTAAAATCAGCTGGTGATATAATGTTCTCTATTGCTTTCATTCCCTTGTCATCAGACTTACCGTAAACTTGCCCGCCTTTAATGCCTGCACCAATGAGCACACCACAAAATGCACCGGGGTGATGGTCGCGTCCATCATTAATGAATTGCATAGGTGCAATTTTTGATACAACATACTGCTTATCTAGGACAGCGTCAATTTTTTTGCTATAACTGCTGAGCTGTTCAACAGTTGCACCAAATGTCAACGTGCACATTCCTACCAAAACCGCAATTAATTTTTTCATAATTATTATTTATTCTTTTTATGCAATCTAAAATCAAAGTCATCTTGAAACTGAGATGTTGCTGCTTTATATGATTGTTTAGTTTCATCACTAGCATCATCTGTAAACTGCCAATACAATGACATAGGCACTGGCGACTTGAACCCAAACATCTCAAAAACTTGGCGCTGCGTTTGCATAACTTGTTTATCTTTCCAGTTGTGGCCTATTACTATGATGCCTGCTTCTTTATTTTCGAGTAAGTTGCTCTCATCCAAACAGCTCCATCTATTTTCTAACCATGTGAGTCGTTCTATGAGTTTTTGGTATATAGAATTAGTCTGTCCCCACCTCACACTTGTAAAAAATACAACTGCATTTGCTTCAAATATCTTGTTAGCAATTTTATAAATTTCATCATCTCTATGTTTAGCTTCCCAACATCTTATTAACCCAGTTGGATTTTTTGATGAACTTTTTAATAGAGCATCTTTTGCGCCGCAAATATTCCCAGACGCTAAACTAACATTACCGGAACAGCACCTAATATTGAGCTTATCTGCTTCAATGATGTTAATAGTTTGATCTGGAAGCATGTCTTTTATATGATATGCAAGTTGTGTAGATTTTGCTTTTTGTTCGGAACCAGACCATCTGTTGCTAGTTGTTACGAACAATACATTATTTTTTGATCTTAAAGAGTCAACAAACTCATTCATCTCATTTTGCATTTGCGAAGTAGTGTGCAATTTTTTTTCCGAAATAATAGAATTAAAAGTATTGTTGAAGCTCATATTTGTATTTAGAGAATAAATAGATACATGCCAGCACCTACAACAAACAATGGAGTTACATATTACAACCTCAATACATGTAAGTCTTTCAGCGTTGCATTAGACACCAATTTAAAAGCTCTTCCCTTTCAGGTGTGTTCAGAGGTCATTATAAAAAATACAACTGGGCAGGGCATTGCTGTATACGATCAAAACAATTTTGCTGTGTCAAATGCATTTCGCTTGTCAGCAGATCAAGAATTTATATTTAGAGGTCTTACCAACAGCTCGCAAGTAAGCGCACAAACAACCGCAGGTGCTGGTCAGCTGTCCATAAGAACACAGTTCTTTTCATTCTCTAATCAAGGCGTTTAAACAATGATTTGCTCAATAGGCTGAGCTTCATAGACAATTTCTACAGGGCGCAAATCAGGTGTCATGAGGGTCTTTCTAGGATTAATGCCCATGAGATGGTACATTGTAGCAGCTAACTGACCGGGGGTAACTGGATCTGTATCTGGTTCCGATGCTAATGCATCACTGGTTCCATATGCAAATCCTGCCTTGGTTCCGCCCCCAGCAAGTACAGAAGAGAATACACGAGGCCAATGATCGCGGCCATTGGTTTGATTGATTTTAGGTGTGCGTCCAAATTCAGATGTAACTAAGACTAATGTAGAATCAAGCAATCCGCGTTGCCTTAAGTCTGCAATAAGTGCAGCAAAGGCTTTATCAAAACTAACCATATTTTGCTCAAATGCACTCTTGATGTTACTATGATGATCCCAGCTACCATATGTTACAGTGACCATTCGAACACCTGCTTCAACCAATCTACGTGCAAGCAGCAATCGCTGACCAGCAGCATTTTTTCCATATGTCTCTCTTACTGAATCTGTTTCTTTTGATATCTCAAATGCTTCACGAGCCTGGGTAGAAGAAATCATATTATAAGCATCATTATAAAACGAATCAGATGCTTTAATTGCATCAGCACGTGATTCTCTTGTTTTAAAATAATCATCTACAATGCCGAGCATTTTTTTGCGTCGCTCAAACATCTCATTTGTCACACCAGAGGGCAGTTTTAGATCCCTGACTACAAACGATGGATCCTCTGGATTTGAACCTAGTGCAAATGGTCCGAAACGGGTTGATAAGTAACCAGTGCCATTCTCGGGAGCAAATTGATTTGGTACGAGCACATACGCGGGTAAATTGTTTCTACTGCCGAGCTCATGATTAATAACGCTTCCAAAAGAAGGGTAAGATAATGCTGGAGATGGCTTGTAGCCTGTGAGCATATTATGCACCCCGCGCTCATGAGCAGCTTCACCATGTGTCATGGATCTTATGACTGTCAATTCATTGCTAATATTTGCCGTATTTTGCAGCAAAGAGCCAAAATAAACTCCATCAATTTTAGTCTTAATACCTCCAAAAGGTCCCCTGTAATCAGACGATCCATTGGGTTTATAGTCCCATGCATCCTGATGTGCAATGCCGCCAGGTAGGAAAATTTGAATTACAGATGTAGCTTTTGCTGCATTTGCAGATTGCGCTTTGAGTAGAGTGGGAAGTGATGCACCTGCTGCAGCACCTACTCGAATAAATTCTCTGCGGTTCATATGTGTATTTAACCAGTGTATATTACATTTCAATTGCTCTTATTATCGTCAAAGAACTTTATCGGATTTTTAGCAAATCTAGCAGCAATTTTTATTAAACCATTAATGAGTTCTGGGCTAACTACACCCACCACGCCATATACAATGGCTTTGGTTAAGCTAGCAAGTTCAGTCTGTTCAAGCACAAACCATGCAATGCCAGAGCAAAGAGATGCAGCAAGTATTCTTTTAAAAATTTCATAAGCTGAATGTCTTATTCCACTGCAAAGTATTCTTGCTCCCATGCCCGAAGCACCGACAATGAGGATAATCCACCCGCCGCTTAAAAATTCATTAATTAAATTTTTATGATCGCTCATTATTAATATTTATTTTTTGAGCTAGCTTGAAATGAAAAAATAAAAAAAATATAATAATGCTGCCATTATTATATTTTTTAGTGTAGAAGTTTTTAGTGTATGGGTTTGACGGCACTATCATCGTCATCGTCATCATCATCGTCAAATTCTTCGTGCTTAGGGGCAAAACTACATTCTAGGATGAATATAATTGTAATGACACCAACAACCCAGCCGCAGAAGAAAGCGCCTATTAAAGATATATAATTAATCATAAGTTAAGAGGGATAAAATAAAATATACAAAATTATTCATTACAAATCAATATCATCAGAACCTAATTCCTCCTTCATTGCATTCATCATGTCATTGAGTGCATATACAGCTTCTTCTTTTGTCATAGACTCATGCCAATAATCATCAATTAAAAGAATATCAGGTAAGTCCATGTAGCTCAGATTGAAGCTACTATTACATTTTTTATCCCATGCTTTGATGAATGACTCTAGGGTGATGTATGTATCTGTGTTGTTCATATTTAAATTATGTTTTGGGTGATTCTTTTTGCATTTCTTCAGATCCTGTTTTTAGAAATGCGGACTGTGCAAACGTCGGTTCAAAATCCTGCCCGTCATTAATGACTGCTAAACCTGTAATGTCTATGAGGTCCTTGCGGAGAAGACTCAGCAGCGTCTCTGCAATTAGAGCCTTGGCGACCCAATCTTCAATAATGATGCGCTCAGAGCTGCGAATTTCATTGCGGTCAAAATCATCTACAATCTTAGTGTAGAGATCGGGATCAGATTCATATAATTTACTGTTCATTTGCATTTAATGTATGATGAGTCAATAGGCTATCAACTAAAAATATATGTCATGGTAAAATTTAAATTAAAACTTATCTCTTATAAGAGTGTTATACCGCTAACTGTAATGCATGACTTCTTTTTAGAGACACATTTAGCATAAATAATTGTATGAATTTCTTTTGCAGTTACTACTTTTTTAAGAAATTTTTGCTGTTGTGTAGTTAATATGGATATTCTACTTCTAGTTTCAGGTTTATTGGGTGTTGCTTTTGGTCTCTACCTCATAGTAACAGCTAGATGAAATGATTTTTCTAGACGGTAACGCTCCGTCTTTTCTCAGATCACAACTGAGGGTGATGACTTTCGTACGACGAGAGGATTTTAAAAATGGTACCTGGTGAGGAAATCGAATCCCTATTGAAGCTTTAGAAGAGCCTGTCCTATCCATTAGGACAAACCAGGCATTTGTTGTTTAGCAAAACTATTATAATATGTTTCCTATTTAAAATCAACTAATAAAATTGGCGGCCCGTTAACTTCACCTGAAATTTGGAATCTCAGATGCCTAGGATTAACCAGCGACGGGCCAAGCGCTGGGGACGCACGCGTACTAGAATTGGAGGACATACAGAGTATCGCACTCTGCGTAGGAATTTAATCCACGTGGTTTTGCAGACCACTGCGTTCACTAGCTCGCTCTATGTCCATTTGTGTAGAGATATATGCTGCAAAATTTATTTGTCTACAATATGTATATAAGATCTTATCACAGATAGTGATGTCTCATTTCTATAAAGGAGGAATATTAATCCAAATGAATCATTACTTTCGCCATTTTTGAATTTGTTGCTGACATCTGCTTCTTCAATCTGCTTTGCAATTGGTGCATCATCTAATTCATAATATGAATTAGAATTCTTTTTGTCCTTATCAAAAGATACAAAACTGTTGAAGTGATTTATTAATTCTTCTTTTGTGCCTCTAAATGTTTTAAACATTGTAATCATACATTTAATATAAATTATTTTTAACCTTTATCAACGTCTATTTGAAAATTAAAAATTTAGCGCCACACGGGGTAGCAAAGCCCGCTGGCGCTCGCAGAACATTCGCAAGGCTCGTGCAAGCGCGCCTGTTATCAGAGCCGTTAGAGGTACATGGCTTGCAAGAGCGACCTCTAAAATTGCGGTTGATTGAATGTTCTGAAATTGGTGCCCGAGGTGAGACTCAAACTCACGATAGTCTGCGTGTAGGGCAGATACTTTAGTCACTAAGTTACTCAGGCATTTAAAATTATTTTTTCTTCTTGAACCAACATATGATTTTTTTAATTAAATCCAGCGAGATAATTGGAATAAACCCTTCTCTATATCCGTATTTCTCAGCATTTTTTATATCTTGTGCCTTTTGCAAATGATTACTTTGTTCATTCCAGCTTTCGTTATTTTTATTCATATGAAATTGGTTGCGGGAGCTGGACTCGAACCAGCACAAGCAATAATGTTTTCTGGTTATGAGCCAGACGTGTTAACCGTTACACTACCCCGCGTTTAAAATTTAAATTAGACCACTTACTTACAATTTTGAAATTTGGCTCCCAAGCGTGGGGTTGAACCACGTTCAACTGGTTAACAGCCAGCCCGCTCAACCGTGTGCGTTCCTGGGATTTTTATCCACAACAAAATATACTCTTATAATTGTTGTTCAACTGTTTAAATTGGTGAACCTTAACGGTAATGCTCCGTTTTCTAGAAGTTAAAAGCTTCTTGCTTCACTGTTAAAGCTTAAGGTTCTTTGTTAAAAGGAAATTGGTAGCCCAAGAGGGTAATGCTCCCTTTTATGCTACTTCAAAGGCAGCTACATTACTTTTATGTTAATGAGTAATCTAAATTTGGCAGCTCCCCCAGGACTCGAACCTGGACTAGAAAGTTCAAAACTTTCTGTGCTAACCATTACACCAAGGAGCTATTTAAAATTGGTGCCCGTAGAAGGATTCGAACCCTCAACATTATGATCCTAAGTCATACGCCTCTACCAATTGGGCTATACGGGCATTGAATGGTACCCCATAGAAGATTCGAACTCCTACTTTTTCGTCCGTAGCGAAACGTGCTGTCCATTACACTAACGAGGCATTTAAAATTGTTTTAAAAACGTAATTGCTTTGTGTACTTGCTCATCAATTGATTTGTTGGAACTAACTTCATCACAAAGCACTAAAAGTTTGATATTTTTTTCTTCACATAAACGTTTTTTGTGTTCATCTCTTTGTTTGTATTTTGATAAAAGTTCTTCTCCACGTATTGGTTTTAAATGCCAAATACCGTTAAATTCTATTGCTATTTTAATTTCAGGAAAGTAAAAATCAAGCTCTAAACCATCAAGAATTTGTCTGTCATTGCAATTAAACTTCAAATCTGGAAAATTTGCTTTGATTGCTACTTCAAACTCTTTCTCTACTTTAGAGCGTGTACCTCTTATGGTTTTATTATTAATTACGTTTCTGCAACTGCCAGAACAAAATTTCTTTTTGAGACTAGCATGAGCAGAAACAATGGATGTTTTTCCACAATTAATGCAAGTGTGTTCAACAACTATTGCTATAGGTTTAGCTTTCTTTAGTTGTTTTAACTTTTTGGGTCTTAAGCTGTTGTTAAATTGCGCTGCACAAGAGTGATTACAAAATGCATGTTTCACTCTTTTAAGTTGACTTGCAACTCTCTCTATTTGTTGTTTGCAGAAAACACATTCAAGCTGTATTTTTTCTGATTGAAATTTATTTGCACATTCTATAGAGCAAAATTTTAGTCTGCTGGACTTTAACGCTCGCTGTAACAGCAGTCTAGTCGTTTCAAACCAATTGGTACAACATGGACACAATACACCTATTTTAGCGTTTATGCTTTTGCTTTGATTGTATTGCTCAACATTATAAATGACGTTCATGTATATATTTATGGCACACTAGGTAGGAATCGAACCCACTTTAGTAAAAACAGTTCTTTTGGAGAGAACCCGCAACCGCCACTTGCTGCTAGTGTGTTTAAAATTGGCTCTTCCTCGACGTTACGATCGTCGCTGTACCTTATAAGGGCCTCCCGGTTAACAGCCGAGCGCTCTACCACTGAGCTAAGGGGGATTTTAAAATTGTAGGATGGTTGCGAGGTTTTACCCGAAACGCCACACCATCAGTCTTTCGGCCACACACTAGCATTGCTGCTCTACAAAAGAGAGGAGAGCTGCGGTCCTGCCCCGCACACCTCTTAGGGAAGTGCATGATGTTTAGCAAACATCTCTAGCGCCTCGGCTAGTTAACTCTCCATAAATTGGTCGCCCATGCCGGACTTGCACCGACGAATACTTGTTCCCAAAACAAGTGCAATAACTACTCTACCAATGGACGTTTGAAATTGGTGCGCCATGTGAGAATCTAACTCACACTCCCGGATTGGAAGACCGGCGTGCTGACATAACACTTATGACGCGAAATTTTTCTACTTGGAAGGAAGGCGCTCTTGTCAATTGAGCTACTACCGCTTTTGAAATTTATAGAAAATATCTTTGCCCTGCACGAGAATGTATTGATATGATTATTATTAAAGTGGAGGCCACAGTCGGACTTGAACCAACAACCGGCACATTACAAATGTGCTGCTCTACCATTGAGCTATGTGGCCATTATTCTCGCAGAGAATGGAGGAAGAAGTGAGATTCGAACTCACGGAGGCTTTAGACCTCTGCGCATTTCAAGTGCACCGCCTTAAGCCAGACTCAGCCATTCTTCCTAATTGAAATTAATTGCAAGCAATCGATTAACCACGACGATTAGGCTTTATTACTTTAAGAGTCTGATGGCTTTGAGCTTTGAGCTTTGAGATAAAGACATGCTTATAAAATGGTTAGTCATTGAGATGTTAAATTAGTAGTTTTCGGTGGCTACACCAGGGAACTTTGCGCGCAATGCGCTACACTACAAACCTATATGCGTAAATCTACACTGTCAGCTTTTGGCTTTACGTCGCATTCTGCGAACTCTTGGGCTGTTATGGTCATCCCTCGTCATGAACCGCTTTTGTTATATATCTTAATATGCCGTCTTATTCTTATCTTTCAACTTAGTTTTTCAATTATTTTGAAAATTAACTTTGTTTCAAGGACTGACAGACAGGCCACTTGTAACCTCGCGGTGGCATATTATATGCCCCGCTATAATGGTTACAAGTGAAATTAGCGTTCATGTTTTTTCTGTGCATTTATTTATATGCACAGGGAGAGTTTTCAATAACTTATTTTACCTTTTAATTGCCGCCGTAAAGATTGTATGGGTCATTGTCTTCTTCACCGCCACCTTCATCTTCATAGCCGCCGTCGTCCTCATAACCACCTTCATTATAGTCTTCACCTTCTTCAGATGCAGCAGCTTCTGCCTGTACGATGATGGAATTAATAACTTGCTTGCCTTGTGGTGAGTTTGCAATTACTTGCTTGATTTCTTCAGGTGAACGTTTTAGCAAGAATCTATAGATAATTGGAAGGAACTCAATTTTGTTGCGCGGAATCATTGCATTTAGTTTGCTAAACAATTCTGGGCCTGCCATGAGTGGCATATATTCACCCTCCAGAGTCTCAGAAGCTTCTGCTTCCTGTGAGATGTCCTTTCCGAGATATTCAAACAATCCTTTGACAATTTCATGCACAAGCACAGGAAAAACAACACCACGAATTTTAATTGTATCGTTTTCTAAGTTTTCACTGCTACCTATTCCTGCGTCCTTGAGCATGCCACCGGCTGCATATGGCGTACCATAATACAACACATGAACAATGGACATAAACAGACCATACTTTACTGTCAGTGTTTCATCAATGTTGTCTAATTCCTCTTTTACAAGATTAAACAAAAAGCTCTTATGCACCGCATTGCCTTGAGTAATGTAGTTATGAAATACTCTTTTAAGCTTGCCATCTGGATCAGCTTCAATGTTCATGCCAACGTTCTCAATGATATTTTCTTGCTGCTCTTCAATATCTTCTTCAATATCATCCATTGTTTTTGCATTCTGCAAATCTGCTGGCCCTAGCTTAATATCAAGCTTTAAAATGCCTTGTTCATAAAGCTTCTTAAATTGCGCAAACTCTGGCAGATCAAACACAACTTGAAGTGCAAGTTTTTCGAGTTCTTGCTTGTGTGCAGATTCGATTTGCTTTATTTGCTCCATGGTTTGCATTACAACCGCAATGAAAGAATATATACTCGTATATCTAGTCATTAGATCCGCAATTGATAGATTCAAGTAATTGGCAAGCTTCTTGACTACTAGTCTATAGCCCTCACTTGATAAATTTTCAATGAACCTGTCTTCATTACCTGAACTAGGCAAGATGTCTTCTATATCTTGTGGACTAGACGCAAGTCGTTGCTTGGACTGATCGAAGTATCTTTTCGGTACATCACCAGTGTTTAGTGCCTCAAGGGCAAGTTTTACAGTTTTATTCATCTTTCAAAAATATTGTTTTTAAATTTTCTCTTTTTTGCTACTCTTAAATCATGATTGATGATGTCATCATCTGCACCTTCTTCGTCTTCCTGAGACATATCCAATGCTTTTGGCTTTGTTTTTGTATCTGGCTTTGGTATCCAGCTTGGACGGCTGGGTTGAGACGGTTTAGAGGGTGTTGGCACTCTCACAGGTGCAGGCGTTCTTATAGGAGCTGGAGCAGTTGTAGGTGCTTCCATGAGCTTTTGGTATAAATCGTCAAATTGCATATGTATATTTATGGTTAACAGTGATAATTTATATATCGCTGCGATGCTTTTGCTGTATTATTTCCTTTGTTTTTTTGTTTTGATTTGAGAGAACGAGCTTTGCTGCAAGTCATTTTGCCTTTGACTTGACGTTTGAGAATGCCGGGGTGCACTGCATCGTGAATATTTTTTTCATCAAATCTTGTAATTTTTTGATTGTTTGCTATTTGCTTTATACCTCTAGCTCCCTTGACTGCAAGTCTGGTTGCTGAATTTCCGAGTTTGCGCACTTTGAGCAACTTGATTACATCAGCAAATGGTATTAAAGAGACTGCAGAAATACCTGCATTGATTAAGTGTTTATCTTTCTCATCAGATGTTTTAGCCATTGATGCTCTCAATACTGAGATAATACCATTAGCTGCATCTGCTGCAGTTCCAATGGTTGGCTCTAGACCTGCTACGTCCAATGCAACTTGCACATCATCAATGAGTTTGTTGCTCTCACTGAGCATATAAAATTTATCAAACGTAATCATCGTAATATTTATGGTGGAGGTGTGGGGAGTCGAACCCCAGTGTTCAATTAGTCACATCAAATGCTCTACATGCTTAGATGCATTTGCAATTTCATTGGCAAAAGGTTTGCACGGCGCATCAACCTAAGTTTTAAAGCCTACCTACTTCAGAGAAGGGTCTGAAGTTACCCCGATGTTTGATTTAAAAGCATGCATCGTTCAGCTCTACCCATTGCTTTACCTCAATGTCTTTAATGGGATCCAACATTGTTTTTGCTTAGACAAACATCATTTCTTCAACGTCTGCGGTGACGAATTCGTCAGCATTGTTGAAGATGTATTCTGCTTGTGCCAAGAGGGCTTCGACGTGTGCGTCTTCTGCGTTTATTTTGTTTTGACTTGCTTTTATAGAGGTTAGCTAGCCTGCCTCTGCGTGCACATTTGAGTCAATTAATTGAATCGAAACCAGTGCACCCCCAATTTTAAATATCAAAGATCAACTATGCTGTTTGTTCAGCTTTTATATTTATATAATGCATGCAAAAATATATAAATCAACTAAAAGTAATTAAATAGAATATATGCAGCACGATAATGAAAAAATTTTTATTTTATATGAGCAGTCAGCATCATCATCTTTTGAAGAGTTTGCGGGCAAAAGACTGCAGGGTGCTGAGAAAATTGCTAAAGCCGCCAAAGAAAAAGGTGGAGCTGCAATGCTTACATATCATCACTTCAATGTTAAATTGCCGCATTACAAAAAAGCTGTTGCTGGTAAATTTGATGTTGATGCAGCAAAAAAACAACTCAAAGATCTCACCAAAGAATTAAATTCAAGCATCAACTCCACTGTAAAGATGCAGCAAATTGAGTTTCAAAAGAAAGTGGGTCTTATTGAAGTGTTAGGCGAGCTCATCATCAACATGCAATAATTTCACATTTGCAGCTGTCTTCTCATGTCCTGTTATAAATAGTAAGATGATTACGTTTGAGCAAGTTTATAAAGAGCTTTTAGCAGAAGCGGCTGATTTTTCTGTAACACCCACTGACCACAACAGAAAGAGAAAAGTTATTGAATGGGAGAATAAACTTATAAAAAGCGCTTTTCCAGAGCGCGGTGCAAATGAGGCTGTTTTGGGTGTGGTAGGTGAAAGCGGTGGTTTAGAAAGGCATGTAGAACAGTGGTTGGAATTAGGGTTTAAAATGCAAAACATAAACATTGTAGACAATCAAGAAAAAGCAGCTGAGAGTCTTAAGCAGAAAGCAGGCGCGGAGAAAGATAAATATGGAGATTTATCCAGTAGAATTTCACAAGCAGATATTATAGATAAAGCAAAAGAAATAGATAATTTAACACATATAGATTTTGATGGAGTTGCAACAATTACTAAGCTTCCAGAATTTGCTGAAAAGCTAGCAGCAATGAAAAATTTAAAATCATTTGTTATTGTTGTTTCACAGAGAGGTACAACAAAAGTAGATGCAAATGCAGACAAAGCACAGGCAAAATCTTTAGATAAAGGCGGGGCGCTGTATGGTTTTGATGAAGTAAATTCTGATGAATTTGATTACGAAATAATACAAACAGCTAATAAAATATGGAAAAGTTTTGATACATTATACGATCAGAAGCTTATTGAAAGAAAAGATTATAAAGATCAAATCAAAAGCAATTTCAAAAGGGCTGCCTTGAGTGTTTTATTTTCATATTCAAAAATTGCTGAATTTTATAAAGAACTTAGCAAAAAACTAAACGATTATGAAATTGCATATACATCATATACAGGCAAAAATATGCCGATGGCATCATTTGTTTTTTTAAAAGGCAGCGGTATAATTAGTAAGGAAGAACAAAAACAATATGCAACAAATAAACTTACAACAGGAATGGTGAATGATATGTTTGCTGCTTTATTTAGATTAATAGACTTTTTAGCTATTGATAGTAAAAACTATGGCAAAAATATTCAAGAGTATAAGTTAAATGAGTTATTAGCTTATATGCTCAAGAGAATAAAAAATAAAGAATATAATGATGAGATATCAGAATATTTAAATAAAAAAATAGGCAAATTAAAAACATACATAACAGACCTACTTTCTAGACAAACAATGTTAAAAACTCAAATGAAAAATTTGACAGATGATAAATATATAGATCTTAGTGATTATTATGATGATGAGTTGCCAGTTATATCGCGATTTAGATATTTTTTACAAAAAGCAAAATTAAGTGCCCATGATTTTGTGTTTTACACAGAAAATAAAACACCTTGCGATAATCAAGACTGCATTATAAAATATATAGAGAAAGGAAGTGGCTCATTTGCTGATTTTTTAAAAAAATCTAGGCCAGGTGATACTTATATTTTCAAGCCAAAAAGTAAAAAAGCGACTGTATCAGCTACACTATCTCATAATGATTTGACTTATCAAGTTAAGCTCGAGACAGAAAAAGAAGATGGTATAGTTTGGGTAACAAAAGCAACAAAAACAGAAGAGTCTATACCAGTCAGAAAACGCATGACTGTAATAAAACAGGAAATGCAAAAGCTGAGTGGCGACAATATTATAGACCTTAGTGAATACTGTAATAAATTGCCAACTGTGCAGGTGTTAAGACAAGCTATGATTAAGGCAGACCTCAGCGCCTCTAATTTTGTGTTTTATGCGCAAGATAGCACAGTTTGTAGAGATCAGGCGTGCATAGTAAAATATGTAAAGAGAGGAAGCGGCTCATTTGCTAATTTTTTGCGAACCGTAGCGCAGGGAGAAAACGCAGCGCAGGGAGAAAGTTTTGTATTTGAAAAGCCAGCCACAATGGATGGCATACGATCGCAAATTTCTAAGCACAACTTGACGCTCAGAATGTTTAAATTTGAAACAAAAAACATGGGCGGTATACTTTATGCAACAAAAGCCACTATAAATAGTGATGCAAATATACAAAGTAATATTCATCAATCTACAAACGAACCACTCGGCAATGTAGATAGAGCAGATAGAGCAGATAGAGCAGATAGAGCAGATAGAGCAGATAGAGAAATTAATAACTCATTAACTGCGTTTATTTTAAACAGTAAAATAGGTGATTCATTAGAAATTAATCCGCCTATGCCGATACTTCATTTTAATAGTTATGTTGGTCAGACAAGATCACGTGGAAGAAAAGGTATCTCTGGAGAAGCTGCAGAAAAGTTGGGCGCAGGTATGTTTAGATTTATATTTAACGACGACGGCAACATAACAAAAATAAAAAAAGTTAAGGAAGAAATTGACCCACAGGCTTCTAGTAGGGGCGGGCAAATTCTTATTAACCCTAATAAAATAAAAGATTACACAATGCAAAATGAAAAGTTTATTTTGTGTAGTTTTGAAAGTTTTTTACTAAAAATGTGTTTATCTAATTGTATATAACTTTCAATGAAACATATCATTAAATCTTGCTAAGACTGTCTTCCGGCAAAAAAATGTTGTAAATCGTTTCGTTCAGCATTTTTATAGTGAACCAGCAGATGCAGAAGAAAATGCAGCTATGATGTATACATTAATAATTAATTTTGCTCATATCACGCTTTTGATGGAATTGTAAATCCACTCATTGACCTGCTCAATTGTTTTGAAATTGTGTTGTTTGACCTGCCTGCGAACATTCTTGATGTGAGACAGTAAATCTATATCTGGTGTGTATTTGTAGATACTTGTAGGAACCTCTTCTGCATCAATGTTTGATTCGTGAAGAATTTTTTTCAATTTAGCAATGGCATATCGATCTGCTGTCAGCTCTATTTTACGCAGCATGCGTGCCAACTGCTCGTCAGGAAGATCATGCAAAAAAATGCCTTCAGCAAAATTTTCACCATGTTTGGTGTACTGCATTTGATGAGCTATTTCATGCAAAATAACATATGCAGCATAGCTAAATGATAAGCGCAATACTCTGTCGTTTATGACGCATTTATCAGCCATGGAAATGCCATATGCTTTGATTGGTTCAAAAAGCACATGCGGGCATTTTGATTCAATGATGACTTGTCTAAGTGAATCAAGAGCATTTGAATATTCAGGAAAAGCTCGATGCAATTGCTGCATAAAAGCATCTAGATTTTTTGTCTCTTCACCTGGTCTCAGGCGCATTTCTTGCATAAGCAAATGGGCTTCAAATTGCAACATAATGATGTTATTTAATTCATGAATGCCATATAACTTGCATTTTTGATAAATACATTATATTTTAAAAAATGAAGAGCATATTTTTTAGCACCAATGCTGCACTCAATGAAATTGCCAATGTATATGGTGCATGCCCGGTGTTGACAGAAGCCATCACTGTGCAGCAATTGATGCAATCCCGATCCATATCAGAGCCAGTTGCTCGTGCCATCATTGCAATGGACGCAACACCATCCAAGTCAGATGCACTGCAATTGGCGAAATTTTATTTAGAGATTCAATACAATGAACAGCAGCCACTTGATGAGCTTGGACGAATTTATCGAGAGTTTGCTACCCTGCGCCAGCACAGACAAATCAATGCACAAATAAATGCCTTCAAAACATTTGCTGAATTTCAGAGTCAGGTGAGAGCTCGTGCAGGTGCACGCAAATTAAAACAAAGTACAGCAGTTCATTTGCAGCACCTGAAGCCGGATTATGAAGATGAATACATTGCTGCATATGAAGCAAACACTCCTGCAGAAGCATGTGAATTGGGCAAAGGTTATTCATTTTGCATATCCAAGCAAGACATGAGAAACTCGTTCTACACCTACAAAGGATCAATTGGAGATTACACCAAGCCTGGAGATGTTGCCACAGGCACCTGGTTTATACAATTGAAAAAAAGACTCAACGGATCATTAGTCTCTTCAGAAAAAAATAATGTAGGCGAATGGGTGAATCCTGAACATCTCATTGTGATTCATTATGATGCAAACAACGACATGAGATGGACATGGGCTGACAATGGTGCACAGCAGCACGGCACTGAAGAAATAACCAAACAACGAATGCTTCAGATGTTCCCGGAATTTGCTCCTTTGTTTGGAGCAAAAAATTACAAAGGAATTGCAGCAGGAAAATTCACATCAGAAGAAATTGACACAGTGCATTTGCTGAAATTGCTGAGCAGCAGTGCAAGTGCATTCAATGATGCAACCAATGTACAAAAAGAAATGTACATCAAAAACAAAAGAGCCATTCCATTTTTCAAAGAAACATATGGGCTTCTGAATGGTGCATTGCGCAACGAGCTATTCAAGTGTATGAATACAATAACTGTGGATGCATGGAACATCATATCAGATGCAGATAAAATTAAAATTGCAAAAATTGCATTGCAGCCTAATGTTCATGCACGCGACCAAGAAGCCAACGTCAAGCTCATTGAATGTTTGCTTGCACTAAATATTCAAAGCTAAACACTATGATCTCACATCACCTTACCAAAATATATCAGACCCAAATCCTCAATGAGTCAGTGTATGATGATGCCTTGATTGATGCACTATATGCTGCAACAGGAAAAGACAAATGGATAGTAGAATACCGAACATCATTGCTAGAAAAATTCTTCAGCGATGATGAGAGTATTTTAGACTTGAATCACATATCATCAACCAATCTTGAAACAGCATGGAAATTTGCATTGAGAGAACACAAGAATTTGCTCATCAGCACCCGCAAATATGTCAATGATTATGGCACAGTCACCTATGTGTATTCAAGTGCAGGCATTTTAAGAGAGTACATAATAGCACGCAAATTTTTCGGTGAAAAAAATGCACCACTAGCATTTGAATTTATACATAACCTCATTGCTTATCTAGAAAAACAAATAGATCCCAATTTCGTAAACATTGCTGATGATGTAGCATGCAGAGATTCTATTGATGCTATGCAAATAATATTGAAAGCATACATCAAGACTTTTTGCAACAACAAAAGATCACCGGAAATAGATGATGTTCTAAATGCTGTGCTGGAAGACTTTGCAGAAGCATTGCATGACGAGGGGTTATACATTGATGGGGCAGATTTAATGTTCATTTTAGATAAATCATTTGGCGAAACAATATACTTTTATGTCACAACAATGCGTGGTAAGTGGCCTGCATTTGAAAAGTTTATAGCGATGGCAGATGATAAATCAGTAAAGTTGAGATTTAATATGCAGTATGCTAGGCAAGCATACAACAAACTCAGATGAGAATATGCACCAAGGGAGCCTTATACAGAAATCTTAAAAATTTTGCAAAAAAAAATTTTCCGAATCACGTGGAATTGCGGTGAAGTTGTGATTGGTATAGGATAATGTCAAAAATGCGGGGTGTGGCTCTTATATGGAATAGTGTCAAAAATATGCGGGATGTAAGCCTTATATGGAATAGTGTCAAAAATGCGGGGTGTGGCTCTTATATGGAATAGTGTCAAAAATGTGGCATGTGGCCCTTATATGGAATAGTGTCAAAAATATGCAAAAAAATTTGGCATGCGGGCCTACATCCGACAAGCAAAAAACTATTAGGTTCCGTTTTTTCACGATTGATTTATATAGGAACCAACTATATTGTATTTTGTAGTGAGAGAGCGGAACAGCAATTGTCAAATAAACAGCTATACATTCTAGAAACATCATACATTCTAGAATGTATGGTTAGAGCTCTTTACCTACCATGAGTACAGAAATGGTTCCGCAATTCAATCCAGACATCAACCAGTCGTATGCATACTACATCATACATCATTATGCATATACCTATACTCATCTACATACACCTGATGCATTATGGTTCCATGCGTACCATCCAATCAATGATGCATGATGCATACGCCTAATGCATCATTAGAGTATATAGTATGTTATGTGTACAGCTCATTGAGCCTCATCTAGTGATGCATAATGCAGCTATGATTGGAACCATATGTATCCATCTACATACACCTGATGCATTATGGTTCCATATGCACTAATGAATGGATGATGCATGGTGCATACTCTAATGATGCATTTGGAGTATGTTATATGCAGCTGCATTAAGCATCATTAGATGGTGCATAATGCAGCTATGTTTGGAACCAAACAATTGAGTGTATGTGTAGCTACAGCTTAAGTACACTGCAGGTGTACCACTCTCATCTCAGATATACACAACTATGTTCCAATTGTTTTGTTACATATGGAACCAGGCGATGATGATGCATCATTGATTATATCATACTAACATTAATGCCTGATGATACAACTTGTCGATTTTTAACCTAATTTGTAAATTCAAGTTTTTTGTTGATAAGTTTTGGAAAACAGAAGTTCCAGACTGGAGCCGCTTGTTTCAAATATTTTACAAAATCGGCAAGTTCTTCTGGCTTGGAAGAATTAAAAGACCAACTCATATCACCACACCCAAAAATATATACATGATCATCATATACCCAAACACGCATATATGCTTCATCACCACCAACAATTACTGGCTGTCTATGACGATCCGATTTAATCCAAAACTGTTCAACTACTTTTTCAGGATTTCCATTATAATATTCAGGATCATCTGTCAGGATTTCCGTGTGGTAATTAATGTCAACTAAAACGGATTTGCGGGCCTTCTTACTCAATTTTCCATCATAGTTTTTGAAAAATTCATCTTGCCGTTTCATCATATCAAATGAACGTCCAGCACTTTCAAAAGAATCCTTTTTAGTCTGATTGAAACCAGTTTTCAATAAACTATCAGAAATATATTCTAGCCAACTAATCATTTGTTCGGTTGTTTCGGGAACAGGAATTCTAAAAACATCATAAACATAGCTGAATAGCTCATCAAAATAAAATTTGTCTTCTGTTGGTGTAATATCGAGTTTATTATTTTTGCGGCAGTTTAGAAGTTCCATAATGATAGGAAAATCACAGTTATTGTCCTGAATAAACTTCGCAATATCTTCGGGTGTCTGATATAGCGGAGGAAAATGGATAAAGTCGTTTGATACATCGACTTTAGATAAGTCAATTTCACCGTCAGGAAGTTTTGGAAGATTGTTTTTCATATTCATATAATACCATTTTGGATAGCAAAATCAACAGAAATTTAAATGTGGTGCGGTGTAGAGCATCAATTGTTTCCGCTGTGCTGCATGCTGAAGCAGGGAGGATGCTGAGCTCACGTGCTCATGATCTTGCATTGACATTATATTCTCCACATGCAGATCATGTTGCAACAATGAGATGCTCATGAGTGTCCCATGATATAACACCGTTGAGATGGCGAATGCATAGCTGCACATGCATGTGTTCCAATGCCTAATAACATGTGCATTGCATTTGTTGTTGTACACAATCAAGGCAACCAACACTGCAACCACCCACACAAGATGTAAAACAGGTTCCATGTTCATTATACAAGAGGCAAGAGCTTCAAATGATTAATTAATAAAAGAGAGGGCGGAAGGATTGTTACTCCTTCCGCCCCAACCCCAACCTGTTTAATCGTAATAATTGATGAGTAGACCTTTAATCCAATCCGCCATTTCCTCAAGAATTTGAGTGGCGACATTATCGTGATTGTTGGTGGTGATAACTTGTACGATTTGTTTCAGTTTGATTTCGAGTTCGTTTTGCATACAACACCATAATACAGGCTTTTTAAATAAGTGCAACATAAAAGGCTGTATTTTTTAGGTACAGCCTTTTAGTGTTGGAGGTACGACTACTTGCCCCACTTCTGTTCCGGAGCATGCCCATGTGCCATCAAGGCTCTTGCCACGTTAGCCTTGATGGGCATATGGTGATGATTGCCGTTTTTGTCTGGTTTGCGGACAATGTGCCAACCGTAGCTGTCTTGGATGAACCGTGCTCCCTTTGCCAGTCTTTCGAGTGCCTCTTTGGTGGTCATGCATTGATAGTAGAGGCTTTTTAAATAAGTGCAACTTGTATTTCAAGAGAGATTATGCTCATTTACAGGCATCCAAGTGAGTCCGCGGTCATGTGAGACATCAAATAGCTCATGAAGTCTGTTGCGAGGGAACCAGATGTTGCTGATTTGTACACTCGTGGAGGTGCTTGCTGTGATGAGGAACTCCATCTTTGTAACATTGTCACGCAGCATATCACCAAGCTTGATGCACGATTGTGGCTGCTCTTGCACAGGTTTCACAGGTTCCGTGGGAATGATTCGATATGCAACAACATCGTCCTCACCTAGTGTGTGTTCCCACCAGAAAAAATCATCAATGTGCCGTGTACCATTTCTAAGCATCACCTCAACAACCGCACCATATTCAACAGGTGATTCACCGCCGTTCCATGGTGTGAAACCTTCAGGAACAACAAATGCATCTGCTTCAGGCTTCAACCTGATGTGAAACGTTTGGGCAGCAATGAGTGGATTCGTAGTTGGGAGAGGATCAGTCCATTTTCCATTGGAATAAAATTCCCACTTGGGCTCGTTGTTGGTGCTGCGGCCTTTGAGGATGTCAAGGGCAATCTCTGCTTGTTCTATTTGTTTGTTGATGTTCATTGTGAAAGTAATGTTGGTTCCAGAATTGGTGAGCTGCACATGCTATTGTGCATACATGATGGCATCAGAAGGTATCAAGGGTACAACTTTGCAGCAGGCATAGGAACCAACCATCAATAGGGCTGCAAGTATGAAGAATAGAATTGATTTCATGTTGATGTTGATGTATTAGGATAATATTGTAACAAGTGGTACCCCAGGCAGGATTCGAACCTGCGACCCACGAATTAGAAATTCGTTGCTCTATTCCACTGAGCTACTGGAGCAAAAAAAATGGTGCTCCCAGCCGGATTTGAACCGACAGCCAAGGAATTATGAGTTCCCTGCTCTAACCATTGAGCTATAGGAGCATTTGTTTCGTTGAAATTGCATCATGCACTTGAAGCATCGTGCGATGTTTTAATATAATATAAAACCTTTCAAGTGCAACATGTATTTAAATATCAAAGTGCAATTCTTCTTGCATGTACTGATGCATGTCTTTCATTGCAGCATTAGCCTGTCGCAGAGTCATGCTGGGACTCCAGAAGTCATTGATGCTCATGATGTGCTGTGAGTCATTGCTGCTCAAGCCAAATGCTTGAAGGCAGTGCTTGTTCCACATTTTGGTGAATTGGTCAATTGAGATGGTCATATGGTTGTTGCGGGGGGATGCTGAGGTTACAAGGGGATGAGATTCACGTGTGCATATTGAACTCATGAGTTGCTGATGAATTGGTGATGATGTCATCAACATTCATTTGTCAGCTAGGTAGGTGATGGCTTTGCTATCCTTGCCACTGGTGTACCCATTAATGTATGCTCGATGCAGTGCACTGGCATTGACTGCCCAGCAGCAAAGGCCTGCTGCAATTGCACCAGCCAAGAAGGATGTCACCAGCAGTTTCCGTACACTGGAGCAGAGCTTATCCATCTGCACAGGACTGAGGCTCACATGCTTTTGATGTGCACGTTTCAGATTGAGTGCACCTGCCAATGCCTTGTCCACCTTGCTGCGCTTCTTGTTCTGGAGCTTAGGTTTTGATAGTTCCAGTTGCTTTGATGCAATGCCATACTTGGTGCCATCTGACAGCACAGACAGCAGACTGGACTTGTTGGGCATTGAGCTGCTATTGTTGTATACTAGAGTTTTCATGGTCATTACTATAATGCATTCTCATTCAACAATCAACTGCTAATTAATCTTTTTTATACACTGCATGCCATTGAGTGCCACTATACACCAATGCACCTGCTGCATTTGTTTCCCATGTGGAGATTCCAATGCTCCCTGGTGGGCCTTTGACTGCATCACCTGGCATGGGTTGTTGCTTCTGCACAGGTGGTGCATGCAGCACTGGTTTGGAAACGCATTGATGATGCAATGGATCAGGTGTCTGCATTCGCATTGCATCTGGTGCTTGCATTCGCACTGGATCAGGTGCAGCACTACGCAAAGGTTCCACTTTGGCTTTGCGGCAGTTGCGGCACACATACTCTGCATACATTTGCTCAATGGTGCCAAACTCGCGAATGCGGCGCAGCCAAATGTCTTTGGTGGGGGTTGAGCACTCTTTTCCACATGTGCTGCACGGGCAGTTGTAAACAAAGCTCCCCACCTCCAGTGCATGTTTTGCTTCAGTGACTGAAGCTGTCTTTAGAATTGCCATATGTTACATTATACACTCTAATGCATGCATGTGCAACAACAAAAAGCTCCAAGGGCAACCTTGGAGCTTAATGCTGACTGATGCATGTAACTTACTGCACAACTTCTTCTGCTGCACCATCTTCTGCAGTATATACAACGTCTTCCGTTGCATCTTCCGTTGCATCTTCCGTTGCATCTTCCGTTGCATCTTCTGTTGCATCTTCTGTTGCATCTTCTGTTGCATCTTCAACTGCATCTTCTGTTGCATCTTCAACTGTTGCCAATTGCTCATCTCCAACTATCACCAATTGCTCATCTGCAACTGGTGCAGGTGCCTGTTCATCTGCAACTGCCGTTTCAGCAGTCTTGTTGTTCAGGCGCTTTGCTTCACGTTCCAACTTGGCTACCTGCTTGAGCAACAACTTCTCAGCAAGTGCTGCTGCCTTGATGGCAGCAACTTCTGCGTGCAGTTCATCTTTGTAAGCCTGAGCTTCATTGATAACTGCTTCGGCATTGCATGCAGCAAAGCGCAGCAACACACGCATCATTTCCTTTTCCCCCAGGTCGCAGCGGTCACGCCATTCTTGAATGACGACTTTGTCAGAGTTGAATGTCATGGCGGCGGTGAACTTGGTGTTTTGTTCTTTCATATGTTTAGTTTGTCGGTTGGTTTGTTGGTGCAATGAGCACGTGATCATTATGGATGCTTTTTGAGATGATGCAACTTAAATATGTGCTTTTGTTGCATCAAATGCAGGTGCATCATGTGAATGGAACTCCGGATAATGAGAGCATGCATTGTCTTTGATTGTTTGCCTGTATTGCAGCCATCCTTTGAAATTGCCGGAACTGCTTTCACGGCTGTACATTGGTGTTGCTTGGTGTTCCATTGGAGAGGCATGTGGAGGCTTTGATTCAATGAGACGGTCAAATATCTTCATTGCCTTGTGTAGTGAATCATCAGATTTCCTGTATGAAACTTGAGCACACAAAGATGCTGATACTTTGATTGCATCTTGTGTGCTGTATCCTTCATCACCATTTATATATGGCAGATGCCATGTGCCATATGACAATTTTTGTGGAACAGACTCATTGTGAATCAACAACATATCACTTGCCAATTTGTGAATCTCTGGCTGTGCATCAGGGTGATTTCTCAAACTATACCAATTGTCCCATTCAGTGGATGTCACAACCACCTTGATGTGCGCCCATGGTTCCAGAATTCGATTGACAATTTGTTTGTGTAGCCCTGCAATAGCCAATTGCCTAGCATAAGATACTGATGAGTCACGTGCTGCTAACCAAATCTTTTTACAGAAAGTCAAATTTCCTGTGTGTGCCGTCCATTCACCAGCCATTTCCCAATGTTCATTTGGCTCATGGTGCACCGTGGCCCAGCGTCTATCTTCTGTTTGTTCATCAGATATTTCCTCTTTGGCTTGCATGCCTGATTGATTCTTGCCCCACCACACAGGCATTGCAGGATCATCAAGGACCTGTTGGATCATTGCTTCAATTGGAATGGCTCTGGAACTGGCTGCATTGCGTGAGAACACGCGATGAGTCATTAATTCACTGTGAATGAATCGAGGGTATTCCAGTTCAAATGTGGTGATGCGTTTGTTTGTTGGACTAATTGAGTCTTTGATTATTGTAGCAGATATCATTTCATAGTAATGTATAATGTGGTGCACCAAATGCAAGGGCATTTGGTTCCTGCTACAGACACAAAAAAAGAGCATCAAGTTAATGATGCTCTTTTGTATGCTTTTTTTGTTGGTGTTGAGTTAGATGCTCACATATAAGTAGGGGCCTGAGTGTTTTCTGATGTCTGTTATGCCGATGTCGCGTTCGTATCTTACGGCTACACGGGGGTAATTTTTACCAGCAGTATGGGAAAATCCATATCTGCCAGTGCAAGGACCATTAAGCAGTCCTAATACGATTCGACACTTTGGATGGCGCCGGAGCTGTGTTTCAGCCTTTTTCCGAAATCGTTCATATCCAAACCGCTTTAGTGCATTTTCAATTTTTGGGTGACTCATATTAATACATCGGATATCTATCTTGATTGCATCATAATGTAATGCGTCAAGCCCCATCATAGTTGAGGCTTGACGCAAGTCATTTATTCATCAAACGGAAATGCTTCATTGATTGCCTCACTATTGAGGATCTTGTTGAACAATTCCATGCCCTCGTTTTCAGTGAGGTCATCAAAAGGTTCCACATTCACATCACCATTTTCATTGAAACTAACCACCCGTGTGGCATTGCCATAAACAACTGTAACTGTCTTGTTCGGTACATCAATATTTTGTATAACCATGCATTCATTATACATGCATTCTGGTGACAATCAACTAAAAAGTGCATGCATTTGGTTCCATTGCAGGTGTTATAAAGGACAACACCACCTGTCTGTCAGTCTATCTACCCACCCATTGGGAACCGCGCAGGTGTTGTGCGCAAAAGGAACCGTGCAACACTGATGCATGCATCTTTAAATTTCAATGATTACCCCTTTAATGTTGCACAATGCTGCATCAGGGGTATAATAAAGGTATTCAACAATGCCGCACAAATAGTGCATAAGCAGAGCAGCGAAAAAATTCTAAGTGAACCTGATCTTTTTTAAGTATTATAATTATACAGTTGACACGCCATAATATAGATGCTATAATGTATATAATAAAAAGAGTGCTGCACAATGCTGCACAATGCTGCATAGTTCCACACAAATAGTGCATAAGCAGAGCAGCGAAAAAATTCTAAGTGAACCTGATCTTTTTTAAGTATTATAATTATACAGTTGACATGCCATAATATAGATGCTATAATGTATATAATAAAAAGAGAGCGGAACTATGCAGCATTGTGCCACACAGTTCCGCTCCTGCTGCCTTTCTAGCTAACCCACTACTTGCATTGCATTATAGCGCAAACACCCTGCCGCGCTTGAGGTCGTGAGCCAGGTCGCGAGCATCCACAGTTTGAATGCGCGACTCGTGCTGATTAACTACAGCTTCCACCACCCCCTCCACAATGCGGTATGTGCCATTGGAGTCACGTGCCATTGTGACATTGAACAGCTTGGGCCGCACATTCTTGTTGCTATACCATTCACGATTGATCTTGAGTCGTTTGTTTTTTGTCATGTGTTAATATAAATGCTCTTTGCAGATGATCCACTATAAAATTGAAATTTCTGTACACCATCTGTTTGTCTCTTGGCCTGAGGCCTTTGCATGGACTGCACGGGGGTGCATTGAGCAAGTGAGCTCAGCATCTGCATGCGGTGTTCTCAGCTCCACATGGGGAACATCTACTCGCGATGTTCTCATGATAACAAGGGGATGTGGCGTTCATGTGGAACTGATGCAAACATGTGCGGTGTGGTTTGAGGTGCGGACTATATGCAACGGCAGCATAGGGTGCATCATGCAGCATGGGGTGCATCATGCAGCATGGGGTGAGTAGGGAGTGCGCTAACACTTTTATGTACAACACCTCATCACACCTCTCAACACCTCTCTTTTATGTACAACACCTCTCTTTTATGTACAACACCTCTCAACACCTCTCAACACCCCTCAACACCTCTCTTTTATGTACAACACCTCTCAACACCTCTCAACACCCCTCAACACCTCTCAACACCTCTCAACACCTCTCAACACCTCTACACCCCTTTGTGCTTTCATTTGCGCCCATTTCTCCCCGGTTCTTTCGATATTTCCACATTTCCATGTTCAACACATTAAATCTTGTATCAGTCATTGGCAATCTGTACAATTGTAAAACATTGTAAAACATCTTATTAGTATATATTTTGTTACAGAATTTAGTGCATATGCACAATTTTGCTGCACTTTGTTATTTATTTTATTCTTTAATGCGGAGATTTTTTGCATCTATTCCGAGTTTATCTGCAATTTCTTTGAACGTCATTTCAATGATGACTGGGCGTCTATCAACGATGCTTGTTGAATTTTTATATGAGTTTTCATGGTAAACTATATTACCTTTATCATCATACTCATTTTTTATCCAGTATTCACTTGAGTTCTCAAAGTATGTTAAATTGCCTTTTTCATCATACTCACTCTTTGTCCAGAATCCACTTGAGCTCTCAAAGTGGATTTCATTGCCCTTTTCATCATACTCTCTTTTGAGCCAATACCCTTTTGAGTTCTCAAAGTATATTTGATTGTTGTTCTTGTCCTTTATGACAAAAGGAAACTCTGTGATCTTCAACTGTTGTGCAATTGTTTCTTTTACAGCATCGTCTTTATCATTGATCTCATTTTCAGAAGCATCATTGATCTCATTTTCAGAAGCATCATTGATGCCTTTTAATTTGAGTAATGCCTTGTTCCATTCAAATGCATTTTCATATTGTTTGTCATTCAAAAACCATTCTTTATTTCCATCTGCACGTTCAATGGCAGGACCATCTTCTCTATGCCGCATGTCATGCAACCACCATTCTTTATCTCCATTTGCATATTCAACGGCAGGACCATCTTCTCTATGACACTCACCATGCAACCACCATTCTTTAGTTCCATTAGCATATTCAACGGCAGGACCATCTTTTCTATGCAACTCTCCATGCAAATACCATTCTTTATTTCCATCTGCACGTTCAATGGCAGGTCCATCTTCTCTATGCAATTTGCCATTGAGCTTCCATCTTTTAGTGCCACCTTCATCAACAATCATAGTTGGCTGCTGCATTGTATTTTCATTCATTGCTTTTAATTTGAGTAATGCCTTGTTCCATTCAAATGCATTTTCATATTGGTTGTCATTCAAATACCATGCTTTATATCCGTCTGTATACTCAACAGCGGGACCATCTTCTCTATGCCGCATGTCATTCAAATACCATGCTTTATATCCATTAGGAGATTCATAAGCAGGTCCGTCTTCTCTATGCCGCATGCCATGCAAGTACCAATATTTATATCCATTTGCATATTCAATGGCAGGACCATCTTCTCTATGATATTTGCCATTGAGTTTCCATATTTTATGGCCATAACTATCAACAATCATAGTTGGCTGCTGCATTGTATTTTCATTCATTGCTTTTAATTTGAGTAATGCTTTGGTCCAATCATATGCATTTTCATATTGGTTGCCATGCAAGTACCATTCTTTATTTCCATCTGCACGTTCAATGGCAGGTCCATCTTCTCTATGCAGCATGTCATGCAACCACCATGCTTTATATCCATCTGTATACTCAACAGCGGGTCCATCTTCTCTATGACACTCGCCATGCAAATACCATGCTTTATATCCATTAGCATACTCAGCAGCAGGACCATCCTCTCTATGAGCCTTGCCATTCAAATACCAAAATTTATCTCCATTTGCATTTTCAACGGCAGGACCATCTTTTCTATGCAACCCTCCATGCAACCACCATTCTTTATATCCATTTGCATACTCAACGGCGGGACCATCTTCTCTATGCAATTTGCCATTGATCAACCACCTTTTAGTGCTATACTTATCAACAGCTAAAGTTGGTTGCTGCATTGCATTTTTATTCATTACTTTCAATATAATGTCTTTACTGTAGATGTTCAAGTATTTTAATCCAATATACTTGCAGAAGTTACTTGCTGCACTTTATCATTAACCTCATCTTCAGAAGGATCATTGATGCCTTTCATTTTAAGTAATGCTTCAGCCCATTCAAATACATCTTCATACCAGTTGCCATGCAAGTACCATTCTTTATATCCATTTGCATTTTCAATGGCGGGTCCATCTTCTCTATGCATCTTGCCATGCAAATACCAATATTTATCTCCATTTGCATTTTCAACGGCTGGACCATCTTCTCTATGACACTCGCCATGCAACCACCATGATTTATATCCATTTGCACGCTCAACAGCAGGACCATCTTCTCTATGCAATTTGCCATTGAGCCTCCACCTTTTATTGCCATATCTATCAACAGTCATAGTTGGCTGCTGCATTGTATTATTATTCATTGCTTTAATATAATGTCTTTATTACAGATATCCAAGCATTTTAATCCAATATACTTGCAGATGTTGCTTGCTGTACTTTATCGTTAACCTCATCTTCAGACGGATCATTGATGCCTTTCATTTTAAGTAATGCTCGAGCCCATTCAAATACATCTTCATACCAGTTGCCATGCAAGTACCATGCTTTATACCCACCTGTAAACTCAACAGCGGGACCATCTTCTCTATGCCGTTTGCCATTGAGCTTCCATCTTTTAGTGCCGTCTCTATCAACAGTCATAGTTGGCTGCTGCATTGTATTCTCGTTCATTGTTTTTAATATAATGTATATGTTGCAGATGTTCAAGCATTTTAATCCAATATACTTGCAGAAGTCACTTGCTGCACTTTATCATTGATTTGATCTTCAGAAGGATCATTGATCCCTTTCATTTTAAGTAATGCCTTGGCCCATGCAAATACATCTTCATACCATTTGCTATGCAAGTACCATTCTTTATTTCCATCTGCACGTTCAATGGCAGGTCCATCTTCTCTATGTATCTCGCCATGCAAATACCATGATTTATATCCATTTGCATGTTCTGCAGCAGGTCCATCTTCTCTATGCATCTTGCCATGCAACCACCAATATTTATCACCATCTGCACGCTCAACAGCAGGACCATCCTCTCTATGCCGTTTGCCATTGAGCATCCATCTTTTATTGCCACCTTCATCAACAGTCATGGTTGGCTGCTGCATTGCATTTTCATACAGCATCATGATGTTTTTGTTGTCTTTATTCATATGCGTATATTTAATCCAATATACTTGAAGATGTTACTTGCTGCACTTTATCATTAATTTGATCTTCAGAAGGATCATTGATGCCTTTTAATTTAACTAATGCTCTAGCCCAGGCAAATACATCTTCATACCAGTTGCTATGTAACCACCATTCTTTATATCCATTTGCATTTTCAACGGCAGGGCCATCCTCTCTATGCGCTTTGCTATTCAAATACCAATATTTATCTCCATTAGCATACTCAACAGCGGGTCCATCTTCTCTATGCATCTTG
>Ga0214921_10000055_pt1 | contig 205086 bp, 105 predicted proteins | sample LL1505_MetaG_FD_177992 | JGI IMG/M metagenome (GOLD analysis project Ga0214921, IMG submission 177992) | Freshwater microbial communities from Lake Lanier, Atlanta, Georgia, United States - LL-1505 | ecosystem: Environmental > Aquatic > Freshwater > Lake | place: USA: Georgia | collected... | reverse complement strand
TGAACAACCAATATACGCTTCTTCTGAACAACCATTATATGAACAACCAATATACGCTTCTTCTGAACAACCATTATATGAACAACCAATATACGCTTCTTCTGAACAACCATTATATGAACAACCATTATATGAACAACCATTATATGAACAACCATTATATGAACAACCATTATACGCTTCTTCTGAACAACCATTATATGAACAACCATTATACGCTTCTTCTGAACAACCATTATATGAAAAACCAATATATGAATCATCTGAACAACCCATATATGAATCATCTGAACAACCCATTTATGAATCATCGGAACAACCTATTTATGAATCATCAGAACAACCCATATATGATAAATTACCAGTTAGATTAGTAAATGAAGATAATTTATATCAAAGTTTATTACCAGCATCAGAATCTGAAAAATCTAATATAGTACCAGTAATTGTTGATATTTACCAATCACAACCAGCGCCTATAATATCAGATGATTATGAATTACAATTATATTCATCAGAAGGACCAATTAATTTGATGGATTATCATTTATTAGATAATAATGCTAAACAAAATATTTATTTTAAGAATAAAGAACAATTAAATAAAGATTTCAGAATGTTATACGATGGAAAAGATGATTATGAAATTATTAAAAATCCATTATATCCAAATAATCAATGTGTTGATTTAAAAAATGATGACGTATTACCAGCAGAAGAATATAACAATGAAGACGCATTAAGTATTATTAAAAAATAGTTTATAATTAAATTTAATTAATCTAATTATAAATAATAAATGATAGATATTATAACCCCAAAATTATTTTTTAGTATAATTGAATTTATTGCATTTATATTACCAGCACTTCCAAATTCATTAAATACCAGATTATTTATTTTATTTTCATATTTTATAGCACACTGCTATAAACTACAAGTTGGTTACAAACAATTTAAATTAAATATAATATCTAATTATGGTTCTTTAAGACAATAATTATCCTATTTTCATTTAAAAAAATTGTTATTTATTTAGTTAATAACTATGGATCCTAACGATATGGCTACATCTGATATAAATCCACCGGATATGAATGATATTTATGAAATGATTGTTAATAGTAATAAGCGTAAGTTGAATATACTTGAGTTTTCAAGTACTGAAATTATCAATGATCTTAAAATTATTGCTATTGATAAATTACTTAATAATATTCCTAATTACAAAGGCAAACAATTATCAACATATCTACAAAATTTAAAATCAAATATCGAAACATTAATTAATTCAATGGTATCAAATAAAAAATTAGAAGGTATTTTACAGAATAAAGTAGTTATGAATGCATTAATTGCACAATTATATGTTTGTGTAGAAATTATTATTGCTGCTTTATTTGAGTATTCTAAAGATAAAAAATTAAATTTTAAAAATTATTTAATAAAAATAAAAAAAGAATTAAATGTAGTTGAAACAAAGAAAGTCAAATCAGATGAAATTGAAGAAGATTCAGAATATGAAACTTCTGATGATGAAGAAGATAATAAAAGAAAAACTAGATCTAATACTAAGAAAGCAAGAAAACCAAAAGATGATTTTATTGACGAAGAAGAAGATTGTGATTATCTAGAAGAAGATGAAGAGTATGACGATGACGATGACGACGATGATGATGATGACGATGATGACGATGATGACGATGATGACGATGGTGAAGGTAAAAATATTATCAATAAAAACATTGCTGCCAAAAAAATGGATCTTCGTAAAAAAGAGAACAAAGAGTTTCTTGAAGAACTAATGAAATCATCAGTTAATGATACTAATGGATATATTTTTAATTATTTTTCTGATCTAAAGAAAGATGAAAAGAAAACTGCCCTTACCAAATTAAAAGAAATTAATGGTTTTCATTCTTCTGATCAACCAATGCTTTTCAAATTAATTTCATTAGCTTTACCAATTGATCAAAAGAGTCATGTCTTGAAAAAGTACTTATCATTTATTGCAGGAAAAGGTGAATCTAGTAAACTAAAAGCATGGATTGATTCAGTTACAACAATTCCTTTTGGAAATTGGACTGGAATTAATCTTAAAGCTATGAATACTGGTCAAATCAAAACTTTCCTAGATAATCTCAAGAAAACAATGGATGAATCTGTGTGGGGACATAACGAAGCCAAACGTCATATTATTCAAATTATGGGTCAACAATTTAGAAATCCAAATTCTAAAGGAAATAATATTGGAATTTACGGGCCTCCAGGAAATGGTAAATGTTTTGCATTAGATACTCCTATTTTAATGTACGATGGAACATTTAAAAAAGTACAAGATGTTCAAGTTGGTGATATTGTGATGGGAGATGATTCTAAACAAAGAAATGTATTATCATTAGGAAGTGGTGAAGATGAAATGTATGAAATTATGTCTAATAAGAATGAATCTTATACTGTCAATTCTGAACATATTTTATGTCTAAAATCATCAGGTACTGTAACTGAAATAACTGTAAAAGACTATTTAAATTTGACCGATGATATTAAATTAAGTTTAAAAGGATATAAAGTTGGTGTTGAATTTGAAAGAAAAAAAGTTTCTTTTGACTCTAATTTTATAAATTATTGTAAAGAAACTGACAATATTCCATGTGAATACTTGGTAAATGATAGAGTTACTAGACTGCAAGTATTAGCTGAATTTATTAATAATGATGGATATTATAATGAAGATTTAAGTTATTTTGAAATAGTACAAAAATCTATAAAATTAACAGATAATATTATTTATTTGGTTAGATCACTAGGTTTTGGAATTACTAAAAATATTATCAAAAAAATGAGTAATGATAATATTTGTGATTTTTACAAATTAAGTATCTATGGAGAAAATTTAACAGAAATACCAACTAAGATTAAAATAGGAAAACAAAAAATATCTCACATAGATGCTTTAGTTAATGATATAAAAGTAATTTCAAAAGGAAGAGGTAATTATTATGGTTTTACATTAGATGGAAATAACAGATTTCTATTAGGTGACTTTACAGTTACTCATAATACTAGTTTAATTAAGAACGGTATCGCAAAAGCCATGGGTAAACCATTTATATTTATTTCTCTAGGTGGTGCAACTGATGCATCATTTTTGGAAGGTCATTCTTATACTTATGAAGGATCAATTTATGGAAGAATTGCTCAAGGTTTAATTGCAGCAAAATGTATGGATCCAATTATTTATTTTGACGAATTAGATAAGATTAGCCAAACACCAAAAGGTGAAGAAATCACTAATTTGTTAATTCATTTGACAGATCCAGTTCAAAATTGCCATTTCCGAGATAAATATTTCCATGGTATTGATCTAGATCTTTCTAAAGCTACTATGATATTTTCATACAATAATCCTCACATGATTGATCGTGTATTGATGGATCGTATAACGGCAGTTGAAACAAAATATTTGTTAGTAGATCAAAAAATACATATTGTAAAAAATTATCTTTTACCAGATATATTAAAAGAGGTTGGATTAGAAAAAGAATCCATAATTTTTCCAGAACCATTAGTAAAACACGTGATTGAAACATATACTCGTGAAGGCGGTGTTAGAAAAATTAAATCATTAATATTGAATATTGTAAGAGAATTAAATCTTGCCAATTTAATTAAAACTAAAATTGGTAATTCAAAGATTGTATTTCCATATACCGTTATTATGGATGATATCAAATATATTCTTAAAAATAAGAATGAATTAGAAAAAGAAGTAATTAACAAAGATGATAAATCAGGAGTTGTTAATGGTTTATATGCTGGATCAATGGGCGTTGGTGGTGTTCTACCAATTGAAACTGTTTGGATTCCTACAACTGAACCATTGAATGTAAAAGCAACTGGTTCATTACAACAAGTTATTAAAGAAAGTACTCAAGTTGCATGTAGCTTAGCTTGGAATTATTTGGATAAAGATAAAAAAGACGAATATATCAAAACATGGAAAGATAAAAGCATGGGGTTTCATATTCATTGTCCTGATGGTTCAACACCAAAAGATGGACCTTCAGCCGGTACTGCATTAACACTTGCGATTTATTCTTTATTAACTGATAAAAAGATTAAACATAATATTGCAATTACTGGTGAAATTAATCTTCAAGGTCAAGTAACTGCAATTGGCGGTTTAGAAGAAAAACTAGAAGGTGCTAAACGTGCAGGTATAACTCACGTTCTCTATCCAAAACAAAACCAAAAAGATATTGATAAAATTTTAGAAAGAAATAAAACTCTATTCAATGATGAATTTATTGCAACGAGTGTAGAAACATTTGAAGATGTTATTAAAGTGGCACTCGTATAGTATAACATATAATTTTATTTTTATTTATAAATAAAAATAAAGTTAAAACAATTTTTCAAATTCATCGATGATTATTGATTTATATTTTTCCGGTATATGATCAAAATTTATCAATACTAAATTTTCTTTATATTTTTTTTCCAATTCAGCATTAGTTTTAATATAATTATTAAATTCATCAATAGATTCTACCAATGATTTTTTTAATTTCAATGGAAATTTTTGAGGAAATATAGATTTGATACAATCAGATTTATCGCCTAATAATATCTTTTTATGTAATGCAATGGCAGCATCTTCGGCTGTTAATTCCAATGGAATTTTTTTCTTAAAATTAATAAAATACAAGTTTGGTCTTCCTAATTGTAAAAAGTCTTCATCCCCAGATACTAAAAATATTTTAATATTTGGTTTAGATTCCATATATTTACAAATAATTGCAATTACATCATCTGCTTCTAATTTATTAATTCTGATAGCATCAATATTGTCATTTTTTAAAAGATTTGGAATAACAGTATTATATGCATATTTAAAGGTAGGCATAAAATTAGTCTTTGTCGATTGATCAATTCTATCACCTTTATAATCACATTTTAGTTCTGTTCTCCATACTTGTTCTTTTGGAGTATCCATGCAAAAAATTACATTAGACTCTTTATAAACTCTTTTACCAACTAATTTAATTATAGATTCTAAATATAATTTTTCGAACTTTTCAATGAATACTTTATTTTCTTGCCAATTGTATTCAACATCATTAATATGCTCTTTATACATTTCTGTTGATGCCATTGAAAGCCATCGTAATGTAGCATAATATCTATGAAACAATGTGTATGATGTATCGACAAGAATTAGATTCTTTTTATTTTTATAATTTATATTGTTCATAAGTTATAAAATTAATATATATTTAATAATAGATATTAATTTCAATATTTTTATAAAGATCAATGCTATACTTTTAGTATTCTTAAGTAAGTTTTTATTCAGTATGTATTAACATTTTTATTATTTTAGGTAAATAAAAATCACTTCTTTTAGCTTCATTAATTAACTTTTTTAAATACTTATTGTTGATTAGTAATTCCAGATAGTAAATTTTTTACTTTAGTTGAAAAAATATTATCCCATGTAGCAAAATCTATTGGTAATAATCCTTTATTCGTTTTTCCTTTAGCTGCATCTTTATACTTGTCTAAAATAATTTTAAAGACATCAAAATTACCTTCATTCATACCTTTGGAAAGTGATGCTATATGAAGAGGTAATAATCCATCGTTATCTTTTACTTTAATAGCATCTTGATATTTTTCTAAAAGAGAATTTATTACATCTTTTGAATATCTCAATATTAATGCATTATGTAATGGTAATCTACCTTCTTCATCTATTATTTTTACAGATTCTGGTTCTTTACTTATTTTTTCTAATATTACCCTTTCGCTTGCTTCACTTTTAATTATTTCATTTAAATCTAATCCTTCAGTCAGAGCTGATACAACAGCTTTTTGATCCAAACTATTTTTTTCGTTTTTTTTATCTAAATAATTAGAAGAATTACGTTTATTTGCATAATGAGCTGGTATTTTTCCGTTATCATTTTTTATTTTAATCCCTTCAGGATATGCTTTTATTAACGAATTAATTATTCTAATTGGTATATCATCTATATCAGCTGCATAATGTAATAATATTCCTTTAAAACTTTCACTTTTTAATTTTTCTCTAGTAGCTATTTGATTTCCATTTATTAATTCCTCAGTTTCAGTTATTTTTGTTTTTAATTCACTCCACCGTATTATTTTTAGGATGTCTTCATTAGTAACTCCTTCTGGAAATATTTCTATTAATTTTTTTATTACAGTTACGTCTGAACCTAGGGCAATTGTTGCACTAATTCCAGTTAGTTCAATATCTGTCCAGCCTGGTTCTAACACTGCTGTCAAATTTTTTATTTCTTCAATTATATTTAATTTATCTTTACTTTCTATATATTTTATAATTTATTCAGATGGGTTTTTTTTAGTAATTAAATCAAGTAAATCTCCGTCTACACCACCTATTTGCATATTTTTTAAATTTATATACTTTTTTTTATATTTAAAATATTTTTCTTTATAATTATTTACAAAAATATATATACATTTATAAATTAATTATAATTAAAAATTAAATTAAAAATTAATGCTATATATATCTATCATAATTATTAATTATACTTCTTATACTTTTCGGTAAGTTTTGGATCATAAGGCATTAACATTTTTATTATTTCAGGTGAATTATTAAATTCTATAGCATAATCAATTGGTAATTTGTCATCATCATCTTTTATATTAACATATTCATGATCAGTAGGCATTAACATTTTTATTATTTCAGGTGAATTTATGTCTAAAGCTAAATCAATTGGTAAATTGCCATATTTATTTTTTATATTAACATATTCAGGATCAGTAGGCATTAACATTTTTATTATTTCAGGTGACTTTATTTCTAAAGCTAAATCAATTGGTAATGTGCCATATTTATTTTTTATATTAACATATTCAGGATCAGTAGGCATTAACATTTTTATTATTTCAGGTGAAACATTTTTTTTTATAGCTAAATCAATTGGTAATTTTTCATCATAATTTTTTATATCAACAGATTCAGGATAATTTTCTTTTAAAAACTTGCAAGTAATTGGTTGTATATAAATTGAAGAATAATGTATAGGTAAATTTCCATTAAAATCTTGTATTTTAATTCCATTGGGATAATTTTTGATAAGAAAATTTGTTGTATCTATACATGAATCATCCCTGACTGAATAATGAATAGGCAACCTTTTAGTAATTTTATTAATCTCTTTTATTCCCTCAGGATATATTTTATGAAGTTCTGTAATTATATCAAGTCCAGATTTATGATTTAGACTTACAAGATAATAGATAGGTAATTCACCCATTGAATTATATATCTTTGCACCTTCCGGATATTTTTCTAAAAGAAGATTAATAATTTTTTTGTCTAATTGCCTAAGGGCTTCGAAAATAGGTAGTCCGCTTATTTCATCTGATACAGATTTTTCTAATAACTCTTTAATAATATCCAATGATCTTTTTTCCTCAATAGCTTTTTCAATAACATAAAAATTCTTAGCTTCATCTGGAGATAGTTTAATTAACTTTAAAATTACATCATCAGGTGCATTACTATCTATTGCAATTTCAATAGGGTATACATTTCTTTTACGCCGACCTTCTGTAATTTCATTATATTTAGTAACTTCATCAGAATGTTCATTTATATATTGTATTATTTCTTCAGATGGGGTTTTTTTTTTAATTAAATCAATTAAATCTCCGTCTACACCACCTATTTGCATATTTTTTAAATTTATATACTTTTTTTTATATTTAAAATATTTTTCTTTATAATTATTTACAAACATATATATATATACATTTATAAATTAATTTTTTTAATAATTAGATTTACTATGTTTATAATTTTTAGCATTAGGTACAATATTTTTAACCTAATGCTGCAAATTTTTTATCTAATTCTTCTATTTTCAATACCATATTTAAATCAGGTAAAAATGGTAAATATGATGTTAATTCAACATTATTATTAGGTTGATATAAATTAAAAAATTTACTATAAATTTTACCTAACAATTGATTATTAGAATCTGTTAATGTAAATTGTATCTTATTATTTGTATTTTGTAAATTGACATTAGTATATGATTCAGATGCATCGCCTCTTAAATATAAATAATCTTTTGTAGAATTAGGTGTAGATGGAAATAAAATACCAAATGATTTATTTAATTCCTCATCTGTTGAAACATCTTTTGCTGGTTTGTATGGACTTAAGTTTAAATAAAATAATTTTTCTTCAAATAAATCTTTTACACCAAAATTAAACTGACTTAATCTAATTATATGTATATGATCGAAAAACAATGGTGAATTATTATATGTTGAAGGTAAACCATCAGTCCACATACCTTTAATAATCAATACAGCCGTGCTAACATTTTCAACTGTTAATGGTAAATTTTCATTTTCATAAGTTATATTTGATATTTTGAATAATTTTCTATCAACAATATTTGCAGATGATGAATTAATTTGATATTCAAGATATTGACCTTCAAATAAATATTGGAAATTTAAAAGATTAGCTGATAATATTTGTATAGTAGTATTATTTATACCAATTCTTGTTCCATTTATATCTGACATAATTACATTTTTATAAAAGTCACCAAGAATTAATCTATTATTAGTATTAAGTGGTAATGGAAAATTAGTAGTATTAGATAAACTAATTATATTACCAACTATATTTGTAATTGGATAAATATTATTATTAATATTTAAATGACTAAATAGTTCTGCTTTTACTGTAATATATTTACCTATATAATATGGATTATTATATTGTAATGCAACTAAATACATTTTTTTATATGATAAATCAACTAATTCTAATACTTCAATTAAACTTGCATTACCTTCAGTATCATAAAATGTGATTACTGTATTATTAATATTTATACCAGGATAAAAAGATAAACAAACAGAATTTGGTGTATTATAATTTGGTGTTATGCCAGTAACTGGTTCACCCATATAATCTCTTGGTACATAACGTGGAACTATAAGTTGACTTAAACTAATTCTTTTTATATTTTCAAATTTACTAGTTATTACTGCTTTTTGATCTGGTTTAGTGTATTCATTTATATATGATGTTATTACATTTTTTTTTAATTTATTATCATATGTATATACTGGTTTTCTATAACTTAACACATTTTTATCTTCATTAAAAATAATTTCAAAATTAAAAGGGTTTGGTTCTCTTGAATAATTTCTATCTTTAGAATTTATTTTAATTGTGTAAGTTAATACATTCATTTCTTTATAATCAGGTGGTGTATAATTTAAAATATTATCTTGATTTTCTAAATCTTTTTTATTCATTAATAATACTAATAAATAAAATTTTATTTAAACTAAAAATCGTTAATTTTTTTAATACACTTATTTTTATAAAATATTCCATTTATTGTAGTACCATCATTTAATATATATTTACCTTTACCATGACGTAAATTATTTTTAAATTCACCAATATATTTATTTTTATCTTTGTTAATCAAAGTTCCTTTACCTTCCATTTTATCATTAATAAAGTTACCAGAATATTTAAAACCATTACCCCAATAATAAGTACCTTTACCATTTGGCAAGCCATTTTTAACTTGACCTTCGTATTTATTACCAGATGACCAAGTAAAAATACCATTACCGTCTCTTTTATCATTTACAAAATCACCATTATAGATGTGCCCATCAGAAAATACAAGTATTCCTTTACCATGTTTTAATCCGTTATAATAACTACCTTCATATTTTCTTCCATCTGGAAAAATATCAATACCATAACCGTTTCTTAATCCATTAAAAAATTCACCACCAAATTTTCTTCCATCTGGATAAGTTTCAGTACCATATCCATGTCGTAATCCATTTTTAAAGCGCCCGTGATATTCAATTTTATCAAAAGTTATTTCAATACCTACACCGTGACGTTTACCATCTAAAAAATTACCATTATATTTAGTTCCATCTGGAAAAAGTTCAACACCATTACCATTACGTAAACCATTTTTAAAAAATCCATCAAATTGATAACCACAAAGTAATGTATAACTATAATACCCAAAATGACTATTACCATTTTTATTTATCAAGACTGCGTTTGATATATCGTTATAAATATTATATGTAAAATACCCTTCCAATTTGAAACCATCATAAAAAATAAAACTATCAAAACCAAAGGTTTCATTTTGTATACATTCACCAACAAATTTACATGTTGGATATATTCTAGGCTTAATCTCAAAGTTTGTAAATTCACTATCTAAAGATAATATATTTTCAAGCTTAATTTCATTATCTATTCTATCTAAGAAATTATCCACATCCATATTTAAGTATTGTTCAGAAAGCATATTACAGTGATATATAGTTACATAATTTAAATATTCAATTTTTATTATTTCCTTTAGGAAATAATAAAATTCTAGTAGATGGGTTTAGAATTTACAAAGTAAATTCTAACACATCGGTACAATTTTTATAGAAGATCAATCGCTCATAATATTGAGAGCAGACAATTTTTATTATTTTTAAAAATTCTAGTAGATGGGTTTAGAATTTTTATCAGTCGCTCATAATTGGGGCAGGCAATAAAATTCTAGTAGATGGGTTTATAATTGGTTATTTATTAAATATAACTGTTCATAAAATAATTTAAAATCAAAGTTACTAGTATCAATTATATTAATTATTCCTGATTCTACATTATATAATACTATTTTATTAATTTTCTTTTCTTTCTTTGATAATAAATAACCATATGTAAAAACTTGACATAGATATTGTAAACTACATATTTCATTTGCAGATACTTTTATTTCTATTAAAACATCATCGAATAATAAATCTATTTCTGCTTTTAATAAATCAAAACTAATATTATAATGATTATATATTGTTTTTGGTTTAAACATATCAACTAATTTTTTAATACCAGTTTCTAGTTCTTTATAAAATGTTATTTGATCTAATAAATATTCATTATACGATTGAATATCTACTAAGTTAGAATTATATGAAGCTGTAAAAAAAATATTATTTAATAAATTACTCCAATGATTATTTTCATCATTATATTCATAATATATTTTTTTTGGAAATCCTTCATGTTTATGAATTATATTTAAATCAAACTTTTTTATTTTATCTGGATAGTTATTTTGAATCATTTTAGGTATTAAGTAATCTATAAAATTACCAATTATAAATTTACCTTTTAATTTAGTTATATGTTTTGGAATTATTAATTCAGTATGTATTGATTTTTCTTTTATATTTAGATTTGTAAATAGATTAGCAATGTTAACATAACCAATATTTTTTAAAATAGTTGTAATATCTCTAGGTATATGATTTTCTAATTGTATTTCTTTTTTAATTACTTGTGTTGAAAAATATAATTCATTATCTAATTCTCTGATAAAAGGAGACATAGTAGTTTTAAAATCAGTATGGTATGTAAGTATTAAATATTTTTTAGCACGTGAACATGCTACATAAAATAATCTTCTTTCTTCCTCCATTGTTTCTAATTCATTAGTATAATAATCATTTTGAATACTTGGGAAATCATTATTATTAACATCAATTAAATAAACATGATCCCATTCTAAACCTTTAGACCCATGCACTGTAGATAAATATAATACATTTTCACGATTTGATTCTATTTCTTGATTCAAATATAGATCATTAATAAATTCTAACAAACTAGAATTTCTTAAATAATACAATAAAGTTAAGATATCATTCTTATATTCTTCAATATTTGAAATTCGTAAAATCCATAATTTTTCCAAATAATATAATATACTTTTAGCCTTATCAATATCACGGTTAATTTTCTTTACTGAATTAATAAAACTTAATAAATTTGCTAATTCTTCATTTTCTTGTGATAATGAAATAATTTTATTTAATATATCTGGACAATCTTCTATTATTTTATTTGCTTTATTTATATTAAATCCTTTATGTAAACTAATAATTCGTTTCCAATGAATTGAACTTTTTGGATTATTGATAATAATAATAAATGCTAAAAAATCTTTTATATGAAATTTATCTAAAAATGTAATACCTAACTGTTTCATTATTGGAATTTTATTAGCAACTAATTCTAATTCTATATTAGATAACATTCGATTTGTTCTAGCTAATATTACTATATTTGATAATGGAACACCACTTTGGTTTTTTCGTATTATATCTTTTACTATCCATTTATATTGTTCTTCTTGTGCAGTACTAAATTTAGAAGCAACAAATGCATGTATTTCTGGTTTTAATCCCGGTTCAATTTGTATAGATTTTACTTTTTTATCAAACTGATTTAAATTTTTACTTATTATATTTTCACAAAAGTCTACAATAGCTGGTGATGATCTATAATTTTCAACTAAAAAATATGTATTATTTGGTAAAAATTCATTTGGGAAATTACAAATATACTTGACTGATGAACCTCTAAATGAATAGATTGATTGAGCATCATCTCCAACAACCATAATCTTGCTTTTATTTTTAAAAATACTAAGAATATAATTTTGTATTGGATTTATATCTTGATATTCATCAAAGAATATATATTTAATTTCATTTCTAAAATTCTCACTTTTAGGTGATTTCAAAAAATCACAAAATTGTATCATTAAATCATTAAAATCAATAGAATTCTCTTGTTTTTTCCTTTTCAAGAAAGCTTTATAAATTTGATTTATTAAATTATTATACTTTGTTAAATTATGTTTTTTTAATATTGTTTTAAAATTTAATGGATATGTTGTTGATACTTGATCAATTATTGATACAATTTTAGATTTTATTAAATTACTATCATCAATATCTAATTCAGCTTGATTAGTTAAAATACTAATTGTTTCTTGTTTTAATAGATCTCTAGCTTCATATTCATCTAAGACAGTATAATTAATGTTATTAAATTTTTGGAGTATTCTATATCCTAAACCGTGTAATGACCCAACATGAAATGGTAATTTAGTAGGTATTATATCTTCTAAACGGTGTAACATTTCTTGACCAGCTTTTTTAGTAAAAGTAATTAATAAAACTGATTCTGGTTTAACATTATTTTTTAATATTAAATTAACATAACGAGAAATTAAAGTATGAGTTTTACCAGCACCAGGACATGCAATTACTAATATATTATCATCTGAAGCTTCTACTATATTTGTTTGTTGTTCACTTAAACTTAAAGATGCAACTAATTCTAGTTCACTAAATTTAGCTAGTTCTTGTTCATATTTAATAAGTTCATTTTCAATAAGAAAAATTTTTTTTTCATATTTATGTTTTAACTTTACTAATTCTTCTTTTTTTGATAATAGATTATCCATTATAATTGAAACATAAATATGCTTTAATTATCAATTGATTTATTATCTGAAAAAAAATATTTAATATATTCTATTGGTTTTATTAATGATTGATAAGTATATTCTATAAATGAGATATGATTATCCATCCGATTTCCATAAGATTCTAGTTTTTCTAATCTTTTTACTATATCATCTATTTTATCATTTTGTTTATTGAGTAACAATATTATTTCATTTAGTTTTTCATCCATATAATAATATTACAAAATAAATATGATTAAATTTTAAAACATAATATTTATTTTATATTCTAAGTTAATGAGTTATGATTATATTATAATTGGTGCTGGACCATCTGGTTTAACATTAGCATATTATTTAGGGAAATTAAATAAAAAATGTTTATTAGTTGAGAAACAATCAGCAATTGGTGGGTGCCATCGTGTAATTAGAAAAAATGGTTTATTTACAGAACATAGTCCACGTGTTTATTCAAACGCATATTTAAATTTTATTAAATTATTAGAAAACATGGGTGGTAAATTTAATGATTTATTTGTTCCTTATAATTTTTCAATACCTACAATTGGTATTGAATCAATTAAATATTTTAAATTTAAAGAAATTATAGTATTTATTATTGAATTTATCAGATTATTTATTGATGAAGATTATAGTAAATATATTTCTATGGAACAATTTATGGAAAAACATAATTTTTCTGATAAGGCAATTGATTTTATTGATAGATTATGTAGATTAACAGATGGTGCAAATATTGAAAAATATACCTTATTTGAATTTTTACAATTAATAAACCAAATGTCACTATATAAATTATATTTACCTTCAAAACCTAATGATATTGGATTATTAAAACTATGGTCAAGCGCCATATTATCAACTAATAATGTTGATATATTATTAAATAAAGAAGTAACTAATATTCAATATAAAGAAAACAAAATAGAATATATTACAATAGATGGTATTAAATACTTTGGCAATAATTTTATTTTAGCAATTCCACCAGAACCAATTTTAGATATATTAAAGAACTCAAATATTGAAAATAGTTTTATAGAAAAAGACTTTGAAAAATGGGTTGATGAAAATTCATATATTGATGATTTGGGAATAACATTTCATTGGAATACTAATTTAAAATTAAAAAAAATATGGGGTTTTCCTAAATCAGATTGGGGTATTGTATCTACAATCATGTCTAATTATATAAATTTTGAAAATGATAGATCAAAAACAGTAATCAGTATAGGTATTACAAAAATAGATTCAAAATCATCATTTAATAACAAAACACCACATGAATGTTCAGAAAATGAATTATTAGAAGAAGTTTTAAGACAATTAAGATTATCTTATCCAGATTTACCTAGACCTACTAATTTAATACTAAATCCTCTAATTAAAAGAAAAGGTGACAAATGGATTGAAAGTGATACTGGTTATGTAACAACTGCTAATAGAAACACAATATTACCCTCTAAAAGTATTAGATTCAATAATTTGTATAATGTTGGAACACAAAATGGTAACAGTTATTATTATTTTACATCAATGGAATCAGCTGTATCAAATGCAATAAGTTTATTACATTTTCTTGAACCAACTTCAAAAAAACTATACCCAATTTACAAACAAGATACAATTGTTAATATTATAAAACTATTGTTAATTATTTTTGTTATATTTTATTTTTTATTGAAATAATTAATAAATGTGTTTATATTAATATAATTTATTAATATAAATAATGTCGTATAAATTAGTTATTGCAAGATATAACGAAGAATTAGATTGGGTAAATAATTTGAACAAAGATAATGTTATTATTTATAATAAAGGCAGCGACTATGTCACTGCTATTAAAAGAGAAAATATTGGACGAGAAGTAGAAAGTTTTTTTTACTATATCATTGAAAATTATTATAATTTACCTGATTATGTTATATTTTTACAAGGTAATCCTTTTGATCATATGCATGGTATTACACCTGATAATTTACAACAACAAATAAATGCATTAATTAATAGTAAACCGACGTCAGCTTTACCATTGTTTCATAATTATAATAACGAGCATCATAATCAATATCCTGATTTAAAAGTAGGTCAATATTTTTCTTTATTTTTTAATACACAATTAATTGAAAATGTATCTTTTTCAAGTGGGTGTCAATATATTATTCCTAAACATATTATTCTTAATAAACCAATACAATTTTATAGTAAAATACATTCAATGACTATTATAGGGGATTTTAATAATGGTATTCGTATGACAACTAATATGGCTCATTTTGAAGAATATGATTTTAACTGTAATGGAATAAATGGTTGGATTTTAGAAAGATTATTAGCTTATGTTTTTAGTGATATACCAGTAAATGATTTTTTATTAAAAAAACGTTATTTGGTTACTGGTGGATGTGGATTTATTGGTAGCAATCTTGTAAAAAAATTATCAGAAAATAATAATGTTATTATATTAGATAATTTAACAACAGGCAGTCTTAATAATTTGGATTATAAATATGATAATATAAATATTCAATTATTTAATGGAGATATTTTAGATAATACAATATTAAAAAAGATAGGTTATGTTGATGGTATCTTTCATATGGCTGCAATGAGTAAAGTATTACCATCTTTAGAAAATAAAGAAATGATTGATTTTTGTGTAAATCAAAATATTAATGGAACTATTAACATTTTAAAATATGCTGCATCATTTAAAAATCCAATTAAAGTTATTTATAGTGCTTCATCAACATATTATGGTAATAATCCAATACCACACGTTGAAACTCAGTTACCAAATTGCCAAACACCCTATGCAGTTAGCAAATATTGTGGTGAGTTATATTGTGAATTATTTAGTAGTCTTTATAATGTACCAACAGTTAGATTAAGATATTTTATGGTTTATGGTAAAAATGAACCAAATGAAGGATCATATGCAGTTGTTTCTGGTATATTTTTAAAAAATAAAAAAGATAATTTACCATTAAATATACATGGTGACGGATCACAAACACGAGACTTTGTTAGTGTTGATGATGTTGTAAAAGCAAATATTTTAGCAATGACTTCCAGTATAACTAATGAAACTATTAATGTAGGAACAGGTAAAATGAATTCAATAAAAGAATTAGCTGATTTAATATCCGATAAACAAATACATAGTCAGAAAAGAGTTGTTGACCTAAATGAAACATTATGTGATACTACTAAATTGGAATCATTATTAAATTGGAAACCAACAAATAATATAACAGATTATATTAAAAATTTTTAGATAAAATACAAGATGATAGTACTGAATTTATTGATTATGAAGAATATCATAAATATGATAATTATAAAAAATACAAAATTGATAAAATAAAGATTTTGCTATATAATAATCAAGATAAAATTACAAATATATAGCATTATTTATTTCTGAAGTTTAGGTACCCAAAAAATATGTCTAACAAATTTACCGTCGTATAATTTTTCTTTAGTTATTTCATTTCCATAGATATCCTTATCTCTAGAATAAACTAAAAATTCATTTTTATAATCAATAGGTAATTTATCATCTTTATCTATAACTTTTAATTTTACTCCTAATTTATAATCATATGATGCCCATGTTAATAATCTAATATTTTTATATAATTTTTTTAAATCTAAATTAGTCAAGTCTGATACTTTTCTAAATGGTGAAATTTTACATAACCACAATAAGTCTGCTCGTAGATAATTACCAACACCTGCTATTATTTTTTGATTTAATAAAACTAAACCTATTGGTTTTTTTAAATTAGTTGTTTTCATTAATTTGTCAGTAAACATTTCTAAAGTTGTTTCTGGATCCATAATATCTAATCCCAATTGTTTTAATTTTTTATCCAGTAATTCTTGACTAGTAAAAACTGTAAAACTACCAAAACTTAATTGATCATAATAAAATAAAGACCCATTTTCAAATACAAATTCGATATTTAAATGATTTAACGCTCTGTCTAAATAATTACTAGCGATTTCTGGGTCAAATGTATCATAGAAATCAGGATAGTTAAATTTTTCACTATTGTTTTTTTTAAATAACCATCCGCCAAATAAACCTAAGCTAACACCTAAATATAAATCATCAATTTTAAAATATGTAAATTTACCTTTAGTATTTATAGATTCTATTTTAATTGGTAATTTTCTTTTTAATAATTTAAAATGGGCAAAAGGTTCATGTGTTTTGTATCTGCCTTTTAATATTTTAATTTTTAATAATTTATGATTTGATGTACATTTTTTGATGAAGTCTACATAACTTTTAACCTCTATTATTTCGGGCATTATATTTAGTTAGATTAAAATTGAAAAAATTTATTATAAAAATCTATTATATATTATTATGCATTGGTTGAAACTTCCATTATTTTTATTACCAATCACAACTTATGGATTTACACCAAATATTCGATCTATTATTACAACAAAAGCATTTGAGTCTTCTTTATTGAATAATATTAATCAAGAATTTATTAGTGATAGCAGCGTTATGAATGATATTATAACTTATCATTTACATCCAGAATTAGATATTTTTTATAGTGGTGTTTTTTGTTTGACATTATATTTACAATATAATAAATATAATAATACAAATTGGGATACTATTGAATTATATAAAAAAAATCGCCAAAGATTTAATATGTTATTAATGATTTTATTTATAGTTTTAGGTAGAAATATTGATAATGCAATATAAATTAATTTATTTTTCGCTTTTTAATTTTTTCTACACAATTAATCTTGCTTTTAAAATCATTCGAATCTATTATATTTAGTTTAGAATCACTACCTAACCCAACAGGTATATCATTTTTAAATTCAAATAAATAAGTTTCGTCGTTATCTAATCTAATTATACCAACACCATTACGTTTATCATTTTTCCAGTGACCATTATATCTAATACCATCACTATACTTCATTATACCATAACCATCTCTTTTTTTATTTTTCCATTCTCCATAATATATTGTTTTATCTAAGAAAACATGAGTATAATAATTATTTATATTTCCATATTTAAATCTTTGATATATATTGTCACTTTCTAATTTATTATTATATGTAATTCCATTTTTTCCAATTGTAATACCAATTCCAATATTTTTATCATATTCCCAATATCCTTCATAAATTGTTCCATCACAATATGTCATTATACCATATCCATGCCTTTCACTATTTTTCCAATAACCATTATATGATGATCCATCATTATAAATTATAGACCCTTCACCGTTTCTATTTCCATCTAACCAACTGCCTTTATATACAGCTCCATCAGCATATATTATTTTACCAGAACCACTTCTTTTATTATCTAACCATTCACCTTCATAAATAGATCCAGATTCAGTCACCATTATACCAAAGCCATTAAATTTACTGTTGGCCCAATTACCCTTATATTCAAATTTATTACTATTTAAGATTCCATAGCCATTACGTTCTCCATTTTTAAGTATACCATTATATGTTACTCCATTAGAATAAATTACAGAGAAAGGTCCATCTGCTTTTCCTTCAATCCACACGCCATTATATGTTTCTCCAGTTGGTAATGTTAGAATACCATTACCATTTGGTAACCCATTTTTAAATATACCTTTATATTTTGTTCCATTCGCAAATATATTATTATTTTCTTCATTTAAAAATATTATTTCCCCTTCTCCATGTGGAATATTATCTAATAATTCTCCAATGTATTTATTTCCTGATGGTAATATAATGTAAACATTTACTTTACTACTCATTAATATAAGATTAATTATGATGTTATATTTAGTTCAATTTTTATAGAAGAATCTTTGATTCTTCTTATAAAGATCAGTCGCTCATAATAGAATTTGTAAAACAAATTCTATTGAGAGCAGACAATTTTTATTATTTTTAAAAATTCTAGTAGATGGGATTAGAATTTACAAAGTAAATTCTAACACATCGGTACAATTTTTATAGAAGAATCTTTGATTCTTCTATAAAGATCAGTCGTTCATAATAGAATTTGTTAAACAAATTCTATTGAGAACAGACAATTTTATAAAAATTGATTTTTTTTTAAGTTGGGTATTGAAATAAAAAAATAATGGATTCTACTGAACCTAATATTAAAGATTTTAATGAACAAGATCCCAACCCAGAAACTACTGATCAAGCAGATTCTACTCCAAGTGATTCATCTGATGATATTTCAGAAATATTGGGGAAACTGTCTTTGGAACCAACTAGGACCATCCCTATTCCAAAAGCAGTTTCTGAAGGACTAGATTATAAAAATATCTTGCTATACAAATACAGTATTGATCATACGCATTATCAAGAAATAATTGACTTGGTTGCAGGAAAAACAGGTGGTATAGTTGATTCTGGAATCATTACTGTTAATAGTATCAAGTATAAATTAAATATTGAATTTCATGTAACAAATTTGTATACAGGTGGTAAAGTTAATGAACGATGTAATGAACTTCAACCTTTGGTTGGCAAAAGTTACAAAATATCTATTAATAATATTGGTATTACTGATCGTTTCATTTGTCTTGGTATTACTATACAAGATAGTACAGATGCATATTTTGGTAATCCAGTTAAACATATTACTTTTGCTCTTAATAATTTTGATAAGAAAGTCTTTCCAAAAGACTCTTATACTGCTTTGTTAGAAGATAATGTACAACCTATAGATAATTTTGAAGTAGGTAGTACATTTACTGTTGATTTAAAAAAATAAACTAGTAGCTCTTTTAATAAAAAAAATTGTCTGCTCTCAATAGAATTTACTTTGTAAATTCTAAACCCATCTACTAGAATTTTATTATTCCCTGAAGGGAATAATAAAAATTGAAATAATTATTTTTAACCATGTTGAATATAAGAATTATGTCATCTATCATAGAGATTATTAAAAATTCATCCAACGCATTGGGACCTATTAGTTCCCATAAAGTTATTATTGACCTTGTTGATAATTCCGGGTCAACCGGAAATCCTTTCAAAAGCGGGGTTACTGTTCTAGATAAAGAATTAGAAGTGTTAAGTGTATGTATTTTGGGAAATTCTAATGAAGAGCATTACCTATGTACATTTGAAACTACATTTAAATTTTATGGCAAAATTAATGTTTTGCGAAGCGAGAACTTGGTCAGTTTACCTAATATTAGACCAGAAGGTGGAACAAATACACATCTTCCACTCCAAGATATTTCTGATAAACTAGTAAGCATGGTACCAAGACCAAATTTTATTAGAATTATTACAGATGGTCAAACAAATAGCCGACCTGCAGATTTCTCTAGTATTCTCAATAATTTTAAGAAATATGGTGTCAAACTAGAGATTATTGCAATTGCAACTAGTGATTTAGATATGGCAAAAATTACCGTGAATGAACAACAAATTCCAGGAATGGATCTTGTTAACATGCTTGGTAATTCAATTGACAGTCTTACAATCTACAGTAGGCATCATTGTGATATTCCCTACAGTGGTGCAGTATCTTCAAGTATTGATAAGAATGCTTTGACTTTCATGGGTGTTCCTTTCACTGGACTTATTCCTGAACATATTAGCAAAATTATTGCTGAAGTTGAGAAAAATAAGGCTACACTTGATTGGGGGCTTGATCAAAAGTTTCTGAAAGAGTTTATTATTGAAGTTGGTAAACTATTGTCAGTACTGTTTATTAACTTTCCCGAGAATATGATTTTTATTACTAACATTATTCAACAAATTTCAGGATTTTCTGATTTTACTGAAGAACGTGTTTTTAATATTATGAAGTATGGTTTTGATTGTACAAAGAACAAGAAACCAATTCTTTTGACTAACTTTGACGAACATGTTAAAGCTTCAGTTGTTAAGAAGGGTGAGTTTGCTGATGCAGTTTCACAATTACGTTCTCAAGGAACAACACTCGGGTGTTTCAAGCGTATTTGTCTACCTATTAATGGTGTTTGTGTTCTTGACAATGGTTCACTAGAATTGTTCGGTGCATTGGGTCAAAACCCAAATTCCATGGACAGATTTGGCAATGCCTACTTTAGTGCAGATGCAAATCCACAGGCTACGCGAATTGCCATACGAGAGCTTTGTCATACATTGCGCGTGCAAGATGCTCGGAATTCACCTTCTATCATCTTCTACGTTGCAAATCATATGGCATTGATGTTTATCAAGGGTACTTCTATGGACACCGAACATATGATTGAACTTCGAAAGATCGCAATTGTTCAAGCTTCAATGGAAGTTCTTGTCTCTAATGGGCAATACGATGGCATTGGATGTTTTAGACATTGGCAAAATGGTAACCGCATTGCAATCAACTTCAAGAATCCATCCAAGACTCATTCTTCATTGTTTACAGATTCTTTGATCAATCCTCTTAGACTAAGTGAGCCTACATGGTGGGCTTTGATGATGTCAATGTTTGGAATTTTCAATGAACAGATGAATGAATATGAGGAACCGCTAAAGCAATTACTTGGTGACGAAATCACAGAAGACAAGTTCCTCGGTTATATTCGTGATCAATACAAAGATTCAGTATCTGGAAATATCATTATAGAGACATTTGAAGAATCAAAGAATTCAATCTTTACATTGGAACCTTTCCAAACAAGAGACAGAGTTTTCAAGTTGAAAAACCACAATGGTTGTACAACTTGTACTTGGTATTCAGAAGGTTCTGAAATGGATTATGTTATGCAAAGAGGCTGTCTGTGGTGTCACTTCCGACCAACTTTGGATATGTTCGAACTAGTTAATGCTTCTGATAACATTGGCAGTCTATCTAACAGTATGTCACTTGCTAGACCATTAAATGTTAGTGTTACTACTCCAACTGTTTTTTCACAGCTTGTTCAACCTTCTTCTTCTAATAAGAAGAGGTTCAACTTGATGGGTATAACAGGAAATGGTAAGACTACTACACGAAAGATAATGGTTGATTATCTTACTAGTCTTGGATTTGAAACACTTGTTATCAGTGCAGATGATTTGTCAAAAGCTGGATTCAAGGGTAAGGGTATGAACCAAGAAGTTAAGAAGAAGATTTCAGCATTTGAGAAGAAGCCTGGACAGCTAGCTATTATTGTTGATATCTGTAACGAGAAGAGGCCTGATGATAGATGCTTTGATTCTGATTTAAGTCAGTACAAGGCATTTAATTATATTCCTAATTTCATTAAGGATGTTGATAATTTTGACGAACTTGAATGTTGGGTCCTTAGGAATGTTCTCTCTAGAGGACCTGATTTTCAAAATTCCGATTATTGGCTAAACCCATGTTCTGCTAGTGTTGAAATTTGTATCAATGTTCACAACATGAAAGCTGCTGGAATCAAGTCTCAGTTGGGTATTGCCGGACCTCCATTGAATTTTGACAAGAAACTCAGTATGCATGCAATCAGGGACTTGATCGAAGATAGAGCCAATGCGCATGCTACTCGTTTGGCAACGAGGGACATGGTTGGTGATATTCAAAGGTTCATTGATAGTTGTCTAGACAATTAGTTCATTTATAAATAATGTATATAAATTAAATTTTGACAAACGATATTTTAATATCTAAGTCAACTAATGTTTCTTCATAAAAAGAATCAATATCTGAATTTTCCTTTTCAAAATCAACTCTAATAATTTTATAAATATATTTAATAGCATCTTCTGATACTAAATCATATTTACTATTTCCACTCAGAACTTCCCAATATACTTTAATTTTATCCCATGGATGGAGTCCTGCTGTTTTCCTAGCTTTTTGAATACTAGTTCCTACTAATCTATAATAATGAATTCTATCTAATGATTCATCATATTCCTTATCTAATAAAATTAATAATTTGTTATCATTAAAACTAAACTCTTCAACAAGAATATTAGACGAAGCCCCAGCAACTACATAATTAATATTAAATAATGAAATATCAATATCAAAATTATCATAAGTGGTATTAATAATAGTTTCTAATCGACTCATTTTATTAATTTTATCAAAAACATCAGTAATTTCTTTACCATATTTTTTAAAAAATAAAGCTTTTACTGGTTTAATATTTTTAATTACATTTACTTGATCTTGATGTTTAATATCCAGTTCTAGAATATTACATTCATCCAAAATAAAATTTAAATAATTTCTATATCTATTACTATATATTGATTCAAATGTATCATCAATAATAACTGTTACCGATTTAATTGGTTTTTTAAGTGAAATATTAGCTAGACCACGTAATTTATGTATATTCCAAATAATATTATATACAATATTAAAATCAGTAGCTTGATCAAACTGTGATTTATTAAATTCCTTATATTTTTCTTTTTGAATCAAATGAATAGATAAAGAATTAGATTCTTTGTCTGCAAAGAATGGAATAATACTTTTAAAATCATCACGAATATATTCAATAATATATTTCAATGTATTTAATGATTCAGCCCATTCTGTTTTATTTTTTTTTCCTTTTAATAAATTACGAGCTAATTTGATATATCCATTGTTAACAAGATCAACAACTTTATACAGACAACTAATTGCATCTTTCAAATTATATTCATCCATATATTTAAAATATGTTTTCCTTAATTTATAATATTCAATTAAAATCCAAATATTAATTGGATTATTAACAGAATTATATTCTGGTATAATATGTTCCGTGATATATAATTGATTATATTCTTTCCAAAAAATAATAGTATTAGTTAATGGAATAATAATATCTTTCATTACATTATGAACTCCAGCTTTTGAAAATTTTAATGTGTCACCTCTCGATGCAGGTGATGATAATAAATATAATCGTAAACAATCTGAACCATAATCGTTAATAATATCTAAAGGGTCTGGATAGTTTTTCAAACGTTTTGACATCTTTTTACCATCTTCTGCTAAAATTAATCCATTTACAATAACATTTTTAAATGGAATCATATCAAATAAAGAAGCTGATAATACTAGTAAAGTATAAAACCATCCTCTAGTTTGGTCAATACCTTCAGCAATGAAATCTGCTGGTAAAATTTGATGAGTAACACCATCAGATGTTTTAATAAATGGATTACTATCAGCATCATATTGAATACCATGTACTGAGTTACGAAGTAATTCAACAATGCCAACTTTACTAACTGATGCATATGGCATTGCTCCTGATTCAAACCAACAATCAAATATATCATCAATTCTTTTATATTCTTTTCCATTTATTATGATGACTACATGATCTAGTTTATCTCTATGCAAATCATTAATTATCAATCCAGTTAATTTTTCTAATTCATAACTAGATTCCACACAAATAATATCACCATCATCAGATTTCCAAATAGGTATTGGGGTACCCCAAAATCTTGATCTAGATACACCCCAATCTCTAGCATTAGATAACCAACTAGAAAATCTATTTTCACCAACCCATTTAGGGACCCAATTAATATCACTATTTAAGTTAACCATTTGTTCGCGCAAGTCTTCAACTTTAACAAACCAACTAGATACTGCTCTATAAATAAGTGGAGTATCTGATCGCCAACAAAATGGATATTTATGACTAATTTGTCGTTTATCAAAATAATAACCAGATTCTTTTAATTTAATTATAACCCATGTATTTAAATCACGAGTTGGATTTTCAATTAATTTGTGATTTTTATAAAAAATACCAACTAGTTCTGGAATATCTTTGACATATCCATTAATATCAAGTGGTTGAAATAATTTAGTTTCTTTAGTAATTAAATTATTTTCCAAACAAACCCGATAATCATCTTCACCATATGCGGGAGCGATATGTACAATACCTGTACCATCAGATTCGGTTACATAATTATCAGCTAAAATTTTAAATTCATGATCTAGAAAACTAAATGGTGGTTTATAAGTTAATCCAACTAATTCAGAACCTTTAAATGTTTCCCAGATATTGGGAGGGTCTTTTTTAAAAACAGAGTTTATTAAATTTTTAGCTACAATCTGTTTAGAATCTAGTAAACAGTATTCAATATCTGCATTTACACATAAAGCATAATTTGCAGGTAATGTCCATGGTGTAGTTGTCCAAACCATAATACTAGCATCTCGATTAACTAATGGTAAACAAATATATAAAGAGTCATCTTGAACCTCTTGATAATTTTGTTGTGTTTCAAAGTTTGACAATGAAGTTCCACATGTTGTTGAAAAAGGCATAATCTTTACACCTTCATAAACACGATTTTTAATATATAATTGTTTAAAAACCCACCAAACTGAATTCATATAATTTTTATCCATTGTTTTATAACCATTTTTGAAATCAATCCAACGGCCTAAGCGCCCCATTGTAGTCTCCCACTCTTTTGAATATCGTAGAACGATACCACGACATTTTTCATTATAATTTCCAATTCCATAATTAATAATTTCTTCAGTTGTCTTAATATGAATTTCTTTTTCAATTTCATATTCGATGGGAAGACCATGTGTATCAAAACCGTTATACCTAGGAACATTTTTTCCTAGATTATGATGATAACGTGTAAAGGTGTCTTTAATCAATCCTGCTAAAATATGACCATAATGTGGTAAACCAGTTGCGAATGGTGGACCATCATAAAATCTATATGATGGTTTATCTTCATTTTTAATAATACTTTTATAAAAAATATCATTTTCTAACCAATAATTATAAACTGATTCTTCGTGCATAAATATAGAATTTATTGAATGTTTAAATTATTTATTCAATTTTTATAGAAGAATCTTTGATTCTTCTATAAAGATCTATTCGCTCATAATAGAATTTACTTTGTTAATTCTATTGAGAGCAGACAATTTTTATTATATATAAAAATTCTAGTAGATGGGTTTAGAATTGAGAGTAGACAATTTTTATTATTTTCTTTGGAAAAAAATGAAAATTTATTATTCTCATAAATTAAGTTGTATTTTTATGCTAGCAATTATTGACTACAATAGATTGACTCTTGGATTTTCCTATTTAAAAAATTTTATTGGTAACATTAAAAATAAATTTTGTAATGCCACAAGTTTTATTCCTATGTTCAAACCACATAAAATAAATAGTAAAAAAATTATTAAATCATCAAATAAAATTATTAAATCATCTGAAAAATTAATTATAAAAAAAAAAACTAAAAAAACAAGTAATAAAATAAAATGCTCAGAAAACACTCACGAGTCTGATTATGGACATTTTATTTATTTAGATTAATTTTAAAAATAAAAAATATCTAGATTATTATATATAAATGATTAGTCCTGCTGACAAATCTAGTCTTATGAAAGTAATGGTTTTTTACGCTTTACTTACATATGCTTTAGCACCTGGTGCTGGTTTCATGTTTAAAAAAAATAAAGAAGGAATTACACAAGGAATGATAGTTGGATCTGTTATATCACTTGCATTATGGTACAAATATGGATCTAAAATGATAACTTTACAATAAATAAATGATTGATGTTAAAAAGTTAATGGAAGTTCAGAAAATATTAGGAACAAAAACTAATATTGATTTAGAATCTAAAATAAAAGAATTAAAACATACATTTAAAAAAGACTTGAAAGGTTTTAAATATGTAGTTGATCCACAATTGTTTTTTGGAATGAAAAATAAATATGTTAAATATGTTGGATTTAATAATAAACTATATTTTGGAGGCTTTTTTTTAAAAGCAGAAAGTAAAGGTGATTCTATTTTCATTTATATGATAAATAAGGATAAAAAAGTATGGTCAATTGATTTTAACAAGAATTATATTTTTGTTAATGATAAAATTACCGAAGATGATAAAATTAGAGATATTTTTGAACAATATCTTAAAGATAATCAAAATTAATAATTCAAAAAATAATATTTTTTGAATTATAGATTTTTTTCAAAATAGTAAGCACCTTGTAAGAAAGCATCACATAAATCATCTTTCTTTTTTTGGTCAACTAAAAATGACATCCAATTAGGTAAATGACTAATTAATTCTTTTGTATATTTTACACTTAATTCTTTAGTTAATTTATATGCTTTTGATTCATTAGTTGCTTTTAAAACAACAATTTGTTTAGTTTGACCAACATCAACTAATTTTAATTTATTAGATGGTGACATAAATTTAACTTTACTAATATTTGATTTTGTAATTTCTTTATCAAGAATACCACGCATTAAATAGTAATCATACAAACTGATTGATATACTTTTCATTGTAGGATTTTTAAAACTAGGTTGGTTCTCAATAAGAACAATATCTGCTTTTAATAATTCTTTTTTACTTTCTAATACTTTGAATAATTTTAATTTTGTTTCATCAAAATCTAAATTGCTAACTGCTTTATTTTTGTATGGTTTTAATTTATAACTAGCTTGTAATGATTTATATTTTGTTTTAGCATGTGTAGTACAAAAAGTGCATGAATCCATATCATAACTAGTTTTACGATTGCATGGAGAATCTTTAACTAAATGAGTACATTTATTTAATGTTGATTCTTTAAACAATTCTTCAAATGGTTTTATTTGTTCGCATTTTTTTGAATGAACTTTACAATAATATTTATTATTGTGAGTAAATGATGCTTTCAATCCACAGTCACATTTTGTAAATTCACGATCTGATAAATCAATATTATTCCAATCGATAATTTTCCATTTATCATTTTCCTTAGTAAATAGACAATAGGCTAGATGAATAATTCCAACATCAAATGATAGAACTGTTTGTGCCATATAATAATAATAAGATATAATTACCTTTAAATATTAATAATATTTAATCGTGCTTTTTTATAAAATTAATTTAGATAAATTTTTAATTTTATTAAATAAACTGTTTTCATCTTTTAGTTTATGATACTCATCTTCTGATTTTAAATAAGTAACATTATCTTTATTAAGTTCATCTTGTAAACATTTTTCATTTTGTGGGAATGAAATATTATATGATACATCGTTAAAACTACTAACTTTTCTATTTATTGTATAGTTTTTACAATTAGGATTAAGTTGAATTATATTTTTTAAATCTAATAATTGTTTATTTGGTTTTTCTAAACATTTAGGATTAATTATTTCATTATTTGTAAATACTTTATTTTTACTACATCCACAATCAATTGTTGAAATAATACTATCTATTGATCTTTGGGTTTCAGTTTGTAAATTACCATAACTGTTAAAAAATGATTTAACTACATGAATTAAATCTTTTGATTTAATTTTGTTTAAAACATGTTTTATTTCACCAATTGTTATTTTATCTTTCTTTAATAATTCTATAAATTGAGGATTATATTTTATTTTTGGATTATCAAGTAATAATTTTATTTCTTCTCTAATGTCATTTCTGCCTCTCCATCTTAAAATACCAGTATTTGGATCTCTATAGCCTTCTTCACCTAAAGGACAATTATTAAATCTTTTAATTGTTATACCAAATAATACTAAAAGTATACCATATACTACATTATCAAAAATAGCCCCACCTTCTTGTGAATATTTTAGTTTAATATATTTATCTTTATATTTTAGATACTTTTTATCCATTATAATTGACTACATAAAAATTATCTATTCTAAATCTAATTTGCAAAACAAATTAGATTATGAACGAATAGATTAAAGAGATTTTTTATAATAAAATATCTTTAATTGTACCGATGTGTTAGAATTTACAAAGTAAATTCTAAACCCATCTACTAGATTTTAATTATCTGTTCTCAATCTAATTGTACCGATGTGTTAGAATTTACAAAATAAATTCTAAACCCACCTACTAGAATTTTTATAAAAAATAAAAATTGATAAATATAATATTAAGCTAATTACATTACATTTTATGCAGATATTTGTAAAAACATTGACCGGTAAAACAATTACACTAGAAGTTGAGTCAACTGATAGTATTGATAATATTAAAACAAAAATTCAAGATAAAGAAGGTATTCCACCTGATCAACAAAGATTAATTTTTGCTGGTAAACAGTTAGAAGATGGGCGAACACTTTCAGATTATAATATACAAAAAGAATCAACATTGCATCTTGTTTTGCGTTTAAGAGGCGGGACATATTAGTTGTTTAAACATATAACTTATTTTAATTTGATAAAATTGATTTTTTTTGTTATTAATTTATTAGTATAATGAACTATGAATAATATGCAATTTGAATGCAAACAAACTATTGGACTATTTTTAGAAGAGTCTGTAGATCTATTGAATGAATTAGTAGAACTTCAACAAAATGATCCAAATAGCAAAAGAATAGATGAAATAAAGAATAAATTAATAATATTAAACGATATAATTAAATTATTGTCTGAGTTTATGGAAACTTTATTAAATTAATATTGTTTAATAATACATATGATGAAGATAATGCTCCAAATATCATCATACCTTGTGGCGATATTGGGTTATATTCGCATTTTGTATCTAAAAAATCACGAACTTTATAAAAATACGTAGGTATAACTAATTTATCTTCAGTTTCTTTTAATTTTATTTTATATATTTCAGGATCTGTATAAAGTGATTTTTTACCTTCTGTAATAATATGAAATGGTAACATATGTAATATATATATTAATGGTATTATATAATATAAATTATATTTTGCAAATTTAATATTTAGAAATGCAAAAATAACCCAGAACCATATTATACAGTGAAATAATGCTAAACTAAAAAAAGTAATTTTTTTAATCATTATATTATAGCAGATAATAATTTCTAAAATATAGTAATGAGTCATTTACATATAGTTACTGTAGCTACAGAATCAGAATATTATTTTCCTTATTTAGTTGAATCATGTAAAAGAAATGGTAAAGAATTAACAATATTAGGATATGGTGAAAAGTGGCAGGGATTTGTTTGGAGATTTAAATTAATGATAGAATATTTAAAATCACTAAATGATAATGATATAGTCTGTTTTATCGATGGATATGATGTAATATGTAATAGAAATTTAAATGAATTAAAAGAACAATTTATTGAATATAAAAATAAATATAATTTTAAAGTTATTGTTGCTACTGAAACTTATAAATTTAAACCTCAAGAACTAATAGCAAGATTCTATTTTGATAGCTGTAATAATGAACTATTAAATGCTGGTACCTATATTGGTTATGCAAAAGATTTACATGACTTATTACTCAAAACATATAATTTGGATCCGAATGATAAAAATGATGATCAAATGTTATTAATAAAATATTGTAAAATGCATCCAGAAGATATATTATTTGATAAAAATTATGAATTTTTTTTAACAATACATAAATCTTTTTTTGAAATTGATAATGAACTAAAAATATATAATTATGAAGCATATTATAAAAATAAAAAACCATTTTTTATACATGGTCCTAGTTGTACATATTTAAATTCACTAATAACTAAACTAAATTATAATATTAGCAAAAATGATATATATTTTATAAAAAACAAAATGAAGAAAAACTATATTAATAAAGGAATTTATTATTTTAATATGATTTTAAATAAATATTTTTTAATTATTTTTATATTAATAATAGGATACTTATATTATAAAAATCATCCATAATATAATTAAAATATTATAATTTTTTATCTTTATTAAGTTAATGAGTGTTATAAATGATGAATTTTTAGGTGAATCTTACATGACAATTAAATATTATAAGCCATTGTTTGAAAAAATTCAAACATATATTCCACGATCAATAACACCAAATACAATAACTATAGTTAATTTTCTATTACTTGTATATTTTTATAATAGCGATTTATATAAAAATCCAAAAATATTTTCATTATTTTTATTCATATTTTGGATATTAGATGGTATTGATGGTGTTCATGCAAGAGCAACTAACCAACAATCTAAATTAGGAGAAGTATTAGATCATGCATTAGATCCAGTTCGTAATATAATAGTAATAATATTATTATGTAAATTATTTAAAATACCAGATAATTATAAGCATATTATATTATTTTTATTTATTTTAAATAATAATTTTTTTCATATTGTTGGTAAATATACAAAAAAATATATATATGGTACTAAATATTTTTCAGCTGATGATGCTAGTGTAGCAACTATTTTACTACCATTGCTTACATTAATTAAATTACCAAAAATAAATAATAATATAATTTATGTATTTTACACAATGGTATTATTTTATACCTTATATCAAATTAAATTATTGAAAAATTATAATGTTAGTAAAACTGATATTTTAATATTTTTAATAGTTAATTATTTAAGCTATTTACATACTAATAATATGACTAATTTATTGTTGATAAATTTCTTATATCCAATCTATGTAATATATAATAAATAAAATCATTAGTTTAATATAATATTATTTATAATATTATATTAATGGAACATAAAGTATTAAGAATTTATTGCAGTGGAGTATATGATTTATGCCATTTAGGACATATGAAATCATTTGAAAAAATATATAATTATTGTAAAACTTTTAATTGTGATTTTAAAATAATTGTTGGTGTACATAGTGATGCAGATTGCGCCTCATATAAAAGACTACCTCTCATTAACGAAAATATTAGATATGAAACAGTTAAATATTGTAAATATGTCGATGAAATAATTGAAAATGCACCATTACAAACCAGTATTGAATTTATTAAAAAAAATAATATTGATTATGTTTCTATTGGCGAAGAATATAAAGATACTGAAAAAAATATATTTTTTCATCATGGTGCTTTAGAATTGAATAAATATTTTTATATATCAAGATATGATTTATTAAGTACTACTGATATTATTAATTTATGTAAAAATTATTAATTATATTTATCAAACAAATGTAAATTTTCTTTAAATTTCTCTTTAACAAAATTCATATTATCATGGTTTCCTATTGTAATTCTTAGAAAACCTTTTATTTCATTATTTTTATTTCTTATAATAATATTATTATTTTTTAACATAATTAATAAATCATTATATTTATCTCCAACATAAAATAAAATAAAGTTTGAATTTGAGGATATATAATAAATATCATTTTCTTTTAAAAAAATTTCAAATAATTGTCTTTCAATAATTATTTTGTTAATAATATTTTCATAATGATTAATATTTTCCATGATAAATATTCCAGCTATTTTAGTTAATTCAGTTAAACTTCTTTCATTATAAATTTTATAAATTTCATTACAACGTATATTTGATGATGCAATATAACCTAATCTTAATCCTGCTAAACCATATGCTTTTGAAAAACTTCTTGATACTATTAAATTATCATATTTTTTAATTAATTCAATACATGTATTTTTTTTTGAAAATTCAATATATGCTTCATCAATAATAAATATAGTTGATTTATAGTTTTTTAAATATGTTTCTAATGAAGTAATATTAATTATATTACCTATAGGATTATTAGGACTAACTATATAAACTATTGAATTACTATCTAGATTATAATTTTTTAAATATTTATCTATATTATAATCATTATCTCTGATGTCTATATTAATATAATCAATATTTTTTGTTCTTATTTTTACCATCATTTCAAAAATAAAATAAGTTGGATAAAATAAAAATACTTTGGTATAATTATTAACATATGTATTAATAATATATTCTAATGCAGTATCTGAACCAGGTGTTAATATAATATTATTTTCTAAAATATTATTGTATAATGCAATTTTATTTAATAATATTGTTGTATTATCACTTTGATTATATGTATAATGTGTTATTATTTTATCTTTGTTAATTGTTTCATTTAATAATTCATAAAATTCATCTGGATGTTTAAAATCATATTCATTCAAATCTAAATTTATTATTTTATTATTAGACATATATATGTGTTTAGATTATAAAAAATAAAAAAAACTATCATACTTGAAATAAATATATAAATTTAGATTTTTTAGCTGAACCGATAAAAAATTATCTTAATTAATAAATAAATTAAGATAATTTTTTCTAAATTAAATATAATGGACGATTTACATATAGTTACTGTAGCTACAGAACCAAAATTTTATTTTAAATATCTAGTAGAATCTTGTAAAAAAAATGGTAAAGAAATAGTAGTATTAGGTTTTGGTAAAAAATGGCAAGGATACTCGTGGAAATTTAAATTAATGATTGATTATTTAGAAAAATTAAAAGAAACGGATATTGTTTGTTTTGTAGATGGGTACGATGTAATTTGTAATCGGGATTTACGTGAATTGAAAGATTTATTTATTAGTTTTAGAAACAAATATGATTTTAAAATTTTAACAGCAATTGATATTTATAAGTTTCAATTACAAAAATATATGGCTGAACCTTATTTTAAAAAATGTAATGATATGTTATTAAATTCAGGAACATATATTGGTTATGTAAAAGATTTAAAAGAGTTATTAACATTTACATATAATTTAGAAGCAAATTCAAATGATGATCAATATTTGTTGACACAGTATTGTATTATGAATAAAAAAAATGTGTATATTGATAACAAACAAAATTTTTTTTTAACAGTGCATAAATCATTTAATAATATTGATAATGAATTATTATTTGTTAATAACAAAGCTTATTATAATAACAAACAACCGTTTTTTATACATGGCCCAAGTTGTACATATCTTAATAATATAATTATTAAATTAGGTTATAATCTAGATAATGAACTTATTCTTAATAAAGATTTACAAGATTATTTTTTTAAAAAGTCAAAACATTATATGAAAGATATTTTATTAAAGTATACTATTTTTATAATTTTTATTTTAGCTTCATATTATTATATATCTAAATTACATATTATAAATAATTTCTAAATTAATATAATGAATCCTTTACTTTTATTATTACTTATTTTATTATTATTATTAATATCATTAATATTACGTTTAGTCCATAAAAAGAAAAATACTTCTATTATTAAAAATAAAATATATAATTTAGAAAATGATGGTATTACTGTTATACCTAAAATATTAACTACTGAACAAGCAAATACTATTAGAGAATTAGTAGAAGAAGGTAAATCAATGGAAGCTAAACAAATAATATTAAATTCACCATCTGTTAAAGAGCGTATTATTAATATAATCGGTAATGATTATGATTTCCATGACTACATTTTTATAATTAAAAAATCACAATTCCATGCATGTCATAGAGATTACAATGGTGATTTTTTCAATAAGACACAAGCTTATCCATCATATACATTAATTATTTATTTAGAAGATATGGAAAAATGTTTAGATATAATTCCAGAATCACATAAAAGTGCCCAAGCAAATTTACTTAACATAACTGATTATACAGAATCAGTGTTATGTTCTAAAGGCGATGCATTATTATTTAATGCTAACTTAATTCATAGTGGGTCACTTAATAAAAGACAATCTAATCCACGTATTCAAATGAAAATTTCTCATAAAGTTGATCGTGATGAAACTCTTGGATTTTTCCAACAATATAATAAAGTATTAAATAAAGAAAGTAATCATCCTAGGTGGGCCAAAAATTTACAAAAACATATATCATGTGTAGCCCCAGTATTTAGTCAATTAACACAGAAATATGACAGTAACAAGTATCGTGGTGAAAATAATAATATGGGTAATATTATTAGCAATTTATTTTATGCCAAATTAGATAATATTTAATTTATTATAATTTTATTTCTAAAATTATAATAATGGATAACTTTATAGGCGGAGCCCAAAATAAAAAAGATATTATGTTAGAAGAAAATGGAAGAATCTTCCCGTTATGGATTATGAAGAATTTTAAAAAATATGTATTACCCGAAATTATAAGATCAGCTGATGAAGATCCATGCAATGAACAATTTATTAATGATTTTACATTATATCAAAAATTTGTTGGTTCATATTTAGATTATCGTTCACCTTTCAAAGATTTATTAGTATATCATGGTGTTGGTTCAGGTAAAACAGCAACATTAATTAATGTGTATAACACACTATATAACTATACACCAAAGTGGAATATTTTTTTATTAATACCAGCTGCTTTAAGAAATGATCCTTGGTTAAAAGATATCAAAGTTTGGTTACAAAAAGAAAATTATGAAGAAAGAATGAAAAATTTTGTTTTTGTTCATTATGATAGTCCATTTGCAGATAGAGATTTTTTAGAAAAAGTTAAAAAAGCAGATAATTCATTACCATTTTTATTTGTTATTGATGAATGTCAACGTTTTATTAATAATGTATATAATAATGTATCTAGTAAAAAAGGTAAAAGAGCCCAAATTATTTATGATTATATACAACAAGAAAAAATAGAAAATAATAACACTAGAGTAATGTTATTATCAGCTACACCTGCTATTAATACGCCATTCGAGTTAGCATTAATATTTAATTTATTAAGACCTGGTTCTTTTCCTACCAGTGAAAGTACATTTAGTCAACTATATATATCATCTTCTAATTTTGCATCATTAAATGAAGATAATAAAAATATGTTTCAACGTAGAATACTTGGTCTCGTATCATATTATATTGGTGCGACACCAGACAAATACGCAACCAAAGTAGTTCATTATAAAAATATTCCAATGGAAAAATATCATGAAGAAGTTTATAATTATTTTGAAGAAATTGAAGAACAAAAAGAAAAAATTAGACGTCGTATGTCAAGAGGTAAAGTCGGTAATGATAATTCTACATATAGTTCTTATACCAGACAATCATGTAATTTTGTATTTCCACGTATTGATAGTAAAATTGATGGTGAACAACGTCCAAGACCTGGTAAATTTAGAATTACTGAACAAGATGCAGTGATTATTGATGAAGGTAAAGACGAAGAAAGAAAAAGAGAATTATTGAAATCAAATAAAGAATTAGCAGCTTATGTAAATGCTATTAAAGTATATATTAATGGTTTAATAGATTATTTTAAAGAAATACATCGTAAAGACAAAGAAAATAAACATACAATTCAAGATGATGTTAAATTGTTTAAAACAAAGTATAATTCAAGTTTTACTAAATTTTTTAATGAAGAAAAAAATAAATCAAAATTATTTAATGCTTTTTATATATCTTCACCAAAAATGGTTATGATTATATTTAATGTATTGAAATCAAAAGGCCCAGTTTTAATATATTCAAATTATGTTGAAATGGAAGGTTTACAAATATTAAAAATTTATATGCAATTCTTTGGTTTTATTTCTTATAATGATGATACACAGGTATCCAAAGAAAATGATTTTTTTAGATATGTAGAATATCATGGTTCTATTAATAAAGAAGAACGTGAAATAAATAAAAAAGTATTTAATGAAAAAGAAAATAAATATGGTAAATTAGTTAAAATAATTATGATTTCACCTGCAGGTGCGGAAGGTATAAATTTATATAATGTTAGACAAGTACATATTATGGAACCATATTGGAATGAAGTTAGAATTGAACAAGTTGTTGGTCGTGCAGTTCGCCAATGTCATCATGCAGATCTACCATTAGAAGAAAGGCGTGTGGATGTATTTAGATATAAAATGGTACGTAAAGGTGGTAAAGAAACCACTGATGAAAAAATGGAATCAATATCACGAAGAAAAAATAATTTATTATTAAGTTTTTTAGAAGCAGTAAAAGAAGCAGCAGTCGATTGCGAACTATTTAAAGCGCATAATATGATGGGTTCTAAATATAGATGTTTTCAATTCAATGAAGAATCATTATTAGAAGATCAAGTAGGCCCAGCATATAATGAAAAAATAGAATATGATCAAAAAATTAATAATGGTTTAAATTCTAAAGATTCATCAGTTATTAAAATTAAAGTAAGAAAAGTAGAAGCTGCTTATAAAGTATCAGATAATACGTACTCTGAAGCAAAACCATACTGGTTATATGATCAAACAAATGTATTATATGATTATCAATTAAATTATCCAATTGGAAAAATTGCAATTGATGAATTTGGAAATGAAATTAAAATAGACAATGAAACTTATTTAATTGATAAAGTAATTATGATCCCTGATTTTAAATTATATTAAATTTTTGTGATACTAAATCATAGGTTTCCTTGTTACATTTATAACAAGTATCTATAATTCCGTTATTATAAACACCTACATAATAAGTTCCATGGGGGCAAGAAATTGTAAATCTACCTTTACGTATCCCATCAACATATGTTTCTTCAATTATATTACCACTACTAGTAGTAATATAAAAGTTACCATGCCTTCTTCCTTCCCAATATGCTCCTTCTGCACGCGAACCATCTTGGTCAATTTTAATAAAAATTTTACCATTTTTATAATGGTCATTTGGTATCCTAGTAATAGTACCATTTAGATTAACTTCAAAATATTCTGACATATTAATTTTTAATGTATGTTAAATAAATAAAAATCAATTTTTTTTTGAATTATATTTATGATAGCAGTGGTTTATACTAATTTAGGAATATTTTGTAATGCTGCTAAATTTCTAATATTTTCTAACTGTAAATTATTTTGATTTTCCATACCCATGTGTGGCGTTTGTTGTTGTTCCATACTCATTTGTTGCATACTCATTTGTTGCATATTTAATTGATTAGCTAATTGAGCTCCCATAGGATTAAGTGATTGCATTGACATTTCAGTTGATAAATTATTATTATTATTATAATTTGGATTTAATTGAGCAAGACCTAATAATTGTTCAAATCTATTATTGCTATTAATAATCTGACCTTGTTCATTAGTACTAACAAATTGATTTACCATTAAAGGATCAACATTTTCATTATAAGTTTTATACATTTGCATTTGTTGTTGCATTTGAGGATTTTGCATTTGTGGTTGCATTTGATTTGTATGATTATCAGAATTTAAAATATCCATCATTTCTTCAGTAGATGTATTTATTTTTGATTTATTTTTCTTACTAGTTTTTTTACTATTTTTTTTACTATTTTTTTTAGATATTTTTCTTGTACCAGTAAAGCTTGTTTTTAATTCATTTTTAGATATAGGCATTATATAATCTTATGCAGAAAATTTTTTAAAATAATTAATTTTATACATTTTTAAGATTTATTAAAAATTTTTAGATAATAAAAATTTTTTTAAATTAATAATTAAATAGTAAATCTTTATCTAACCTATTGCGATCTTTTTCGTCAGATGATAATTCATTTTTATATTTAGAATATACATATTTAACTAATTTAACTTCTAATGGTGGTAATTGAGGGATACCTTCCCAATAATGATGTTTGTATAAAAAATCTACTTGAAAATCCAATGGATATAAATGAGCTAAAGTTGAATTTGGATTATTAGTAAGTTTACTAAAACTTTTTGGTAATAAATACTTTGATTGTGATGGTAATATTACTAGTAATTGTTCTAATGGTGTTATTGGTTTTCCTTCAATGAAAGTAATAGTATTTAAATTGATTAAATATTTACATATATCTGAAATAAATGGTGGATAATCATATGTATAATACCATGACCAATCTGGTATTTTTTGGAAGTAGTAATGTGTTACCCATCTAATACCAATCAAATAATTTTTAACTAAATTTTCAACAAATTCTTCTAGTTCATCATCATTTACATCAAAATAATGTTTATAATAATTTTTTCTATAATTTGAATCAACACCTAATCCAACTGGATCTTCGATTTTAAATAATAGATTTTCTATTTTAAATAATTCTTTTTCATAATCATCAGATCCTTGATATCTTGGTTTTCTTATTTTAGCATAGTTTTCAGTTAAAATAGATTCTTCATCAGCTGATAATTTTTCTAATAACTTTGCTAAAAATTTTTGATTTACATTTTTAGTATTTTTTGAAAGTATATGATCACCTATTATCATAAATGTTTCACCATATTTTTTAACTAAATATTCAATACCGTTATTTTTAATATCCAATGCATAAATGTGTGGTAAAAAATCATTACCTAAAAAATAACATAAAAATATAAAATCATTAATTATACAATCCATATTAATATTCTTGATATCTATTTCTTTCATAAATGTATCATATATACATTCCCTCATTATTTTGATACTAACGAAATTTAACTGATCTCCAGATGCTTTTTTATCAAATTGTTGTGCTTCTCTTAACAAATAAACACGATTTAATTTAGTGACTAACATCAAAAAAATTAAATCTGCATCAAGACCATAAGTTACATATGATAAATCTAAGTTATTTTTATTATTTTTTTTAATAAAGTCTAATAATTTATGTTCACCCTCCCCCGGAACATTTGATGATGAATAAATTATTTTAATTGATTTTGTAGTAATCCAAGCTAGTATTTTTTTATGAAGTTTATCCATAAATTTAGTACCTGGACTAATTGCACTATTATTCCAAAAATAAGGTATTGATTTATTGTATTTAGTTTTAATTTTATCAAATAATATTTTATCATGTACTGATCTAAAACGCCTCTGTCGTTGTTGTTTAATTTTAGCACAACATACTGGTCCATCTATTGCTATATAAACTCCTGTTTCAGGCTTAACATAATCAATTAATTTATCAATATACTCTATTACTGCATTCATCATTTTGTTTTGTAAACTTTTGAAATTTATGTTTTCTTTTTGTTGTTCTTCAGCTAATACTTTAAAACATGTTGGATGTATTAAGCAATTTGTGTCAATTAATAGCCAATCTATTTTTTCTAAACCACCTTCTACTTTTTCTTTTTCAAATACAAATTTATTTTTTTTATAATTCCGCATTAACCATGCAAAAAATTTAGGTACACCCATTAATATATATATTATTATTACTTTATATATAAAAAATCATTTTTTTTGTATAGAGTATAATATTTATTTTAAAATGATACTATAATTATTTTAAAATAAATATATAAAAATATTTAAAAATAATTTTTCTAAGGTTAATATATAATATAATGGTTCATACTAAACAAAATAAAAATTCTGTATTAGACGACCTTGTATCTAATTTAAGTTCAGAAAATGATAATAAAAAGAAAAAAAATAAAAAAAATGTAGACTACGATAGTGATGAAAAAATAGATAGTGATGATAATGCAACAGAAGCTAACTGTTCAGTATATTCTAACTATAATCCTTCCCAATTAAATCTCTCAAAAATAAAACCGTTTAATTTCAATTTGATAAAAGATGATAGAGGACTTCAAGGACCACCTGGACCACAAGGTCCAAATGGACCTTCTGGAAAACGTGGTAATCGTGGAAAACAAGGTGTCCAAGGGACACAAGGCAAACGTGGACAAAAAGGAAAAGTTGGACCATCGTTTATATGGAAATCTAAATGGACCTGTGAAAAAGAATATTGTATTAATGATGTAGTATATTATAATTGTTCATGTTATATTGCTATAAATGATAACATCAACATTAATCCAGAAAGTGAAGATCAATATGATTGGGATTTAATGGTATGTGGTGCAGTTGGACCAGCTGGTTCACAAGGAGATATAGGACCAGCTGGTTCACAAGGAGATATAGGACCAGCTGGTCCACAAGGAGATGTAGGACCAGCTGGTTCACAAGGAGATATAGGACCAACTGGGCCACAAGGAGATGTAGGACCTACTGGTTCACAAGGAGATATAGGACCTACTGGTTCACAAGGAGATATAGGACCAGCTGGTTCACAAGGAGATATAGGACCAGCTGGTTCACAAGGAGATGTAGGACCAAAAGGTGAAACTGGGCCGCAAGGAGATGTAGGACCAGCTGGTTCACAAGGAGATCTAGGACCAACTGGGCCACAAGGAGATGTAGGACCAACAGGTGAAACTGGACCACAAGGTCCATTAGGCCCACAAGGTCCACAAGGACCATAATAAATTATGCAGATAAATATAAAAATAAATTTGATTGTTGAAATTTAGTTAATTCATCAATTTGATTAGATAATTTATTTATATACTGATCATATTTTTCAATATTTTTTAATAACTCATATTGTTTTTCTATTTCCATTATAGGAATTTCAATATTTTCTAAATGTGTTTTACTTAAACATGTGGTTTTATTTAATGATGCAAAAGTAATCAATTCTTCTTGGAGTAATTCTAAAATATTATATATATACTTTAGATCAAATGTTTGATCTATTAAATTAATAAAATAATAGTTTATTAGATCATCATAAACTATATTTTTATCATATTCAATATAACTTACAGTACCGGCTGTTAAACTATTCTTTTTAACAATAATTGTATTTTTATCTATATTATTATTTGTTGTAATTGAACATATATTAATTAATTTTTCAAAAGCAATGCTATTTACTTTAGTTTTAACAAATCTATGTTTAATTTTTTTGTAATTTAATATTTCATTATTGAAATTAATAATATTATTCTTTATTAATTCATATTGTGTTATAAATAAATCTTGTAATTCAATATCAATACTTTCAATTTCTAATTCATTTACAATATCAATATTAATATTTTGCATTTTACCTTTGACTATAGTATTTAAATTATTATTCAATAGATTATACAAGTAAATATTTAGAAACTTTTGTTTATATTTACTTTCATCTTTTGTTAAATATATATAGTCATACTTTATTTCATCTGTTAATAATCCATATGTTAGTTTATTAAATTTATAAGAATAAAGTACTGGATAGTCAAACTTATTATTATATGAAACAATATCTATTATTTTATTTAATTTAATATTATTTTCACTTACTTGAACAGTTTTACTAAATTTATATTCATTATAGTATAATGAATATGTAGTTTTATTAATTTTTTCATATGGTAAAATATTATCATCATTTATAATAATATCATTTTTAATAATGTTGTTGTTATTAATAATTAATATTGATTTTTTATTAGGTATCTCAATTATTTTTGATATATTAAAATTATTTATTAGATATTTACGTGATTCAATATGTTGAGCTGAATCACTAAATAATAAACTATTTGGTATTATTAAAATAATTTTTCCGTTTTTATTAACCAATTGTAAAAGTAATTGTAATATTAATGGTTCTGCTTTTGTACCGCGAATCTTTAATTTCTTAATTAATGGATTGCAGTTTGCATATATTATATTTTTTAAGTTAGATGGAATATGACAAATAATTAAATCATTATTTTTATTAATATCATTTCCATATAATATATCAGTAGTTACAATATTTTCTAAATCAACACGGTTAGATAATAAATTTAAATAACATAGGCAATTATTCATTTCATCATTATCGTAACAATATATATTATTATATTTTATTTTATTATTTATCATACTGTTTATAATTTCACCATTACCTGAAAATATATTTACAATAGAATTATATGTTTTTTCATTATCAATATTTGATAATATAATTTTAATTATATCATTGTTAACATATAATAAATTTAATTCGTTATAATATGGTTTTACAAGTTTATTTGATTTAATTGATGCTATTATATTATCATAATTTGATAATTTATTAGTAGAATCATTTACAATACTTAATAATTTAATTTCATCAACAGGCAATAGTTCTAAGTCTATATTAAATTTATCGATAATTTTTTTTTTAATTAAATTAATTTGATTAAATTGATTATTTAAATAAAATATAATATATATTAAATTTATATATAAATAACAAATATTTTTTTTCAATTGTGAAAGGGTTGTATAAGAAACAGTCTGATTCGTAAGGAGTGTATCAATAACAGTTTTATGTATGGTGCCAAAAGGGGGAAGTATTTCATTAGTGTTGGAAGAAGGAGTAATTATTTTATCATTTTTGCCCATATATATATTAAATAATATTTTTTTAAATATTAATATTTTAATTCATTTAAACGTTTACAATTATAATATATACCTAAATTTTATTTTTTGTTTTAAAACATTTTAAAAAATATTTAAAAAAATTTTAAAATTATTTTCTATACTTAATATATACATGCCAAGAAATTGTCATAAATCTCCTTCATCAGAATCTAATTCTAGCGACGAATCATATTCATCATCAGTTGAAGATGTAAAAGTATTTATTAAACATAAACACGCTAAAAAACATTCTAAAAAACATGATAGTGATAGTGAAGAAAAACATCATCGAAAAAAAAATGATAGTGATGAACCAAAACGTCACCACAAAAAAGAATCTTCCAGTGAAGAAAGTGAAAAATGCAAAAAGAAACGTAATAAAAAAGATTCATCTAGTGAAGAAAGTCAAAAATGTTCCGATGAAAAAAAATTTTGTTTTGATGATGTTTATAAATACTATAAACACAGATTATTAACTGATGACTCATTAATGGTTGCTGGTTCAGATGCTTATTTAACAGCATCTTCTAGTGTTGGTGAAGTTGTTCCACAAAATTATCCTGTTTTATTTCCAACTGATGAATTAAAATATAATATTGATCACGCCGATCTTAATGCACCTTTTTGTGTTAGACAAAGTGGTGTTTATATTTTATTCTTTATTGCTAATTCAGAACAATCTAGTCAATTTACATTATTTATTAATGGATTACCACAATTATTAACAACTACTGGAAATAATGCTGGATCAGGTCAAACAGTTTTTAGATGCATGGCTAAATTAAATAAAAATGATACATTATTTATGAGAAATTATGAATCAAATGCTGGTGCTGTAACATTAGTTCTAGGTTCGGGTGGTTCATTAGTAGGTAATGATGCTACCTTTTTAGTTGTAAAAATAGCTAATTTACCTAATGAAGAATATAAACAAATTTGTCATACTTGGTCAAATGATTGTTTATCTAGAAGAAAACAATATTTATTCAAAAAAATATTAGAAAAAATGTTAAATGATAAAGAACTTATGTTACAAGGATTTAATATTCATGGGACATTTTTTACTCAAACTACTCAACAAGTTGCTCTTGAATCAGATATTATATTTGATACTACTAGTAATGTAAATGGTATCAATTGGTCTAATACATCACCCAATCAAATAGCAATTACTGAAGATGGTGTTTATAAAGTATTTTTCTTAGCAACAACAATTAATTCTGCACAATTTACTATCTGTTTAAATGACATACCTTATGAACCATCTACACAAGGATCTAATAAAGGTGCTGGGCAAATATCTTTACGCACATTACTTGAATTAAAGAAAGGTGATTATATAACAGTTAAAAACCATACATCTAATACAGGTGCTGTCAATATATCTGCAAATTCAGGTGGCATATATCCAGTTATTAGTAGTATTGTAACTATATTCAAAATTGCACCATTATGTAAAGCAGTTATTAAAGAATGTAAAATAAATGATTACCACAAAAAATGTTATGAAAAATTTAGATCCTTTTTATTAGCAGATAAATGCTTACAATTATCTGGATCACCTGCCTATTTTAATTACTGTTCAACTAATAGTCAAGCATTAGCTAATAATGATTCATTTACTTGGGAAATAATTAGTTTCCAAGAAGAAGTACGCCATTTACAAGCAACTACTAGCTTAATAATTGAAAAAGATGGTGTCTATGATATTTTTGCAGATATGATAACTGTTGAACCTACACAAGTTACATTATTTATTAATGGATCACCCGATTTCCAAGCTACATTTGGTAGAGAATCAGGTGGTAACCGCACTTTAGTTCGTCAATTTATATCATTATCAAAAGGTGATGTCATTGATATCCGCAATTTTACATCCAATGCTGCTATTATAAATACTACTATTAATAGTGGTGGTAATGTTGTTGGTCATCCAGCATTTTTTATGGGATTATTATTATCCCCATCTACTGATCCTGCATACAATCCTTATTGCAATAAAAAATCAGAAACAAAGAAATCTAAATAAATTAATTTAATTATTATATAACTATTAAATTAATTAACTGAAAAAATTAATCTTCCTAAACCATTTTGTACTACAAAGAAATTATAACTTAAACCTAGTATTTTTAATTGCAATCCTACATTATTTGGATTTAATGATGCATTAAAATATTCTTTTAAAAATAATGGATTCATTTCATATCTAAATTTCTTTTCTTTTAAAACACTTAAATTAGCAGTGCCAGATGGTTGAACTTCTTCTGGGTATAATGAAAAAGAATAAAAATATACACCTTCTGGTAAAACTCTTGTTAATGATTGAAATGATTGTACATATTTATAATAGGTATTGTCTATTTGAGTATTTAATAATTCTATTTGATTTAATGTAATTATCTGTTTTGTAAATATTTTATTTACATAGTATTTTGAATAATCATATAAATAAGGTGATACTTTACCATACTCTGTTAATCCATATAAAAAATTTTTAGGTTGAACAAACCATTTTAAATATTTATTAGGTCTATCAATTGATATTTCTCCATCAAATAATTGTAAGTTATTAACATCAAAAATATTTTCTTGAAAACCTTCAATTACATATTCTAGTTTAGAAGATGTTAATTTTTTACGTTCTACATCATCTAAAAATATATATTCAGCTAATAGTTTTATTTTTGGTTTGGGAACAAGATTTAATAAATAATTATAATCAATGTAAGGATCATAACCTCCTATTTTATTTTGTAATGTTGGATTTTTATATAAATTGATTCTAAAAACAACCCAATCATTTTCAAACATAACTTTTTCTTGGCCATATGTTGTTAAAATAAAATCTATATCACTTGATAATAATTGTGGATAAATTATTTGTAATGCTTCTGAATTTAAATTATTTAATGTATATTTTACTGTTTTGCTATCAACAACATATTCATACTTTGAATAATTTAATTTTGTATTTAATGAACCAGTAAATGGTACTATTAATATAATTAAATTATTATATTCTGTTGCCCAATCCCTAAAATAGATTAAATTTTGTAATTTATTTATTGATAATGTTATTGTAGTTGTAGTGTTTCTTAATGCAACTAATGGTAATGCTGATCCTGCTGTTTTATTAAACCAGAATAATAATGGAATTAATAATATTTTAGAAGGTTTTGAATTATTATTAAATTCATATAATTCTGGTATATTACCTATTAATACATTATAATTATTTATTTGTTCTTCTTTTAAATGATGATGTTGATAAATATTTAATTGATCTGATGAATATTGATCAACAGTTTGTCCTCCAATATCTAACTCAAATTGTGAAAAATAATAATGACCTAAATATTGTGTCCATGCAAAATTAATATTATTTGAATTTAATTTGTCATAAGCTTTTTGTGAATCTTTCCAATTAGTATGATAATACATTAAATATTCATTCATTGTTTTATACATAGTATCTAATGTTGATTGAATTGTATAAATAGAAATATAATTATCATTTGATATAGTTTTTTCATATGTTAATAATAAATTAATAGATAATAAATAACCACTCATATTAATTTTATTATATAAATCAATATCTATCAAATTAGAATATGTACTTTTTTGAATTTTATAGGTATTATTAAATCTAACAACTAATTGTTTTATATTATTTAATGTAACATTGTCTGATAAAAATAATGTTAATAATTGTTGATATAATAATAATTCAATAGAAACAAAATTTTTAAAATTTGTATATAAATTTTGCCATTTAACTAGATCATTATTTAATCTACTTAAATATGCACCTTTCCAATTTAAATAACTTTGATTTTTTATCATTGAATCAGTAAATACTAGAGATGTAATATCAACTTGTATAAAACATCTATGAACTAAATCACCATTTGATAAAACAAATGATACTTTTTCACCATAATTGGGTTGTTGTTCAGTATATATTTCTTTTAATTCTAATGAAAAATTAGTATGTCGACGATATACTTTTTTAAAAAATGTAATTTCAGGATTATATGTTAATGCTACATCTTGTTGTCCAGATGTTACTAATTGTATTAAACCTCCAGCCATTAATAATATTAATTATAATTAGATTTTAAATCAAAAATAATAAAATAATAATTTTACGTTATTATTATTTTAATATTTGAATTCTTTATACTAATACTATTTGTCTCCATGCATCTACTAGGTATATCCATAAATTATTATTGGTATCATATAATAATTGTCCAGTTGAAGGAGTAGCTGTACCAGTATCTCCGAAAGGAACAATTGGAGCACCAGGAGCACCAGTTGCACCTGTAGCACCTGTTGTACCAGTAGAACCTGTAGTACCTGTTGAGCCAGTAGTACCTGTTGAACCAGTAGTACCAGTTGCACCAGTCGCACCTGTGTCACCAGTATTACCAATTAAACCATCTGCACCTGTAGCACCTGTAGCACCTGTAGCACCTGTAGCACCATCGGCACCTGTAGCACCTGTAGCACCTGTAGCACCATCGGCACCAGGAGAACCAGGAGAACCAGGAGAACCATCAGCACCAGGAGAACCAGGAGAACCAGGAGAACCAGGAGAACCAGGAGAACCAGATGGTCCTTTAGGTCCAGCATAACTCATTATCCATGAACTAGATGATAAAGTTAGGGAACTACCAAAAACATCAACTATAGATGATAAATAAAATGCAGTTTCGGAACCACCGGCACTAGCAAATCCTAATTGACCATAATATACTAGTGTTGATTCAGTTGTTTGATCAGTAAGATAAACATATTGACCAGCTGCCCATGGTGCAGTTACAAGCTTATTAATAAAGTTTGTATCTTCTGAAATATATGAACCTACTTCTAAATTAGTACTTATTGATAAATCACAAATTAATGGATTAAATCCTGCACCTGTAGCACCAGTAGAACCAGTGGCACCTGTAGAACCAGTGGCACCTGTTGAACCAATAGAACCAGTTTCACCTGTAGAACCAGTTTCACCTATAGAACCAGTAGCACCTGTAGCACCAGTTGATCCTGTAGCACCAGTTGTTCCAGTTGCACCAGTAGCACCAGTAGCACCAGTTTCACCTGTTGCACCAGTTACACCAGTAGCACCTTGTAAACCAGTTGCACCAGTATCACCTTGTAAACCAGTTGCACCAGTAGCACCTTGTAAACCAGTTGCACCAGTATCACCTTGTAAACCAGTTGCACCAGTATCACCTTGTAAACCAGTTGCACCAGTAGCACCAGTTTCACCTGTTGCACCAGTTACACCAGTAGCACCTTGTAAACCAGTTGCACCAGTATCACCTTGTAAACCAGTTGCACCAGTAGCACCAGTTTCACCTGTTGCGCCAGTTACACCAGTAGCACCTTGTAAACCAGTTTCACCTGTTGCACCAGTTACACCAGTAGCACCTTGTAAACCAGTTGCACCAGTTGCACCAGTTGCACCAGTTGCGCCAGTTGCGCCAGTTGCACCAGTTTCACCTGTTTCACCAGTTACACCAGTAGCACCTTGTAAACCAGTAGCACCAGTTGCACCAGTAGCACCAGTTTCACCTGTTACACCAGTTGCGCCAGTTACACCAGTTTCACCTGTAGCACCAGTAGTACCTGTTTCACCAGTTTCTCCAGTAGCACCAGTTGCTCCAGTTGCTCCAGTTGCTCCTGTAGAACCAGTTTCACCAGTAGCACCAGTTGCTCCTATTTCACCAGTAGCACCAGTTGATCCTGTAGGTCCAGTAGCGCCAGTTTCTCCAGTTGCACCAGTTGCACCAGTTGCTCCAGTTGCTCCAGTTGCACCAGTTGCACCAGTTGCACCTGTTTCACCAGTCGCACCAGTTTCTCCAGTTGTACCAGTTGCTCCAGTTGCTCCTGTAGGTCCAGTTGCACCTGTTTCACCAGTAGCACCTGTTTCACCAGTTGCACCAGTTGCTCCAGTTGCACCAGTTGCACCAGTTTCACCAGTCGCACCAGTTTCTCCAGTTGTACCAGTTGCTCCAGTTGCTCCTGTAGGTCCAGTTGCACCTGTTTCACCAGTAGCACCTGTTTCACCAGTTTCTCCGGTAGCACCAGTAGCGCCAGTTTCTCCAGTTGCACCAGTTGCACCAGTTGCTCCTGTAGGTCCAGTTGCACCAGTTTCACCAGTAGCGCCAGTTTCTCCAGTTGCACCAGTTGCTCCTGTAGCGCCAGTAGCACCAGTTTCTCCGGTAGCACCAGTTGCACCAGTAGCACCAGTTTCACCAGTTGCACCAGTTGCACCTGTTTCACCAGTAGCGCCAGTTGCACCAGTAGCGCCAGTTGCTCCAGTTGCTCCAGTTGCTCCAGTTTCACCAGTTGCGCCAGTTTCTCCAGTTGCACCAGTAGCGCCAGTTGCACCAGTTGCACCTGTTTCACCAGTAGCGCCAGTTTCACCAGTTGCACCAGTTGCACCAGTTGCACCAGTTGCACCAGTTGCACCAGTTGCACCTGTTTCACCAGTTGAACCTGTTGGACCTGTGTCACCAGTATCACCAGTTGCTCCTGTAGATCCAGTTGCACCAGTAGCACCAGTTGCTCCTGTAGGTCCAGTTGCACCAGTAGCACCAGTTTCTCCTGTAGGACCAGTTGCTCCAGTTGCACCAGTTGCACCAGTTGGCCCTGTTACACCAGTAGCACCAGTCATACCTTTTGCACCAGTATCACCTGCACCAGGTCCAACAGGACCTCTTGGACCAGCTACAGCAATATGCATTGATTCACCAATTGTTAAATCAATTGAATTGTAGTTATATATTGTTACTGTATATACAATACCATCAAAACTCATATTTGTTATTTGGAAATAGCCAGTAACCGAGCTTCCAGATGTTATAACTACAAAAGTACCAGGTACAAATATGTAATTTATATTATTGTATGATTCTTGCAATTGGAAATCACCTGTTGCACCTGCAGCTAATGTAGTATTACTTGTTGCAATTTGTGATATTAATGTAGCACCAGTAGCACCAGTTACACCAGTATCACCTTTTAGACCAGTAGGGCCTTGTAAACCAGTAGCACCAGTAGCACCAGTAGCACCAGTACTACCAGTTACACCAGTTGCACCTTGTAAACCTGTAGCACCGGTTGCACCAGTAGCGCCAGTCGCACCAGTAGAACCAGTAGAACCAGTTAGACCAGTAGCACCTTGTAAACCAGTAGAACCAGTAGCACCAGTAGCACCTGTTGAGCCAGTTACACCAGTAGCACCTTGTAAACCTGTAGAACCTGTTGCACCAGTTGCTCCTGTTTCTCCAGTTGCACCAGTATGTCCAGTAGCACCAGTTACACCTGTAGAACCGGTAGAACCAGTTGCACCAGTTGCACCAGTAGCGCCAGTTGCACCTGTTTCACCAGTAGTGCCAGTTGCACCAGTTGCGCCAGTAGCACCAGTTGCACCAGTTGCGCCAGTTGTACCAGTAACACCAGTTGCACCAGTAGCACCAGTTGCACCTGTTGAACCAGTAGCACCAGTTGTACCTGTTTCACCAGTTGCACCTGTAGCACCAGTTGCACCAGTTGCACCAGTTTCACCAGTAGTACCTGTGACACCAGTTGCCCCAGTTGCACCTGTTGCACCAGTTACACCAGTCATACCACGTGGACCAACAATTGTTATATAATTAGCTACATTAAGGGTTGCTGTTACATTATTAAGATTTAATATAGTGAGTGTATATTTAGTACCATTAAATGAATTACTTACAACTTGGAAATAACTTGTATTATTACTGTTATCAGCAATTGTAATAAATGTATTAGCAGTAAATAATTGATTTACACTATTATAAGTTACAAATAAGTCAACAACACCTGTTGTATTTGGTGATATAGTAGCTGAATTACCAATTTGTGATATTACTATTGGTCCAACAGGACCAGTTGAACCTGTAGCGCCAGTTGCACCAGTTGCGCCAGTTGCACCAGTTGCACCAGTTGCACCAGTTGCACCAGTTGCGCCAGTAGCACCAGTAGCACCAGTAGCACCAGTTGCACCAGTTGCACCAGTTGCACCAGTTAAACCCATAGGACCAGCTAATGTAATGTACATTGATGAACCAATTGTTGCAGATACTGAATTAATATTCAATAGAGTTACTGAATAACTGGTACCATTATAACTATTTGCTGTAACTTGGAAATAACCAGTTACAGTGCTGGCATCAGTTACAACAACATAAATATTAGGAGTAAATAAGTTATTTATATTATTATATCTAGTTTGTAAAACAAAAGTAGCTGTTGCATTTGGTGCTAATGTTTGATTACCAGATCCTATTTGTGACAATACAGTTGAACCATTAAGACCAGTTGCACCAGTAGCACCTGTAGATCCAGTAGCACCAGTAGCACCCGTTGCACCAGTTGCTCCAGTTGCACCTGTAGCACCAGTTGGACCTGTTTCACCAGTTGCACCTGTAGAGCCAGTAGCACCTGTTTCACCACTTGCACCAGTAGCACCTGTTTCACCACTTGCACCAGCAACACCAGTAGCACCAGTAGCACCAGTTTCACCATGTGAACCAGTAACACCTGTAGCACCTGTTAAACCAGTAGCACCAGTTTCACCTTGTAAACCAGTAGCACCAGTTTGGCCAATTACACCAGTGGCACCAGTATTACCAGTAGAACCTTGTAAACCAGTAGCACCAGTAGCACCAATAGCACCTGTAGCACCAGTAGAACCAGTACAACCTGTAACACCAGTAGCACCAGTGGCACCAGTAGCACCAGTAGCACCAGTTAAACCAGTCATACCTCTTGGACCTACTATTGTTATGTAATCACCTGCACTAATATTTGCAGTTACATTATTAAGATTTAATACACTAATTGAATATGTAGTACCATCGAAACTATTATTTACTATTTGGAAATAATTAGTTGCATCATTACTATCACCAATTATAACAAATGTATCAGCAGTAAATAGTTGATTAATAGTATTATATGTTACAAATAAATCTATACGTTCTGATGTATTTGGTTCTATAGAAATAGTAGTTCCACATTGTGATAATATTGTTGAACCAGCAGGACCAGTAGCACCAATTGCACCAGTTACACCGGTAGCACCAGTATCGCCAAATCCTCTTTGACCAGTTGGACCAATAGCACCAGTTGCACCAGTTAGACCAGTAGCACCAGTTGCACCAGTTGCACCAGTTGCACCAGTAGCTCCAGTAGTACCAATAGCACCAGTTACACCAGTCATACCTCTTGGGCCTACCATTGTTATGAAATCACCTGCACTAATATTTGCGGTTACATTATTAAGATTTAATACTCCAATTGAATATTTACTACCATCAAAACTATTACTTACTATTTGGAAATAATTAGTTTCATCATTACTGTCGGCAATTATGATAAATGTATCAGCAGTGAATAATTGATTAATAGAATTATATGTTACAAATAAATCCACTAGCTCCGATGTATTTGGTTCTATAGAAATAGTAGTTCCTATTTGTGATAATATTGCTGACCCAGAAGGACCAGTAGCACCAATTGCACCGGTAGAACCTGTAGTACCAGTATCACCAAATCCTCTTTGACCTGTTGGACCTATAGCACCAGTAGCACCAGTAGCACCAGTAGCACCAGTAGCACCAGTAGCACCAGTAGCACCAGTTGCACCAGTTAAACCCATAGGACCGGCTAATGTAATATACATTGATGAACCAATTGTTGCTGATACTGAATTAATATTTAATAAAGTTACTGAATAATTTACACTATTAAAAGTATTACCAGTAACTTGGAAATAACCAGTAACTGTGCTAGCATCAGTTACAACAACATAAATACTAGGAGTAAACAAGTTGTTAATATTATTATATCTAGTTTGTAAAACAAAAGTACCACTTTGACCTGGTGCTAATGTTTGGTTACCAGATGCTATTTGTGATAATACAGTTGAACCATTAAGACCAGTTGCACCAGTAACACCAGTTGCACCAGTGGCACCAGTGGCACCAGTGGCACCAATTGCACCAGTAACACCAGTTGCACCTTTAATACCTGTTGCACCAGTTGCACCAGTTGCTCCAGTAGCGCCAGTTGTACCAACAGAACCAGTTGGACCTTGTGGTCCAACAATTGTTATCCAATTACTATTAGCAAGATTTGCTGTATTAGAATTAATATTTAAAATGGTAAGTGAATATGTAGTACCATCAAAACTGTTATCTACTATTTGGAAATAATTGGTATTATTACTATCATCAGTAATTGTAATATAAAGATTAGAAGTAAATAATTGATTTACACCATTATAAGTTACAAATAAGTCTACTACACCAGTTGCATTAGGTGCTATAGTAACATTAGTTCCTATTTGTGATATTACTATTGGTCCAGCAGGACCAGTTGCACCAGTTACACCATCACGACCAATAACCCCATCAATACCTCTAGCACCTGTTGCACCAGTTACACCGTCACGTCCAATAACACCATCTGTACCTCTAGCACCAGTAGGACCTTGAAGACCTGTTGCACCAGTTGCACCATTTACACCGATTATACCATCAATACCTCTGGCACCTGTAGGACCTTGAACACCTGTAGGACCTTGAACACCTGTTGCACCAGTTGCACCAACAACACTACCAATTAAACTATTAACATTAGCTTTAACAAAACTAGTTGTTGCAATTTGATTATCATTTGTATCAATAGGAAGACTACGGGAATATGTTGTTCCACTTAATGTTACATTACCTAATAAATATGTATTATTGTAAACACTCAAGTCACCACTAATAGTAACTGGACCATTAGTTGATACAGTATTATTTACAGTTAATGGACCACTAATTGTTACACTAGATTTTAATAATACAGATCCACTAACAGTAAGTTGTGAAGCTGTTATTAATCCAGTTGCATTTAATGTACCTGCATTTACAGGGCCAGTTGTTGTAATACTATTTGCTCCAGTATTAATAGAACCAAAACCGCTTGCAATTGAACCACTATTTAATGCACCTACTGTTGTTAAATTAGACATTGTAGTAATGGAGTTTTGTGTTGCAGTATTAACTGTACCTGTAAGATTAGCTTTTAATGTTCCTACAGATCCAGTGAAAATACTTCCAGAATCAGTAGCATCAGGAATGTATGTAAATGTTTGATCACTATCAACATACCCAAAATAACCAACTTTAGCAGAAGTACCATCATTGTAATTAAATTTAATACCTCTGGCTAAATTATCATCTATACTATTATCACCAATTTCAAAGACTGGATCTTTTACAGAAACAGTTGTTGAATTAATGGTAGTAGTAGTTCCATTTACTGTTAAATTACCAGTAACTGTTACTGATGATGCAGTTAAACCACTATTAAATGTAGGAGTTGCGTTTACAGTTAATGTATTAGCTGAACTTGAACCAATAGTAGCATTACTTAATGCATTTAATGAACCGCTAATGGTGGCACCAGAACCAGAAACTATAGTACCACTGACAGTAACTGATGATGCAGTTAAACCACTATTAAATATAGGTGAAGCATTTACAGTTAATGTATTAGCTGAACTTGTACCAATAGTAGTATTACTTAATGCATTTAATGCACCACTAATGGTGGCCCCAGAACCGGAAATAATAGTACCGCTGACAGTAACTGATGATGCAGTTAAACCACTATTAAATACAGGTGAAGCATTTACAGTTAATGTATTAGCTGAGCTTGTACCAAGTATAGTGTTACTACGAGCAGTTAATAAACCACTAATTGTTCCACTAGTACCTACTAATAAGGATCCACTAAGAGTTATTTGTGATACAGTTAAACCACTGTTAAATGTTGGTGTAGCATTTACTGTTAATGTATTATCTGAAGTTGTACCAAGTACAGTATTACTTAATGCATTTAATGCACCACTAATTGTAGCACCAGCACCAGAAACTATAGTACCACTGACAGTAACTGATGATGCAGTTAAACCACTATTAAATACAGGTGAAGCATTTACAGTTAATGTATTAGCTGAGCTTGTACCAAGTACTGAATTGCTTACTGCTGTTAATACACCACTAATTGTTTCATTTAATCCAACAAATACAGATCCACTTACAGTAACTTGTGAAGCTAATACTCCAGAAGGAGCAGTTAATAAACCTGATAATGTTGTTGTACCACTTACTACTAAATTTGTTGATGTTATACCATTATTAAATGTAGGTGTGGCATTTACAGTTAATGTATTAGCTAAACTTGAACCAATAGTAGTATTACTTAAAGTAGAAAATGATCCACTAATTGTTGTACTGGAACCGACTGATACAGAACCACTTACTGTAAGTTGAGATGCAGTTAATCCACTATTAAATGTTGGTGTAGCGTTTACAATTAATGTATTTGCTGAACTGGTACCAAGTACAGTGTTACTAGTTGTAGAAAGTAAACCACTAATTGTTGCACTTGTTCCAAGAATGGATCCACTTACAGTAATTTGTGATGTTGTTATTCCATTATTAAATACTGGTGTAGCATTTACAGTTAATGTATTAGATGAATTTGTACCAAGTACAGTATTACTGCTTGCTGAAAGTAATCCACTAATTGTTGAACTTGAGCCTACTTGTAAGCTACCACTGACAGTAACTTGTGATACTATTAATCCACTATTAAATACGGGACTAGCATTTACAGTTAATGTATTTCCAGAATTTGATCCAATTGTAACATTACTATTTGCTATAAGTAAACCGCTAATTGTTGCACTAGAACCAATAATAGCACCACTTACTGTAACTTGAGCAGCAGATAATCCAGTAACTGCTGTCACTACACCAGATAATGTTGAAACTCCACTTACAAGAAGTTGTGTTGTTGTTAAACCACTATTAAATGATGGAGTTGCATTTACAGTTAATAAATTATTAGAAGATGTACCTAAAGTTACATTACTTGAAGCAGTTAAGGTTCCACTAATACTTGTAGTTGATCCAATATTAACACTTCCACTTACAGTAAGATTTGCAGCAACTACGTTATTAATTACATTCAATGATCCAGCACTTACAGGACCTGTTGTTGTAATACTGTTTGCACCATTATTAATAGAACCAAATCCACTTGTTATAGAACCACTATTTAATGCACCAGTAGATGTTAAATTATTCATTGTAGTAATAGAATTTTGTGTTGCTGTATTAATAGTACCATCAATATTAGCTTTTATTGTTCCTACATCACCTGTAAAAATACTACCTAATATATCATTTGCATCAGGAATAAAAGTAAATTTCTTATCTGTATCATCCATACCAAAGAAACCAACTTTAGCACCCCCACTGTTATAATTAAATTTAATACCTCTAGCTAAATTATCATCAATAACATTGTCACCAATTTCAAATACTGGATCTTTTACAGAAACAGTTGATGAATTTATAGTAGTGGTAGTACCATTTACTGTTAAATTACCAGTTACTGTAATTGATGATGCAGTTAATCCACTATTAAATGTAGGTGTAGCATTTACAGTTAATGTATTAGCTGAACTAGAACCAAGTACAGTATTACTAGTTGCTGTAAGTAATCCAGATAATGTAGATTGACTATTAACTAATAAACTACCACTTGATACTGTAGCACCATTTAATACTGTTAAACCAGAACCAGCAACAACAGTACCAGATAATGTAGATGTACCTGTAATAACAAGATTATTTGAAGTTAATCCACTGTTAAATGTAGGTGTAGCATTTACAGTTAATGTATTTGCAGAACTTGAACCAAGTGTAGTATTACTTGATACATTTAATGCTCCGCTAATTGTTGTACCTGATCCAATAGTTACAGGTCCACTTACAGTTAGTTGTGATGTAGTTAAACCAGATGAAGCAACTACTGTACCAGATAATGTAGATGTACCGGTGACAAGAAGATTATTTGATGTTAATCCACTATTAAATGTAGGTGTAGCATTTATAGTTAATGTATTTCCTGAATTTGTTCCAAGTACAGTGTTATTAACAGATGTTAATAATCCACTGATTGTAGCACTTGTTCCAATAATAGATCCATTAACACTAAGTTGTGAAGTTGTTAATCCACTATTAAATGTAGGTGTGGCATTTACAGTTAATGTATTAGCTGAACTAGAACCAAGTACAGTATTACTAGTTGCTGTAAGTAATCCAGATAATGTAGATTGACTATTAACTAATAAACCACCACTTGATACTGTAGCACCATTTAATATTGTTACACCATTTGTTACATTAACTGTACCAGATAAAGTAGATGAACCACTTACAAAAAGATTAGATGATGTTAATCCACTATTAAATGTAGGTGAGGCATTTACAGTTAATGTATTTGCGGAACTTGAACCAAGTGTAGTGTTACTTAATACATTTAATGCTCCGCTAATTGATGTACCAGATCCGATAGTTACAGGTCCACTTACAGTTAGTTGTGATGTAGTTAAACCAGATGAAGCAACTACTGTACCAGATAAAGTAGATGATCCTGTAATAACAAGATTATTTGATGTTAATCCACTATTAAATGTTGGTGTAGCATTAACAGTTAATGTATTATTTGAGCTTGAACCAAGTATAGTATTACTAGATACTGAAAGTAATCCACTTATTGATGCACTTGTTCCAATAATAGATCCACTTACAGTAAGTTGTGAAGTTGTTAATCCACTATTAAATACTGGAGTAGCATTTACAGTTAATGTATTACTTGATGAAGTACCAAGTACTGCATTACTTACTGCAGTTAATAGTCCACTGATTGTTTCATTTGACCCAATAAGTACTGATCCACTTACAGTAAGTTGTGAAGCAATTAAACCATTTGTTGCAACAACTGTACCAGATAAAGTAGATGATCCTGTAATAACAAGATTAGAAGATGTTAATCCACTATTAAATGTTGGTGTAGCATTTACAGTTAATGTATTATTTGAACTTGATCCAAGTGTTGTATTACTAGTTACTGAAAGTAACCCACTGATTGTTGTACCAGATCCGATAGTTACAGGTCCACTTACAGTTAGTTGTGATGTAGTTAAACCAGACGAAGCTACTACTGCACCAGATAATGTAGATGTACCGGTAATAATAAGATTATTCGATGTTAATCCACTATTAAATGTTGGTGTAGCATTTACAGTTAATGTATTTCCAGAGTTTGATCCAAGAACAGTATTATTAGCTGTTAATAATCCATTTACTGTTTCATTTAAACTTACTATTGATCCGCTTACAGTAAGATTTGAGAAAGTTAAATTATTTGAAACATTAAGTGAACCTGCATTGATAGTACCAGTTGTTGTAATACTATTTGAACCGGTATTAATAGATCCAAAACCACTTGTAATGGAACCACTACTTAATGCACCAACAGTTGTTAGATTAGACATTGTAGTAACAGAATTTTGTGTTGCTGTATTAATAGTACCATCAATATTGGCTTTTATTGTTCCAACAGCACCGCTAAATATACTACCAAGAACATCACTAGCCTCTGGAATAAAAGTGAATTTTTTATCAGTATCATCCATACCAAAGAAACCAACTTTAGCACCGCCATTATTATAATTAAATTTAATACCTCTAGCTAAATTATCATCAACACTATTATCACCAATTTCAAATACTGGATCTTTTACTGAAACATTAGTTGAATTTATGGTTGTTGTGGTTCCAGTTACTGTTAAATTACCAGTTACTGTTAAAGCTGATGCAGTTACACCGCCATTAAATGTTGATGCGGCATTAACAGTTAAAGTATTAGCTGAACTTGAACCTAATACTGTATTGCTATTAGCTGTAAGTAATCCAGATAATGTAGATTGACTATTAACTAATAAAGTACCGCTTGCTACTGTTGCACCATTTGATACTGTTAAACCAGAAGCTGCAATAACTGATCCAGATAATGTAGATGTGCCACTTACTAGAAGATTATTTGAAGTTAATCCACTGTTAAATGTAGGTGTTGCATTTACTGTTAATGTATTAAAAGAACTTGTACCAAGTGTAGTATTACTACTAGTTGTTAATAAGCCACTAATTGTTGCATTAGCACCTACTAATAAGGCACCACTTACAGTAACTTGTGAAGCTGTTAAACCAGATACAGCTACTACTGAACCAGATAATGTTGAAATTCCATTTACAGTAAGATTAGATGATGTTAATCCATTATTAAATGTTGGTGTAGCATTTACAGTTAATGTATTATTTGCACTTGTACCAAGTACAGTATTACTACTTGCTGAGAGTAATCCACTAATTGTTGCACTTGTTCCAAGAATGGATCCACTTACAGTAAGTTGTGAAGTTGTTAAACCACTATTGAATACTGGACTAGCATTTACTGTTAATGTATTACTAGATGAAGTACCAAGTACTGTATTACTAGTTACTGAAAGTAACCCACTAATTGTTTCATTTAATCCAACAAGTACTGATCCACTTACTGTAATTTGAGATGCTGTTAAACCTGATAGTGCAACAACTGAACCAGATAATGTAGATGTTCCATTTACAATAATATTAGATGAAGTTAATCCACTGTTAAATGTTGGTGTGGCATTTACTGTTAATGTATTAGCTGATGTAGAACCAAGTGTAGCATTACTAGTTACTGAAAGTAAACCGCTAATTGTTGCACTTGTACCAACAAGTACAGAACCACTTACAGTAACTTGTTGTGCAGTTACTCCTGCAGCAACTAATGAACCAGATAATGTTGTTCCACCACTTACAAGAATACTATTTGTATTTATTCCATTGTTAAATGTAGGTGTGGCATTTACAGTTAATGTATTAGCTGCAGTTGTACCAAGTACTGTATTACTACTTGCTGTTAATATACCGCTAATTGTTGCACCTGATCCAACAAGTACAGTACCACTTACAGTAACTTGTGAAGTAGTTAAACCACTATTAAATATTGGGCTAGCATTTACAGTTAATGTATTACTTGATGAAGTACCAAGTACTGTATTGCTGGTTACTGAAAGTAACCCACTAATTGTTTCATTTAATCCAACAAGTACTGAACCACTTACTGTCATTTGTGCTACAGTTACACTTGCAGCAGATAATGAACCAGATAATGTAGTTGCGCCAGTAATAACAAGATTATTTGATGTTAATCCACTGTTAAATGTAGGTGTAGCATTTACAGTTAAACTATTAGCAGATGTAGAACCAATTGTAGCATTACTGGTTACAGAAAGTAAACCACTAATTGTTGAACCTAAACCTACAAGTAAAGAACCACTTACAGTAACTTGTGCTGCAGTTATTCCAGTAGCAACTAATGAACCAGATAATGTTGTAGAACCACTTACAAAAATACTATTTGTATTAATACCATTATTAAATGTTGGTGTAGCATTTACAGTTAATGTATTATTTGCAGATGTACCAATTACAGTATTACTACTTGATGATAATACACCACTAATTGTTGCACCTGCTCCAACAAGTACAGTACCACTTACAGTAACTTGTGATGCAGTTATACCTGTTACTGCAACTAATGAACCAGATAATGTAGTAGCACCATTTACATTTAATGTAGAAGTTGTTATTCCATTATTGAATGTAGGTGTTGCATTTACAGTTAATGTATTATTACCGGATGCACCAATAACTGTATTACTACTTGTTGAGAATACACCACTAATAGTAGCATTTGACCCAACTAATAAACTTCCACTAACAGTAACTTGTGAAGCAGTTATTCCAGATACTGCTGTTACTAAACCAGATAATGTTGTAGCACCGTTTACATTTATTTGTGATGTTGTTAAACCATTATTAAATGTTGGTGTAGCATTTACTGTTAATGTATTATTTGCACTTGTACCAATTACAGTATTACTGCTTGCTGAAAGTAAGCCGCTAATTGTAGAACCTAATCCTACAAGTAAATTTCCACTAATAGTTACATTAGATGATGTAGTTATACCATTAACGTTTAATGATCCAGCATTGATAGTTCCTGTTGTTGTAATACTATTGGATCCAGTATTAATAGAACCAAACCCACTAGTAATAGAACCACTATTTAATGCACCTACTGTTGCTAAGTTAGGTATCGAAGTAATTGAGTTTTGTGTTGCTGTATTAATAGTACCATCAATATTGGCCTTAATTGTTCCTACAGGACCAGTGAAGATAGAACCTAAAGAATCTACTGCATCTGGAATGAAAGTAAATTTTTGATCAGTATCATCATAACCAAAGAAACCAACTTTAGCACCACCATTATTATAATTAAATTTAATACCTCTAGCTAAATTATCATCAACCGCATTATCACCAATTTCAAATACAGGATCTTTAATAGAAACACTAGTTGAATTTACAGTTTGAGTTGTTCCATTAACTATTAAATTACCATTTACTATTAAATTAGATGCGGCTGTTACTGGATTATTAAATGTAGATGCTGCATTAACAGTTAAAGTATTATTTCCACTTGAACCAAGGACTGTATTACTACTTGCTGTAAGTAATCCAGATAATGTAGTTTGACTATTTACTAATACTGTTCCATTTGTTACAGTTACACCGCCATTTGATACTGTTAAACCAGATCCAGCAACTACTGTTCCAGATAATGTTGTAGTTCCACTTACTAAAAGATTATTGGATGTAATTCCACTTGTAAATGTTGGTGTTGCATTTATAGTTAATGTATTGTTTGAACTTGTACCAAGTATAGCATTACTGCTTACTGTTAATAAACCACTAATTGTTGCACCAGTACCAACAAGTAAAGAACCACTTACAGTAACTTGAGAAGCGGTTATACCAGCAGTAGATGTTACAGCTCCTGATAATAAAGATGTACCATTTACAACAATATTAGATGATGTTAAACCACTATTAAATGTTGGTGTAGCATTTACAGTTAATGTATTTGCTGAACTTGTACCTAATACTGTATTACTAGATGTTGAAAGTAAACCACTGATTGTTGCACTTGTTCCAAGAATGGAACCACTTACAGTAAGTTGTGAAGTTGTTAATCCACTATTAAATACTGGTGTAGCATTTACAGTTAATGTATTACTTGAATTGGTACCAAGTGTTGTATTACTTGTTGCTGAAAGCAAGCCGCTTATAGTTGCAGTAGAACCTACAAGTACAGTTCCACTTACTGTTATTTGTGAAGCTGATAATCCAGTTATAACTGATACTGATCCAGATAATGTTGTTGAACCATTTACAGCAAGTTGTGATGATGTTAACCCATTATTAAATGTAGGAGTAGCATTTACAGTTAATGTGTTACTAGCATTTGTACCAAGTGTAGTATTACTTAATGCATTTAATGCTCCACTAACTGTAGTACCAGAACCAACAAAAACAGATCCACTAACAGTTAATTGTGATGAAATAATACCACTATTGAATACAGGAGTAGCATTTACTGTTAATATATTACTGGATGAAGAACCAATAGTTGTGTTACTTAATGCTGCTAATGAACCACTAATAGTTGATCCAGATCCTACTAATAAGGCACCACTTACAGTTAATTGTGAAGCTGTTAGGCCACTGTTAAATACTGGTGTAGCATTTACAGTTAAAGTATTACTGGATGAAGTACCAAGTACAGTGTTACTTGTTGCTGTAAGCAATCCACTAATTGTTTCATTTAATCCAACAAGAACTGAACCACTTACAGTAACTTGTGATACTGTTAACCCAGAAGGAACTATAACTGAACCTGATAAAGTAGTTGTTCCAGATACTACAAGATTAGTTGAATTTAATCCGCTAGTAAATGATGGAGTAGCATTTACAGTTAATGTATTAGCTGAGCTTGAACCAATAATAGTATTACTTACTGCAGTTAATACACCGCTAATTGTTGCACCTGTACCAACAAGTACAGATCCACTTACAGTAAGTTGAGCAGATGTAATACCACTATTAAATACTGGTGTAGCATTAACAGTTAATGTATTACTAGAACTAGAACCAATTGTAGTATTACTTAATGCATTTAATGCTCCACTTATTGTAGAACCTGAACCAACAATTAAACTACCACTTACAGTAATTTGACTAGATGTTATTCCACTATTAAATACAGGTGTAGCATTTACTGTTAATGTATTACTTGAACTAGAACCAAGAACAGAATTACTTACTGCAGTTAATAAACCGCTAATAGTTGCACCTGTACCAACAAGGACTGATCCACTTACAGTAATTTGTGATGCTGTTAAACCTGTAGAAGCTGAAACTAAACCAGATAATGTAGTTACACCATTAACAAGAAGATTAGATGATGTTAATCCATTATTAAATGTTGGTGTAGCATTTACAGTTAATGTATTAGTTGAACTAGAACCTAATACAGTATTACTAGTTGCTGTGAGTACACCGCTAATTGTTGCACTTGTACCAACAAGTACGGATCCACTTACAGTAATTTGAGATGTATTTAATCCATTTACTGCAGTTACTAAACCAGATAATGTAGATGTTCCATTTACAACAATATTTGATGAAGTTAAACCACTATTAAATGTAGGTGTAGCATTTACAGTTAATATATTAGATCCACTTGAACCTAATACTGTATTACTAGTTGCTGTAAGTACCCCACTAATTGTTGCTGATGTACCAACACTTAATGGTCCACTTACAGTAAGTTGTGAAGATGTAATACCACTAACTGCAGTTACTAAACCAGATAAAGTTGTAGTACCATTTACAAGTATATTAGTTGTATTGATACCACTATTAAATGTAGGGGTAGCATTTACTGTTAAAGTATTACTTGATGTTGTACCAAGAGTTGTATTACTTGCTGCTAAAAGAACCCCACTAATTGTTGCATTTAATCCAGCAATAATAAATCCACTAACTGTAAGATTGGATGCTGTTGCAGCCCCATTTACATTTAATGTTCCAGCATTCATAGTACCAGCAGTTGTTATACTATTTGAACCATTATTAATAGTACCAAAACCAGTTGTAATTGATCCACTATTTAATGCACCGACATTAACTAAATTAGACATTGTAGTAATGGAATTTTGTGTTGCTGTATTAATAGTACCGTCAATATTTGCCTTTATTGTTCCTACTGGTCCGCTGAATATACTACCTAAAGCATCACTTGCATCTGGAATATAAGTGAATTTTTTATCAGTATCATCCATACCAAAGAAACCAACTTTAGCACCACTATCATTGTAATTAAATTTAATACCTCTATATAAATTATCATCAACACTATTATCACCAATTTCAAATACTGGATCTTTTACTGAAACAGTTGTTGAAGTTATTGTGGTGGTACTTCCATTAACTGTTAAATTACCATTTACTACTAAAGAGGCTGCAGTGACACCATTAGTAAAAGTAGATGCAGCATTAACAGTTAAAGTATTATTTCCACTTGTACCAAGAATTGTATTACTACTAGCAACTAATAAACCGGATAATGTAGATGCTCCATTAACAATTAAATTACCATTTGTTGTGCTTATATTACTATTAACTGCTGTAATACCTGATAATGCAGTGACTGCACCAGATAATGTGGTTTGGCCACTAACAAGAAGATTATTTGATGTTAATCCACTTGTAAATGTTGGTGTGGCATTTACAGTTAATGTATTATTTGAATTAGTACCTAACACAGTATTACTGTTTACTGAAAGTAAGCCACTAATTGATGCATTTGAACTTACTTGTAAGGTTCCACTTATTGTAATTTGTGCAGTGTTTATTCCTGTTGATGCTGTTACTAAACCAGATAAAGTTGATGTACCTGTAACAAGAAGATTATTTGATGTTAATCCACTTGTAAATGTAGGGGTTGCATTTACAGTTAATGTATTATTTGAACCAGATCCAATAGTAGCATTACTTAATGCATTTAGTGCTCCACTAATTGTTGCACCTGTACCTACAAGTACAGAACCACTAATAGTGAGTTGTGAAGTAGTTATACCACTATTAAATATTGGTGTTGCATTTATAGTTAATGTATTATTTGCACTTGTACCTATAGTAGCATTACTTAGTGCATTTAATGCACCACTTATAGTAGCACCTGTACCTACAACTAAAGATCCACTTACAGTAACTTGTGAAGCTAATACTCCAGAAGGAGCATTTACTAAACCAGATAATGTTGTAGGACCACTTACAACAAGAGTATTTGAATTTAATCCACTAGTAAATGTTGGTGTAGCATTTACAGTTAATGTATTATTTGAACTTGTACCAATAGTTGAATTGCTTGTTACTGAAAGTAACCCACTAATAGTAGCACTTGTACCAACAAGTAAAGAACCACTAACAGTTACTTGTGTTGATGTGATACCACTATTAAATACTGGAGTAGCATTTACAGTTAATACATTATTAGAACTAGAACCAATAGTTGCATTGCTTGCTGCTAATAATGATCCACTGATAGTAGCACCAGTACCAACAAGTAAAGAACCACTAACAGTTACATTTGTTGATGTTATACCACTATTAAATACTGGATTTGCATTTACTGTTAATACATTACTAGATGAAGAACCAATAGTTGCATTACTAGATGCATTAAATGCACCGCTAATAGTTGCAGTTGAACCAACAACTATTGAACCACTTACTGAAACATTAGAAGCTAATACTCCAGAAGGTGCATTTAATAAACCAGATAATGTAGTAGGTCCACTTACAACAAGGTTATTTGTATTTAATCCACTAGTAAATGTAGGTGTAGCATTTACAGTTAATGAATTGTTTGAATCAGTGCCAATTGTTGCATTGCTTAATGCATTTAATACACCACTAATTGTTGTAGTAGAACCAACAAATAAAACTCCACTAACAGTAAGATTTGGTACTGTAGTAGATCCAGTTGCTACTACTGATCCATTTAATGTAGTTGGACCGTTAACAGTAATACTATTTGTTGTTAATCCACTAGTAAATGTTGGTGATGCATTTACAGTTAAAGTATTTGCGGAACTAGAACCAAGAGTAGTATTACTACTTGCTGTTAACATTCCACTAATTGTAGCACCTGTTCCAGATGATATAGCACCACTTACAGTTATTTGAGATGCTACTAATCCAGCAGTTGCAGAAACTAAACCAGATAATGTAGTTATACCATTAACGTTTATTTGTGTAGAAGTTAAACCATTATTAAATGTAGGTGTAGCATTTACAGTTAATGTGTTACTTGAACTAGAACCAATTGTTGTATTACTAGTTGTTGAAAATAAACCGCTAATTGTTGTGCTAGAACCTACTGTTAAGCTTCCACTTACTGTAACATTAGATGCTGTAATACCAGCAATTGCTGTTACTAAACCAGATAATGTTGTTGAACCATTTACAGCAAGTTGTGATGAAGTTAATCCACTATTAAATGTTGGTGTGGCATTTACTGTTAAAGTATTATTTGAACTAGAACCAAGTGTTGTATTACTAGATGCTGTTAACATACCACTAATTGTTGCACCAGAGCCAACTAATAAAGATCCACTTACAGTTAATTGTGAAGCAGTAATACCATTAACTGCTACTACTGAACCAGATAATGTAGTTGTACCGATAATAACAAGATTACTTGAAGTTAAGCCACTATTAAATGTAGGTGTAGCATTTACAGTTAATGTATTATTTGAACTGGAACCAATTGTTGCATTACTAGTTGCTGTTAATGATCCACTAATAGTTGCACCACTTCCTACTAATACAGTTCCACTAACAGTAAGTTGAGCAGTTGTTAATCCAGTAATTGTAGTTACTAAACCGGATATTGTTGAAGGACCACTAATAACAAGTTGAGATGAATTTATACCAGCATTTACTGTTAATAATCCAGATAATGTAGAAGGTCCAGTAACAAGAAGTTGTGATGATGTTAATCCATTATTAAATGTGGGTGTAGCATTTACAGTTAATGTATTATTAGCACTTGTACCAATAGTTGTATTACTTAATGCACTTAATGAACCACTAATAGTAGCACCTGATCCTACAAGTACAGTTCCACTAACAGTAAGTTGACCTGCTGTTATACCAGTAACTGCACTAACTGAACCAGATAATGTAGTTATACCACTTACATTAAGATTATTTGATGTTAATCCACTATTGAATGTAGGAGTGGCATTTACTGTTAATGTATTGCCTGAATTTGTACCAAGAGTGGTATTATTATTTGCAGTTAATGCTCCATGAATAGTTGCTGTTGTACCAACTGCAATTGCACCACTTACTGTAAGATTTGAGAATGTAGCATCAACAATTTTAGTTTCACCCGATGATGTTATTGAACCAGTTATAGTAATATCACCAACTGTAACCGGATTAGTAAAGGTGGAAGTTGCATTTACTGTTAATGTATTATTAACACCTGAACCAATTACTGTATTACTAGTTGCTGTTAATAATCCACTAATAGTTGCATTAGAACCTACTGATAGGTTTCCACTTACAGTAACACGTGATGCAGTTACTCCGGATACTGCAGTTACTAAACCAGATAATGTTGTAGCACCATTTACAACAAGTTGTGATGATGTTAAACCACTATTAAATGTTGGTGTTGCATTTACAGTTAATGTATTATTTGAACTTGAACCAATTGTAGTATTACTATTTGCTAAAAGAACGCCACTAATAGTTGCACCAGATCCAACAAGGACTGTTCCACTGACTGTAACTTGTGCAGCTGTTAATCCAGATACAGCAGTTACTAAACCAGATAAAGTACTAGTTCCATTAACTACTAGATTACTTGAAGTTAAACCACTATTGAATGTAGGTGTAGCATTTACAGTTAATGTATTATTAGCATTTGTACCTAATGTTGTGTTACTAGTTACCGAAAGTAAGCCACTTATAGTTGCTCCTGAACCTACTAATAGGTTTCCACTTACAGTTACTTGTGAAGCAGATAATCCAGATACTGCAGTTACTAAACCAGATAATGTAGATACACCACTTACATTAATATTAGTTGATGTTAATCCACTATTAAATGATGGTGAAGCATTTACAGTTAATGTATTATTTGAGCTTGATCCTAATACTGTATTACTAGTTGCTGTTAATAATCCACTAATTGTTGCACCTGAACCTACTAATAGGTTTCCACTTACAGTAACTTGTGATGTTGATAATCCATTAATAGCAGTTACAGGACCAGTTAATGTAGATGCATTTGTTACATTTAATGTTCCAGCATTAACTGAACCTGTAGTTGTAATACTATTTGACCCATTGTTAATAGAACCAAACCCACTAGTAATTGAACCACTATTTAATGCACCTACAGTTGTTAAATTAGACATTGTAGTAATAGAATTTTGTGTAGCCGTATTAATAGTACCATCAATATTTGCCTTTATTGTTCCTACAGTACCAGTAAAAACACTTCCTGTATCGGTAGCATCAGGAATATAAGTAAATTTCTGATCGATATTGTCCATACCAAAGAAACCAGCTTTACCAGAACCATCATTATAGTTGTATTTAATACCTCTAAATAAATTATCATTTACTGTATTATCACCAATTTCAACTACTGGATCTTTTACAGAAACACTTGTTGAATTTACTGTTGTAGTTGTTCCTGTAACTGATAAGTTACCTGTAATATTTACATTAGGCATGACAACATTGCCTGTTCCATTAGGTGTAATATTAATATCGCCATTACTTACAGTTGTAATATTTACAGCATTTCTACCAGTTAATGTTAATGGTCCAGATAATGAATTTACTGTTAAAGGTGTACCAGCAATAGTAGCACCTGATGCACCATCGTGTGTTATAGTAACACCATTATTTGCACCTAATGCTAAAACAGAATTGTTGGAATTTAAATATACATTATTACCAACATATACATTCTTTGCAACACCAACACCACCTGCAACTACTACTGAACCATTTCCTATTGATGTACTTTGAGCTACTGAATTAGCATAAGTAACTCCAGATACACCAATTGCACCTAATATTGTAGTATCACCACCAACTGAAATTCCGGTGCTTGTAGTTAATGTACCTGTCATAGTTGTTGTACCTGAAACAGATAAATTACCATTTGATATAGCAACATTACCTTTTGTTACTGTTAAACCATTATTACCTGTTATTAAACCAGAAATTGTTGCAGTTCCTGAAATAACTAAATTACCATTGGTTGTTGTAATATTACCATTAGTTGCTGTTAATCCAGATGAAGCAGTTATTAATCCAGATAATGTAGATGTTCCAGCAACAATTAAATTACCATTGTTTGCTATAATATTACCATTATTGGCAGTAATATCACCAACTGTAGCTGTTAAACCGCCAGTAGTTGCTGTTACTCCACCTCTTGTTGCTACTAAACCATTTGAAGCAGTTATTAATCCAGATAATGTAGATATACCAGTAATACTTAAATTTCCAGATGATGCAGTAATATTACCAGTAGTAGCTGTTATATCACCAGCTGATGCAGTTATACCACCAGTAGTAGCTGTTAAACCACTAGAAGCAGTTACTGTACCTGTTAAAGTAGAAGTTCCACTAATACTTAAGTTACCATTTGATGCAGTTATGTTTCCATTTGTTGCTGTTAATCCACCATTGGTAGCTGTTACTCCACCTGTTGTAGCTACTAAACCAGTTCTAGCAGTTATTAAACCTGATATTGTTGCAGTACCATTTACAGTTAAATTACCATTTGATGCAGTAATATCACCAGTAGTAGCTGTTAAACCACCTGTTGTAGCAGTTAAACCATTTGAAGCAGTTACAGCACCAGTTAATGTAGATGTACCACTAATACTTAAATTACCACTTGAAGCTGTAATATTTCCAGCAGTAGCTGTAATACCACCTGCTGTTGCTGTAATACCGCCTGTTGTTGCTGTTAATCCATTGGAAGCAGTTACTGCACCTGTTAATGTAGATGTTCCTGAAACACTTAAATTTCCATTGGCAGCAGTAATATTGCCATTAGTTGCAGTTATACCACCAGTTGTTGCGGTTAATCCATTTGAAGCAGTTACAGCTCCTGTTAAAGTAGATGTACCAGAAACACTTAGATTACCATTTGATGCAGTAATATTACCGTTAGTTGCAGTTATACCACCAGATGTTGCAGTTATACCACCGGTTGAAACAGTTAAACCATTAGATGCAGTTACTGCTCCAGTTAATGTAGATGTTCCACTAATATTTAAGTTTCCACTAGATGCAGTAATATTACCAGTTGTAGCAGTTACACCTGCCCCAGCTGTTACAAGACCATTTAATGAAGATGTACCATTAATACTTAAGTTGCCACTTGTTGCAACAATATTACCAGTAGAAGCAGTTAAATTACCAGATGATGCAGTTAAACCATTAGAAACAGATACTGCTCCTGTTAAATTAGATGTTCCACTAATACTTAAATTACCATTAGCTGCAGTAATATCACCATTAGTTGCGGTTAAGCCACCTGAAGTTGCAGTTACACCACCAGTTGTTGCAGTTAAACCAGAAGAAGCTGTTACTACACCAGTTAATGTAGATGTTCCACTAATATTTAAATTACCATTGGAAGCAGTTATATTTCCAGCGGTGGCAGTTAATCCACCTGTTGTTGCTGTAACACCAGCGCCAGCTGTTACGGCACCTGATAAATTAGATGTTCCACTAATACTTAAGTTACCATTGGAAGCAGTAATATTACCAGTTGTTGCAGTTAAACCACCTGAAGTTGCAGTTACCCCACCTGTTGTAGCAGTTAAACCAGATGAAGCAGTTACTGCACCAGTTAATGTAGATGTTCCAGAAATGTTTAAATTACCAGATGATGCAGTAATGTTACCAGTAGTTGCTGTTAATCCTGCACCAGCTGTTACAAGACCAGTTAATGAAGAGGTTCCATTAACGCTTAAATTACCAGATGATGCAACAAGATTACCACTAGTTGCAGTAATATTACCATTTGTTGCAGTTAAACCATTTGATGCAGTTACTACACCTGTTAATGTAGATGTACCACTAATACTTAAGTTACCAGATGATGCAGTAATATTACCAGCAGTAGCAGTAATTCCTCCTGCAGTTGAAGTTATACCACCTGTTGTAGCAGTTAATCCAGAAGAAGCTGTTACAGCACCTGTTAAAGTAGAAGTACCACTAATAGCTAAATTACCATTTGTTGCAGTAATATTACCATCTGTTGCTGTAAATCCTCCAGTTGTTGCAGTTACACCTGCACCAGCAGTTACAACACCAGTTAAATTAGATGTTCCACTAATAGCTAAGTTTCCATTTGATGCAGTAATATTACCTACAGTTGCTGTTATCCCCCCTGATGTTGCTGTTATACCACCAGTTGTAGCAGTTAAACCATTAGAAGCAGTTACTAAACCTGTTAAAGTAGATGTTCCACCAATATTTAAATTGCCAGATGTAGCTTTAATATTACCTGCACTAGCAACAATATTACCAGCAGTTGCTGTAATATTACCTGCAGTTGCTGTTAATCCACTTGCTGCTCTTACAGCTCCAGTTAAATCTGATGTTCCAGAAATACTTAAGTTTCCACTGGAAGCAGTAATATTACCACTAGTTGCAGTAATACCTGAACCAGCTGATACAGCTCCAGTTAATGTTGATGTTCCGCTTACACTTAAATTGCCGCTTGATGCAGTAAGATTACCAGTAGTAGCTGTTACACCGCCACTAGTAACAGTTAAACCGCCACTACTTACTGTTATTCCATTAGAAGCAGTTACAGCTCCAGTTAATGATGATGTTCCATTAACACTTAAATTACCACCAGATGCAGTAAGATTACCACTTGATACTGTTATTCCATTAGATGCAGTTACGGCTCCTGTTAATGATGAAGTACCACCAATAGATAAATTACCACTTGTTGCAGTAATATTACCATTAGTAGCAGTTATTCCACTTTTACCAGTTATTAAACCAGATATAGTAGCAGTTCCATTAACTATTAAATTACCATTTGATGCTGTAATATCACCAGAACTTGCTGTTAATCCTCCAGTTGTTGCTGTTAATCCATTAGATGCAGTTACTGCTCCAGTTAATGATGATGTACCTGAAATACTTAAATTACCGTTGGCTTGAATGTTACCACTTGAAGCAGTAATATTACCTGAAGTTGCTGTAATACCACCAGCAGTTGCTGTTACTCCACCAGTTGTAGCAGTTATACCAGTACCAGCAGTTAAAGATCCTGAAAATGTAGATGATCCAGATACACTTAATGTTCCTGTACTTACAGTTCCAGTAGTAGTAATATTATTAGCACCAGTATTAATAGACCCAAAACCAGGTACTATAGAACCAGAATTTAGTGCACCTACACTTGTTAAATTAGTCATAGTTGTAACAGAGTTTTGTGTAGCAGTATTAATAGTACCATCAATATTTGCATTAATTGTTCCAATAGCACCAGTAAATACACTTCCATTGTCTGTAGCATCAGGAATATATTCAAATTTACCATCACTATCTCTATAACCAAAAAACCCAACTTTAGGTCCACCATTATTGTAATTAAATTTAATACCACGATCTAAGTTATCATCTAATGCTTTGTCACCAATTTCAAATATAGGATCTTTTATAGTTACAACTGTTGAATCTACAGTTGTAGTTGTACCAGAGACACGTAAATCTCCTAATACATGCACTTTTTTCATTACAACATTTCCTGTACCATTAGGAGTAATATTTATATCCTCATTATTTGCAGTTGTTGCAAGATTAATAGATTTAGCAGATGTAATATTTAAACCACCATTACTTGCTGTTAATGAAATTGCATCATTACCTGTTCCTGTACTTGATAATACTAAACTAGAATCAGTTACACCAGTAACAGAAATAGTTAAATCTTGTGCATTACCATTTGTATTTAATGTTAAATTAGATGGTGCACTATTTGCATTTAAACTAAGTGAACCACCTGTTGAGTTAATACCACCTAAACCAGATGATAATACTAATCCAGTAGTACTAGCACCATTACCAATTCTAATTGTTTTAGGAACAAAACCAGTACCAATATTAATATCTTGACTTGTAGTATTGTTACCAATATTAATAGAGTCAGCTGTTGAATTTAATTGTAATTGACCAGTTGATGCAATTGATATACTTTGACCATTAACATTAATTTGACTACTATCTACTGTTAATGGGCCAGATGATATTACAGAACCAGATATACTATTATGAGAAACTGTAAAATTATTAACATTTCCAATTGATAATGTTGCCCCATCTGATTTTAAATATACATTCTTACCAATATATACATTTTTTGCAATACCAACACCACCATTAACTACTAAGGAACCAGTAGAAGTTGATGTACTATCATCAGTAGAATTTGTAGTAACTGTTCCACTAAAATTGGCAGTTGACCCATATAGAGATCCACTAATTGTAAGTTGAGATGCTGTTAATCCACTTTTAAATATTGAACTTGAATTAACTACTAATGTATTACTTGAATTAGTTCCTAATATAGTATTGTTAGTTGAAGTTAATGTACCACTAATAGTTAAGCTATTAACTTGCATTGGAGAGCCACTAAGATCTATACCTAATACTTGATTAATACGTTCTTGTACAAAACTAGTTGTTGCAACTTGATTATCATTAGTTGATAAGTCAGTTACTGGAGATATTGTTAAAATACCACTAATGCTTACATTATTATCAAATACAGCACTGCTAAGAACTTGTAATTTATTTTCAATATGTCTATGACCAGTTGCTATAACTTCAGCAGATCTTTGTCCAATTGTAGTAACACCATATAAATTAGTATTATTAAAATCATGACGAGTGGTTGGTTCATCAGGTGGTACATAAGTTGAATTATTATTTAATCTATCTGGATGATAAGAATATTGTCTACCAACATCAATACTTTGTAATGAATTCTTTTTTATAATTGCCATATCTTTTTGCATATTATTAGTTAATTCTTTCTTGATTATTTCATCAGCCGTAAGATCACCTACCGTTATTCCTTTGTGACTAGGAACAATAGCTTCTTGTATTTCCAATAATTGTTTTTGATTTATAGCTTTTTCTTTTTGCGTTATTTTTTGCATTTCTTTCTTTATTAAACTTCCAGTAACTAATAAATCATTTGTTTGTGATTTATCAGTTTTAACATAAGAAGAATTATTTTTTCTATAAAATAATTCTGAGTGAGAGTTCATTTATAATATATAGATATTTTTATATAATTCTTTTTAATATTTAAAAAGAATTATCTGTTTAATTTAAAAATTTATAATATGTTGTTTCATTTATAATTTAATAACAAATATAGAAATAATAATAACTATATTATTATTTTTATATTTACATTGGTAAAAATAGTGTCTCTTCTTATTATTTATATATTTGTCTAACTAATTAGAGAATTTATTTTTTAAAAATAATTTTATTTTAGAATAAATATTACCATAAAATAATAAATATACAATAAAAATAAAATATATATATATATATTCATCTATACTTAAATTATTCTTAATTAATGATTCTACTAATATAAAACCAACTATTATTTTTACAATATCTGTATACATTTCTTTATTTACATCATAATCATTGATTGTAACATCTAATATTATATCTAACATTGAATAAATAAAAATGTAACTGATTACATTAACTATATTTAAAATATCAAATACTTTGAAATTTATAATACCTATTTTAAATAAGATATTTTGAAAAAGAAATATGTATACATATTTTAACATATTTTGAATATAAATATGATACTGACTTGTAAAATCATACAATACTATATCTTTCAAATAAAAACCCCAAATTGTACCTATTAATTTTAAAAACCATGTATCATTTAAAAATATTGGTATATTCAATAAATTTTCAAATGTATAAAGCATAATATTAATAATGATAACATATAATAAATGATATTTAAATTCAATTGATTGAATAGAATCTTTATTAGATAAATTATTTATCATTTAATTATAAATAGATAATTTATTTGTGAGTTTATAATTTAAAAGAATATTTTATATTAATAATAACACATATGGCTTTTTTTGATATAAAGTCTATAATATTATTACTCGTAGTAATAATAATTTATATTATGTATAAAGAAATTAATAATATAAAAAAAAAATTATTATCACTAACTAATGCATATGAAAATATTAATAAAAAACTAAAACATGAAGATAATAATAAAAATAAACTAGTAAATAATTATGAAATTAATAATGATAATGAAATAAATAGTGATGAATTTAACAATGAATTATTCAATGAATATATGTTAAAAACAATTCACATACCAATTAATTTATCTGATATGTTAACACCTCAAGTAGTATATAGTAATGAGATTGAAATTTTAAATACATCAGATAGTTCAACTAATAATTCAAAAAAAAATGTAATTAAACATGATATCATAGAAAATGCAGATAATGAAATCCGAAAAAGTGAAGTAGAACAGAATAATTTTATTGAAAAACAACTTATGCATTCCGAGCAAATGTCTTCCGAAAAAGCTCCCCAGAATTTTTTTGAAATAACATCAGTACAGAATGAAGAAATTTATTCAAATGAAGAAAACAAAAATACTGAAACATCAAATAAAAATTCTAATGAAAATATTTTATTATCAGAATCTAAACAAAATGAAGATTTAGAGATTTTAAAAAATATTTATAAATATAAATTACCTGAATTGCAAGACGTTGCTTTAAAATTTAAAATTGTAATTCAAGCTAATAATAAAAAAAAAACTAAACAAGAATTAATTAATGATATTAAAAATTTTATTATAAATAAAAATATCTAAATTATTTATATACGAGTTATGGATAATAGATATTACAATTATGGTTGTCCTCCATTAATGAACGATGGCAGATTCTTATCAAATTACGTTAGAGCTAGTGTATTTGATCAATTTATCAGAACTTCTAACAATATTGAAACTGGTCACGATTTCAGACATTATCTTCAAAATAATGGTGCTGAAATAATGAATAATTTAAAAGCTCATTTTAGAGAAACTAGCACATGTAGTGTTGAAGGTAAATGTTTACCATTATCTGGTTCTACATTACCTGAAATTAAAGCTCAACCCCTTAAAAATTTATGGTACGAAGAATTATTAGACAATACCAATGATTTAGAATTTATGATGGCATACCCTGAAAATGATTCTACCGCAGATCCTACTTCTAATGATAAAGGATTAAATGATAATGTAGTCAAACCAGTTAATAGTCAATCACCTGAAACATGTAAATCATGTACACGTTAAAAAATAAGAATTTAATAGAAAAATATATTTTTCTATTATATTTGTAAAATATCAACTTTAAATCCCCACACTATTCTATCAATATTTGATCCACCACATTGTATATTTAAATTATATATATTATCTTCATTAGGTTGTGTTAAATATATATTTTGAATAATCCAATCACCATTATTTGTAGTATTAACTGGATTCAATGTATTATATCCAACATTAGTAATTTGTTGTAATGTAATTGGATCTATACTAGGATATGACCAAATATTTATATCATATGCATTTACAGATAATGTATTTAATGCCCATGTAGTTCCGGTTATTTTCCCAGACATATTATTTATATTTGTAATTTGTAAACATGTAAAAATAAGAGTACTGCTTATTTGTGTAATACCTGATAATATATATAACTTATTTATTGGTGTAAAAGTTAAATTATAATCTTTTGCTGATGTATTTGTAACTGTAAATGAACTACTTACAATAGTACTAGAAGTATCTTGATAACTATTTAAAGGTCCTACAATATTTACTGCTGAATCTATATTCAAATTAATAATTTTATTTGAATCAATAATTGAAAATACTTTACCAGTTTCAAAACCTATTTGTGGATTTCCAGATGTTGCAAATAATATATTGTTATAAAAAGTACTAAGAGTTTTGGTAATATTAACAAATAATGTTGTATTATCTTGTACAATAAAATTTTTATTTACAACTATTGGTATATCATTTAATAAATTAAAATTTCCTGTTATTGAAAATGTATCAACTGTCGTTGGTAATAATAATGTTATATTTGATTGCAATCTATTAAATGTTATATAATTAGTACCTACACTATCACGAATTTGTAAAGTATCTTTAAACTGTATTGGAATATTGTTATTCAAATTAAAAATAGTATTAATTAACAATATATTTATATATGTTGGTTTTAATACATTTATTGCATTTAATACTGCATCAAAATTAATAAATGTATTGCCATTACCAATAATATTTAAAGAATTTACAAAAACAATTGGAATATTATTTAATTCAAATGCATTTAAAACTCTTAAATTAGTTATATTTGTTGTTCCGAATAATTCTATCTTATTAGCTGATGCAGTTAATTTCATCATTAAAGTTGTTCCCGAATTAATATTTAATAGATTTGAAAAATTTATTGTATATTCTGCTTTATTCAAAAATAAATTTTGATATAATGTTACAAAACTATAAGTGCTATCACAATAAATGTATCGATTATTATTAATATCTTTAATTAATAAATTATTTGTAAATTTTATTGCTAAATTATTAAGTATATTTAAATCTGTTTTAGTTAAATTAATTGTTTCAAATAATGTTATTCCATCAGATATTTTAATAGATAAATTAGTATTATTCATACTTGTTATTTCACCATCACCTAACCCTAATGCACCAACTTGTAAATTTGATAAATTTGTATTATTATCAATTAAATCAGTATAATTAGAATCCATTTTATTATTATATGTTCCAAAATCTAAGGACTGTGGTAAATATTTTAATTTAAAAAAGCCTTTATTTATATTTGAAAAATAATTAAATTGTGAATTTGTCCAATTATAAAAAGTTGATGTTGGACTAACTTGGGCTATCTTATTATTAGGAACATATAGTAATCCAGCATAAAAACCAGTTGATATATTTTGATCTGGAATTGGGAAAATAAATCCACTTATAATTTCATCAGACTGATTAGTATTAATAGTAGTATTTGTTAGTTTACTATTTATTACTAATACATTATCTTTAATAGAAACATTTTCAGAATTTAATACAAAATTTTTATTACTTATTAATATATCCATTGAAAAAAATACTGGATATAAATTAAAATTATTACTTTGATAATCTGATTTTAAAAATGAAAAAGCTATTGGACTTGACAATACAATATTATTAGCTGATGTATTGCCTATTAATGCTAATGTACTTACAGATAAATCAGTAACTGATGCAGATACAAAATTTGCAGATGATTGACTTGTACTTGAATTATTATTTACTGTAGAATTATTTACTGTTAAATTGCCTAATATTGCAGAACTGTATGAAGAATTTCTTGGAATTAAAGTTTTAGAATTTCCATTATTAATATTAAGTATTGGGCCATATTTTAGCATTATTATTATTGTTTATTTAAAATATTTTTTTATATATAAAAAAATCTCTTGTAATTTAATAAATGTCTTTTATAAATAAACAGCAATTTCCAAAATTTGATAGACCTTATATAAATGTAAATTCAAATGATCCAAATAAAGTTAATAGTTTATTGTCTAAAATATCATCTATGGATACACAAGACACATTACAATATGCATTAATAAATAAAATATCACTTGGATCTATTATCAATCCAAAAGATGGAAATAATATTATTCATTCAACAATATCTATTGAAAATGAAAAATCAGAATTTAATAGACTAAACTTTATTAAATTTTTAGTTCAAAATGATGTTAATCCTGATCAACCAAATAAAGAAAACCAAACACCTTTACATTTAGCTTGCCAATTTCAATATAAAACAATAGTTGAATATTTATTAACATTAGGTGTTAATACAAATTTTAAAGATAATAATGGATTAACTCCATTACATTATTTATTGGCCGGGGATATTAAATTATATGAAGATCGTGAAATAACTGATTTTATTATTCCACAACCAAAAGAAAAACAAAATAAAATAACAAAGAATGATTTATTAAATTTAAAAACGCAATTATGGACCGAATTAAAAAATGAACCATTTTTTGAAGCTTTATATAAAACAATTAATGATTTTGTTCCACAAGATACAATTCTTGATTTCAAAAAAGAATTGTTAGAATTAAAATTAGGTTCTGATTATAATTTAATTAATGATAAATATTTGAATAGACAACAAAAATTAAAAAGTAGTGTTGAAAAAATGTGGAATAACTTTAGTGATAGTGAATATATTCAATTACATGATAAAACAATGGATTCCTGGATTGCAGATGATACAGCAATAGAAGGTATACTTACTATTTCAGATCTTAAAAAAGAAGTTAAAAATAAAATTAAAAATTCAATTAATGAATCAATTAAATTAATTGATGATTATATTATTAATATTTCTCATCATATAGATTATTATTTAAATGATCTATTAGTAAATAATCTTAATATTCTTCAATACTTACATGGAAATTTACAACCAGATTTAGATAGAACTAATTTTTATGATGCTATTACAGATCCTAATTTATATAACAATTCTATTAATAATAATTCTATGAACAATGCAGATAATATTATAGAAAATATGGATTTTTATGGTGGATCAAGAAAGATTAGAATAAACAGATTTAACTATACTAATAAAGTTGAACAATTTAATACTATTAACAAAAAAATATTATTTATTTTATTAATTCATATTTATCATGTTAATTTACCTAATCAAGTGCAAATAGAAAATGAAATTAATAATTTAAATGATAACAATTCAGATAATATATTTCTAAATATTATAAATATTCTTGTTCAACCTTATATACCTCTATATCAGCTAAATGTTGGAGTTATATTTCCATTAAATAACTTATTACCACAACAAGTAAAAAATTATTTACTACATATATTAGATATTAAAAGAATATATAACCAATATTATATTATAAAACCTAAAAATTGGCAAACTAAAATATATTCTAATTATATTGAATCATTATGTAGATATAGTAATAATAATAATAATTTAGATGCAGTTGTATATATTTTAATATTTAGATTATTTAATGCCTGTAATACTAGTTATAATTTAGAAGTTAGTTTAAATGACAGTTTAAAAATAGATAAATTTAAAAATATTATTACTCATTTTAATGATGATAAAATTTCATTATCATTATGGATTGGTTATTTATTAGATCAAAATAATAATATAGATTTAAATAATATACTTTTATTACCACGAAATACTAGTATTGATATTTTTAAAACAAATATTAATACATTTGATGAAAATATCAAAACAATTATGATAGCTATTTTAGATATGAATGATGAATTATCAAAACAATTAGTTGTAGAAAAAATTAATAAATTTTATGAAAAAATGGATGTCAAAATTCCAAAATTATATTTTCTAGATGCAATTTATTATGTTTTAAATTTAAATATTTTTGCATTAGTAAAAAATAATCCTTATAATATATTAAACCCTGCACAAACTAAACAATTTATTGATCATATTTGTTTACAAAATATTAATTTATCTATAAATAAAGAAGATAATTATATATTTAGTGTAATATTATCAGAATTACCGCCTAGTTATCATGGTTATATATATAATTTAATAGATACAGATATTATTGATTTAAATTATAATCAACAGAATATACCAGCTGCATTAGAAAATTATCTTAATAATAAATTTATAGAATCAATTGAATTAGGTTTATTATATTGTGGTTGTTTACCACATTTATTAAAACCAGATAATAATATATTTACACTAAATTTAACCCATGTAAAAAATAATACCGAAATTCATAGTAATTTATATTTTAATGAAGTTGCCGGTGGAGGTGTGATTAATATGATTGTTCCAGGTGTTCCTGGTGTTCCAGCACATCTAGATCCTAATATTATCCCATTACCTTTTAATTATTTAAGTAATCCTGCACCTATACCAGATGAATTAAAAATAAATTACTATTTATATACTAATTATCAATATAGACCACCTGCAAACTTATCATTAGAATATTTACATGAATTTCAAATATATATATTAGATAGAATATTAATGAAAATTCTTAGAAATAACAATATAAGCTATACTAATTTATTTAAAAGTATTATAGATAAACCGACTAAAATGAGTCAAATATATAATGAATTATATATAATTTCAAAATTAATAATTAATCATCAAAAAAGAATTAATAGTAAAGTCAAATTATTTGACTATAATCTATTTATAACTAATATAAATAAATTTAATGGATATTTATTTTTGTATTATTATTTATTTAAACCTGCTAATTTAGCAAAGTTACCAGATTTTATTTATTATAAATTAGATTCAGAAAAATATAAATTATATAATAATCCAAATTTTTTAACTACTTTAACAGGTGGTGGATCTAAAATAGAATTTTTTGAAAACTATACTGGCTACAAAGAAATTGTTAATTTACCTTTTGATATAAATAAATCTAATGCTTTACCTCCATCTTTAGATTTATTATTAGATGATTTCTATCAGTTTAATAAATTAAAATTCATAATTAATATATTAGATGAAATTAAAAAAGGAAATAATACAACTATAAAAGATTTAGCTAAATCATTATTAGAAACAAATAATATAAAACTAGATTCTAATAGTAAAGAATCATTTGTGTATTTTAAAATAGCAATAATAATAGAAGATATAATCAAAACAAATGCTATAGATGCAGTTAGTTTAGCAGTTAAAAATAAAATGAATGTATTACCAGTTAACGCTAATTTCAGAAATCCATCAACTGAATCAACACATAAACTAGACCATGTAGTATCAGTATTAAATGAAAATTATGATAAATTAACTGATTCAAATAAACATACCTTTCAAAATTTCTACAATATTATAGATTTAAATATCAAAAAACCATGTGATTTTATTTTATATCCTAATGAATATACTAATATATCTATATTAAATCAAAAATATTGTATAAGTTTACAAGAAGATATAATTATTGAATTACTTAAAAATAATGCTCAACCATATTTATTAGATAGTGATAATAACTCATGTATAAATAGCGTTCTTAAAATGTATAATCATAATATTTTACAAAAATTAAAAGATAATGGTGTTGATTTTAATAATTATAGCATAAATACAAAAGATACAATATTAAATGAAAAAACTGTTCACACTAATAAAATGTGGTCTGGATCATTTATTAAAACTTTTGAAAATTTTACCAATCCACAATTTGAATCTATTAAGAATCTTATTTTAGCAGAAGAATCAAATGGTAATAATGTATTAGCTAACTTAAAAAATTCATTTTATATGTGTTTTTATTTAATGAATGAATATTTAACTGATTATTTATGGAGATTTGATGAAAATTATACTATGACTAATTTTTTAGAAATTATAGCATTTTTAGGTTACAATAAAGATGATATAAATAAAAATTATATATCTACTTTAAATTTCCCAGATTTACCAGATGATGATGTAACATTAAATATTCAACAATTTAAAACAATGTTAGAAAAAGAATTAGATAATTTAAATAAATATAAAGCTAGACTTGTAATCGAAAAAGATTCAATAAATAAATTAAATTTATCTTCAACAAATATAGATAATAAGATTAATGAAGTTGATAGTAAAATTTATAAAAATAATCAGAATCAAACAAAATTATTATTATTATCACCATCTAATTATACACCAACAAATTTAACAAAAAATAAAATTATTAAATCATATGATAAGTTATCTGAAAAAGGATATGGTATTTATTCTAAAGTATGGGATAACATATTATCTAGTGAAGGAGCTTTGGCAAAATCTAGTAACTTAAGTTTATTAAAAATGTTAAGTCTAGATTCACTTGATAAATTAGAAATAATAGAAAAATATTTTGATCATATATCAAAACCTGCACATGAATATTTTGAAAATCCAAAATATACTGATAAAAAAGTTAATAAAACATTTTGTTATATTTATGATGTATTAATTCATTTAACAAAAACAGTAATTTGTTTTGATATTGAAATAATAATCCGTAAAATAATATTCAATCATTTTAAAAATATTTATCCTAATCATTCTATTGAAGACATAAATGACAATATTGATAGATTATTTAATAATGAACATATATTTGAAAATGATCCAAATACCTTTACTGATATATTATACAAGATAATACCAACTAAATTAGTTAGAAACAGTGTATCATTTTTTGAAAATATAGAAGATAAAATTAATTTTGAAGATCAGTCAGTTAAAGAAATATTAACAAAATTATTTGCTTTATTAAAAACGGCTCAAAATTCAATTGTTATTGATGATGTAATTATGAATAATATAAATAAAAATGTTGTTAACTATTTTGATTTAATTATTAGTCGAACTATAAATAATTGGTGGGTTATTTGTGAAAATACATTAAAATTTGTTATTAATCATCATAGAATTAACAAAATGTTATTAATCTGTAGTGAAACGACTCTTACAGTTAATGAAGATTTAACACCTACAATTTCTATCAATTTACCAATTAAATTTAATACACCTCTTGAAAACTATATAAATGCTCAGTTAAATGCTTATAAAACAAAAACAACTAATAATCATATAACGTTATTTACAATCAATATAAATTTAAAAAATAATGATTCATATATATTTTATTCACCAAATATGTTACAAGAAATAAAAGATTTATTTGATAATAATAATTTAAAATTCTATTCAGATGAAAAAATAGAAATATATGGTAATAATATTGATTATAAATTTATAGGTTATAATTTAAAAACAACCGATAAATTTATGTATTTATTTGAAAATATATTAAAACTAATAGAAAATAAACTTGGTAAAAATGGTTTATCAGAAATTGGATCTACACAAAAATATAAAGTATTTGGATACAATAATGAACCTTTATTTTATATTAAAAATTATTATATTGATAACCATAAACCACATATTTCAATCGGTAAAATTGATAAAACAACACCACAAACATTACCATTATTTAATATAAATGATAATTCAATATATGAAAATAAAGTAGCATCAGTTACATCAAGAATAACAAACGAATATCAAAAATTATTGCTTACAAAACTTTTATCTGGTAAGTCAATTGATTCAAAAATAAAACTAACTGATCCTATACCTATTAATTATGAATATTAAGGTCGCCTTGTTTAGTAGTTTCATAAAATGAAGTATCTTTAGAATTTATTCCAGAATTGTATGGTTTACTTATTTTTTCAATTATTCTTAAAGTAAAACTATGTTCCATATTTCTAAAATCAACTAATGTTCCATCAGGATAAGTAAAATAAATACTAAATTGATTTACTGTTGATATTGGAAAATCAAATTCTAATGGATAATTTACAAATGTATTAAATAATATATCTCCAGGTGAACCAGATAATAAAATTTTTGCAAAAGCAGTAGGTTGATTAGAATTATTAAGTATATTTTCATAATCATTAATATACATTAAAATATAATAATTAGATCCAGTTAAATTTATTAACTGTATAGAATTATCAGGATTTCCAACTTGATTTAAATTTGTTGATTCAGGATAGCTATCAAAATTTGAAATTACCGTTTTGAAAGCAGTAATAGCATTGGTTTGTCCCACATCTTTAAAACCTAATATTGATCCAATAGTATTACTATAATTAAATAAAAAACTAACTTTTGCTCTTGTTTTTATTACCGTTGTTGGACCACCATTACCTGTTAAATCAATTGTTGATTGATTTGTAATTTGATTTAATGGAGCTAATAATATAGAATATGTTTGTTCAGTTGTATTTATTTTATATATTGTATGAGTTGTATTAATATAGGTTGCATCTAAAATAGTTCCAATTTTTGCAGAACCTGATATTACTACAGTATCTAATTCTTCTACTAAATTACCAGGATGATATACTGTTAATTGTACATATTTTATATTTTCTATTTCAACTAAATTAGCTGATAATGAATTAGGTAACTTATTATTCTTATATGGTGAAAATGTAAATTCTTGTGTATATGCATCTAAATTTATTTCAAAAATATTATATAATGGATTCTGTATAGTTGAACCTATTCGTGGAACATTATTTAATACTGTTGTTATTGTTGAAACTAAAGTAGATACATTATAATTTCCCTCTGGTATTGATGCTTGATATATAGTATTACCATCATCTAGATGTTTCCAATATAATTTATTATTTATCTTACCAGTTGATTTTATCAAAAAATCTATAAAAGGAAATTCTGTACTTACTAACTCTATTCTTACTACATTATTAAAATTCTTTTTTAAATTAATAGTATATGTATTTGCATCAGGAAATCCTGGCATAGTATTAGTTATTAACATAATTTGTACATCTTTCCCCCCACTTGTTAATGTACTAGATGCATTTATTGGTACATCAAAATAAATATTATTTGTATCAATATTTTCTATTTGTTGGAAGCCTTTGTATCGACTATAATTAACAGGGAAATCAGCATTAATATAGGGTAAAGGTATTCCACCAATATTTAAAAAACTAATTTTAAAAACATCTGGTGGTGAATAATAAGCAGATGATGAAATAATAAAATTATAAGGTAATTCAACTAATATATAATCATTATCTAAATCACTAGCTGTAGTTGCATTAAATATACTTAATATTGTTGGACTAATTGGTGTTGTTTTATCAACTTGTGATGCCAAATTAATATTAAATATACCAAGTAATGAATTTATTGGAATATTTTCGTATGTAACTTCATTACCAATATCATTAATTATTTCTAATAATATTTGATATTTGTCATAATAAACATTATAATCTAATGGTATATTATGATTAGCATAATTAATTACCATATATTTAAATTTATCAATTAAATATATACCGTTATTTAAAATTTTATATGATCCTTTTACATTTTGAACAATAATCTGATCACCAATATTAAAATTATGATTTGGATAATTAACTTGAACTAATGTTGATCCACGTGTAGTAATTATTGGATTAATAGGTAATGTGCCTACTGTAGCAGTATAAACATTTTTTGGAATTTTATTTCTATATTGACTATCAATATTTAACAATTCAGTTTTGTAAGCTGGATTATTATATATTTGTTTTTCCCGTTCCTTAAACATGTCATATTCATATCTTTTTTTACGGACTTCTAAATCTTTATTTAAATCTAAGTTCATTAATATTAATGATATATATGTTTTATATATAAATTACTATTTTTTTAAAAAAATTTTTAAAAATAAAAAAAAAAAAAAAAAATTTAAATTTTTCAAAAAAGGAAGTTCACTTTTTAAGTTCACTTTTTTAAATTATATAAGAATATAATTTCTAATTTTATAATAATGAATGAAAAAAGTCGAAAGTACAGTTGTGAAATATGCGAAAAACATTATTCAAGTGCAAGTAGTTTATGGAACCACAACAAGAAATTTCACAATGACGAGCGTCAAAAAACTTCACTTTTAGCTAAAAAAAGTGAAGATTTGTCTCATGACGCTACCCAAAAAAGTTCACTTTTGTCAAAAAACGTCAAAAAAAGTGAAGTTTTGGCCCAAAAAAGTGAAGTTCTGTCTCATGACGCTAGTTCACTCGAACAAGCCTACGAATGTTTTACATGTTTTAAAAAATTTAATACAAGACAGTCAAAATGGTATCATCAAAAAAATTGTTCAATAATAAATAAAATAAATAATATAGAAGAAAAAATAAATAATATGGAAAATAAAAGTAGTATCATAACAAATATAAATTATAATACATCAAATATAACAAATAATACAGCTAATATAACTAATAATATTTCAAATATTTTAATAAATAAATTAGGCTATGAAGATGTAAATGTATTAACATTTGAAGAAATAAAAACAATATTTCGTGCACAAACTAATTGTTTAATAACACTAATAAATTCATTAAATTTCAATGAAAAAATGCCAGAAAATCATTCTTTTTGTGTAACAAGTTTAGAAGGTAAATATGTTAAAGTTTATAATTCTGATAAAAATCAAATAGAAAAGAAAATAAAGAAAAATTTTTATGATGAAATATTTAATTCAAGTATAAATACAATGTATAAATTATTACAACAAGTTCATAATAAAGTTAGTAAAAAAAAGAAAGATAAATTAGAATCAATGATAAATAATGTAAAAGAATTATTATTGATTCAAAATAAACATAAAGCAACATATAATAATGAACTAAATTTATTATCTTATAATAATCGTAATCTAGTTTTAGATACATGGCAAAAAGTAGCTCCTAATAATTTAATAGAAGATGAACAATCAGATTCAGATGATTCTGATAATTCTAGTAAAGATTCTTTTTATTATTGTTCTGACAGTGATTAATATTTAAAGTATACCTAATTTAAATATTAATGTTATTATCTTTTTTATATTTATTTAATTTAGTAAAATTTCTAAATGATTCAGATTTCCAATTTAATAATAGTAATTATATATTTAATAAACAATCTGATTCACTGTTACAAGTAATATATAAATTAAATATGACCCCAATTCCAGTATTAAAGGATTTAGAATTGACTAAATCAAATATTAAAAATGGAATAATGCAGACTTATTTTTTCAAAAACAATATGTTTAGAAGGATTAGATTATCATATTTTAAATCAGATGATATACAAATAATGAATTCTATTTGGTACCCTTCTTATGATTATGAGTGTCCTATTTTATCAATAAATTTAATCAATCAAAATAATATATCAAGAAGTTTTATAAATTTATCAGAAATATATAATACAACAACTTATTATAAAACATATATTAAACCATTAAATGATATTAAAGAAAATTATTCAGATTTAACATCTTATTTTAATAAATATTTAGACACATTCACAAAAAAACCAGTTAATAGATATTTCATAGAAGAACAACAAAGATACTATAATGAAATACAATATAGTAGTGATATTATTAGTACATTGAAAGATTATTTTGATGATCAAACAAGAAAATTATTATTATTTAAAACTTATTATTAAATAAAATATAAATATATTTTAATGGTAACACAAATTATTAATTTTAAATATTTTTTTTCATATTGGATATTTATTTTATTTATATTATATAAATCTAATATAATTGATTATAATCCAAAATTATTATTATTATTAGCATTAATTGAACATTTAATATTAACTATAATTATGATATTTAATAAATCAAATAATAAAAGAATTATAAACTTGATTATTGTTAATATTATTTTTTATATATTACCTTATTATAGTATTAAGACAAATAGTGATATTACAACGTCTTTTATATTATTTTTATTATACAATATATGGTTATTAGTAAATAATCAAAATTTATTAGATTTATATAATAAAATTAGTTTAGATATAATAAATAATAAACCAGTTACAGTAATATTAAATAATGATTATGAAATTATAATCTAATTTAAATTAATGGATTATAAAGATATTATAAACACAACTAAAAAATATCATTATTTTATAAAATCATCAACAAAAGTTATTCATCTATCAGAATCAAATTCAAAAGATGAAGCAAAAAATCTAGCTTTAGAAAAATTAAAACCTAATATTAAAAATTTAATAGGTAAGAATTTAATTTTTCTTAAAATTAAAACTGCTAAACCAGATAATGATAATTCATTAAAATTAGTCGGAGGGTCTATTGTTTTTGAATTTGAAAATGGATTAATTAAAAGTGAATCTAAAATTAAAAATGAATTAGAAGGAGGTAATAATAAAATATATTTATCTGATAAATATATTAAAAATAATAAAACTAATTTAGTGAAAGACTATAAAAAAATTATCACAAATTATTATGACAATAAAATAAATCAAAGTTTAATCGATGTTACTATTTTATAGAAAAAGTTAATTCTAATAACTTTTTCTTTTCATTTTCATCTAATAGGTCAATATCGATACCTAAAATTAATAATCTTTTTTCATTTACTGTTTGACTTAAAAATATATAATAGTGCCCACAAATAGATTTCTTATATTGAATTAGACCAGAGTAATTTGGTGCATTAATATTATAAATATTATTTTCTTTTAATTTTGTTACATCCATTATTTGTTTAGTTAATGCAATTTTAATTTGTGACAAATCACTTTCATCTATAATATATAGCAAATTATCAGGTGTTCTAAATATATAATGTGTACCTTCTTTAAATTCAACATATTTATATGTATCATTTGTTGTAACATATTTTTTAATTATGTATCGAATGTGATGGCTGGGATTAAGAATAAAGTCACCCATACATTTAGCTTCTTCTTTTATATTATTAAATGCAAAGGTCATACTATGTAAATATATTATTAAAGTATAAAAAAAATCAATTTTTCTTAAAATAAATTTATGACGTGTGTGCATAGTCGTTGATTATGAACGAATAGATTAAAGAGGTTTTAATAAAAAATCTCTTTAATTGTACCGATGTGTGCATCTAATTCAAAAAAATATATTTTTTGAATTAATAGCCATTGATCTTTATAAATAATAAAAATTGTGTGCATATAATTCAAAAAATATATTTTTTGAATTAATAGCCATTGATCTTTATAGAAGGATCTTTGATCCTTCTATAAAAATTGTACCGATGTGTTAGAATTTACAAAGTAAATTCTAAACCCATCTACTAGAATTTTATTATTTCCTAAAGGAAATAATAAAAATTGAACCTCATAATATTTACAATGTTAGTATTAAATTTATGGATAAATTAAGTATTCGTACTATAAGAAATTTTTCACGGGTAAAAGTAATTCCTGATAATTTTTGTAATATTTCTAAGGAAGAACAAAAAGCAATTTTACTACCAAGATTAAAATATGTAGACTGGTTTAAAAGTACTGATCGTTTAGAATATAATACATGGCTATTTTATAAAAATTTAGGTTGTAATGTTTCATTACAATCTTATAATATGAATAACTATAAAAAATATTGTATCATAATAGATGATATAGATATTCATATTCGTATTCAAGATTATTTTTTCATAAAACTAATGAATAGATTTAAGAAAAAAAAATTAATTAGAGATTGGTTTGAAGATAATTATTTAGATGATACTAAAGTATTAGTAGAATATCCAATTTGCACACATAAATATGATAAAGCGTATCGTGTAGATTATTTGTTTCACGTATCTGGTGATAATTATATTTGTGTTGAATTTTTTGAAAATGCACATAAAAAAAAAGATGACCCAGATTGTAAATTAGAAAAAAATAGAATATATAGTATTTTACATAATTCTGATAATAGATATAAAAAAGTTATATTATTTAGAATTTATTGGGAAAACAAACTAGAAGATAAATTATATTTTAAGAATTTTGTTAAAGATTTGTATGGAGACATTCTAAAATATAAAGACATTGATGATAAAAGAATATGGTGTATTAATGGACTAAATAAATATATTAAAAATGACATTATTAGTGAATCAATTTATGATTCTCATATCAATAAAGACAATGCAGTAATTTCAATTGATGAAATTAATAAAGTTATACATTTTAAAGGATCATGTAAAGATACTCATTTATATGAATTTAAAGTTAAAATAGATCAACTTGTTAAAGAAAATAATAAATCAACTATAGATGATGATTTACTTGATGACATTTATGATTCTGATCCAGAATCAGAATTAGCAACTGTAGCAGAACCTTGTTCAGTTAAACAATATTATAAAGATAATAAATTAACATTTCAAGGATTAATTTGGTATTTAAAAATTAAAGATGAACATTTAATTGATATTTTAGAAGTAAATAAAATTAATAATCTTTTTATTAACATAACAAAAGGATTTATAGAAGGATTAGAAGAACAAAGAGACATGTTAATCTATTTAGAAGATCATAAAATAATTGGTCTAGATGATTTCGTCAACTAAACCTTTTTCAAGACAATATTCTGCATTCCATGAAACATCATGTTTCAAAATGTCATCTAGTTCTGGATCAGTTAATTTAGTATGCTCTACATAAATTTTTTTTAGGTGTGTCATTAATGTTTGACAATTTTGATAATCATCTGCAATTTCATTGAATTTACCCCACATTGCAGAACGTAATTGATGAATTAGCATGTAGGAATTTTTAGTTATAAATTTTTTTGCACCAGCCAAACTTAGAATAGTACCAGCTGAAGCTACAAATCCTTTGCAAATAGTATGAATTGGTACTTTTGAATTTTTAATAGAATCATAAGCACCAAATACTTGATATACAGAACCACCATGTGAACTAATATACAATTTAATTGGTTTATAATTAATCGATACATTATTATGTTTTGTTTCCATTTCTTCAAAATCTGAATCATCTTTTAGTATTTCACTGATTTTTCTTTTTAATTTATTTGATTCTTTAATAATTTTAGTTTCTAATTTTAATATTTCTCTAATTAAATTAGACATTGATGTACTATTAATTGGGCCATTAAAGTATATTTCATTATTATGTTCAGAAACAAAAAGCTCTTCGTTTTTCTTACCTATATCACAAGATTCCATATAAATAATTTATTATTTTTATATTAATATTAATCAATTTTTTATAAAAATAGAATGAAACCCAATATTAATATTATGTGGTATTGGTATTTCTATTGTATGAAAATTATTCATATTTATAACTAGTAAAAATCCATTATTATTTTCACCGTATGCAAAAGATATCAAATATGGTACATTATCTATTTCTGTAATAACAGGTTCTCCACATATAGATTTATCTTTTATAAAAATTTCTTTATTTATATTTAGTCCTTCACATACTAAGAAACTATTTATTTTGTTATTTTTTATTGATGGTAAAATAATAGTTTTTTCTAGTTTTACAGGAAATTCTAGATTATGTGTTTCTAATTCTAGATTTTTTTCAATAGTTACATTTTTTGTTTTTTTGTTTAAAATAATTTTACGATAATATCCATGAACATTTAATTTTGAAAAATCAAGATTTTCATAAACTGATGCAAAAAATTCTATTGTATCATCTGTTTCTGTATAACATGCATAATGAAATATATAAAACCCTTCATCACTAATATATGTTGTTAGATTACCATTTTTTTTATCTATAATATGTATTTTTGTTGGCAATTTATTTTCAAAACTAACTGGAATATTAGAATTTAATAATTTTTCAAAGTTGAATTTTAATGGTGAATCAGTTATTAAAATATTATCTTTTAGAACTATAAAATCATGTATCAATGGTATATAGTCTGTTTTTAATGTAATTTTATTTAATATCTCAAAGTTTTCATTCATTGAATAATACTCAACTTTATTTTTAAAAATATCATAGTCTATTGAATGTATTATATCATTATCAAATTTTGAATGTGCAGAAAAATGTTCAAATTTATTAATTTTTTGTTTTCCTATTGTATATATTTGTTTTTTATCAAAATTAATATCAATCTTATAAGGATAATCTTGTTCAAATAATGCATAACTATTATTTTTAATATTTATAATAGCGGTATTAGCAGCACCTAAAAGATTCGGTATTATATTATTAGGGAATATCTTATTAATTATTGTTAAAAATGTAATAAGCATAAAATTGTTTGATACTTTATTATTTAATTCTTCAAATAATATTTTTTCTGTTCGAATAAAATATTTTATAAATTTAAGTTCTCCATTATTAAAGAATACTCCTTGAATATTACCATTACCTAAAAATAAATTGTATAAATTACTTATACTTGTTATTTTTATATCTGGACCTATAATTCCATAAAAACCATTTATTTTACTAATAATTTCTTTATCTTTCAAATTAATATCAGCATAATTGATTATTTCATTGATTTCATGGGCAGATATTTTATGATTTCTGTTTATTAAATTAGGAATAAAAGCATTTGTAAATGTAAGTATTGATAAAAATAATATTTTTTTTAAAAACATTTGTATTATATATATTCTATAAATTTATATTTTTCTCTAAATATAATAAAAGTTGAAAATAACATATAAAGATAAATTATTCATAAATTCTTAATGTCAAAAGATAGTTTAAAATATAGTATGTTAACACTACCAGAACAAATAAAATTAAGACCTGATACATATGTAGGTTCAATTGAATTATCAAATGAAAATAAGTGGATTTATAATGATGAAACTAAATTGGTAAAAGAGAAAAATATTACTTATAATCCAGCATTATTTAAAATATTTGATGAAATATTAGTTAATGCAGCTGATGCTAGTCAAAATGATAAAACTTGTGATACTATTAAAATAGAATATAATAAAGAAGAAGGATATATTTCCGTAGAAAATAATGGAGATAATGGTATTCCTGTTGAAATTCATCCTAAACATAAAGTGTACACACCATCAATGATTTTTGGTGAATTATTAACTAGTTCAAATTATGATGATTCTATACAAAGAACAACTGGTGGGAAAAACGGTCTAGGTTGTAAAGTTTGTAATATTTTTTCTAGTAAATTTTCTGTTGAAATTGTTGATGGCAAACGAAAGAAAAAATTTTACCAGGAATGGACTGAAAATATGAGTGTTATTGGTAAGCCAAAAGTAACTGATGTGACAACAAAAACAATTAAACCATATATTAAAGTTACTTTTTATCCTGATCTTAAAAGATTTAATATTAAAGATTTAAATAATGATCATTATAATTTATTTTTTAGACGAGCGATTGATATTGCAGGTATTAATGAAAATAAGTTAAAGATATATTTTAATGGTGAATTAATTAAAACAAATAATTTTAAATCTTATATAGATTTACATTATCCAGGCGAAACAGTTTATTTGGATGAAAGTAATGATAGATGGAAAATTGGTGTTATTTACAAACAAGATTCAAATAAAACTATTTCATTTGTAAATTCTATTAATACTTATTGTGGTGGAACACATTGTGCATATGTAAGTGATAATATTATTAAAACTCTAATTAATGATCATATTTTAAAGAAAAGTAAAAATATTAAAGTATCACCTCAATTACTGAAAGATAATTTAATCTTTTTTATTAATAGTACTATTGAGAATCCATCTTTTAGTTCACAATGTAAAGATACTTTAACTACAAAAGTAGATAAATTTGGATCAAAATATACTCCACAAGCTGCATTTATTAAAAAATTAGCAAAATGTGGAATTGTTGAATATATTGTTGAATTAGCAAATTTTAAAGAAAATAATTCATTAAAGAAAACCGATGGAAAAAAACTAGTTAGAATATCTGGTATTCCCAAATTAGATGATGCGAATAAAGCAGGTACTAAAGATTCTAATAAATGTTCATTGATTCTAACAGAGGGAGATTCAGCAAAAACATTTGCAGTATCAGGTTTGTCAGTTATTGGTCGTGATTATTATGGTATTTTTCCATTAAAGGGTAAATTATTAAATGTACGTGAGGCATCACCAACTCAAATAATGGGTAATGAAGAAATTAGTAATTTAAAACAAATTATGGGATTAAAACATGGTGAAGATTATACGGATGATGCTAAATTTAATCAATTAAGATATGGTCGAATTGTTGTATTAACTGATGCAGATGTTGATGGGTCACATATTAAAGGTTTATTAATGAATTTTATTCATAGTCAATGGCCATCATTAATTAAAAGAACTAATTTTATTACATCATTAGCAACCCCAATACTTAAAGCATTCAAAGGTAATGAAACATTAAGTTTTTATAATGAATCTGAGTATAATGCTTGGTTAGATTCTGATGAATCACATAAGAATTGGAAAATTAAATATTATAAGGGTCTTGGTACTTCGACTGCAGTTGAAGCACGTGAGTATTTTGTTGATGTTGAAGATAAATTAATTAATTATTCATGGCTAGAATCATCTGCAGATGAAGATTCATCCGATGATTTACCATATAATAAAGAAGATGATGAAGATTCAATATTATTAGCATTTGATAAATCAAGATCAGATGATAGAAAAATTTGGTTACATAATTACGATAAGAATAATGTTTTATTGTATGAAGAAAAAGAAGTTAGATTTTCTAAATTTATTCATTCAGATATGATTCATTTTTCTAATGATGATTTAAGTAGATCAATTCCTTCCCTGATCGATGGATTAAAACCTTCTCAACGTAAGATTTTATATGGAGCATTTTTAAGAGGTTTAGATAGAACAGAAGTTAAAGTTGCACAATTAGCAGGTTTTGTATCGGATAAAGCAGCATATCACCACGGTGAAGCCTCTTTAACAGGTGCTATTGTTAATATGGCTCAAAATTATATGGGATCAAATAATATCAACGTGTTGAAACCCAACGGACAATTTGGATGTTTAGCACCTGATACACCTATTATAATGTGGGATAATACTATAAAAAGAGCTGATCAAATTGTAGTTGGCGATACATTAATTGGTGATGATGGTTATAAAAGAACTGTCTTGAAAACTACTAATGGTATTGATGATATGTATAAAATTAATATTAAAACACGAAATAAAATTATTAAAGATAGTTTTACATGTAATAGTCAGCATATATTAACATTATGTTTTAGAGAAAATAATAAAATTTATTGGAAAGAGTCAAGTAAAAAATATTATCTTGAATATTTTGATGGTAAAGATATTAAATCATTTAATATTACTACATGTATCTTAGATAGTAAGACTAAAGATCATTTTAATAAATCTACATATTCAAAAGAAGAAGCATATGAAATTATATGTAAAGAACAAAAAAGAATTCAAGAATTATATAATACAAGTGATATAATAGATATTAAATTAGAAGATTATATAAAATTATCAAATTATTCAAAATTAAAATTATATATGTATTACAATTTAAATTCTATAAATTGGGATAAAAAAGAAGTACCAATTGATCCTTATATTTTAGGAGCGTGGTTAGGCGATGGAAATCATGAAGGTAATGGATTTACTTCAGCTGATCAAGAAATTGTAAAAGAATTTGCTATTTGGGCAGATAAAATTAATTGTGAAGTAGTACATCATACAAATGGTCATAACCATGAAAACTATCATTATGGATTAAGAAGAAAAAATACAGGTTATAGAACTTCTATAGGAGATAAAAATCATAGTTCTGAAATATGTGAAGGGTGTAAATCTTCAAAAGTAAAACATCCTGCATGTGACTGGTATTTTGAAAAAACTAATGAAACAATTAATTTTGGAAAAACGATACACGGACAAACTAGATCAGATTTAAATCCGTTTAAAGAATTATTAAAAAAAAATAATTTATTCAGAAATAAACATATACCTATTGAATATATTCATAATGATAAAAATACAAGATTGGAATTATTAGCTGGATTTATTGACACGGATGGTACTGTTAAAAATAAAGACATGCAACCATATTATGAAATTAGTCAATCAGAAAGAATACATTGTAATTTAATAGATTCATTGATAATATTAGCTAAGAGTTTGGGTTATTCAACATCTATTTCATATAAAGATAATGGTAAAACTAAAAAAGGTCTTGATATAATAATTAAATCGTTAAGAATATCTGGAACAAATTTAAATGAGATACCATGCCGTTTAAAACGAAAACAACTTGAAATAAAAGATAGAATAGTAGTAACCAATCATTATTCTAAATTTGATATTGAATATTTAGGAAAAGATAAATTCAATGGTTGGCAAGTTGATAAAAATGAAAGATTTTTATTAGGAAATTATATTGTAACACATAATAGCCGTCTTCATAATGGGGCAGATTCTGCAAGTCCAAGATATATCTGGACACAACTTGAAGCATTAACTTCAATTATATTTAATCCATCAGATGATGCAATTTTAAATAAACAAATTGAAGATAATGAGCCAATTGAACCTGAATTTTATGCACCAATAATTCCAATGATTTTAGTAAATGGAACTCATGGTATTGGTACTGGTTTTTCAACTAAGGTTCCTCCATATGATCCAAAGGAAATTTTTCAAAATATTAAGAATAAATTAAATAATAAACCAATGGAAGATATGGATCCATGGTGGGCAGGATTCGAAGGACAAATTGCTAAAATCGATGATCAAAATTATGAAATTTATGGAACTTGGTCTATTAATGATAATAAATTAATAATAACTGAGTTACCAGTAGGTGAATCTACTTTTGGGTATAAACAGTTTTTAGAAAAATTACTAGAAGGTGATACTGAAAAGAAAGTTGTTAAACCTGTAGGTAAAGCAACTAAAGGTAAGGCAGCAACAAAACCAAAGCCAGTTGCTAAAAAAGAAGATAATTTTATTGGATATAAAGAAGCTAATACTGATACTAAAGTTTATTTTGAATTAGAATTTACTTCTGGATATTTAGATAAAGCAAAAGATTTAGATAAAACATATCATCTTTGTAAAAAATATTCAACGAGTAATATGCATTTATTTGATGCAAATGGTACCATTAAAAAATATGCAACACCACTTGAAATTATTGATGAATACTATAATGTTAGACTAGATCTATATCAAAAACGAAAAGATCATGAATTAGCAATTTTACAATTTCAGTTAAGAATGATTTCGTATAAAGTTAAATTTATTTTGATGATTGTTGAGAAAAAACTGGTAGTAAACAATAAAAAGAAATCTGATTTAGAAAGCGAATTAGAAAAATTAAAGTTTCCAAGACTAGGTAAGAATAAAGATGATGAAGATGGATCATATAATTATCTATTATCAATGCCTATTTATAATCTTACTAATGAAAAAATAGAAGAGTTGAAGAAACAAGAATCAGACAAAGAAGCAGAATATGAAGAACTTGATAATCTTTCTATTGAAACTATTTGGTTGAATGAACTAGCTAAATTAGAAAAAGAATATGATAAATGGATCGCGCATAAAGAAAAAGAAGCATCTGCTAATAAAGTTAGTAAAAAATTAAAAAAATCAAAAAAATAATCTAATTTATATATATGTTAAATAAATATATAATTGGATTTATTATAATATTAGTTATTTTCTTTATTATAAAAAACAATGAATATTTTCTAGATTGTCCTGATAATAAACCTATTAAAGATGAAAATGGTAAAACTGTATATTGTGGATTAAAAGATGATGGTACTTATGAACCATGTATAGCAAAACCAATTTTTAAAAATGGTAAATGCTATTCATGTGGTCCAAATGCAATTCCAAAAAATGGACGTTGTTTAGCAAAAGACGAAGTTCTTAATTAATTTATATTATTTATTTTTAGATAAACAATATAAATTATAAGCTTTGCGAAAAATGATTTTTTTTAAAGTTTAAATTAATTGGTTTCAAAAAAAATAATATATGCTTTTATAATATTATTATGAACAATAATTTATTAATTATTGATTTAAATATAAGAGATATTGATATAATTTTAAATTCATTAAATACATCAACATCATATATTATATTTGATCCATCAAATGATACATTCACAGAGTTATTAAATCAAATTGCAAATTTAAATATAAGTAATTTTACTTATATTGGTTTAATCAGAGAAGAATATTTTGGACCTACATATAATTTATTAAATAGTCAAATTACTCCTATTTTACAGAATATAGAAAGTTTAGATCCTAATTTAGAATCATGGTCTGAAATAATTAATTTTTTTAATACATTAAAAATAACATATAGTTTTACTGAACTAGATTGGATTTCATGTGATCTAGCTTCATATCCAGATTATGTATATATATTCAATGAATTAAGCAAATTATTAAATATTAGTATTGGAGCATCTATTAATCCAATTGGTAGTTTAAATTATGGAGGTAGTTGGATAGAAACAACAAATAATACTAATTTACAAACAATATATTTTACTGATAATATTTTATCTTATCCTGATATTCTTGGTAATTCGGCATATATATCTAATAATGTCTTATATTTTCCATTTAATTCAGATATATTAAGTTATACAACAGGATCTGGTATAATTGCTGGTTCAATTAGTGGATCTCTATGTACTATAAATAATATAATATATCAGTATGGTAATGGTTCTTTAAATTCTGGTTCTAATAAAAGTTATTTTTATGTGAATCCTATTTCAGCAAATATAAATGGTTATTCATTTTCATTTTGGTTTTATTTAACATCAAATAATAGTGGTATAATTTGGTCATTTAATAATGCAATTGGTACAAATACTAATCGTATATTTGTATCATATGACGGTACTAATTTGTGTATTAATAGTAATAATAATAATTATATAATTTCATCAACTATTAATACTAATTTATGGTATCATATAGTTTGGACATTGTCTACTAGTGGTGCTTCTAATGTTTATATTAATAATAATTTAATAATATCAAATACTAATTCATATTTTTCATCAGCACTAAATTATAATACTATATTAGGCGACCCATATGGAACTAGTAATGGTTCAAGCATAATTGGTTATTTAGATGAATTTTATTATTTTAATACTATATTATCTGTATCCCAAATTTCATATTTATATTCTAATTCAGTATGTGTTTCATTACCTATTATAAATAAGATTACAGCAACTTTTTCAACTATAACCGTAGAATATAGTTTACCTTATAATTCTGCTATCGGTGTATATACAGCATATGCAACTATAAATTCGAATACATATGCTGCATCTGGATCATCGCCAATAACAATTAGTGGATTAATTTCAAATTCAACTTATTCAATTAGTTTACAAGCTAGTTATACTGATGGATCAGTTGCTACATCAGCTGTACCTTTTTTAAATGGTCTCGGTTTGAAAGGCAATTCATTAGGTTACGGTGCTAATAATATTGTTGGTGTATCTGGAAATGGTCAATATATAGTAATATTTGTAGGAAGTACCTTATATTTATCTAGTAATAGTGGTAGCACATTTACATCATCAAGTTATGTAGTTACTAGTAATGCAAATTCAGTTGCAATTTCATATACTGGTCAATATATAATATACACAAGTAATGATAATAATTGGTATGTATCATCTAATTATGGTTCAACATTTACGCAGCAATATACAGGAGGTGGTAATTCAACAGGTTATACTGTAGGTTGTTCAATGTCTGGAAATGGACAATATATGTTTGTTTATGTAAATGGTGTTGGTTGGACTAGATATTCTTATAATTATGGATCAACATGGGCTGTGACTTCCATTGGTAACTATTATAGTATTACTAATGGTGGTGTATCATATTCAGGAACTAGATTTGGCGGTGTTAATAATACATCTGCTGGAGGAATATCAAATACAACTATTATATATTCAAGTTCTCAACCAGTATCATCATCTGGATATCCAACATCTAATATATCAAGTTTTACTTTTACTGGTGAAAATTTTATTGATTTTGCAATGAATAATGATCCAACTAATACAAATGATGGACAATATCAATTAGCAATATCAGTAGTTACAAGTAATACATTAAATATATATTTGTCATCAAATTATGGGACTTCATTTTCAAAGATAACTTCTTTTAGCGGTTCATATTTAAGTATTGGATATCGTAAAAGATATATTTCTTTATCATCAAAAGGTACATATCAACAAATTAATATTGGTAACTATATCTATATATCAGTTAATAGTGGTACAACATGGTCTCTTTATTTGTCAAGTTTTTCAAAAATAAATTGGGCTGCATTATCTGTTGATTTTAAATATCAAGTAATAAGTGATAATGTAAATACATATTTATCTACCAATAGTTATAGTACAAATACAATAACTACACCTTTAATAACTAGTGTTACACTTTCATTATCAAGTTCAAATATTACTTATGGTTCAAATATAATTATTACTCCTACATTATCAGGTTATTTAATAACATCTGCTAATAATGGTAATTTATTAATTAATGATAACCTTGGAAATAATTATCTTAATGTAGCATCAAATGCTATACCAACTACTGTAACTATTGTAAAACCAACAATATTAATAACAAGTTTTATTGGAATATTTAATCCAACTAATACATCATTAAGTTATTCATCGACAACTGTTAATGTTATAATATTACCAGCAACTATTATACCAATATTTTATGTTAATAAATATTATGATCAAACACAAATTGCTCAAATATCTTATACATTATCTGGTATTTATATTTCTGATTTAGGACAAGTTACTTTATCTGGATCATTATATGGATTATATTCTACTAATCAAGCTGCTAACAATATACCTGTAACAATATCAAATATAATTTTAACTGGATCTTTAGCCTATAATTATCAATTACCATATAGTTATATAACAACAATTGGTAATATATATAAAAGAATATTAAATGCATATGCGAATACAAAAATATATGATCAAACAACAGCGGCTACTGTAACAGTTTCTGGTTTATTATCAGGTGAAAGTGTTGTTTCTTGGTCACAGTTTAATGATATTAATGCTGGACAAAATAAATCTCTTTATGTTACTTTATCTGGAATTTATACTAATACTATAACTAATGCAGTTACAGCTAGTGTTACACCCGCTTCAGTTTATGATCAAAATAATAGTCAGTGGTATGTTTATTCATTTTTGTCTACTAGTGGAACAATAAATATAAATAATGCTAATAATAGTGCATTATCAATTTATATATTTGCAGTCGGTGGTGGTGGTCAAGGTGGTGGTGATCAAGGTGGTGGTGGTGGGGCAGGTGGTGTTGTTCAAGCAACAACTGTAGTTTCAACAGGTTCTGTTAATATATCAGTTACAGTTGGTGCTGGTTCTGGTACACAACCAAGTTATATTACAACTCCATTATCTGGTAAAGATACAACTGTACAAATAGTAAATGGAGCTAATATAACTACTTTTACTGCTTATGGTGGTGGTGCAGGTGCAAATAAAGTAGTAGCTGCAGCAGGTGGATCTGGTGGTGGTGGTGGTTGTAATAGAGATATATATGATGGTGCCGGACAATCTGCAGCTGCAATTGCTGCTGGTAATCTTGGTAATAGAGGTGGTAATAAAGGCACATATTGTGCTGGTGGAGGTGGTGGTGCAGGATCAGCGGGAGCAAATGGTCAATTATATGATATATTAAATGCAGGTAATGGTGGCGCTGGTATACAACCAACTATTAATGGTATTAGAAATTATACGCAAGCATATTTTGCAGGTGGAGGTGGTGGTGGTGGTTATGGTGGAACTACAGGACGTGGTGGAGCAGGTGGATTAGGTGGTGGTGGTGGCGGTATCTGCGGTGGTACTGGATTGGCTGGTTCGGGGGATACTAATGGTATTAATCCAGGTACTGGAGGTAGTGGTGTTAATGGTGGAACTGGTGGTGCTAATACAGGTGGTGGGGGTGGTGGTGGACCTAATGGTGGTAGTGGTGTTGGTGGATCAGGTGGTTCTGGTATTGTTATGATAGCTATTAAATATTCTGATTTACAGATTCCAAATATTCAAAATCAAAATTATCAAGTAGCTAATAATACTATTTACGGTACTATTTTACAAAAACAATTAACTGCTACATATACTGGTTTAACATTAACTTTTAATGGTCAATCATTAGGGCAAACTACCTATTCTATTAGTGGTATTTTACCTGGTGACATAGTCACTATTAGTTCAGTTTATACTAGTAGTTTTTCTAATATTAATGTGGGTACTAACATATTAATGTATATAAATAATGTTAATTTAACCGGTGCTAGTTATTCTAACTATTTTATTTCTATTAGTGGTATTGCTTATGGTAATATTATTCCTGCGCCAGCTCCAACAGTTAATTTTTATGTTAATAAATATTATGATAAAACACAAGCTGCATTAATTTATTTTGGTTTATCAGGTATTTATAATGTTGATTTAGGTCAAATTTATCTATCTGGATCTTTTTATGGATTATATAGAGATTATAATGTTGGATATGGTCTATTAGTTGATATATCTAATATTATTTTAACTGGACCATCAGTTAATAATTATAATCCAATATCATATAGTTATATAACAACAAGTGGTAATATATATCCTAAAATATTAAATGCATATGGTATAGATAAAATTTATGATCAAACCACTAATGTTAATATAACAATATCCGGTTTAATTGGTTATGATGCAGTTTATTACATAGCTAAATACATTAATAATTATGCTGGAATAAATAATTTAATCAATATTACTTTATCGAATACATTATTACAATATACATATCAAATACCTTCTAGTCCTATATATCCTATTAGTCAATTAAGTACAAGTGCAGCAACTGGTTTAGTTGGAGCATATTCTGTATATTTATTATCAAATACTTATTTAGGTCCAACTTTTAATATTAGAAGAGGATCAGATAATGCAACTTCTGATTTTTATTCAGACGGTAGTGGTAATTTAGGTACTGGTTATTTTGCATCTGGTACAAGTTTAAGCAGTTGGTTAAGTTCAAGTACTGGTTATATTACAATATGGTATGATCAATCTGGAAAAGGAAATAATGGAACACAAACAAATACAACCATTCAACCAACAATAAATATTAATAGTAAATTAGTAACTTTTCCAAGTAATTGTTATTTTAATTTACCTGATGGTACAGTTCCATATGGGAATAGTGCTTATTCTTTTGTTTGTAAACATGGAGTTGTTAATTCTAGTAATGGTCATTTTGTAGGCAGTGGTCCAAGTTCAGTACCTAATTCTAATTCATTTAGAAGAAGTGGTACTACTTATCTTAATTATTGGTATGGTCCTGGTTATTATTATGGAACATATGCTGATAATAATGTTGTTAGTGTAAAATATGATCAAAGTGTAGTTACCGGTTATGTTAATAGTGTACAAATTAGTACAAATTCTAGTATGGGAACAAGATCTTCTACATCATCTTATAATTTTATTGGTGGAGGTAATCCGACAAGTGGAATACCACTTGCATCTGCACTTCTTAATGGGGATATGTATAACTTATATATTTTTAATATTCCATTTTCAGATTCTGATAGATTAATTGTTGAAAATAATAAACCAGTTAATTATACTAATGTTACCACTAATTACTCTAATAATAATTATCAATTTGCTAGTAATATTTATGGTAATATTTTACAAAAACAATTAACTGCTACATATACTGGTTTAACATTAACTTATAATGGTCAAACATTAGGGCAAACTACGTATTCTATTAGTGGTATTCTACCTGGTGACATAGTCACTATTAGTTCATTTTATACTAGTAACTTTTCTAATGTAAATGTGGGTACTAACATATTAATGTATATAAATAATGTTAATTTAACCGGTGCTAGTTATTCTAACTATTTTATTTCTAGTAGTGGTATTGCTTATGGTAATATTGTACCATTGACTTTAACTGGTTACTATACTGGTAATAATAAGGTATATAATAAAGCATCTAATGCTACTTTAACACCAACATTTACAAATACTGTTAGTGGTGATATAGTAAGTTTATCTGGTTATATAGCTAATTTTGCATCAGTTAATGTAGGTAATAGTATAGTAATTAATTTTTCTAACGTTACGGTAACTAATCAAAATTATTCACCAATACCATCATTTGGACAAATATGGAAAGCATCTACTAGTTCAACATTAAGTTCACCAGCAAGTTGGCAAGTTGCAATGTCAATTTCTGGGCAATATATTATTTTAAGTGCCAATGCAAATACATTTAGATCAACTGATTATGGTAATACATGGTTACCAGTAACTGGAAATGGTGGGTATTATGTAGCTATGTCTCCAAATGGTCAATATGGTATAACAGCTAATGGTTATGGTCGTAATATTGGTATTTATTATACATCAAATTATGGTGCTACATGGACACAAAATTTAACAGGTACATTGGCAGCAACAAGTTGGCATGGTGTTGCGATGGGTCCAGGTGGTCGCGCATTAGCTTTTTCAAAAGAAGAGAATGGTGAAGCTAAACAAGGTATAATTTATTCATCTGATAATGGTGTAACATGGAATACAACAACTGGTTTCCCAAATTCAACAGATCGTGGGACAACTGGTGTTGCAATGTCATCTGATACTGGTATTTATGCTATTTGTTGTGGTCAATCAACTGGATTATATTATTCTTCCAATTATGGTCAAAGTTGGACACAATCAAATATAACGAGTGCACAATATGGTAGTTTAGCTATTTCATCAACAGGACAATATTGTATAGCTTCTGGTGTAACTAATGGATATATTTATAATTCATCAAATTATGGCCAAACATGGACCTATAATGCTTCTTTAGGATATGGAAGTTTTGGTGGAGTATCAATGTCAGCAACTGGACAATATTGTATTATTGCAGGTATAGCTGGATCATCTAATGGAATTTATTATTCATCAGATTATGGTATTACTTGGAAAATTTCAAATCAAACTACATATCAATTTAATAAAACTGTAATTTCATCAGATGGAACATATGCTTTTGCTACAAGTATATATTATGGATTATTTACACAGGTAAATTTAAATATGTCGCCAATTACAGCAAATATTACACCTGCAACTTTAATTGGTAATTATTATGGTATTAATATGGTTTATAATTCAAATACGTTAACACCTATTAGTTATACATTATCTGGAATCTTTACGAATGATCAGGTTTCTATTTCATCATATATTGCTAATTTTATGAGTCCATATGTTGGTTTGAATACAGTAAGCATTTCTGGTATAACAATTAATAATGTAAATTATACAATAGCTAATTATGGTTATACATCAGCTAATATTACACCAGCTACTTTAGTACCATATTTTACAGTTAATAAAACTTATGATAGTACACAAGCGGCTTCTATATTTTATAGTTTATCTGGTATCTTTAATCCTGATTTAGGACTTGTATCATTATCAAGTTCTTTATATGGTTTATATAGAAATAAAATAGCAATTAGTAATCAACCTGTAGATATTTCAAGTATAGTATTAACTGGTCCATTAGCTAATAATTATCAAATTGCAAATTATTTAACAACTACTGGTAGTATTTATTCTAGATTAATTAATATTTATGGTAACAATAAATATTATGATACAACATCTGGTGTTATAGTAAGTATTTCTGGAACAATTAGTGGTGATATATTATCATACTATGCATATTTTGCATCATCTAATTCAAGTAATAATATTCCAATTACTGTTGCTATATATCCTAGTTTAATTGCATATAGTTCACAAACAGCAAATATTGTAACTAGTAATTTATTATTGTGGTTAAATGCAACTGATCCTAGTAGTTCGTTTGTTTATTCATCAGCTAATAATTTATTAACGGTAAAAGATGATTCGAACACAGGAAATACAGCTACTAAAGTTAATACTGGATTATCTAGTATTTATACTGATTATAACTATGCAAATTTTGGAGCATCATTTATATCATCTGGTAGTTCATATAATATTATGTGGGGAGCATTAAGTGAAGATGCATCTACATATATTTGGGTTACTAATTCTGCTAGTTTCCCTTATTATTTAAATGGAACTATATTGGCAGGAGTTCCCGCATCAACAGCTGGTATAAATTGTGTATGTTGTAATGCTAATGGTACCGTTGTTTTAATAACTGCAACTAATGTAACTGGGTTTGCATATTATTCTACTAATAGTGGAGCTAGTTGGACACAAATAACAGATAGTAATATTGTTGGTAAAACTTGTGGTAATTGTACCATGGATAGTACTGGTACTATCTTTGCAATAAGTGTTAATACTACTGTAGCAATTTCCATGGATCAAGGCATTACTTGGACAACTACTGGTACAGTTACTTTAGCCCGTATGAAAATAAGCACTAATGGTAAAATTATGTCCGGGTTTAATGGAAATAATGTTTATGTAAACACAACTGGTGTTTTCACATCTAGTTGGAATACATATTCACCATTAGCTGGTATAACATGTTTTACTATGAGTTGTAATGGATTAAATATGATAGTTGGTAGTAGTGGATCGACTGTCTATATTTCATATAATTCAGGTGTTTCATGGTCCATTTTAGCTAATGTCCCATATCCAGGTGGTGGTCAATTTTCTTATGAAAATTGCATAATTAATAATAATGCACAATGTATAATAATTATAACAAATTTTAAGTCAGGAGGTTATTGGCAACCATATCATCAAATATCAAAAGATGGGGGTGTTACTTGGACATCACTTTTTGCAACAAATGGATTACCTGGAGATCCATCATCTGGTTTAGTTAGTGTTGTTTTTGCAGGGATAACACCTCTTGGTAATATGACAGTTACAACAGGTGGACGATCTTTTATTAGATCTATATTAACATTAGGTGTTGTTTCAACAACCAATATTTCAATTAGTGGTACCGTTTCATTAAATCAAAATATAATAAATAACTATCCAACCTTATCATTACGCAATAGTGCATTAACTGGACCAATTACAATTACTAATAATTTCTCAGTATTTTGTATTGTTCAATTTAATTCAATAACTAATGGATCCCGTATTATGGCTTTTGGTAATGCTACTACTACAAATGATTTATATGATAGTGGTAAAATAGCAATTATTTATAATAATACTTTACAATTATTTAGAAATAGTGCATCAATAAATTTAGGTAGTATTACATTTGGTATTCCGTATTTATTAGGTTGTTATTACGATGGTGCAAATATTTATTTTGGATTAAATGGTGTTTATCAAAGTATGTCTTCTACAGGATCATTAAGTATAACTAAATATGGTATTGGTATTAATACATATAATAATAATGAATTCATTCAAAGTACAGATTTTGGTGAAATATTAACTTATTCGATGACTTTGAGTGCATCAATTAGACAACAAGTAGAAGGTTATTTAGCATGGAAATGGAACCTTGCTAAGAGTTTACCTTCTTCACATCCATATTTCCAAGTAACATATAATTTTTATAATTATCAATTAAATAACACATTATCAGCTGCTATAATACCAAAAATAATAGTACCCACTTTCTATATTAATAAAGTATATGATACAACTCAATATTCATTAATAACATATACTTTATCTGGTTTCTTTAATCCTGATATAGGTCTAATAACTCTATCTAGTAGTTTATACGGTTTATATCGTAATCCTAATGCAGGTTATAATATTCCAGTTGATATAAGTAATATATATTTATTTGGTAGTAATTTATTAAATTATAGTATTCCAAATTATATAACAACAAGTGGTTCTATATTAACAAAAACTGTAATACCAACCTTTTATATTAATAAAATATATGATAGTACCAATATACCAAATATAACATATTCTTTATCGGGATTATTCAATCCAGATGTTTATAATATAACATTAAATAGTTCATTGTACGGATTATATAGAAATTATACAGCTAATAATAATATTTTAGTTGATATATCAAATATTTTATTATATGCAGCTACTAATTATGTTCAAAATAACAATCCAAGTTATATTCCATTAACATTATCATCATTAATTATAATTAATAATAGTTCATTTAATACAGCAGGTAATGGTTTAGCATGGGTAGATAATTATGGATCAACTACTATTTGCCAATCAACAACTGGATTATATCAACTTACAAATAAGAGTGGTTGGGGTTATTTATCATCTAATAGTGGTGTAAGTTGGGCAAATACTAATTTATATCAAGATACCCCAATTGGAATGGGTATGTCAAAAGATGGTAAATATCAATACGATGGTGGTGTTGGTGGAACAAATACTGGTCTTTTTATTTCTACTAACTATGGAGTTACTTTTACAAGATACAATCCTTCAACAACAGGAGGTAGAAATTATGGATATAATAATATAGGCGTATCATCAACTGGTCAATATGTAATAATTACATTTAATACAGCTAATGTTCAATTAATATTATCTTCAAATTATGGTTCATCTTGGTCTACCGTAGGTCCAAGTAATACGCCTGTATGGTCAGGAGCAGCAATTAGTTCAACTGGTAAATATGGATCTACATGTACTTATGGCGGAAATATTTATATTTCTAGTGATTATTGCTTAACTTGGTCACCAGTTGCAACAGTTCAAAATTGGAGATGTATAGGAATGTCTGATTCTGGACAATATCAAAGCGCGGCTGTTGATAATGGATATATATATGTATCTAGTAATTATGGTTCAACATGGTCGGCAGTTACTTTATCAGGTTATGCATGGTCAAGTATTAGTGTTGGTAATTCTGGTGCGAATCAAGCAATTTGTGTAAATGGCGGATACGTATATGTATCAACAAATTATGGTGTAACATGGACACGTATTACAAATTATAATCTTGCTTGGGGTGGTGTCAGTATTCAAGATGCTGGTTTTATAATAGCTGTTGGAAGTAATGGAATATATGAATTAAATACAGCAACTATAAATCAATATTTTTATACAAATAATTTACTAAATTATAATATTATAAATTATACAACAGTTAGTGGTAATATAATACCTGCACCTATAAGACCAACATTTTATATTAATAAAACTTATGATAAAACTCAAGTAGCTCCTATTTTCTATACTTTGTCTGGTATGTTTAATTTAGATTTAGGTCAAGTTTATTTATCAGGTGGATTTTATGGTTATTACCGTGATTATAATGTAGCAAATGGAATATTAGTAGATATATCAAATATAATATTAACTGGTCCATCAGCTACTAATTATAGTATAGTTAATTATACAACAGTTAGTGGTAATATTTATCGAAAATTATTAAATATATATGGTAATGATAAATTTTATGATCGAACAACTATTGCTACAGTTACTATATCTGGAACTGTTAGCGGTGATATAATTCAATATTGGGCAAACTTTAATACTATTAATAATGGATTAAATTTAATTAACGTAGCATTATCTGGTCCAAATTTATTAACTCAAGATAATTATTTAGATACAGATTCATCATTACTATATTTTTATAAATTTAATATAGAAGATGTTAATGGATCATCTCAAGTATATAATTTTGCAAAAGGAACTTACGATGCTACATTAACAGGTTCGACAGTATCTAGTACAACTTCAAAGTTTGGTTCTGGTAGTCTTTCATGTGGGGCTAATGGTTATTTAACAGTTAACTCTCTTTATACAATCGGTACAAATGGTTTTACACTTTCTATATGGGTATTAGTTCCTACACCATATTCTTATGGTAATAATGGCTTATATCATTTAACATCAGCATCATATTATATATCTGCATGGTTTTCAAATAGTGGAGGTAATTATAATTTAACAGATGGTAGTTTTGGTAATAATATTACAGATCAACCAGGAAATACTACTTTTAATTCAAGATATGTAAATGGATGGGCCCATATTGTATATACAACAACACTAACTAACCGTAGTTTATATGTAAATGGTCAATTAATACAAACAGTTGCTGGTACAAATTATGCAAATAATGGAACTTTTACACCAACAAATATGTTTATTGGTAAAAATGGCGGTGGAACATTAGCAAATAGTTACATTGATGATTTTAGAATTTTTAATCGTATTTTAACAGCAGCAGAAATATCATTGTTATATAGTTATTCACCTAAAATTACAACTATTTTGAATAATAATAATAACTATATCTTAACTAGTTCTTTAACACAAGCTAATATATTAATTAAATCATTAACTGTTTATTTTATTTCTAATCAAAAAATTTATGATAAAACATCATATTCATCATTCTCTAGCTATAGTATTAGTGGAATTGCATCTGGTGATATTATTGATATTTCTAATATTTATGTTTCAAATTATGGGAACATACTAGATGTTGATCCTACTATGTCAATCTATTACAATTTTGAACCTAATACATTAATAAATAATACAACATTAGATAATTTAGGTATTATTGCTAATAATGCAACTATACCAGCTAATAGTATAATTAGTTTTGATAATGCTTATGGAACATCATGTATTAAATTATCTGGTGATGGTAGTCAATATATAGTTCCTAATTCATTTTTAACTACTAATAATGGGTTAACTGTCAGTTTATGGTTTAAATGTATTCAAAATACTGTTGCAAAACCAAATTTTACTAACTTTTTTTCAACTTTAACTACTGTATCAGTATTTGCTTGTTGGCGTGATGTAGCGATATCTTACGATGGAAAATATCAAGCATTAGCGGGTGGTAGTTTTGATGGTAATGGTCAATATGGGCAATTATACTTATCATCAGATTATGGCAATACTTGGACAAGTAAATATTATGGTAACCCTATTGCTACTGTTGGTATGTCTTCTACTGGTCAATATATTACATTTGGTTTTGAAGGAGGTGGTGTATATTACTCTAGTAATTATGGTGTTAATTTTACACAAGCATCAGGACCTCCTAATTACATTTGGTGGGGTGTTGCAATTTCATCATCAGGTAAATATCAATTAATGGGTAATACTACAAATTATTATTCGTGTTTATCAACTGATTATGGTGTTACTTGGGCACCTACTACTAGTACAATTAAATTTTATCGAGTAGCAATGTCTGCAACTGGACAATATATGGCTGGTGGGAAATTTACTTATAATGCTGCAGAAAATGTGGTTGCTATATCAAATGATTATGGTAATACATGGTCATATCCTCCAATATTTAATGGTGTTGTAACTGATATTAAAATGTCCGGTACTGGTCAATATATTATATTTTATATATATGGAGTCAATTATATTAATTATTCTAATAATTATGGTGTTAGCTTTACAACAATAACTATTCCAAGTAGTATTTCTTATACTGCACGTATTGCTATGGATTATACTGGTCAATATTGCATAATCTCACAAAAACACACAAATAATATTGTTTCAACTAATTTTGGTGTTAGTTGGCAAACAGTTGGTTCAGTTCTTGATTGGTATGGAGTTGGAATGTCTGGTAATGGAGTATATTCTATAGTTGGGTGTGAATGGGGAAATTTTTCAAAATATACAACATCTTTCAATAACTATACAAATTCATCATTATTTTGTTTTGCGGATTCCAGTAATAATAATATAATTAGTTATGGTTATGATAGTAGTGGAAACTTAAATAATACAAATATAAAAGTTACAACAAATACTTGGAATCATTTAGGATTAATTTATGATATTAGTAATGGATTATCTTTATATCTTAATGGTTCATTTATTAATAGAATTAATAATTCATATCCATTAGCTATTACTAGAATAAATAATTTTATTGGAAGAGATATAAATAATACGATAGTTGCAGATATTAGTGGATATATTGATGAATTTAGAATATTTAATCGTTCATTAACTGCATCCGAAATATATTCATTATATAATTTAGGTAGTCAATATACAGCCGGTAGTAAATTAATTTCTATTTTTAATCTTAATTTAATAGGAAATAACTACTTTAACTATTCATTAGTAAATTCGATAAGTTTACCTAATACTATAATACCTAAGTTAATAAATATAAATCCTATTGGTGTAAATAAAAGTTATAATGCAACAACGATAGGTACATTTATTTATACTATAAGTGGAATCATTTCAAATGATCAAGTTGATATAAGTGGTAATTTATATTATACTAATTTTGCAACTAATCAAGTAAATAATAATATTTTAGTAACAATTAGTAATATTATTTTATATGGTGGATCATCTAGTAATTATAGTATTTTAACATATGCTTTTACATCAGCAAATATAACACCAGCAACATTAACTGGTAATTATTATGGTATTAATATGATTTATAATTCAAATACATTAACACCTATTAATTATACATTATCTGGAATCTTTTCTAATGATGTTGTTTCTATTTCATCATATATTGCTAATTTCATGAGTCCATATGTTGGTTTAAATACAGTAAGTATTTCAGGAATTACAATTAACAATTTAAATTATACATTAGCAACTTTTGGTTATACATCAGCTAATATTACAAGGGCTACTTTAGTACCATATTTTACAGTTAATAAAACTTATGACAGTACACAAGTGGCTTCTATATTTTATAGTTTATCTGGTATTTTTAATCCTGATTTAGGACTTGTTTCATTATCAAGTTCTTTATATGGTTTATATAGAAGTAAATTTGCAATGATTGGACAATATGTAGATATTTCAAGTATAGTACTAACTGGTCCATTAGCTAATAATTATCAAATTGTAAATTATTTAACAACTAGTGGTAATATTTATTCACGATTAATTAATATTTATGGTAACAATAAATATTACGATACAACATCTGGTGTTATAGTAACTATTTCTGGAACAATTAGCGGTGATATATTATCATACTATGCATATTTTGCATCATCTAATTCAAGTAATAATATTCCAATTACTGTTGCTATATATCCTAGTTTAATTGCATATAGTTCACAAACAGCAAATATTGTAACTAGTAATTTATTATTATGGTTAAATGCAACTGATTCAAGTAGTTCATTTGTTTATTCATCAGCTAATAATTTATTAACTGTAAAAGATGATTCTGGTACAGGAAATACAGCTACTAAAGTTAATACTGGATTATCTAGTAATTATAATGATTATAATTTTGCAAACTATGGAAATTCATGGACAAATACTGGTAGAAATGGCGTAAATGGTTATTGTGCAAATGATAGTGGTTCAATTATAATGTATGTTTATGTACTTGGTGTTTATATAAACAATGTATTAAATTCAACTATACCAGTATTTACATATTACGATATTGCATGTAATATTACAGGAAGTATAATTTTAGTAGTTGGAACTAGTGGTAGTGCATATTTATCAACTAATACAGGTTCTACATGGAGTCAAGTGGGTTCTGGTGTTTTCCCTTCAACAATATATAGATGTGCAATGAGTAGCGACGGTACTGTTTTAATAGCAATATGTACTTATTTATATGTATCACGAGATAGTGGTGCTACTTGGACACAAACAGGATACCAAGGATCATACGGTGGTTTATTATTAAGTTCAAATGGACAAATCGCATTTGTAATACAAAATGATAGAACTATTTATATAAATAGATTAGGTGGTAATTTTTTAACTGGATGGGTTAATGTTACACCTGCTGGTTATGCATATGGTGGTGCTTCTATGAGTCCGAATGGTCTTAATTTAATGATTACTGGTCAAGGAACTTATACCACATTTGCAGTTTCAAATGATTCTGGTGTAACATGGAAAACAATAAATGCCCCTGTATCAAATGCTAATTGGGCTGCATGTGCAATTAACAACAGTGGATTATGTATGACTGTATTTTATAATGGGTGGTGGGGATATACATCAAATGATGGTGGTTTAACATGGATTTCGCGATCAAACGCAAATGGAATGACAGGTGATCCAAATAGATATTATTCAGGTTTTTATTGGGGTAAATCAAATGGTCTAGGAACAGTTGTATTAATGGGAAGCCGTGCTGGTGCATTTGCTCAGATAGCAGTTGCAATATTACCAATTAGTGTTGTTTCAACAACCAATATTTCGATTAGTGGCACCGTTTCATTAAATCAAAATATAATAAATAATTATCCAACTTTATCATTACGTAATTCTGGCTTAACTGGTAATATAACAATTACAAGTGCATTTTCATTCTTTTGTATTGTTCAATTTAATTCATTAACAAATGGATCTCGTATTATAGCTTTTGGTAACAGTACTTCAACAAATGATAAATATGATAGTGATAAATTTGTAATTGTTTATAATAATACTTTACAATTATTTAGAAATAGTGAATCCATAAATGTAGGACCTGTGATATTAGGAACTCCTTATCTATTAGGTTGTTATTACGATGGTGCAAATATTTATTTTGGATTAAATGGTGTTTATCAAAGTATGTCTTCTACAGGATCATTAAGTATTACTAAATATGGTATCGGTATTAATACATATAATAATAATGAATTTATTCAAAGTATTGATTTTGGTGAAATATTAACTTATTCAACTAGTTTAAGTACATCTACAAGACAACAAGTAGAAGGTTATTTAGCATTGAAATGGAACCTTGCTAGAAGTTTATCTTCTTCACATCCATATTTCCAAGTAACATATAATTATTATAATTATCAATTAAATAATACATTATCAGCAGCTATAATACCAAAAATAATAGTACCTACTTTCTATATTAACAAAGTATATGATACAACACAGTATTCATTAATAACATATACTTTATCTGGTTTCTTCAATCCTGATGTAGGTCTAATAACACTAGATAGTAGTTTATATGGTTTATATCGTAATCCTAATGCAGGTTATAATATTCCAGTTGATATAAGTAATATATATTTATTTGGTAGTAATTTATCAAACTATAGTATTCCAAATTATATAACAACAAGTGGTTCTATATTAACAAAAACTGTAATACCAACCTTTTATATTAGTAAAACATATGATAGTACCAATATACCAAATATAACATATTCTTTATCAGGACTGTTCAATGCAGATGTTTATAATATAACATTAAATAGTTCATTATACGGATTATATAGAAATTATACAGTTAATAATAATATTTTAGTTGATATATCAAATATACTATTATATGCAGCTACTAATTATGTTCAAAATAACAATCCAAGTTATATTCTGTTAACAATATCATCTTTAATTAAAGTTAATTCAAATGTACCATATAATGCATATTTTCCTGGTTATTATGGTTCATCAGCAATATGTCAATCATTAACTGGATTATACCAACTTACCATCAATGGAAATAGTGGGTGGTTGTCATCCAATAGTGGTATTACCTGGGCAAGTACTAATTTAGGACAAGATGGTCCTGTTGGTATTGGTATGTCAAAAGATGGCAAATATCAATATATCGCTGGTATTAATGGAACAAATACTGGACATTTTAGATCAACTGATTATGGTGTTACTTTTACAAGATATAATCCAGGTGCAGGTGGTGGTTATAATAATATAGCAGTATCATCAACTGGGCAATATGTAATAACAACATATGGTTCAACAACTAATATTCAATTACTTTTGTCATCAAATTACGGAGCATCATGGTCAAATGTTGGTCCAAATAATGCACCTGTATGGTCAGGAGCAGCAATTAGTTCAACTGGTCAATATGGATCAACATGTACTTATGGAGGTTATATCTATATTTCTAGTGATTATTGTTTAACTTGGTCACCAGTTGCAACAGTTCAAAATTGGAAATGTATAGGGATGTCTGATTCTGGACAATATCAAAGTGCAGCTGTTAATAATGGATATATTTATATTTCTAATAATTATGGTGTATCATGGTCACCAGTTACATTATCTGGTTATGCATGGTCAAGTATTAGTGTTGGTAATTCTGGTGCGAATCAAGTAATTTCTGTAAATGGAGGATACATATATTTATCCACAAATTATGGTGTAACATGGTCTCCAATAACAAATAATAGTATTGGATGGTCTGCTATTAGTATTCAAGATGCTGGTTTTATAATAGCTGTTGGAAGTAATGGAATATATGAATTAAATACTGCAACTATAAATCAATATAACTATACAAATAATTTACTAAATTATAATATTATAAACTATACAACAAGTAGTGGTAATATAGTACCAGCAACTGCAATACCAATCTTTTATGTTAATAAATATTATGATAAAACCCAAGTAGCACCAATATATTATAGTTTATCTGGTATATTTAATATAGATTTAGGTCAAGTTTATTTATCAGGTGGATTCTATGGTTATTACCGTGATTATAATGTAAATTATGGACTATTAGTAGATATATCAAATATAAGATTAACTGGACCATCTGCTAATAATTATAATATAATTAATTATGTAACAACAAGTGGTAATATATTCCCAAAATTATTAAATACATATGGTATTGATAAATTTTATGATCAAACAACTATTGCATCTGTAACAGTTTCTGGTTTAATTACTGGAGAATCAGCTTATTATTGGGCTAGATTTAGTGATATTAATGCTGGATCAGCTAAATTAATAAGTATTGCATTATCTGGTAATTATGCTGGATTTAGTAACCCAATTGATACTGATACATCATTAATATTATATTATCCTTTTAATAATACTAATAATATGGTTTTATCATCTAGTGGTTTAATTACTACATCAGGTCAAGTATTTAGTTCAGGATCATTAAATTTAATAGCAAATAATGGACAGTTTGTTACAATTAGTTCACTGGTTAATACTAATTCAGGTATTTCATTTTCGTTATGGTTAAAAGCTAATTCATCACAAAATTATAGTACTATATTTGATTTAGGTAATGGACAATTTAATGATAATATTATTTTAGGTACAATTAGTAGTTATATATATACATCAGTTACGTATGGTAATTATTCTAACTCTACTATTAGTTTTGATATAGTTACAAAACCATGGGGTTCAAGTGTTGCAAACGGCATGTTAAAAATAGTTGTATCTGGTAATAATCAATTTGCAATTGTTTCAATTGGGTATGCTGTTGATAATATTCGTCGTTTGACTTATTCAACATTTAATAATGCAACAAATACATGGAATCCATTTGCTGTTATTTCTAATATTACTCAATCATTTACAGATTCAGGAGGTTATGTTGCATTATCTTACGATGGAACAATAGGTGTTGCTGCAGCACCACAAACTAATATATGTTATTATTTTAAATGGATAAATAATCAATATTCAGCGATAACAGCTACCAGTGCAACTGCCCCATCTAATATTACTGGAGTTTGTTTAACAGCTAATGCAGATAGATTGGTAATATCAGCAGGTAGTATTTATGTTGCCTATTGGACTGGAAGTAATTATGGTTCATGGAATTCAACTAATACAGGTATTACAAGTATTACATATTTGTCAATTAATGGTGATGGTTCTAAAGTTATTTATAGTACATCAACTAATATTTACATTTCTAGTTGGAATGGTTCGACTTATAATAGTCCATTTCAAACATACACTATTGGTATTAATGGTCCCTATATATCAATGTCTTTAGATGGTAACGTAATTTATTATTGTGATGGTACATATATTTATTATGCATTATGGACAGGAAGTCAATATGGTAGTTTCATTTTAACAAATGCACCATATTATGGGTGGACTGGACCAGGATTTTATACAAATGCAGATTATTCAATCTATACAATACAATATGATAGTAATGTAATTGGTCCTATTTCTAAAACCAAATTAAATATATCAAATATATCAAATCAATATGTGAATACTTTTAATATTAATAACAACAACTGGTATCATCTTGTGTGGACATTAAATCCATCTGGTATCTATAATTATTATATTAATACAAATTTAATTTATACCATATCTGGACAAGTATATCCAGCATCAGTAATAAGAAATAGTAATTTTATAGGTAAATCTAATGCATTACCATATTTATTTTATAATGGTGGAATAGATGATTTTAGAGTATATAACAGATTATTAAGTAGTACAGATATTGTAAATTTATACAATTATGTACCATTGATTTATTCACTTGTATATTATAATAATAATAACTATCAATTAGCTAATCCAATTGCAAAAGCTAATATATTTCAGAAAAACTTAACAGCAACTTATACTGGATTAACTTTAACATATAATGGTCAAACATTGGGGCAAACTATATTTTCAATTAATGGTATTATACCAGGTGATGTAGTCACCATTAGTTCAATCTATACCAGTAACTTTTCTAATATTAATGTGGGTACTAATATTTTAATGTATATAAATACAGTTAATCTAGTTGGATCTAGTTACTTTAATTACTTTATTTCTAGTAGTGGTATTGCTTATGGTAATATTGTACCTGCAACTGTAACAAGTATGTTTAATATTGCAAAATATTATGATAAAAATCAATCTGTTCCTATTAATTATACTTTATATGTACCTACTATTACAAATAATAATATATTAATGGCTTGTGGTACTGGTTCTGGACCAATTGCATATAGTTATAATAATGGTTTGTCATGGGCTACAAGTTCTAATGCTGGAACATTATTTACTACTGTTAATAATATAATTAGTAATGATTCAATATGTGTTGCTGTTGGTTCTGGAACTAGTACTATTGCATTTAGTTATGATAGTATAACATGGACTAGTATTAGTAATACAATATTTACTAGTGCTAATAGTATTGTATGGTCTTCACCCTTAAATTTATTTATTGCTGTTGGTATTGGAGCATATTCTATTGCAAGATCTCCTAATGGTATTAATTGGACAGGTGTTAATAGTTCATTAAGTTTTGCTAATGATGTAGCCTATGGTAATAATATGTTTATAGTAGGTGGTAATAGCATTGTATATAGTTACGATGGTTTAAGTTGGTCAACATTATCAAATAATTTATATTTTACTCCAACAGAATTAGCGTATGCAACAACATTAGGTGCATTTATTGGTATAAACAAAAATGATGTATCTGGAACAATAATAACAAGTACAAATGGAATAAATTGGACCAAATTGGTATATTCTGGATATGTTTTTAATAATATATTTTCAAATACATTTATCAATTTATTAAATTATCAATACTTATTAGCTCCTTCATTAAGTAATGTAACTGGTGCATCCATAGTAACAAATGGTTTATATACAATTATGATATTTACTGGTATAAGTGGTAATATACAATTTAGTAATTCTAATTTAGTAACATTAAATATATTAGCAATTGCTGGTGGTGGTGGTGGTAGTGGGAATCCAGGAGGTGGAGGGCCCGGTGGTGGTGGTGGTGCCGGTGGATTTGTTCAATCATCATGTGTATTAAATGGTTCTGATATAATGACAATTAGTATTGGTTCTGGTGGTCTTGCAGGAATTGGAAATGCAAATACTAATGGTGGTAATACAACTGTTTCCTTTGTAAATAGTAGTGGTAATAATATAACTTGTATTGGTGGTGGTAAAGGTGGTAATAGTGGTATAAATAGTGGAAATGGTAGTAATGGTGGTTCAGGTGGTGGTGGTAGTCCTAATGGTATTGGTGGTACTGGTAGTCAAGGTTATAATGGTGGTAATAGTGGTAATTCTAGTGGTGGTGGAGGTGGTGGTTCAGGAAGTGCTGGTACTGTTGGCGGTGGTCCAGGTAATGGAGGTAGTGGTTCATTATGTACTTTACCTGGAATTAGTAGTTATTATACATTATATTATTGGGCTGCAGGGGGTGGCGGTGGAACATATGATGGTGGCAGTTATGGTGGTGCTGGTGGTATTGGTGGTGGTGGTGCTGGATCTAATGGTGCTGGTGCTTTAGGTGGTGGTAGCGCATTAAATAGCGGTGGTAATAGTACATTAGTAGGTGGTAATGGTGGTGCTAATACTGGAAGTGGTGGAGGTGGCGGTGGTCAACATACTTCAGGAGGTAGTGGTGGAAGTGGTATTGTTGTAGTATCATTTTTAACATCACAATTACTTACAGGTGTTGTTAAAATAACAGATAATATTAATAATATAACACCGATAACTACTAACTTAACATCATCTAATGCATCATATTATAACAATAATTATTTAGTTGGTGGTGGTAATACTGTGTTAACCTCATCTAGTTTAATAAATTTAAATACATCATCTAAATTACCAAATATAAATATAATTAATAATTTTAGTTGTAATACAATATTGTATACTAAATTAGTAGGACTATATAATCCAGATCTTGGGTTAGTATCATTATCAAGTTCAGTATATGGTTATTATCGTGATTATAATGCAAGTAATGGAATATTAGTTGATATTTCAAGTATAATATTAACTGGTCCAAATTCTAATAACTATCTATTACCATATAATTATATAACAGTTAGTGGTAATATTTATCCAAAATATTTAAATACATATGGTAATAATAAAACTTATGATGCAAATATAATAGCAACAGTAAGTGTATCTGGGTTAGTTCAAGATGATAGTGTTGTTTATTGGTCTAGATTTACTGATATTAATTATGGTTTTAATAAATCAGTTTATGTTACTTTGTCAGGTGTTTATACTAATAGTATTAATAATGTAATTACAGCAAGTATAGCACCAAATTTTGTATATGATCAAAGTAATAACCAATGGTATGTTTACTCATTTTTATCTACTAGTGGAACAATTAATATAAATAATACAAATAAAAGTTCATTAGAAATTTATATATTCGCAGTTGGTGGTGGTGGTCAAGGTGGTGGTGATCAAGGTGGTGGTGGTGGTGCAGGTGGTGTTGTTCAAACATCAACTGTTCTTTCTACTGGGTCAATAAATATTTCTATAACAGTTGGTGGTAGTTCTGGTACACAAGCAAATAATATTGCAACTGCATTATCTGGTAAAGATACAACTGTACAAATAGTAAATGGAGCTAATATAACTACTTTTACTGCTTATGGTGGCGGTGGTGGTGGAAATAGGGCACCTGCATCAGCAGGTGGTTCTGGTGGCGGTGGTGGCTGTAATAACCAAGCAAATGCAGGACAATCAGCAGCTGCAATAGCAGCTGGTAATCTTGGTAATAGTGGTGGTGTTAAAGCTCAATATGCAGCTGGTGGAGGTGGTGGTGCAGGATCAGTGGGTGCAGCTGGTCAAGGTGGTTCTCCATATGATGGAGGTGCAGGTGGTAATGGTATACAACCAACTATTAATGGTATTAAAAATTATACTCAAGCTTATTTTGCAGGAGGTGGTGGTGGCGGTGGTTATGGTCAATCTACTGGACGTGGTGGGGCAGGTGGTCTTGGTGGTGGTGGAGGTGGTGTTATGGGTAGTGGATTGAAATTAGGCGGTGCTGGTGATACTAATGGACTTAATCCAGGTACAGCTGGTAGTGGTAGTTATGGTGGAAATGGTGGTGAAAATACTGGAGGTGGAGGTGGTGGTGGCCCAAATGGTGGAGGTGGAACAGGTGGATCAGGTGGTTCTGGTATTGTTATGATAGCTATCAAATACTCTGATTTACCAATTACAAACATTCAAAATAAAAATTATCAGTTATCAAGTAACTTTACTTTTGCTAATATACTTCAAAAATTAATTGTAGCTAGTTTTACTGGTATACCTAAGATCTACGATGGTACATTAGGTACCCAGCTAAGTTATACACTTTCTGGTATTATACCCGGTGATATTGTTGATATATCAAATAATTATTATGCTAATTATAGTGATATGTATGTGGCTAACAACAAAACCATTACTATCAGTAATATTGTATTAGTTGGATCATCATATTTTAATTACTATATTAATCCAAACAATATTACCTATAATAATATAACAAGAAGATTATTAGCACCAACTTTCTTTTCAATAGGAAAAGTTTATGATAAAACATCATTTGCACCTGTATATTATTCTTTATCTGGTTTTGTTAATACAGACTGGATAAATGTTGATTTATCTAGAATATATTTAAGTAACTATCGTGATGTAAATGCTAATTCTGGAATAACAATAGATGTTTCCAACATCCAGTTATATGGTTCATTAGCTTATAACTATTATACAATTCCAAATATAAGTATTAGCGGTATTATTAGTAAACGTTACTTGTATGCATTTGGTAATGATAAAATTTATGATAAACAATTAGTTGCAACAGTAACTTTATCTAACACAATTAGTGGTGATGTAATACAGTATTTTGCACAATTTGGTGATATAAATTATGGTTTAGGAAAAACTGTTTATTTAGCATTATCTGGTTTAATAGTAAATAATCCATTAAATGTCCCAAATATTCAATTATGGTTAGATGCAAATGATTCATCTACATTAGTTTTATCAGGTAATTCTTTAACACAATGGAACGATAAATCAGGTTATGGAAGAAATGCTACAAAGTATGGTCCAAGTAGTACAAATGCAACATATAGTTCAAACGCATTTAATAATTTACCAGGTATTCAAATGAATACTGGTCAAGGGTTATCTGCACCAATACCAAGTAGTGTTTTTACTGCATATTTAGCAACTATTGCAAATACTACAACAACTTTAGTTGGTGGATCAACAATTGTAGGTGAATATGTTACTTTACAATTACCATCGGCACAAGTTGTAACTAAATATTCATTTTTGGTTAACCCTGGAAATGAAGTAGCAAGATACTCAATTGTAGCATCTAATAATAATTCTACATGGACTTTATTAGACCAACAAACAATACAAAAAATTGTTTATGTTACAAATACATTTACAATAAATAATACAACGGCATATTCATATTATCGTTTTATTTATATGTATAGTTATCAACAATATCCATGCTTATTTTGTTTACAATATTATGCAGGAACAACTATTTATCCACCATCAGATTATTCATTTACAACATATACAACAGTAGTAACTGGTGGATATTCTAGTGCAGGACAATATAGAGAAAATTTAGCAAGTGGAACATATAATATTTATTCATCAAGTGAACGTAATGGACCAGGTACATATGGAGCTATAGCAGCATTTTTAGGTGCTGGTCAAACTACTGTTCAATTATGGCAGGTAACAGGATCTCTAACAGGAACTACACTTATAAATCCAAATATAGGATTTGCAAATGGTATAACTGCATTTGCAGTTTTCCAAAAGAATGGTGCCGCTAATACATTTGAAACTATAGTTAATAGATCTTTTACTTCTAGTCCAGTACCTATTGATATGTATAATAATATTAGATTGCAAGGTGACGGTACAACAAATAATAATGCTACTTCTAATTTTAATATTCAAACAGCAACCGGATTAAATTTACTCTCATTTACAGTAACATCGGGTCTTTGGGATGAATATTTAAATGGTTCATCAGTATATAGTCAAAACATTACATCAGTTTTTGGTGATAATGCAAGTTCAAATGCATTTTATATCGGTACACGTGCTGATAATGGTATTAATTTTACTGGTGTAATTAGTGAAATAATAGTATATAATAGAGTTTTAACTAAAACTGAGAGACAATCATTGGAAGGTTATTTAGCTATTAAATGGGGTATACAATTTACCTTACCGATTAATCATCCTTATAACTATGCTAATAATAATTATCAATTAGCATCTATGATAACAAGTGCTAATTTATTACAGAAATTAATTGTAGCTAGTTTTACTGGTATACCTAAGATCTACGATGGTACATTAGGTACCCAGCTAAGTTATACTTTATCTGGTATTATTTCAGGTGACATAGTCGACATTTCCAATAATTATTATGCTAATTTCAGTGATATTTATACTGGTTTTGGAAAAACCGTTACTATCAGTAATATTGTTTTAACAGGATTAAATTATTATAACTACTATATCAATCCAAATAACATTACCTATAATAATATAACAAGACGATTACTAGCACCAACTTTCTTTTCAATAGGAAAAGTATATGATCGTAATTCGTTCGCTCCTATATATTATTCATTATCTGGTTTTGTTAACACGGATTGGATAAATGTCGATTTATCTAGAATATATCTAAGTAATTATCGTGATGTTAATGTTAATAGTGGTATTTATATCGATATTTCCAATATTAGTTTATATGGTTCATTAGCTAATAACTATTATACAATTCCAAATATAACTATTAGTGGTATTATTAGTAAGAAATATTTATACACTACTGGAATTGATAAGATTTATGATAAAACAACATTAGCTTATGTAAATATTTCTGGTATAATATTAAATGATGTAATTACTTATGTCGCTAGATTTGATACTATTAATCCTGGTCAAACAAAACTTGTTTATGTTACTTTATCAAATACAATTACAATAAATTCAAATAATAATTATCAATTATATCCATATCAATTATTTACACCATCATCAATATCAGGATGTTCACTATGGTTTGATGCGCAAGATCCATTTAATAATTTATCAATACCAAGTAATGGTAGTACAATTACTACATGGTATGATAAATCTGGTGCTAATAGAAATGCTATTGCAAATACAGGAATCACATACAATATATCAGGACTGAATAGTAAACCAGCGTTGACTTTTACGAATACACAATGGTTAACTGGTTCTGTTCCAATTACAGGAAATACATTAACTATATTTGCAGTATGTTCAGTTAGTTCATCGTCACAAGCTGACGGAAGAATTATTGGATTTTCAACAGCAGCTAATGGGGATGATTATAATAGCACGTCTACTATGGCTTTTTTACGTTTAAGTAATACATCTATTTTACCATTAAGAAATGGAACTCCTACTTATTTAACTACAAATCCACCTAGTTATTTAACACCCTATCTGTTTGAATGTTGGTATGATGGAACAAATCAATATGCAACATCACAATTAGGTAGTTCAACTGCAATAACTTCAAGTGCAAGTAGTGGTAATTTTTCAATTTCAGTATTTTCGATTGGTAACAATACAAACTCTACTGATAATAACGGACCATTTTATGGTTTTATGTCAGAAATAATTGTTTATAACACTTGTTTGACTACTGACCAAAGACAAAAAGTTGAGGGTTATTTATCCTGGAAATGGGGATTACAAAATAATCTACCAGCAAATCATCCTTATTATTCAAATGCACCTATAATACCAGGATCAATTTTTAACGGAACAATAACGACAGCTAATATATTCCAGAAACTAGTAGTTGTTCAATTTACTGGTATACCAAAGATCTATGATGGAACATTAGGTACCCAGCTAAGTTATACTTTATCTGGTATTATTTCAGGTGACATCGTCGACATTTCCAATAATTATTATGCTAATTTTAGTGATATTTATGTAGCTAATAACAAAACAGTTACTATAAGTAATATTGTATTAACTGGATTAAATTATTACAACTACTATATCAATCCAAACAATATTACCTATAATAATATAACAAGACGATTACTAGCACCAACTTTCTTTTCAATAGGAAAAGTTTATGATCGTAATTCATTTGCTCCTGTTTATTATTCATTATCTGGTTTCGTTAATACGGACTGGATAAATGTAGATTTATCAGCAATATATCTAAGTAACTATCGTGATGTTAATGTTAATAGTGGTATTTATATCGATATTAGTAATATTAGTTTATATGGTTCATTAGCTAATAATTATTATACGATACCAAATATAACCATTAGTGGAGTTATTAGTAAAAAATATTTATACACTACTGGAATTGATAAAATTTATGATCAAACAACATTAGCTTATGTAAATATTTCTGGTATTATTTTAGGTGATTTAATCAGTTATACTGCTAGATTTGATACCATTAATCCTGGATCTGGAAAAACCGTATATACAACTCTATCAAACACAATTTTAATTAGTACATATAATTACTTAATATCTTATAATGGATTAGTGGCTTTTGTAGATTTTAGCAATCCTTTATGTTATCCAGGAACAGGTAATACATTTTATAACTTAATTGATAAATCAGCACAAACTATAACAGGAACTACTTATTCATTTTCAAATAATTTTATAACACTTGATAATAGTATAACTACATCGACTATTACTTTTTCTAGTTATAATATACAAACTATTTCAATATGGTATAAAATAAATAATTTTAAGGCAGGTAATACATATTTACTAGATTGTAGAACTAGTATTCTTGAAAGTTACTTATATAGTGGAAGTGTTGGAACTGCATTCAATAAAATGTATTTAAATGGTGGTTCTTCACAAACACCATCAACAAGTTTATACTTTCCAGGAACATCTAATACAGGATGGATAAATTTAACTGCTATATTAACAACACAAGGAACTGGTCAATTATATGTTGGATCGAAATATACATTAAATGAAGGAAATAATTTTACGATCGCATATATAATGGTATATAACAGAGAAATTACACAAACTGAAAACACAAGTAATTATAATTATTTTTATAGATTATTGAATAATATTAATAACAATAATAATTACCAATTATATCCAATTCAAATGTTTACACCATTATCTATATCAGGATGCTCATTATGGTTAGATGCATCAGACACAATGAATAATGGTACGCAACCGACAAATGGTTCTGCATTAACTCAATGGCGTGATAAATCTGGGCTAGGAAATAATACTACAAACAGTTACGGAACGACGCCGACGTATGTTACAAATAACATTAATGGACTTCCAGTGGTTAGTGCAGTTGGTGGTGGATTCTTAGGTAGTTTTAATACTAATTATACTGGAAACACGTTTACATTTTATATGATAATCTCATTACCAGCTTTTGGGTATCCAAGTGGTAACCCGAGGTATCCTAGAATACTGAGTGCTGGTAATAATACAAATGGTACTTCTGATTGGAATAGCGCCACCAATTTTACTATTACTGACGAATTCGGACCATACGTAACTCTTACACGTAATTTAGGTCCCTCAAACGCTATTAATGGTCCAACGATGTCTCTGAATACTGCTTATCTTGTTTCTGGCTATTTTGATGGAACAAATGAGTATTTTGGGCTGAATGGAACATATACATCCACACCTTCTTCGGGTAATTTTGATTTAAATATTTATACATTAGGAGTAGATTTTCATAGTACTGGGAGTACAAACACTTATGGTCTCAGTAAATATGGAGAAGTATTGATGTATCAGAATTTAAACAGCACATCAGACCGCCAAAAGGTTGAAGGTTATTTGGCTTGGAAATGGGGTCTGCAAACCAACCTACCAACAAATCATCCTTATTATTCATCTATCCCTATGTCCTTTTTAATAAATGGTATTCTTACTAGTGCTAATATATTCCAGAAACTAGTAGTTGCTCAATTTACAGGTATACCAAAGATCTATGATGGTAAATTAGGTACCCAATTAAGTTATACTTTATCTGGTATTATACCTGGAGATATAGTTGATATTTCTAATAATTATTATGCTAATTTTAGTGATATTTATGCAGCTAACAACAAGACGGTAACTATAAGTAATATTGTTTTAACAGGATTAAATTATTACAACTATTATATCAATCCCAATAATATTACTTACAATAATATAACAAGACGATTACTAGCACCAACTTTCTTTTCAACAGGGAAAGTGTATGATCGTAATTCATTTGCTCCTGTTTATTATTCATTATCTGGATTTGTTAACACGGATTGGATAAATGTTGATTTATCTAGAATATATCTAAGTAACTATCGTGATGTTAATGTTAATAGTGGTATTTATATTGATGTCTCAAACATCGTGCTATATGGTTCATTAGCTAATAATTATTATACGATACCAAATATAACCATTAGTGGTGTTATTAGTAAGAAATATTTATACACTACTGGAATTGATAAAATTTATGATCAAACAACATTAGCTTATGTAAATATTTCTGGTATAATACTAAATGATGTAATTACTTATACCGCTAGATTTGAGACATTAAATTTTGGTCTTAATAAGACAGTTTATGTTACTTTGTCTAATATTATAATTCCAAATTCTTTTATACCAGCTAGTTTACCAGGATGTACATTATGGTTAGATGCTGCTGATAGTACAAGTATAAGTTTTAGTTCAGGAAATAATATTAATCAATGGAATGATAAATCAGGACAAGGAAATAATTTTACTCAATCAAATAGTTCTGTACAACCTGTTTATGGAACAATGACTAATGGGAAACCAACATTAAACATGACCGGTTTAAAATACATTTCTAATACAACAATACCAATTTCAACAAATTATAGTATTTTTGCAGTTGGTTATACCGGTACAAATGGTTTTGGTAGATTAGTACAAAAAGATTCATATTTGTTTTTTGGGTCTGGTAGCGGTACTACAAACTTTTCTACATTTACTGGAAATGGTAGTTGGACAACTATAGTTAATAATGATAGTCCTGCAACTAGTGTAGCTAGTCTGTGTTTAATGGAAATGATAAATAACGGTACTATAACTCCTTATGTTAATGGAACAGCATTAAATACTATTAATGGTGCTGCTGGAGCTTTTACTGGATTAGTTATAGGTGCATGTTTGTATAATGGAACATATAGTCAATTTTGGGATGGTTATGTATCTGAAATTTTAATATACAACTCAGTTTTATCCAGCACAGATAGACAGTCAGTTGAAGGTTATTTGGCCTGGAAATGGGGTATTCAAACCAGTTTACCAGTTGCACATCCTTATTATAATAGTCCGCCAACAGCCACTATTTTAAATAATAACTATCAATTATTTAATAATACAACAGGTGCAAATTTATTACAGAAACTAGTAGTTGCTAGTTTTACTGGTATACCAAAGATCTATGATGGTACATTAGGTACCCAATTAAGTTATACTTTATCTGGTATAATTTCAGGTGACATCGTTGATATTTCCAATAATTATTATGCTAATTATAGTGATATTTATGTAGCTAACAACAAGACGGTAACTATAAGTAATATTGTTTTAACAGGATTAAATTATTACAACTATTATATCAATCCCAATAATATTACTTACAATAATATAACAAGACGATTACTAGCACCAACTTTCTTTTCAACAGGGAAAGTGTATGATCGTAATTCGTTCGCTCCTGTTTATTATTCTTTATCTGGTTTTGTTAATACGGACTGGATAAATGTCGATTTATCAGCAATATATTTAAGTAACTACCGTGATGTTAATGTTAATAGTGGAATAATAATAGATGTATCTAACATCCAATTATATGGTTCATTAGCTAATAACTATTATACAATACCAAATATAACTATTAGTGGAGTTATTAGTAAGAAATATTTATACACAACCGGAATTGATAAGATTTATGATCAAACAACATTAGCTTATGTAAATATTTCTGGTATAATATTAGGTGACATTATTACGTATACTGCTAGATTTGATACCATTAATCCTGGTCTTAGTAAAAATGTATATGTTACTCTATCAGATGTATTAAATTTACAAAATATTATTTCATTAAGTGGATCAGTTTTAACAACTATATCAAATACTGTATATGCTAGCTTTACAAATTCATCAACTGTAAATGCTTTAAATTTAACATCATCAATGATTTGTGATATTTTAATTGTTGGCGGAGGTGGTGGTGGTGGTGGTGAAATTGGTGGTGGTGGTGGTGCAGGTGGTGTTGTATATCAAAAAAATATTACTTTACCTTCTGGTATTTATTATATTAATGTAGGTAAGGGTGGAACATCTACACCTGCTAAAACAACATACAATAGTGTTGATGGAAATGATGGTACACCATCAAATATAGTTTATAATAGTACATTATTACAGTTAAATAATATAACATATCAAGGTTTAGGAGGTGGCGGTGGTGCAAATTATAATCAATCAAATGCAACTATTGGTCATAATGGTGGGTCAGGTGGCGGTGGGTCTGTAAATAATGGTAGCACTACTGTAGGTGGAACATCTACACAAGGTAATACAAATTTAACAAGTGTGGGTGGTTATGCAGGTGCATCTGGTTCTAGAGCAAGTGGTTATGTTGCAGGTGGTGGTGGTGGTGCTGGTGGTAATGCAATAGATAAGAATGGTGCAGCTGGTGTACAAATAAATATAACTGGAACAAATAATTGGTATGCTGCAGGTGGTGGTGGTGGTGTTATTAGTGACGGTACTGGAACAGGAGGTGTTGGTGGTAGTGGAATAGGTGGCACTGGTAATTATATAGTTAATGGCGGTGTTTATATAAATGCAAATCAAACTATTATAAATAATACTGGTTCAGGTGGTGGTGGTGGTGGTTATAATTATAATTCTAATCTAAATAATGGTGGCGGTGCAGGAAGTGATGGTATTGTTATAATCAAATTTATAATGCCAGTTACTATTAATAATAATAATAATTATCAATTATATCCAAATCTACCACCTATTATAACTTTACCTTTAACAATATCTGGATGTCTAGTATGGTTAGACGGCGCAGATACAAGTACGATTATATATAGCACAAGCCCAACAATTAGTCAATGGAACGATAAATCCGGAGGAAACTATAATTTTACATTGCGTGCGGCAAATAACCCTACGTATGCTACAATGTCAAATGGTAAAAGTGCACCAAAATTCTCTAGTTCTTCACTACAAAACACATCAGTAATAATTCCTACGTCCTATACTATTTTTGTTGTTGGATATAATACTTCACCTAATGCTTATTCAGGATTAATATCCGCTTATAGCGGAGGATATCTTTTTTTTGGTAGTACGACAGGAACAGCACAGTTTTCTTGTTTCAATGGTACAAATTCTGGTTGGAATATTCACGGCCCAGATATTAATTCGCCTTCAACGACTGTGACCTCTTTATGTTTGATGGAAATGACGAATGATAATACGACAACTGGACTTGTTCCTTATATAAACGGCACGACAATGACAGGAAAAAACGGCACAACGTCTCAGATAACCGGAATTATTATTGGCGATTGTCCAACCGGAAGTAATCAATATTGGAATGGTTTTGTCGCTGAAGTTTTAATTTATAACTCGGTTCTTAATAATGCTAACCGTCAGTCTGTGGAGGGTTATTTGGCTTGGAAATGGGGATTACAAAGTAGTTTACCATCAAATCATCCCTTTTATTTATCACAATTAACTAATCTTTATGGTTTACTTACAAAAGCCAATATATTGCAAAAATTAGTTGTTGTTCAATTTACTGGTATACCAAAGATATACGATGGTACATTAGGTACCCAGCTAAGTTATACTTTATCTGGTATTATTTCAGGTGACATCGTCGACATTTCCAATAATTATTATGCTAATTTCAGTGATATTTATGTAGCTAACAACAAGACAGTAACCATCAGTAATATTGTATTAACTGGATTAAATTATTACAACTACTATATCAATCCAAACAATATTACCTATAATAATATAACAAGACGATTACTAGCACCCACATTCTTTTCAATAGGTAAAGTTTATGATCGTAATTCGTTCGCTCCTGTTTATTATTCTTTATCTGGTTTTGTTAACACGGATTGGATAAATGTAGATTTATCTAGAATATATCTAAGTAACTATCGTGATGTTAATGTTAATAGTGGTATTTATATCGATATTAGTAATATTAGTTTATATGGTTCATTAGCTAATAACTATTATACTATACCAAATATAACTATTAGTGGAGTTATTAGTAAGAAATATTTATACTTTACTGGAAATAGTAAATTATATGATACTAATAATATTGCAACATTAACTATTAGTAATTTAATATTAGGTGATCAAGTATTCTATAATGCATATTTTGATAATAAAAAAGCGGGTACTAATAAATTAATTACTATAAGTTCAATAATATATGGTGCACAATCTTTAAATTATCTAATGTTTAATTTAATAACTACCGCAAATGTATATCAAGTATTATTAACAGCTACTTTTTATGGAATTAATAAAGTATATAACAATTCTACAATTGCACAAATATTTTACTCAATTAGTGGTATTCTTCCAGGAGATATTGTCTATATGTCTAATACATTTAATTCAGTATTTTCAGATATTAATGTAGGTAATAATAAACAAATTTTTATTAATAATGTATTTTTAGTAGGATTTGATTGTAGTAATTATGTTATTTCAATATCTGGAACAACTTACGGTAATATAACTCAACAGGCAATTATACCATATTTTTCAATAAATAAAATATATGATCAAACACAGATTGCTTATATTAATAGTTATTATTTATATGCAGGTGTACAACAAAATAATGCAATTAATATTGTATTGTCATTTAGTAATGGGATTGTTCCAATTTCATATTCTTCAAATGATGGTTTAACATGGTTACCAACTAATAATTCTCAAAATGTTTTTTCAGTTGCTAACAATGGATTATTTAATGGATCTTATTGGGTAGCAGTTGGGTCTGGCAACTATAGTATTGCAACCAGTTTGAATGGTTTATTTTGGACTGGTGTTAATACACCAGTATTAACAGTTGGTTATAGTATTGCTTGGTCACCATCATTACAATTATGGGTGGCAGTTGGGAGTGGATTGAATAGTATTGTAAGTTCACCTGATGGTATTACTTGGACTGGTTATGGTTTAAGTTTATTTTCCGTAGGGTATGATGTTAAATGGGCAAATAATATATTTGTAGCTGTAGGTGCTCCGCCATCTGGTTATTATAATTCAATAATATATAGTTATAATGGTATTAGTTGGAATTATGGTACCGGTAATTTATTTTATTATCCAGCAACTAAAGTTTCATATTCTAATGTATTAAATAATTGGATCGCTATTAGTCAAAATGATCCATCTGGTAATATAGCAACTAGTACAAGTGGTACTTTATGGTCAATAAATACATTAATTGATAATACGTATATTTATTATAGTATATATTCTAGTAGATTATTAACATTATTATCATATTACAATAATCTATTTGTATCAAATTTTAATCAAACTGGTGGTAGTATTTCAACTTATGGTAATTATACATTGATAAAATTTACTGGAACAACAGGAACTTTCCAAATAGGTGCAAATGTTTCCGCACAAGTATTAATTGTTGCAGGTGGCGGTGGTGGTGGTAGTGGTGGAGGAATTGAAGGTGCTGGTGGTGGAGGTGCTGGTGGTTTAGGTGTCGGTACATTAAGCCTAATATCTGGTACAACATATAATATTAATATTGGTAATGGTGGTGGATCAAATACAAATGGAGGTAATACTACTTTAACAGGTGGAACAATAAATGAAACTGCATATGGTGGTGGTACTGGTGGAACATCGGGAACTGCTGGAAATGGTGGATCAGGTGGCGGTGGTCATGGTTTTGGAACTGGTCATAATGGCGGGAGTGCAACTTTAGGTTCAGGATCTTTAATATATTATGGCAATGCTGGTGGTTTTGGTGGTCATATAGGTGGCGGTGGAGGCGGTGGTGGTGCTGGATCAGTAGGTGGATCAACCACTAGTGATAATAATAGTTATTCTGGTGGAAATGGTGGTAATGGTTATACTTGGTCTATAAATAATACAGTTTATGCAGGTGGAGGTGGTGGTGCTGCTATAAGTAGTGGTACAAATGGAATAGGTGGTAGTGGTATTGGTGGAAATGGTGGTTCAACTGGTGGTATTGCTGTAGCTAATACTGGTTCAGGAGGTGGTGGTTATAATGCTAATGGTTCAAATGGTATTGTAATTATAGCAATACTTACAGCAAATACTCTTAAGCCAATACCAAATTATGGTATATTAACAATTTCTAGTAATATAAATATGCAATCTAATACAGTTCCTATTACATCTATAGTACAAACATCGTCAAATTATTTAGCTGCTATTAATAATACTATTATTCCATCAAATAATGGTTATACTTGGACAACAATTTCTTTTATTTTACCAAGTACAAATGTTAATTTAGCATATGGTGGTATGGGTAATATAATCCTACAAAATTTATATCCTCCAGATTTAGGATTAATTACATTAAGTAGTAGTATATTTGGATATTATAGAAGTAATCAATATGGATTATCAACATTAGTTGATTTAAGTAATATTTATTTACTTGGCCCACAAATTAATATCAATAATTATTTTATTCTACCTTACATAACAGTAAGTGGTAATATTAGTAAGAGATTTTTATATATTCAAGGAAATGATAAAATTTATGATCAACAAATATTCGCAACTGTAACATTATCTAATAATTTAACTGGTGATATAATTTATTATTATGCACAATATGCAGATATTAATGTTGGTCTTAATAAGACTATTTATATTTCTCTATCTAATAAATTTTTATTAAATTCTAATAATAATTACCAGTTATCATCTTTAATAACAAGTGCAAATATATTCCAGAAACTAGTAGTTGTTCAATTTACTGGTATACCAAAGATCTATGATGGTACATTAGGTACTATATTAAGTTATACACTATCTGGTATTATTTCAGGTGATATCGTTGATATATCCAATAATTATTACGCTAATTATAGTGATATTTATGTAGCTAACAACAAAACTGTTACTATTAGTAATATTGTATTAACTGGATTAAATTATTACAACTATTATATCAATCCCAATAATATTACTTACAATAATATAACAAGACGATTATTATCACCAACTTTCTTTTCAATAGGAAAAGTGTATGATCGTAATTCGTTCGCTCCTGTTTATTATTCATTATCTGGATTTGTTAACACGGATTGGATAAATGTTGATTTATCTAGAATATATTTAAGTAACTATCGTGATGTTAATGTTAATAGTGGTATTTATATTGATGTCTCAAACATCGTGCTATATGGTCCATTAGCTAATAACTATTATACAATACCAAATATAACTATTAGTGGTGTTATTAGTAAGAAATATTTATACACAACTGGAATTGATAAAATTTATGATCAAACAACATTAGCTTATGTAAATATTTCTGGTATAATTTTAAATGATGTAATTAGTTACGTTTCTAGATTTGACACAATTAATACAGGACAATCAAAACTTGTTTTTATTACTTTATCAAATACTATTATAGCAGATGATCCCTCATTAATTATTTATTATCGTTTTGATACTTCAGATATTTATAATGCGGGTAATACATTATCAGGGAATATATATAATGTACAATATGGGACATTTAATTTACCTGCATTAAGTGCAAATACATCTACTACATTAACGACTGGTACTAGTAGTTTAACTGGATGGACTGTAACAACAGGAACAGGAACACCTTATTTATTAAATGGTACAGGTGGTACGGGTGGCACTACTACTAATATTACTTCAAACCCTACAGGTTCGATTCGTCAAATTGTTGCTTTAAATCAAAATTCATCTATTTCTCAAACAGTTAATTTGATACCAGCACAATATAATCTTTCAATGGCATTTATTGGAGGATCAACTGGTGCAAGTAATATAAATATAAGTGTTATAAATGGTGTAAATGTAGCTATTAATCAAAACTGGATAGTAACTAGTGGTGGTTTTGGTGGTCAAACTAATTCTCCATTTATATATTTCTATGTATCAGTAGCAGGTACTTATACAATCACTATTACTGCAATATCTAATAGTTCTTATTATACCGGTATTGATAATGTTAATATTTTTATGGTAACAATGTTAGCTAATATGGCAACAGGATATCCTGTATATGATGCATCCTTATTAGGAACCAATTGGGCTATTACTAGAAATTCCGCTAATTATAAATGGGGGGATGGTGGATTAAATATAACTAATTCAGTTAATTCAGCAAATAGTTACAGTATGGTAGCAATTAATAAAATATTTCAATTAACTAATAATGGATTTACTGCTTCATTATGGTTTAAATTACCTGCTACAGGAGGCACTATATATCAACGTATTTTTCAGTTTGTACCAGGATTTTCAGCAAATAATGGAAGTATTATGATGAATTATAATGATAATGGACTTTATAATCAGCTTAATATAACAATAGTAAGTTTAGATGGAACTTCTTATAATTCATATGCTTGGCCAACTATACTTGTTACAAATACATGGTATCATGCAGTATGGACTCTAACTTCTTCAGGTGCTGTTAATCTATATATTAATAATTCGAATGTGTATAATAATTCCAGTTGGACCAATAACTACCCTTTATCTAGTACAATATTTAATTGTAATGCAATTGGTATGAGTCCAGGATATGATGGTCCTGTATTAGGCGGTTCAGGTCCTGGTGGATTTGGTTATCCTAATAATATTTTTATTGATGATTTTCGTTTCTATAACAGAGTATTATCATCAAACGATGTAAATATATTATATACAAAACCAACAACACCACGTAATTCTTTTAATTCTAATAATAATTACCAATTGTATCCAAATCAAATATTTACACCATCATCGATATCAGGATGTTTATTATGGTTTGATGCACAAGATCCATTTAATAATTTATCAATACCAAGTAATGGTAGTACAATTACTACGTGGTATGATAAATCTGGTGCTAATAGAAATGCGGTTGCAAGTACAGGAATCACATACAATATATCAGGACTCAATAGTAAACCTGCTTTGACTTTTGCAAATACACAATCATTATTTGGTTCAGTCCCTATTACAGGTAATACTATGACAATTTTTGCAATTTGTGCACTTAGTTCATCGTCACAACTTGCAGGAAGAATTATAAGTTTAGCTTCACCAAATACAGATGATTGGAGTAATAATTCTTATATGAATTTTGGTCGTGATACACAAAAATCTATTCTACCAACTAGAAATAATATTGTTACTTATTTACAAACTGCACCTCCAAATTATTCAACACCTTATTTATTTGAATGTTGGTATGATGGATCATATCAGTATGCTACTGCTCAATTGGGTGCAAGTACAGCTATAACTTCAAGTGCAACTAGTGGAAATTTTAATATATCAGCATTTTCAATTGGTACCGACATTAAGAGTCAATATAATGGTTGGTTTGGAGGTTTTATGTCAGAAATAATTGTTTATAACACCTGTTTGACTACTGACCAAAGACAACAAGTTGAGGGTTATTTATCCTGGAAATGGGGGTTACAATCAAATTTACCAACAACACATCCATATTATAATAATCCACCAATAAGCTATTTTTTAAATAATAACTACACTTATCAAATATTACCTAATATAAATGGTATAATAACGACAGCTAATATATTCCAGAAACTAGTAGTTGTTCAATTTACTGGTATACCAAAGATCTATGATGGTACATTAGGTACCATATTAAGTTATACACTATCTGGTATTATACCTGGTGATATCGTTGATATTTCCAATAATTATTATGCTAATTATAGCGATATTTATGTTGCTAACAACAAAACAGTTACTATTAGTAATATTGTATTAACTGGATTAAATTATTATAATTACTATATCAATCCAAACAACATTACCTATAATAATATTACAAGAAGATTATTAGCACCAACTTTCTTTTCAATAGGAAAAGTTTATGATCGTAATTCGTTCGCTCCTGTATATTATTCTTTATCTGGTTTTGTTAACACGGATTGGATAAATGTAGATTTATCTAGAATATATCTAAGTAACTATCGTGATGTTAATGTTAATAGTGGTATTTATATTGATGTCTCAAACATCGTGCTATATGGTTCATTAGCTAATAACTATTATACAATACCAAATATAACTATTAGTGGAGTTATTAGTAAGAAATATTTATACACCACCGGTATTGATAAGATTTATGATCAAACAACATTAGCTTATGTAAATATTTCTGGTATAATTTTAAATGATGTAATTAGTTACGTTTCTAGATTTGATACAATTAATTCTGGTCAAGCAAAACTTGTTTATGTTACTTTATCAAATTTATTGGTAAATTTTCCATTAAATACTGATTTATCATTAAAATATTACTATACATTTGATAGTGTAGATATAAGCGGTATGAACTTATTAAATAGAGCAACCAATTCTTATGATGGTTTATTTTCAAATAGTAATGCCAAATCTACATTTTCAAATATTGGAAACGGATCATTAAATACCAATAATGGTTTATACTGCTTTACATCAAGTTATATTTCCAATTATACTAGTGCTGGATTATCAATTGCGTTTTGGGCTTATTCTACACAAAATAATATTAGAAGCGTTTATTCAATAACAACAAATCCGGGTAGTGGTAGTACAATTATGATGGAATATGGTAGTAATAATGGTTTATATATAAATCATATTTATTGTTATGTGTATGGGAATGGTAGTGCTGATTTTAGATCGAGTATACCAGCAAATACTTACTATATAAATACTTGGATACATATTTGTGTTATATTTGGTACAACAGCACAATTATATATGAATGGGCAATTAATAAATAGTCAAGGTTATACATTTAATGCTATTACTTTTCCAAATGGAACACAGTTTACAATAGGTACAGATTCACCAGGTAATAATTATTATTGGTCGGGTTATGTAGATGATTTTAGAATTTATAATAAAATGTTACTAGCGTCAGAAGTTACATCATTATATAATTTTAAGGGAAATTATTTACAAAACAATAATAATAATTATCAACTAATAAACCAATTAGCTTATGCTAATATATTCCAGAAACTAGTAGTTGTTCAATTTACTGGTATACCTAAGATATACGATGGAACATTAGGTACCATATTAAGTTATACACTATCTGGTATTATTTCAGGTGACATCGTTGATATTTCCAATAATTATTATGCTAATTATAGTGATATTTATGTAGCTAACAACAAAACAGTTACTATTAGTAATATTGTATTAACTGGATTAAATTATTATAATTACTATATCAATCCAAATAACATTACCTATAATAATATAACAAGAAGATTACTAGCACCAACTTTCTTTTCAATAGGTAAAGTTTATGATCGTAATTCGTTCGCTCCTGTTTATTATTCTTTATCTGGTTTTGTTAATACGGACTGGATAAATGTCGATTTATCAGCAATATATTTAAGTAACTACCGTGATGTTAATGTTAATAGTGGAATAATAATAGATGTATCTAACATCCAATTATATGGTTCATTAGCTAATAACTATTATACAATACCAAATATAACTATTAGTGGAGTTATTAGTAAGAAATATTTATACACAACCGGAATTGATAAGATTTATGATCAAACAACATTAGCTTATGTAAATATTTCTGGTATAATATTAGGTGACATTATTACGTATACTGCTAGATTTGATACCATTAATCCTGGTCTTAGTAAAAATGTATATGTTACTTTATCAGCATCAGTTCCAATAAGTAGTGAATTAGATTTATCTATTAATTTTGGTCAAAACTGGGTTAAAATAACATCTTCTGCAGTTGCATCTACAACACGATCATGGGCTTTCATTGCTTTTTCTACTAATGGAAAATATCAAACTGCTGTAGATCAAGGTGGTTATATTTATATATCTAATGATTTTGGTATAACATGGGCATCAACTGGTACTACTGATGGATGGTCAAGTGTTGCTTTATCGTCTAGTGGTCAATATCAAGTAGCATGTGCAGGAACAATCCAGACATCTAATGATTATGGTGTTACTTGGTCACAACAAACTTTTCCAGGTACATTAAATGGTGTAGGAAGTATTTCTATATCAGCTAATGGACAATATCAAACAATATGTATTTGGAATGCATCAATTTGGACAACTAGTAATTATGGTGTAACTTGGACACAAAATACATCAGCCCCGACAACTTATTATTGGAGTACAGTATCAATGAATTCAACTGGTCAATATCAATTAGCAGGAAATTCTAGTATATATGTATCAAATAATTATGGTATAACATGGACCGCAATTAAAAGTACAACAGGTAGTTTTGGTGGTACCGCAATATCTTCAACTGGACAATATCAAACTTTTACATCAAGTACTTATATTTGGATATCAAGTGATTATGGACAAACATGGTCCTCCATTACAAATTTAGGTACAAATTGTTCTTGTGTAGCTATGAGTTCAACTGGTAAATTTCAAGTAGCAGGTGTTGGAAATAATACATTTGGTTATATTTGGGTATCAACTAATTATGGTCAATCTTGGACTGCTATTAGTTCAGTTGGAATTAAAAATTGGGCAAGTGTTGCAATATCAGATAATGGTCAATATATTAGTGCAGTTCACAAAGGTGGATATATTTATGCATCTAATGCTTTAGTTTCAAATAATAATTACCAATTATATCCAAATCAAATGTTTACACCATTATCTATACCAGGATGCTCATTATGGTTAGATGCACTTGATCCTAATAATAATGCGTTAATACCAACAAATGGTAGCACTATTAGTACATGGTATGATAAATCAGGATATGGTAGAAATGCAACTGCAAATACACCAATTACTTATAATACTTCTGGACTGAAGACAAATTATCCAGCATTAACATTTACAAATACACAATGGTTAACGGGTAATGTAAGTCTTACAACTGATAAATTGACTGTTTTTACTGTATGTTCAATTAGTCCATCATCTGGTGGGTCAGGACGTGTTATAGGATTTTCTTCAGGTCCTGGTGTAGATGATCATAATAATGCAAGTTATTTTGGTTTTCTCCGTCAAAGTAATAATGGTATTGGACCATATCGTAATGGAACATATACATCAGCTAACCCAACAAACATGAGTACGCCTTATTTGTTTGAATGTTGGTTTGATGGTACAAATCAATATGCTACTGTACAACAAGGTAATTCTACGTCTATTGCCAGCAATTCATCTACTGGAAATTTTAACATAAGCTATTATTCAGTGGCAAGAAATCCAAATACTGGGGATCCACAACCTTTTACTGGTTTTATCTCAGAAGTTGTAATTTTTAATCGTTCACTATCTACATTAGAAAGACAACAAGTAGAAAGTTATTTATCCTGGAAATGGGGTCTGCAAACCAACTTACCAACCAATCATCCTTATTATTCATCTATCCCTACGTCCTTTTTAAAAGGTATTCTTAATTATGCTAATATATTACAGAAACTAGTAGTTGTTCAATTTACTGGTATACCAAAAATCTATGATGGTACACTTGGTACCCAGCTAAGTTATACTTTATCTGGTATTATTTCAGGTGACATCGTCGACATTTCCAATAATTATTATGCTAATTTTAGTGATATTTATGTAGCTAATAACAAAACAGTTACTATAAGTAATATTGTATTAACTGGATTAAATTATTACAACTATTATATTAATCCAAATAACATTACCTATAATAATATAACAAGACGATTATTAGCACCAACTTTCTTTTCAATAGGAAAAGTATTTGATCGTAATTCTTTTGCACCTGTTTATTATTCTTTATCTGGTTTTGTTAACACGGACTGGACAAATGTTGATTTATCTAGAATATATTTAAGTAACTATCGTGATGTAAATGTTAATAGTGGTATTTATATTGATGTCTCAAACATCGTGCTATATGGTTCATTAGCTAATAATTATTATACGATACCAAATATAACCATTAGTGGTGTTATTAGTAAAAAATATTTATACACTACTGGAATTGACAAGATTTATGATCAAACAACATTAGCTTATGTAAATATTTCTGGTATAATTTTAAATGATGTAATTACTTATACTGCCAGATTTGACACTATAAATTTTGGTTTCAATAAAACAGTTTATGTTACTTTATCAAATACAATTACTATAAATTCTAATAATAATTATCAATTAATTGTACCTACGGCATTAGCTAATATATTACAGAAACTAGTAGTTGTTCAATTTACTGGTATACCAAAGATTTACGATGGAACACTTGGTACTATATTAAGTTATACACTTTCTGGTATTATACCTGGTGACATCGTTGATATTTCTAATAATTATTATGCTAATTATAGTGATATTTATGTAGCTAACAACAAAACGGTAACAATCAGTAATATTGTTTTAGTTGGATCATCATATTTTAATTACTATATCAATCCAAATAACATTACCTATAATAATATAACTAGACGATTACTAACACCAACTTTCTTTTCATTAGGAAAAGTTTATGATCGTAATTCATTTGCACCTGTATATTATTCATTATCTGGTTTTGTTAATACCGACTGGATAAATGTAGATTTATCTAGAATATATTTAAGTAACTATCGTGATGTTAATGTTAATAGTGGTATTTATATTGATGTCTCAAACATCGTGCTATATGGTTCATTAGCATATAACTATTATACAATTCCAAATATAACTATTAGTGGTACTATTAGTAAGAAATATTTATACACTACCGGAATTGATAAGATTTATGATCAAACAACATTAGCTTATGTAAATATTTCTGGTATAATTTTAAATGATGTAATTACTTATACTGCCAGATTTGACACTCTAAATTTTGGTTTCAATAAGACAGTTTATGTTACTTTATCAAATACAATAACTATAAATTCTAATAATAATTATCAATTATATATACCTACGGCATTAGCTAATATATTACAGAAACTAGTAGTTGTTCAATTTACTGGTATACCAAAGATCTATGATGGAACATTAGGTACTATATTAAGTTATACACTTTCTGGTATTATACCTGGTGATATCGTTGATATTTCCAATAATTATTTTGCCAACTTTAGTGATATAAATGCTGGTCTTTCTAAGACCGTTACTATTAGTAGTATTATATTAATTGGTTTATCATATTTTAACTATTACATTAATCCAATGAATATCACCTATAATAATATATATCAACGATTATTAGCACCAACTTTCTTTTCATTAGGAAAGATATATAATCGTTTATCTAATGCACCTGTATATTATTCATTATCTGGATTTGTTAATACAGATTGGTTATATGTAGATTTATCAGCAATATATTTGAGTAATTATCGTAGTATAATTGTAAGTAATAGTACATATATAGATATTTCTAATATTAGGTTATATGGTCCATTAGCTAACAATTATTATACAATACCAAATATTACTATCAGTGGTTCAATTTATAAAAGATTACTGCAAATACAATTTTCTAATGGAACAAAAGTATATGATAGTACATATTTGGAATATAATCTTGCAGCTACATTAAGTGGTATAATTGGCCCAGATAATGTTACCATTAGTGGTTATACAACTATATTTAAATCTATACTATCAGGTAATCAATTAATTGATATTTCTAATTTTGTAATAACTGGTAGTGATTCATTTAATTATTATTTTATACCAATTCAAGCCTATATGGGATTTATTAGTAAACGACCATTTACTATAAAATATATTCCTGCTAATAAAGTTTATAATGCTGTTACATTCAGTAATTATAGTGTAGAATATGATAATTTTATTGGACCAGATACTGTACTTAATTCTTTATCCGGTATAATAAGTTATTCTGTTTATGGTAATTATAATAGTCAAATTGTTCCAACTGCTGTTAATTGGATAATAGTTGGTAGTGGGATTGGTGAAATATCATATAGTACTGATGGTATTACATGGTATATCGGGCCTAATGATATTTTTACATCAGGTGGAGGTGCTATTGCATATAATGATATTTATTGGGTGGCCGTTGGAAGTGGACATAATACAATTGCATATTCATCAAATGGTATAAATTGGACAGGATTAGATGCATTAATATTTAATCAAGTTGGTTTAACAATAGTTTGGACAGGAACATTATGGTTAGGTGGTGGTCAAGGTAATAATACGTTAGCTTATTCATCAGATGGTATTAATTGGTTTGGTTTAGGTTCTACTATATTTAGTAGTTTTGTAAGTGAAATAGCAACTAATAAATTATTTAATGTTGCAGTTGGTCAAGGTAATAATACATTTGCATATTCATACGATGGTATTAATTGGGTAGGATTGGGTAATATAATTTTTGATAATATGGGTATAACAGTAGTTACGAATAACTTGATATGGGTTGCTTTTGGCAAAGGTTCGATCAATACAATGGCATACTCATACGATGGTATTAATTGGATTGGATTAGGAACTAGTATTTTTAGTGATTCAGGTAATAATTGTATTTGGGATGGAACTAAATTTGTTGCTGTTGGACAAGGTACTGTTAATACAATTGCTTATTCTTACGATGGAATAAATTGGACTGGTTTAGGTAATACTATCTTTAGTTCTTATGGATTAAGTATAGCTTATAACGGTACTAAATATATAGCAGGTGGTGTTGGAACTAATACATATGCTTCATCAAATAATGGTATTAATTGGTCGCCATTAAATATCAATAATAATATAACAGTACCATATGGTATTGCTTGTAAAAAATTCTTACAATTTATAAATAGTAATAATTTAATTAATGTAGGAACATATAATGTAGTACCTGGATCATTAATTAGTAATAATTACAATATATTTTATATTGGTGGAATAACAACGATAACTAAAGCTACTTTAACAATAGCACCAAATACAACAAATTTACAATATTCAAATTCATTATTTACTAATTATGGTCTAAATTATATTGGATTTGCTGGAAATGATAGTGTAACTAGTGTATCTGGTATAGTTATTTATTATTATAGTAATCCACCATTAAATGTAGGAATTTATGTTATAACACCTAGTGGTTTATTTAGTAATAATTATAATATTATAAATGTTTCAAGAACTATTACAATAATTAAAGCACCATTAGTTATTACTGCTAATAATGCAATTAAGATTTATGATAATTTACCATACACCCCAACATATTCAGTATATGGATTAATAGGTAATGATAATATAAATAATTTATTAGGAACATTAACATTAAGTGGAACATATTATAATAGTATAAACGTTGGAAACTATTCTATAATTCCATATGGTTTCTATTCTAATAATTATAATATTAGTTATATACCAGGTCAATTAAAAATTGTAAAGGCGCCATTGTTTATAATCGCTAAAAATAAGACAGTAATATATTATAATGATATCAGTAACTATACATTGATTTATAATCGTTTAAATTATAGTTTTAACAATAATACAATTACATCAATTAATCCAGATTATGCTGTTAACCGTATTTGGTCATTGGAAGGTTATTCAGGTATGTGTTCATTATCATTTAATGCACCTCCATATAATTGTACAATAGGATTATCAGAGATAAATTCTAATTTATCAAGTTTATCTGGTTTAGTTTACAGTAATTATTTAATAAAAACTATATCAGGTAATATTGCAACTATTTTTGATACAAGTAATTCTATAATTAATATTGGTTCTGTATTATCAACAACACAATTTACAATAACATATCAAAATAATTATGTTTATTATTACAAAGATGGTGTATTAATCAGAACAGTTTTAAAACCTAGTAGAACCAATTTATACATAAATATATTCACTTATTTAAGCAATCAAGTAATATCAAATATAAGATTTAAAAGTATACCTGAAACATTCTACGGTGGAAATGGATTTTATAGTAATGGCTTATTAGGAACTGATTCAGTAATATCATTATCTGGTAGTATTATATATACTGGTACATCACAAGGTGCAGTAGCACCAGGAAGATATACTATAATACCGAGTGGTTTAACATCACCAAATTATAATATTACATTTGTAACTGGTTACTTAACTATTAAAACATCATTTAATCCATATTCACCAAATTTCCCAACTACTCCTACATCTGTAGTTGCAACTCCAATTAGTAGTACAACAGCAAATATTACATTCGCATCTACAACCGATAAAGGTCCAATTATATATACTGTAACTAGTAATCCAGGATCTATAATAGCAACTGGATCAACAAATTCAATAAATATTGCAGGATTAACACCAACAACATCATATACATTTACAGTAACTGCAACTACTAGTATAGGTACAACAACAAGTTCATTACCATCAAATAGTATTACTACTTTTATTCCAGAACCACTTATTGGCACTGCTACATTTATTAGTCCATATTCTGCTTCGGTATCATTTACAGGTAATCTTGGTGGTAATGCTACTTCAATTACATCATATATAGTTACAAGTAATCCTGATTCAATTAGTAATACAGGATTAACATCACCAATAACTTTATCAGGATTATTAAGTAATACTTTATATACATTTACAGTTAAACAAAATACTAATGTAGGTCTTTCACCAAATTCGAATCAATCAAATTATATCATAACTTATCCAAAACCACCTACAAGCTTAGTTGCTGTTCCAACAAGTTCATCAACTGCAAATATTACTTTTGCAGGTACTATCGGAGGCAATGCTAAACCAATTACATATACTCTAACTAGTAATCCAGGATCAATAACTGCTATTGGAACAGTATCACCAATAAGTATATCTGGTTTAATAGGTAATACTGCATATACATTTAATATAACCGAAAGTACAAGTATTGGTACATCTACAGTTTCATCTTCATCAAATAGTATTGTAACATACCCAGGTACACCTATTATTGGAACAGCAACTGCAATAAATTCTAATTCTGTTTCGGTAGCATTTACTATAATTAGTGGAAATGTAAATGTAATTACATATACCGTTACAAGTAATCCTGGTTTATTTACTAATACTGGTACTTCGTCACCTATAATTGTAAGTGGTCTATCAAGTAATACTGCATATACATTTACTGTAGTTGGAACTACAAGTGTTGGTACATCTATGATTTCAGCAGTATCAAATACAGTAATTACTAATCCACCTGCACCAACTATTGGTACTGCAACTTTAGCTGCAAGTAATTCAGCTATTGTATCATTTACAGGTAATATTGGAGGTAATGCATATCCCATTTTATATTATAATGTAATAAGTAATCCAGGATCTTTAAGAGCTATTGGAACAATGTCGCCAATAAGTATATCAGGATTAATAGGTAATACTGCATATACATTTACTATTACAGAAAGTACAAGTATTGGTACATCTACAGTTTCATCTTCATCAAATATGATTGTTACATATCCAGATACACCTATTATTGGAACAGCAACTGCTTTAAGTACCAATTCTGTATCTGTGCCATTTAGTATAATTGGTGGTAATGTAAATATAATTACATATACCGTTACAAGTAATCCTGGATCATTTATTAATACTGGTACTTCATCACCAATAGTAGTAAGTGGTCTATCTAGTAATACTGCATATACATTTACTGTTATGGGAGCTACTAGTATTGGTACATCTATAATTTCAGAATCATCAAATACAGTAGTTACTTATCCACTTGCACCAACTTCAGTAGTAGCAACTTTAGCTACTTATAATTTAGTAAATGTATCATTTACTGGTAGTATTGGTGGTAATGCTAAACCAATTACATATACACTAACAAGTAATCCAGGATCAATAACTGCTATTGGAACAGTATCACCAATTAGTATTTCAGGGTTATTAGGTAATACTGCATATACATTTACTATTACAGAAAGTACAAGTATTGGTACATCTACAGTTTCATCTTCATCAAATATGATTGTTACATATCCAGATACACCTATTATTGGAACAGCAACTGCTTTAAGTACCAATTCTGTATCTGTGCCATTTAGTATAATTGGTGGTAATGTAAATATAATTACATATACCGTTACAAGTAATCCTGGATCATTTATTAATACTGGTACTTCATCACCCATAGTAGTAAGTGGTCTATCTAGTAATACTGCATATACATTTACTGTTATGGGAGCTACTAGTATTGGTACATCTATGATTTCAGCATCATCAAATACAATAGTTACTTATCCACTTGCACCAACTTCAGTAGTAGCAACAGTTGTATCTTTTAGTTCTGTATCTGTAGCATTTACTCCTCCAGCTGGAACTGGAACTATAACTTCATATACTGTTACTAGTACTCCCGGTTCTATTACTGGTACTGGCTCAGCAAGTCCTATTATTGTTAATGATTTAAGAGGAAGCACTTCTTATACATTTATTGTAACTGCAACTAATTCGGGAGGTACTTCAACTGCATCTTCTGCATCGGCTTCAGTGACAACGCTTGCAGCTGTATTGACAACATTCACCTCTTCAGGAACTTTTACGTCAACTGGTAAAAACTATAGTATTTTAATAGTGGGAGGCGGTGGTTCGGGTGGTGCTAATGGTAGTGGCGGTGGCGGTGGTGGAGGGGTTGTCTATTTTTCCAGTGTCTTTGTACCAGCTGGGTCTGTTAGTGTAACAGTTGGTTTAGGTGGTCTTGGGAATGGGGGGAATGGAAATAACGGAGGAGATTCGTCTTTTGGAAGTTATGTTGCTTTAGGTGGTGGATGTGCTTTTACTAACGGTGGTTGCGGTGGAGGTGCTAATACTGCAACAGGTGGTTCTTCTATACAAGGACCAATAAGTGGTGCAACCTATTCTGGCGGTTTTGCTGGAGGTGGACGAAATGGAGGTACTGGCGAAACATCAGGTGGAGGCGGTGGTGCTGGGGGGGTGGGTGCTACTAGTGATAGTAATGGTGGCAATGGCGGTATTGGTTATCTATGTAGCATTACTGGTACGGCCACATATTATGCAGGTGGTGGAGGTGGTGGTAGATACCCAAGTGGAATTAGTGGAAATGGTGGCGCAGGTGGTGGTGGCAAAGGCGGTTTGAATAATACTGCAGGTTCTGACGGCACTCCTAATACAGGTGGAGGCGGTGGAGCTGGTTCAACTGGCGGATCTGCCAAACCCAACACACAAGGATTAAAGTATGGTGGTTATAATGGCGGTTCAGGAATTGTTATAGTTTACGGTTAATAAAAAGGTCTAGTATTTAAACTTGAATACTTATTATGAGTTTATATAATTGATTATGTAAAATGAACCTTCCTTAATCCATATATATAAAAATTGAATATATATATAATTATTATTATATCATAATTTTATGGAAAATAGATCAGTAGTTGATATTATAGATGAATTACTAAAAATAATACCAGATAATGAAGAAAAATTAATAAAAAAAATAAAAGAATATAGTGACACTTTATGGAATCAAGCACCTGAATTAAAAAGAGGTCATTGTTGGATACCATTACAGCAAATTATGAATAATAACATAATTGAAATAGATACTGATTGGAAGAAAAAAACAGTCATGTTATTTAATAATGAATCTTATCCAAAAGATATACTAGATGAAGTAATATCTCAACCAGTTGAATTAATACCTCAACCAGTTGAATTAATACCTCAACCAGATGAAATAATAATATCTCCATTGATACAATTTTAATAAAGTTAATTAAACTTTATTATAATCATTCATAAACAATATCAACATATAGTTTTAATTTTTCTATGGTTTTTTCTTTTATTGGGTTACCATTAATATAAATTTCTTTTAAACTTAATGGTATATTTTTTATTTGTTTTATATTATTATTAATACAAGATAAAATACTTAATGATTCTGGTAATGGATCTAATTTATCAATACTATTATTTGAACAAAATAATTTTTCTGTATTAGGTGGTATGTTAAATTTTTTTATTTTATTATTTGATAATGATAAATAAGTTATTGTATCTGGTAATCGATCAAGTTCTAGTAAATTATTATTATCACAGGATAAATGTATTAATTTATTTGGTATGTTTATTTTTTTCATTTTATTATTATCTATATTTACAAATGAAAGTTTATCTGGTAAATAACAATCATCAATGTTATTATTTTTACATTCTAAATGTGATAAATTTATTGGTAAATATAACTTTGATAAATTATTATTATTACACTGTAGATAAATTAAATTATTTGATAAATTTTCTAATTTTGATATTTTATTAGAAGAACAATTAAATGTTTTTAATGTTTCTGGAATATTTTCAATCTCAATTATTTTATTATTTGCACATTCTAATATTTCTAACCGTAATGGTAAATTATCTAAAATAAATAATTTATTATGTGAACACTGTAATTCAATTAAATTTTTAGGTAAATTTTTAAAAAATTTAATTCTATTATATGAACAATTTAAATATTCTATATTATCTGGTAAGTAATTAAAATCAATTATTTTATTGTATGCACAGTCTAAATATTGTAAATTATATGGCAACTGATTGATGTTTTCTATTTTATTTTTACTAATTAATAATTTCTTTATTGTATTTGGTAATGAATAAATTTCGATTAATTTATTATCACATAAATCTAATGTTTCTAATTTATTAAATTTTTCTAAATTTGGAATAATGGATAAATTATATGAACTAAGATTAATATGTGTAATATTCAAATCTAAGGTATTTAAATATGTATCAAGTGTCATTTTCATTTGTCAAAATGAATTATAAATATATGGTATTAAATCCTTAAACTATAATATTATAAATTTTATTCAATAATAGTTTAAAATATTGTATATCTAATGCTCGGTTAGAAGAGTTTTTTATTCTAAAATGTAGAATACTATTTGGAAAATCAATATCTTTAAATTCACCGTTCGTTGGCATAAAATAATATTCACCATAATTTTCGGTAGTTTCATCAATAATTAATCCCCACTTATAAAATTTTTTACAATTATAGAATGGTGTTTTTAATTTATGTAATATACCACTAATTATAAGATCTTCATTATAGTCCATAATATTATAATTTAAAAATAGTTCTACAATTTGATTAGCAACATCTCTACTTAAAAATATTCCGGTGCCAGTTATAAAGTTTCTATAATTAAATCCACCACATGAATTTGTTGATGGAATAATAAGTAAATATTCTAATAAATTTTGCATATAAAAAAAAGTACTTAAATTAGTTCTAACTATAAATTCATAATTATAATGCTCATTAAGATATTCTATAGCTTTACAAGTTTTTAATATCATACCGGGATTGATTGATTCTTCACCTTGAATGTAAATATGATTGTCGTTTTCAATAACAATTTCTTCTTGATCTTTTCTAAATTCAACAAAATAAAATCTAATTAAAGGAACATAATTTTTTAAGTAAATTACATGTAACTTTTTTAATTCTGCATATATTGGATTATCATTTGAAGATAATATTAAAAAAATACATTTATGAAGCATATATTTTATTATATATTATAATTTTTTTATAAGCGTAAAAATATATTTGATTTATATTTAATTAAAATTATGGTCATCTCTTAATTTTTGATGTAAATCTAAATCTTTAATAGGGTGAAATAAATAGTCTTCTCTTATATCATTAAAGTTCCAATATAAATAATTTGTTATATTATCTACATTATTAAAATCACATCTATATACGATTGGTGTTAATTCAATTGGATTTACTATAACTAAATTATTATGTAATGATATTGTTGGATATAATACTTCATCAAAAAATAAAGTATTATGTTTTTTAACAAAAATATCAATATGTTCTAAAAAATTTTTAGATACTCTTATAGCACATGACATACTTTTTAACCATGGTAAGTTAAAATAGTGCATCAAATTATATTCTCTAAAAGATGATGATTCATGAAATGAATAATTATTGTTAAAAGTAACAATTGGAAAATCTAAATTAATATTTAATGTATCTTTATACTTATCTATATCATCACATACAGTAAAATAAGAATTTGATAAATAATCACCATACGGATATTTAATATCAATATTATTTATTGTTTTCGTTGTTGGTATAAAAACATCTTCTTCAATAAACCATATAAATTTATAATCTATTGTATTTATTTTATTAAAATAATAAAATGCTTTATCTCTTGAACATACATGTCCTCTGATATTATTATTTGAATTAAAATATCCAGCATCTTTAACTATAATATCATCTAATTTTATTATAGTAATTGCATTTTCATCATATTCAGGTATTATATAATTATTATCATTAATTGAAACAAAAATATTATATTCATGTGTCTTTAATTTTTTAGCAAAATCAAAGATTTGTTTTGGTGGTCTAAAAGTAAAAAAACAAATGGCATTCATTAATATTATATATATAATATTATTTCTATAATAAACGTTGATTTACAATTATTATAAATTTTAAAATATATTTAGTTTAATTTTTTCTAAATTATAATATATAATATATAATGTTTGAAACTACCTATCATGGTTTAATGAAATGGTATGCTCATGAAATGGAAGTTTTCGGGTGGATGATTGTTGTTGGTCAAAGTGATGAAGAAAAAGATGGGTATAAACAAAAAAAAATTAGTTTATATTTAGATAGTTTAGATGAATTAAGAGATTCTATCAAAGCTAAAGTTGATCAAATTAAAGAAGAAGATAAACAAAAAGATCTTTTAATTATTCACAAAAAATTACTTAAATTTATTCCAGTTGCTCAAAAAGTTTTATCTCCATTTATTGGTAAAGAAGGTGGTGCTAAAAAGAAGGGATCAAAGAAATCATCAAAAAAATCTAAAAAATAAATAACAATAATTTATGATTTAAAAAAATATAAATTATTAGTATTAATGGAAACTTGTTTATCTATTAGACATATAATTATAGGAGCCGAAGGATTCTTAGGTTCTTATTTAAGTTCAAAATTAATAAATCCTGTAAAAATAATTAGTAAATACTATGATCAATTTTTATTAAATAATAATTACAAAAATTGTATATTTTACATTTGTGCAGATTATAAAAATATTTCTATTATTATAAATGATTTACAAGGAATGAATCTTAATTGTAGTAATACTATAATATTATTTAGTTCAGCAGTTATTTATGATAATCCATCACAAAATGAATATTCAGAAAATGATGCTAAATTTAATATTAGTAATAATGAATATATTAATCAAATAAAAAAAAATGAATCAGAATTTAAAAAATTATTTGGTAGAAAAATAATTATTCGCTTAGGAACATTATATGGTTCTTCACCATATTTAAATGCAACTAGAGGAATCCATAGAATGATCTATTTTTCTTTAATAAATAATTATATTGAAATAATGAATCCAGAATTAAAAAAAAGTTTGACTTCATTTGATGATTTATTATCTGGAATCAATACAATATTAATACATCAAAAATCAATGTTTGATGTTTACAATATTAGTTCATTTAATACAACGATTGGAGATTTGGGTAATTATATTTCAAATCTATTTGATGTAAAAATTATTTATAAAGAAAATAATGCAATAAACTATGATTTTTATTTAGATACTAGAAAATTAAAATCATTAGGATGGATACCAACAGGAACATTAGAAAATTTAGTAGCAACAATTACTAATAATTTTTATAATATTAAAGAAATAAAATATGATGATATTATTATTTATAAAACAAAACATGAATGTCGTGTTTGTAATTCTAAGAAATTATTTAAAATAATTGATCTTAATAATAATCCACCGCCAAATCGATTAAATGATAAGTTTTGGAAATTATTAAATTGTCCATTAATTTTAAATGGTTGTGAAGATTGTTATCATTTACAATTAAATGGTATTTTAAATCCAATTATAATGTATAAGAATTATTTATATTTAAGTAGTACATCACAAACTATGAAAACATATTTTAAAAAATTTGTTAATAATGTTGCACTGGCAGGAGAAAAAGTTCTTGATATTGCATGTAACGATTGTTCATTATTAGATTGTTTTTTAGAAAAAAAATGTGAAACTTATGGTGTTGATCCTGCCGAAAATATTGTTAATAAAATTAAAAAACATAATATATATTGTGGTTTCTTTGACAAGAAAGCTGTTGAATATTTCAATATCAAATTTGATATAGTAACTGCATTTAACGTATTTGCACATGTAGATGATATTTATGATTTTTTAAATAACATTTATTTAGTTACTGATGAAAAAAGTAATATATATATTCAAACATCTCAATGTAATATGATTCAAAATAATGAATTTGACACAATTTATCATGAACATTTAAGTTTTTTTAATATTAATAGTATGAATTTAGCTTTAAATAAATCAAAATTTTATTTGAATGATGTAAAAATAGTAGATGTACATGGTTCTAGTTATTTATTTCATATAAAACAAAAAAGTTTGATAATGAATCCTAATGATAATATAATAGATCGGTGTCTATATGAGATGGATTCTGGATTATTTAAGTATGAAACATATATTAAATATGCAAAAAATATATGTTTATGGAAAGATAATTTAATAAATTTATTAAAATCACATAATAATATAATTGGTGTAGGAGCATCAGCTAAAGGTATAACAATATTAAATTTTATAAATCAAGATTTATTAATTAATAATATTAAAATAAATATAATTATTGATGAAAATCCAATTAAAATTAATAAAAAAATAGATAATCTTGATATAGATATTAAAGAATTTAATTATATTAAAACTATTGAGCATGATTTAACTTTTGTATTATTTGCATGGAATTTTAAATATGAATTAATAAATAAAATAAAATTACTAAGAAACAAAAATGACATTTTTATAAATTTATTTCCATTAGAAATTAGTGAAATTGGGAGGTAAACAAAAACCATTAACTGGATTCAATCCATCTGAACAACTATAAGTTGTACTTGGTATTATACCATTTTTATCATTAGATATACTAGGTATACCAGAATATTTGTAACATTTATTATCAATTAAACGATAATATTCAGGACAATTATTTGAATCTATAAAATCTGGAGAATAACATCCTCCATCAATATAGATCGAATCTTCTGGACATATAAATTCAGAGTCTCGATAACATAAATCATCTTTTAATAGATAATTATCTGGGCATGTTTGTAATAAAGTAGTTTCAAGTGGTTTATTTTCTAATTCTGCAAAATTTTCATATAGTTCTTGAAAATACAAACATAATACAATGATTAATAAAAATAATAAAAAATTTATATTCATTTTATATATAAATAGAATATATAATATATAATATATGAATAAATTAAAGAAAAATATAATTATGCGTAATAGTATTATAAAATCTATTTATGATTCAGTTATAATTATATATCCAACAAATGGATTATGTAATAAATTAAGAGTAACATTTTCATATTATCAATATGCAAAAAGTCAAAATAAAAAGTTAATTGTTATATGGCCGATTACAATAGAATGTGCTGGATTTTTTCTTGATTATTTTGAACCAATTAAAAATATACAATTTGAAAAAACTAATAAATATGCTTTATCTAATATAAAATATTTAGGTAATTCATGGCACCCTGAATATGATCCATCTAAAGTATTTATTTATTCAGAGTTAAAACCCTTACCGTCAATAATGAATGTAATAAATAATTATATAAAATTATTAGAAAGTAATTATATTGCAGTTCATATACGTCGTACTGATCATATAAATCTTGCAACTAAAAATAATTTATATACTACAGATGAAGAATTTATTAAATTTATAGAAGATAATAATAGAAATTTATATATTGCAACTGATAATAAAGACACATATGATAATTTTTATTATAAATATAAGAATAGAATTAAAATATTATTATATGAACAAGATAATAATAAATTAAGAAAAACAAGTTTAGAAGAAAGTATAATTGATTTATATATGTGTGTCTATTCCAATAATTTCAAGGGAAGTGGATATTCATCATTTAGTGATTTAATTATTCAATTAAAATCTAAAATCTGATTGGACTTCACTAGCCCATTTAAATCTAGTTAATAGTTGTTGTGTAAATAATCTTTCTGGTGGTATTTCATACTTTTTAATAAAAGCAAAAATAATTCTAGGATCTATATAATTTTGTTTTGAAGTACCTAATGATACATTTTTCATTTTTAGTTTATTTTCTTTTTTAAGTTTTAATAATTGTATTTTCTTTTTAATATTATTAACTTTCTCTGTTTTTTTTGTTTCTTCATACTTCTTTCTCTTCTTTTTTAGTTCTTTTAATCTAGAATCAATTTTATCAATGGAAGTTTCTAAATTAGTATTTACAGTTTTTTGATGGTTGCATAAGAGCGCCACCTCAGTATTAGCCTGATTAAATATACTAATTAAAAAACTTAATCTTTCTTCTTTTTCAGTGAATAAATCTAATTTTTTACTGCCTGTTATTTTATCTAATTCTTTTTGAAAAATAAATGATGCATTATATGTACGCCAAACTTTTGCTGTTAATCCTTCCATAAATGTTTCCAAATATTCATTTAAACTAGCAGATGTAATTAAATCAAACAAATCTTCTTTTTTAGATTTATATTTGCTAAAAAGTTTTAAATTATTATATACATCGGTATGAACTTTAACTTTTCTACAATATCTAACAGAATCTTTACCTAAAAAATCTAATTTAATAATATTATTTTCAAGTAAATTAATATGTTCAACACGTAGTGATGTTACACCAACAGTATCTGCTTGTTCTTTTGAATCTTTTTTACCACCAACTCTCAAGGCTAAATTATCAATAAAATATAGAGCAGTTGCTAATTGGCGTTTTTTTAAATCATCTTCTAAAAGTTCTTTTTCATAAGATTCTCTAATAGAATTAACTTTTCTTTTTAATTTTCTTGCTAAATTAAATTTTTCTTCGTCACTCTTTGATTTAAAAAATGATTCTAACGATGTAAATATATATTTATTTTTACCAGTAATATTTTCTTTCCAAGTAGCTAACCATATAACAGTTTGGTCATGAATAATTTTAGACCATTTATGACCAGGTAATGGTTCTGGTATAGGTGCATCTTTATCTAAATTTAAAGTAATATCTTCAGGATAAATTCTTTTTTTTATTCTTCCTATTTTTGGATGGGATCCTCTACCTAAGAAAATACCAGGTGGCTCTATTTTATAATTTCCCACTTTTTGTTGGCTACCATCAATAACACAATACATATAAGGTTCTTCTTCTTTTTTAAAAGCATTCGCATTTAATTCTTTTTCTTCTTTTGAAATTGATGATTTTAATTCTTTTTGTTTTTCAATATGTTCTTTAATTAATGTAAAATCAATTTGATCTAGTGAAGTAACATTTATATCTTCTAAAGTTGGTTTAAAGTCTTTCCAAAAATTTTTTTTAAAACTTGGAATATCCATGTATTTAGTATCAATAAATTTAGCAAACATTGTTGCATATTCTTCAGCTTTAATAGGTAATTCAATTTTTTGATTATTAATTATTATAGGTATTTTATGAGCAGAATATTCAGGTGGAAATAACGGTCCATTATGACGTAATACGGTCCATTGTTTTTCAGACCCCCCACCTAAAAATAATTTATTAAATAATAACATTAATTAGTTATAGAAAATAAATTTATATTATATTATAATAATGAATACTATATTACATTTGTCTAAACATAAAATGAATAAAAAGTTGTTTGAAGAATATATAAAATATTTGTTAGACACGTTTTTTAATTTTAATAATAAATATAATATAATTATTAACAATTATTATTTAACATATAAATGCTTTTATCCATTACCAACAAAATTAGTTAACGATGGTTATATATTAAATAATAAAATTACAGCAGATGGAAATATATATAGTTTTGATGGAACACCAACATTAAATAGGATTTTATTTGCTAATAGATTATTACCTTTATATGGTAAAGATCCTATACCATTTACATTTCCAATAATAAATAAAAATGATGAAATAGTGTTATTAAATTCAAATGTATATTATTATGAATTAGAATTGTTAGAAAGTACTAGAGAAGGTTGGGTGAATGAGTCCATCTCTATTGGATATTCAACTATTAATATGCCTATTAATTCAAATCCAGGGTGGTATCCAGAATCTTTTGGATATCATTTAGATGATGGTACATTTCAATATAATCAAATATTGTTTAAAAAAATAGCTCCTATATGTTCAAAAGGTGATACTGTTGGTATTGGAATAATTTATTTACAAAAAAATACATATGAACCATTTATTACTTTTAATGGGTCCCTTATTAAATTAGATTTAATTACAATTAATATTAAAAATAATTTAGTTCCAATTATTGGTTATGATCATTCACATAAAATTAAACTAAATTTTGGAAATGAGAAATTCAAATTTGATATATCTAGTTACTTACATAATAATATAGTATTAAGTGATGAAAATAATTTTATAAAAATGGAACATAAAATTGATAAAATCTGCACTGAACATACCATTTCTAGGAAACTAATTAATTTGCCTATGAATACAAATATATCTAATGTTTTAAATATACCAATGTTTTCATTTACAGAACAAAATGATACAAATAATTTAAACAATATACTCTTAACAATATTTAACCAAAATAATTTTTAGTTTATATTGCGTTATTATTTAAAGATTTTTTTAATATAAGTTATAATATGGCAGTTGATAAAATCAAATCTTTTAATTTGATAATCGAATCATTTTTGGCACAAACTTCAGAGTTGGTAGGTACCACATATTATAATAACTATAAAAGATTAATAAAATTTAATTCATTAATTGGAATTGAAAAAGGAATTAAATGTTTGATTCCTCACAAAGAACAAATATTTAATAAAGATGAAAGTTATTTTACGGATGAACAAAACTATATTGAAAAAATAAATAATATAGATAATCAAGTAATTAATATTGATAAAAATAGTACATTGTCTGAAATTCTTAGATTAAAAGAAATTTATTATAAATTAGACCCTGAATCAAGAGAAAATGTGTGGGCAATATTACAAGCATTGATGCAACTAGTAATTGAATATTGTGAAATTAAAAATATTAATGTTGAAGAATACTGTTAATTAGTTACTAATTTTGTGGTATGTATCTAATGCAGAGTTAACCCAACCTTGATTTTCGCTAACTACTTCACCAATAACATAAATATTAGTATCTGGATTTTGAGCTTGTTTAATAAATTCTAGTCTAGAATTATACTTATTTGATAATGGTTTATAATAATGTGTTCCAATTTCATGATAGTAATCTACTATTTTGTTTAATTTAACATCTTCTATATTTAATGATTTTTTTATTAAATCTTCAAGATATAGTTTATTATCTGCATTTTTTTTCAAAGATATCGCATCTTTATTATCACTATAAGCTATCATATATAATCCTTTATCTGGATCATACGAAATAATTTTATGTAATTTATTATCAACAATTAATGATCCATTAACTTTTTCTTTCATAATTGGAATATATTTTTTTGCTACAGTTGCATAAATCCTAATAAAAGACTGTCCTTCTATTTCTTTATAAATAGGATTTTTAAATAATTTTCTTAATGATTTAATTGTAGTTGCAACAATTAATTTATTACATTTATATTTTTTTTTTTTAGTAAATACTGAAATAATATCATTATTTTCTATTTTAATAACTTCAGAATTTGATTTAATATTTATAGAATTAATTTTATCTATTAATTTTATTATTAATTGATTCCATGGAACTACTAAACCAGTCCAACAATAGGTATTATCTTCTAATCCATACATATATAACACATGTTCTACATCATCATTTTCAAAATCAGTATATCCTGAAGTTCTAACAAATTGTTTATATATTTCAGAACCAAGTATAGGTTCAGCAAATTTTTTGAATGTTTTTCTAGGTTTATTTAATTCATTAAATTTATTTTTTAGTGTTACTATTATTTTTTTTAAATCAACTGGTTCGAATGAATATTCAGGTTCTTTTGAAAATTCTGTATATTTTATTTTTAATTCATTTAATAATTCTATTAAATATTTATCTTTATTTTTTCTACCGATACCAGCCCCAGTATTTACTAAATGATTAGCAAAAATTTCTTGGCAAATCCGTCCCCCAATATATTTTTTAGAATTAGCTTCTAAAATTAAAAATGTTTTATTAGGATATTTATTTTTAATTTTATACGCAGCATATAGTCCAGCAATACCGGCACCTATTATAATATAATCATAAATCATATAATTATATATAGATTTTACTATAAATTAATTATATTATAATATAATATAAATGGAAAATACAATGTATAATCATAGTTCAATAATACATTATCCAATTGATTATAATTCATATCCAAATGCAAAAAAATGTAATTTTATAGAAGTAAATTTAAAAGAAGGTCAATATTTATTAATTCCAAAATTTTGGCATCATTGGGTATATACAGAACCAAATACTTTAGCTTTAAGTTTTCAATTAAAGAATATGGTTGGTGACGAAAATCATTTTATATTTAATAAAATTATTAATAGCAGACCTCTTGTAGGTAAAGGTGTTAGTTATGATTTTAATTATAATGAATTTATTAATACTTTATCAGATGTTGAATTTAGAGCATTATATAGTGATACTATTGATTGTAGTCCAGTATTTAAAAGTAATAATATTTATAAAGAAATGAAAGCTAAATTATTAAAAGATATTTTAGCTGACAATAAAAAATATTATTTATATATTGGACAAAATAATATAATTTCTAATCCATCATTTCCTGATTTTTATAAAAAAATAAACAATTTTATAGATATGGATAAAAATCAACATAAAATAGACTATGAACATAATAGTAATTTATGGTTAACATTAAATAAACCAGTTAATTCAGGATTACATTGGGATGAATACGATGGAATTTTATATGTTTTATCAGGTGAAAAAAAAATTAGATTAGCACAACCAACAGATGTTAAGCATTTGTATTATAAATTTCATCTTCCTATTTAAAAATCTCTATTATTTTTAAAAAATATAACATCATATGGATCAATATTTTTCCCAAAATATGCATTTTTATAATAAATATCACCACCATTAGAATATGGATTAAAATCTATATCAATAATTCTATAATCTAAATCTCTATAAGGTTCAATAATACAATTTATATTCCATCCTTTATTTAGTGCATGTTGTGATAAGCCAAATTCATAATAAAGTATTATTTCATTTATATTATTTATACTATTTAATCTAACTTCATCATAGAAATTTATTGATATAAGATAATTAAAATATTCGTTATCAATAATATAAAACATTGATTGCACATGTGGATATGGTTTTGAATGATTATAAATATCAGCTAAAGTATTTTTTAATTTATTATCAAATTCATTATTATCAAAAATATTTATAGTTGTACCAACAATTTTAATATCTTTATTATTAAATAGTTTAATAAATGGTTGATACCATTTTATATTATTTTTTAAATATGGTCCTCTAACAGAAGAATTTAAGAAAATATAATAATCATATTTTTTTTTTATAAAATTATTAACAGCATAACTATGAGCACCGAAATCATAACCTTTATTTTCACGTTTTATAATTTTAATATTTTTTTTTTTTTTAATATTTATTGAACATGGACCATTAAGTATAATATAATAATCTACATCATCTAATATTGCATTATCTAAAAAACATTGTAAATTTTCTTTATATTGATTATTTTTTTCATAATATGCATACAAACAACATAGTTTATTTTCAACTGTAAAATTTTCATAATATTTAAAATTTATAATTATTAAAACTATTAATATTATTATTATAGCAAGCTTCATATTATATATTTATAGAAATTATATTAGTATTAATATAATTTTTATAATATTTAATCTACTTCATCAACTTGTGGACCTGGTTCAGGCATTGATCCAGGCATTGATGGTTCATTAGTTTTGTATGCTTTTTGTACTAATGGCATCAAAATACCTTCGACTTCTTTTTGTTTAGCTTCATAATCTTCAGTTTTTGCATCGCGATTATCATCTAACCATTTAATAGTATCATCTACAGTGGTTGTTACTAAATCAAGATCGGAACCAAGTGATTTTTTCATCTTATCTTCACCTAAAACGGTTGATTTAATATTGTAGACATAATTTTCAAGTTTATTTTTAGCTTCAACACGTTTATGTGCTTTTTCATCTTCTTCTTTAAACTTTTCTGCATCTGATAACATTCTATCAATATCTTCTTTAGATAATCTACTAGATTCATTTTGAATAGTAATTTTCTCAGATTTTCCACTACTCTTTTCACATGCTGAAACATTAAGAATGCCATTTACATCAACTTCATAGGTAATTTCAATTTGAGGCATACCTCTAGGCATTGGTGGAATACCTCGTAAATCAAATTTACCAAGTTGATTACAGTCTCTTGTAAATTTACGTTCGCCTTCAAATACACAGATAGTGCATCCCGGTTGATTATCAGCAGCAGTAGAAAATACTTGGGTTTTCTTAGTTGGTACTGTTGAACCTCTTGGGATAATCGGGGTCATTATTTCACCTGCGGTTTCAACACCAAGAGATAATGGTGTTACATCAAGTAGTAGTAATCCACCCAGAGTTTCATCAGTAGATCCAGATAAAATTGCAGCTTGAACAGCAGCACCATAAGCAACAGCTTCATCTGGATTAATTGTTTTATTTAATTCTTTACCATTGAAATAGCTGGACAATAATTCTTGGATTTTAGGAATACGTGTAGAACCACCAACAAGAACAATTTCATTAATATCACTCTTGCTTAAACCAGAATCTTTTAGAACCTGGTCAACTGGTTCCATTGTACGTTGGAAAATACTGTTACATAAACTTTCATATTTTGCTCTTGTTATTGATGTGTTTAAATCTTGTCCATCAAACAAAGAATCAATTTCAATGTTTGCAACGGATGCAGTTGATAGTGTTCTTTTTGCTGATTCGCAAGCACTTTTAAGTCTTCTCATAGATCTTGCACTAGTTGTCATATCTACTTTATATTTACGATTAAAATCAGTTGCAAAGTGATCAACCAAAATGTTATCTATATCTTCTCCCATTTTGTTATCGTTAGGCTCTTTATCCATTGATTTAAAAAATCAATCTCCAGGTCTTTTCCTGAAGTAACATCTTATACTTTCATATAAGTTCAGACTATATCTTCATTAACAAATTTTGTTAATGGAGGGTACTCGTGGAGATTTTATCATATCTATAATTTGTAATTGATTTTACAAACTAAGACTTAGATTACTTTCTCTAGTCGTTGAAGCTTCTTCCACTTTAATGGAAGCTCGCCTGCTGATTGACCAATCTTAAAATTTTTCAAACCGTCACGTTCATCGTTACCGATCGCGTTGTGGTATTTTAAGCTCTAAGGTTATTCCAGCAATTCTCCCTCTTTTAATTGAGCCGAGTCAAAAGTTATTATAAATTTTTTTATTTTTTTAATGTTCATTTATCACTTTGAACATTTTTTGTTTGCATTATAATAATAACTCTCTATATAAATTAACCCAATCTAGTGTCGCCACCAGTCGCTTTCACTTCAAAAATTCCTTCATCAATATTTAGGATGGATACGTCATGAGTTCCCATGACTTGTTAGTATTACAAATTTTAAATTGTAATTTCTTGTACTTTCATACAAGGTCAGACTATATCTTATTTAATTAGTTTTATTAATTCGTTACATTTTTCATCCCAATTTTTAGGTGTGATGAATAGAAACTTTTTTAAATTATTAGAGTTAATATAACTATCAACTGCATTTAATTTTATATCCCATAATCCACTTTTAACTTGATTATTATGCCAGATGTGAAAATCTTTAATCTCTATCAATATATCGTTGACTCTAAAGTCAACTCTATATTTATGAGATTTATCATTATGTCTGTAATCAACATTTGGACCATTATAAACAACAATATTATTTGAATTACACCAATTTATAAATTTTATTTCTAATTTAGATTGGTATAAAATAGTTTCATTGTTTATATTTTTTGTAGGTCGTATTTTGAATGTTTTATTACATAATAAACAATCTGGGCATAATAATTTATGTGAATTTTTAAATTTTTCTAATGATTTACATCTCCAATTATTATTACAATTGTCGCATTTTATTATTGGTTGATTAGATTTAAAAATTATATCATTTTTTTTATCATATAATACAGATGAAAATTTCATTTGATTGTTAACTTTATAAACTGACCAAAATTCATAATCATTAATATCTTTCAACTTACCATTACAAAAACTAATAATATTTTTTTTAATTCTATTATAGTCTTCGTTAGTTAAGTGTGAAAGTAAAAATGAATTTTTATATAGGTCAGGAAAAGTTTCAAATTCAATTAAACTATTTTCATGTGTTTTTTGATATGATATAATTTCTTTTTTAAGGGGTCTGTTATTTACTGGTAGTGGTTGATCCAGTTTTTTATAACTATTTATGTTACTGCATAAATAACATCCCTTTTTACATTGTCTAATCTTTCTTAAAAATTGTGTTGTTGCGACTGTACTAATTTGATTACAAGTTAAACATTTATAACTAATTACATATTCTGATGTTTTTTTTAATTGTATATCATTAATAAAAACATGCCAAATATTTTCTTTAATTGATGAATATTTACTTGATTCAAATTTTAATTCTTTTTTAATAATTGGTATTATTTCATTTGTATTTTTTTTCTTCATTTCTGTTATGGAACTTAAAATTAATTCTCTCATTTATAATTTAAATAAATTTACCTTTAAATTAATTAACTAATTAAACTCTGGCACTCGTGGGCGTTTAAGCCTAGTCGTTGAACCTTCACCATTTTAAAGGTGCTTGGCTGCTGATTGTCCATATATCTAATCTTTCTTAAACCTTCACACTTATGTTTTCACATTATGTTGTGGTAGATGTAGCTTTAGGAGTTTCCAGCAATTCACCAGATTTTTATCAAGAACATATTTCTTAATAAAGTGGGTTTACACCACAGGAAGCAGAACGTTTACCTCCACAATCAAAAATTAAAATATTTTTTGATGGTCCCTTCTTGTCAAGACCATATGCTATAGCTGCTGCAGTTGGCTCATTGATAATTCTAAGAACATTTAAACCGGCGATTACACCAGCATCTTTGGTAGCTTGTCTTTGGGAATCATTGAAATATGCTGGTACTGTAATAACAGCATCTTTAACAGTATCACCTAGATATGATTCAGCAATTTCTTTCATTTTGTATAAAATCATTGATGAAATTTCTTCTGGTGTAAATTGCTTCTTTTCTCTTTTGTATTCTACTTCAATAATTGGTTTATTATTTTTGTCAACAACATTATATGAAAAATGTTTTAATTCATCTTGCATATGTTTATCATTGTAGTTTCTTCCAATAAGACGTTTAGCGTCATATACTGTATTTTTTGGATTAGATGATGCTTGCGATTTAGCTGCATCACCAATTAATCTATCTTCGTGACTGAAACTTACAAACGATGGGGTAGTTCTATTACCCTGATCATTTGCAATAACTTCAACACGACCATCTTTCCATACTCCAACACATGAATTGGTTGTACCTAAATCGATTCCGATAGCTACTGATTTACCAGTACTTTTTGAAGATTCTTTATTTGTCATATAACAAAATATTGTAATAAATGTTTAAATAAGATTTATTATAATATTAAGACTTAAATATTTCGACCATTAATATATGTTTCACTAGTATGATTAAAATATTTATGATAAAAATCAAAACATTTTATTTCTTTATCTGTTGAATAAGTTGGGATATATTTATTTGATGAAAAAGACAATATACCAATATAAATTTGTTTTTTTAATTTTTGAAGACCTTTTTGTTTTCTATATAAATTGATTCCATCAATTACAGTAGATTCAATTTCATTATCTAATCCTTCATGATCATCAGACATATAATCACAAACATATTTACCGTAATATGTTTTTTTATTATTACCTATTTTATAAATAAAAGTTATAAACATTATACATAATATTATTTATAGCTTTTAAGTTGATTTAGAAAAATTGATTTAATAATTTTTAATTTTATAACTTAAGTTATATGGATTTAATTCAAAACCAACGTAAATTAGTTAAATATAATGAATGGATTCATACTGTTTTAGGACAGATATCTGCAGAATCAAAAGAACAATTAAATAAACTACAAAAATTAAAACCATATTATTTAAAAAAAATAAAATTATGCAATAGTTCTATTGAAGATTTTAATTCTATTTTATCTAAATTTAGTGAAGGTGCTACAACTGAACAAAGAATCAAAAAATTTAAATTATATGAACAAAAAATTATGGAAAATGTTGATAGAATTAAATTAAATTTAACTAATTACAAAGATAAACATAATAAAGTAAGTTTATTATTAGATAAAGAATCATCGATATTAGAAACATTTAAAAATAATAAACAATCATTAACGGTAATTAACGATGAAATTAATAACTTAAAAGAAATAATAAAAAGTATTAGGGGTGTCGAAATAGACATTGAAAATCAGAAATGTATAAAAGAAAAACAATATTTATGTGATGATAAATTACATAATTTATTTGTTATTAACAATGATATACACAAATTATTTTATTAAATAAAATATGTTTGACATAGTTTTAGAATTAAAATCTAAATTTAGTATATGAATTATTATTTTAAATATTTAAAATATAAAAAAAAATATTTAAAATTAAAAGAGCAACATATTGGCGGTGCAAATTCTGATGAAATAATTATTGATGATCGAATAATAGGACCATCCCAATATGATTCAAAAGGATTAACAAAAATTAAATTTACTGAAAATGTTAAAATTATTAACAATAATGCTTTTTCAAATAATAAGATAAAATCATTAGTAATTCCAGACACTGTAGAAAGTATTGGTAATAATGCTTTTTCAAATAATCAGATAAAATCATTAGTAATTCCAGACACTGTAAAAAATATTGGTAATAATGCTTTTTCAGGTAATCATTTAGAATCTATAAAAATTAATCCAAAATTAATATATAATAATAAGTGGGCAAATATATTTGGCGTGGGACTATCAACTAAAAATATATGTATTAATGATAAAGGAAAAAAATGTGAAAAAATATCGACCTCTGAATCTTTAAACAAAGATGCTGAAAAAATATCGACTCCTGAATCTTTTAAAAAAGAGGCTCAAAAAATTTCAACTAAATGTAATGCTATATTAACTCCAAAAAGGGCACACATTGATGCAACACCATCAGAAAATATGATTGAACCATTTTATTGTGTAATTGGAAAAGATGCATATAATAAAAAATTACAAAAGTTAAATAGAATTATTATACCAGAGAATATAATAACTATTGAAGAAAGCGCTTTTCAAGAAAATTTATATTTAAAAGAAGTAATATTTGGTACACAGATAAAAGAAATACAAAAATCTGCTTTTAAGGATTGTAAATTAATAAAATTGGAACTACCAGAATCTTTAACTACTATTGGTGAATCAGCTTTTTCATATAATGAAATTGAATCTTTGGAAATTCCAGAGACTGAAATTAGTATTGGTAAATCAGCTTTTTCAAATAATAAAATAGTATCTTTAAAAATTCCCAATACTGTAACTACTATTAGTGATTCAGTTTTTTCAAATAATCATATTAAAGAACTAAAAATTTCAGAGTCAGTAACTACTATTGGTGAATCAGCTTTTTCAAAGAATAAAATTGAATCTTTAAAAATTCCAGAGTCCGTAACTACTATTGGTGAATCAGCTTTTTCAAATAATGAAATTGTATCATTGGAAATTCCAGAGAATGGAATTAGTATTGGTAAATCGGCTTTTTCAAATAATAAAATAGTATCTTTAAAAATTCCCAATACTTTAACTACTATTAGAGAATCAGTTTTTTCAAATAATTATATTAAAGAACTAATAATTCCAAAGTCAGTAACTACTATTGGTGATTCAGCTTTTTCAAATAATAAAATAGTATCTTTAAACATTCTAAATACGAAAATTAGTATCGGTAAATCAGTTTTTTCAAATAATATATTACAAAAAGTAAATATTCCTGATAAATTTATGACAAGAAAAATTATAAATGATATATTCAACGAAATTATTGTAGATGCAGCAGGGAATATAATAGAAGTTATTAATTTAATTAATTTTAATAATTGTGGATATCCTATTAGTAAATTTGTATGTAATACTAACCATATACATGAATATGAATTTGCTGATTTACATTTAAGTAAAATTGGAACACTAGAAAATGATATTATTATATTAGGAGAAACTTTTCCTCCGAAAATAAATAATATTGGTAATAGTGCATTTGCATTTAATAAATTAGAAAAAATTGTATTACCACCAAATCTAACAGAGTTAAACGATTTTGTATTTTCCTATAATTTATTAAAAGAAATTATTATACCTGATAGAGTTTCTAAAATAGGTAACTGCACTTTTTGTAATAATAAATTAAGAAAACTTGAAATAAAAGGTAATAATTTATTAAAAATTGGCGAATATGCTTTTTCTGGAAATGAATTAGAAGAAATTATTATACCTGAAAAAGTTAATTTAATTGGTAATTTTGCTTTCTATAAAAATAAATTAAAAAAAGTTACAATTCCAGAGAAATTTATGGATATAAATATTATTAAAAAAATATTTGATAATTTAGAAAGTATAACATTTAATAATAGTAAAATATTCTCAAAGGCAGAAATAGAAACATTATCAAACACAGAAATAGAACCATTATCAAAGGCAGAAATAAAAACATTTATTTATCATATTGGAAAAGATGATCCAGATTTTATAATAATAGATAAAACTATTATATATACATTTATTTCTTTTGAAGGTGATTTTGAAAAAGAAATAGAAATAAATAAGCCAAATACTTTAATATATATAGAATCAAATAATAATATTAAATGTATTAATAAATTTACTGAATACATTAGTAAAATTAATCATTTAAAATCAAAATTAATAATAATCAATAAAACTATTTCTAAAAACTGTATTTTATATCAACAAAATAATAAAACTGAAATTGAAATATATAATATTATAACAAAGTATATAAATCTAAATGATACATTATATATTAAAACAGCTGAATCAATAGATCCAAATAAAGTTTATAAACAAAATACTTTTTATTATATAAATAAAGAAATATTTAACAGAATGTATTCACTACCTGCTGAACCAGAATCTGAAATTGTAAACCTCCCAAAATTTGGTAATAAAGGCGATGCTTATAATATTGTGGTAATGATTAAAACTAATATAAATTATCATAAAAATATTGCTGAAACTTGGTGGTATAAATTATATAAAACTGAAATATTAAATCCAAAAAAATTAATATTTAACTAAACGAATTCTTTTATAGATTATAAATACAATAGCTGAAATTGACAAAATAGTTGCTCCTGTGGACAAATATTTTGTTAAATCAGACTTATTTTCATCAACTATAAATTCATTTTCATTAATTTTTTTCAAGTTAATCTTTTTAGTATTAACAAGTTTTTTCCACATTAGTCCACAATCGTCTAATTCATAACCATGTTTTAGACGATAATAATCTCTTACGCCAACTGCAGATGTTACTGTAACATGGGTCATACCATTATAATAAGCCATTTCTTCAGCAATTTTAAGTAATTTGGAACCTATTCCTCTATGTTGAACTGATTTACCATCTTTACCTACAGATTCAACGCTTCCATTTACTTTCAATTCACGAATACGACCATATTTATTATCATTTTGGAAGAATTTAATTACTCGTGTATTCTCATTAACAATTCGTAATCTACAATAACCCCAAACAATACGAAAATCTTTAACTTTCTTTTTGACATCATTGCAAACATAACTAAAAGCTTCAATATAAATATCAATACCACCGTCTGGTTTATTGATAGTTATAGAATACTTAATATCCTCAATATTAGCATATCTTGTTCCTGGCTCATGATATCTAATATCTTCTCTAGTTTTTCCAGATTCATAAACTTTATTAGTTACTATTTGTTCCAAATTAGTTGGCTGGTTATTTGTATAACCATCTGGAACTTTCGCTGATTTCTTTGGTAAATCTCTTTGTACTCGAACAATACGTGTGGTTTTATCAATGGTGCTCATCAAATGAACCATATTATTAATAAATCCATCGTAATCATTTTCAAGATATGAAATATACTTTTTACTATTTCGCCATTCAGTAGTTTCTGTTCCTTCAGCATCTAAAAGTGGGTATACTTTCATTTGATCACATCTTAAGTTCTTATTTTGCGTAATTTCAATTATACCTTCTAAATCAGATTCTTTTGTAGATCCACATAGATCAAACATCCAATGAGCATGAACATGAAAACCATTATCTTTTAACATTCTTATTGCTCTAATTGAATCTTCAACAGTATGTCCTCTCTTATTAATTTTCAGAATTTCATTATTAGGTGACTGCAATCCAATTTCAACAATTGTAACACCTAATTTTAATAATTCAGCAACACTTGTATTGTTAATAGTATCAGGTCTTGTTTCAACCGATAATGCAACTACTTTAACACGTGCGGTTACATTATATTCTTGTTCTAATTGTAATGATTTCTTATAAGCTTGTTCAAGTAAATCTTCAAGTTTACTTACAACAAAATGTTTATGTTTATTGAATTCTAAATTATTATCTTCAATGTCAATTATTTTAGCATTGTCTAAAGCTTTCTCTAGTCTTTCAATTTCTTCAAAATTAAATGGTTTTCTTACTTTGTTAATAAGAATATTATCAGGATCAAATATACCTTGTAGTGATTCCTTTGCAATAGACAATAACTCTGGGTCATTAATAATATCTGAAAAAATATTAGTAATATAAAAAATATCTCTACAGTATTGAAGACGATATAACTTTGTATAAGTACTAAATGTTCCACCTAGATGACGCATTGCTAACTTAGTCATATTCCATCGTGTACAATATAATAGAACCATATGTTGTAACAAGTATTTATGTAAATTATTTTCATTTTTTACCAAATTGTAAAAAACTGGTTGACCCATTGTATAACTTTTAGCTACAACTAAACCATCTTCATTCTTACCAGTTGGGCAAAATGCACAATTAAATGGACAACTGTCTAGTGCTTTAGATGGTACAGAAACACATACTTCGCCATTAGTAACCTCCATAATTAATTTTTCAAATATATCATTTTTCATAATAGTATTATTAGCTCTGCGTTTGTTATATTCATCTACTAAAATTTGTTTTGAAGGTATAGGATACTTTTTTGGACAACAATGGGTAATTAAATTACCAAATTTCTTTTGTACATTTTGTTGATCATCAAATGTTTCTTGCCTAATTTCTTCATCAACATGTTGAATCAAAACTTTTAATAAATCGAATTCTTCAAATTCATTTGGTTTAATAGTTTTAATATTAATATTTAATTTAGTACATAAGTTACACTTCATTATATTATACATATTTAATACTATCACTATTTATTTCAATTTTTATAGAAGAATCTTTGATTCTTCTATAAAGATCAGTCGTTCATAATAGAATTTGTTAAACAAATTCTATTGAGAACAGACAATTTTTATAATTTCTTTTAGGAAATAATAAAATTCTAGTAGATGGGTTTAGAATTTACAAAGTAAATTCTAACACATCGGTACAATTTTTATAGAAAAATTGAAAATTATTCTATTACTAGATATTTACCTTTAGTATGGCTATGGAAAGATACCAACCAAATAATTTTCAAAATATTACAATCAATATTCGTTTTCAATCTAATTTTTCAGAAAATGATATTGTTAATATGACAGATCACTTTTTTAAAACAAATGATGTTATTTATAAAACAGGTACCTATTTTATTAATTTTACTTATTATGATAGTCCGACTTATTTGCCTAAATTACATGCTGCTACTATTAAAAATAAACTGAATGATAGAAATACAATTCCAAGAAATATTTTTTATTATATTGATACCTGTAATATTGGTATCTATATAGTAATTTACAAAATTAAAAATTTGTATCCTTTAGACAGACCTATTGATGCTCTTATTAGGAAAAGAAAATCTGATTACAATGAAGGTGATAATAAGAGATCTAGACCTTTGAATTTTGCAGAGGAAAACAGAAGAGAAAATAATCGTTATTTCTCAGGCGCAACTTCTGAACAAACACGTCAAAACACAGCTGAAGCTATGGCAACTGCATTTTTACAAAAACTTCAGTCTGATAAACAAGATCCAAATCTTCAACAAGATCCTACTAGTCCAAGTGTTCAACAAGATCCTAGTCCAAGTGTTCAACAAGATCCTAGTCCAAGTGTTCAACAAGATCCTAGTCCAAGTGTTCAACAAGATACTAGTCCGAGTGTTCAGCAAGATACTACCAGTTCAAGTTTTCAGCAAGATACTACCAGTTCAAGTTTTCAGCAAGATACTACCAGTTCTTCAGAGAAACCACATCTTGATATTTCATCAAATGAACTTCCAGGAATTTCTTCAATTGTAACTCCGAAATCTAAACAAGTTGAAAATCTAGATTTAGAAATGATTAAAAGAATCATTATGTTGCCAACTACGGTTGAAAATATGATGATGATGATAAAAACTATCCCATCTTTTCAAAACCAAGATGATCAAGTTAAATTTGCTATGGTACAGTCTTTTGTAAGATCTAATTTGCCGATCGAAGATAGAGCAAATATGATTCAATTGTTACTTTAATATTCTATATTCTTTAGACATTAATTTTTGTTCATGTTTAATTTTTTCTTATCTTCTCTAGACATTAATTCTTGTTCGTCTTCTTGTGCATCTTCTTCGTTTGCTATTTTATGCGCCACATACATTTCTTCCATAGTGATATGTGGTTGATAATATGGTATTTCATCAGTAGATATCCAAGCATCTTCAGTACAATCAGCATACATTTCATTTCTACCGCCAAAAACAACATATTTTGCACAAATATAAGGAGTTAATTTTTGATATTTTACTAGTTTTCTTAAACTTAAAAATGAGTTTATTATATTCCATTCAATTGTTTCTGGATCATACATAAATTTATTATGTATGATATCACTATCTGTTAAAAGTTCATATTTCATATTATTATTATATAAATATTTATTTAAGATCGTTTTTTATAATAAAATATAATAATATAAATAATGACAAAACAAACAATATGTTTAAATATGATAGTTAAAAATGAAAGTCATATTATTGAGAAAACTTTAGAAAATATATATTCATATATTAATTTTGACTATTGGGTTGTATCAGATACTGGATCTACTGATAATACAAAAGAAATAATTAGTAAATTTTTTGAAAGAAAATGTGTACCAGGAGAATTCTATGATAGCGAATGGCAAGATTTTGGTTATAATAGATCAAAAGCTTTAGAAGGTGCTTATAACAAAACAGATTATGTTTTTGTTTGGGATGCAGATGATATTATTTTTGGTAATTTCAAATTACCTAATTTATTAGTACATGATTCATATAAATTTACATTTTCAAATAATGTTAACAGTATTTCTTATTCACGTTCTCAATTATTTAATAATCGTAAAAAGTGGAAATATGTAGGTGTATTACATGAATATCCTGCATGTGATGAACAGTGTAATTCAGAATTTAGTATTGTTGGCGATTATTATTTTTCATCTAATAGAACTGGAAATCGTAGTCAAGACCCATTAAAATATGCAAAAGATGCAGAAATATTAGAAAAGGCATTTATCAAATGTTATGAAAACAAAGATCCAATATATAATCGCTATGCATTCTATTGTGCACAAAGTTATAGAGATGCTAATATGACAGATAAAGCAATCGAATATTATAAAAAAGTATTAACGTTAGATAATTGGGGTCAAGAAAAATATGTATCTTGTATGAATATATACAATCTATACGAAGCAAAAAAAAATGTAGATACAGGAATATTTTATTTAATTGAATCTTATAAATATGATAAAACACGTGTAGAATGTATTTATCAATTAGTAAAACATTATTGTATTAATGGTTTAAATGATGTAGCATTCTCATTTTATTCTTTAATTCAAAATGATTTTGAAAATAATTTTTTAAATTTTAATTTAGCAAATTATTTATTTGCAACACCATTAGATTATGAATTCTATTTACCCTATTATATGGTTATTGTATCTGAAAGAGTTAAAAAATATGAAGTAGGAATTAAAATGTATGATATTATTTTTAATAAAAAACCATTAAGTATTGGTGAATGGTGGGTAAATAATTTATTTTCAAATTTACAATTTTTCATTGATAAAGTTCCGAGTACTCAAGTATCATTTTTTAAAAATTGTGATGAATATTTAAATTTGTTGCATAAAAATAATTTTAATTTAACATTTAATATAAATATTATTCAAAAATATATTGAGTGTGGATTAAATGCAGATATTTTATTAAATATATATGGTTTAAAAGTTAATGATTATAATTCTTACAAACAAATATTTATAAACAAATCAATATCTGGTCAAGAGTCACCATTTATTTTATTAAAAATGATAATTGTAAAATTATTATCATATAAAGATAATATTAATAATGATGACGATAATCTCTCTTTATTTTATGCAATAGATACTATTATTTTTAAAAATAGTGAAAATATAATACCAGAAATGACAGATTTATGGAATTTATTATTTACAAAGAATTATTCTTTATTGACTAAATATAATAAAGAAAAAGTAGATTTATTAAAAAATAAATCAGATGTTACTATATTTATTTCATTTACCACATGCAAACGTTATGATTTATTTTGTAAAACAGTAAATTCAATATTAAATAATTGGAATGATATTGGAAAAATAGATTATTGGTTTTGTGTTGATGATAATTCATCAGATGATGATCGTAATAATATGAAAAATAATTATAGTTGGATTGATTTTTATATGAAAAATTATGAGGAAAAGGGACATCGTCAAAGTATGAATATTATTTGGAATAAATTATCTGAATTAAAACCAAAATATTGGATACATATGGAAGATGACTTTTTATTTCATACAAAAATGGATTATATAGAAACTGCAATAAAATATATTAATAATGATAATATTAAACAAATATTATTTAATCGTAATTATGCTGAAGTAATTGAAGGTTATAATATTTATGGCCACATTAAAGGAAATGATAATAATTTATGTGTTCATGATTATAAAGAAGGTGCATATCCATATCAAAATTGTCATTATTGGCCACATTATAGTTTCAGACCATCTTTAATTGATGTTGATACAATATTAGATTTAGGTAATTTTGATTCTAGTAATCAGTTTTTTGAAATGGATTATGCAAGAAAATGGACAAATGCTGGTTATAAATCTGGTTTTTTTAATAGAATAACAAATCGTCATATTGGTCGATTAACTAAAGATAAAAATAATGAAAATATTAAAAATGCATATGATTTAAATGATGAAGGTCAATTTCAAAAAAAAGTTTCAAATAAGTTTATTAAAATTATTAATTTAGAAAGACGTTCTGACAGAAAACAAAATGTAATTAATCAATTGACTGATGCAAATATTAACAGTGATAAATATGAGTTTATTAAAGCAGTGGATGGATTAGAATTACAACCATCATTAGAATTAAAGACATTATTTAAAGGGAATGATTTTGGTACACGAAAAGGAGTTATTGGTTGTGCATTAAGTCATTATAATTTATGGAAACAATTACTACTTGATAATAATAATGAATATTATGTAATTATGGAAGATGATATTTCATTATGTTTAAATTTTAAAGATAAATTTAAAAAATTAGAATTAGATTTTAAAGAAAAAGAATTTCTATTTATTGGTTATCACATGTTCGAATACAAAAGAAATCACCATTCAGATATTTATAATAATCTTTCAGGTGATATAAAAGTTGTTCCATTTAATAATGATTTATATATTGGTGGTTATTTTGCATATTCAATTAATAAAAAAGGTGCACAAATATTATGTGATTATATTAAAATTAATGGAATTAAACACGGTATAGACTATTTAAATAAAATAATGAATGAGTTACCATCGTATGAATGCCAACCCCAATTAGTATTTTCAGTATGGAATGAAAATGGGAAAAAAATAGATACTGATATTCAAACAAATACTGATAGTTTAGATTTTTCAAATATTAAAGACAATAATAATATATATATAAATGGTATATCAGGTTTAGGTAATAATTTGTTTCAAATTGCAACTGCTATTTATTATAAAGAAAAATATAATAATTATAACATTATCTTGAATAAAAATAGTGAAACATTAAATAATGGTACTGCAAACCAATTTGGAAAATCTAAATTAAAAACTTCATATCTAAATACTATATTAAATAAATTTGATGTATCCAGTAGTGTTCCTATTTGCAAAGTATTGGATAATGATTGTTTTACATTAAATAGATTAGATTTAAATAATAATACTAATATTGTAATTAGTGGATTTTGTCAAAATGTAGATTTATTTTTTGATGTTAAGGATAAATTATTAAATTATTTTAACTTAGTTACAAATATAGATTTAATTAATAAATATAAATTTAATAAAGATGAAATTAATGTTATGTTAGGCATTAGAATTGGAATAGATGGTGGATTTAAATATTCTAGATTTACAAAAGAATCATATAAACAAGTATTGGACAAAATAGTAAATTCTAATAATGAAAAAATAATTAATATATATGTATTAAGTGATACTGAAAATATTAATTGTATGATTGATAATTCAGATAAATATAATATTATAGTTGTTAATGAAGATGATATATCACAAATGAGCATTGGTTTAATGTGTAATTATTTTATTTTAAGTGATTCAACATTTCATTGGTGGATTGCATTTTTAAAATGGTCTCAAGATAATTCAACAATAGTTTATGTATTTAATAATACTGATATTACAAATAGATGTTTATTAAATTCTGTACTAAGATCTGAATGGTTATTAGTTGATTTAATAGAAAATGATAAATTTGTTTTTTTTAAATTTCTAGATTATCCAGGTAATGATTTGTATGTTAATAAAGCATCGCTTCCAATATTAATGGATGCTGCTGAAAAAGACAAAGGTTGTGTAGGATTCAATACATTAGGATTCTTTAAAAGTAATATAGATGTTAATAAATTAGTATTTACAGGTTATTTAAAAGAAAATGATGGTATATATATTAAAAAAGATTATTATGAAAAAAATAAAAAAAAATTAGATGAATTACCTTTACATGAATTAGCAGAGCATTTTATTTTAGATAAATGTAATAAATATTTGCATAATTATATTCCTATTTATGAAAAATATTTAGATGAAAGAAGACATGATATTAAGAATCTATTTGAAATTGGAATTGGTTGCATTGAAAAGAATCAAATGGCTCATCTTCGTAATCATAATTATAAAACTGGTAATAGTTTACGGGCTTGGTCACAGTATTGTAAAAATGCAAATATATATGGTATAGATATTTTTGAAGAAAGTTTATTTGAAGAACCGAGAATTAAAACATTTGTATGTGATCAAAGTAATACTGAACAATTACAAAATTTAATGGATAAAATAAATGTTCAAATGGATGTAATAGTTGATGATGGATCTCATATGATTGAACATCAAGTTATATCATTTATGGCTTTAGAAAAATATTTAACAGACGATGGAATATATATTATTGAAGATATTTGGAATAATAAATTTAATATATGGAAAGAATTATCTTGTTTTCCAAAAGAATATGTAGATTATATCAAATCAAAATATGATATATTCTATTATGATCAAAGTACAACAAGATCTAATATGGTTGATTGTATGTGTGTATTTAAAAGAAAAATTAATAATTCACCTTTTATTTTTATAAAAGGACTGGATTATCCAGGTAATGATTTACCCGGATTTTATAAACGAGCTTCTTTAGAATATTTAACTAATTCTGCAGAAAAAGATTATAGATGTGTAGGTTTTAATACATTTGGATTTTTAAAACATGAAATAGATTTAAATAAATTAATTAAAACACAATATTTTAAAGAAAATGATGGTATTTATATTAAAAAAGAATATTATGATGATTATATAAATTCTAACAAAGTAAATTCAATTTGTAAATTCAAACACAAATTTAAATTGTTCCGTGTTAAAATGTTATGTAACTGGTGTTCATCAGAACAGTTATGTAAAGAATGGTCAAATATGTGCGAAACCAATTATCAATGGAAAAATATAGAAATAACATGGTCAAATGAAAATATTGATTATTATGTAATAATTAATAAATCCCTTACTAATGAATACTATGATCCAAAGAAAACAATAATATTTCAAATGGAACCATGGGTTTTAGATCCAACAAAAATTTGGGGAGTTAAATCATGGGGATCATGGGCTGATCCAAAAGATTTCTTAGAAGTACGTGGGCGTAAAACCAAACACCATAATAATGCATTTTGGCAGTTAGAATTAACATATAAACAATTAGTAAATCTGAAAATAGAAAAAACTAATCAAATATCATCAATATGTAGTTCAAAATATTTTGATGAAGGACATGTCGCTAGAATTGATTTATTAAAATATATTGAATCAAAAAATGATATTGTTATAAATATTTATAATCAAGATAATAATCATAATTTTAGAAATTATAAAGGACCGGTAAGCCCATATGTTGATAAAAGTAAAGGTATGTTACCATATAAATATTATTTTATGATTGAAAATAATTATGAAGAAAATTTTATTACTGAGAAATTGTGGGAACCTATTTTATGTGAATCATTAGTATTTTATTATGGTTGTCCAAATTTATCAGATTACATTAATCCTTTGGCATATGTGTTATTAGATATAAATGATTATGAAAAATCATATCAAATTATTAAAAAAGCAATTGATGAAGATTGGTGGTCACAAAGAATAGACATTATTCGTCAAGAAAAACAAAAAATTCTTAATGAATTATCATTTTTTCCAGTAATACATAAAATTACAAACTATAATTACGAATACACTAAATATTTTAATCAAATAAATAATATTAAAAAAAGATATTGTTTTATTCATAGTTGTCATATTAAAGAATATGGATTAAAGATATTAAATGAAATTGTTTTAAATATATTAGATAATAATTTAGTAGAATATTTTGATAATATTTTTATTATTAATATTGGTGAAAAATTAAATGAGAATATGTTTCCAAATGATAAAATCATAATAATTAATTATTCTATTGATATTTTATTATTTGAAATACAAACAATAAATTTAATTAGAACATTTTGTGAATATAATGAAAATAGTCAAATATTATATTTACATACAAAAGGTATTACGCATAATAATGATAGTAAAGTAGCCGATTGGACAAATATGATGATTTATTTTTTAGTTAACAATTGTAATAATTGTATTAAATTATTAGAATCATATGATACTGTTGGGTGTAACTATTTAGATGATCCTTGTAAACATTACAGTGGTAATTTTTGGTGGGCAAATGGTAATTACATTAAAAAATTAAATAAAATTGAGACATTACTACGTCATGATGCAGAATGGTGGTTATTATCTAATGAAACTGTTAACAGTTATTGCGTTCATGATTCATTAATAAATCATTATAAAATAGAATATCCAAAAGAAAAATACATTACAAAAATGAATAAAATATGTTTTATCACTGCTATTTATGGAAATTATGAAGCAACATGTAAAAAGTTTATAGAGCAAACTGTTGGAACAGATTTTATTTGTTTTACAGATAATGAAAATATAGTTAGTAATGGGTGGATTATTGATACTATACCATATCATCTAAATAATAAAAGTAAAATAGACAATGACGAATATATTAATTCATTATGTAATAATAAACATACATTTAATATAGCTAAATATTATAAACAATCATTTCAAAATATTCCTAGATTAAAAGAGTATGATGTAATTGTATGGTTAGATGGAACAATTGAAATTATATATGATAAAACAAGTGAATATTTATTAAATAATATATATAATAAAAAAATAATTACTTGGCACCATGAATGGAGAAATGGTATTCTGAATAATGAAGTTATAGATGCTGCTTCATGTGATAGATATACAAATACATATTGGAATAATCAACAACAACCATATCAAGATGTACGTAAACAATATAACGACTATATTAAAGATGGGTATACTGATTTATTTTTTAAAAATATGAATTCACACACTCCACATTTTGGTGTATGGATTACTTGTTTTGTTGCATTTCTTAATAAAGATATGGAAGTAACAAATTTTTTAGATATGTGGTTTTTACAAACATTGAAATATACAACAGAAGATCAAATTGGATTTCCATATGTTTGTCAAAAAACAAATTTAATACCATATACATTACCAAATAATGAAATAATAGGTGACAAACCACATTCAAATACAATGTTTTATATTAAACATTCGCATGGAAATTAAACGTTTTCATAATAAAAAAATAATATATATAATAATGATAAAATCTATTATTATATATACATATTATAATTCAACTTCAAGTAATTATAATTTAAAGTTTTTTGTTAATAATGAAATAAAATATAGAAAACATATTGATTATATAATTGTTATTAATGGTTTTGACTTTAGTAATGATATTATATTTCCTACATTAGAAAATGTTAAAATAATAAAAAGAAAGAACGAAGGTTTTGATTTTGGCGGTCATAATTGTGCTTTAGATTATATCGATACTAATAAAAAAATATATGATTATTATTTTTTTATGAATAGTGGTGTTATTGGTCCAATATTACCTCATTATTTTGAAAATCATTGGACTAATATTTTTATTAAAAAAATAAATGATCGTGTTAAACTAGTAGGAACTACTATTGTTTGTTTAAATGATTCAGATGCAGGAGGATATGGACCAAAAGTAGAAGGATTTTTCTTTATGGTTGATCAAATAGGTTTAGATTTATTAAAAAATCAAAAAACAATTTTTTGTGATCATATAGATAAATATAGTGCAATAGTTAATGGAGAATATGGCTTATCTAACTGTATATTCAAAAATGGTTATACTATAGATTGTATGTTACGTAAATATCAGGGTATAGATTGGACAGATAAAAATAATTATAATCTTAATAATAATGAACACGGATCAAGAAATAATAGTTTTTTTGGTAATTCTATAAATCCATATGAAGTTATATTTCATAAATGGTACTGGCATGGTGAATCAACTGTAAATTTCAATATTATTGAACAATATGTAAATAATAATACATAAATTATGACCGAATTGTCTGCTCTCAATTATGAACGACTGCTATCATAAATATAATTCAAAAAAAAAATATTTTTTGAATTAATAGCCATTGATAAAAATTGAAAATAAAAGTCTTAGACTATTATATTAAATTGGTATGTTTACTAGCATTATTATTATTGGATTTTTGGTTGGGGTTAATGGGTTTTTCACACGCATACCAGAGGGTTACGTTGGGGTTTATGTAGTAAATGGTCAGATTCAGAATGAACTTATTAAAGGAACAACACTTTACCTTCCGATTTATTCTTACATTGAATTGGTTAAGGTGAATCAAGATACGGATCATGTTTATAGGACAAAATGTGTTTCAAAGGAAGGTGTAGATATTACTGTGCCAGATATTGAAATTGCAAATAGAATTAGTATTACAAATAAGGATAAGACAACAGACAGCCTTACTTTTATTCAGGTTCTGCGAGATTATGGATTTGAATATGATAAGAAATTGGTTACACGACCTCTTGCTCAGTATATGAGAGAAGTGTGTGCTGAAAGATCAGTTGATGAAATTGAGATTTTCGACTTTGCAAAGCTTGACAATTTGTTGAAGGAAGAAATTCAACGACAAGTTGATAAAATTAATTCTGGTATTACAATTGACTATGTTCGGATTACTAATATTATTGTGCCAGATGAAATAAAGAGAAAGCGTCTACAATTAGCTGAGGAAAAGGCGAACAAGATGCTAACCGAAGAGAAAATGAAGAGAACTGAAATTGAAAAGGCATCTGAAGCACTAGTGGCAAAGCGGGATCATGAGATGAAGGCTGAAGCAACTACTAGAGCTAACGAAGTTATGATTATGAATGCTGAAGCTGAACGTATGAAGAGATCTGTTGAAAATGCTCAGATTATAGAGGCTACACAGACTAATGTTCAGAAGATTCGTCTTGAAGCTGCTGCAAACGCAGAAAAGATGGAGTTGGAAGCAAAGGCTTTGCGAATGCTTTACGACATTCCAGAGTATGCAAATGTTAAGAAGATGGAGACAATTGGTGCAGCAACTGATGTTATTTACTGGGGCGATAAGCTTCCAACGAATGTATTCATCGGTACGCCTCCTGTTATTCCCCAAAAGAAGTAAATAATTAGTTTAAATATTTTCAATTGTATTATAGATGTATTACGTTAATTTATTACCATTAATAAATTTATTTTTAATTCCTATTAAAAATTACTTTATAGTTAAAAAAAATATTTTAAATAATAATCAAACAATATTAACATCTTATTATAATAATTACTGGACAACGGATAAATTATATTTACATAAAAATAATATTACTAATTTAATTTTAGTAGAACCTACAAAAATGGAAATTCATCGAGCTATAATAGACCAATTAGATTCAACTGATCGTAAATTATTTTATTCTTACATGTTTAATATAATTGATTTTGTATATCATTTCTATCATAAATAATAAATTAAATATTTAATTTATTATATATGTATATATGTCAACAGCATATGTTGTTATTGAAAATGGTATACCGTATCCAAATGTATTTATCACATATAGCTCTGCATTAAATGCTATTATGGAAAAACACAATAGTTTAGAATCAATTACACTTTTGACAATTAATGATGATATTGAACCATTTAATAAAATTAAAGATTATAGTGATGATAAAATACAAACTATATATATTTATAAACTTTCTATGATTAAAAATTGAATTTTTTTTTTTCTACCTATATCATCAAATTTTGATGGCATATATAAGTAACATCTACCCAGATAATGGTTTGGTTGAACCTTCAAATCAACTAGTAATTTTTGACCCAAATAGTAGAGACGAAAATGGTAATACACCAATATTATCATTAGTGCATGGTTTTTGTTCGATTGATTGGGATGAGTGCGATGAAGATGATGAAATAACGACTTTTAGAACTAGATTATTAAATTTAGTTTCAGAAGGAGCAGATATAAATGCGATTAACCATAAAGGTGAAACTGCATTATTAAATTTATCAACTAATGGCCATTTAGACGAGTGTGAATTTATTATAGGAAAGTGTAAAGTAGATGTCAGTATACCTCCTGAATTTTTTGTACACCACCCTGAAATTGAACTTACATATTCAGATGATCCAGATGATCAATATGACTATCGAAAAATTTATATACGTTATCCATATAATACTCCGATTACAATTACAAATGTGGCTGGAATTTTTATGGACAAAAGTTGTTGGAGAGATGGGGCATATCGTAGTTTTCATAATATGACTGGTAATTTGAGATCTTTTATAGAGAGAAAAGAAAGATGGGCTCGAAGACGATCTTTATTGATGGTCATTTACAATTATGGCTTCCAATTTTTACGACACAAAAATATATTTAGGCGAATGTTATTATCTCTACCATCGTGTTCAGACAATCTAGCTCTTGTCCCAGTTGATATTACGAAGAGAGAAAACACGGCATATCTTCTTAGGAAGATACTATCTAGTTCTGAATTAACTAAACTTATTTCATCATGGTTGTAAAACGATATCATTCGCATAGTTGTAGTTTTATTTTTTGTTTTAACTGATTTTCATCATGAAATAAAAATAATTTGAAAAGTTTTTTTTCAAAGGTTATTATTTCATTTAATGAATTAATTGTTGAAAATAGTTTTAATTCAGGCAAATATACATTATATTTATTTATTGTTTCTTTATTAATTATATAACCATCAAATATTTTATTTTTAAGATTTGTAAACAAATCTAACATTGAACAATCTCTTTGAACTTTATTAATGGCTTTAAACGTATCATTTATAAAATCTATTTTATTTATCCAACTATTGTAAAATATTTTACTATCATTTGATAAATTAATCATATTTAAATTTTCTTGTAACTTTATCATATTTAATAAATCTACAATTCTTCTTATTGGACTAGTTATATGTAAATATGATTCTAGATTTAAAATATTATGTGTTAAATTATTAGTATGTTCAATATATTTCCCAGAGTTTGATAACCATGTTTTAACAGTTGTTTTTATACTATCTGGCAATAAATCTAAATTACTATCAGATTCTTTAAACGATGTTACACGATATATTCCATTTTTAAATTCACTCATTTTCCTTGAACAATGATAATTCATTAAAATCATTAAATAGGCTACTGCATCGTGACTATCATTAATTGGATTAACTGATAATTTTCTTACTGTATCTAATAATAAAATATAATCTGAATTATTTAGTAATGATTCTTCTTCATAAAAATAATTTTTAGTAACATTTATTAAACAGTTACTATATTTTATTTCTATTATTTCTTTATCATTTATAAATATATCCATTGTAAATGCATAACGATCTGTATTTTCTTTCAAACTACATAAATCATCTGATAAGATAGGTGGTAACATAGATTTTTTTTTATTTGGTAAATAAATTGTTGAAATTCTATTTGTAAAGTAAGACCACAAATTTAATTTATCTAAAACTATTGAAACATTAGATATATAAATACTTAATTTAATAATATTATCAGTTTGAATTATACTAAAACCATCATCATAATCTAAACTACCATCTGGATCAATTGTATAAATATTTGTTCTTTTCTCAAGATCTAAATCAAATAAATTATTTATAACCAAAGCTTCATTTGTTTTTTTTGTAAAATTATTTATTGAATTATTTAAGTTTTTACAATATAATTGATATTCATAAAATATATTAAGATCATTAACATTTCCCAAGACATTTTTTAAAATACCTTGTGGATGTTTCCCTGACCATTCTTCAAATGAAAATAAAATATATAAATTATTTAAAACTTTTGAAAATCCAACATGTTTTATTTCGTATGGTATTAAAAAAGATGGCAATGTTTTATCATTAGGTATACATTTATATAATAGTTTATTTTTAATTCTACCAAATGATTTATTATTATTTAAAATTAATACACCGGGAATTTCATTAAATGTTTTAATTGGTGAATTTACTATAGTTATTGTTTTGTTTTTGTTAATATAAAATGTATCTTCATTAAATAATTTATTTTCAACTGGGTTGATATCTATATTAACTTGCCCATTTGAATCGTAATAATTATAATCTATATAGTTTCTATTATTAATTTTGATTTTGTAAATAGTCATTATATTATTTTATATTTATTTCTTTTTATATACTTAATTCTTTACAAAAAATTGATTATTTTTATAATTACACCTATAAAGATAAATATAATGAACAGAGTAGTATTGCAAGTAATATTTCTACTAATAAATTCGTTAAATATAAAAAGTTTATATCAATTTACAGAAGATATAGCATATAGTGTTAAATCTCAATCTTTAACTATTTATAATGATAATAATAGAAATGGTATGATTTATAATGATAATGAAGAAATTAAAGTTTATTTTGGAATGAAACATTCTAAATTTTATTGTTATCCTGTTGAAATAAGTGATGTAGATATACCTATTATTAATAATATCACTTTTGTTGATTATTATTTTCCTCCAAGAAAAATTTATTATAATCACAAATTATTAATTAATAATAAATGGTACTACGATAATGTTGAAAAAAATTTACATTTAATAAATTTAAATCATAGTCTATTTGATGACTGTGTAATTGAATTCGTTAAACATTATTAACCAGAACATGATTACATAAAAATTGATAAAATTAATTAATACATAGATTTTATTTAAACATGGAAAGAAAACCAAGACGTAAAAGATGTGAGGGTGGTCAACCTACTTGTAAAAACTTTGTTGGTGATTACAAGGATGTTGAAGGTGTTGGATGTTGCAAAGAATGTGACGATTATATTGATGAAAATCCATATGATCCGTATTGGGAACAAATGGAACAAGCATTTTCTGATTCCAAAGAATATAAATTATTAGAAAAAAATAATGATGATGCTTATGAAAAAGCATATCAGAAATTCCAATTAAATTATGAACCGTGGCCAATTATGAGAAGACGTATGGCGAGCGGTAAATAGATTTATTTAATATTTTTTTTATTTATTATTATGGGGAAAAAAAAAATATAAAGTTTAAACGTGTAAACTTTTTAAACTTTTATAAAAAAACTATATAAGAATAAAGCTTCTATTATATAGTATATAATTAAACAAATTTAATGGAATATAAATGCGAAGTATGTAATAAAAATTATAAATCTTACAAAAGTTTATGGAATCACAACAGTAAATATCATAATAATAATCCGAATTTTGGTCTGATAGAGTCTACTAATGGTCACATACATCAGAATAATGGTCTATTAAAGTCTGATATTGGTCTGATATTTTGTGAAAAAAATAACCTTCAATGTAAGTATTGTAAAAAAATATTCAAATCTAATTCTAATAAATGTCAACATGAAAATAAACATTGTAAAATTAAAAAAAGTATTATAACTCAATTACAAAATAAAATAGTTGATTTAGAAAATAAATTAACACCAATTAAAGGTAATAGAAATAATTCAAATATACTATATAAAAATTTAGAAATCATAAAAAATGATATTATACAGATCAAAGAAGTAAATCCAGTAAATAATCAATTAATAAATATAATACTGGATAAAAATAAATCTATTGAAGAACTTAAAAATAAATTAGATAATAGAAATAATTTGTCATCTAGTTTTACATTAAATAATATTAATATTTTTTTTAGAATTGAAGATAACTATATAAGTGCTAACCAGTTATGTCAAGCTGGTGAAAAACAATTTAATGATTGGTATTTATTGGAATCAACAAAAGAAATAATTGATGATATAACTAGTGACTATAACATTATTGATTCAAAATTAATAGATCTTAATAGTGAAGAATTATGGATTCATCCAGATCTTGCAATTCAATTAGCTCACTGGATATCACCTAAATTTGGACTACAAATTAATAAATGGCTACAAAAAATATGTAATAATAATTCTGCTGGTAGTAAACAAAAGGAAATAGAAACTAAAGAACAAAAAATACAGTTATTACAAGATATATTTGTTAAAAAACAAAAAAGAAAAAAATATTCAGGAAAGAATGTTATATATATTATAACAACTGAAGATAATATAAAGAAAAGAATATATATAATTGGAAAAGCTACAAATTTAAAAAATAGATTAAGTACATATAATAAAACTGCTGAACATGAAGTTGTATATTATAAAGAATGTAAACAAGAAGAATATATGAATAAAGTAGAAAATATGGTACTGATTAAATTAGATAAATATCGTGAAAAAGCTAATAGAGATAGGTTTGTTTTACCGGTTGAAAATGATATATCTTTGTTTACTGATATTATAGAAAATTCAATTAAATTTTTTAACTGAATTTAAAATATTATTTTAAAAAAGTTTAAAATATAAAGTTTAAATTTTTTTAAAAAAACATATAAGAATAAAATTTCTATATATTATATATACTTAAATGAGTGTAATGGAATTTAAATGCAATATATGTAATAAAAATTATAAATCTTACCAAAGCTTATGGAACCACAACCATAAATTTCATAAAACGTTAGATACTATTAAATGTATAAAGTCTGGCAATGGTCTAATACAGTCTGATAAGAAAAATGGATACCAAATTGAAAATAAAATAATACAAAAAATTTATGAATGTAGAAATTGTAATAAAATTTATTATAATAAACAATCAAGATGGTCCCATGAAAAAAAATGTAATATTAAGATAATCCCACAAGATAACAATAAGATAGTTCCAAAAAATAATATAATAACCACAAATAATACCCAAAATAATAATATTAATAATGGTACAATTAATAATACAATTATAATAAATAAAGTTGGTGAAGAATCATTAAGTAAATTAACTTATGAAAACATAAAAGATATTTTCCGTCAACAGAAAAATTGTCTTCATCATGCTATTAAATATGTAAATTTCAATGAAAATATACCAGAAAATCACAATTTTTATAATAGTAGTTTAGAAGGCAAATATGTTAACGTATTTAATGTTGATAAAAATGAAGTAGAAAAAAAGAATAAAAAAGATTTCTATGATACAGTGTTAATTTCAGCTTTAAAAATTATGACTTCATTATATGATAAAATAAAAGATTCTGTATCAAAGATAAAACAAAAAAAGTTATTAAATATGATCAATGAATTGAAAGACATATCATATATAGATAATATTAAAAAGATTTATTTAACAAATATAAATGAAATTAGTTATAACAATAAAAGCGTTGTTAAGGATACTTGGGCAAATAAACCAAATATTCCAGAATTAGAAGATGATTTGTCTGATACAGATTCAGATAGTTCAAAAGATTCTTTTTACTATCTTACTGATTCAGATTAATTTACTTTTTCATTGTAGAAACTTTTGCATTAACATGCTTGGTACTGTAACAACTTTTAGGTCCACTTGACTGATGATTTTTGCTTTTTGGATCAGAAACCAGACTCTCACAGTAGCGATCATACTCATCATCAATATAATCTTCAGCAAATGGATCAACAATTGGTTTCTTACTTTTTTTAGGAGCCTGTGGTGCAGTGTGAGGTATAATTGCGTAACCAGTATGAGGTGTTTTTGAAATTTCACCAGTAGTGGTATTAAATGCGTAGAACTTTTCGGTCATTTTATAAACTTTTATTGTTTTCTTGGAAGCCATAATATTTATATATATAGTAATTGAAAAAAATATTTCAATTTTTATTATTTATAAAAATTCTAGTAGATGGGTTTAGAATTTACGTGGTAAATTGTAACACATCGGTACAATAAAAAAAAATCTATTTTATATTAATGAACTATTATTTAAAATATTTAAAATATAAAAATAAATATTTAATTTTACAACAGGAATTAGCTATGAACAATAAAGTAGGAGGAATGTCTTATTTTAGTAAAAAAGATAAAGAAGTTAAACAAATCCAAAATCCAATTGCTAAAGATAAAGAAGTCCAAAATCCAATTGCTAAAGATAAAGAAGTCCAAAATCCAATTGATAACTTACCTATTTCAGAAATAAATAATACAATAAAAGCAGCAGCTGTATTAAGTGGAACAGCATTAGTAGCAAAAGCTGTACTACTTACATTAACAGCAGCTGGTTTAACAACACCATCAGGACCAGCGATTGCTGTATTACTATTAATAATATATGAATTAACAGAATTATACAAAGCAAATCAAAGTCTAATAAAATTAATGCATGATGTTATGGATATTATAATAAATTGTTATCGTTTAAATGAATTAATAGATAAAAGTATTGAGATTTTTTTTATTTATATTTTCAACCATAAAGAATTTTCGAAGATACAAGATAAAGAAAAAATTAGTAGTAATGAATATAATAAATTATTTAAAACTGCACAAGCAAATGCAACTCATCAGATAGAATCATATAATAAAGATTCAAACAAAGATAATTTTATTTTTGCACCAAATGATGTATTAGAAAAAAATGAGATAAATGATAAACATCATACTCTTATTGGAAAATTAGGGAAAAATAAAGAAATTGATTCCCAGTTGTATGATAAAATAAAATTGCTTACATTGTATCTTTTAAATTTATCACCCACAACTATACTTGAAAAATTAAACAAAGATCCAAAAATACAAAATAGCAGTTTTGGAAAATTATTAAAAGAAGAAATACAAACTCGTAATAAATCATTTATTTCTAAAACTTATGCATTGGCAGAAAGAGTTTATAGTCGTACAGGAAATCCAAAAAATACAATAAATAAGATAGTAAAAGAACTATCTGTAATAAATGGGTACTACAATTTAATGATAAATCAATATAATTTTCAAAAAGAATATTATTCGCGTGAATTTTTACCTAGTGAATATAAGAAAATATGGAGATTTATTGAAAGGCAAGAAGAATATATTAATTTTATGATTCCACAAGATCCAAATACTGAAATTTTAAATATTGTAGCTAATGAAAAAGACAATTTAAAAGAGGTATCTGATAAAGATTTTACAAATGATATAAAGACACTTAATGATGACGACAAATTAGATGGGACCTAAGCCTAAAATTAAAATAATAAATGTACTAACTCACTGATACTAATAGTTATATTTGGATTAATACAATATTTTCCAACTATTTTTTTTCTTAATCTGTGTTGGTGTAATTTGACGGTTTTTGTAAATTCTGGTATTACAGCCGAAACGTGAGAATTATAAATAATATTATTATTATTTATCGAACTACGTAAATATTTTCTACAAGTATTATTATTTAATGATCTTGGATTTTGTTTACTTGTATTATTTACTAACATATTTGTTACTATAGTTTCTGTGTAATTATGTTTTCTTAAGTTTTGTTTATTACTATTATTATTATAAGATTCATACACAAAAAATATATTACTTATGATAAACATTACTAAAATTATATTTAAATTGATCATATTATTAATATTATTATTTGTTTATATAAATTAGTTCAATTTTTTCAAAATTATAATCAGGCAATTGCTAAGAATATATGTACATTACAAAGATAAATAAATAGACATTGGTTTCAACCAATCTTTTTGTAAAATGATATTACATTCATCCATTTTTCTCATTAAATCATAATTTAATGTGTGTTCAGCCATGTTTCTCAATTCACTAATTAAATTTAGTAGTTTTGAACATGATCTTATGAAATTACCTTCCCCTAGATAATCTTCATCTTCTTCTGAAGATGAATATACTCCTGTTCTTATAAATTCATCTAATAGCCAAACATAATCAAAATTAAATTTATCATAATATGTTTCTACGAATGATTCTATATAATTTACCCATATAAAATTTCGATTATCTTTATAATAATCTAATGTTAAAGGATCTTTTAGATTATCACTAAATGTTAATGTAGATAATAGAGTAATTATATTATAATTATCAAGTGTATTAAAAAAGGGAGATAATATTATTTTAACAATAATGATTGGGTCTGCGTTAATGATAAAACTACCCAGAATCCCTTTATTAGTTAAAATTATATTATCATCTTCATATGTAATCATATCATTTTCATCTAACAAATCTAGCATATTTTGAATATTAGTTTCCAAATATCTAGACATATTATCTAAAATTCCAGTTTCTTTTTTGTAAAGGGAATATAATTCTAAATTTTTTACTAAGCTTTGATTTGATTTTAAAATTTGTAATTCTATATTTTGACTCTTTGATAACTTAATCATTGGTTGTGTCAAATAATTATACAAATTTATCATTTCATGATTGTCACTTGTTAGTAAATCATATTCGCTTTTAATTTTAGTCACTATTTCAGATTGTCTAATTAATTGCAAATCAAGATTATTAGACAATAATGACATTTTAATATTATCAATTAAAGTATTTAGTGTTGAATTATTTTTCAACATTCTTAGAACTAAAATTTCATTAATATGTAACTTGGATTCAATATGTTGTGGTGAACCATGAATCATATTTGATATATTTACACTTGGAATTGAATTACGAAATAATTGTGGTAACAATATCACATATCCTTTTGTATCAATATTACGTCGCCCAGCTCTTCCGGCCATTTGAATAAATTCATGTGATTCAAAATGTCTAAAACCACCATTTGTAAATTTAGTTAATTCAGTAAATACAACAGTTTTAGTTGGCATATTAAGTCCGACAGAAAATGTTTCTGTTGCAAATAAAACTTTAATTAAACCATCTTGATAAAGAATCTCAATGATTTCTTTAAAAATAGGATGTAATCCAGAATGATGAATTGCAATACCTCTATTTGCTAATTTCTTAATTGACATAAATTGAGGTAATTTTTCTAAATATTCTAACTTATGATCTCTAATCATTTTATTAATAAATCTATCTATTTTAACCTGTTCTTCTCCTGTAATAAAAACAATATTAATATTATTTGCTAATTCTAAACATTTTTTTTTATTAAGAATAAAGAATTGAATAGGAAACATATTTAGTTCTTCACCATTTGATAGATCATGATAAAACTTTTTTAGCATTTCATTAATAATTGACTTTGCAAACCATTTATAATTAGTTGTTTTCTTAAAGTCTGAATCAAATTTAATAATTTTAGTGTATGCTAATTCATCAAATCTGTTATTAACAGTATCAGATATTTGAACTAACTTATTAAAAGATATAATATTTTTTTTTTCTTTTGGTAATTTGTTTAATAGTCCCTGAGAAAATGCATAATACAAATTAAAATATAATGGTACAACTCTACGAGTCGTTGAAATAATATGTGATGGTTTTTCATGGATACTTTCAATCCATTTACCAATTTTAGCAGGTTGATTTAATGTAGCAGATAATGCAATAATCTGTATATTTTTAGGAATATACATTATTGATTGCTCCCATACATTTCCACGATCAATATCATTAATATAATGAAATTCATCAAATACAATTAATCCAATATTATTAAAATCAATATCACCTGGGGATAGTTGTCCAGATTTATATTTAATTAACATATTCAATAAAATTTCAGTAGTAACAATAATACAATCAGAATCTGGTTGAAATTTAATGTCACCAGTTAGTATTCCAATACTAATATTATATTCTTTAAACTTTTTATTAAAATCATGAAATTTTTGGTTACTTAATGATTTGATAGGTGAAGTATAAATTACTTTCTTATCTTTATTTATAATAGTATAATAGATACCATATTCTGCAATCAATGATTTACCAGAACCGGTATGTGCAGTTATAATAATGTTTGAAGGGCTTGATGAATAATTTTCAATCAAATCGAATGCATCTGATTGAAATTTATCTATTTGGGTATATTTAGCTAAAAAGCTCAATTGTTTATTTTCCATTAAAACTTAAATATTTAGTATATAAATAAAATATTTCAAATTTTTTAATTTATATATTTAATTAATGGATAAATTACCTCTTGATGTAGTAAATTATATTCTTAAATTTGATAATACTTATGTATTTAAGAATGGTAAATTTTTGAAAAACATTAAAAAAATACCAAAAAAGCTTTTAGAAAATAGAAATAATTTAATTAAATTTATTCCTGAAATTGAAATTGGTCCTAAATATATGGATCGTATTTGGGTATCCGTTGTATTACCTCTAAAAAGATGTAATGGATTATATAAAATTTATAAACTAATACCGATAAATGATAATATTCGTATAATAGTTAAAATAGCTCGCGGTGATTATGATAATCAACAAATTATTGAAGAGTTTAATGGTTTTTTAGAAAATAATTGAAATTTTTTTTTATTACCTAAATTAATACGTAATTATATGAAAATAGACTTTTATACATTTAAATTATTTGAACCTATTAATCAATACAAAGTATTCCATGGAGATGAAATAGAATACACGCATGATAATGAAGTATCTATTATTAATAGTAACTCTAGTGAGTTACTTATTAGTGGTGTATTAGATGTAAATAATAAGATAATCTATGGATTATCGAAACAAAAGAAACCTTATAAAATGTTTAAACCATTTAATAAGATTTTTCCACCTTTTCTGATTCCTTTTCAAGCAAAAGATAAAAATTTTGAACCCAATAAAATTGTAGTTATTAAATTTAATTCATGGATTGACGGTTATCCATATGGTGAAATTGTTAATATTATTGGTAATTTAGATCCAAGATCTAATCCACTAGATATTGCAAAATTATATGCACACGGATTATTATCTTATAATGGGTATACAATTAAAACAATTAAAACTAAAATAGATCTTGAGTTATATAGACATAAATTTAATGAACCATCTCCTTATCATAAATTACCAACAAAAGATTTTGATATAATTTGTAATATTGATCCTCCGAATTGTAGAGATATAGATGATGTTATATCTTATTCTAAAAACAGAATTGGAATCCATATAACAGATTTTATATACGTTATTAATTTGTTAGATAAAGATTTGATTAATCAAAATAGATTTTCGACAGTGTATTCATATGATAAACCATATGGAATTATACCCGATATAATTATTGATAACTTTTTGTCATTAACACCTAAAAACAAAAGATATGTTTGGTCAATTTATTTGAATATTAACAATGATAATAATATTTCTGAATATGAAATAATTCCTGAAATAATTAATAATCAAGTATCGTATACATATGATGATATAGATATTGGATTACAGTTTCAAAGAATTTCAGAATTTTGTTACGCTATTGGAAAAGATCAATATCCTAATGTATTTGCTGCATATGAAGATCATTTATCAAATTCTCATTATATTGTATCACTATTAATGACAATAGCCAATCATATTATTGGGAATCTTTTAAATGAAGATAAAGATAGTATATATAGAGTATGTGAGGAAGACTCTATTGCATCATATAAAAAGAATGATAATACAAATAAGCATTCAAATATAAATATTTATGATTATACTCATTTCACATCGCCAATAAGAAGATTTCCAGATCAATATACACATTCTAGGCTGTATAATTATTTCTTTGATGATCAATTGATTAAATTTGATATTAAATTAGAAGAAATAAATCAATCATTATATGAAGTAAAAATGCTTAATAATCAATTTAAATTATTAAGTTTAATCAAAACAGGATTTGATACATATAATTGTAAATTATATGGATTAAATTATAATAATGTAGATAATAAATTGTATTTAAAATGGGCAATTAATTCACATGATCACAAAATCATGGATGTATTATCTAACCCGTTAATTGAATATGATGGAGATATCATAGTTTTATTAAATAGAATTAATGATAAAAAGTTAAAACTAGAATTGAATAAAGATTATGTAATTTCTGTACGTTTTGTAATATGTCGTAATATGTTAAATCCAAGAATTGTAATTGATTACTTTATATAACAGAAGTAAATTAATGACATAAATAATGGAATATTACTTTGATTTACAATATTTTTTATATCGTTGGAATTCTGTAGAATTTTCTCGTAATATATTCCAATGGAATTGTAAAGCCGTAGTTTTTCCAAATTATTATTTATTATTTTATTTAATCTAAAATAATAGTTAAAATTAATTACTAAAAAAGGTAACATTATAAATAAATTATAAAATGATAATAAAATAATACTATTAAACAATATATTAAATCTAAGAATGGTAGAACATAATTTTAAAGTATTATGTTTACCAAATATAACTGGAATAGTATAAATTTTATTTTGTTTATCACCATAGTAATCTTTGATGTCTAATAATAATTCATTCATCAGAGATCCTAAAAAAATATAAATACTAGTAATATATAATAGAGGTCTATTTTTTGTTGATGGTAATCCAGAGAAAAATATTGCAAATGAAATAACACTTGCACATGTTAGATTTTTTATAAATGGTATTCTTTTTAGTAGTGGTGTATATAAACTAACTATTATTACCATTATTTCTAATATTTTTTGTAAATTTTTTGGTAAATAATAATAACTTACGTAATCAATAGTTTTTAAAATAATTACCATTAATGTTAACGCTTCATATAATGTAACTTTTCCAGAAACCAATGGTCTATCAGGATTATTTACTTTATCTAAACCATAATCAAAAATATCATTAATAATCATGCTATAAGACATAGTTAAAACAGTTACAATAGTTTTTGGAATTAGATTATTTGTTGAAGTTATATATGATCCTGTGAAGCTTAATAATATTGTTGGTAAAATATTATTAGATCTAGTTAGTTTTAGATATGATTTTGTTTTATTAATTATTTTATTATCATTAATCATTCTTAAAGAACTACGATGAGTATGTGTAAAATTTATTGGAAGTCTTAAGGCTGTAGTATTCTTATTTACAAATAATAAAAAAAATATTATTTTTATAAAATTCATTTATAATAATTATATTTTGCTCTTTATGTAATTTTATAATTAAGGATATGCTTTATTAACTAGATTAGTCATCATATCAGTTTCAAAATATATTCTTACTGGTTCAAGTAGTTCATTTAAAAAATCAATAACTCCTACTTTAATATCAGGTGCTGATATTTTACTTTCTAAATATTCATTAGCTAATAAATTATAATCTTTGAAATATAATGGTCCGCCCCATTTATCGTCTCTGTTAATTGTAAAACAATCAATTCCTTTGAGTTCAAGAATTGGGAATATTACAAATTTAATAAATTCAAATAGTGGACAGTCTATATTATTTTCTTCTAAGAAAGTTTTATTTATTTTCTTTTTAATTTCTTTTGGCGTATCCGTTAGTTCTATTTTTGTATTTACTTCAGATGAACTCATTTTTTCATTTGTTTTTTTTGCACCTAAACTTGGTAACATTTTATTCATTAAATGAATACATGGCTTGTAACCAATTTTATGTAATTGATCTCTGGACATCATAAAGATTTTCCGTTGATCAATACCACCTAATTCAATATCTGTTTTCAAATAAACTTCATCTAATATTTGTAGAATTGGATAAACTAAACCACTCATTAAAGGATTATCAGATTGTTTAACAACTTCAGCCCCACCTTTTTGAGCTGCATCTACTGTTATTTTTGATAACATTTTATAAACATCAAGAGTATATTCGGGTGTTAATTGATAGCTTGATCCTTTTACAAATTTTATTTTTTCTGGATCTACATTTAAACAAGTTAATAAAACTTTTATAATATTTTCATAATATTGTGTTCTATAATCTAATAATTCCCATGATGTCTTCATTGAATCAAGATATGCATGTAAATCAGCAAACAATATTGTTACATTACAACCAGCTTTAATTAAATGAGCAATTTTAATCATTGGAATTAAATAACCAATATGTATTTTACCAGTTGGTGCAGTTCCCCAATAAGCTGATATAGTTTGGTTAGTAGAACATAAAGTTTCCAATTCAGTTAATCCAATAACTTCACCTAAATCTTTTGTAATCAAATTTAATTTATTCATTAATTATTAAATTAATATTTTTTTATATGTTTTATGATCTAAATATATATTTACAAACACTCGTATGAAATCCATTAAAATTAGAACTAGCAGCTACAGTATATGCACCAAAATTTTCAATATAAACCCATTCTCCAATAGCTAATTCTGGTAATAATACTTCTTCTGCTATCAAATCTATACTGTCACAAGTTGGACCAAATAATCTACTTTTATGTAGTTTACCATCACGTTCGTTAAATGGTAAAATTACTGGTTTAGAATGGTCAAAATATATACAATTGAATGAACCATAAATACCATCATTTAAATAATAAACAATTGTTAATTCGTCAGATTCATCAATTATTTTTTTTTTACCAATAACATTTAAAACTAATGTATGTGTTGGTTCAGCAAAATATCTTCCTGGCTCTGCAATAAATTGAATATTTTGATCTGCAAAATAAAAAGTTATACCTTCATTTATAGACTTTGCAATATCTTCAAAACTTATATTTCTGTCAACTCCTGGAAATCCACCACCTATATCTATAATTTTAATTGTAATTCCAAGATTATTAGCAATATCAGATGCTTTTTTACAATCACCAATTGCTTCATAATATGTATTAGCTGATGAACAACCACTACCAACATGAAAACTGATTCCAACCACATCTAATTTTAATGTTTTACAAATAGTTAATAATTCTTCTACTTGTTCTACTTTACAGCCAAACTTTTTATTAAATTTACATTTACTATTACTATCATCTACTGCTATTCTTAAAACTAATTTAGCATATGGATGATATAATTTTATTTTATATAATTCTTCCTCACAGTCAAAAGTCATTAAATCTACATCATTAGCTCTGGCGTATCTAATTTGAGATGACATTTTACAAGGATTTGCAAAAATAATTCGCGTTGGATCTTTAGTAATTTCAATTATAGATTTAATTTCTGTTTCTGAAGCACAGTCAAAATTAGCACCAAGAGATGCTAATGCATTTAGGATTACTGGGTTGGGATTACATTTAACTGCATAATATGGTTTAATATTTGGTAATAATTTCATCCAATTAGAAAAGGAACTTGTAAGTGCACCAAGGTCAATAATATAGAAGGCGCGTTCACTTTGATTTTCTTCTAAAAAATCATTAATAATATCATATGTATCTCTATCGCTACCATATAATTTAACATCATATTTTTGTAGTAATGAGTTATCTAATGATTTTATTTCAGTAATTTTAGGTTCTAAGACTTGTTTATAATTATCTAATATATTATTTTCTGAAACATTATTGTTAGTAAATATTTTATCCATTAAAAATATTAATGTTAATTTCTTATATAATTTTTTATAATATTATTTTAAAGAATTAATATAATATTTTAAATATGACAAATTATATTTCTGCTTATGAGTATGAAAAAAATGTTAACCCGATTTTGACAAAAATACCAATAAAAAAAAAAAATATTTATGAGTGTGATTATGGAATTACTATTATGGATAATTCTGAATTATATAATATTGATTTTCTTGCTACAACACCTAATTTATTAGCTAGTTTTATAAAACTTGAAACTGGTAAATCTATTAATTTATCAGATTGTTTTTCAACTTCAAATTTATTTTTTGTTATTAAAAATAATGCATTATTTATTATTGATGATAAAAATATGTCAGTAAACGAAGGAGATATTTTAATTACTCCCTATTTTACAAATATGAATATTCAAAATATTAGTAATGAAGATTTACAAATTTATTATGTAAATGATAGTCCGTTACTAAACTATTTAGGAGCAAAACCACAACGTAAAGTTTTTGAAACATCAATTTATTCTAAAGAATTTTTAGTAGAAAATTTAAATAATTTGTCAAATTCAAATAATAATAGAAAAGGAATTTTATTAAGCAACATTGATACTGAAAAATTAGGAATCAATACTATAACTCCAGTTATGTGGGCACTTTATAATGAATTACCTCCTAATACTGTTCAAAAACCACATAAACATAATTCAGTCGCTTTAGATTTATGTATATCTTGTTCAGATAGTGAAAATATTTATACTTTGGTTGGGGATGAATTAGATGAAAATGGTAATATACTAAATCCTATAAAAATTAATTGGAAAGAATCAGAAATGTTTATAACACCACCAGGATTATGGCATTCTCATAATAATACTGGAAATACTTTTGCATATATTTTACCTATACAAGATGCAGGATTATTACTATATCAAAGAATTCTAGGTATTGTTTTGAAATAAAAATATTGATAAAATATATTATTATTATTAGTCATTCTGATGTATGATTAATAATGATAAATTATACAATAGAACAATGTTAATCGACAAAGAGTTATTTCTAAAATTAGGTTATACTCAAAAACATTTATATGATATATATCATAATCGTAAAATTATAAAAATCATCAGAAATTTTAAAAGGAAAATTCCTAATCATGATGAATATTATATTCGCTTAATTCAAGAGTTTGGATTATTGATAATGAAAAAGTTTGCAAAATATATTATTAATATATTAGAAATTATGGACTTAATCGAAGATATACCACATATAATAAGAGGGTCTGCTGGGTCATCATTAGTATGTTATTTAACTAAAATTACAAATATAGATCCAATTAAAGAAAATATATGTTTGGCTAGATTTTTACACGAACTAAGAGATTCAATGCCAGATATTGATTTTGATTTTCCATATAATTTAAGAGATGAAATATTTGAAAGAATAAATAAACATTTCCCAGAAAGAATGGCTAGAATATCAAATCATTTAATGTATCGTGAAAAATCTGCATTAAGGAAAGCTATTAAAGAAGTCGACAAGAATAAAACAATAAAATATGCAGATATTAAAAAATATAATAGACTAAGAATTGATAATGATCTTAAAAAAGATATAGAGGAAAAGAAGAATGAACTATTAGATACATTTCGTTGTTTTTCATTACATTGTGGAGGTATTATTATTTTTGAAAATGAAGTACCAGAAGAAATATATTTGAAACAAGCAAAAATAGATGATTCTAATATCAAACAAATAAAATATAATAAAGATGATACTGAAAAAAATGGATTATTCAAAATAGATATTTTATCAAATAGAGGTTTAGCACAATTATTTGATATTTCTAAATTAGATATTGAAGATTATCCTAGAAATGATTTGAATATTTTTAAAATATTATCGAAAGGTAAAAATATTGGAATAACTTTTGCAGAAAGTCCTGCTATGAGAAAATTATTTGTTTCTATGAAACCACAATGTCTTGACGATATTGCAAAAGCATTGGCATTAGTTAGACCAATGGCTCAAGATTTTAAAAATGAATATTTAAAAAAATTAGTAATTGATAATAGTATTCATAAATATTTAATATACGACGATGATGCAATTACTTATATTAGAGATTTAATTAAATGCCCAGAAGCAATTGCAGATACGTATAGAAAAGCATTTACCAAAAATAAATATAGACAAATGAATATATTCAAAAGTATGTTAGATGATTTATATGATAATAATGATTCAAAGTTTGTATTGAATCGTTTAGAAAATTTAAAGAAGTATAGTTTTTGTAAGAGTCATGCATATTCTTATGCTAAATTAGTATTAGCGTTAACTTATCAAAAACATTATAATCCACAATTGTTTTGGCTTTCTACATTAAATCATTGTAATAGTATGTACAGAAGATGGGTTCATTTTCAATGTGCTAAAACTCATTTAGAATTAAGTATTGGTAAAAAACCATGGTATATCAAAGATAATAAATTACTTAGTAAATATAAATTAAAAGAGGTTGATTTAAATTTAGATAAAATTGAACAATATAAAAAATATGGTTATTGGACATCAAATGAATTTTTAATAGAAAGTTATATTAAAGTTGATTTTGTAAATAATTATTTAGCAAATGTTAAATTTAAAGGTTTAATTGCATGTGGTCGTATTTATAATACATATAAAACAAAAATGACATTTTTAACAATTTGTTATAAAAGTGACAAGTTTATTGATATTAATATTGATGGGTTATGTTATTATGGTAGTTACGACTATATAGAAGGAGAAGGTATTATTAGGAATCCAAAAAATAAATTATATGAATCAAGTATCTTAGTTGAAAATTATAAACTGTATAAATTATAAAATTGAAATTTTTTTCTTTTAATTATCTAAGTTTATAATTATGGCAACAAAATATATACAACCAAACTATGTAAATGAAATGAATGCAATATTTAAACTAGGATTTAAAGGGAATGCAGCCCGTAAAGAATATGATCAAATATTGAAAAGAGCTAATCAAGAAAAGATTTTAGAAAAAAAAAGAAAAGAAGAAGAACAGAGACTATTATCTACTTATCCTAAAATGATTAACAATATTCAATTTAGAAGAACTCAAACTTATCAAAACTTTTCATTGTATACATAGTGAAGTTTTTTTAATTTATAACATAAAAATTGAAATTTTATTATTATTATTTATAAATAAAATAGTATGAACGAACAATTAAAACGTATCAACCAAGATATTATTGACCCAAATATAAAACGCCCCAGATTATCTTTGATTGAATATATTAAAAATGGTAAAAATGCGGAAGAGATTATTAGATTACTAGAAAATAATCCAGAAGAAGCATCTATAAAAGTTAAAGATTTGTATGAAGATAGATTGCCTATACATTGGGCTGCTAGAGAGTCTTCAATTAATGTAATTCAAGCTCTTTTGACTGCATATCCAGATAGTGTCAAAGTGAAAACCACTTTTAGTAAATATTTACCTCTCCATTGTGCGATTACGTCAAATAGATCAATTGATATTATCCAAATGTTAATTGATGCCTATCCTCAAAGTGTCAAAGAAACGGCAATTCTTGAAATGTTACCTCTACATTTTGCTGCTAAATATGCTTCTTTAGAATTGGTTCAGACCCTTATTGCTATTTATCCAGAAGCAATAAGTAAGAAAGACTGGGAAAATAATCTTCCTATTCATCTTGCAATTAAAGGGAAAGCGTCATGTGAAGTAATACATACATTAATAAATTTATATCCTCATGGTGTAAAAGAAAAAAATAATTATCAACGGCTACCTTTACATCATGCTATTGAAAATAATGCTCCACATGAAATAATTCTGAAACTTTTGAATGAATTCCCAGAATCAATTAAAGTAAACTGTTATGATAGTTTAGCACTTCATATGGCAATTGAAAACAACGCTTCTTTTGATATAATTCAGACATTAATAAACGCTTATCCTAACGGTGCTAATTACAAAAATCATTTTAAAAAATTACCTATTCATATTGCTGTTATTAATAAGATGCCTTTTAATATTATTACAGAATTATTGTATGCATACCCAAACTCTGTAATGTCAGAAGATCACCAAAAAAAGTTACCTCTTCATTTTGCTGTTGAGAGAAATACTCCGTTTAATATTTTTCAGCTGTTACTAGAAAGATATCCTGAAGGCGCAGAGATGAAAGCAGGTATTAAAAAAAGATTACCACTTCATACTGCGGTTGCAAATAAGGCTTCAATTAAAATAATTCAAGCATTGGTTGAAGTTTATCCAGGTGGAGTAATGATAGAGGATAGTAATGGTCAATTACCTTTAGACCTTGCTGTGAAGAATAAGACTAATGATTATTTAGGAGATTTGCTTAATCCTCGTATAGTTTTACCCCTAAATTTATTTATTCTTAATTAAAACTTATTTGAATTTTTTCTACAAATGTACATGTAGCAGTTTTATTTTTAATTGACCATTTAAATTTATATGCATAAATTTCAACTCCGTGATCAAAAGCTTCTTTTAATTTATCTGAATAATTTTTATCTCTTAAATAATTTGGTTTAAAATTATCAGCATCTTCTCTTTGAATTATAAAAACTAAACTTGTACGATAACCTTGATTTTTAAGTTTAATTAAATCTTCGATATGTTTATATGCTCTATCACTAATACATATATTTTTACTATTTTTATAACCATCCGGAAAAATAGCGGATAATAAATTTAATTCTTTATTATATTCAATAAGTGGTACATTTTTAATTTCAACATAACATTTTTCTTTTTTATTATTAACTAATAGAAAATCTAAACGACTATTTAATACTTTTACTTCTTGTTTTTCAATATTATAATTTTTAAATTCATTAAATTTATTTAAAAAATTATTAAAAATTTTATTTGCAAATAATGGATTTGCACCAATCCAAATTTTTTTATTTTTAGGATTAGTAGTTTGAACTAATTCAATAGTATATTTTGATTTTCTACAGTTATTAATACATTTTGATACCATAACATTTACACCTTTAATTATTAAACCACCTAAACCTAATGATGGACTATGTACTAATTGAATATCATCATCTATTTCTACATCTGCCATATAGGGTGATTTTATCGTTTTAGAAGGTCGATTAATTATTATAGCTTTTAATATTTCTATTTTCATTATAATAAAATATATATTATTTTTGACTAAACATAAATTGATAAGCTATGGGGTTTAAAAAAAAGGTCTGCTCTCAATCTAATTTATAAAGTAAATAATAAACCCATCTACTATAATTTTAATAAATAATAAAAATTGAAATTAAAAGAGTCTAGTGGTTACTATAAATCCGATAAATTAG